>Ga0209149_1000001_pt1 | contig 549533 bp, 477 predicted proteins | sample WorMetTyACAVOLI2_FD_187423 | JGI IMG/M metagenome (GOLD analysis project Ga0209149, IMG submission 187423) | Marine gutless worms symbiont microbial communities from Max Planck institute for Marine Microbiology, Germany - Olavius algarvensis... ... | reverse complement strand
TCAGGGCCGGCGGCCAATCGAGACATTTGAGCTTGGTAAAAAACGTCGAGAAGAATTGTCAAAGGAGGCCGCCTAATAATCACTGACCCGAGAGGGCTGACTGTCCGGGAGGTCTTTGACTTTTACAGATGGTCCAACAGTTTCACCTTTTACTCCAGCCTCCTTACCAGTTCTATTTACATGTTTGAGGTTATGCTCACTGATTGCTACAAGCCGTTCATCATTTAATTGTTTCCCTATCTCTATAGCCTCATTGAGGCATTTTCTTGCCGGTGATAGCTGCTTCAATTCTGAATATATCGCTGCTAAATTTCCAAGCGTAGACCCAATTGCTCTTAAGTTCCCTACTTTTCTACTTAAAAAGAGGTCCTTCCGGGTGTATGCAATCGCACGCTCGTACCTTCCCTTTTGCCAATAATAGAGACCTAAATTGCAATAATTTGATGACAAGCCTTCAATATCACCGACCAACCTTTTTAGATTCGATGAATACTCTATTAATTCAAGCTTTTCCTTTTGTTTCTTTGGGTCTTCACTTCGTATTAGAAGGTAACCAAGATTTGATTTTGCTCTAGCCAAATGTTCGGTTTCATTTTCAACTTTCTCAAATATTGAGCAAGCCTCCTTCCAACACTTTTCAGCTTTTTCAACTTGGTCATTTTGAGAATATGCTTTACCCGCTTCGAGATAAAACCCCCCTGCCATCAAAGGATCAACTTCCGCTTCTTTTATATCATTGATCGTCTCGTCAAAGTAACGGCAAGCCTCATCAAAGAATCCCAAAGCCGTGTATGAAGTAGCATATTGTACTTTTATAAAAATTGAAAAATCAGTATTCTTTTTTCCTGGAACAACTTCTATCCTGTCTAATGTTTCTATAGATAAGTGATATTCACCTCTGTGTTTATAGGCGGTTGCAAGATTTATAAGGGCATTATCTTCTTGGTGTCTATTCAGGTGGGGTAGTGACAGAATCTTTTTCAGTTCTTCAATAGCTCTAAGTACATGCGCTTCGTCTTGGTCACTAGATAGCCGGCCAGCTCTATTTATTCTTTTGTCTATTGACGCCTTCTTTTTTTTAGCGTTCTTTTTCATTTTCTTACATTCGGCTGGGGTCTAACCGAGACAACCCCCTGCAATCATATTAAATCCGCCTTATAAGCTGCCGCTTTTTGCTGTTAATCGGCCAATTTCCACCCCAAAATCGTGCAATTAAGCCTCATCCGGCAGTCCATCCATAAAAGAGAGCGGGACAGCAAATATGACGCCTTTTCCGGGCTCGTAAAGATCGCCGCAAGGCGATTTGACAACGGACATTATTCCCAGGAGTCAGGAGTCTGGAGTCTGGAGTCAGTAAGATCTTTTGACCCCGGATACGCGACTCCCGACTCCAGACACCGGATTCCATGGTTTTCTGACGTCAGACGTCTGATATCCGACCACTGGCTTTTGATTTGATTGCCCGACTATTTTAAGGCCCCATCCCATGAGGCGTTATGTGTGTATTTTTAAAAGGTGGGTGAGAGTTTTATATGGCCCTAATTAAAATTTAACAAACATTAAGAGGTGGGATTTGTCAATGATTAAAATCAGATGGGAGGCAGAGACCAGGAGTCTGGGGTCTGGAGTCTGGAGTCAGAAAAACCTTCAGCCTATAGCCTAAAAACCTAATTTAGCCACAGATTTACCCTGTTAAATAAGATTTGGGTACTTCTCAAATCTTAGCTTTAGCTATTTAACTTGGTGAACACGGACAGACACAGACAAGATCAATATTGGGCCCCGCTACGCGGGAAAAAACCAAAACCTTTTTTAGACAGGATTAACAGGATGCGCAGGATTGCGCCTATGCGGCTTGAGAACCGTTCGACAGGATTTAAGATCTATTTTCAGTTCCCGGAAGAAACTGAAAATGTTTCAGTCGCTACGCGAAGGTGTTGCTCCAAGCCAACCCGTCTATTCTCATTATTCTTCAGCGCAACATTTACAATACAGATGCTGTTTCTTGCCGAAGGCAATGGCCACGTGAGGGCGGCCTCCAGGACGCGCTCACAGGTTTCATCCGTGTAATCCGTGTCAAGAGTGCCCTTGATGTTGGTTTTCCGATGTCGGACTTCTGGCATCCGACCACTGGCTTTTTGTTTGATTGCCCGATTCTATATGCCCCATAACAGAGGCTTCTGCTTTTTATAAGTGGAGGGTATTACGGGATTCCAACTGCCGAATGAAACTTAACAAATATTAGGCGGCGGGATTTGTCAATATAAACCTTTGAATCTTTAGGATATTAAGAATTGTTTCTGCTAAGAGTCATGCAAGCGGCTGTATGCCTGTTTCTAAAACAATTGCTTTTGTTTATTGTGAGTCGGATCCGGCAATTGCCTTTGCCCGCTCAAGGACATGCCGTGACCTCAATTGGCTGGCCTCGTCAGGGGGTAGATGCCCCGGCAAAGAATCCAGAAACGATTGCGTTTCCAATAAGGTAGAGAATCGTTTAGCAAGATAGCGCCTGAGGGTCGAATTTGCCGCCTGGACTTCTGACACGATGGATTCTCTGCCGTCAAGCACAGTAATCACATCTTCCATATCGCGGCTCATAAGATAATCTCCCTCGCCACGACAATCGAAGGTTTCTAGTTTGGTCGCCAGGAAATAGGGAGCCGTCAATATGCGAATCTGCGCACCGGAAGGCAGTGATAGCGGCTCTGCCTCTCTAAAGGCCATGGAAAACCAGCGGTTTCCAAAACCCAATATACTTGGGTCTGTTGGCATTATGTCTAAAATGAGGTTTTCCATTTTCCAGCGACAAATAGGCGCCCGGTCACCGAGATCTTCGGTAAAGCCTTTTTCACGCAGTTCTGCGTGAAGTCTGTGATAGTCAGCCAACGACGCGACTTCAACCATGACATCGACATCCCGGGTTACACGCAGGGGGGGTGCGGCAGGATCGGTTAATAAAAGGCCGCTTGCACAACCCCCCAAATAAACCAGGCGATCATTCAGAGACCCCAGGTAATGAACCGCAGATTCAAGCATCTCGAGATTAGGGTTTTTAAGTATTGGCATAATCGTCCAATCGTTGTCTTAATTCTTCAGCGGCCATACGGCCCTCCCGGGCATTGCCACCCCGGATGGCATCTATGAGTACCAGTAGTTCGTAAAGGCCAACGTCATTGCGAGCCGCTTTAGGTGCCGACTTGTACAACGGTGAAAATGACTGCCCACGCACCTCACCCTCCGGGTCCGGCCAGACCGGAGGCGGTTCCCCGGTAGAGAGCAGCTTTCCTACCAATGGCGGGCCGGCGTACATTGTCGGCATGCCCCGGGTCATCCCGCCTCGTTCTGGAATAAATACATATTTGAGCCCCCGCAGGAGGAACTCTTTCAGGTTGCTTATGTTGGGCACCAGCCGTTCCGCAGCACGGACAGCCAGGCGCGCTGCCAGGGCGCGCTTCAACGCTGCATGGACCTCCGAAGGACTCATGCACAACGATACGGCCAGGGAGTTGTATGACCACTCGCCTTTGCCGACTGACACCAGCTTCATCAGGATTAAAACATCTTGTGGCTTGAGGACCATGCCCCATTCTCCATTCTCTATTCGCGATTCTCGAATAAAGAATGCCAAAAAAACAAAGCCGCGTCAACTAAAAATTTCATGGGCCCAAAAACAAGCCCTCATAACGGACCTGATAGTGCCCTCTTGTCCTGGAGATTTTAGCTATCCGATATAAATAGGGTTTTCCTTCAAAATGCACGTCGCTGCCAATTGAAAGAAAACCCTTTTATTTTCAGTTCCCGGAAGAAACTGAAAATGTTTCCGCCACTTCCAACTTTGCTCTTTGAGCTACGTCGGACAGGTCGCGAAGGTGTTACTCCAAGCCAACCCGCCCTTACCCAATATCCTGCACCGCCAGATCTCCGGCCCATCGTCTCATCTGGATCCCGGCTTTCGCCGGGATGACGACCTATGAACCCTGCCAGTATTTCACGTTGTTATCTGACATCCGATATCCGACCTCCGACATCTTGCCCTTTTTGCCGCAGGCAATGGCGCCGTGGCGCGGCCACCAGGGACGCGCTCACAGGTTTTCATCCGTGTAATCCGTGTCAAAAAGCCCTTGCCTTTGCTTCTACGATCTCTGATTCCCGACACCAGACACCCGACTCCTTGGTGTTCCCGACTTCGGACTTCCGACCTCCGACAACCGGCTCTTCAGGCTTTTCCCGTCTCAACCCGCGCCGCATGCTTGTCCTCATAGGCCGCGATGTGCTCCGCCTGGCTCTGCAGGTAACCCAGTGGATCGATACCTTCCAGGATGCACTTCTTGCTGAAACTGTCGATGGGAAACTCGACCGACTGACCATCGGGTAACGTGAGGGTCTGGGCTTCCAGATCGACCGCAAAGGTCTGCGCCGGGTTGTCGGCAAGCATCTCCTGGATCTGCCGATGGATCTCGGCATCGACGGTGATGGGCAGCAGGCCGTTTTTCAGGGCATTGTTTTGGAAGATGTCGGCAAAACCGGTGCTGATGACCACCTGAAAGCCTTGGCCCATCAGGGCCCAGACAGCATGCTCGCGGCTGGAGCCGCACCCGAAATTGTCCCCGGCCACCAGGATCCGGGCCTTGTCGGCCGCGGGCTGGTTCAGGATAAAGTCCGAATCGCTGCGCCAGTGGTGGAACAGGTGCTCGCCCAGGCCGTCCCGGTCGACCCCTTTTAGAAACTGGGCCGGGATGATCTGGTCGGTATCGATATTCTCGATGGGGATGGACACCATCGTACTGGTCAAGGTGGTGAATTGTTCCATGGCTTGCGTCCCTTTCAGGTTGGCAGTGTGCGTATGTCCGTGACCACGCCCTTGATCGCGCTGGCCGCGGCGGTCAGGGGGCTGGCCAGAAACGTGCGCCCGCCGCGCCCCTGGCGGCCTTCGAAGTTGCGGTTGCTGGTTGAAACGGCGTATTGACCCGGCGCCAGCTCGTCGCCGTTCATGGCGATGCACATGCTGCAGCCGGCCTCGCGCCACTCGGCCCCGGCATCGCGAAAGATGGTATCCAGTCCTTCGGCTTCGGCCGCGGCCTTGATGGCCTGGGAGCCCGGGACGACAAGGGCACGCACGTGCTCGCTAACCTGGCTGCCTTTGAGCACTTCGGCTGCCAGGCGCAGGTCGCTCAGGCGCGAGTTGGTGCAGCTGCCGATAAATACCACGTCTATTTTGTGACCCAGCAAGGGCTGGCCGGGCTGCAGGTCCATATACGCAAGCGCTTTTTCGAGCGTTTCGCGGGTGCTCGCATCCTTCAGGTCCTGGGGGTCGGGGATGCGGTCGGTGATCTTCATCCCCATGCCGGGGTTGGTGCCGTAGGTGATCATGGGCGCGAGGTCATCCGCGTTCAGGGTCAGGGTGCGATCATAGACCGCGCCGTCGTCCGTGGCCAGCGCGCGCCAATTTGCGACCGCCGCATCCCAGGCCGCCTCCTGCGGCGCAAAGCGGCGACCGGCGATGTACTCGAACGTCGTGTCGTCCGGACCCACCATCCCGGCTTTCGCGCCCCCCTCGATGGACATGTTGCAGACGGTCATGCGCTGTTCCATGCTCAGGCTGCGGATGGCGCTGCCGGTGTATTCGATCACGTGGCCGGTGGCGCCGCCGATTCCCATTTTGGCGATAATCGCCAGGATGATATCCTTGGCCGACACCCCTTCCGGCCGGCGGCCCTCGACGCGCACTTCCATGGCGCCCGGTTTGGTCTGCAGCAGGCACTGGGTCGCCAGGACGTGTTCCACCTCGCTGGTGCCGATGCCGAACGCCAGGGTGGCGAAAGCGCCGTGGGTGCTGGTGTGGCTGTCGCCGCAGACTATGGTCATGCCCGGCTGGGTGAGCCCCAGTTCCGGTCCGATGACGTGGACAATCCCCCGCCGGGGGCTGCCCACCCCGTAGAGCGGAATCCCGAAATCGCGGCAATTTTCTTCCAGGGCCGCCATCTGGCGGATGATCTGCTCGTCGGTTATCGGGACATCGGGCGGCGTGGTCGGGATGCCGTGGTCAATCGTGGCAATGGCCTGTCCGGGCCGCCGCACGGTCAGCCCCTTTTCCCGCAACCCCTGGAAGGCCTGCGGGGAGGTGATTTCATGGATCAGGTGCAGGTCCACATAGAGCACGGCCGGGCTGCCCGCTTCGTGGGTGACGACATGGCTGTCCCAGATTTTTTCAAAGAGAGTCTTTGGTGTTGGGTTGTTGCTTGGCATTTAGGGTGTCTCCTTCGGGTTCTACGAAACTTTGTCGTAAAAGCAATATTCTCGCGCAGAGGCGCTGAGGCGCAGAGGAAACCGTATATTGTTTCCCGCTCCGCGGGAGTAAACCAAATGCAAAACCAGTGCATCGCGCAGAGGCGCAGGGGCGCAGAGAAAACCATGAATTTTTCCGGCTACGCCGGGTAAACCTTAAAATCAAAATTGTGGCTTAATAGGTCTTTTTCAGCGAAGCTGATCTAAATCCGGCCCTTGACCTTCTCTGCGCCTCTGCGCCTCCGCGCGATGATAAAGCTTTTTTGGCCTTATTTGCATAAATAAACACTGGAAGCTATCTCAAAAAAGTCTTTTGGCTTAATTCGGAATCGCTATCGGGATCGAAATCGGCTCTGAAAATGCCACGGGTAATCGATACCGATTTCGATTTCGATACCGATATGGAAACCTAACCGTCAGTCACGCATCCTTCCGATGCCGATCTGACAGTTTTGATATATTTGTACAGCGCGCCGCTGGAGGCTTTGTAGGGCGGCATCTTCCAGGCGTCTTTCCGCCGGGCCATCTCCGCCGGCTCGACGTCCATGTCGATAGTGTTGGCCGCCGCATCGATGGTAATGGTATCCCCGGTTTCAACCAGCGCCAGGGGACCGCCTTCCTGGGCCTCCGGAGAGATATGCCCCACAATGAATCCGTGGGAACCGCCTGAAAAGCGGCCGTCGGTGACCAGGGCCACATCCTGGCCAAGGCCCGCGCCCACAATCGCCGAGGTGGGCGTCAGCATTTCCGGCATCCCGGGACCGCCTTTGGGGCCCTCGTAGCGAATCACCACGACGTCGCCTTTTTGAATCTGTCCCTGCTCCAGGGCCGCCAGCATGGCTTCCTCGGCATCGAAGACATTGGCCCTCCCCTGGAAAGTGACGCCTTCCTTGCCGGTAATCTTGGCCACGGCCCCGTCCGGGGCCAGGTTGCCCCGCAGGATCTGAATGTGGCCGTTGGGGTGCAGAGGCTCATCCAGCGGGCGGATAATCTGCTGACCGGGCGCAAACCCGTCCACCGCGGCCAGGTTTTCGGCCACGGTGCGACCGGTGACCGTCAGGCAGTCGCCGTTGAGCAGGCCGTTGTCGAGCAGGTATTTCATCAGGGCCGGCAGGCCGCCGATCTCGTCCAGGTCCTCCTGGACGTAAGTGCCGCTCGGTTTCATATCGGCCAGCAGGGGCACACGGTCGCTCACCTTCTGAAAATCAGCGAGGCCCAAAGGAACCCCCACGGCGTGGGCCATGGCAATCAGGTGCAGCACGGCATTGGTCGATCCGCCCAGGGCGGTGATGACGACCAGGGCATTTTCAAAGGCTGCCCGGGTCATGATATCCCGCGGTTTGATCTGGGCTTCCAGCAGGTGCCGGATCGCCGCGCCCGCCCGCAGGCACTCGTCGTGCTTGTGGTCCGACTCGGCCGGCCGGCTGGCGCTGAACGGCAGGGCCATGCCCATGGCCTCGATGGCCGACGCCATGGTGTTGGCGGTATACATCCCGCCGCACGCCCCCGGACCCGGACAGCTCTTTTTGACAATGGCCTGGCGCTGCTGCTCATCGATGGTGCCGGCCATGTATTCCCCGTAGCTTTGAAAAGCGGAGACAATGTCCAGCTTGGCGCCGTCCAGTTCGCCGGCCCGGATGGTCCCCCCGTACACCATCAACGCCGGGCGATTCACCCGGGCCATGGCGATCAGGCAGCCGGGCATATTCTTGTCGCAGCCCGGCAGGGAGATATTGGCGTCATACCACTGGGCGCGCATCACCGTTTCAATCGAATCGGCAATCAAGTCCCGGGACGGCAGGGAATAGCTCATCCCCTCCGTGCCCATGGAGATCCCGTCGCTGACCCCGATGGTGTTGAAGCGCAGGCCGACCAGGCCCGCGTCCGCAACCCCCTGCTTGACCCGGGCGGCCAGGTCGTTCAGGTGCATGTTGCAGGTGTTGCCCTCGTACCAGACGCTGCTGATGCCCACCTGGGCTTTTTGCATGTCGGCCTCGTCCATGCCGATGCCGTACAGCATGGCCTGGGAGGCCCCCTGGGATTTGGGCTGTGTGATGCGCGCGCTGATTTTGTTTAGTTTTTCAGTCATGGACTGTCCTTTTTGGTGATGGTTCAAGGTATGCGGCTTTAAACCATATACCATTATTAGCCACAGACCCACGCAGACGAACACAGACAAAATCGATCTCGGGTCCCGCTTCGCGGGAGAACTCCTAACACCTTTTCTTTTGACACGGATGGCACGGATGACACGGATTTTAAAACCCTATTTTCAATTTCTGGAGAAATTGAAAATGTTGTCCGCCGCTACGCGAGGGTGCGACTCAAAGCTACAAAGACTTACCTCGATTTTCTGCAGCATAACATTAGCAATACAAATTTTTTTCTTGCCGCAGGCAATGGGCCCCGTGGGCGCGATCCCCAGAGCGCGTTCACAGGTTTTCAATCCGTGTAATCCGTGGAACGGTCCTCAAGCCGCATAGGCGCAAATCCGTGTCTAAAAAACGCCCTTGCTTTTGCCCTTGTTTTTCCGCCTTCCGACTACCACCTCACGACTGCCGGCTATGCAGTCCTCCGGCGTTTGCAACAGGGTTACTTCTCCATTGCCGTAAACCCCGACCGGGCCACCTCGACGATTCTGGCGGTGCCGAGATCATCCAGGAAGGAATCAATTAAATAGGAGGTCCCGGTAATCTGCACGATGAAGCACTCATCGTGCTGCCGGTCGAGGATCTCAAACCGGTACGCCTGCCCGAACGCCGCCAGCTGCTCTTCGTCGGCTTCGAATTTGACGATGGCCACTTCGCGCCAGAAACTTTCGTCCACATGCAGCTCCCGGGCGGAGATGACTTCCGTCCTTTTCTCGATCTGCTTGATGACCTGTTGCGTCTTGTCATCGCTGTCCTCGCGCAGCGTGATGGTCATGCGGCTGGTGCCGGGCTGGTGGGTCTTGCACACGGTCAGCGTTTCGACGTTGTACATCTTGTGACGGATCAGCATGGCGATCTTGTTCAGTACGCCCGGCCGGTCCAGCATGAAGATCAAAATGGCCCGCCGTTTCATGGGGGGTGTCGCTGTCATCAATTTCTCCAAAAAAAGAATCTTAGTCCTGAGGGCCTGGCTTCCCTGAAAAGGGCCTCATTTCATAAACACTAAGGCAAAACCTGAAAGAAAGACCGAAAACCATGCATCGCGCAGAGGCGTAAAGACGCAGAGGAAACCGTATATTGTTTCCCGCTCTGCGGGAGTAAACCAAAGGCAAAACCCCTGCATCGCGCGGAGGCGCAGAGACGCTGGGAAAACCTTAACTATATAGTCCCGCTACGCGGGTTAAACCGAAAACCAATAAAGGTCTGTTATATAGTTTTGCGCGATAGCGCAACCAAACTATGTTCTTGATTTTCTCTGCGCCTCCGCGTCTCTGCGCGAGAACAATGTTTTACAGGTTTTCAAAAACTTGAAATCCAAACCGAAAATCAAAACCGGGCATCGCGCGGAGGCGCAGAGACGCAGGGAAAACCTAAACTATATCGTCCCGCTTCGCGGGTTAAACCGAAAACCAATAAAGGGCCTGTTTTGTAGTTTTGCGCGATAGCGCAACCAAACTAAGTTCTCGATTTTCTCTGCGCCTCCGCGTCTCTGCGCGAGAATAATGTTTTACAGGTTTCAAAAACTTGAAATCCAAACCGAAAATCAAAACCGGGCATCGCGCGGAGGCGCAGAGACGCAGGGAAAACCTAAACTATATCGTCCCGCTGCGCGGGTTAAACCGAAAACCAATAAAGGGCCTGTTTTGTAGTTTTGCGCGATAGCGCAACCAAACTATGTTCTTGATTTTCTCTGCGCCTCTGCGTCTCTGCGCGAGAACAATGTTTTACAGGTTTTCAAAACCTGAAATCCAAACCGAAAATCAAAACCAGGCATCGCGCGGAGACGCAGAGGCGCTGGGAAAACCTTAGCTATTTAGTCCCGCTGCGCGGGATAAACCGAAAACCAATAAAGGTCTGTTATGTAGTTTTGCGCGATAGCGCAACCAAACTATGTTCTTGATTTTCTCTGCGCCTCCGCGTCTCTGCGCGAGAATAATGTTATTACGACCGGCATAACAAGCGGTTGCCTGAGGCCTGCTTTAGATGTGCTCATTTGCGCGACATCTCGGAGACGGAGACAATCATGTCCTTTATGCCGCCGCCGGCCGGCACCATGGGTAGAATGATCTCGCTGGGGTCACATAAAAACTCGACCATGAAGGCCCCTTTGTGGTCGGCCGCCTGCTGCAGGGCGTCCTCGATCTCATCCAGCCTGGAAACCTTGCGGTAGGGGATATTGTAGGCGCCGGCGATAGCCCCGTAGTCCGGGTTTTTCATGGGGGTGCCGGCATACCGGCCGTCGTAGAACAGGGTCTGCCACTGGCGGACCATGCCCAGGTAACCATTGTTCATCAGCAGGATTTTGACATCGATGTCATGTTCCATGATCGTGCCCAGTTCCTGGATGTTCATCTGGAAACCGCCGTCGCCGCTCACCGACCATACCCTTTCATCCGGCCGGGCGAGCTTCACGCCGATGGCCATGGGCAAGGCGCACCCCATGGTGCCGGCCCCGCCCGAGGTAAACCAGCTGTTGACGGTCTGGAAATTGTAAAACCGGGCCAGCACCATTTGATGCTGTCCGACGTCGCCGACGATCAGGTCCCGCCCCCCGGTCAAATCGGACAACCGCCGTACGATCGTCTTGACCAGCAACTGGTTTTCAGTACCGAGCCCGGTGTCGATCTCGGCCTGCAGCTGGTCGACCATTTCCCGGCGGAATTCATCGATTTGGATAAACCACCGCTTGCGGGGCCGTGCGACCAGAGCGGGATCCATCCCCAGCAGGTTGAGCACCTGGTCCACATCGGCGTTGAGGGCCACCGTGGTTTTCACGTTCTTGTCGATTTCAGAGGAGTCGATCTCGACATGGATCACATCGGCACTGACGGCGAATTCGCCCAGGTTGCCGGTCACCCGGTCATCAAAGCGCATGCCCAGTGAAATGATCAGGTCGGCATGCAGCAAGGCCCGATTGGCCTCCACGGTGCCGTGCATGCCCACCATGCCCAGGCTCACCGGATGATCCACCGGCATGGCCGAAAGCCCGTGCAGCGTAAACGCCACCGGGATATGCGCTTTCTCGGCGAAAGCCTGCAGTTTGGATCCGGCGTTGCTGGCGATGACGCCGTGGCCGCAGAGAATGATGGGGCGCTCGCTCTTGTTGATCATGTTGGCGGCCTGCTTTAAACGGTCCCGGTCCACTGACGGAGAATAGTGAAAACCGGGCAGCTGCGGTTGGCAGGTCCGGGAATCAAAGCTGCAGGTGCTGTCGGTCTCCTGCAGCTGGATATCCTTGGGAATGTCGACGACGACCGGGCCGCCGCGTCTGGTCTCGGCCACGTACATGGCCTCGTGAATGGTGGCTTCGATCTCGTCCACGGCCAGGGGCAGATAGCTCTGCTTGGTCAACGGCATCATCACCCCCACCACGTCACTCTCCTGGAAGGCGTCCGTTGAAATGACCCCGGTGGGCACCTGCCCGGTGATAGCCAGCACCGGGACAGAATCCATATAGGCGTCGGCAATGCCGGTGACAAGGTTCATGGCGCCGGGGCCCGAGGTGGCCATGCAGACACCCGTGCGCGGATCGGCGGTAGACAGGGAGGCGCGGGATATGCCCTGGGCCATGAAGGCCGCGCCCTGCTCATGCCGCGACATGATAAAGGCCAGGGTGTTTTGCTGCTCCATGGCGTCGAAAATGGGCATGATGGCGCCGCCGGTGTAGCCAAAGACATATTTCACGCCATTGTCGACCAGCGCTTTGAGGACCAGCTCCGTGCCTTTCATATCGGATTGTTTCCCTTGTGTGTGATGTCTGTTCCCGGCGGCTGTTGCGGGGAAGTGGGCCCTGGAACGCGACGCACGATTCAAGACAGGGTGTTGGTTTCCGCCGTTGGGCCTGCCGCGCAAACCGAACAACAAAACAGATGGGCACCGCGCATCCGTCGTATTTAGAATAAGTAGCGCATTTTAAACAAAAGGCAAGTCGCCGAAAAACAAAGCAAGGTGAGCTAGTTAACTGCGCCGGTGGAGATTAGATCATAGAAGTCAGCTATCAGACATAATTATCAGGAGTCTGGGGTCTGGGGTCAGAAAGATCTTTTGGCCCCGGATACCCGACTCCCGACGCCATGGTTTCACATCAGACACCGGACTCCCGACACCTGATCCCCGGGTACCCCTTCAGCCTTCGGCCTTCAACCTAAAAACCTAGTTCAGCCACAGATTTACCCTGTTAAATAAGATTTGGGTACTTCTCAAATCTTAGCTTTAGCTATTTAACTGGGTGAACACGGACAGACACAGACAAGATCAACAATTGAGTCCCGCTAAGCGGGAGAACTCCTAACACCTAACTGCTAAAAGCTAAAAGCTCTCTTAGCCGCAGAGATTAAGAACAAGAAGTCAGATATCAGGCGTCAGATATCAGCAAGCGCTTCCCCCTCCCTCTAATCCCTCCCGCCAGGGGAGTGAAGTGAATCGGACTTCGGACTTCCGACCTCCGACTTCCGGCTCTTCACCCTCCCCCGACCCCGTTTTGCGTCCATCTGCTTTTGGTCCGATCCTATTGAAGCGGAAATTTTCGCGAAACCTTGACCATGCATCGGGTTTCCTTTTGGTTGCACGTTTCGCGGCAGTCCGTCCGCTGTTCAGCGCTTTTTCTTGCGCACCCGGCAAAGCATTTCGTGGCCGACTTGTCGCATTTCGCCATGCCCATCATACGTTTCTCCACAATGCGCCGCTCCCTTTCATCGTCCACTTTTCTCTGGATCGCCCCCGTGCACTGTGTATATTCAGCAGCCGCGCGATCAATGCAACGTTTAAAGACACTTTCATCTTCGTCGTCTTCTGTTTCAATGCATCTTATCTCCTTCTTTCTATTGGCGACCCTGCATTTATAAAGATATTTGTTCCAATCCACGCCGGATTCACCGACATCAATTTCAGGTAGCGGAAACCTTGAAACCACGCGGCCGTAGCATATACGGTAGTCTTTCGCGCAGACGTTATCGGAACACTCATCGAAGGCGTCGTCGTCGTCGGAAAAGCGCCGGTTACAATTGTAGTTGCATTTGTCTTGTTTCTCATAGCAGGTTAGGTTGGCCGTGCGCCTTTTGTCCATGACCGCTTTGACTCTTGCATTTGAAATACTTTTGTAAAGTTTGCGAAAACACTTCGAGCTACGCTTCCGGCACTTTGCCAGGCATAAATGGATGCCCTTGTCATCTTCAAACGTCTTGGTTTTACACGCATTGGTACACCTGGATTCAGCACCCTGGCAGGCTTCCACGCCTTCTGATACTTCATCATTACCGAAAGCCGGCGAGCAGACAAGAATGCCCAGTAGAATAAAGATGGCCTGATAGTTCACAAACTTACTATAATGCCCCGTCATCGTAACCTCCTTTCATGATATTCGTGAACCGCCTGAATACCGGCTGCTTGCGGCTCACGGTAGGTTTTTCGATGGTTGAATCCGCCCTAACATTCCACACCTTGCAAGGTTTTCTAACAACCGCCGGATCAATATAGAGTGAAGGTTCCGAATACGCTTTTCAAGCTCCGCCTAGAATGCAGCTTTCACGTAAATTTATTACAACCCCTTTCAACCGGTTACCAATCGATCAACATCATCTACTGAATTGTAGTGTATCAGTCTTCGCTAAAGCTACGCCCGACAGGCCCCTTGTTTTTTGGCAGTTTAGTCATAATTTATAATCCGCTTAATCCTTCTAACAACCTGTCGATTTCCTGCTCAGAGTTATAGTGAACAAGGCTGATTCGGATGATGCCTTCTTCTCTATCTTCAATGCCCAGCGCCTCCAAACAACGTAGCGCATAGAAATGCCCGTTTCGCAAAGCGATTTCTTTTTTCACGAGGAACTTCACCGCATCGCTGCATTCAACGCCATCCAGCGTGAGAGAGATCGTCGCTGCCCGGGAACCCATTTCAGCTTTATCCTGGCCGATGATCCTTGCACCGGGAATGGCCTTGATGGCTTCCAGAACCCGATTGGCCTGGACGGTTTCGTGTTCGGCGAACAGGTCGAAGACCTTGCAGGCGTGGGTGTGGAAATCGTGGTGGGACTGTTCGAAGTGGTGGTGGTAAACCGTTTCGACGTATTCTTCGATCCCGGCCAGGGCGGCAATCTCGGCGTGCAGCGGCCCGGCCGGGTTGAATTTGTAGTGGGGGAGATCCGTGTTGAAGTAGTGGCCCTGGGGTTCGAGCTGGTCGAGGACCTCCTGCCGGCCCCACATGACGCCGATGTGGGTGCCGAAGGTCTTGTAGGTGGAAAAGCAGTAGATGTCCAACCCGCTGGAGTTGACGTCCAACACCCGGTGGGGTGCAAAAGAGACCCCGTCGCCGATAGCCAGGGCGTCTACCGCGTGGGCGATCTCGCAGATGGCCGGGTAATCGTTCATCGTGCCCACGATGTTGGAGCACAGGGTGAAGCAGACCAGTTTGGTTTTCTCGGTGACCAGCTCTTTGAGCTTTTCGATATCCAGTTCGCCGGACTGAGGGTCGATCTGCCACTCCTTGATCACCGCCCCGAACTCCTCCAACCGCCGCCAGCACCCGATGTTGGCCTCGTGATCCTGGTTGGTGACAACGATCTCGTCGCCCGGTTCGAGCAGGGGCCGGATCGCCTGGGCCAGGACGTAGAAGTTCATGGTGGTGGAAGGCCCCAGGGTCAGCGCGTCCGGATCGCAGTTGAGCAGGCCGGCCATGGCCCGGTAGCCGGCTTCCATGGCCTCGCCGGCCACCACCGACGAATCGAACAGGCCGTAGGGCTGGACCTTGGTGTAGCGGAAAAAATCGTGGAGGCGGTCGATGACCTGCCTGGGGACGTAGGAGCCGCCGGCGTTTTCGAACATCGCCCAGCGGGCGGTGTCGGGGTTTTGGAAGACGGGGTATTGGGTCCTGATAAAGTCGACATCTAAATTCATGGTAAGACCTTTAATTAGCCGCAGACATGAAGAACAAGAAGTCAGAGATCAGACGTCAGATATCCGGCTTCTTGATCTTATCCTCCAGCCTATAGCCCAAAAACCCAATTTAGCCACAGACGCACACGGACAGACACAGACAAGGGCAAGTTGTTGTCCCGCTCTGCGGGATTAAACCTTCAGCCTTCGGCCTTCAACCTTAAAACCTATTTTTGACACGGATTGCACTGATTACACAGATTGCGCCTATACGGCTTGAGAACCGTTCTTAAGGATCTATTTTCAATTCCTGGTGAAATTGAAAATGTTTCAGCCGCTTCGCGGAGGTGTGACTCCAAGCCAACCCTTCTTTTCCCGATATCCTTTACCGCCAGATCTCCGGCCCCATCGTCTCATCTGGATCCCGGCTTTCGCCGGGATGACGACCATAAAACAAGATCAGTTCGCCACATCGCTTTCTGACATCCGATCCCTGACTGCAAACTTGGGACATCTTGGTCTTACTGACCTCAGATGTCTGATCTCCGACATCTATCCCTTTTTGCCGGAGGCAATGGCCCCGTGTGGGCGGCCCCCAGGACGCACTCACAGGTTTTCATCCGCGCAATCCGTGTAATCCGTGTCAGAAAATTCATGCTTTAAGTTTTCTGCCCCCGGACTCCCGACACCAGACTCCTGACCCCTGACTCCCTGGCGTTTCCTTCTATCCTATACCGTATACCTTTTGCCTGTTGTTTCTTCAGCCTTCAGCCTTCTACCTTAAACCTTATACCTTCAACCTACTGACTGACTTGCGCAGCCTCCGCCTGCGGAGACCGCTGATCGATGTACTCGGTAATATCGCGATCGCGGATCATCTCGATGACGGCGTAGGAGATGGCATAGCCGATGGCCCGGTTGTTGTTGGAAGCGCAGCCTTCCACCGGGTAGGCTTTGGTGATGTCGTTTTCAGTTTCAACCTTCAACGTAAGGCGGGCGCAGGGCAGGTGCTTGGCGAGGCTGATGCTGGGCTCGACGATGGAGACCTTGAGTTGCTTGACGGCATCCGAGCTGAGGTGGACATTGTAGGCCTTGAGCCAGGTCCCGATATTGGCGATGGCCTGGGCGGACCAGAGGGAAAGATCGGTAGCGGTGTCGGTTTCACCGACCTTGACCATGGACATGCCCGCTTCCTGGACATTGATCAGGGCCACCGGCGAATCCGAACGGACCTGCACCATGTCCCAGCGGGCCAGGCTCACATGGGTCGGCTGCAGCGAGGTCGCAAAGCAACCGGTTAATGTAAGGGTCATGCCCAGAATCAGACCTACGAGAATACTTTTTTTCATTCCACCTCCAGTTTTCAATAAATTCGCAGAGCGCAAAGGGTCAAATCAAGGGAATCGGGAGTCAGGGGTCTGGGGTCCGAAAGATCACCGACTCCTGACTCCGGATGCCTGCCTTCCGGGTCGTAGATTCAGGCGAAGCCTGGTCGAACGAGCAGCGCGAGTGGGCGGCAAACCACAATACATGGGTCCCGACCCTATGGATATAGGCATATTTAGTAGTTTGGAAGCTTGAAACCCTATGAGATTTAACAAACATTAAGAGCTGCTGTTTGTCAATGAATAGATAGGCTGGATATGAATTGAAAAGACTGTTCTACTAATAGTTACTGATAAGGGTATTGGGCTGGCCCACCTTGCAAAAATCCTGAGCTCCGACATCAGACTTCCGACCGCGGTCCTCGTGCCCTTCCCGACTCCTGACTCCAGACCCCGGACTCCGTGGTCTTCCTTATACCTTCTACCTTTTACCTTATAGCTTTTGTGACTTCAGTCTTCACCCTTACCCAATATCCCCCTGATCTTCTGCGACAACTCAAAGATATTGAAGGGTTTTTGAATGAAGCCATTGCAGCCGCGCGTCATGATCTCGGTGGCCTGGCCGTTGATGGCGTAGCCGCTGGAGAGAATCACCGGCAGGTCGGGCCACAGTTCGTGGAGGACGTCGAAGGTCCGGCCGCCGTCCATGTCAGGCATGATCATGTCGAGGATCACCAGGTCGATTTGACGACCTTTTTCCATGGTCATGGCAACGGCCTGTTCACCGCCCCGGGCAATCAGCACGTCATACCCCAGCTTGGCCAGCATTTCCTGGCCCACGTCGGCGATGATCTCTTCGTCGTCCACTAAAAGGATGGTTTCCGTTCCCAGGGCCAGGTCCTCGGGTCCGGGCACATCCAGGCAGGCGTCTTCGTCGGTGACCGGCAGGTAGATGTTGAAGGTTGAACCGCGGCCGGGTTCACTGTAGACCGTGATCATCCCGCTGTGGTTGCGGGCGATACCGTAAGCCGAGGCCAGACCGAGACCGGTGCCCCGGCCCTTGGCCTTGGTGGTGAAGAAGGGGTCGAAAATCTGCTGCTGGACAGAATCGGGCATGCCGTGCCCGGTATCCGTGACCGACAGGCGGACATAGCAGCCGGGCGACACCTGGAAGGATTTGCAGTACTCCTCATCCAGGTCGATCCGCGAGGTAGCCAGGTAGATTTCGCCCCCGCCGCCCATGGCCTGCCAGGCATTGACGTAGGGGTTCAGCAACAACTGTTCGATCTGCCGCTTGTCAACCTTGGCGATCGGCGGCGGCTGCTCGAACTTGCTCCGAATCCGGATCTCCTTGCGGGTCCGGCCGAACATGTTGGCGCTATGCTGCATCAGCTCGTTTATGTCCGCCGGTTTGACCTCGTATTTTCCGCCGCGGGCGAAACCCAAAAGCTGCTGGCTCAGATCGGCCGCGCTCTGGACATGCTCTTCGATGCCCCGCAGGTGCTCAAAATGGGGGTGGGACGTCTCCACATCCAGGCGCATCAGGGAGGCGCGCCCCTGGATCCCCATCATGAGGTTGTTGAAATCGTGGGCGATACCGCCGGCCAGGGTCCCGATGGCCTCCATTTTCTGGGCCTGTTGCAGCTGTTGCTCCAGCCGCAGGTTTTCCTCCGGGGCATGCTTGCGGTCGCTGATATCCATCAGGTGGGAGAGGAAGGAGACCGGCCGGCCGTGGCTGTCCCGGATCAGGGTGTTGGACACCAGTGCCCAGATCGTCCGGCCGCTCTTGTGAAGGTAGCGTTTCTCGCCCTGATTGTAATCCACTTCGCCGGCCAGCAACTGGGCCCAGCGCTCCCGTCCGCCGTCCTGGTCATCCGGGTGGGTGAAACTGTTGAACGATTTTCCCACCAGCTCTTCGGGGGTGTACCCCAGGGTATTGCAGATCTGCTGGTTCACTTCTACAAAGCGGCGCTCGGTATCGATGACCGCCATGCCGACCGGTGCACTGTGAAAGTTGGCCCTAAAGCGGGTTTCGCTCTCGCGCAGCGCGGCCTCGCGCTCATTGCGCTCCGTCATGTCGGTCAAGGTCACCAGGGCATTGCCATCGGCCAGGAAGGCGGCCCGAAACTCGATGGCCTTGACGGTGTCGTCCTTGCAGGTCACGTTGAACTCCCGGACGACGCCCGGGCCCTTAACATCCTCATCCCACTCGGCCATGACAGCCCCCCGGTATTCCGGATGCGGGTAGGCCCGCAAAAACCAGTCATCCAGGTTGCGGATGTCATCCGGGCTATAGCCGGTCAATTCATAAAATCCCTGGTTGGCCCGCACCAGGTTCCCCGCTTTGTCCCAGACCGTGATGCCCATGAGGACATTGTCGAACACGCTCTGCAGCAGGTTTTGTTCGGTAGACAGCTCTGCCTGGGCTTCCAGGGCGGTCTCATTTTTCGCGGACAGTTCGTGCGCCTTTTCTGTGAGCTGCTCCTGCAACTGACGGTTTTTCAGGGCCACGGCAATGTGGGCGGCCAGAGTTTCCAGCAGCCCGGCCTGCTTGGCAAAATCCCGTTCCACGGCGGAAGCCAGCCCCAGGACACCGATCACCGTACCGCCGACCATCAACGGAATGGCGGCAAAAGATCGAAACCCGGCATTTTTACATTCTTGCAGTGTACAGCGCACATCCTTGTGGATGTCCTGGGAGAAGATGCTCTCTTTTTCCTGGGCGGCCAGGCCGCAAAGGCACTGCCCGAGCCGCTTGGTATCCGGTGCGTCCTGTTTGAAAAGGGGGGCGGCGGGGGCTTCGCCCATTGAAACCAGGACCTCGCAGTCACGCTGGTAGACCACCACCAGGTCCGGCTTCAACAGATCGAGGATGTGGCGGTGCACCACGGTCACAAGGTTTTCGATCGATTCGCTCAGCGCCAATTCATACCACAGGTGGTGTATCACCCGCAGCTCCTCGCCGAACAATAATTGATCACTTTTTCCAGGTTTTGGCATGTCAGATTATCGCGTTAGGGACTGTTCATCATTAGAAACAGCCCCAAGAATTCAGAATAAGGCCTAAATGTTAGCGGAATATTAGCAGAACAAAGTATGAAGCGCAAACTTAACTCACCAACATGAAATAAATAACGAAAAATAACAAATAGTAACGGGCTAAGTGGCGTGAAAAAGCAGGGGTCGGGGATCGGGGGTCCGGAGTCAGGAAAGGCCCAAAACTTAACACCAGCTTCAGCCACAGACTCACACAGACGGACACAAACATAATTATCAGGAGTCTGGGGTCTGGAGACCGTAGTCAGAAAGATCTTTTGACCCCGGTTACCCGACTCCCGACGCCTGACTCCTTGGTGTTTCCTTCTACCTTAAACCTTAGACCTAAAACCCTATTTGGACGCGGATTGCGCCTATACGGCTTGAGAACCGTTCTTAAGGATCTATTTTCAGTTCCCGGAAGAAACTGAAAATGTTTCAGCCGCTTCGCGGAGGTGTAACTCTGAGTCAACCCTTCTTTTCCCGATATCCTTTACCGACAGATCTCCGGCGCCATCGTCTCATCTGGATCCCGGCTTTCGCCGGGATGACGACCGAAATACAAAACCAGTATGTTACTCGGCCTTCTGATACCTGATCCCTGACGCCTGACATCTCGGTTTTATTGCCGCAGGCAAGGGACTCGTGAGTGCGGCCATCCGGGGTGCGTTCACAGGTTTTCAATCCGGTTGATCCTGTTGATCCTGTCAATATGCCCTTGCTTTGGGTTTTCTGCCCCCGGACACCAGACACCCGACTCCTTGCTTTTCCTGATCTCCGACCCCTGACTCCGGACGCCCGACTCCGGATTTCCCTTCAGCCTTCTACCGGCAGCCTATTGACATCCGGTTACGGATTGATATAGGTGTGAGAAATCTGCCAACCGGCATACGGGCGATTAACTCAGCGGGAGAGTGCTACCTTCACACGGTAGAAGTCACTGGTTCAAACCCAGTATCGCCCACCACCCAACTGCACGAGGTCAGACGTCCGGGGTCAAAGATCGGAAAAAACAAAACCAGTCGCCCTTGATTTTCAAGGACAAACTGGTTTTGTGCTCTATGCGCTTTGCCCTGGCGATTTTCTATTTCGGACGCAGCCCTTTTCCCAAACCCAATAGAAGGCCGCCAATCACCATCACCAGGCCCAGAGGGTGCCGCTCGTATTTGGCCACCAGCACGATTCCCGCCAAGGTCAATATGGCGGCTATGATTTTATAGATTATGGGCACTGCCTCTTCCTGTCACCACAGCAGTCATATAGCCTGATTGCTAATGTGGCCGATCACCCGCATGACTTCCGGAGATCAGATATCCGATGTCCGACGTCCGGCCTCTTGATCTTATCCTCCAGCCTATAGCCCAAATTTAGCCACAGACGCACACAGACGAAAGCAGACAAGATAATATCAGGCTCCGCTACGCGTGAAAGAACCGAAAACCTATTTTAGACAGGATTTACAGGATTAACATGATTTAAGACCTATTTTCAGTTCCCGGAAGAAACTGAAAATGTTTCAATCGTTACGCGAAGGTGTTACTCCAAGTCAACCCACCTATTCGCGATATTCTTCAACGCAATAATAGCAATACAGGTGCAGTTATTTACCGGAGGCAATGGAACCCGTGGGCGCGACCTTCCGGGGCGCGCACGCATGGCTTTTATCCGGCAGATCCTGTTGATCCTGTCAAAATGTCCTTGCTTTAGGTTTTCTGCCCCCGGACACCAGACACCCGACTCCTTGCTTTTCCTGATCTCCGGCCCATAGTCTCATCTGGATACCGGATCGCGTCCGGCATGACGACCATAAAACAAAATCAGTTAGCCACATCGCCATTCTGACTCCCGACTCCAGACTCCTGACTCCCTTGTATTTCCTTCTACCTTATACCTTTTACCTGTTGTTTCTTCAGCCTTCAGCCTTCTACCTTATTGCAGCTCCGTTAGAAATTCATCCCTGGTCAGCCACAGCTCCTCCATCCGGTACATGTGCCAGTGGTCGTGCATGAGGATGTGGCGCACCAGGATGTAGAAGGCGTATTGGGCGTACTCGGGGTGGGTAGCGGTCTTTTGCCAGGTCCGTTCGTCGGTTGTTTTCAGCAGGTCCAGCTGCTGCCGGCGGAAATCGGCAAACTGCTTGAGGGCCGTGTCAGTCGGCATATTCGGCGGACCGCTGTCAGCTTCATCATCGTCGTCCGGGATGAAGGGGACGAATTCCGGAGACGCCTCGGCCGCAAAACGCTGGAGACGTTCGAGCAGCATGGGCTGCACATCGGCCAGGTGGCTCACGTGCTCTTTGATGGTCCAGAAACCGTCACCCCGGCGAACGTCCAGTTTATCCGCGGGGATGGTGGCGACGAATTCAGTCAGAATCGTAACGGCCTGAGCCAGGCCGTCTAGCAGGGCTTGTTTGTCTTTCATTTTATAACCTTTCAATCTATTTAGCCACAGACATGAAGACAAGAAGTCAGAGATCAGACATAATTATCAGGAGTCTGGGGTCTGGCGTCTGTAGTCAGAAAGATCTTTTGACCCCGGTTACCCGACTCCCGACGCCTGACTCCTTGGTGTTACCTTCTACCTTAAACCTTAGACCTAACAACCTTTTTTGACACGGATAGCGCCTATGCGGCTAGAAAACATTCTCGCGGGTTGCACGGATTTAAAAACTCTAAGTCAAACCCTGAATCCATTTTTAGACAGGATCTACAGGATTAACATGATTTAAGACCTATTTTCAGCTCCCGGAAGAAACTGAAAATGTTTCAGTCGCTACGCGAAGGTGTTACTCCAAGCCAACCCGCCCTTACCCAATATCCTGCAACGCCAAATCTCCGGCCCCATCGTCTCATCTGGATGCCGGATCGCGTCCGGCATGACGACCTATAAACCCTACCAGTATTTCACGTTGTTATCTGACATCCGATATCCGACCACCGACATCTTGCCGTTTTTGCCGAAGGCAATGGACCCCGTGGGAGCGGCCATCCAGGGCGCGCCCACAGGTTTTCAATCCAGTTGATCGCTGTAGAATGTTTTCAAGCCGCATAGGCGCAATCCTGTCTAAATGTCCTTGCTTTGGCTTTCCTGACCTCCGGCTTCCGACCTCTGACCTCGGGATCTTATCCTTCAACCTCGCGAGTGTAACTCGCTCAATCCACGGCCTTATCGATTGTTCTCAGCAATTTTTCGACCTTATCAATGACCTTCTTGGTGGTCTTTTCCAGTTTTTCTGTACTTTTTTCCAGCTTCTCGGCCAGTTTATTAATCTTTCTGATCTCTTTGTCGGTATAGCCCCTGTCCCGGGAGGCCCGGCCGATATATTTGTCCAACTCCTGGGCGGCCTCGTCGAACTCCTGGCAATCGGGGTTATGTCATCGGCGATCTTTTCTATCGCGTTGGACGCCTTGTTCATCTGCCTGGCTTCGCTGGGGTTGATCACGGCATCTTTCGCCCCTCAAAGATGATTTTTGGTTCAAGGTCAAGACGGCTATAAAATTCAAACCGGAGGTGCCAGCGAAGCCAATGCCCATCGTGGTAAATATTGTAATATTTCGAGGATAGCGCCAGAGGCTTCACTCCGTGCAGATATTTGCGCCCAACGCCGAGTTTGAGCGAATAGACGCTTTCAAGATGGCTTCTATGCGCAGAGTGCCTGCCGGCAGAAATCGAGCACCGCCCCCAGGAGCCCTTCGATTTCGTCCAGGCGCAGACTTTTGCGACGCATCAGGCCGTTGACCATTGCCAGGAGCAGACCGGTGGTGGCGTCGACCGGAACCGGGCGGAATTCTCCGGACGCAATCCCCCTTTCCAGGCATTCGGAAATATACCGGGACATGCGCTGGCCCTGGTTGGCCACGTACTGGGCGCAGACATGGGCGGCATCCTGGAGCTTGGCCGGACAGGCGCTGATCACAATATAGGTCTCGTCCGGATAGTCTTCGGCAAACCGGAAGTGAAAGCGGATCAGGTTCACGAGCTTGTCGAACTCGGTCGGCGTCTTCTCCGGCAGCGCATCGAAGCGATCGAAATATAATGCGAAAATAGTTTCGAGGATATGGGTAAAAAGGCCGTCTTTGCTTTTGAAATGGTAATGGATGAGAGGTTCCGTGACCCCAGCGTATTGCGCAATGCTGGCGGTACTGGTGGCATCGAATCCATTGGCGGCAAACAGTTTGACAGCCGCGCTTGTAAGTGCCTTTTTACGGTCCATGGGTTATCCCGGGCTATTGGTTTTAGAAGCTATCTCAAAAAAGTCTTTTGGCCCAATTTCGGCGTCGGGCACCAAATTCAAATACTCAAAATACTATCAGTATTACTCCGGTTCGAATATAGCGCCCGCCGCACCTTGAACCAAAATCCTTCTTTGAGATAGCTTCTATTGGCATCTGGACTATTATGGTTAACAGTTATAGAATAAACAGTAAGTTGCGTACTATGTCAACAGGGAAACCAGTCTTACGGACTGCCTGGTCCTTGTGCTACATTGTGTGACTGTTAACTTCAGTGCCGAAAAGGGCATAACTTCCAGAGATCAGTGGTCAGAAGTCGGATGTCAGACTTCCGAGATCTTGGTTTTCCCTGACTTCAGACTTCAGGCCTCCGACCCCATGACCTTCCTGACCCCTGACGACAGACACCCGACTCCCTGCTTTTCCCGGCCTCCGTCCTCCGACCTCCGACCTCTTGCTCTTACCGGCCTCAAGCTTTCCCCGACTCCTGACACCAGACACCTGACTCCTTGCTCTGACTGACTTCCGACGTCCGACGTCCGACCTCCGACCTCTTGGTTTTCCCCTTCAGCCTTCAGTCTTCTACCTTCCCCCTAAATAGTCACAACCGTCACACTCGGCGTATTCTCCTCCGGGTTGGTGGAAAACCCCTTGACCACCAGGATGGTCTGGCCCTCCTGGGCCAAACCGAAGGTTGAAACCTTTTCACGCGCCAGTTGATTGGCATCCTCCAGGGCCGCTTCATCGACCGTAATGGCGATGACTCCCCAGAGCAGGGCCGCAATACAGCTGGTGCGGTAGTCCGGGCACACACCCAGGATGGGAGACGCCGGTCGGGAGGCGCTCATGACGGCCAGGGAACGGCCATGCTGGGAAATCACCAGGATAGCCCGGGCCATCAGGTCCCGGGATAGTTTGGCCATGGATTCGGACAGGGCATCTTCGATGGCATAAGGCCGCTGCCCGCCCGTCCGGCTCCGCAGGGTACCGAAAAAACCGTGCCGCCAGAGGTAGCCTTCGGTCTGCCGGATGATATCATCCATCATCTTGACCGCTTCCACCGGGTATTGCCCGGCAGCGGTCTCCGCCGACAACATCACCGCATCGGCGCCGTGGCGCACGGCAGTGGCCACATCAGACACTTCGGCCCGGGTAGGACGTGGATGGGTGATCATCGATTCGAGCATCTGGGTGGCGACAATCACCGGTTTGCGGTGCTGGCGGGCCCGGTCGATAAGCTGGTCCTGGGCCACCGGGACCGTCTGGGGCGGCAGCTCCACCCCCAGGTCGCCGCGGGCGACCATGATGGCATCGGTGATGTCGAGGATCTCGTCGATATTGCTCAGGGCTTCGGGCTTCTCGATCTTGGCCACGATCGCGACCTGGCAGCCGATCTCATCAATCAGGTCCCGCAGGGCCTGGATGTCGGCTGCCCGCCTGACAAAGGAAAGCGCTAAAAAATCCACCCCCAGGTCCAGGGCAAATGCCGCATCTGTGCGATCGGCTTCGGTGAGTGACGGCGCGGATATATCGGCACCCGGCAGGTTCATCCCCTTGTGATCGCTGAGACCACCGCCGGCGATCACCTCACACGAAATATCTTCGCCGTCGATCGCCAGGACTTTCAGCTCGATATTGCCGTCGTCCAGCAGGATGCGGTTCCCGGCGGCCACATCCCCGGCCAGGGTCCGGTACCGGGAGGGAATCAGGTCTGCATGACCGGTCACCGCGCGGGTGGTCACCGTCACGACGTCGCCGCGGTGCAGGTCAATCCGGCCGTTTTCAAAAGCACCCACCCGGATTTTAGGCCCGCACAAATCGGCCAGCACGGCAATCGGCTTGCCCAGCCGGGCGGCAGTCTCCCGCACGTGTCCATAAACCCGGCGGTGGTCTGCATGGGTCCCATGCGACATGTTGAGCCGGAACACGTTGGCCCCGGCCCGGATGAGCGCCTCGATGGTTCCCGGATCGGCGGAACTCGGCCCCAGGGTGGCCACGATCTTGGTACGGCGGTACAATAAAAGCTTGATATCGGTGTCGATGCGCATGGTGTTGCCCTCATTTCAGGAGTGAGATGCAGGTGGGACGGTTCTTCACTTTACCATAGAAAAGGGAAAACCAGAAGACCGGAAGTCGGAAGTCTGAGGTCTGGGATCCGGAATCAGGAGTCGGGAGTCAGGACGACCAGGGAGTCAGGTGTCTGGCGTCTGGAGGCAGGCATACGCCCCTCCCTTGACGGGAGGGGAAAGTATCAAGGTCGGGGAGATCATGATGTCGTTTGCCTGAAGTCGGAGGCCGGAAAACCACGGCGTCGGGAGTCCAGGGTCTGGAATCCGGGGCCAGGTAGATTGTCTGACTCCGGACCCCTGACACCTGACGCCTGTTAAGTCTTTGACTTTTCAAACCGGATTTAAGTAAAGTAGCGCCATTGCGCAACCCTTTGGAACAAGGAGCAGACCATGAGCTTAACAGTTGAAGCCAAAGCCACCCTGGACGACGTCATCCAGAAGAAAGGGTACACCGACTACAAGTGGATCGAACCCCACAAGATCATTACGGCCCAGTGGGTCCGCATGAAATGCATGTTTGGCTGCAACGGTTACGGTCGTTGTGCAGCCTGCCCGCCCAACACCCCTTCCCTAAATGAGTGCGAAAGGCTCTTTGGTGAATACGAAGATGCCCTTGTCCTGCATTTCACCGGGACCATGGACCAGCCTGAAGAGCGCCACAACTGGTCCGCCAAGATCAATGCCAAACTGGTTAAGCTCGAACGAGAGGTGTTTCTGGCCGGATATGAGCGGGCCTTTCTGCTTTTCATGGACTCTTGTTGTTTCTGCAAGGAGTGCACCGGCACACGGGAAACCTGCCAGGAGCCGACAATGGCGCGCCCCAGCCCGGAGGCCATGTGTGTCGATGTCTACTCCACCGTAAGGCAGTTTGGTTACGGTATCAATGTCCGCACTGATTATGACCAGCAGATGGATCGGTATGCCTTTTTAATGGTTCACTAAATTAATGGAAAAGCTTTAATTGGCCACAGACGGACACAGACAAGAACAAGTGTTGGGTTCCGCTTCGCGGATTAAACCATAAAAACAGTTTAGACAGGATCTACAGGATCACCTGGATTGAAAACCAGTGAGCGCGTCCCGGATGGCCGCGCCCACGGAATCCATTGCCTTCGGCAAAGAAGTTCTATTTCGACCGATAGTGGTACCGAGGTATAGATTCTTACTCACAATAACCAATGGCTGGGTGAAACTCCTCCGCGTAAGCGGATGACACCATTTTCAGTTTCTTCTGGAAACTGAAAATAATCCTGATTATCCTGTTGAACCTGTCTGAGTAAGGTTTACAGGTTTTGACCGTGTATGTCTGTGTGTGTCTGTGGCTATTAAAGATTTGTCTTTTTAAATTTCACCTGGAGACCAACCATGACATTTGCCGAGCCTGTCGTCCTGGGCCGTACCGGTTTAAAAGTGGGGCGCCTGGGAATCTCTTCCAGCTACGGTGCCCCGGCCGCCGCCTATGAGGAGGCGTTCGAGAAAGGCTGCAACTATTTTAACTGGGGCGCGTTCATAAAAGGCCGTTCAACCCAGATGCGCACAGCCATACGAAATATCATCAGCGCCGGCAAACGCGACCAGTTGGTAGTGGGCATGTTGACCTACGCCCACATCGCTTTTTTGACGGACTACTTTTTTCACAAGGGGCTGAAGGCGGCCGGCCTGGAATATGCCGACGTTTTGCTATTGGGCTGGTTTCCCAAACGGCCGCCCCAGAAAATTATTGATGGCGCACTGGCGCTGAAGGAAAAGGGGCTGGTACGGTTTATCGGCCTCACCAGCCACAATCGCAGACTCTTTCCCGAGCTGGCGGCCGAAGGTGTGTTCGATGTCTTCCATGTCCGCTACAATGCGGCGCACCGGGGTGCGGAGACCGAGACTTTTCCACACCTGGAAAAAGACACCGGCCCCGGCATCGTCAGCTTCACCGCTACGAGTTGGCAGCGATTGCTAAAGAAGCGCAAGCTGCCTCCGGACGAAAAACCCTTGACGGCGTTGGAGTGCTACCGGTTCGCTCTTTCGCATCCCGCTGTGGATGTATGCATGATGGGCGCCAAAAATCTCGACCAGATGCGGGCAAACTTGCAGGTCCTGGAAACCGGGCCCCTGGATGATGAAGAACGGGAGCGTATTGAACGGATTGGAAGGTTTATCTATGGAAAATAGGGGGGATTAGCGATTAGCAATCAGCTATAGGCCATAAGGTATAAGGTGGAAGGAAAACCAGGAGGTCGGACGTCAGACGACGGAGGTCAGGAAACAATACAGATTGAGCCCGATCACAAATGGTAGATTCTGGTTCAGGGCAAGGCCTGAGCATTTTTTATACCGGAGGCATAGTTGTACTATGTTGAGGGTTTAAAAAATGAGAAAACGCCGGCGTGGCCCAAAAGATGCCTTTTGTGAACGGGCTCCCGAAGGGAAATATGAACAGCGCCGATTTACAGAAATATATCGATAGCGAAAACATCACCGCCGAAATTTTGACCATGGCCGGGCATACCCCTACCGTGGAAGATGCCGCCCGGGAACTTGAAGTAGCGCCCGAACAGATTATCAAGTCTTTGGTCTTTAAAGTCCGCGACGAACCGCTCCTGGTCATCAACAACGGTCTGACCCGGGTGGACCGCCGAAAGCTTGCCCAGTACCTGGAGGTTGGGCGTAAATGGGCCCGCTTTGCTTCCCCGGAGCAGGCCCTGGAGCTCACCGGCTTCGTGGTGGGCAGCATGCCGCCTTTCGGCCACCTGACTCGCCTGCGGACCCTCGTGGACAATGCGGTGTCCGATCAGTCGGTGATCTTCGGCGGCGGCGGGGACATCAATGCCATGATGCGCCTGACCCCGGGAGAACTTCTGCGTGTCACCGGGGCTGAGGTCGTTTCCCTCTCGGAGGTGTAAGACGGGGGTCGGGGGTCAGGAAGGTCATGATGTCGGATGTCTGAAGTCAGAGGTCAGGAAGGCGGGGAGGCTGGAGATCGGAAGACAAAAAGGTACCGGGGGTCTGGAGTCCGGCGTCGGGAGTCAGTAAAACCAAGAGGTCAGACGTCTGAGGTCTGAGGCCAGGAAGGGCATGAGGTCGGAAGTCAGGAAAGTCATGATGTCGGATGTCTGAAGTCAGAGGTCAGGAAGGCTGGCGGTCGGGGCAATCAAGAGGCCGGAAGTCTGCGGTCAGAAGTCTGGAAGGGCCGGAGAACGGGCGTCGGAAATTTGGAACATCATGATGTCGGATGTCTGGCTTCTGAATGAGGCAGGTGTCGGAACGTCTTAAAAGACCCAAGCCTATTTATTCCGGTAGTATTCTTTCAGGATCTGTTTGGCATAAGTTCGAGCGCCGCCTAAGATGGAGTTGAAGGTCAGACCTTTATCCTTTAGCTCGAATTTTTCACCACTCCGGAAGTCATAGAGATAAATATCCATCCTGGAATTGTCTGACATGCGCAGGGAAACCAGCATCGCCAGATCTGCATCCAGATTTGCGCCGATCGCCTTTAACTTTGCCCAGTCTGGTTCATAGCCAGCGAAAAGTGATGGTTTAACCCATATCTGTTCAGCTTCAGCAGCCATTTTCTCCGGAAAGACCGCCACGTCTCGAGGCCGACCGCAAACCCTTTTATGGATCATGGAAAATTCCATCCGGGTGAGATCGTGGCTGATTTCTTCTACGGCATTGATAACATCAACTCTATACCGATCGTCCGCCCCGGCGCCCCAATCTACAATAACTTGTATAGGAAACAGGGCCAGCCGGTCCCCGGTATAGCCTGGCTGGCGGGCCCGGGTGACCGACGCCAGCAGCGGACCGTCGGCAGAAGATGGTGATGCGCTTGTGGCGGCCGCGTTGGACTTTTTCTGCTGCTCCAGGGCCTCCAGGCGGGCCTGGAGCTTGGCATATTCAATCTCTTGTTTCTGTTTTTCGAGTTCGCGCCGTTCCTGTTCAAGCACCCGCTCACGTTCCATCTGCTGACGCTCATACGCCAACTTTTCCTTCTCCATCGCAATCCGCTGGCGCTGCAATTCCATTTCAGCCGAGGCCACGGACGCTTGCTGACGGGCTTTCTGGGCCTTTGCCTCCAGAGCAGCCTGTTTCTGCCGTTCCGCTTCCAGGGTAGCCTGGCGGGCCTGCTGATCACGGGCCCAGGCAGCGTTGTAGAGCACGAACTGGCCGTCCTGGTCCATGGGCGTCTTCAACCGGCCCACATTGGGCCGCTGGTCGCCGATCTCAGTCACCGGTTTCCAGACCTTGGTGTGAAACAGGTTCTCCAGGTCGATCACTTCGCGGTCATTCTTGCGCAGGGCATCGATCAGGTAGAAGGCAAACAGGCTGTGCCCTTCGGCCCCGCCGTCGGCCACCGGTTCGACCCCGCCGGAAGAGATCACCTGGCGCGAGCGCAGGGCGGCCTTTTCGGCCAGCTTCTCCTGGTAACGCTGGTCGTCCATGGACATGAGCGACGGGCCGCCGCGCAGCATGGAACCGCTGTAGCATGAGTCGGCAATGACCACCACGTTCTTGGCCTGCACCTTCTCGGAGCTGAGAATCGCCTTGATATAGGAGTTGGCCACCCAGGTCCCGGGGGCCTTCATGGCTCCTTCGGCCGGCACCCAGAAGCCGTCGCCGGTCAGATCGTCGAGCTGGCCGTGGCCGGCGTAGTAGATCAGCAGGTTGTCATCGGGTCGCATGGACTGGGCCATGTAGCGCAGATCACGGATAATCTGCAGGCGAGTGGCAGCCTTGTCGGTGCGCAGGATCACGTTCTTTTCGGCAAAGCCGTAGCGCGTGACCAGGGTATCCCGGATCACGGTGGCATCTTTGACCGCCGTCTGCAGCCGGGGCCACTGTTTATAGTTATTAATGCCGATGATCAGGGCGTGATAGTTGCCCCAGGAACCCGCCGCAGCCGCATTCAAGATGACGGACAGGCCTCTTTGCGGGCTTTGGGCCTGGGCCGGGCCGGATAGGCACAGGACCGTGAGGACCAGCAGGGACCAGAAATATCGTTTCATTCTGAAGCTCCTGATGTTCAATAGATTTTCGGCTGGATCTACCCTTAAAGTATAGGGCACCTCTGGGACATTGCAAGCCAGGGCGAAGGAAAACCGGGGGTCAAGGATCAGGCGTCAGGAGTCGGACTAAAAAGTCAGGGGTCTGGGATCCGGAGTCAGGAATCAGAAAGATCTTCCGACACCTGACGCCAGATTCCAGGTCTTCCTTCAGCCTTCAGTCTTCTACCTTCTACCTAAAAGAAAAAGGGCATCCCGGAAATTCCGGAATGCCCTTTTAATTGTCCAGTCTGTGACTACTGTACGGTAACGTTGACTGCGGCGAGACCTTTCTGGCCCTGCTCGATGTCGAAAGTTACACGATCGCCTTCATTCAGAGACTTGAAACCGGTTGCATTAATGCCGGTGTGATGAACGAATACATCGTCACCATCTTCCTGCTCGATGAAGCCGTAGCCTTTTGCATCGTTAAACCACTTTACAATTCCATTAGCCATTGTGACGTCCTCCTTTCACAAATTCTCATCTTCCTACTACGGGTCGCCACTTTGACAAATGGTACACCTGCGGGAAAAAGCTTTCCTGTCTCTCCATTGAGGCAGGCTTTTACTGAGTTGGGCCATAATATCCATCTGATGTTGATTGTCAAGAAAAATATCATACATATCATGCCTGTAAAGCCTTCAGGGAAAGCCCCTATAACCGGCTGTGTGCACTATACACAACAGATTGTGTCCGGTAAAAACGAGGGCACTACGGTTGTGTTTTTGAAGTGAATCTTTATACTGTGAATAAGTCAATAGAACCCTTTTCAGCGTGGCAGCGGCAACATTCAAACGATGACTGGGCCCCTGCGGACCGCTAAACAGCGATGGCCTACTATGCACCCCGCAACAATGAACTTCTTTAGAGTGCTGACAATTGTGCTCCTGCTGACTGGTCCGGCGAGCGGTGCGTTCGCCGGCGGCGCCAAGGTGGACCGGGAGCGGCTGGAACAGCAGATAGCCAGCCATGCCACCCTGGACATCGACTTCTGGGGAATGGCTTGGGCCGATCGGTCTCTGGCCGAGCGGATCCAACCTGCTCCGGAAAAAATAATTGAAAAAATTCGCCTGGAGAACCGACTCTACGGATTCAAGGAACAACCGGAACCGGTGACACCGCCGCCCGCGGTCAACGCGGCCCTGGATTCCATCCTGGGGCAGCTGCCGGATGCTATCCAAGGGATCCTGGAAGACCGGTTTATAGGCCTGTTCACCGTTAACCACCTGGGGGGAACAGGCTATTCGGAAGTCGTGTACAATGCGGACAAACAGGAACACTACGGCGTCATCGTGGTCGATGCCGGCGTCCTGCAACAAAAGCGGGCCAACGAATGGGCGAGCTGGAAAATCAACAGCATGTTCCGGCCACGCCCCGGCAGCAGTGTCAAAGTGAGGGCCATTCTCGAAGAAGAGCGCCATAGCACAATTGTCAATTCGATTCGCTTCATCCTGCTGCACGAAATCGGTCACATCCTGGGTATGGCTACGTCCGCCCATCCATCCTGGCTGGCGTGGCAAGGCGGCCGGCGGGTTGATGTGTCGTCAGGCTTTCCGCAGCTTTCATGGAAAAATGGTGCCGGCAAAACCATCGTGAGCCGGTTCGATGCTCGTTTCCCGGAGCGGACGGCAATCAAGGCCTATGCCTTTGACAAGGCCCAACTCAAGGTTTCCCAAATATCAGCCGTTTATACCAACCTCGAAAAGCATACCAATTTCCATACCCTGTACGCCTGCGAAAGCCCCTGGGAAGATTGGGCCGAAAGCTTTGCGACCTATTTCCATGTGGTCATCGATCAGCGCCCCTGGCAGGTTGTCATCGAAGAGGCCGGCCGACCGGACCAGGTCGTCGAATCCTGCTGGGGCAAGGCCCGCTGCCGGGAAAAGGCCGCCTTTTTAGCGCACTGGTTTGAAAATCCCAGGGGTGCAGCCGAATAGATAAATAGCGGGAGACGTGCAACCAACCTTAACCCCGCAACAGGGCATCCAGCAATTCTTTACTTATGGCGTCCGTCGACCGGCAAAGGCTGTGAGCCATGCTGGCGTCGATTATCTGCCCTCTTGTCATGGCCCCCACTGCATACACGGCGCCATAAATTGACTGCTTGGAAGAGAGTGATCGCACGCGGCCGGTTGCGGGGTCGATGCGCAGGGTGCCGGAAAGATGGGCGCGACTCTCTTTCGCACGTGCACTTGCAGCTTCCGACTTAGGTACCAAGTCCTCAGGCGCCTCAGCCATGCCGCCGCTGCGTACATATCCCGCCCGAATTAAATTCTGGGCCAGCTGAGAACGGTCCGTTGCCATTGCAGCGTTCTGTCCCCGTGCATTTACCACAAAAGGGAACCCATCGGAGGTTGGCTGTCCCCAGGCATCGGTATAATCGAATCGATAGGCGGAAGATGATTCATCGTGATAAAACCGATAGCGCGGCCCCAGCCTGACCACGTGCACGAGCCCGGCTTTCATCAGGGCCAGCAGTTTAGCGGCATTGATATGGGGCTGGGTGGCCACATGCGTAAAGAAAACCGAGGTGAACTCCTGATCGAAACGCACACGGTCTACCGGCGCCAGATGGGCATACCAGTCCCGGATGTATGGAAAAATCTGCCTCAGGACGGTCTGCCAGATAACGGTCCCTCCAGGTTCGTCGCCCGTAACAGCTTCGCGCAAGGAATGCGCCAAGACAGTTTGCGGGTCCTGACCGGGTGACAGCACCGCCTCCCAATCTATGGGACGGCCATAGGCAGCTTCAAGTTCCTGGTTGAGTAATTCAAAGACTCTCTCCAGGGACACGCGGGCAAGGTCCGGCGATTGGCGGCTTTCAAAGGCTGCCGGTGTCAGGTATTGATTTTCATAGGCGCCCACTTTGCCGCGAACTTTGGGCAGCAAGCCCCGGCGGGAATAGAGATACACGCGGCGTGGCCTACCAGAAGGTATATATTGCAGCTCCCCGCTGTGGGACGCGCTAAAGCGGCCGTCTGAGGTCAATGTCAATGCCGTTTCGATAGCACTGAGACTCGTCCCAATCACCGCCACCGTTGCGCCGGCCGGGATTTCGGATAGAAGCCGGGCCGCAGGCCAGGGGGAATCGAAATAGTTTTCACGGTGATCTTCTGCTACCCAGTGTCCTGTTGCCAGCAGGACGGCATCCGACTCATAGACAAGGCTGCCTTGCAGATTATCACAGTTGGCCGTCAGGCGGACCACCCGGCCCGACCGTTTGACATCGATTATTTCATGCCGGGGGTAGCGGGCCACGGTCAGGTTCAGACGCTTGGCCTGGTGTACCGCCATTTGAAAACGGGTGCGCAGATACTCACCCATAAAGGCCCGCGGGTAATGCCGACAGGAATCTGGACCGCGCTGGGGTTCAAATACCTGCTTCGGGTAGTTCGGAAAGCGCTCCAATAGGTATGCAAGATTCTGGTCGACCCAGGCCTGGAAATCACCGGGTTGCGCAGCATATACGCCCATATCTCCGGCGCACATATTGGTAATGTGGAAAGGCAGCAGGTTTTTTTCGTTGTGTGGAAAACCCGGCCCGAAATCATCAGTCTTCTCAAAAAGGGCCAGATCCAGGGCCGGAGGCTCAATCTGCGAGCGCTCAAGCCGTTGCGTGATGGCGTCAATAAGCTGGCACAGCAGGGACGTACCGGTCAGCCCGCTGCCGACGACTGCAAATTTGAAAGGTGGTCTCAGGGCCTACCCCCCACCGCACGTTGCTTGGAAACAAATGCCCGTCTGACCCAGAGCGCAACCAACCATTTGCGGGCATTCCTGTTCCGTTACCAGAAACCGTCGGGGTCATTCGTTATCGGTGACGACTTCCCTCTGGATAGCCATGTAATGGGTGATGTCACCGGCGGCATTACGGATCGGAACAATCCGCCAATCCATTATAAATTCGGAGCCATCCTTGCGGTAGTTGGACGTGCGTCCGTGGAACATCTCGCCGGCGGTAATCTGCTCTTTCAGCTGGTCGAGCACCCACTGGCTTGTGTTGGGCCCCTGAAGCATGGACGGCGACTGGCCGACCAGTTCATGGGGTCCGTAGCCGGTCAGTTCCACCAGCGCTGGATTCACGTAAACGATCGGAAAGCCGGGTCCGGCCTCGGTAATCATGATACCATTGAATGAGGTATCCATGGAAGCCTCGAGCAGGTGTTTCATAATCGTCTGAAAATGTTCATCGTGTTCGAATATGTCAAAAACGTTCATCGGAGTGCTCATCTGCGAAACTCCTTTCCCGGGACAAACTTCATTCCCGGTGGTATCGGTTCATTGGGGCGGCAGGGCATGCCGGGAATCGGCTTCCGGTCCGCAAGGACCTTTTTCAGCCTGCAAGGAACCTCGCTCGGCGGCTTTTCAGTTTGCATCAGCAGCCTGGGTGCCCTATCGTTTATGTCATTAGCAAAACAAATTGCAGACTGCAAAGGGAACCTTTCTCAAAAAAGCAGCGCTGACCTCAAGGGGCGCCGCCTTGCGGTTCAGAGGTCAGCTAAACCAAATTACAAGGACTACCGTGGCATCCGATTTACATCTACGCCGCAAGTTTACGTTCCTGGCCCACGGCCAAAAAGCGGTTTTCATAAAAAAACCGATCGAACGCACGGAGCATGTGCTGATGAAAGCTTTTCTGTGGGCCCTTTATCTACCGCGCTATCCCAACCTGCGCATCGAAGTCGCCATTGGGAAGCGTTACAAACCGGATGTGGTAGCCCTCGACAGCGACGACACCCCCCTGTTCTGGGGTGAAGCCGGGCGAGTGGGGGCCCGCAAGATGCGCACCCTCGTCAGCCGCTACCGTTATACGCACTTCGCGTTCGCCAAGTGGGACGCTCGCTTGTCTCCCTACGGCAGGCAGGTTGAAAAGGCCGCAGTAGCCGCCTCCCGCAGGGCGCCGGTTGACCTGATCTCTTTCCCGGTGGACAGCAATAAGCGTTTCATCGATCACCAGGGCCGTCTGCTTCTGGACCTTGCGGATGTCACCTGGCAGCAGTTTGCGCCAGAGGCTTCAGCGGAACGTCCGCACTGAGCCCATTCCGCCGTCAATCGCGATTACCTGACCGGTCATCCAGCCGTAGTCGTCCGACAGAAGCCCGACTGCCAGCCGGGCGACCTCAGCAGGCGAGCCAACCCTTTTGAGGGGGTGTCGTTCGGCCGCGGCCTTTTGTTTATCGGGCGAGGCCAGCAGGTCCTGGGCCAGCGGGGTGTCGGTAAGGGACGGAGCGATGGCATTGAACCGAATGTGGGGCGCCAACTCAGCCGCCAGCGAGCGGGTCAGGCCCTCCACGGCACCCTTGGCACCGGCGATCGAGGCATGAAAGGGCATCCCTGTTTGAACCGCCACGGTGCTAAACAGGACAACGGATCCGCCCTGCGGGGCCTTTCGCAGCCGGGTCAAGCACGCCTGAATAGTCCGCACCGCACCCAGGTAGTTTACCTGCAAATCCTCCAGCAAATCATCGCTTCCCAGGCGGCGAAAAGGTTTGAGCCGAATCGTTCCCGGACAGTAAGCCATTCCGTCGATCACATCCGGCAGGCTGATTGAATCAAGGTCGTCTTTGGTCACATCCAGCGCGATGTGCTCAACGCCATCTGTGTTCGCCAGTTGGCCACGACTCCTGGAAAGCACGGTAACGTTGTCACTTCTTCCGCTAAGTTGGTTTACAATCTCCAGTCCAATACCGGAGCTACCGCCCACGACCAGATAATTACTTTCACTCATAACGTGATTTCCCTGTTTCTTTAAGTATTTACGGTCCGTTTTTCGTTACGTCATCAAACACAATGTCCCGTGCTTATACCTACCTGTTAGTATCGGTCTTTGAATTCTTATTGCAACCCCAGAGAAGTGAGGTTCCTTTCATAGGCAAAAGCTACCAACCGGCGAACAAAAATAAGGGGTCCTGACGGCTTGGTGTCATGATCAGGATATTGTTCTGACTACTTACTTGTACCTAAAACGCTTTAATGTGATTTCGCCCGTCACTGAACAATCCCTGCCAAGGTGCGCCCCCCAAGCGAATTCGTAGCGGCTGCGGCCATTGGGGTGCAATGACAGGAATCACCTGCCACTATGACCGCAACCTGTCCCCATTGAAAGGCCGTAAATAGGGTTTAACATTGGATCACTAAGACAATATGCGCCCTGTTTGCAATATTCTTCTGGAGGATGGGGCCCTAAAACATTAAAAACAGCCGGAGGGCTCAATGCACTTGGCTTGAAAGGATAGACCAATGGAAAACAATACATCAGCAAATTATCTATTTAACAAGGGCATGATGGCGTTCGCCAACACCGATTACGAAAAAAGCATCGAAATATTATCGGAAGCCGCCGATGTGGACGAAGGCTTCAAGCTGACGTTCGTGGGGCGCGGGTCTGCCTATCTGAAGCTGGACAGGCTGGATGAGGCGCGGGCGGATTTCAATCACGCTATCGACCTGGATCCGGGCTATGCCCGGGCCTTTCACCTGCGCGGCCTCGTGGAGGAAAAACGCGGCAATTCCGAACAGGCCCTGCTGGACTTTACCCGGGCTATCGAACTCGACCCGGAATACGGGGCCGCCTACCACAGCCGGGTGACGTTGCTGACCCAAATGGGCCGCGAAGAAGATACCGCCGACGACATGGCAATGATCCAGCACCTTACCAGCAAGAATATGGCCGAATATGCAAATGAAAACAACATCTGGCAGTCCCATCACCTGGGTGTCGAGGATGCTATGGAGACGGAATTGAATCGGTAGGAAAAGCAAGAAGTCGGAAGTCAGACATCAGAGATCTGAAATCTTAGGTTCTTTCCGGCCTCGGACGTCTGATATCGGATATCTTGGTCTTACTGACCTCAGACTTCTGATCTCCGACATCTGCAGATAGCCGCAGCTATTTTGAACAGGGAATCACCAGGACCGGGCACACCAGGCTGTTGATTACGTTTTCGGTGATGGTGCCGGTGACGAAATCCTTGAGGTTGTCGCGGCCGTCGGTGCAGATCACGATCAGGTCCACCTCCAGTTCCCCGGCAACGGTGGCAATGACTTTCTCCGGCCGGCCTTCGCGCAGCAGGTGGTCCACTTCGATATCCTCAGCGTGCAGTTTCTTGATGATCGCCTGCATCTCCTCTTTGGATTCAATGGCGATCTGCCGGAATTTGGCCTCCATCTTTTCAACACTGATCCGCAGCATTTCCCGCTTTTCCCGGTTCATGAATTCGGGGTGGACATTCAACAGGGTAATCCTGGCGCCGAACTGGTGGGCGATCTGGGTGGCTTTTTTCAGGGCCAGTTTGGCCCGGCCTTTCATGTCGGTGGGGCAAAGGATGTGTTTGAACATGGCGATTTTCCTTATTGATTAGATATAGAAAGCAAGTGCTCACAACCATAAAAACACGGTAAGGTCAAAACCAAAAACCTATCATCACGCAGAGGCGCCAAGGCGCTGAGAAAGTCAACTGCAAAGTTTTGTTGCGCTAGCGCGCAAGGAACTTCAATTAATATTCTGGTTTTGAACGTTTCTGGCGAAGCCAGCCAACTCATGTTTTTCTCTGCGCCTTTGCACCTCCGCACGATGCTAAGGTTTTATATCCCTTCTTCATACAGGACATAGGCTGTCCGCTTCATCCCCAGGTATTCATAGGTATTCTGGGCACTGATGTTCTCCTGTTCTACGTAGAGCCGGAACCCGCAGACATCTGCCCGTTGGGCGGCTTCGTTTTTCACGAACCGGTACATGGCCGAATAGAGCCCCCGGCGCCGGTACTCCCGCTCGACGTAAACGCTCTGAATCCACCAGAAAAAGCCGTTGCGCCAGTCACTCCACTCGCTGGTGACCATGAGGGATGCCGCCAGCACCCCATCCACCACGGCCACGACATAAAATCCGTCGCGGGGGTTCTCCATTAAAGCCCCGACCCCGGCGTTGATCACCTCGTCAGCCAGCACCTTGTTCTCGGTTTCCAGGGCCATGGCCTGGTTGAACCGGGCGATGGTATCGGCATCCGCCAAGGTTGCGTATCGTATTTCCATTCGCCTTCTACCTTCTAACTTAACTTAAGACCTCAAAACCTTTTCTGACACGGATTACACTGGTTTCACGGATTAGAGCTTTGCGAAATGCAAGACCTGAAAACCTTTTTGACAGGATCTACAGGATCAACATGATTAAAATTCTATTTCCAATCCCCGGATGGGATTGAAAATGGTGTCATCCGCTTCGCGGAAAGTGACCACCTAATTACATTATATCGCCTTTAATAATCTCCACCACAGTACTGCTATCTGCCTATATTGAACATCTTTGCCAACGGTAACGGACTCTGGAGAGTGGCCATCCGGGATGCGCTCACAGGTTTTCATCCGGTAAATCGCTGTAGAATGTTTTCAAGCCGCATAGGCGCAATCCTGTCAAAGAGCCTTTGACTTTTGACTCCCGACACCTTGGTTTTTCAGACGTCTGACTTCCGATCTCAAGGTCTTATTTCGGCCGTTCACCCTCCCCCGGCCCCTCCCGTCAATGGAGGGGAGGACTTTCTGACTCCTGACACCGGACTCCTGATACCAGGTCCTCCTTCAGCCTTCTACCTTCAACCTGCTAAATTCCAAACCTCTCCGTACTCTTGAACTTCAGGGCCTGATTCATGTACTTGGCCAGTTTTTTCTGCACGCCGCCAAAGATTGTGCCGTCGGCGAACTTGCCGTTGATATCCCGGGTGCCGACCGGCATGCCGGTCAGGATTTCAATGCCCTGCTCAATGGTAGCAACGTTGTAGATATGAAAATCCCCTTTTTCGACCGCGTCTACAACCTTACGGTTGAGCATGAGGTTCTGGACGTTGGCTTCCGGGATGATGACCCCCTGGCGACCGGTGAGCCCCTTGGCTTCACACACTTCGAAGAAACCCTCGATTTTCTGGTTCACCCCGCCAATGGCCTGGACTTTTCCCTTCTGGTTCACCGACCCGGTGACGGCGATACCCTGGTCCAGAGGGATGTCGGCCAGGCTGGAAAGCACGGCATAAAGTTCCGTTGATGAAGCGCTGTCGCCGTCCACGCCGGAATAGCTCTGTTCAAAGGTGATGCTCGCCGAAAGGGTCAGCGGCTGGTTCTGGGCGAAGGTCCGCCCCAGGTAGCCGGACAGGATCAGGACCCCCTTGTCGTGGGTATTGCCGCTCATACCAGCTTCCCGTTCAATATTGACCACCCCTTTGCGTCCCATGAAGGTCTCGGCCGTGATGCGCGACGGCCGGCCAAAGGAAAGATCGCCGATCTGGTAGACGGCCAGCCCGTTTATCTGTCCAACCACCCCGCCGTCCACATCGATCAGGATGGTTTCATCCACGTAGGATTCATGGATCTTCTCTTCATAGAGATTGTAGCGAAAGCGGTATTCCTGGAAGGCCTTCACAACAAACGTTTTCGTTACCAGCTTGGCTTGCTCTTTGCCGGCCCAGTAATCGGCCTCCTTTAAAATACCCACGATGGGCCCGAACCGCAGGGAAAGCTTGTTTTTATTGGCGATGATCTTTTCCCCGAATTCAACAATGGCGGCCACCCCGTCCGGCGAGAAGGGCCGCAGGTTTTCCTCTTTGCAGACCCGTGCGATGAACTTGGCGTATTGCTGGACGGTTTCCGCGGTCCGTTCGACCTCGTAATCGAAATCGGCCCGTACCTTGAAAATCTTGTTGAACTTGGAATCGTAGTTTTGCAACACCTGGAAGATCTCGTATTCGCCCAGAAAAATCACTTTTACGTCCAGCGGGATGGGCTCCGGTTTGAGCGATGCGTTGGCATAGCCCATGCCGGCCGGCACATCTTCAATATAGAGTTTTTTGTTCTGCAGGGCGCGCTTGAGAGCTTCCCAGGCAAACTGGTCCATGACGATCGATTCAGTTTCCATGATCAGGTACCCGCCGTTGGCCTGCAGCAGAGACCCGGCCTGCACCATGGTAAAATCGGTGGTGGCGGCCCCCATGTGGGCCCGCTTTTCGATGCGGCCGAAGACATTGGGGTGGGTGGGGTTGGGTTCGAAGATAACCGGCGCGCCACTGGCGCCGGTCTGGTCGACCAGCGGATTGACCATGTAGCGCCGGAAGGAGGGTTCCTGCGGTTGGAAAAACATGCCCTTAACAGGGCTGTCATTCTCTTCCTGGGGCAGAAAATCCTCCACGTTTTCAATGAGATCCGCCTTGACCTCCTCCAGGTAGGCCGTAATGGTGTCGCATTCTTTATACGTATCCACCAGGTGCGCCAGGCGCTCGGTGACCACCCGCTGGGCCACCTGTCCGACCAATGCCTCGAGTTCGGTCGACATTTCCTGTCGCACCACGTTGACCTCGCCCACCGTGGCCTTGAGACCATCTTGAATCACCTGCATCTCCGCTTCCAGTTTTTTCTGCTCGGCATCCGGCAGGCTGGAGAATTGACTGTTGGTGATGGGTTCGCCTTCAACCAGCGGGATCACCTGGTATCCATCCGGTGTCCGGCTGATGGCCAGACTTTTTTCGCCGGCCATATTGGCCACGTTGGACAGAATTTCCTTTTCCTGCCCACCATATTTTTCCCGAACGGCGGCCTGCTGTTCCTGAAAAGCCTTGTCATCATAGGCTTCCGGCAGTCGGGTCTTGAGGACATCCACAAGGCGCCCCATCTGCTTGCTGAACAGGGTTGCCTTGCCGGGCGGTACGCGCATGGCCCTTGGCCGGTACTTGTCCTGGAAATTATTGACCATGCACCAGTCGTCCGGGATGGGCAGTTCGCAGGCAAAGCGGCCCACGATGTCGTTCACGATGGTGGTTTTCCCGGTACCGGCCTGACCGGTGACAAAGATATTGTAGTCGGGGCTGTCCATGTTTAATCCGAAATCGATGGCCTGGACCGCCCGCTTTTGGCCAATCACATCCTCCAGGGGATCCAGTTCAGCCGTGCTTTTGAAATTGAACACCGAAGGCTGGCAGGCACAGCGCAGGTCTTCCACGTTCAGCTCGCATGCATGTTTCATCGAAAGTTCCTTTTAATCTTTAAATTATAAAGGTAACACACGTTTTGCCGCCTTCCGACTTGTCACTCTACAGTGGGTAATACGCATTTTCCCTCCCCCGATCCCTCCCATCAAGGGAGGGGAGTATGTCCGACTCCTGACGCCAGACCTCCGACCTCTTGCCCTTCCTGACTCCCGGCTCCAGACTCCGGACGCCCTGGTTTTCCCGAACTCTGACTTCAGGCCTCAGATTTCTTGATCTTAACCTTCAACCCTCTACCTTCCACCTTATACCTAAAACGCAAAGCGTTTATTCTTTAGGTACTTCACCTAGCAGCCACTTCTTCAGGGCTCCTGTAATCCAAACCGCCGGTTTGGTAGAAATCGCATATCCGATACAGGCAAGCATGACATACAGCATAACTCTTCCCGCAGTCGACAGGTCAGGCGGGGCAATCTGGGGCGCCACCAGGATCGCGGCCAGAAAGGCCAACAGAATCCGATAGGAATCCGGGTGAAAAAGGACGTAGAATAAATAATAGGACAATGTTCTGGGCTTATCCGGCACTGTATCCTCGCACTGGTTTCCGGGCGTCGGCTGTGGTGGTTCTTAACACATAAATGCTGTCTGAACTGTAGGATATAGCTATGAAAAGCAGGAGGTGCAAGGCGTAACGTATAAGATATAACAGAATACAGGGGGCTGGGGGCAGGAGTCCGAAAATCTTCCTGACTCCGGACTCCTGATAACTGGGTTTTCTTTCAGCCTGCTACCTTCCACCTGCCTGGTATTTCGGCCGTTCACCCTCCCCCAACCTCTCCCGTCAAGGGCATAACTTCCAGAGATCAGTGGTCAGAAGTCGGATGTCAGACTTCCGATCTCTTGGTTTTCCCTGACTTCAGGCCTCCGACCTCAATGACCTTTCTGACTCCCGACTCCTGATCCCTGACTCCTTTGATTCCGACTTCCGACCTCTGATCTCAAGATTTTCCTTCAACCCTCGACCGTCTAACTTATACCTGGCGTCATTAAGGGGGGGGAACTTTCTGACCCCAGACTCCTGATCCCTGACTCCTTTGATCCCGACTTCCGACCTCTGATCTCAAGATTTTCCTTCAACCCTCGACCGTCTAACTTATACCTGGCGTCATTAAAGGTCTGCCCTGTACTTCCGCAACAATCCCCGTAGCTGATCATACGTCAGGCCAAGCAAATGCGCGGCCTTTTTGCGGTTGTATTTGGCATCGGCCAGGGCCTTTTTCAGCAGGTCACGTTCAAGATCGCGCACGGCTGCCTTGAGTGGTTTTGGGATCGTCTTCGGGGCAGCCGACACCTGCGGTTTTTCCACAGCCGGTGTTGCGTCCGGGGTGAAGGCCGGACTGTAAGGTGACCGGAAGGGATCCAGGTCGATGGATTCGATGAGGGGGGTGTCTGTCCGGTAAACTGCTCTTTCAACAGCGTTTTTAAGCTCCCGAATGTTACCCGGCCAGGGGTGGCCCTCCAACTGCCGCAAAGCAGTTGTGCTAAATTCCGGGCTATCGGGCCGACCCAACTCGTAGCCCATGCGCTGGGCAAAATGATAGGCCAGGAGGAGAATATCCCCCTGTCGTTCCCGCAGCGGCGGCAGGAAAAGGACTTCGAATGAAAGCCGATCGAGCAGGTCTCTTTTGAAACGAGCTGTGTCCGCCAGGGACGGCAGATCCACGTTGGTGGCGCCGATGATGCGCACATCCACCCCCACCGAAGTCGATCCCCCCACCCGTTCGAAAAAGCCGTACTCCACAACCCGCAGGACCTTTTCCTGGGCCTCGATGGGCAGCAGACCGATCTCATCCAGGAACAGGGTACCGCCGTCAGCCGCCTCGAACCGGCCGGCTTTACGCTGCTGGGCACCGGTGAAGGCCCCTTTTTCGTGTCCGAACAGTTCCGATTCGATGAGCGTGGGAGCCAGGGCCGCACAGTTCAGGGAGACGAAGGGGCCCTGCCAGCGCCCGGAGAGGTAATGCAGGCGCGTGGCCGCCAGCTCCTTGCCGGTTCCCCGTTCGCCCACCAGCAGGGCCGGCCGCTCCACGGGAGCGATCCGGGAAAGTCGCTCCTGGAAATCCAGGAAGGCCTCGGATTGTCCCTGGGCCTCGACAGCGACATCGGTAACCGATGACTGCGGGTCTGGTGGGTGTGACGGGATTGTTCCCATAGATATATTACACCACAATATGGTTAAAATTGCCCTTATATGGCCAATCTAACCACATACCGACAATATGTCAAGAGGCCATATTTCCCAAATTTTCAGTTGTTTAAATCTATTTTCGATGTTCTGGCACACAATCTGCTCTATAAAAGCTAAAAAAACAACACCCGGCCCGGGCGGCCGCGTAAGGAGGAGAAACATGGGCATCTTCACTCGATTTCGAGACATCATCAGTTCAAACCTCAACTCAATGCTCGACAAAGCCGAGGATCCGGAAAAGCTGATCAAACTCATGATCCGCGAAATCGAGGATACTCTCATCGAGCTGAAATCGGCTTGTGCCGGGGTTATGGCGAGCCAGAAAAAAGTCGAGCGCAGGCTGGAAGGCGCCCGGAGCCGTGAGCAGCACTGGGCCGAGCGGGCCCAGCTGGCAGTGGATAAAGGCCGCGACGATCTCGCCCGGGAAGCCCTGGTTGAAAAACGCCGTTTTACCGACATGGTCCACTCCCTGGAAGAGGAGCATATCGAACACGGCGCCACGGTGGCACAATACAAGGACGACATCCGCCAGCTGGAAGAGAAACTGGCCAGCGCCCGCGAAAAGCAGCGCCTGCTCCTCCAGCGCCACATCCGGGCCAAACGGAAAAAGGAAGCCCGGGAAGAAATGCGGCGGGTCGACAACTACACCACAATCGCCAAGTTCGAAGAGTTTGAAAACCGCATCGAGCGCATGGAAGCCGAGGCCGACCTGGTCAATTTCGGCCGCAAATCCACCCTGGACGAAGCGTTTGACAAATTAGCGGATGAAGATGATATTGAAAAGGAACTGGCTGCCATGAAATCTTCCCGGGAGATCCAGGGAAAGCATGGCGAGGAGTAAGACCCACGACTCCTCTCCTTTTTAACCCACGAAATGGAAAGTAACTGAAATGAGCGCGGTTCTGATCGTACTGATTGTTTTCGCCGGACTGGTCCTCTCGCTTGCGATTGTCGGAGGCACTATCCTGATGTCCATTCGACTGCGTCACGGAGGGTTGTCCAAAAAAGGCCGCCAGAAACAGGTCGATGAGGCTGAAATGATTCAAGAAATATATAGCGGTCTTTCCAAAATGGAAGAACGCATCGACGCCCTGGAAACCATTCTCATGGATCGTTCGGGAAAGGAAAAAGAGTAATGAAAAGATTCAAACCCAGATCGGACCGGGGTCTCTACCGCTCCCGCAACGGAGCCATTGCCGGTGTCTGTCGGGGCCTGGCCGAATACTATGATTTCAGCGTTTTCTGGCTGCGGATGATCGTGGTGGTGCTCATGTTTGTCAGCGGGTTCTGGCCGGTATTGTTTGTCTACTTCGTGGCGTCGCTGGTCATGAAACCGGAACCGGTGCGCCCCATTCATAACGAGGATGAACAGGATTTTTACGACAGCTACGTGCATTCCCGCCCCAACGCCGCCCGGCGGCTCAAACGCCGTTTCAAGAACCTCGAACGTCGGTTGCAGAGAATGGAAGACACGGTGACCGGCAGGGAATGGGAGTGGGAACAGAAAATGAATGGGTAGCCGGGCGGGATGCCCGGCAGGATTTTAGGTTGAAGGTAGAAGGCTGAAGGTGAAAAAAACCAAGACCAAAAACCCTAAATTCAAAACCAGCTAGCCCTTGACACTCATGGGTTAGCTGGTTTTCTACTTTATACTTTATACCTTATACCTTCTACCTTTATACCTTATACCCTATGCCGGGGCATCCGCATCTAAGCGGACCAGGTCGGCATCATCGAAACGAAGCTCTACCGCCCCTTCTTCGGGCGCTTTGTACAAGGTGATAACCGCTTCGGCGATGGGCGTGATATAGGGCTCGATGGGGAATAGATTACGGGTCCGCAAACGGGTAACCAGGGCTTGCATGCCGCTGGTGATGGCTTTTAGAATCGCTTCACTGGCATAGGTTTCTTCGCAGAGGAAGGAAAACTTGCTTTTTTCCAGCATGGAAACCAACACTTTCTTGGGATCCCTTTCGGTGACCGCGTACTCTCTGATCTTGAGCTGGTTGGTGGTGTCATCGCGAGAGATCATATATTTTTGACGCATGGTGTCGCTCCTTTTCAGCCGGATTCATCCGCTTCGTCATCCGCGTCTTCATTTTCGGGTTCCTCCGGGATTTCCTCCGAATTCGCCTCTAACTCCAACGCCTTTTTAGCAAGCTTGCGCTGAAGTTTCTCTTCTTTCTTTTTCTTCCGTTTTAATTCTTTCTGACGTTTTTGAAACGAATAATTTGATCGGGCCAATGGTTTCTCCCCGTTTAAAGGTTAATAATATCGGCATGCTATCTAAAAGCCCCCCTATGAGGCAAGTTCAAACCGGGCTCGTGCCTGTTCGCACACTGGATCGACCGGAATCTCAAGACCCGCAGGTAAGATTTCACGTCAAGTAAACGTAAACGCCTGGGGAACTACCCCGCCCTGAAAACGGGTTTTTTCTCGGCAGTCGAAGGAAATGCGGCCCACCGCGCAGTAAGCACCACAACAAATGCACGGATTCGGTCCGATCATGGAACTCCATCTGAAGTTAGGGGGGTGAGGCGCAGGCGTTTAGTCTGCCGCCGAATTCAGATGGTTACCCGGAACAAGACGATTTCGTCTCAGGGCCAAATAGATTCGGAATGATCGTCGCTTACAACTGATAGCTAACTTATAACTATGGTAAGGCAATTGCGGCCGGAAAGCAACCCTTTGTCGCTTGCCGGTATCAAAGACCGGCGGCACTTTCTGGACTGCCTCCCGGCGAGAGCGCTCTTGATCAGGCCGGTGACCCGAGCGCTGCCCGGCCCTGTTTTCTAGCCCGACGGGGTGAAAGAAAGCCAAAGGCGCCGTTGCCGGTATGCCGGTTTCCTTTGGGACCCCGCCGTTTGCCGGTTGATCTTTTGGGGCCTCGCTGGCGCGGCTGATTGCCACCCGCCGGTCCGGGGACTTTGTAATCGAAATATTCCAGGGTACGCCGTTCGACAGGGCGGCCAATGGCGGCGTTGATGGCCCGGGCCATTTGTTTGTCTTCTCCGGTGAGCAGGGTAAAGGCTTCTCCGCGGCATTCGGCCCGGCCGGTCCGCCCGATCCGATGGATATACGCTTCGGGGGTTGACGGCATATCGTAGTTGATCACGTGCGATACCTGCGCGACATCGATGCCGCGGGCCGCGATGTCCGTAGCCACCAGGATCTGGTATTTACCCGACTTGAAGCCACGCATGGCATCCCGTCGCCGCGCCTGGGACAGGTTGCCCTGCAGCGACGTTGAACGGTAGCCCACTTTGGCCAGTTTTCCGCCTAATTGCCGAGCGCGATGCTTGGTGCGGGTAAACACCAGGACCGGGCCGGTGGGTGTCTTCCCCAGCAGTTCGAGCAGCAGGGCTGTTTTCAAGTGGTGAGCCACCGGGTAAAACGCATGGCTCACCGTGTGGGCCGGGGCATCATTGCCGGCTTGAATCTTGACCGGGTTGTTCAAGATATTGTCTGCCAGCCGGTGTACAGCGGCCGGCATGGTCGCTGAAAACAGCAAGGTCTGGCAGCCGGTTGGCGGCAGGTGGGTCAGGATGCGGCGAATATCCGGTAAAAATCCCATGTCGAACATCTGGTCGGCTTCATCCAGCACCAGCATTTCCAGCCGGGAAAGGTCTACCGTTTGCCGCCCAATATGGTCCAGCAGGCGACCCGGGCAGGCGACCACGATATCGGTCCGTCGTAATTGTTTGATCTGGGGTTGAATGCCGACACCGCCAAAAACCATGGTACTGTGCAAACCGGTACGGGTGCCCAGAGATGTAATTGTCTCGTGGATCTGTTCGGCCAGTTCCCGGGTAGGGGCGATGACCAGGGCGCGCAGGGTCCCGCGTTGACCGCGCATCAAGCGCTGCAGCATAGGCAGAACAAGGGCCGCGGTTTTTCCGGTACCTGTCTGGGCCAGACCGATCAGATCCGCGCCCTGCATAATTTTGGGAATGGCCTGTTTCTGGACAGGCGTGGGGGTGGTATACCCGGCGGCGACGATATTGGCCGCAATCCGGGAATTAAACGAAAAATTTTTAAAACTCAAGTGATTAAATTCCTTATACTATTAGTGATACTTGGGTATAAGCGCAATGGTCCGCAATAGACCGTGCTTGGCAAGGCAGCCGGGCAGATTGGCCCAAGGCTGAGATAGCCTGGCGTAAGCGCGCATATACAGTAAAGGGCACGCTTCCTGAATATGGAGGCGTGCCCCTTTTTCAATTGAACCGCGGGATATTAAACTACGGTAACATTGGCTGCGGCGGGACCTTTGGGACCTTGTTCGAGGTCGAACGAGACCCGGTCGCCGTCATTGAGGCTTTTGAAGCCGGTGGCGTTGATGGCGGAATGATGTACAAACACATCGGGACCATCTTCCTGTTCGATAAAACCGAACCCTTTTTGGTCGCTAAACCATTTCACTATTCCATTGGACATAGACTTATCCTCCTTTCATAGAATTCTCAAAATTTAATACTGGAGGATACAACACCAAGAAAGGATAAGGTCCTTCAGAAGAAAATCGCGTCGCAATTGGTCTGCGGCGCCGAGTTGATTGGGCAAACAGTAACACCGTTTTGGGAGAATGCAAGTTATTTATTTATTTATTTTTTCGATTTCCCTTTTTTGGGCATTCAAACCGTTCAGGATTCCAGTTGCGGACCTGAGCCCGGGCCGTTACCATTATTCGATAGAAATGACGGTCTTTTCGCGCTTTTTATGTTCCTCTATTTCCACCAGGGTTCCGCGAATTTCATCACTTTTTGCCAGATCAGCGATCAATTCCACATCGATGCCTTTTTTGGCCAGCGATTCTTTCAGGGTGGCAGGCACGAACCGGGACACAAAGCGCAGCATCCCCAAAGGAACGGAAATGGTGGTCTTGGGATCGTTTTCGTCGTTTTCGTAAACGCGTATCTTCAATTTAATCATAAGCTTAACTTATAGTTCCGGCTTCTTCATTTTCCTTCAACCTTCTACCTTCCGCCCGCCTGGTATTTCGGCCGTTCACCCTCCCCCGGCCCCTACCGTAAGGGAGGGGAGGTCTTTCTGACGCCAGACACCGGGCCCCTGACGCCTTGGTTTTCCTTCTACCTTATACCTTACACCCTATACCTTCAGCCTTCAGTCTTCAGCCGATCTACCTAATCACCATCTCCCCCAACCCCTTATCTTCAAGAAAATCCGGGTACAAATCATAGGCCGGCTTCAATATGGGCAGCAGCTTGATGGTTTTGGGCACATTGCCCCGGGCCACAACCAGGCGTCGGGTCAGGGCCGTTACCAGGTTGGCCTTGCCGTGCCAGAACTTGTGGGCGAAGTCGGCATTCATGGTCATGGTGACTTCGGGATCGCCGTCGAAATCGCCTTTGACAATCTGGGTCTCGTCTCCGCTGGCATCGATGGTAATCACCGCCGACGGATGTTCATACCGGAACTGGACGCACAGGTTGGTCTTGGCCAGGGCCGGACCGATCTCCCGGTTCTCTTTGAGCAGTTCATAAAAGTCGAGGAGCACATCGTAAAGCATGTCGGAATCTTTGAACACATTGGTCATCTCGCCCGGTTTGCGGCCGGCAACGCCCGGCTGCAGGTCCTCGGCGAGGACCGGCAACGGTTTGACCCGGGAGTGGTAGGCTTTGCGCACAATGGCGATCACCGCCTCGCGCTCGGGCTCCACCGGGTTGTAGAGCATGGCGCCGTCTTCCATGGCCGTGGTGGCCACCTGCTCGATTTTTTCCAGGTTATCGGAAATGCCGGCCTCCTTCAGGTTCAGCGGCATCTTGGTCAGGTGGGCCAATTGACGGTTGAGGGTCCGGATTTTCTCGATGGCGGCCAGGGCCGCTTGCTTGCGGACCCAGTCATCGACAAATCCCAGGCTGCCCAGGGCCCGGGCGGCCATCCCGCGGGCCTTGTATGAACTGGAACTGACCACTTCGCTCAAAGAATCGATCTCATACTTGTTGACGAGCTTGGACACGAAATCCAGCCGGTTGGTCTTCAACAGGCTGCGCCCGTGATCAACCACCTGTGGGAAGGCGATGCCCAGAGCCACGGCAATATCGGCGTAGCGGCCAACCTGGGACTCCAGGTTGTATTCCATCACTTCCGGCAGGATAATGGCATTCGCCAGCCCGTGGGGGATGTGGTAGACGCCGCCCAGAGCGTGGGAGATGCCGTGCACCATCCCGACCATGGAGTGGGAAAAGGCCACGCCGGCCAGAAAACTGCCCACCAGCATGCTCCCGCGGGCCTGGAGGTCATCCGGCTGGGCGCAGGCCTGGAGAATATTGTTGGCAACCAGCTAGATGGCGTGCAGGGCCAGGGCATCCGAGGCCGGTGACCACTCCTTGTCCACATAGGCCTCGATGGCATGGGTCAGGGCGTCCATCCCCGTGGCCGCCGTGAGCCGGCCCGGCATGGAGACCGTAACCTCGGGATCCAGAATGGCCATTTTCGGCAGGAACTGCTCCTCGGCAAACGGCAATTTGACGTCGCCATCCGGATCGGCAATGACCGCCACCTTGGTGACCTCGGACCCGGTTCCGGCAGTGGTGGGAATGAAGATCGTGGGCAGCAATTCCTCGTTGCTGTCGAGCAGGTAGGCCCCCATGTGATCAGCGACCTTCCCCCCTTTCACCACCAGGATGTTGGCCACCTTGGCCGTGTCGATCACACTGCCGCCGCCAATGGCGATGATCATGTCGCACTTGTGTTTGACGGCCAGGCCGGCACAGGTTTCCACGGTCTTTATCGTCGAGTTGGGCGGCACTTTGTCAAACGTATAGACGATGTCGATAGCGGTATCCTTGAAACCCGCAATGACCTTATCCACCGGCCCGGCTTTTACCAGGATCTCATCGGTCACCAGGATGGCCCGGCGTTTGCCGAACGGTTTGAGCGCTTCGCCCAGGTTGCCGAGGATGCCGATCCCGTAGACCAGCTTGGTGGGGAGTGAGAATTCGAAGTATTCGGGTAGCATGGTGTGCTCCTTCCAAAAGGCTGTCTCAAAAATGTCTTTTGTTCCAATCTCCGCGTCAGGCGCGAGGTTCCAATCCTCGAAATACTTGAGTATTCCTCCGGTTGGAACCTCACGGCCGCCTTGACCTTGAACCAAAATCCTATTTTTGAGATAGCCTTTGAGTTTAGGTTCCTTTTTCTTTCACCTCTCTGCCTATGATGCTGCCCAGAGTTGCTCGGCGCGTCACAAGGGGGAAAGCCAAAACCAACCCATGGATCTTAACTTTTTAAACAACTCCCGCCAACTGTTCTTTTGCACCCTGGTAGCCATCATCGATCAACTGCAGGGATTGTTTGACGGAAAAGTTCAGCAGGGATCGAAATCCGAGCATCCGGGTGGGCGCTACGATCGAGATCCTGGGCTTTGCCTGGCCGCTCCAGACCGGGTTGCCGGCGTGTAATGTCGCCTGGCAGGAAGCGATCAGCGATTGCTCGAAGACCAGCTCGGAAACTTCACGAACCCCGCGCGGCTCCGGTTGGTCAAACTGGCCCACGGGCGACAGGAGCACCACGATGATCTCCTCGGCGCCCTGCTCCAGGGCCGGGAAGAGCGGCGTGTTCGCCATGACGCCCCCGTCCCAGTGCGGTTGGCCATCGATCGTCTGCCAGGGAAAAAAGCCCGGCAGCGCGCTCGAGGCCATCACATGGTCCACGTCTATGGTTTTCTGATCGAACAGGTTGATTTGGTTCGTGTGTATATTGACGGTGGTGATGAGAATGTCCCGCGGACTGCGGCGCAGGACTTCCAGGTCAAGGGCGTTGGTGATGGTGTTGCGCAGGGGGCCGGTGTCCATGAGCGGCCGGAAGGTGGGCGCGAAAAGAGCGAACCATAAAAACCGCAGCAGCCGGCGGCGGTAGGCCTTGCTGCGGTCCAGGGTTTTCCAGATATGCATCAACTTTTCCAGGGGCATGCCGGAGCCGATGGCCACGGCGTTGAGGGCCCCCACGGACGTCCCGCAGATCAGATCCGGATCCCAGCCGCTCTCCTGCAGATAATTCCAGACCCCCACCTGGAAGGCTCCGCGCGCGCCGCCGCCGGATAAGATCAATGCTCTTCGCATAGTTTCCTTTCTATTTCAAAAACGACCTTGCATCTCTCACCGTGCGCATACCGGACACAGAGAAGGTCAAAACCTGAAAATCCTATTGTCTCGCGCAGAGACGCGGAGACGCAGAGAAGGTCAAACGCAGAAGCCGGGTCAGCTCCACTGACAATGACCTTTAAACCTACAATTCAGGTTTTATCCCGCGAAGCGGGACCAACTAATGGTGTTCTCTGCGCCTTTGCGTCTCTGCGCGAGATTATGATGTTTGGTTTCCCCGCGAAGCGGGCTCTGTGATCTCTGTGTGCTCTGTGCGGGAAATGGTTTTTAAGTTTTAGCCTGCGCGCCATTCCAAATCTCATTGTGCCAGGCAAGCTCGCGTTCCTGCACTGTATCCACGAAAAAATCGATGGACTTCATGGCCCTGAAGCCTTCGTAACCTTCGTAGATGAAATCGATGATTTTGCCCATGCCGATCATATGCGCCGTGGTCCGCACCGTTTTGAGGGATAGCGCCACAATCCATTTCTTACTTAGCTGGTGAAACGCCCGGGTCACATCGGTACTCAGGTTGATCTGATAAATCCGCTCATCGTAGTTGTCCAGACTGCGGTAGATCTCCTGATACTGCGCCATATCCAGGTCGGTCCCGACACCGGCCGCCAGCAAACCGTCCACCATGCGGTCGTCCAGCCGATCGGACAGTTCGTGCAACTCGATCACCCGGCTGACAGCCGATACCATGCCCGTATATACTTTCCCCTTTAGGATTTTCTGCAGCTTCTTGATACTGGCGTCCCGGAATGAAAAATCTTCCGGAGCGTAGAGTTTTTCAAAGAAAAAGACCCCGATCTTTTGGTACTCGGGATCATTTTTCAGGTCGCTGTAGGTGGCATTCAGCCGGTTGGACTGAAATCCCTGCAGGGCGCGTTTCAAATTCAAAAAATCGTTTCCTTCAGCCGATTCTGTCATTTCGGTTTCTTTTTAGCGGCCCGTTTCTTCCGGGCCGTTTTCCCGGGAGCCGCCTGTTTTTTCAACCGGGCTACCTCCCGGCTCAATTTGTCGATCTTGGCTGTAAGAGCAGCCACCTGGTCCCGGGAGGCGAGATTCATGGCCGCCAGGGCCTCGTTCATATGCCGGTCCACCCGTTCTCCGATCCAGTTTTTAAGTGAATCCGTGTATCCGGTGATTTCCTTCTTCAGCCGGCTGCCCTCATCCCGGGAAAGTTGCTTGTCTTTGACCAGCGTCCCCACCACCTTGTCCACTTCATCTTCGGCCATGGTGAGGGCATTCTGCCACAGGGACGTATATTTTTTGGCATAATCCGTCAACGTGTCCCCTCCCTTGCGCAGCAGCTGCATCATGATCCGCGGCGAAACCACACTGCCCTTTTCCTTTTTGTCCTGGCCGATCAACCGGGATACGATCGCCGCGGTGAGGTCTTCACCGGTTTTGTTGTCAATGATCGACACCTCTTCGCCGGACTTGATCAGTCGGGCAACCTGCTCCATGGAGACGTATTTCTTGTCGGTCGTATCGTACATCTTGCGATTGACGTATTTTTTAATCTTGTGCATTACGCCTCCATGGTTGGTGGAAACCAGCTTAAAAACGGGGCCCGCACCGCCGCCCAAAGCATCTGGCGGCGATATCGCCAGGTGGATTCATATTCTTAAAACCATGCACCCCGCAACAAATGTCGACCTGCCCTGCGCCTTCGCGACTTGGCGCGCGTCAGGGGTATTGAGTTTTGTACCGTATCATAGAATCTGCCGGCGACATATTTTTTTATCAACCGCAGCCGGCCTTGCTACGGGCCAATCTAGCTGGAGAGATTTTCAAGGGTCTTTTTACCCGAAGCCCGCAGACGTTCGGCTACCAACCGGCTATCTTTGTCAAGACCCTGAATGAGCTCCCGGCCGCCCGCGACGAAATCCTCCAACCGTTCTTTGGCTTCCGATCCGAAATCGTCCAAAACCGTCCGGCTGTTTTTCACTACGCGGTCAAAGGTCTTGCGGGGATCTTTACGGGCCCGGCGGTAAAACTTGCGTCCGTCTTTCAGGTATCCGTCCACTTTCCGGCGGGCATCCTTGCGCAGATCCGTAAGCCGCTCCCGGCTGTCATCAGCCAGGGTGTCGATGGACCGGCGGGGGTCCCGGCCCAAATCGGCCATAAACGCGATTGAGCTGTAAGCCGGGTATTCAATGTATTTGGCCTTATAATACTCGAGCCGGTCGGCCAGATCTTCGCCGGTTTCCCGGAGGGTCTGGATCGTCTGGTAACGCGAATCGGCCTGGGCGGTTTTTTTACTAACTTTTCGGGTGGTTGCTTTTTTTGTTGTCATCTTGTTTCTCCTTGAGGTTTCTTTTTTGCCCGTTTTGGGGCGTGCTTATAAATGAGTGAAAATCCCACTTGCTTATTATGACGCATTGCGTTATAGACACACTATGACGCAGCGCGTTATATTTGTCAAGCCCAACCCTTAAAATAGCCGGCCTGGAACCTGGCCGGTCGTGACAATATTAGCTATTGCATAAATTCTGGTTTTCTATTTTAATTGGCGGCCTATCCCCTGTAATATTGTAGCTTTATACGCATCACCCCGTACGACCGCCCAATTAAGGAGACATTAGATGGCTAAACCGATGACCAATGCCGATAATTTCTGGTTATCCATGGATGAACCCACCAACCTGATGGTGATTACCGCTTTCATGGAGTTCACCGAGCCGTTAGATTATAAGCGGCTGCTGGCCACCATCGACAGCCGGCTGGCTTCGTTTCCCCGTTTTCAAAAGAGAATCGTCAAACCCAAGTCCGGCGTGGGCCTGCCCACCTGGGAAACCGATCCCAATTACGACCTGCGCTCCCACATCCACCGGATCGCCCTACCGGATCCTGGTGACAAGGCCGACCTGCAGGAGATGATCAGCAACCTGACGGTGACCCCCCTGGACCCCAATCGCCCGCTGTGGCAGATCCACCTGATCGAAAACTACGGCGCCGGCTGCGTGCTCTTTTTCCGTATTCACCATTGCATTGCCGACGGCATCAGCCTGATATACGTCCTGCTCTCGACCGCCGATACCGACCCGGACGCCCCCTGGCCGACCGGGTCGGCCGAAAAAAAGAAACCCGCCTTTTCCATGCGATCGGCCCTGCCGCTGGCGTCCTTGATGGACACCGCCCGGGAAACGGTTTCCAAAACCAAGAAAGTGGGCACGGCCCTGGTCAAAGAGGTCAGCAAGGCCGCCACGGATCCCGAACACCTGAAAAACCTGGCCCGTACAACCGGACGCGTCTCGACTGATTTTGCCTCGGTTCTTTCGCGTTTGACCATCATGAAACCAGACCCCAACACGCCCTTCAAAGGGCGCCTGGGCACCCGCAAAAAAGTGGCCTGGTCCGAGCCGGTTTCCCTGGCCAAAATCAAGGAAATCGGGCGGGCCATAAAATCGGCCACGATCAACGACGTCCTCATTTCCACTGTGACGGGCGCCATGCGCAGCTACCTCAAGACCCGCAACGTCCCGGTCAACGAACTGGATCTGCGGGTCACGGTGCCTTTCAATATTCGCAACCCGGGAACCGAGTTTGAGCTGGGCAACAAGTTCAGCCTCGTCTTCCTGCCCCTGCCGGTTTACCTCGAAGATGCCGTCCTGCGGCTGAAAGAGGTAAAGCGGCGCATGGATCGGCTGAAGACATCGCCGGAACCCTACATCAATTTCGGCCTGCTCAACGCCATCGGGTACCTGCCCCCGGACTTCGCCAAGAAGACCGCGCGCCTGTTCGGCAATAAAGCCTCCGGGGTAATGACCAACGTCCCGGGTCCGCGAGAGCCGCTGTACTTTGCCGGCAGCCGGATTCACAACTTCATGTTCTGGGTGCCGCGTAGCGGCAACATCGGCCTGGGTATCAGCATTCTCAGTTATGACGGCAAAGTGACGGTGGGCATTGCTTCGGATGAAAACCTGATGCCCGATCCCCAGGTGCTCCTCGAAAGTTTCAATGCCGAGCTCGATTATCTGCTGAAACTGGTCCAATCCGGAAAGATTGAAGAGGATCCCCTGGTGCTGCACGATCGCTATAGTGAAAGCAAGGACCAGACTAAAACGGAAAAAAAGAAGGCCTCCCCAAGCCGGGCGCCGGGCGCTTGTCGGGCCCTGACGAAAAAGGGAAAGCCCTGCAGCAAAAAGGCGCGTCCCGGTTCGCGGTTTTGCGGTATTCACCGTGACCGGGAAGCGGAAGATGACCGCCTTAAGGATGTGGCCCGGTTGATGAAGGAGCTGACGGAATGATGTCGGCCAAGATCGTTGAAAATGCCCCCGGGCGGTTTTATGTAAACACGCGCTGTATTGGCTGCACCATCTGCCCGGAAATTGCCCCGGCGAATTTTGCTTCCAATCTGGAAGAGGGGTACGAGTATGTTTGCAAGCAGCCGGCAGATCGGGATGAAGAATCGCTGTGCCGTGAGGCGATGGCGATATGCCCTGTAGATGCCATCAGGGACAATGGCCTTAAGTCCGAAATCCGGAATGTTCTCAAGGCGGACGCTGCAAATCCGAAAAAACAAAACGCCGGTTGCAGCAAATAGAATAACGGGATTTGAAAATGTTTGCCGTTTTGGATTTTGAATTTTGACATTGTTTCGAATTTAACACGCGATGACTTTTTATAGTTTCAAAAATACGACACGCGCAAGACTATTGAAAAGCGCTTGGATGTAACGATACCGGAGGTTACCTTGAAGCAAATCGTCAGTATCAGTCTGGGATCGAGTGAGCATGATTATGAATTTGAGACCGAGTTTCTGGGGCAGGAATTCAACGTCATCCGCCTCGGGACCGACGGCGACATGGAAAAAGCAGCCGAGATGCTGCTGCGCTGGGACAAAGAGGCGGATGCCATCGGCCTGGGATGCGTTAAATTCCCGTACGGCTTCGGCCCCCGTTACCTCACCCGCAAGCACGTGGACAAACTCCGCAAGCTGGGTTCCCGGATCCAAACCCCCGTGACCCTGGGCAGTGCCCTGCGCGATGTCTCCTTTGAGTGGTCCCTGCGCTTTATCGAGTATAAATTCGGCAACTATTTTGACGAAGCCCGGGTGCTCTTTCTCTCCGGGATGTCCAACTACCGGATTGCCCGGGTCATGTCGGAGTTTACCGACAACCTGACCTTTGCCGACCCGGTTCTCGAAAACGGGATTTCCAAGTTTGTAAACTCTCTGGAAGGCTTGAAAAAATACGCCCACAGCGCCCACGAGGTGCTGCAATGGATTCCCAGCAAACGGCTGACCTCATCGGTGGTGCCCCTGCAGGCCTGGAATGGCTACATCCTGAAAAAGGCCATGCAGAAAGCCAACATCATTGTTGTGCCATCGTACAATTTTTACGATTACCTGGAGGACACCTCCCTGGAGGAACTGGGTGGGAAAATCATCATCACCTCGACGGCTTATGACGACCGGGTTGAATTCCTGAAAGAACGGGGTGTCGACGTCATCATCGACACAACGCCCAAAATCCTGGAACGGGTGGTGGCACCCAATGTCCTGGAGGCTTTGATTATCGCCGCCCTGGGGAAAAAACGCGACAACATCCGCGCCGATGACCTGCTGGAAATCATCAGCACCCAGAAGATGGACCCGCGGGTGGTCTACCCATCCGGTAATCCCCGGCGGGTGAACCGGTTTGCCTTTGTAATCCACCCCCTTTCCAAAGAATTCCTGAAAAAAGACAAGGCCGTAGATTTCATGGTGAGTTTTACCCCCCCGGCCTTTCTCGATGCCGTCGAGAAAGTGATCGCCTATGCGCCCCCGTGGGTTTACTCGCGGGTTACCGGCATCAAATCTCCAACCGGCGTGGAAACCGAGGGGTGGCTGATTACCGTGGGCGGCACACCGAAGCAGATGCTGGCACACAAGCCTGAATTCACCTATAAACGCCTGCTCCAGGCCGCGCGGATGGCCAAGCGCATGGGGGCCCAGATCATGGGCCTGGGCGCCTTTACAAAAGTGGTGGGCGACGCCGGGGTTACCGTGGCCAAAAAAGCCCAGCTCCCCATCACCACCGGCAACAGCTATTCCGCGTCCGGGGCCCTGTGGGCCGCGGCCGACGCCGTCCGGCGCATGGGTTTGATCAAGGTGGAAAAAGGCAAGAAGATCGCTGGTAAAACCATGGTTCTCGGGGCCACCGGCGCCATTGGGTCGGTCTGCGCCCGCCTGCTGGCCAAAGCGTTTGAAGAGGTTTGTCTGGTTGGCCGCAATACCGCCAAACTGCTGGCGATGAAGGAGTCCATACTTAAAGAGACACCGGGTGTTTCCATCAAGGTAACCACGCAGCCCGACAAGTTCGTGGCGGATATGGATGTCATCGTGACAGCCACGTCCGGCGCCGGTAAAAAGGTCCTGGACATTACGAATGTCAAACCCGGCTGCGTTATTACCGATGTGGCCCGGCCCCTGGACCTGTCGCCGGAAGACGTTGCCAAGCGCCCGGATGTGCTGGTCATCGAATCGGGCGAGATCGAACTGCCCGGCAACCCGGAAATGAAAAGCATCGGCCTGCCGCATAAGGTGGCCTACGCCTGCCTGGCTGAAACCATCGGCCGGGACATCGAATGGGAAAAGGTCAGGGAGATCTACAAGCTGGGTCTCAAGCACGGCATGAAACTGGCGGCCATCTCGGGGGTCAACGGTGTCTTCACGGATGAAGACATCGCCGAGGTCAAACGGCTGGCATTGGAGGCCCGCACAGCAAGTGGTCAGAAGTCGGAGGTCTGAAGCCAGGAGTCCGGCGTCAGGGGTCAGGGGTCAGAAACACGCCCCTCCCTTGACGGGAGGGGTTGGGGGCGGGTGAACGGCCGAAATTTCAGGTGAGTGGCAGGTAAAAAGCTGAAGGAAACATTGGAATCAGGTGTCCGGCGTCAGAAAGGCCAATGCGTCGGGAATCGGGAGTCAGGCGTCAGGAAACATCAATAAGCCGGGAGGCGTTCGTGAAACAGATCATCAACATCAGCCTGGGACCAGGCAATGACGATTATGAACTTGATGTAGAATTCCAGGGGCAGAAATTTGCCATCCAGCGCATCGGGGTGGACGGCGACCTGGACCGGGCGTCTGAGCTCATGCTGACCTGGAACAAACAGGCCGATGCCATTGGCCTGAGTGGCATTCAATTCCCCTATACCATCGGTTCGCGGGCCATGCCCGACCGCAAAACAGCCCGGCTGCTGAAAGAGGCCAAGCAGCTCAATACACCGGTTACCGTAGGCAGCCTCTTGCGGGATGTCAGCCACGAATGGTCCCTGCGGCACACCCACTTTATCTTTGGCGGCAATTACTTTACCAATGCCCGGGTGCTCTTTTTTTCCGGCATGGCCAACTCCAAGATCGCCCGTGTCATGCAGGAATACACCCCGAATCTGCAATTTGCCGATCCCCTGCTGGAAGAGGGACTGCCGCGCTTGATGAGCTCTTACAACGAACTCGAGCTCTACGCCGGCCGGGTCAAGGGGGCCTTGAAATGGCTCCCGGGACGCCGCACCGTCACCGGGGTCGGACCGGTTAAACAGGCCGCCGATTACCTGTTGCAGCGCGCGGTTGAGAAAGCCCAGGTTCTGGTGGTGCCTTATTACGGCTTCTACCGCTACCTTGATAAACTCAGCGCGGCGGACCTGCGCGGCAAGGTCATCATCACGACCACGGCGTACGCGGACCGGGTCGCTTACCTCAAGGAAAAAGAGGTGGGCGTCATCATCGACACCACACCCAAGCTGTTTGACAAGGTAATCGGCGTCAGTGTCCTGGAAGCCCTGTTGATGGCCGCCCTGCAGCTGCCCGATGAAAAAGAGAGCTCCGACGATCTACTGGAAGTGATCAGCGAGATGGAAATGGAGCCGCGTATTCTCTACCCGGGCGGCACGGAGCACCGGGTAAACCGCTTTGCCTATATCGTCTATCCTTTGAACCAGTCCTTTTTAAAGAAACTGAAAACGATCGAGGTCGTGTCCGAAGTCGCCCCGGGCGCCATGGATACCGTCGAGAAAATGATGGCCTACGCCCCCCCGTTCGTCTACTCCCCGGTAACCGGCATTAAATCACCTACCGGCGTGGAAGCCCAAGGGTGGCTCATCGGATTGGGCGTAACCCCGGAGCAGATGCAGGCCCATGGCCCCGAGTTTACCACCAAACGGCTGCTGATGGCCGCCCGGCTGGCCCGGCGGCTGGGCGCCCAGATCATGGGCATCGGCCTGTTTCCCAAAGCGATGCGATCCGCCAGCCTCGAAGTCTCCAAACATGCAGTCCTGCCAATCACAACGGGCAACAGCTACCTGGCCTCGGCGACCCTCTGGGCCGCGGCCGAAGCGGTTCGCCGGATGGGCCTGACCAAGGTCAAGAACGGCAAAATTTTAAGGGCCCGGACCATGGTTATCGGGGCCACCGGTGCAATTGGTGCCATCTGTGCCCGCTTGCTGGCCACCGCCTTCGAAGAGGTGCACATGGTGGGCCGCAACATGGCCAAGCTGCTCACCCTGCAGGAATCCATGCAGGCCGAAACCAAAGGTGTCGAACTGCATGTCTCTACCCGGGCAGATACCCACCTGGGCGATATGGATGTGGTCATCGCCGCCAGCGGCGGAGCCGCCAAGGTTTTGGACATCATGCGGCTGAAGCCGGGCTGCGTGGTTACGGACACCACCCTGCCTTCGGTCTTTAGAGCCGACCAAATCGTCAAACGACCGGATGTACTGGTGATCCGTAGCGGAGAAATCCTCCTGCCGGGCAATAACATCGAAATGAAAGACATCGGCCTGCCGCCGGAGGTGGTGTACGCCGGGCTGGCCGAGACCATCATCCTGGCCCTGGAAGGCCGCTTTGAGACCTACACGGTGGGCAGCGAACCCCAGTGGGAAAAGGTAAAAGAGATTTACCGGCTGGGGCTCAAGCACGGCATGCAGCTGGCATCGATTTCAGGGGTCAATGGCACGGTAAGCGACGAAGAAATTGCACGCGTCCGTGAGGCCGCCCTGAAGGAGCGTAAAAAACGCTGAGCGTCGACTTTGGAGTCAGGAGTCTGCAAATTCATCAAACCCTGAGATTGAAAATGGTTTCTCCTCCCCCTTGACGCGCGAGGCCGGGTGGGGGTGATGATGACGACGCCTCACTGTTGAAAGGAAAGCGTGCAAGACGGTTGGTTCACCCGCCCCCAACCCCTCCCGTCAAGGGCATAACTTCCAGAGATCAATGGTCAGAAGTCGGATGTCAGACTTCCGATCTCCGACCTCATGCCCTTCCTGACTCCCGACACCAGACACCCGACTCCCTGGTTTTCCCGATCCCCGACCTCCGACCTCGTGGTTCCAACTACCGCCTTCTACCTGCGACCTTCCCGCCTGGCGAGCGCAGCGAGCCGCTTTTCCCTTGCCGCAGCGGTCAAGATACGGTATAACGCAATGCGTTATGTCGATCATTTGACCACACACGCACACCCCTTCCCCAAAACAGCGGAGCAAGACTATGGGAATTACGATCGTTCAGAAGAGCAACCTGGAAAAACCCAAACGCAATCCGAAAATCGCCCTGGTTCTTTCGGGCGGAGCCGTCTCCGGGGGGGCTTTCAAGCTGGGTGGCCTGCGGGCCCTGGACCGTTTCATGGTCAACCGGGATGTCCGTGATTTCGACATGTTTGTGGGGATCAGTGCCGGATCCGTCATCGCCGCCTACCTGGTCAACAATGTGTCGGTGGAGGATATCCACACGAGCATGATCGACCGCAAAGGACCCCTCGCGGCTGTCAAACCCTTCGAGTTCTACTCGCTCAACAAGACGGATATCCTGAAGACGCCCCTGCATATCCTACAGGATCTGGCGTCGATCACATCAAAGAAAGTCTTGGGTTTTGTCAGTGCCAACAATATTTTTCGCAAGCAATTTCGACAGCAACTGTATGCGTTCGCGACCAATCCCAATGCCGCCGGTTTCGAAAAATTCACGTCCTACTGTTTTGAGCGCAGAGAATTGGCCGTCAATCACCCATCCCTGCCGTGGCACTACCTGCCCAACGGCCTCTTTAAAACAGACCGTATTGAACACGCCACCCGCCGGAACTTTGCGAAGAACGCACTCTGCAACAATTTCAACGAATTGTTCCGCAAGACGGGGAAGGAATTGTACATCGTCGCCATGCACCTGGACACAGCACGGCGGGCGATTTTCGGTCATGACCAGGACAATACCACCACAGTTACAAAAGCCATGCAGGCCTCCATCGCGTTTCCGCTTTTCTTTAAGCCGGTCACGATCGACGGCGCCGATTATATCGACGGCGCCGCCATCAAAACAACCAGCATGGATTTTGCCATTGAAAAGGGGGCGGACCTGGTCATCTGCTACAATCCTTTCCGGCCCTTCAATCACGCATCGTTCGATGAAAACAACCCGGATGGCCGCAAAAGGATCAGCATCGCCCGGGACGGCATTGCCGCCGTGATCAACCAGGTAAATGCGCACGATGCTGCACACCCGCCTGATGCACGGGATAAAGCATTATCGCGACAATCCGGACTTCAAGGGAGACATCATCCTGATTGAACCCACGGAACATGACGACCGCTTTTTTGACATGAACCCCTTTTCGCTCAACGACCGTCGCAAGGCTTCCACCCGGGGCTTTGAATCCGTGAGCAATTCGCTACGCAAAAACAAGGCGGTCTTGAACAAAATTCTCGCGGTCTATGGTATTGAAGCCCGACCCGAGATGGCTTGAACGCCTCTCCCACGCCCATGTTTGGAATCAGGCCGATTTCCTGGAAGCTACAGCCTAAAGACCTCACGAAAGGCAATGCTCCCGAATTCCCGCCCGCAGAACGTTTCAGAGAGGTACGCTCAAAAACTTATATTATATCAAACTGTTAGAAAACTTACCTTGACAATTTTCAGTTTTCCTCCGTTAATGTTTACTATTTAGCACCGCCGCGGGCGCTATTTCGCTTTCCAATTCTCAAATTCAACGCAGCACAACCATAAACCTTTCGGGCATACAGGGGCAACCTGCCATACCTGAAAGCCGTTGGACCGTTCGTTCAACCAGGCATCCGGAATCGGCTGCCTGTGGCCGGACGGAACCATGCGAGTCACTTACGTACAGAGGAAACGGCCATGCCGGCAAAACCCACCTATCAGGATCTCGAAACCCGAATTCAGACCCTCGCAAATGAGATCGAGACTCAGCGGAGATTCAAGAAAAACCTCGAGGCGCGGGTTGCCAGCCATGAAACATTGCTAAAAAATATCCCGGATGTGGTCTATTCCCTGGACAGCGCTGCCAAAATTGCATCCATCACACTTCCCGGCATGGACTTTTACGGGTATGAGCCCGCGGAAATCGTAAATCGTGACTTTGCTGAATTCATCCACCCGGAAGACCGCGAGGCCGTGGTCGCCTACTTTTTAGAGGGTGTTGAAACCCGGCGGAAATGGACGCGCGGACTGGAATTTCGCGTTCTCGCCAAAAACGGGGACAGTCACTGGGTGGAGGTGAATGCCCATGGTGAGTTCGACAACCAGGGCGGCTACCTGCGGAGTGAGGGCGTCATCCGCAACATCAATGCCCGCAAGGCATCCGAAACGGCGCTGCACCAGACCAAAGCCGACCTGGCGGCCAAAGTGCAGGAAAAAGCAGCCGCCCTTGTGCGCGCCAACGAGTTGCTGAAAAACAAAATAGCCGAAGAAACCCGGGCCAATGAAGCCCTCAGGAGGAGTGATGCACGCTATCGGATTCTGTTTGACAGCATTAGCGACGCCGTGTTTGTTCATGCGTTAGCAGAAAGCGGATCTCCAGGTAAATTCATAGAAGTCAATGACTTGGCGTGCCAACGCTTGGGCTACCGCCGGGAAGAGCTATTGCAAATGTCTCCGGTAGATATCGGCCTCGATCAACAGCCGGACCTCGCGAAAGGCCGCCAACTGCTAAAAGACCGGTATTTGCAGATCCAAACTATCCATGTTGCCAGAGATGGGCGGCAGATTCCCGTGGAAAGCAATGTCCGCCTGTTTGAAATGGACAACCAAACCTACGCGCTCTCCATCAGCCGCGACATTTCAGAACGCAGGCAGGCCGAGGATGAAAAAAACAATCTACTGGCCCAGCTGCAGCAGGCCCAAAAAATGGAAGCGATCGGTACCCTGGCCGGCGGCATCGCCCACGATTTCAACAATATCCTGTTTCCCATCATCGGCTACACCGAAATGTTGCTCAACGAGGTGCCGGCCGGCAGCCACATGAGTCAAAGTCTTGGCGCGGTTCTCGAGGCCACGGGCCGGGCCCGGAACCTGGTAAAGCAAATCCTGTCATTCAGCCGCCAGGCCGATCATGAAAAGAGGCCGGTGCGTATCCAGACAATTGTCAGGGAGGTGTTGAAACTGAGCCGCCACACACTGCCGACCACGATCGAAATCAGCAGCTACATTAAAAACGATTGCGGCCTGGTGATGGCGGACTCCACCCAGATCCACCAGGTTGTGCTGAATTTGGTGACCAATGCCTTCCACGCCTTGGAAGAAAAAGGCGGGCAGCTGCGCGTAACACTGAAAGAGGTTGAATTGACAGCTACGGATTTGCCGCACCAACGCTCAGTCCCCGGTAAATATGTCTGCCTGACCGTGGTAGATAACGGCCCGGGTATGGACCGTCGGGTCTTGGACCGCATATTCGATCCTTATTTCACGACGAAGAAAAAGAATAAAGGGACAGGCTTGGGACTGGCTGTGGTTGATGGTCTGATAAAAAGTCATGGCGGCCATCTAACCGTAAAGAGCGAATCCGGCAAGGGCACCGCGTTCCAGGTTTATCTGCCGCGTATTCGGGCCGGACAGGTCCTGAACGACGATAAACTCAGCCCGCTTATCTTAAAAGGCACCGAACACATCCTCCTGGTGGATGATGAAGAATATATCGTTATCCTGCAAAAACAGCTGCTCGAGGGGCTCGGTTACAGAGTGACCAGCCGCACGAGCAGTGTGGAAGCCTTTGAGGTTTTCCGAGCTTCGCCAGGTGATTTCGACCTTGTTCTGACCGATTTGACCATGCCAAACTTAACCGGCGAGCAGCTTGCCCGGCGGATGCTGGTAATCCGGCCCGATATCCCGATTCTCATCCTGACCGGCTTCAGTGAACGCATTTCAGACGAGCAGGCCCACGCGATGGGTATACAGGGCTTTTTAATGAAACCGGTGGTGCTCAGCCACCTGTCGCAGGCCATCCGGCGGGCATTGAACGGCAATGCTTCCAGCTAGAAGTCAGCTCAAAAGAGCCTGTTAGGCGCGCAGGCGGATCAGGCCTTCCTGGGTAACCGAAGCGACCAGATCCCCACTACGGGTATAAATCCGTCCGATATTCAGGCCCCGGGCACCGGAAGCGTTGGGACTTTCCATGGCATACAGCAGCCAGTCGTCCATGCGGAACGGCCGGTGAAACCACATGGCGTGATCCAGGCTGGCCACCTGCATGTCCGACTCCCAGAACGTGTGTCCATGGGGATAGAGCGCGGTGCCCACCAGCCCGAAATCAGAGGCATAGGCCAGCAGGTATTGGTGCACGACCGGATCGTCGGGAAGACGGTCGATCGCCTTGAACCAGGAGAAACGCTGCGCATCGCGCTTTTCCGGTGAAAAGGGGTTGATAGGACCTACAGGCCTGATTTCAATTGGTTTTTTACATAGGATTTTATTGCGGATCGCCTCCGGAATCCGGTCGGCAACCCGCACAGCCAGCTTCAGCTCCGGTGTGATGCCATCGGGACCGGGTACTTCGGGCGTCCGGGCCTGGTGATCGAAGCCCCCTTCAACAACCTGAAATGAGGCGGCCAGGTTGAAAATGGCCCGGCCCCTCTGCACCGCTACGACCCGCCGGGTGGTAAAACTTTTACCGTCGCGGATACAGTCCACGTTATAGACAATCGGTTTGAGTGCATCGCCGCTGCGTAAGAAATAACCGTGCAGGCTGTGCGCGACCCGGCCGGGAGGCGCTGTCTGGTAGGCGGCCGACAGCGCCTGGCCCAGTACCTGGCCGCCGAACACCGACCCGAATCCCAGGTCCTGGCTCTGGCCCCGGAAAATATTCTCTTCGATTTTTTCCAACTTCAAGAGGGTCAACAACTCTTCAAGAACATTTTCCTCAACGCATTCGTTGCTCATGGTATTATGCCTTTTTTAAGCATGCCGCTGGCCCATCAAGCCTGGCCTTGAATCCAAAAACCAAAATCATGCATCGGGCAGAGACGCAGAGAACATCACAATTTTGTCCGGCTTCGCCGGTTAAACCTGAAAACCATTTAGGTCCAAGCCATTAAGTGGTTTTGCGCACGACAGTGCGCCCAATCCTGATTTTGGTTTCCTCTGCGTCTCTGCGTCTCGGCGCGAGAATTCTGGTTTGAAGGTTTTAGGTACCTGAAAAATTAATCGAATGAAACGATAATCTCATCTTTGGTCTTGCGCCATTTGGACGGCAAGAGCTCAAGATCCGGTGTCGGATAGCCCACTGCCAGCAGGAGCGGAATCCAGTAGTTGTCCGGTATATTGAAGGCAGCCCGCACCCCCTCATGGTCGAATCCATCCATGGGGTGCGTCTCGAGGCCCAGGCTGGTAGCAGCATACATCAGCCCCATGGCAAAAAACCCCGTGTTTTTAACCGCATAGGCTAAGCTGGCCTCAGGACTCCAGGCATAGAGAGATTTGGCGGCATCGAGAAACCAGTCCCGCTGGTCAGGTCCCATGGCCCCGCTGTCCAGCATCTCCTTCCAGTTCTTTTCAACCGTGGGGTGTCCCTCCTGCCAGCCATCCTTATCGGCCAGGACAATCAGGGTAACCGGGGCTTCCACAACCTTGGGCTGGTCCCAGGCCAGGGCTTTGAGCTTTTCCTTGGTCTCGGTATCCCTCAGGACCATGAGGTTCCAGGGCTGCAGATTGAAACTGGACGGGGCTTTCGCCGCAAGCTCTATCATTTCAGTGAGCAGCTCTTCTGACACATCCCGATCGGGGTTGAAGAAGTTGATGGCTCGTCTCTTTTCGGCAATCTCTTTATAGTTCATTTTATCCTCGTATTTATATTTTTTTCATTGTTTTTGGGTAAATCGCTCCACTGCGGCAGCAAACACCAACCGGGTTCAAAGGATTCAAGCAACACGATGATCTATTACGATCCGCTCAAGTCTCGGTATGCCGCGGGTACATTCAAGCCCGGGTGAACCCAGTCAAACAGGGCATAACCGCGAAATTCGGGCATTTTGACGCGCTTTACCGTTTCTTCAAGTGACAACCCATCGTCGATCGCCGCCTGGACTTTATCCTTAACGGCCGCAAGGTAATCAATATGCCACTTGATGTCCTCACGCCCCATAACGGATCCGTGTCCCGGCACTATGCGCGCGTCGTTGGGCAAGAACGCATAGACCGTTTCAAGCGTTCTCAAGGTTTCAATCAAATGGCCCTCCAAAAGCCAGGGCAGGGATGGTTTAACGGTGATAATGGGATTGCCTGTCCATAGCACTTTCGCTCCGGGTTCCCATACAAACAGGTCCCCGCCTGTCTGGGCAAAGCCAAAATCAAGAATATCTACCGCCTTGTCCCCTAAATCCAGGGTGATCTTGCCGCCTTTGGGGACCAATATATCACCGGTGCGGGGAACAATTTCTTCAATGCCACGGCCTGTGCCGAAGTTTTGAATCATAAACTCGGTATCTTTTTGGAAATGTTCGTCAATATATTCTTTTGTGAAGCTATGCTGGATGATTGCCGCGCTCTTTGGCAAATACATGTTTCCATAAGAGTGGTCCCCGTGAAAACTGGTATTCACCGCGAAAATAATCGGCTTGCCGGTTTCCTTGCGCACCAGCGCCTGCACCTGCCTGTTCAGGCGCTGGTTTAACATCGTATCGATAATCAACACGCCCTTTTGACCGATAATGAAACCGCCGCTCGTGGCAACCGGTCTACCCTGTTTTTCAAGTTCCTTGGCATCACTGGGGTAATAGGCAAACACCCCATTTTTAAGCTTTTCCGAAATGAGCACAACTTTATTGCCATCCCATACAGGTTCTTGGGCGTAAACAGTGGCAAATCCAAAGACAAGGGCACTCATCAGGGTTATGTATATATATTTTTTCATGGTTTGGTTTACCTCTTTCATTGATTCATAGGCGAACAGTGCCTAATCGGCCGGCACATCAATCAGGATAAAATCCGCATCCTGTTCAGCGGCCAGCGCAAGGCTTGCAACGCCGTCCAGCCGGGCTTGATCACGTGCAGACAGCGTGTGGCCGTTGACCCGCAAAGTTCCGGCCGTCAGGTAAATGAACAGCTTGCGGTCCCCAGAGGTGTCGTGTGCCAGTTGACGGCCGGCCTCCAATTGCGATCGGTAGATGGTGGCATCCGTGTGAAAGCTTACGGCTCTGTCTTTTCCCTGTCCGGAAGCAAGTGGAAACAGGACATTCCGGAAGTCGGCTTCCGCGAACTCTTTTTGCTCATAGGAAGGGATTAGTCCCGCCTGATCAGGCAGAATCCAGACCTGGTAAAAGTGCAGGTCCTGATCCGCTTCGTTATATTCTGAATGGGTCAACCCGGTTCCAGCGGACATCCGCTGGACCTCTCCGGCCCGAATCACCCCGCCGTTGCCCATGCTGTCTTTGTGAGAGATCTCACCTTTTAAAACGATGGTGACGATCTCCATTTCCTCGTGGGGATGGGTGGGGAACCCGGTCCCGGGTTTGACGATGTCGTCATTGAAGACCCTTAATTTTCCATGCCGAATATTGGCCGGGTCGTAATAGTTCGAAAAGGAAAAGAGCCAGTATGTCTGCAGCCAACCCATATCCGTGAAATGCCGTTGACTGGCTGGTATGATGTTTATACTCATGGTGCCCTCCCGTCGCTCTCTTCAGCCGAGGCGACATTGGCCTTGCCGACTTTCTTAAGCAGGCTGCCAAGCGTTTGCAGTTCGCCGCGGTCCATTACGTCAAAGACCTGTTCGGCAATCTCAGCATGGATTGGAAATATGGTGTCAATGAGGCTGAAGCCCGTCGGCGTCAGTTCCACTGAAATCCGCCGCCGATCCGTGAGGTCTTTTACACGGACGACCAGTTTTCTCTTTTCAAGGTTATCGATAACCGTGGTCATATTGCCGCTGGTTTTGAGGATCTTCCGGCCGATGTCCCTCTGGCAGAGCGGCCCGAGGTGATACAACGCCTCCAGGACACCGAACTGGCTGCCAGTCAAACCGGAATCAGCCAGGTGCCGGTGCATCCGGGTCGTTACGGCATCGGCCGCGCGCATCATCTGGGTGTATGTCTTCAAAACGGTCCGCTGGTGGTCTGTAGTTCGGTTATCAGGGGTCATGATTACCTCGTTTTGAATTAGTTTAACATTAAGCTAATTAACGTCTTACAAATGTCAAGCGCTGTTTTTTGGATTTGGAGCGACTTTATCTGAATGAAAAAAGGGAAATGCCTAACACGGCGGTAGAAATACAAAGCGCATAAAACCAGAAACCTTTGCATCGCGCAGGGACGCAGAGGCGCAGAGCAGACCAAGAACGGGATTTGAGCGCACTATCGTGCGAAAAACCCTAACCCTTTAGATCTAATGGTTTTCGGGCTTTTCCGGCGAAGCCGTACAAATGTTTGTTTTCTCTGCGCCTCTGCGTCTCTGCGCGATGATCGTTTTTTAAGGTCTGCGGGTTTTGCTCACTTTGTTATGCAAGCTTCTCGAGTGAAACTTCCAGGGCTTGAAGGAAGACGTCGGCGTCCTTTTTGTTGAAACATATGGGAGGCTTAATTTTAATGACATTCTCGAAGGGGCCGTCGGTTCCGGCCAGGATACGAGCCGCCTTGAGCTGGTTTATCACCTTGTCGGCCAAATCGGTGTGCGGTTCGCGTGTTTCCGGATCCTTGACGAATTCGATCCCGAGAAAGAGGCCTTCTCCGCGCACATCCCCGATCACCGGAAACCGTTTTTGCAAATCATTCAGGCCGGGTTTTAAATAGTCCCCGGTTTCCCGGGCATTCTGTTGCAGCCCCTCTGACTCGATCACATCCAGCACCGCCAGCCCCACCGCGCAGGCCACCGAGTTGCCGCCGAAAGAGCTGAAAAACTCCAGGCCATTTTCAAACGAATAGGCAATGGCGTCGGTGGTGACTACCGCCGCCAAAGGATGCCCGTTGCCCATGGGTTTGCCCAGCAGGACGATGTCCGGGATCACGGCTTGCATTTCAAAACCCCAGAACCAGCGGCCCAGGCGACCAAAGCCAGTCTGCACTTCATCTGAAATACAGACAATTCCTTGTTCCCGCAAAACCGGGTAGAGGGCGGTCAGGTAACCATCCGGCAAGGGCACCTGGCCCCCGCAGCCAATGATCGGCTCACAGATGAAAGCCGCCGGGTCCCAGCCGCCATCACTGAGCAACGCGGCCGCATCAGCCGCGTACCTTTGACCGGCATCGTCGCCCCGGTGGGGACCACGATAGGCATCCGGGATGGGAGCCTGGAGGATATGTTCCGGCTTGCCCGGCCCACCGCTGTGCTCGAATTTGTAGGAACTGATTTCGATCCCGGTTACCGTGTTGCCGTGGTACCCGTGCTCCAGGACCATGACCTGCTTGCGACCGTTATGTGTCCGGGCCAGCCGAACAGCCAGATCCGCGGCAGCACTGCCCGAGTTGACATAGAAGACTTTGTTCAGCGGTTCCGGAAACTTAGCGAGTAACCCCTCGGAATATTCGTGGAGCTGATCATACAGATAACGGGTGTTCGTGTTGAGACGGGCCATCTGGTCCTGCCCGGCCCGCACCACCCGGGGATGGCAGTGCCCCACATGGGGGATGTTGTTGTAAAGATCCAGATAGGTATCCCCGGACGCAGCGTACATGTACTGAAAAGCTGCTTTTTCCATCTTCAATGGTTCGGAATAGCTTACTGAGAGGGCCTTACTGAAATAGGTCTCGCGGCGGACGAGCTCCTGGTCAAGGTGGAGCACCGGCTTCTTTTCAAGACCGGCAGCCTCTCTGAAAACAGTGTTAACGGCACGGGGGTTCAGGCTGAGCCATCTTTCCAGCATCGCCCAGGCCGGCTTTTCACTTATGGTGATGTAATCACTGTCCGGTTTGAGGGTCTTGGCGTGGGCCGAATTGCAGACGCTGGCGCACAGCCGGCCGGCCACCAGGTAGTAAAGTAGGTCGACTTCCGAACTCTCCAGGGGCAACTCGGCAGCGTAGGCCCGCAGCATATGGCCGGCCCATTTTAGCGGATCGTCTTTACCCAGCATGGCATAAGTGAGGGCGATGGCCACTTCGTTGACCAGCGGTGTGTAGCTCATATCCCCGAAATCGATGATACCGGATACCTGCCCGTCCGTGGTCAGCAGGTTCTGCTCGTTGGCATCCCCGTGGATGACGCTCCGGCGTAAACTGTAACGCTGGGGCGCTACAATCTCCTTGAATTGCATATAAAAATATTCCACCAGCTTTTTTTGCCGGGGATCTTTGATAAACTGAATATGCGCCATCGGCAGGGCCAGGTGCTGCAGGTCCCACTGATGGCAGCGGGCCTCGATACCCGGATGATGAAAATCCAGCAGCGCCTGGTCCAGATAGGCCAAAAAGGTACCCAGCGAGGCGAACAGATCAGGTGTGTGTTCTGCCTGATCAAAAAAAGTCCCTTCGACAAAAGCCAGCAGGCGATGCAACGTCCGGCTGCCGTCCGGGTTTTCCACAACGGACAGCAGATGGCCATCGCGGTCCGGCTGCGGTACCGAAAAATTGTAGGGCAGGCTCCCGGCCAGCTTAAACAGGACCTGGTTTTCAGCCTCGAGAAAGGACCGTTCCAGGGGTGAATCCAAGTTCTGCTTCCATACAAAGTTCCGGCCGTCTGCGCTAGTCACCCGGATATTCAGACTGGCATACCCCTCCAGATCCTGTAATTCCGGATTCTCTATGCCGTAAATTGATCTTAGAATTTCTCGTCGGTGCATCTGCGGCCTTTTTCAGAACTGTACGTAAAAATCTGTAAGCTTCCGTTATTACTTGAAAGGCATATTACTCGAACCTGCGATCAGGGTCAAGAAGCTATCGGGATAGGACTTCAAGTATAAAAGCCGATGTTGATTCAGCTCCGTTTACCCGGTCTGCACCAGCAGCAGGCAGGGCCGCCATGGCCGGAACAAGCGGTGCCCAGGAACCGTCGGCCAGGGCAGCGGGCGAAACACTCAACGATCGCAGGTGCCGGCGGGTGAATGCTTCTAAAACCGGTGCTTCCCGAAAATCGCTACGGGACACAAAGCCGAAGGGTACATCGGCCAGGTAAACTTCAGCGAGGGTGCTGTAGCCAGCTTTGCCGATGACAACGTCTGCGGCTCTGACCAGGTCCGGATGATAGATATTGGATCGGACAGGCAATCGCACTATCGATCCGGTCTGTTCAATTTGATCAGAGTTGCCCGGAATTACAAGGAAAATTTCATCAGACAGGTCCCCGGGTTGGAAGTATTCTGCTGAAGTAGCTGTACCCCCCAGGGTAATGACCACCAACTGTTTACCGGCGGGCACCCCAAGTCGTTGTCGAACTTCATCTGCCGGTGTTCGCGGAAGCCGACCGATGGGCGGCACGACCAAATCTGGGCTGCCGACTGCGCAAACCGGCTCGGTCTGCACATGATAATCGGCCTGGGCAAACAGGGCTTCCAGGTAATTTATGTGTGGTTTCAGTCCGGATAGATAATCGCTGTAGCCGGCATAAATCCAGTCCCAGGTAAAATTCTCGACCAGGAGTGACGGCAGTCCGGCCTGATGGGCAACGGCGATACCCAGGGGAGCAATATCGCAGATTACAAGGCGACAGCCCAGTCCGCGCAATTTATCAGCATTAACTTGGAGCTGTTTTTCGTCCAGGGGATAGAACGCCTCCAGGGCTTCAATCGTGGCGGGCAGGTTTTCTTCCAGGGGGGAGTGCTGGACCAGCCCCACATCGGTTTGCAGGGTGTGGCAGGTAAATGGGCCGGACAGGCAGTCGTCAAAAAACCAGCGGGGAACGGTGGAAAAAATTTCGAACCGCACATCCGGTTGGATCGCATGCACGGCATCCATGACCGCAGCCGCCCGGGCAGCGTGCCCCAGGCCGTGGGCGGAAATAAAATAGGCGACGGCCCTCTGTGAGACGGTCTTCATGTGTTCAGCAGGGCTGAGCTGATTGTGTCGATTTCCGGAAAATCGATGGCCAGGGGTTCACCCCGTAAGTTCCGTCGGAAAACAGCTTCGCTGTCAGGCAGGCTCCCGATAATGGCTGCCCCATCAAGGGCCCCGGCGATTTCCTTTTCCAGATCCGGTGTCGTGCGATTGAGGATAACGCTCACCGGCAAGCCGGCCTCACGGGCCAGTCCGGTAACTCTCTGCGCCATCATGATGGATTCATAGGAGGGGTCCACCACGTTGATAATGTGGTCGCACTGGCCATCCAACCCCCGCCCGAAATGTTCCACCCCGGCCGCGGCATCCACAAGGACCAGGTCATCCCGTTCAAGTGTCAACGCGCCGAAAAGCATCCGAAAAAGTCGGCCGATGGGACAGGCGCAGCCTTCGCCGAAATGGTGGATCTTGCCCACGGACATAATCCTGACCCCGTCCGCGTCAGTCACACAATCCTCTGGCAGGTCAGCGACTCGCAGGCCCTGGGGAAACAGCGCCGGCGGACCGCCGAGGCCGCCTCCGGGGGCAGTCCTTTCCCGGAAGCCCTTTTTACCGCCCAAGCTGTCAAGGAGCGGCTGCGGCATGTCCACGCCCAGCATCCGGTAGAGACCGATGTTCGATTCGTCCGCATCTACCAGCAATACTCGCCGGCCAAGTTTTTATATGGCCCGGGCCAACAAAGCCGCTACCGTACTTTTCCCGCAGCCGCCTTTTCCGCATACCAGCATCTTCATGGTGCACCAATCTACCTTCTGCTTTTTGAATTGAAATGTTCCTTATTTAGGCGGATTAACTCCCTAAGGCAAGAATATTATCCCAAATATGACTGGTTTCCATGCCCGTTATAAGAATAAGAGATAGGATTCGCTATAAAAATGATAAGACGCGGAAATTTCAAGCTTAGCACTGTGCCGGTCTGCAGGAGGTAGTTTTCGGTTCAGGGCAAGGCCGTAGGCTCGTTTGCAACCGCAGGCGTAGGTATTGCCACGTTGAGGATTGGGGACGGACGAGAACGCAGCTCTGGGTCGAAAAATGCCTTCTGCGGACCGGCACTACCCGATGGCATCGAGCAGCGACCCGAGCATGTCTTCTTCTGCCTGAACTGTTTTGAGGTTGGCTTTGTATCCAATCGTCGTCGGAATGGCCGCGGTCACTTCCTCGACCAGATCGACATTGGAGCGCTCTTTTTCAGCGGTGGGGTCTACAAGGGCCTCAGGGTTCGGAGGGCCGGGCGTGTCAACCTTTTGTATATCGGCCCGAACACCGGTGTTGTCTTCCGTGGACATGACCGTCCGGCTTTTTTTGAAACCGTCGGTCTCCACGTTGGCGATATTGTCGGCTTGTACATCGAGCTTCTTGCCAAACGCCCGTACACCCGAAATCGAACTTTGAATGGCCGGCAGCATACTACACTCCTTTGATGGTTGCCCGGGGTGACGCTACGCATTAACAGCACTCTCGATAATAGCTATCGGCCAGAAATGATTTTTCTTTAGGAATAGAAGCCATATCGGAAATGGATTTTGGTCCAAGGTCAAGGCGGCCGTAAGGTTTGAACCGGAGGAATACTCAGAGTATTTCGAGGAGTTAGACCTTGCGACCAACGCCGAGATTGGGCCAAAAGGCGTTTTTGAAATGGCTTCGAAAAAGGCAGACCCCGAAGCCTTGGTAGACTCCGGGGTCAAAGGGCTGCGCTTTTTAGTTTAATTTCAGAACAGATTCAGATCAGTGCGTAAACTCGTATCGAAAGGGAAGTCAGTGGAAGCGCTGACGTCTTATGCTACTATATATGGTTTGTTGTCAAGATAAATTTCGATATATAGTATGTTTTTAGAGACTCTTACAGAATGGTTATGTCCCCCGGGAAAACGGTGAATAGGGATCCCGCGTAAACGGGGCCGCTGGTTTGACGGCCGGACGAATGGTGTCTAGTAGTTTTTCATACAGGTAGATGGTACCGCCGATCATCTGCCGGGCACTTTCTATTTCCGCGAGCGCCTGCCGGTCTTCTATAAACGCCGCGTACACCTCAAGAAAGCTGGCGGCATCTTCCATATCGTAAATGGCCTGATCGAGATCCCGTGCCCTGAGGGTCAAAAAATCACTGTGCTGGGTTTTCGCGATGAAGCGAAAGTCTGACAACAACCGAATCTGATAGTCGGCCACAAGCCTGGCCTGGTGAACATACAGGTACGTTTTCTGGATATAGCCCAGCTGTTGCTCCGCGCTGCTCCGGCCCGCTTCGTTGGCGGCGGCATCGTGCAGGCGGTCATAGATATTGTCAAGTGCCCGGGCGTTTACCCGGCAGGCTGCAATCGCCTGCCGGATCTCGTTTTCGAAATGATCGGCAGCCACCAGAACCGTCCGGTTCCGGGAACCGGTGTCATGGGCACACCCGCCCAGAAACGCCAATACCAGTAGGCCGGCAATTGCCTTTGAAATTGTTTGCATGGTTTGCTCCCGATGGTTGTTTGCCGCTGTTTGAGCCGGCCGTCCTGCCAGGCAGGATACGACCAGGACGAAACGCCTTATTGGATGGATTGCCCGCAACAGGCAACCTGAACTTAACATAGGCAGTCTGCCGACACTTTCATCGGGAGCGTTAAAAAAAAATGACCGGCCCCGGGGCGGATGAAACCGCCACCGTTACGCGGCCGGCCAAACTATCTTAAACAGCTGTCATTACGAATTAAATAGGTATAGGCTTACTCACGCCCCGGTACGATAATACGGGAGTCTTCTTTTTCCTTCATTTTTTTGGCTTCCTCGATCATTTGTTCAGTGGCTTTTTTCATCGCTTCCGGAAATATCGCCAGGGCCTCCTTGAAATTATTGGCCGGCAGGGCGCCTTGAATGGGAAGCAACCCCTGGGGTGTCATCAACTGGGTGGTGCCCACATAGATAGCCGCCCGGCTCGTGTCCTCGTTGCCATCCGCGTCAACCGGCACCAACCGGCGAATAGAGGCGACCTTTAAATCGGTATACCCCTCTTCCTTGTACAAAATTGATGTATCTACCGTGAAATCGACACCACTCAATTCATCGTTGCTCATGGGATCTCCTCATGTTGTTTTTCGTGCTGGTTGGGTAAACGCCTGGAATCCGCAAGCTTGCATACATGACTTCGCGCGGTTCGCAGTCCAGACAATAAAGACTAAAACGGACCGCGAGTCAATCTATATTCGGGAAAAGCACTATAACTATTTGTTTTCAGGACAAATGCAGTGTTGAGGCCGGTCGAGGCCGTTGGGCCAATGCCGCTGGGCTCTGTGATTGCGCCTGGTTGTAACGGTTGAGATTTTCTTGGATAACCGATCGAACCTGCAACAGCAGCCGATCCCGGTCTTCCGGTGTGAACCCGGCAACGTCAATGGGCTTGCCAATCTCGACATGTACGGTTCCTGGGCGAATAAACCGTTGTTTTTTAGGAAAAAGGGCGTAGCTGCCGGTCACCGTCACCGGTACGATCGGCAATCCGGTCTGCAGGGCCAACATTATCCCACCCTTTTTAAACGGCAGCAACTGACCATCCGGACTGCGCGTCCCCTCGGCAAAAAAGAGCGTGCTCACCCCGTTTTGCAGGGCGGCAATTGTTCGGCTGAGCTCCGCACGGGATTTTTGAGAGTCTCCCCGATCAATAAAAATAACCCCGGCACGGCGCGCGGCCGGACCGAATATGGGAATCCGCGAGAGGGACAACTTGCCGATGAAGTGCAGGATGTTGGGAATTGCCAAGGCCACCGCGGGTGGATCCAGGTGGCTGACATGGTTGGCCATAAACACATACGATCGCTGTGGGTCGATGTTATTCAGACCGGATGTTTCCAGGTGCACGCGATTGGTCAAGAAAATGAGTCGGGACCAGATCTTGCCGACAGCGTAGGGCGCTCTTCCGGTAGGACTGAAAGGGGCCAGCAGAACGATGGGGACAAAGGCCGCCAGGGTGTAGACTCCGGCGGTGCCAAACCCCCAGACACAGAGTGCGGCTGCTTTGAGTTTACCCATGCAATCTGCATAAGTGAATGATTCTGTTAGGACAATATGAAATTTGTAAAAGAAATGTAAAAGCCGCGGGGAAATCCCCGCGGCCTATCTCGCGTGGTTTGCAGGACAACCTTCTGTCTTATATCTGCAAGCTTCAGGCTGAATGTTTTAGGTACATCACCGCATACGTTTCCGGACCGGTGTTGATGCCCAGAGACGGCCCAAACCGGGCGGAATATATTTTTCGGCAATTGAATGAGGATTCAAAGACCCCTTTGAGGTTCTCTACGGGCGTCGTTTCCTTGGCATGCACAATGGCCAACGTAATCGAATTGCTACCGATATCCTCAGTAATTTTATCCATCATGGCCAAAATCATGTTTTTTTGTTTGCCGAACAGCTTATCCTTTATGGTCAATTTACCGTCTTCGAATTCCAAGACCGGCTTGACACCCAGGGCCACCCCGAAGAGGGCTTTCAGCCCGCTTATTTTTTTGCCCTTGCGCAGGTACTTCAGCGTTGGAATGGCCATGAAATTGGACATCTGGGCCCGGGTGCCGTACACGGCCCCCGCGGCTGACTCCAACGGTTTACCGGTGGCCGTGGCCTGAGCTGCGGCCATGACCACCATCCCCTGGCCCATGCTGGCAAGTCCGGAATCGATCACCTTAACCCGACATTTGTGCTGCCCCTGGAAATCTTCCACAACTTTCAGCGCGGTGTTGAACGTTGCACTCAAATGGGAAGAGCAGTGGATGATCAGCAGTTCATCATATTTTTGGACCAGGTTCAAAAATTCCAGGGCATAGTCTTCATAGGAGACCGGGGCAGTAGACATCTCCCCGTAATCGTAGTAGTTTTTGTAAAATTCATCCCGGGAAATATCCACCCCGTCCTTGTAGGTTTTACCGTCCAGAATCACATTGACCGGCAAAATGTGGATGCCGTATTTGGCAACGATCTCAGCCGGTAGATCCGCTACACTATCTGTAACAATTAGTCTTTTTTTCATTGACGCTCCCCCTTTGCAGCCAGTTGCGAGCCTCCGACCAGAACCGCCACCGCTGCAATAGTCATTTAGCGGGGAGCAGGGCCCCCCTCGATAGTTTACGCTAACGTAAAGCGCAACCCTATTCGTATCCCAAGTCCTTTGTCAATCCTATTTTCATGTTCCTGCGATCTTTCCTATTGATCCAAAGCCGGTGTTTATTGTATTTTTAGAAGGTTAGCTTTCACGCCTTTAATTCCAAGCCTAAAAGGGATGTACTCCATGCAAGCGAACGGTAAAACACCGCTGTTTCGCCGGCGAAGTCTGCTCATCTTCGCTGTTGTCGCCGGCCTGTTGATCCTTTATGCCATCACCGGTTTCTTGATTGTCCCCCGAATCGTTCAGGCGGTGCTGCCCGAAAAACTTTCCGCTTTGACCGGCCGAATGGTCACTTTGGAGTCTTCGGCATTCAATCCATTTACTTTAGAAATCGAGCTGAATAAATTTACCATCCTGGAAAAAGACCAGACACCTTTTGCCTCGATCGGACGCCTGTATGCCAATGCCCAGTTGATACCTCTAATTGTCGGCAAGGCAGTTCTCAAAGAGATGGCGATTGATGATCCGAGGCTATCCGTGTTGCGCACAAACAAAGGGTTTAATTTTACCGATATGATCCCGGCCGCTGCACCGGGCTAAAAAACGGCGGAAGCGGAACCCGGTGGCGAAATACCGGCTTTCTTGATAAAAAAAGTGGCTATCTCGTCGGGACACATCACCTTCAAGGACCAGACGGCCGGCAAGGGTTTCAGCCTGGCGCTCCAGCCAATATCCGTAACGGTGGAGAATCTGGGCAGTCACGAAAAGGCGCCCGCTCACTATACGTTTGAAATCAGCACCCGTTCCGGAGCTGTCCTGACCGGAGAGGGAACCGCCGACCTAAACGACCTCAGTTCAACCGGGCAGGTCAATCTAAAAAACCTGCCGGTAACCCAATTCGAACCCTACTACCGCCAATTTATCAAGGCCAACATCAAGTCCGGCAAGGCTGGTTTCTCCCTTGCATACCGGTATCCCGCCGGCCCTAAAAGCCCATTGCCTGCCGTGGACGATGCGCAGGTGGAATTAAAGAATTTTGTGATCACCGGCCCGCGCGGATCGGTCCACATGATCGATATGCCAGAATTTGCCGTAAGCGGTATTCAACTTGATCCGGAAAAGCAGACCATCCTCGCCGGCCGAATAGGCCTGGTCGATACACAGGTATGGGCTGACCGGTCGGAAGATGGCGGTATTTACCTGATCGAGGCGTTTATCCCCACCATCCCCAAATCCGCTGAACTGGAAAAACCTTCAGCAGAGCCTGCCACCCCACCGTGGCTGGCCCGCCTTGAGCAAGTTGAAGTCGACAACCTTGCGCTGACAGTGAAGGAATTATCGGCACAGAAGCCGTCCGTTTACAGCATCGAAAAGATAGCCTTGCGAGCAGCCGATATTGAGTATAACACCGCCGGCAAGGAGGGGTTGCCGCGGATAGGGCAGGGCACCGTCGCTTTGGAAAAATTGAAAGTCGCTGCGGCGGAAGCCGAGGAGGCGATTGTCGCGATTCCCGGAATAGAGATTGACGGTATCCGATTGAATCCCGAAAGTCGGGTGCTATCAATGGAAACCGTTGCCACGCGCGGGGGCGTTTTTTCCCTGCTGCGCGACGCGGCCGGTCGCCTGAACCTGGTTGAATCGCTGCCGGCGCTCATGACGGCCACAGGCGCACCGGAGGAAGAGACGATACCGGCGGAACCGGCCAAAGAGGCGCTCCTGGTGGCGCACATCAACAAGGTGTCGGTTGAGGACTACGCCGTGGATTTGCAGGACCTGAGCACGCCCACCCCCGCCGTGCTGCGGCTGGATCGGATTACCGTAAATGCCGACAATATTTCCACCGCGGCGGCCGAAAAAGCGTCCCTTGCAGCCAGTTTGCGTTGGGATGAGGGCGGCACCCTGAGCAGCAGCGGCTCTCTGACCCTGTCACCCCTGGCCGGAGCAATGGACGTCAAAGCGGAAAAGCTCGCGGTAACACCGGTACAGCCCTATCTCAACGAAAAGATCCAGGTCCTCATCACCAGCGGTGATGTAAACACTTCCGGAAACGTCGTTTTCCGCATGGATCCTGAGGCGGGCTTCATCGCCGGTTTCAAAGGTGACAGCCTGATCGCCAATTTCGCCTCGTTGGACAAACACCTGGGTAAGGATTTCCTGCGCTGGAAGAGCCTGCAATTTTCAGGCATTGATGTGGACATCAACCCCCTTCAAATCGCCCTGGATGAAATCGCCCTGGCCGATTTTTATGCCCGGGCCACGGTGAACGAGGATGGAACCGTCAACCTGAGTACCGTTCTGGAATCCGAGGAAGCCGCCGGCCAATCTGACACAGCGCAGACCGCCGAAGATAGCAGCCCACCCGCCGCAAAACCACCGGTCGAGGACCAAAAGGTCTCTGGGGAAACAACCCAACCAGGGTCGGGTCAACCGATACCCCCGATCACCATCAAGGCCGTTACCCTACAGGGCGGCACCGTCTCGTTTGCCGACCGTCTCATTAAGCCCCATTTCAAAACAGAGATGCTGGAGTTGGGCGGCAGCATCTCCGGCCTTTCATCCGCAGACCTGGCCCGGGCGGACGTCTTTTTAGCCGGACGCCTGGAAGACCACTCCCCGCTGAAGATAACCGGAAAGATAAACCCCCTGACCCACGACAAGTTTACGGATATCGCCATCGAGTTTCGCGATATCGATCTGAGTCCTTTCACCCCCTATACCGGTAAATATCTGGGCTACAAATTAGAGAAAGGCAAACTTACGCTGATTCTAAACTACCGTTTGTCCCAAAACACCCTGGTGGCCCAGAATAAAATCCGGTTCAACCGCCTTACCCTGGGAGAGAAGGTGGACAGCCCGGATGCCACCAGCCTGCCGGTAAAACTGGGGCTGGCCATCTTGAGCGACAGCGAAGGCAATGTCGAACTGGACCTGCCGATTAGCGGCAGCGTCGACGATCCAGAATTCAGCCTGGGATCCATTGTATTGAAAGCTGTCGTCGGCCTGATTACGAAAACCATCAGTGCTCCCTTTGCAGCGCTGGGAGCGGCCTTTTCGGGCGGTGCCGAATTGAGCTACATCGATTTTGAAGCGGGACAGGCCGGCCTGGGTGAAGAGCAGGCCGAGACCCTGACGAACCTGGCGACCGCCCTCGTGGAACGCCCGGCCCTGAATCTGGAAATCACCGGTATCGTAGATCCGGAGGCCGACGGGGCCCAGCTGCGCACCACCCGGTATGACGACCTCATCCAGGCCCAGCATTTCCGGACCCTTTACAAGGGCGGCCAGGCGCCACCGGAGGAAGAGCGGCCCGCCATGAGCGCAGAAGCCCGTGAAGCCTATGTCGCCAGGGCCTACCAGGAGGCCGACATACCGAAACCGCGCAACGTGGACGGATCCCTGAAAGAGTTGCCGGTTGATGAAATGGAAAAACTGCTATTTACAGCCATCACCATCACACCGGCGGATTTGCGGCATCTGGCAATGGATCGTGCCGAAGCGGCCAAAAGCCGCCTGTTGAAAGATGAACGGTTGAATCCGGAGCGTCTTTTTATCACCGAACCGATTATCACGGCCCCTGTGGATGCGGCCGAACCTTTACGCCCCCAGGTTAAATTCGCAATCCCGGAGTAGGGCGGAAAACACCTATTATTTCAAATCATTATGTTTGTTGGGGTGTGAGCGGAAAAGGGGTGTAAAGCGCAAGACGGTACTTTGTGAAGGGTGCCGTCGACCTGTCCGGTCGGGGTCAGCAGGCCGAATCAAGGGCCAGGCCGGCCGCTAATTCGCTCTCGAGCGTGGCCCGGGTCAATTCCCAGGTGTGGTAGTCCAACTCAACCCCGCGCCAGCCGACGTAATCCATCTGCCGGTTTACCTGGTTCAACGTCATGTGGGGCTTTTTTACCAAGGCATTGGTAAGACTGCGCATATACCCGGGAATCGTACTGGAATCCAACCCTTTGTTTTCAAGCCGCTGCCGGAGAACCCGTTTAACGGAACCCAGGTAGGACTCGTTTATGGGAAAAACAGGGATCTTCATAACTCCACTATATATAGATAATTTAAAATTTCAACCACTATATGTTGTAATATCGGTTCGGCCCAGGAAACCTTTAGAGATAAACTGGAAGACATCCCGTAGGGAAAGAACTGAACTGAATTGTGCGCCCGATACAGTTAAAGATTAAACATTTTCATAGCCGCTCGCAACCTAAAAATGAACCTTACGAGGCCGCCGAAATGAGATAAAAATCGCCTGTCGTTCTTACGGTCTGATTTTGTTGAGGGTTTTCCAGCCTACCGTGGTTTGGCCGGCGACCAAATTTTTGCAAGACCTTTCGATCCCGACCTCGCGGTCGGGTCCGAACACCTCCCGCAGGACGGTTTTATCCACAGCGGTGTGATCCCTGCCAGGGGCGCACCACGCTGCCGGATATAACGTAGAAAAGCATGTCGCCCGGCAACCGTCACCCTATAATGGCCCTTGAGACCTTCCGGTTGACAAGATCAGAAAAATCCGATTAAAACGCAAAGACTAAGGGAGCTGTATCAACATCAATTGATGGCTTCACATACCGCGGCAGCTTGCAACCCGGCCGGCTGCCGACCTGTCCAGAGCAAATTGGCGTAAACGCTAAGTGCGGTGCAGGCCGTAGCAATTTAATGAACAATCAGATTTCAAGGGGTTAATTATGCACAAACCGTGGGTATACCTGTTTTCCGAGGTGGAAAAAGCTGAACAAACTGTGAATGGCGACTGGGAAGCCATCCGGGGTCTTTTTGGAGGCAAGGGGGCCAACCTGGCCGAAATGGTCAGGATCGGCCTACCGGTTCCGCCGGGCTTTACAGTTACAACCGAGGCCTGCAACGCTTACCTGGAAATGGGGCGTGAGTTCCCGGAAGGTATGTGGGAGCAGGAGCTGGCCGCCCTGAAAGAAGTGGAAGCCCTGACCGGAAAAAAGTTCGGTGACCCGGAAAACCCATTGCTGATCTCCTGCCGCTCTGGGGCCAAATTCTCCATGCCCGGCATGATGGATACGGTGTTAAATATCGGCCTCAACGACGATACCGTCGTCGGCCTTACCCGCCTGACCGGCGATGAGCGCTTTGTCTATGACGCCTACCGCCGCCTGATCCAGATGTTCGGCAGCGTGGTCATGGGGATAGATGATGACGTATTCGAAGACATCATCGAGGCCCAGACCATTAAGAGCGGGGTCAACGGCGATGCCGACCTGACCGCGTCAGACTGGAAAGCGGTTACCGAAGAATTTAAAATTACTTTTCGTAAAGGCGCCATGCGTGATTTCCCCACGGATCCCTATGATCAGCTGCGCATGGCCACGGAAGCCGTATTCAAAAGCTGGAACGGAAAGCGCGCCATCGACTATCGCAATGCGGCGAACATTCCCCACGATCTGGGAACCGCGGTCAACATCGTGGCCATGGTTTTCGGCAACATGGGCCCGGACAGTGCCACCGGTGTGGCCATGACCCGCAATGGAACCACCGGCGAGCCTGAAATCGAAGGTGATTACCTGATCAATGCCCAGGGCGAGGACGTTGTGGCCGGTATCCGCCTCACCGAAGAGATCCAATACATGCAGTCCCAGCTTCCGGATGCCTACGCAGAGCTGGTCGCGATCGCGAAAAAACTGGAGACCCATTACCGGGACATGCAGGACATCGAGTTTACCATCGAAAAGGACAAGCTCTGGATGCTCCAGACCCGCGACGGAAAACGCACGGCCCAGGCCGCGGTACGAATTGCCGTGGATATGGCCGAAGAGGACCTGATTACCAAGAAAGAAGCCGTTTTGCGGGTAACTCCGGAACAGGTGGATTTCTTCCTGCATCCTCAATTCGACGCGGATGCGATCGAGTTGGCCCGCCAGGACGGCTCTTTACTGGCCACGGGTCTCAATGTGTCTCCGGGTGCAGCCTGCGGTATGGTGGCGATGGATGCCGATCTGGCCGAAGCCTGGAGCAAAAACGACGGCAAACCCGTCATCATGGTCCGGCCGGAAACCAAACCCGACGATGTACATGGCATGTTGGCTTCCCAGGGCATCCTGACCAGCCGGGGTGGTCGTACCAGCCACGCAGCCCTGGTGGCCCGGCAGTTCGGTAAACCCGCCGTAGTGGGTGTGTCCGAACTGGATATCGACATGATCAAACGCCAGATACGGGTAGGCAGCGAGGTCATTCGGGAAGGGGACTGGCTCTCCATTGACGGCAACACCGGCGAAGTCTTTACCGGCAGCCTCAAAACCAACATCCCGGACATACAGGATCTGTATTTAATCAAGCTGCTGAGCTGGGCGGACGAATTCCGTCGTCTCGGTGTTTGGGCCAATGCTGATTATCCGGCCGATGCCACACGGGCCAGGGAATATGGCGCGCAGGGCATCGGTCTGTGCCGGTCGGAGCACATGTTTTTCGAGGCCAACCGGTTGCCGCTTTTTCAGAAAATGATCATGACCGATCGCCCCTACGAACGCCGCGAAGCCCTGGCAGGGCTGCTTCCTTTTCAGCGCGAAGATTTTGCCGGGCTCTTCAGGGCCATGGATGGGCTGCCGGTCATTATTCGTCTCATCGATCCGCCTCTGCATGAGTTCTTGCCTGACCTGGTGGAACTCATGGGTGAACTGTCGGATCTGAAACTGCGCATCAAGCATGCCGGCACCCTCGTGGAAATCGATGAGCTGCTGGAAAAGATCAAGATCAAAGAGGCCATTCGCACCCGGGCCTTGAACCTGAAGGAACAAAACCCGATGCTTGGCCTGCGGGGCGTGCGCCTGGGAATCCCTATCCCGGAACTGACAACCATGCAGGTCAGGGCCATTTTCGAGGCCGCCTGCCAGGTGGCGGCCGAAGGCATTCAGGTGCTGCCCGAGGTGATGATCCCGCTGACCAGCCACATCAATGAATTGAAAGTCCAGCGCAAAGTCCTCGAGGAAGAGGCCAAGCGCGTGATGGCCGAGCAGAAAGCCGAAATCGAATACAAGTTCGGTACCATGATCGAAATTCCCCGGGCGGCCCTCACCGCAGACCAGATTGCCACCAGCGCCGAGTTTGTCTCGTTCGGCACCAACGACCTCACCCAGACAACCTTCGGTATTTCCCGGGACGACGCCGAATCCGGATTTTTAATCGAATACATGGAAGAAGGTATTCTTGCCGAAAATCCCTTTGCCACCATCGATCGTGACGGTGTCGGTGAATTGATGCGCATCGCGGTCGCCAGGGGCCGCCAGACCCAACCGGATCTGGAGTGCGGCATCTGCGGCGAACACGGCGGCGAACCCAAATCCATCGAGCTCTGCCACAAGTTGGGGCTCAACTACGTCTCCTGCTCACCGTTCCGGGTGCCCATTGCCAGGTTGGCGGCCGCGCATGCGGCGTTGAAGGAATAACTCAAAACGAAACCAGCATCGCGCAGAGGCGCCAAGACGTTCTTCTTAATCTGAGAATCAATGCACAGTCCAGCGCAGTCGGGAAAGCAAACGCGACCAAATTTATCCTGTTTCGCGCCCAAACGCGATACTGTACGGCCCTTGGTTTCCTCTGCGCCTGTGCGTCTCTGCACGGGCGTATTGGTCTTCAGGGTTCTGGTTTTTGAAGTTCTCACTTAACTGCCACTGTTCGGTGGCGAGTGCCGCGATCACAATGACTTCAAAATCGGCGTGGCTTATTTTTATCTTATCGGGCTTCGGCCTAATCGGTCTTCCGCTGGCCGGATGTTACCTGGCCGGGCAACCGATTGCCCAATACCTGGAGTTCCCGCCGCGCACCCGCTATATCGCCCACGCACCTTTCTCGGCCTGGGCATTCTTCTGCTTTGCCCTCTTTATTCTGCTGGTCATTGGACTGCTGTTGGCGGGAGGACGGCTGCGGTCCGCAGCAACTCAAAAAACCACCGTTTCCAGGCAACGGCCCTTTCCCTGGTGGGGATGGACGGCCCTGGCTGCCGGCCTTGTTTTCTGGACCCTGGCCTGGACCCGCTTTCCCTGGTTTGCCCGCCTGCAGCCGCACACCTTCTTCCCGTTGTGGTTTTCCTTCATCATCCTGATCAATGCCTTCTGTCACTATCGTTCCGGCCGCTGCATGCTGATTCACCAGCGGGCCTATTTTGCCCGGCTTTTCTTCTTCAGTGCCGGGTTCTGGTGGTTTTTCGAGTACCTCAACCGCTTTGTGCAAAACTGGTATTACACCGGCTCCGACTATCCGCCCCTGACCTATTTCATATTGGCAACCCTGAGTTTTTCGACGGTTCTGCCGGCCGTCCTCGGCATGCGGGACCTGTTGCGCACCTTTACCTGGTTGGAAAATCGTTTTCAGGGTTCCAAACCACGGCCAGCGGGAAACACCGCCGCTTTCGCCTGGTTCTGCCTGGCCATATCATCGGCCGGACTGGCCATGATCGGCGTCTGGCCGGATGTGCTCTTCCCCCTCTTATGGGTTTCACCGCTGCTGGTCATCACCAGCCTGCAGCGACTTGGTAGGCAGCCCCATATTTTCACCCCCACTGTTCAGGGTGATTGGCGCCCGGTGGTATCCGCCGCCCTGGCTGCTCTGGTATGCGGATTCTTCTGGGAATTGTGGAATTTTTACAGCCTGGCCCGCTGGACATACAGCGTTCCCCTGGTACACCGTTTCCAGATTTTCGAAATGCCCCTGCTCGGATATGCCGGCTACCTTCCTTTCGGGCTCGAATGTGCCGTGATCGGTAGCCTTATGGAAAGCCGAACCACACCGACGGTGCATGCAGCCCGCCCATAATTAAATATAAATACACTATATATTGCATTTATTTATTGACTTATAACTATATGTTGTTGTAGTTGGTGAATTATTGACACACCCTCTTACTATGAATACCTTCCTGACCATGCTTTTTTGCTTTTCCGGCCGATGGCGCACGGGAAATCAACGTCTGCACAAAAACCCGTTGCAAAATCCTACCAATCTGATATGGACTGGCGCTTCGGTGGCTGCAGCAGCACACGTGGTAAAGGGGGGTTAGGCTGTTTTAATACTACGTACACTTGAGTTGAGCGGTATTCGACTTACTTCGAAGCAGGCAAACAGCATATGGGTAAGAAAATAGGCTTTGTATCCACACGTTTTTCGGGTACTGACGGAGTCTCGCTGGAATCCAGCAAATGGGCCGAGGTTCTGCGCTGCAGCGGGCATGATATCTTCTGGTTCGCCGGTGAAACCGACAAGTCAGCGGAGTGCACCTATCTCGTGCCGGAAGCCCATTTTCAGCACGAACTCAACGACCGGATCAACCAGCAGGCTTTCGGGCAGCGCGGCCGCACGCCCATGCTGACCGAGTCGATTCACACGTTGCGGGCCCTGCTCAAAATGCGCCTGCATGAATTTCTCAACCGATACCACATCGATCTGCTGATTGTTGAAAATGCCCTGACCATCCCCATGCATGTACCTCTGGGACTCGCGCTGACGGAAGCGATTGCCGAAAGCCGCATTCCCGCGATTGCCCATCACCACGATTTCCATTGGGAACGTACCCGCTACGCAGTCAATGCCGTGGAAGACTACCTCGCCATGGCCTTTCCCCCGCGCCTGCCGGAAATGGTGCATGTGGTCATCAATTCCGACGCCCGGGAACAGTTGGCCCTGCGCAGTGGCTTGTCGGCAGCAGTCATTCCCAATGTCATCAACTTTGAACATCCGCCCCAGGTCGATTTGGAGCGGACGGCGGCGTTTCGGGAGGCCATCGGCCTTGGTCCGGAAGACCGCATGATTCTCCAACCCACCCGAATTGTCCAGCGCAAAGGCATCGAACATGCCGTTGCCCTGGTCAAGGCGCTGGATGATCCGCGCAACAAGCTGGTCGTTTCCCATGAAGCCGGTGATGAAGGCTATGAATACTACGACTGGCTCAAAGCCCATGCCGAAGAAAACGGGGTGGATATGCGCCTGGTCTCCGGACGCCTGCAGGACCCCTGGAGCTGCAGTACGCAGCCGGGAGACGTTTGCAGCCTCTGGGATATTTACCCGCATGCGGACCTGGTTACCTATCCGAGCCTGATCGAGGGCTTTGGAAATGCATTCCTGGAAGCCATTTACTTCAAGAAACCACTGCTGGTGAACCGCTACCCGGTCTTCATCAAGGATATTGAACCGCTGGGTTTTGACCTGGCTGTCATGGATGGTTTTTTGACCGCCCAGACCGTGGAGCAGGCCCGAACCTTACTGGATTCAACGCAGCGCCGGAATGAGATGGTTGAACACAATTATGCGCTGGCTGCCCGCCACTTCTCATATGACGTGCTGCGCAAGAACCTGGAAGTTCTCATGGCCGGTCTGCTCGATGAGAGCGTAGCCCCGCTGCTGGGTGATCCCGCCCGGGATCCCCGGGAATGCCTGTTGACACCCGCCGTGCCAAGGCCGGTATCCCAGGCCCTGTAGCCAGCCCGGATCCAAGTTACCACCCCTTTCGCTTGCCATTAGACCAATCCTGTATATGTTTTTATATAACAGGTGAATTGGTGGCAGAACGAAGCACGAAACCTGCTGAATTTGGTTTCACTTCAGCATAAACGCTTTGAGACCAATAGGCTGCCCTCTTGAGGTAAGGAACCGTTATGCCGTTCGTCAAGATGCCCGGAGTCACCGGCAAGGTCTACGTGCCGGAAGTGCTGCCCGGGCAGGCCCAGAAACACCCCTGCCCGGATTGCTTTGCCTGTCAGCAGTGCAGCGATGATCGCTGCACGGTCTGCCGGGGCCAGGGGGCCGTCTGCACCAAGGGTGAACATTGCCGTCAGCGCACATCGCAAAACGAAACTGGCTGCGGCGAGGCTCAAACGCCGTAAGCCAGCGTTACCATCACCGCCAGCAGCAGGAGCAACAGGATGCACAGACACTCCAGCAGTTCGTCAAGCAGTCTGTTCAGTATCGCTTTCGACATTCTTATCCGCTCGCCTGGTTCTCGTAGAAAAAATCCGCGGCCTCTTCGACGGTGTCGAACAAAAGCCAGTCCCGCCGCGGTATTGAATCCTTAACCGTCAGAATTCTTTCAACAATTGTACTTCCATGGTATTCAAAACGTTCCTGTTCCGGGGCCAATCTGTCGGCAGTTTGCATGTCGTGCCCTCCTTTCTGACTGACATAATGCCGGAAGCCTGTGACACATCCGGTCACAGGCTTCTGTTTTTTTTCATATTTTTATTTCCCGGGGTTGCCCCGGCTGGAAATGTTAATTATACAACCTCCTGAGCTTGTAGCTCTTTCGGGGACGGAAAAATCCGGAATGTTCTCAAGGCGAACGCCGCAAATCCGAAGCACGAAATTCGGACTTGGTTTCATCTTAAATTCAGGATTGAGCGGTTTCTATTTCTTTATCGAATTTGTTAGACGCCACACTATCGGCTATCTCAAAAAAGGGGGGGTCCCATGGCACGCGGCGATCAGCTCAGCCGGCAATGGAAAATCATCCAGAGACTCTTTACTGCCACCCGGGGTGTTGCGGTGAGCGACCTGTCACAGGACTTGGGGTGTCACTCCCGGACGGTTTACGGGGATCTGGAGGCATTGCAGGCCGCCGGGTTTCCCCTCTATACCGATTGGGTGGAAGGCAAAAACCGCTGGTCCATCCTGGACAGCGTCAAACGTCAGCCGCCTCTGCCACTAGATCAAATGGAGTTGATGGCACTCTATTTCAGCCGCAATGTTCTGAAAACGCTTAAAAACACGCCCTTTGCCAGCGCCCTGGAATCGTTGTTCGAAAAAATCGTCACAACCATCCCGGAAGACACCCGGACGTACCTTGACAGCTTTGAAGAAACGTTTACCGTGGGGCAGGCGCCCTATGGGCGTCGGAAAGAGGTCGCCCGTTGGATCGACATTCTCAATGCGGCGATCCTGGACCGTCGCCTGGTAGAAATGGCGTATTACACCATTAGCCGCGACCACCAGACCCGGCGGAAGGTAGCACCCTACAAAATCTGGTTTTTCAAGGGCTTCATCTACCTGGTGGGTTATTGCCACCTGCGCCAGGATGTGCGGATCTTCACCCTGGACCGGATCAAGGCGCTGTCCGTCACGGACGAAGCCTATGACATTCCGGCCGAATTCAATATCGAGGATTTCATGAGTACCGGTTTCGGCGTCTTCGTGGGGCAACCGGAAAAAGTGAAGATCCTTTTCAAACCGGCAATCGGCAATTACATTCAGGAGAAAACCTGGCATGCCACCCAGCGGTTGACAACCCGGGATGACGGGAGTCTCGAATTTGAGGTGGAGGTGGCTGCAACCGCTGAATTGAAAAACTGGATCATGGGCTGGGGTGCGGCGGCGACCGTTCTCCAACCACAGTCTCTGGCTGACAGTATCGGCGCGGAAGCCCGGGCCATGGCCGGAAATTACTAGAGGCTAACTCAAAAATATCTTTTGGCCCAATCTCGGCGTTGGGCGCTCGGTGCCAATCCTCGAAATACTTGAGTATTGACCACGATGGGCATTGGCTTCGCTGGCACCTCCGGCTGAAAACTCACGGCCGCCTTGACCTTGAACCAAAAACTAATTTTTCAGATAGCCTCTAATAAAGCCCTTGAAGTTAGCCGGAGAAACGTTTACAGAAACTGCTCCGGACCAATGCCCCCGGACCATGAGAGTAAGATTTGAGTATTTACTATATAGATGGATCATTTGTTCCGGCCGAACAGGCCGTTATTCCGGTTGATGACCTGGCGGTCCTGCGCGGCTTCGGGGTCTTTGACCTGGTGCGAACTTACAACGGCAAGCCCTTTTTCCTGAAAGAACATCTCGAACGCTTGCACCACAGCGCGGCCGAAATCGGGCTGCACGTCCCCTGGGCGCACAAGGAGCTCAACGGGATTGTCCTTGATACACTGGCTAAAAACAATTATCCGGAATCCAACATTCGGATTGTGGTCACCGGTGGTTCGAGTCCCGATTTTACCACGCCCCAAAACAAACCGCGCCTGCTGGTCCTGGTTTCACCACTGCCGAAGCTGCCGGAAACCTGGTATTCCGAAGGTGTAAAACTCATTACCCGGGTGACCGACCGTTTCAAACCCGGGGTTAAAAGCATCAATTACATTCCGGCGACCGTGGCCCTGGAAGAGGCGCGCCGTAAAGGGGCCATCGAGGCGCTATACCTGGACCGCGAGGGCTATGTTTTAGAAGGAACCACCAGCAACATATTCATATTCAAGGAAAAAACGCTGATCACCCCTGGTCGGGACATACTGTCGGGGATTACGCGCAAGGTGGTTCTGGACGTAGCCGCAGCGCATTTTGAGGTGCAGATCAGGGATATATCCAGGCAGGAGCTGCTTGGCGCTGACGAGGTGTTTATCACCGGCACCAACAAGGGTGTTGTGCCTGTGGTCCAGGTCGATGACGCTGACATCGGCGGGGGTTGCCCCGGGCCTTTGACCCTGAAACTGACCGCTGAACTGGCCCGGCGGACGACCCTGGACAATCAGACGTGATCGGGCTGCCCGGGGCATATTATAACTTGGGATGAACGCTACTTGCGTTTAGCGCGTACGGATTGCGCCCAACAGGAAGATGAGGACAACATGTCGGAAAAGCAGGAAACCCCAACAGATGAGAATGCGGAAAGTTTCGAGGCCCTTTTTGAATCCTATACGACCGGAATGAATGAAGATATTCAAGTGGGCGACCGCGTCCGGGGTGACATCATATCCATCGGGCAGGACACCGTCTACATGGACACCGGGACGAAAATCGACGGCGTGGTCGAAAAGGCGGAACTCCTGGATAAAGATGGCGAACTGCCGTTTAAAGAAGGAGATACGTTAGAACTATATGTTGTCGCCCTTACCGAAAGTGAAGTGCGGCTGTCAAAGGCGCTTTCGGGTATCGGCGGTCGGCAGCACCTCGAAGAGGCGTTTCAAAACAAAGTTCCGGTGGAGGGCAAGGTTAAAGAAACCTGCAAGGGCGGCTTTCGCATCGAAATCCTCCAGCAGCGGGCATTTTGCCCAATCAGCCAGATCGACATCAACTACGTCGAAACACCCGATGATTTCGTGGGTCTGAATTTTGAGTTTCTCATTACTCGTTTTGAGGAACGGGGACGCAATATCGTGGTATCTCGCCGGGCTTTGCTGGCGGAAGCGCTCGAGAAAAACCGGGCCGCTTTCTACGAAACCCTGAAACCGGGCGACACCTATACCGGCAAAGTGACCCGTTTGATGCCCTTTGGCGTTTTTGTGGAGCTGGTGCCGGGTGTGGAGGGCATGGTCCATATCAGCGAACTCAGCTGGTCCCGGGTTGAAAACCCGGAGGAACTGGTGGCTTCCGGTGACACCCTCACCGTAAGGGTTTTGAAAGTAGAGACCGGCGATAAAAAAGGACAAAAAAAGATCGGCCTGTCCGTCAAACAGGCTCAGGGCGATCCCTGGGAGACGGTCGAGACCAAGTTTTCGGTTGGCAGCCGCGTGACCGGTAAAGTAACCCGCTGTATGAAATTCGGGGCCTTCGTCGAAATCGCCCCGGGTATTGAGGGCCTGGTGCACATCAGTGAAATGAGTTATACCAAACGGGTCCTGCATCCTGCGGATGAGGTCTCACCCGGACAGAATGTGTCCGTCATGATTAAAAATATCGATCTGGGCCAGCGACGGATTTCCCTGAGTCTAAAAGATGCGGAGGGCGACCCCTGGCTGGAGGTGGAGGAAAAATTCAAGGTTGGCAGCCAGGTGGAAGGTATTGTTGAAAAGAAGGAAGGGTTCGGCATTTTTATCAACCTGGCGCCCGGCATCACCGGGCTGCTGCCCAAGTCGAACATCAGTCAATCTGAGAACCCGGCCAAAATTGAAGGCTGCAAGGTCGGCGAAACGCTGAAAGTCGTCATCCAAAGGCTAAATGCGACCGAACGGAAAATATCCCTGGCGCCGGCGGATGCGGCCGAGAGCGGCGACTGGCAAAATTATTCAGGGCAGGGGGACAGCCAACCGCTGGGTACCCTGGCGGAAAAACTGCAACAGGCGTTGAAATCGAAAAAATAGATTAGGTCTATAGGCTGAAGACTGAAGACTTTTAGCAACTACTTAAAACCGGGAATTGAAACCAGCCATGATCCTTAAACTGGTTTTCATCAAGCAACGCCTGGTTTTACTTCAGCCTACACCACTATGCACAGGAGACAGTCCATGGCAAAAGCAGACATACTTGACCTCGTTATCATCGGCAGTGGACCGGGCGGTTTGACCGCGGGTATTTATGCGGCCAGGGCAACCCTCAATACAGTTATTGCAGAAAAGGGGATTGCCGGAGGACAGGTCACCACGTCGGACGAGGTCGAGAATTGGCCCGGGACGCAGCGGATCAACGGATCGGAACTGGCCCTGAACATGGCGCAGCACGTCCAGGCGTATGAGGTTGACACCATTTCCCGCGAGGTGGCCGAAATCATTCCGGGAGAAGACTGCCACCGGGCCCGCTTCGACAACGATGAAATCCTCGAAACGCACACGGTCATTTTAGGGACCGGCGGCAGTCCACGAAAACTGGATATCCCCGGCGAAGAGGAATTTTATGGCAAGGGTGTCTCATACTGCGCGGTATGCGATGGGTTCTTTTTCAGGGGTAAAACCGTGGTCGTGGTTGGTGGGGGTGACAGTGCCTGCGAAGAAGCGGCCTACCTGGCCAAGTTGGCTGATAAAGTCTACATCGCACACCGTCGCGACCAGCTGCGGGCGACCCGTCTCTTGCAAAAACGGGTTCTGGAAACCGAAAACATCGAGATCCTGTGGAACACGGTTCTGACCGCCATAGAGGTAAAAGGGGACGATGGCGTGGGCGCTGTGGCCCTGCAGGATACGGTTACCGGAGATACGCGCAGCCTGGATACGGACGGCGTGTTCGTTTTTATCGGATTTGTCCCCAACAATAGCGTTGTACCAACCGGGGTCGAGCTTTCTGAAGAAGGGTATGTGGTCACCGATGAAAAATGTGAAACCGCTATTCCCGGCATTTACGCCATCGGCGATCTGCGGTATAAATTTGCTCGGCAAATCATCACTGCCGCCGCCGACGGCTGCACCGCGGCCCTGGCCGCCTCTCATTTTGTGGAGCACAAAAAAGACCAGCAAAGCTGAAAAAACAAACTAGGGTATGTTCCAAAAAGATCGGTCTTGGGTAGAAAAACATATCCGTAACCAACCGGACTTGGCTGATATTGTACCGGCCCTATACAAATGATGGTGTTTCGCCCTAAAGGGTAGCTTTTAGTTCTGGGCAAGGCCGCAGCATTCTATGCAACCGGAGGCGTAGACAATCTACGACGAGGATAGCGCTATGGTTGCGCCTGACGGCTTGAAAACCGGCACTCCGTGTCACAGAAGCGCCTGTCCGGCATAGCCTCCGGCGACGCCGGAAGAACGCGGCCCAGGGCAAAAAGATGCCCTTTAGGACGAGACACCGGTGCCCGTTCACAAACGGTAGGTTCTTGTTTAAAAGACCTATCATGGAATAAACGGACTCGGCTTATCAAGAAACTGCTTCTAGCAAATGATGGTGTTTCGCCCTAAAGGGTAGCTTTTAGTTCTGGGCAAGACCGCAGCATTCTATGCAACCGGAGGCGTAGACAATCTACGTCGAGGATTGCATGGAAGCGAGAACGCCGCCCAGGGCTAAAAGATGCCCTTTGGGGCATGACACCGGTGTCCGTTCACAAACGGTAGGTTTTGGTTCAGAGCAAGGCCTGAGCAGTTTTGAGACCGCAGGCATAGTGAACTATGTTGAGGATCTCAAAACTGCGAAAACGCAGCTCTGGGCCAAAAGATGCCGTTTGTGAACGGACACCCAGCGGACGAGCGGCACCCCGCTTAACAAATTATCCCTCACGAAAGTGGACACCATGCTTACCATCTCGAAAGAATTCACCTTTGACGCTGCCCACCGGCTATACCGCCCGGACCTAAACGAATCCCAAAATCGCGACCTGTACGGCAAATGCAGCACCCTTCACGGTCACACCTATCGGCTCCAGGTCACGGTCTCCGGTGAAATCGATGCCGGTGGCATGATTCTCCATTTTTCCGATCTCAAGCAGCTGGTCCGCGATAAGATCATCTCCCGGTATGATCACGCCCTTTTGAACGATCTGGAAGAGTACCGGGACTTCCCGACTACGGCCGAAAACATGGTTCGCTGTATATTCGACGCATTGCAGCCGGATCTTTACCAGGCAAATGTCGTACTGGAATCCGTCAAGCTCTACGAAACACCAACATCGTGGGCCACCATTACCAAAGATGCTTGAAATAACCGAAATCTTCAGTTCCCTACAGGGGGAGGGACCTTTCATGGGCCGACCGGCCGCCTTCGTACGCCTCAGCGGCTGCATCGAGCCCTGCTGCCCCTGGTGTGATACCGCCTACGCACGTGAAAGGGGTCGCAGCATGGATTTACCTGTCATTCTGGAAAAAGTGGCTGCATTGGGAAAAGATCTGGTCGTCATCACGGGCGGAGAGCCTTTCATGCAATGGAAAACCGGACTTGCAGAATTGGAAACCCGACTGCTGGAATCCGGATACCGGGTGCAATACGAAACCAGCGGCAAAGCGGGTATTCCGGATAGCGTAAAAGGACACGTTGTCTGTTCACCCAAATTTCTGGAACAGCGCTGGTGTTTCGACACCCAATATGTCTCCCGGGTGGATGACTTTAAATTTGTGGTGGTGGATGATTGCGAGCATGTATCAAATTTTGTACGCACTCATAATATACCATCGCAAAAGGTCTGGATTATGCCGCTGGGGGCCACCCGCAATGAACAGCTGGCGCGACTGGCGGACACCTGGAACTTTTGTGAAACCCACAACTTCAATTTTACTCCCAGGCTGCATACCCTGGCGTTTAACAATAAGAGAGGCGTTTAGGTTGAAGGCTGAAGGAAAATTAAAATGATCTCAGTAGACACTGTCATAGTTTTGTCCGGCGGTATGGATTCAGCGGTACTACTGGCGAAAACAATAGCTCAAAACAAGACTGTCACCGCCATCAGCTTCGACTACGGCTCCAAGCACAACGCCCGTGAACTGCCCATGGCGGCGGCCTTTTGCCGTACGCGGCAGATAGAACATAAAACCGTCCGGCTGCCCTTCATCAATGACCTTTTCAATTCCAGCCTGCTCCAAACCGGAGAGGCTATCCCTGATGGCCACTATGAAGCAGAAACCATGAAAAGCACCGTGGTCCCCTTTCGCAACGGCATTCTCATGTCCATCGCCGTGGGCCTGGCCGAATCAATCGGCGCTAAAGAGGTCCTGCTCGGGTCACATGCCGGCGACCACTTCATCTATCCGGATTGCCGCCCGGAATTCAACGCGGCCTTTGCTGAGGCAGCCTACCTGGGGACAGACAAAAAAGTGCAAGTGCGCTTCCCGTTCGCTGATCTGGACAAACGCGACATCGGAGATTTGGGACGGCGGTTGGAAGTTGATTTTACCCAAACCTGGACGTGCTACAAAGGGGACGATATCCACTGCGGCACCTGCGGTGCCTGCCAGGAGCGTAAATACGCCTTGCGCCAAGAGGAGGGGCTCGACCCAACTAGTTATGAATACTGAAAATACCGATATCAACCCCCTGGGTAAAGAGGTCGTGCATAGCCAGTCCTACCATCCCGGCCACTTGTATCCGGTTGCACGGGCCGAAGGCCGCAACGCGATCGGGCTTGGTGAAACGCTTCCATTTAGCGGGGCGGACATATGGAACGCGTACGAGATATCATGGCTTAACAAACTCGGCCGGCCCGAAATCGCCATCGGACAATTTGTTTTTCCCAGTGATAGTCCGAACCTGATAGAGTCTAAATCTCTGAAATTGTATCTCAATTCCCTAAACCTGGAGCGTTTTGACTCGGTGGCGGCCGTGAGGACCACAATTGCAAAAGATCTGACTGATAAGGCCGGAAGGCCGGTTGATGTGGTCCTCTACCAGATCGATGATTTAGCAATAGCGAACATCAACAAACCGCCCGGTCGGTGCCTGGACAATCTGGAAATCGAGGTTCACGGCTACCGGATAGATCCGGGGACTCTAAGCACGTTGCACGCAAAGGCCGAGGAAACCCTTTACTCCAATCTTCTGCGCACCAATTGCCCGGTTACCGGTCAACCGGATTGGGGCACCGTCATCATTCGCCACCGGGGCCCACAACTCGATCCGGCCGGATTATTGAAATACATCGTTTCCTATAGGGAACACACAGGGTTTCATGAAAACTGCGTGGAGAGAATTTTCTGCGACATTTTAGATCGTTGTAACCCGGAACAGCTTTTCGTCCAGGCCCAGTTCACCCGCCGGGGCGGGCTGGATATCAACCCCTGGCGCGCCAATTATAATGTTGTGCCGGAGTTTGTGAGGTATGTGAGGCAATGAAATACAAAAAGTCGGACGTCGGACATCAGATGTCGGAAAGGGCCTGGTTTTCGCATTTCTGACCTCAGACTTCCGACATCTGACCTCCGGGTTTTACCTGCTCCCTTCTCCCACCATCGAAAACGGCGCCCAGAACATGGAGTGGGCATAGGCATAGACAGCCTGGTTGGTATTTGGATCCCGATAGGTTCCGGTATCCAGAAGTTTCAACATACTCTTTTGCAGAGCCACTGCTCTGGAAAGAGTAGGATCAGCCTCCTGCTGGCGAAACAACTCCGTGGTCAGCAGCTTGGCTGAGGCACTTTCAACCGGCCAGTTGCTCACCAGCAAAGCCCGGGTGCCGGCATAGAAGAACGCCTGGCCCAATCCGGAGACCGCCTCACTACCGGCGCCCTGGCCGGCGGCCGTGTTGCAGGCCGACAGGACCACCCAGTCCGCGTTGAGGCGCAGCCCCATGATCTCGCCCATGGTCAAAATGCCGTCGTTGTCGGCATCGCCCGTCACAGTTGGGGAGGAGAGCGCCAGGGCCGGTTGTAGCAGGCCGTCCAGGTCGCCCGGCACCAGGCCATGGGTGGCAAAGACCAGGACCCGACGATTGGACAGGTCTGTATTCTTCACGGCCATTTCGCTGGCGGATTGTCCCAGGAAAACATCATGGACCATATCCGCATTCAGAGCCCGGGCGATGGCCAGGACCTCTTCCCGGGTGTCCGGCAGGGGCTGGAGCATTTCCAGGGTGGCGGAGGTCAATTGGCTTTCATCCAGGGAGGCTTCTTTTGTGACGCGGATAGCGCGGGTTGAAATGGCCGGCGAGCCAGGGGCGCTTTGTCCGGCAGATGCAACAAGTGCCTGCTCTTTGCTGAAAACCGGATCCCCGAATCCCGCCAAAGCCCGGCGCTTAGGATCGGTCTCCGGTAGTGATCGCAGCGTAATCTGTGAGCCGGGTGAGGGTAGCACCGTTAAACTGTAGTCTCGGACCAACCAGGGGACTTCCCGATATTCAGATAACGGTAGTTTCTTAATTGTTTTCAAGCTCTTGTTACTGGCGGGCAGTAATGCAAACGGCAGATGCCCCAGGGGCCCGTCCGGGACGATGATCAGGTGTTCGGCCTGCTTCCAGGAAGCGCGTACCGGTTCCAGCAGCGTTTGATACAGCTGGTGGGCTGTGGCGATATCGAATGGGGGCAACGCGTCCAGGGAGGCGCCCTGTGGTGTCACGCTGTCGCGGATATTTTGCACATCCCCGGCGATCGCTTTTTCTCCAATTGGAATCGCCGCGAATTCTATGCGGCCTCGTCCCGATAGCGACCAGACAAATATTGTCTCATTACCGCTATAAAAAGATAGTAACGCTTCATCTTGCTGTAGAGTTGCCTGGACCGCAGAGAGCTTTTTGGGTCGTGGGCGGGTAAGTTCGGCGTAGGCTGGAAAATCAGCTTCGATTTCCGCCAATATGACGTCCCGGGCCTGGCGCAGCTGGCTGATCTCCTTCTCGAGAGCCTTCTTCCGCTTGCCTCCGCCGTCGGTTTGAGCTTCCGAATTCAATAGCACGGCATCCTGCTCCTGGCGAACCAGGTCGGCCAGTCGGCGATCTTTGGCAGCAATCCGTGTGCTACTGGCCGCGACGGCCTGCTGAACAGCATGTCCCCGGATTGCATCCGCCAGAAGAAAAGTTTTTTCGGCGGCCGCGTTCATATCCTTCTGATTCGCAGCGATAAGGACCATATAGGTCTCAACGATAACTTTCAAGCGCCGGTTGAAGGCAACCTGGGCACCAGCCTCGTCTCCAGATGCTCGGCTGTGTTTTAAAAGGAGCGGCACGGCACTGTTAAAATTCTTCTCAGCCGCGTTGCTGTTTTTCTGCCGGTACTGGGCTGCTGCAAGCAGTCCGCGAATTTCTGCGGTCCGGTGGTGGCTGGCCCCATATTGGCTGCCGGCGGTCTTCAGTGCGTTCGTCAGCTTTTTTTCAGCCCGGGAATACTCTTTATTGGCCAAGAGGGCGTAGGCCCAGTCCGGATCATCCTCGAAGCGGAGCTTAAAAATCCGGGGAGTGTACCGCAGGTTGTCCTGGATAATTTTAAACTGTTCGAGGGCTTCCGCGGGCCGTCCCTGGGCCAGCAGGGCCTTGGCCAGTCCATGGTGAGCCAGGTTCAAGTCCAGCTGCCAGCAGTTGAAGCCGTATGCGCGATACCCTCCAATTGCTGCCCTGGTTAACACTTCTGCATCGGCATACCGCCCCTGTTGATGGAATAAACGCCCGAGCATGACCAGGGTCCGCAACCGGGCGTTCGGGGCACCGCCTGTATATGAAACCCGGTTGAGTGACTCTCTCAAAAGCAGCTCAGCCTCCACCGGCCGTCCCTGCATCAGGATAACTTCTCCGAGGTCAGGCATTAATTGAGTTTGCGTATCGTAAAATTGCACCTGGGCCAATTCACTTTTCGCCTGCTCGCATAGTTTTTGTGCTTTTCGATAATATTTTTCAGCTTCAGGGTAATTTCCCCGTACACACGCCAGTGAGGCCCGCCCCAAAGCATAGTTGACCATTGCCTGATATCGTCCGGAATGAGACCTGGTATGTATGGTAGTCCCGCCGCTCATGTAGCGGTAGGCGGCTGAAAAGTCCCCAATGGCAGCATAGCTTGCGGCCAGGTGGGGCCGATAATATTTTGGCTGCCCAAGGTGGCTTTTGCCAAGGGCTGCTTTAATGATTTCGATTGCTTCAAGGTATTGGCCGCGGTTCATGGCCTCCCGGCCCTTTACGAAGAGCTTGTACGACAAACACTCATGCGGCTCGCTGGACCACCTCCCTTTATTGCACCAATATTGACTATCTTCGATGAGCCTGTCGATATCGACCGGTTCGGGTGGCTCATCATTACAGGCCTCCCGGTCGAAACTTGCCAGGTAACCGGGGGGTGCCAATTCTGCCGCGACACCTGCCCGTGGCGGCGGTGTAAATCCGTGCTCACCGCCGGCACTGATCCGCTGGGCGTCTTCCAGCGACAGGTTTGAGGCGGTTTTGCAGGAAACCGCCACAAAGAGAAAACCGATTAAAATGAAAGGAAAAAAGCAGCGCCAAATTGAAAACCGATCAAGCAAGGGCATTTATTTTCTCCAAAGTAATCAATAGTATCACGCAGAGACTGCCATAGGCTCGGTCGATTAGACAGTCCTCTTTCCAAAACACTATTTTGAGCCTTCCCCTACCAGCGAAAACGGCGCCCAGAACATGGGGTGGGCATAGGCGTATACAGCCTGGTTAGTTTTAGGTTCCCGGTAAACGCCCTTATCCAGGAGTTTGAGCATGCTTTTCTGCAGGGCTACCGCCCGGGAAAGGGTAGGATCGGCCTCCTGCTGGCGAAACAGCTCCGTGGTGAGCAGTTTCGCCGAAGCACTTTCCACCGGCCAGTTGCTAACCAATAGCGCCCGGGTACCGGCATAGAAAAATGCCTGGCCCAACCCGGAAACCGCCTCGCTGCCCGCCCCTTGACCGGCAGCCGTGTTGCAGGCTGAGAGGACCACCCAGTCAGCATTCAAACGCAATCCCATGATTTCGCCCATGGTCAAAATGCCGTCGTTGTCGGCATCCCCCGTCACCATAGGGGAAGAAAGCGCCAGGGCCGGTTGTCTCAGCCCGTCCAGGTCGCCCGGCACCAGGCCGTGGGTGGCAAAGACCAGGACCCGGCGGTCGGACAGGTCTGTTTTCTTCACGGCCATTTCGCTCGCGGACTGCCCCAGGAAGACATCTTGGACCATATCCGCATTCAAAGCCCGGGCGATGGACAGGACCTCTTCCCGGGTGTCCGGTAAGGGCTGGAGCATCTCCAGGGTAGCAGTGGTCAATTGGCCCTCATCAAGGGAAGCTTCTTTTGTGATGCGGATGGCGCGGGTTGATATCTTTCCCGTAATCGCCTGATTAGCAGACAGGACCGCAGCCTGGTGTTGATTGAAAACCGGGTCGCCGAAGCCCGCAAAGGGGCGACGCTTTGGATCTGATTCAGGGAGTTGTCGCATTGTCAACAGTGTCCCCGATGACGGCAGCACGTTGATACTGTAGTCGCGTATAAGCCAGGGAACCTTGCGGTAACCTGTCAAAGGCACTTGCCCAGTGGATTTAGGGATGTTGTCGGCGGTTACCAGCAGACCAAAGGGCAGGTGACCCAATGGCCCATGGGGTACGATGATCAGGGTTTTTGCACCTTTCCAGGCAGAATGTACCGGCACCAGCAGGCCCTGGTATAATTACTGGGCAGCCGGCAGATCAAAGCGTGGGAGGTCACTCAATTGGCGACCTTTGGGAGTCAGGCTTTTCCGGATCGATATAATCCGCTGGCTGATATCGGTAGTGCTCAACTCCAGCATCGCAAACCCGGAGGGGCCCTGGCCGGCAACCGACCAGACGAAGGTGTTTTCATGGCCGATATAAAAGGCCAGTAGGGCTTCGTCCGGTTTGAGGACGGATTTTATCTCAGCCAGTTTTTTGGGTCGCGGCCGGGTAAGTTCGGCGTAAGCCGGAAAGCCCTTTTCGATTTCATCCAGCAGAACCCCCGGGCCTGCTTGAGCTGCTGGATCTCTGCACCCAGACTCTCAGCCCGTTTGCCGCCCCCATCTTTCTGTGATTTTGCATTCAGCAACACCGCGTTCAAAGCGGTAATTTTCTTGTCGGCATCCTGGACCCGGCGCACCAGCCCGGCCAGGCGGCTGTCCCGGGCCGCTACCCGTAAACTACTGGCAATGACTGCCTGCTGGACGACCTGTCCGCGGATGGTATCGGCCAGGGGAAATGTTTTTATCGCTGCTTTTTCACCTCCGCCCTGGGTGGTGTAGATAAATGCCATATATGCTTCGGCAATCCGAGCCAGTCGCCGGTTGAAAGCCACCCGGGTATTGGCTTGTCCTGCTGCTTCACGTTGATAAGCCACTAAAATTGGTAATGCCTGCTTGAAATTCCGGCCGGCCTGGTCCAATTTTGAAAGCCGAAATTGGGCCACGGCCAAAAGTCCCCTTACTTCCACTGTTTTGTGGTGACTGTTTCCGAATTGTTTTGCGGTCGCTTTCAAAGACTTGGCCAGCTTGGTTTCCGCTGCAGGGTATTGACGGTTGGCCAGCAGGGCAAAAGCCCAATCCGGATCATCGGCGAAACGCACCTCGAAGATGCGGGGGGTATGGCGCAAGTTCCGCCTGATTTGCTCAAACTGTTCCAACGCCGCCGCCGGTTGTTCCTGGGCAATTAAAACGCGGGCCAGGTGCTGATAGGCAACATTCAGATCGAGGTTCGAGCATTTGTCGCGATAAAACCGGTAGCCACCGACGGCCGCTTTGATCATGGTGGCGGCATCGTCGTATCGCCCTTGCTGATAATATACCCGTCCCAGGTTGACCATTCCCCTGAGGCGGGCATTTATTCCGGCCAGATCATAGCCGGCCCGCTTTAGCGATCTGCGCAGCACGAGCTCGGCTTCCACCGGACGGCCCTGCATCATCAGGACCTCACCAAAATCAGGCATAAATTGGGATACGGTATCGTAAAATACCTTGTGTCCGGTTAACTCGCGCCCCTTGTCACACAGCTTCATGGCCTTGCGGTAGTGGTGTTCCGCTTTGTTGTACTTGCCGCGGATGCGATTCAGCGTGGCCTGGCCCACCTGGTAATTGACCTCCACCTGGTACTTGCCGGAAAGGGAGCGATAAAAATGGGAGTTGCCACCGCCCATACTGAACCGGGCGGCGGTAAAATCACCGATGGCCGCGTAGCTGGCAGCCAGGTAAGGACGGTAGCGCTCGTCTCCTTTTCCCTTATCCTCGGCCAGGGCGGCTTTAAGCAAGGTGATCGCATCTGTATACTGGCCTCCGTTAAGGGCTTCCCGGCCTTGCATAAACAGACGGCCTGACAAGCAAAATTCATATCCCGAAATGTATCCTCCGCAGCCGTCTTTGATCTTTTTTATCTGCTTGTTGATATCCAGTTGCTCTGGTGGGGTGTCATTGCAGACTTCCTGCTCAAAGCCTTCCAGGTATTTGGGATTGATCAATTCCATGATCCCGGCCCGCGGCGGCGGGGCGACCCCATCCTGACCAACTGCACTGATTTTCTGGGCATCCGCCAAGGAAATTTCTGAGGTAGTCTTACAGCCGGCCATGTATCCTATCGGAACTATAAGAATCACAATAACAGGGGGTTGGCTATATGATAGGCGTGAACGCTTGAACATCGGCACCTCCATTTTCCGTCGAAAAGTTGGTCGCAGAGAAACTGGACAACAAGCTAACGTTGCCTTGCTGGCGCTTTCAAAAGATGGTCTGTTTGGTTGGGTCTTCTTATAATCGAGTACCCAATGGCACACTATATGTCAACCGGCGGCCGGCCACAAATCCTTTGAAACAGGGGGTGAAATGGTATAAGGGTGGGACCTTGGTCAGGCTCTAAGCTCTTTTGATGGGAAGGAAATTCAAGCGTGGTCGCTCAGTTGAAAAAGCAGTGGTTCTTCATCGGCATTGCTGTCATGATCCTCATCGCTTTTACGCTTCCGGGGGTAGGACTGTTCATGCGCGCCTACAAGGTCCTGAATATCGGGATCTTCCTGACCTTTTTCATTACCGGGTTGACCCTGGAAACGTCGAGCCTGCTGGAACAGCTGAAAAACGTCAAGGTCCTGACCGCCGCCCTGTTGTCGTCGCTGTTTATTTTTCCCGGCCTGGCCTATTTTCTGGCGCAGCTGGCTTTCAAACCCTGGCCGGATTTTTCCATCGGGGCCCTGATCATCGGGGTGGCCCCGGTAACAGTCGCCTCGGGAACGGTGATGACGGCCATTGCCCTGGGCAATGTGCCCCTGAGCCTGTTTATCTGCGTGCTCTGCAACTTCATGTCGATTCTGACCATTCCCTTTGTGCTGAACCTCTTTTTGCAATTCGGCGATACGGTGATCGAACTGCCCGTCCTGCAGATGCTCACCGGGCTGACGATCAAGGTCCTCATCCCGACCCTGATCGGGCAGATCCTGCGGCCGAAATTGAAGGAGATGATCGCGCCCTACGGTAAGGCTTTTTCCATCTTCAACCAGGCCATTGTCCTGCTGATCATTCTAAACGCCGTAGCCAGTTCCACCGGAAAGATTTTAGAAGTGGGACCTGTGCTGGCCCTGGTATTCGGATTCATGATCGGCCTGCACATCCTGATTCTGGCCATGAACTTCGGGATATCCAAACTACTGAAGCTGGACCGCCCTTCTACGTCGGCATTCACAATCCACACCTCCCAGAAAACTCTGACCATCTCCTACCTGGTCTGGGCCGGCTATTTTGCGACCGCCTACCCCATGGCCCTGATTCCGGCCATCTGTTATCATTTAACCCAGATGATTATGGATACGATTGTGGCGCACCGGTTTCGGCGGAAGGAAGAAAAGATCAGGTCGAAGGTATAAGAAAGACCTTTCCACTTAAACCTTCTACCCCCTTATGCCCTAGATCTTCTACCTTAAACCTGATTATTTGTGGTCACGACTTAGATTGATTCAAGGTTATATTCCCGACTCCCCAATCCGATCTTTTCAGCGTACTCCAACTGGTAAGCCCAATCCACCTTTTCATAAATGGCCCGGAACTTGTCGCCACCCGGCTCGGTGTTCTTTTTCAGACAGGAACCCGGCAGGCCGTGCTCATTGTTGACCAGGTCCATGGAGGCCTGATCGATGGCCACCGGGTCCGTGGAGGCCAGAATCCCGATATCACGCACTATCGGCGCATCGTTGAAGGGATAGCAATCGCAGGCCGGTGAGACATCGGTGATGAAATTGATGTTGAGCAACTTACCCGGTTTATTCTGGAGCACCCCCACGGTATATTCCATCATGTTTTCAAGAAACACCGGAATGGACTGGTTCCACTGGATCTGAATGGCTTCGTTGGGGCAGATCAGGATGCATTCGCCGCAGCCGATGCATTTTTCGGGGTCGATTTGCGCTTTTTCATCTACCATTGCGATGGCTGTCTGGGAACAATGGGGCAGGCACTCCTCGCAGGCCACGCAGCGTTTGCGTTTGACCTTGGGGCTGACGGTTGAGTGCTGGGCCAGCTTGCCTTTACGGGAGGCGCACCCCATGCCGAGATTTTTCAGAGCGCCCCCGAACCCGGAGAGTTCATGCCCCTTGAAGTGGGCCACCGAGACAAGGGCGTCCGCCTCCACGATCTCCTTGCCAATGTACACATCCTTGAAATTCTTGAGGCCTACCTTTACAGCGGTCTCCGATTTGCCGCGCAGGCCGTCGGCGATGACCAGGGGGGCATCCACCACTGAATAGGAAAACCCATTCTGGATAGCGGTTTTCAGGTGATTGGGGGCATCACTGCGCGTTCCCGTGTAGAGGGTGTTGGCGTCGGTCAGAAAGGGCTGCCCGCCTTCCGAAGCAATGGTTTCAACTATTTTTCTCAGAAATACCGGACGGATAAAGGCGGTATTGCCAAGTTCTCCGAAATGGAGCTTGACCGCCACCAGTTCACGGCTACCGACAACATTCATCAACCCCGCCCGCGTCATGAGCCGGCCCAGCCGAGTCACCAGGTTTTCTTTAAACGAGGCTCTCAAATCTGAAAAGTAAACATTACTGGACATCGTATCCCCCTTGAAAAATTAAATCTTTTCTAACTTTTGCCTTCAACCAGCTTGCTATCCTGGTCGTTCACCCTCCCCCGGTCCCTCCCGTCAAGAAAACTGCCAGTAGTCAGAAGTCTGACATCAGAAGTCAGAAAGGCCCTGATTTTAGGTTTTGCTGACTTCAGCCTTCAGTCTTCTGGCTAAAAACCTTTCTTTAAAAACCAGAATATGTCAAAAAGCCCGCATGGTTACTATCAACGAAAACAGATTGAAAAAGCTCGCAACCCTTGAAGCCATTTACACCCTGCATGCCGACCTTATGCAGACCCTGGACCTGGCCTGTCGGGCCGGGTGCGATGTGTGCTGTACCCGCAATGTAAGCCTGACCTCCCTGGAGGCCGTCCTGATTTCCAACCACCTCAAAAAGGCTGATCGGCCCGATTTGGATGATAGCCTCACGGCAGCCAAAAACTTACCCCGCTTCCAACCGCTGGTAACAACCAACGGCCTGGCACATCTTTGCCGTCTCGGAAAAGAACCGCCGGAAGAAACCGTCAATCCCGATTGGCGGCCGTGCCCGTTTTTGGTTGATCATCGCTGCTCTATTTATGCGGTCCGGCCCTTCGCCTGCCGCTGCATGGTTTCCAAAACCGTCTGCCAGCAAGACGGTCAGGCGGAAATAGACGATCATTTGTTATCCCTGAATACGGTTTTCATGCAGTTCATCGAGCACGCCGATGTCAGTGGCTATACGGGCAACCTGATCGATATGCTGCTACCAAGAACTCCTGGCGCAGAAAAAAGCAGTCGCATCTCCAACCGCCCCATCGAAATGATCCTCCTGCCGCCAGAGCATCAAAGCCGCGGTCATGACATTATTACTAAATTAAATGCTCTTTTCCCTTAAAAGTCAGCTACTTAATAACCATCCGAATTTCCGCTGCCGTCATGCCGGACTTGATCCGGCAGCCATAAACAACATGGAAATAATTCTGGATTCCGGCTTTCGCCGGAATGACGCTTGGGAAAGTCTGCGCGTTAATTATCTATCTACAAACCGAAAAGCGCCATCGCATTCCCACCACAAATAGCGGCTTTTTCCTCAGCGCTCAGTCCGGCTTCATCCATCTCCTTGAAATAGCGATCCGGCTTGAGCAGGCAATAGTCCGTTCCGAAAAGGATGCGGTCCATCCCGGCCAGGTCGACGGCCAGCCGATAGATGTCCGGACGGTATAAAAAGGGCGAGGCCGCAGTATCGTACCACACGTTGGATAGTGAGGGTTTCACTTCCTTTTTCAATAAGTTATAGAAGAAAATGCCGCCGCCCCAATGGGCCAGAATCAGCTTGTTTTCCGGATATTGTTTTATCAGGTTATAGATCTGGATCAGGGTGTTGGGCGTTTTGCCGGGGTACTTGTGACCCACCGGTTCGTTGGTGTGGATCATGACCGGCAGGTCTTTTTCCCGGCAGATCTCCATGGCCGGTTCCAATTGGTCGCGGCAGCGTTTATCGATTCCGGAGCGATAGAAAGCTAGTTCGCCCATGCCGGAGGCCCCTGCGTTGGCACAGCGTTCCACTTCCTGTTCGTAGTGGGTGGTGAGCGGGTCGAAACAACCCATGGCTGCCAATCGGTCCGGATGCTTGGTGACAGCGTTCAATACATAGTCGTTGTTCAGCTTGCACGTGGACATATTGGCCCAGGGAAAACCACAAACAACCGCTTTGTCCACCCCTTGTTCATCCAACATGGCCAGGACATCTTCGGTGCTGGCCATGTTGGAGGCATCGGAACCGTATAAAAGCTCAAAGGCCGGTTCGTATTGAAAATACGTGGCTTTATTTTCACGGATTCTGCGAGGAAAGATATGAACATGTACATCGATGATCATCGGATGGTCTCCTTCCCGATCACTTAGCATCTATGCATCGCGCGGAGACGCAGAGACGCAGAGAAAACAAAAAATCAATTATGTGCTGCGCTGTCGCGCGAAAACCCAATTCAACAACAATTCACGTTGGGTTTTGGTTTTATCCCGCATAGCGGGAAACAATTCATGGTTTCCCAGCGGAGCTGGACTGTTCGCTTGGTTTTTCACTGGAAGGAAGACGTCCCTGCGTCTCTGCGCCTCCGCGCGATGCATAGGTTTTGATGCTTGCGCTTTAGTGATTCAAATTATGCTGCCTGAGCATCTCGCAGTTATCATTCCATTTTTCGGCGATTTCCACCACCTGTTTGCGCAGCTCGCCATGCTGGGTTTTACAGCTGTCCGGAATGGCCCCACGCAACTGCTGACTTGAATTTTCCACCAGCTGGATAAGCTCCGTGGCGATAATGGCATTCAGTTTCACCATATCTTTCAGGATATCAAGCTGTTCCTGTTGAATGTCCTTCATGTCCCCCCTCCAAAAATTCGCCGACACCAAATTGAACAAATGAGCCCATATGCAGGCTTGACCTTGCCCAACAGGGCTATTATGTTAACCGCATCAATCGCGATTTGTAAAGATTATCCATATCTAAACGGAGGTTCACATGTATTTTGATCAGCCTGGCAAAGTCAATACCCGGGAAACATTAACTGCTGCATATGACAGAGCCCGGGAGCTTGGGCTGGATGAGGTCGTACTGGCCTCCACATCCGGTGAAACCGCCTTCATCGCCCTGGACATTTTTAAAGATTTTCGCATTACGGCGGTGACCTACCACCACGGATACATTGAACCGTTTAAACCGATCATGCCTTACCGTACACGCAAACAGCTGGAAGAAAAAGGCGTGGCGGTCATATCGGCCACCCACGCTTTGTCCGGCGTTGAGCGGGCGGTAGCCAAGAAGCATAGCGGCGTTTACCCGGCCCTGCTTATCGCCGATACCCTGAAACTGTTCGGCCAGGGCACCAAGGTCGCCGTGGAAGTTACCATCATGGCGGCGGATGCCGGCACTTTGACCGGCCAGGACATCATTGCCATCGGCGGTTCCTCCAAAGGCGCGGATACCGCCCTGGTGGTCAAGCCGGCCAATCAATCCAACCTGTTCGATTTGAGAATTCGCGAAATCGTTTGTAAACCCAGACATTTCAAGATGGCCACATGATCTTTATCGCGGGGGTGTCTCCCAAAACAAGGGTAGTCGATCAGACCCCCCGCCTTTGCCCGGCCTGCGGCCTGGTTGTGGCCCGGCTCCAGCGGGTAGACCACTATCTCAGTATCTTTTTCATACCGGTTTTCAGGGTTAAAAAGGGGGCGGAATTCATATTCTGCAACCGGTGTGACCAGCCGGTATGTGATCCGTCTACCGACGCTGCTAATGAAGCTCACCATTTTTCCAGCAGCTGTTCCGGCTGTGGTCGTGCCTTTCAAGAGGACCATCACTTTTGTCCTTATTGTGGGCAGGCCCGGTAAGAGACATGTCATTGAATTCCAAACACAAATCGGCGAACAACCCCACCGAGCGACACGTGGTCCTGGTAGAGCCGGATGTGCACTGGAATACGGGTAATATCGGCCGCACCTGCATCGGTGCCGGGGCGCACCTGCACCTGATCCGACCCCTGGGCTTTTCCCTGGACAGCCGCCAGGTGAAACGGGCCGGACTGGACTACTGGCCCAAGGTCGACTTGTCGACCTGGGATGATTTCGAAAGCTTTCAAAAAGCGCTGCAGGTTCGCTACGCAGAGGTTGTTCTATTCACAAAAAATGGAACCCGTTCCTTCTGGACGATGCCGTCACCGCGACGTCTGTTTCTCATATTCGGATCGGAAACGGGAGGGCTGCCGGCCGCAATTTTGGAACAATACCCGGACGCCACCTACCACATTCCGGTTTCCCGCGAGATCCGCAGCCTCAATCTATCGACCGCCGCCGCCATCGCTCTTTACGAAAGTATGCGGAACAACCCACCAGAACACGAATGGTAAACCAACTTATAAGTGCCGGTGCACTTTTGTTATGGTTTGTTGCGGAATTTAAAAAAAGCAACTGAATCTCTGTAGACCACCACTACCAGAAGGTTTTCTACCAAATTCGGATTGACTTTGACCGGGCGGTGTTTATGTTCCTCCCACAAAAATATCTTTTTAAATAGAAGTGGTTACAACGCCTTCGATCAGGCTCAAGGTCAAGGCGGCCACGAGGTTCTGACCGGAGGAATATATGGAATATTTCGAGGATCCGAACCGAGTGCTCAACGCGGAGATTGCGCTTGAGGGGAGGTTTTTAAACCGCTTCTCCTTATGTATCAGGAGGAATAGATGCGTTTGGACAAGTTTACCATCAAATCTCAGGAACTGATCCAGAATGCCCAGTCCCTGGCCACGCAAGGCAGCCAGCAGCAGATCGAACCGGAACATCTGCTGCGGGCCATGCTGGAGGACAAGGAATCCGTGGCGGTCTCCATGATCCGCAAGCTGGGGGCCGCACCCCGGGATGTCCTGCGGGATACGATTGGTTTGCTTGAAAAGCTGCCCCGGGTCCAGGGCGGGGTCGATGCCTTTCTATCGCCGCGGGCGCGCAAGGTCCTCGAAGCCGCATTTACCGAGGCCACCAAAATGAAAGACCAGTATGTCAGCATCGAACATATTTTGCTGGCCATAACGGACGAAAAAGCCTGCGAAGCCGCCAAAATCCTGGCCGGGTACGGCATCAATCGCGACGCACTTTTACAGGGGTTAATGGAAATTCGCGGCAGTCAGCGCATCACCGACCCCAACCCGGAAGAAAAGTACCAGGCCCTGGAAAAATTCAGCCGCGATCTGACCCAGTTGGCCCAACAGGGTAAGATCGATCCCGTCATCGGTCGTGACGAAGAGATTCGCCGGATCGTCCAGGTCCTCTCGCGGCGCACCAAAAATAACCCGGTCCTGATCGGCGAGCCGGGGGTCGGCAAGACCGCCATCGTCGAAGGATTGGCCCAGCGTATCATCGAGGGCGATGTCACCGAGGGGCTGAAAGAGAAACGCTTGACGTTGCTGGGCATGGGCGCCCTGATTGCCGGTGCCAAATACCGGGGTGAATTTGAAGACCGCCTCAAAGCCGTGCTGAAAGAGGTGGAAGCGGCCGAAGGCGAGGTCATCCTGTTCATCGATGAATTGCACACCCTGGTTGGCGCAGGGGCCACTGAGGGTGCCATGGACGCCTCCAACATGCTCAAACCGGCCCTGGCCCGGGGCACCCTGCGCTGCGTGGGCGCCACGACCCTGAACGAGTACCGCAAATATATCGAAAAAGACAGCGCCCTGGAAAGACGGTTTCAACCGGTTTTCGTGGCCGAGCCTTCGGTCGGCGATACCATTTCCATTCTGCGGGGTCTCAAGGAAAAATACGAGGTTCACCACGGCGTGCGCATCAAGGATTCGGCCATCGTCGCCGCAGCGACCTTATCGGACCGCTATATCACCGACCGTTTTCTGCCGGACAAGGCTATCGACCTGGTTGATGAAAGTGCCTCCAAGCTGCGTATTGAAATTGACAGCATGCCGGCGGATATCGATGAAATCCAGCGTCGCATCACCCAGGCGGAAATCGAACGCCAGGCGCTTAAAAAAGAATCAGACCCGGCCTCGGTGGAGCGTCTGGGCGTCCTGGAGGGCGAACTGGCCGCCCTGAACGAAGACTTGGCGGCCATGCGAGCCCACTGGCAGAATGAAAAAAGCCTGATTCAGACCATTCGCGAGATCAAGGAAGAGATCGAACACATCGGCACGGAAGCCCAGCAGGCGGAACGGGAGGGTGACCTGGCCCGGGTCGCTGAAATCCGCTATGGCCGCGAGAACGAATTGCGCACCCGCCTGGAAAAAGCCAACAATGACCTGGCCGATCTGCAGCAATCCCGTAAAATGCTCAAAGAGGAAGTCGATGATGAAGACATTGCCGAGGTGGTGTCTCGCTGGACCGGCATTCCGGTAACCCGGATGCTGGAGGGAGAACGTGAAAAACTGGTAAAAATGGAAGACCGGCTCAGCCAACGGGTCGTGGGCCAGCATGAGGCGATTGCCGCGGTATCCAATGCCGTCCGCCGGGCCCGCTCCGGTTTACAGGACCCCAACCGGCCCATCGGATCTTTCATCTTCATGGGTCCCACGGGGGTGGGTAAAACCGAACTGGCCAAGGCCCTGGCGGAATTTATCTTCGACAGCGAACAGGCCATGGTCCGGATCGACATGTCGGAATTCATGGAAAAACACTCGGTGGCTCGCTTGATCGGCGCACCCCCGGGATACGTGGGCTACGACGAAGGTGGGTATCTCACCGAAGCCGTGCGCCGGCGTCCTTATGCCGTGGTCCTGTTCGATGAAATCGAAAAAGCCCACCCGGAAGTGTTCAACGTGCTGTTGCAAATCCTGGATGACGGCCGCATGACCGACGGCCACGGCAGAACAGTCGATTTTACCAACACCATCATCATTATGACGTCCAATGTCGGCAGCCAGTGGATTCAAGAGCTGGGTGGTCAGGACCGGGTACAGATGGAAAGCCGGGTGATGGAGGCCCTGCGGTCCAACTTCAAGCCTGAATTTCTCAACCGGATAGACGAAACCGTGATCTTTCAAAACCTCACCGCGGACCAGATTGGGGACATTGTCAAGATACAGATGGAACGCGTCCTACAAAGATTGGCCGCCATGAAGATCGACTTGACCCTGACAGCGGCTGCCGTGGACCTGCTGGCCCGGAAAGGATATGATCCGTCTTATGGTGCCCGGCCGCTGAAAAGGGCGATCCAGCAATATATCGAAAACCCGCTCTCCATGCAGATCCTGGCGGGTGACATCGAGCACGGCGTCCGGCTCGTGGCTGAAACGGACGGTGACAGCCTCCGTTTTGAACGGCGGCCATAATTGCACGGCTATCTGAAAAAAGTCACAGAAACGATCCGGACTCCCGGAAGACGCCCAACAGGATCCTGCCGCGGGTTGCTATTTGGGCAGGGGGGGGATTGAAAACTTCAATTAAATCTTTTGTTTGCAACCTATCACCGGAAATTCACAACAGTGATTTCCCACAAAATAAAGGCCGGTGCAACCGGCCGCAGCATGAATCCGGGCCGGTCGCCTGCGTGAACTTCATATTGAAATCTCGCCTCTGTCAGCGTAATATTTTCGGAAATCTGAAAAAGGACAGATACCAGCAGTGAAAAGATCTGAAAGACTCAGACACTTCTACAACATATTTTCCAGCGAAGATCACGTGTTGATCGGAATCAATGCCGATCCCGATGCCATTGCCAGCGCCATGGCTGTAAAACGCCTGCTCTGGCGCCGGGTGGCCAGTGTTGCCATTGCCTGCACCAATGTCATCAAACGACCGGACAACCTGACCATGCTGCGGCTTTTGGGGGTTCGTACCGTTCTTTTTGAGGATATCGAGACCAGTCGGTTTTCAAAGTTTGTCATTGTCGATTCCCAGCCATCCCACGACGAAATGTTCAAGGCCCTGAAAGCGGATGTGATTATCGATCACCATCCCGATTCGGGGGAAGAGGCGGCCCATACTGATATTCGACCCGCTTACGGGGCCACGGCCAGCATGTTGACGGAATACCTGCGGGCCGCCGGGATCAAGCCGTCCACCAAACTGGCTACCGGGCTTTTTTATGCCATTAAGACCGATACTGATAATTTTGCCCGCAAAGCCGTATTCGAAGACGTCATCGCCTTTCAATATCTCTTTCGCCATGCCAACAAGCACATGGCTCGCAAAATCGAGCAGTCCGAGCTGAAGTTCGAGTTTCTGAAGTATTTTAAAATCGCACTGGAAGAAAAGCGCCGCCGCAAGGGTAAACTATACGTCCACCTGGGCAAAGTGCCTTCACCGGATGTCTGTGTCCTCGTCGCTGATTTTTTCATGCGGGTCAGTACCGTTTCCTGGAGCATCGTTTCCGGGCGGTGCAATAAGAAATTGGTCATCATCTTTCGCAACGACGGCATCCGAAAAAATGCAGGTCAGCTCGCCAGTCAGAGCTTTGGACAGATAGGCTCGGCAGGCGGCCATAAAAATATGGCCCGGGCGGAAATCGCCCATGCGGGATTGAAACGGGCGGTGGACCCGAAAGACGACGCCAAGGTGGCTCTTTGGATTATCCGCAAGATTGAAAAAAGCACCAAAAAACCCAAACCGGCAGCCACCCCCAAAGATGAATAACACTGTACCAACGCGGGTCACGATTCTAGGCTCGGGAACCTGTGTGCCTTCCGTGAAACGCAGTGCCTGTGCAGCCCTGATCACCACCGCCCGGTCCGTGATCGTAATGGACCTCGGGCCCGGCACCATGCGCCGCCTGATTGAAACCGGCACCTCCGTAACCGCGGTCACCCATGTATTTTTCAGCCATTTTCACCCGGATCATACCGGTGAACTGTCAACGTTTATCTTTGCCAACAAATACCCGGATCAAACACGCCGCACGCATCCACTGACTGTTGGCGCCGGAACGGGATTTGCCGCCTTTTATGACAACTACCGCTCGGTTTACGGGCGCTGGATTGAACTGCCGCCGGATCTTTTTACCTTGTTGGAATTCGATACCGCCGGTGAAACTGTCACCACGCTGGCGGATTTTTCAATAACGACCGCCCCTGTGTCGCACAATCCGGAAAGCCTGGCCTTTAAAGTGACCGGGGCCGACGGGAAATCCGTGGTCTATTCCGGTGATACCGATTTCAGCGAAAACCTGATCGACCTGGCTCGCGGGGCGGATCTATTGATCTGTGAAGCTGCCTTTCCGTCTGAATTCAAGGTGCCCGGACACCTCACACCGCCAGAGGCCGGTACGATTGCGGCCCGCGCCGGAGTCCGGTCCCTGGTCCTGTCACACCTGTACCCGGAGTGCGACCAGGCCGACATGGTGGCCCAGTGCCGGCAAACCTGGTCCGGACCCCTGACCCTGGCCGAAGATTTGATGAGAGTGGATCTATGAAATACTACCCTGTGAACCTGGATATTCGAAACCGGGACTGCCTGGTGGTCGGCGGCGGTGCCGTGGGAACCCGCAAGGTGAAAACCCTGGTTGAATGTGGCGGCGTCGTCACCGTGGTTAGCCCCCAGGCTTCGGCAAAGCTGACGCAGATGGCGGCCGATGGTTTGATCACCCTTGAAAGCAGAGCCTATCGCACTAACGATATCGAGGATAAATTTCTGGTGATCGGGGCCACGGACGATGAGACCCTCAACAGACAGATACATGCGGATGCCGATGGTCGCAACACCCTGTGCAACATTGCGGATCGGCCGGAAATCTGTAATTTCATCCTGCCGGCCATTGTCAACCGGGGTGACCTGGTTCTGGCGGTGTCAACATCAGGAAAAAGTCCCGCCTATGCCAAAAGAGTGCGAAAAGAGCTTGAAAAGCAGTTCGGTGAGGAATATGAACCCTTTTTACGCTTGATGGGTGCTATCCGGGAACGGCTGCTGCGTGAAAAGCATGAACCGGAGGCCCACAAACCGCTTTTCGAAAAAATGATTAACGCCGGTCTGCTCGACCTGGTGCGGGAAAATAAAACCGAGCAGATCGATACCCTGCTGCGGGACGTGCTCGGCAAGGGGTACCGGTACCACGAACTGATCAACGGATAAACATTATGGATATCGTTATTGCTGCCGCCATCGTGTTCTACCTGCTGAGTTCAGCCACCTATCTGGCCTTTCTGCTTTCGCAGAAAAAGAACCTGGACCGGGTTGCCCTGTGCCTGTTCATCACCGGTTCGCTATGTCATCTGACCAGTGTCGGCTACGATTTTATGCGGACCGGTCAGATTCCGGTACACAACCTCTACCAGACCCTTTCCATGTCCGGCCTGGCGGTGGCTGCGATATTCATTATTTTTCACTTTAAATACAAACTCAAGGTCCTGGGGGTGTTCGCCGCGCCGCTGGCCGCCCTGATCATGCTGTTCGCCTACCAGGTCCCCCGGGAACCGGTGCAGGCCAGGGCCATTTTCAACAGTTTCTGGTTCGTGATCCATATTATATCGGTATTCGTTGGTGAAGCGGCCCTGGCCATGGCCTGCGGGGTAGGGATTCTGTACATTCTCCAGGAGAATTCCATCAAATCCAAGAAGCGGGGCTTTTTCTACGACCGTCTGCCGTCTTTGGATCTTCTGGACAACACCGGCTGCGGCAGTATTGTGGTCGGCTTCATCATGCTCACCCTGGGATTGGTCACCGGTTTTGTATATGCAAAGTCCGCCTGGGGACGTTTTTGGAGCTGGGACCCGAAGGAGATCTGGTCCGTGGCCACCTGGCTGATCTATGCCGCTCTTTTTCACCAGCGGCTGACCGTGGGCTGGCGCGGCCGCCGGGCGGCCATCATGGCCATCATCGGCTTTGCGGCCATTATATTTACCTTTATCGGGGTGAATTTTTTACTGTCGGGGCACCATGGGCAGTTCACGAAGTAGTGTCCGTACACAAGTGGCATCTTTTGGTCCGGAGCGGCGTTTTCGCTCTCGTGAGATCCTCGACATAGCGTCTGCTAGGCCTGCGGTCTCAAAAACGCTCAGGCCTTGCTCCAAAACAAAATCTACCGCTTGTGAACGGACACGAGATTGAATGATATTCAAACATAATTGCTAAAAGACAACAGCTAATAGCTCTCAAATAACCGGCAACATATTGTTCGTTAGCGATACAACCCAAATCCTGATTGAAATTTTCAGGCTTTGGATAACAAAGACGCATGACTGAAATACTCATACTTGGCCTCAACCATAAAACCGCGGACGTAGATCTGCGCGAGTGCCTGGCATTTACGGACGACCAGGTCGATACCGCCCTGCAGACACTTCGGGCGCAGCCCGCTATTTCCGAGGTGGTCCTGCTTTCGACCTGTAATCGGGTGGAAATGATATTTACCGCCAAGGACCCGGACAAGGCCCTGGCAGAGGCCAAACAGTTTCTGGCTCAATTTAAAAACATACCTGCAGACCGGTTTGAAGAAGCGCTCTACCTGCACCGGGGCGACCAGGCCGTCAAGCACATATTCCGGGTAGCGGCCAGCCTGGATTCCATGGTGTTGGGCGAACCCCAGATCCTCGGCCAGGTCAAAGAGGCTTACCGCATCGCCACGGAACAGAAAACGTCCGGGGTTATCCTCAACCGGCTGCTCCATAAGACCTTTTTTGTCGCCAAGCGCATCCGTACGGAAACCGGCATCGGCAACAGCGCCGTCTCTATCAGCTATGCCGCGATCGAACTGGGGCGCAAAATCTTCGGCTCCCTGGAGGGCAAGAGCGCCCTGCTCGTCGGGGCCGGAGAGATGGCGGAGTTGGCCGTGGAGCATCTGCGGCGGCACAGGGTAAACGATATCTATGTGGCCAACCGAACGTTTGCGCGGGCCGTGGAGTTGGCCGGCCAGTTCAACGGGCAACCGGTAAATTTCGAAGAAATTCAGGATACTCTGCCCCGGGTAGATATCGTCATCAGTTCAACCGGGTCACCTGATTACGTGCTCACCCGCACCCACGTGAAACCCATCATGAAAGAACGGCGTAACCGGCCGATCTTTTTTATCGACATTGCGGTTCCCCGTGATATCGATCCTGACCTGAACCGTCTCACAAACGTTTATGTCTATGATATCGACGATCTCAACGGCATCGTGGATGAGAACATCGAAGATCGCAGCCGGGAAGCGATCAAAGGGGAACGGATCGTGGCGGAGGCCGTGATCCGTTTTCGGCAATGGGTCGATAATTTGAGTGTGGTGCCCACGATAAAAGATTTGCGAGCAAAACTGGAAGGTATTGCCCGGGCGGAACTGGTAAAAACGCAGAATGGTCAGGATTTTACCCCCGAACAGGCAGCGGCCCTGGAAAAAATGGCGAGTGCCATGGTCAATAAAATTCTCCATAACCCCACCGCTCTGCTGAAAACCGGGGGGTGCTATGCAGACAAATCGCAACATATCGATTTAACAAGAAAATTATTTAAGCTTGATTCTTAAATGATAACCGTGGGCCCCCGGCCGCCCCGACACGCCCGGTATTGAATGTAGGCGCATCATCCGGTGAATTTGCAGCTGCGGCCCGCTAATAGAAGGCCTTTACAAGTGCTGAAAAATGATTAAATTTCATCTTTACACCCCCATGATATTGTGTTATCCGTATATTTTTTTGAAAATCAGACAAGTCTATTGATAGGGTTGCTATGAAGAAAAAAGATATCGCATACTTTAAAAGTTTACTGACGGATCAGCTGGAAGAACTCTTAAATCAGGCCGATGATACGGTATCCGGCATGACCACACCCAAAGAGAATTTTCCGGACCCGACGGACCGCGCCTCTCTGGAAGCGGAACGGAATTTTATGCTGCGTATTCGGGACAGAGAAAGCAAACTTATCAAAAAAATCAAAAAAACCCTCGCCAGAATTGAAACCGATACCTTTGGTATCTGTGATAAATGTGGCGATGATATTGCGCTCGAACGTTTAAAAGCACGCCCGGTGACAACCCAGTGCATCGACTGCAAAACCAAAGAGGAAGCCCTGGAAAAAGCCCTTGGACTTTGATCCCCCGGCCTGTGTAGATCTTCATATTCATACCTCTGCTTCGGACGGAACTTTTTCGCCGACGGAAATCCTCGACCTTGCCTCCCACATACAGTTGGGGGCGATTGCCATTACCGATCACGATACGCTGGACGGTTCCCGCGCAGCTCTCACCGCGGGCATTCCCCAAAGAATGGGTTTTATAACCGGTGTCGAGATAAGTGCCGAGCGCCCCGCGTTATTTCCCGGTAAGGGCAGCTGCCACATTCTCGGTTATCGCGTCAACCTGGATGACCGCAATCTCAACCAGACCCTCGCAAGACTTCAAAACGCCCGCAAAGATCGTAATCCCCGGATCTTGGAGCGTCTCCAGTCATTCGGGTTTGACTTGACCATGGATGATATCCAGCAGGCGGCGGGACCGAAAGGACAGCTCGGCCGGCCCCATTTTGCCCAGGTCATGCTGAACAAAGGGTATGTACCGACGTTCAGTGCCGCCTTTGACGACTACCTGGCCACGGGGAAACCCGCATACGTGGACAAGTACCGGGTGGAATGCTCCCGCGCCATAGAACTGATCCGCGCAGCAGGCGGTATTCCCGTGCTGGCTCATCCGGCTCTGCTGGGAACCCCCGGGAGGCGCCTGGAGGATTCGGTCGTCCTGGCACTCAAGGAAATGGGGCTGATTGGGATCGAGGCCTATTATACCGAACACACCCCGGCCCAGCGAGAGCATTATCTGGAGCTGGCCCGGAAACACGGACTACTGGTTACCGGCGGATCCGATTTCCACGGTAAGTTCAAACCGCGCACGAAACTGGGCCGGGGCCGGGGAAATCTACAGGTTCCCATTGACCTTTACCACGCACTGAACAGTCATGCATGAAAACGATCTGGCCGCTCTGAAGCAAACCCTCGGGTACCACTTCAAGTCCTCCGCCCTGTTGGAGGAGGCCCTCCAGCACAGTTCCTTTGTCAATGAGCAGGCCCGCCTATTGGTCAGTAATGAGCGCCTTGAATTTTTGGGAGACACCGTCCTGAACCTGGTTGTCAGTCATCTTCTGATGTTACAATTTCCAGACTTGGACGAAGGTTCGCTGTCCCGCCGGCGCGCCGGTCTGGTAAATGAAACCAGCCTGGCAGATATTGCCGCCGACCTTGACCTGGGCCACTATGTTCAACTCGGCAAAGGTGAAATCCAGACGCAAGGACGCCATAAAAAATCCATATTATCTGACACATATGAGGCTGTTCTCGCCGCAGTATACCTGGATGGTGGTTTCAAGGCCGCGTTTAAATTGATTCAAACGCATTTCCAGGATCTGATTGCGGCCACCCAGGGGGCACAGACCTTTTCGGACTACAAAACCCGGGTCCAGGAATTGGTACAAAAGGCCGGACAACCGCCCCCTGTATACCGGGTGACGGCCGAGTCCGGCCCTGATCACGACAAAACCTTCTGTATCGCCCTGCAGACCGCTGATTACACTATCGAAGGTACCGGTAAAAGTAAGAAGTCCGCCGAACAGGACGCGGCCCGTAAGGCTTATGATTTCTTGTCCGGGATGCCCGGGAAGTGAGTGGGCCGCACCCGAAACCAACCATCCCCTTTATCATCCCGATCTTTCTGCCCCATACGGGGTGTCCCCATCGCTGTGTATTCTGTGATCAGGCTGCCATTACCGGTCAGGCCCGCCCATTACCACCCATAGATCAGATTCGACATGACATCAGGCAATTTCTGACGTATCCGGGAAACCTGCGTGATACCGTCCAGATTTCATTTTACGGAGGTAATTTTCTCGGACTGCCGGAAAAAACCGTCCGGCGCCTGTTAGATCTGGCTACAGAATTCATCGCAGCGGATAGGGTTCACAGCATCCGCTTTTCAACCCGTCCCGATACGATCGATTCCCGACGTCTGGATTGGCTCAGCGGTTATCAGGTGGCCACCATAGAAATCGGGGCGCAGTCGATGGATGACAATGTGCTGCTAGAATCCAACCGCGGCCACCGGGCAGCGGATACGAAAAAAGCCATGGCCCGGCTCAAGCGGGGCGGCTACGAAACCGGCTTGCAGATGATGATTGGATTGCCGGGAGATAACGCCGCCGGAGCCCTGGAAACCGGCCGGCAAATTGTGGCGTTGGCCCCGGATTTCGTCCGGATCTATCCCGCTCTGGTGCTAGCCGGCAGCGCCCTGGCTGACCTTTTGGCAGCCGGGAACTACAGACCCCTGGCCCTGGATTCCGCTGTCGATGTAACCGCCCGGCTTTTTAAACTTTTCGCAAACAACCGCATTCCCGTAATCCGCATGGGACTGCAGTCCTCCGCCGCACTGGACCGGAACCATACCGTTCTGGCAGGACCCTATCACCCGGCGTTCGGGCAACTGGTCATGTCTAAACTGTTTTTCGATAGCGTCCGTCACGAGCTGGACGCCCTGGGTCCTGCTCAAAGGTCGATTTCCATTGCCGTCCACCCCCGATCTGTGTCAAACCTAAGAGGACAAAAAAACAGTAATTTGACGGCGCTCAAAAGCCTTTTTTCGCTCGACACGATTAAAATCACAGCCCAACCGGACTTAGGTGAAACCGAGGTCGTGGTTAATACGGGGGCGCCTGTTTCAATCCTAAACGGAGCCGGATCGCCATGAAACTCCGCCAAATCCTGCTCGTGCTCTCGCTTCTGGCATTTTTATCGGCCATCATCGGCGGCTACCTGTACTATGCGACCATGAAAAAAATCGCATTCCAGGATGCCGAAAAACAAGCAATCAACCGTATCCTGGCCGTGCAGAACAGCCTCTCCGCCTTGCTGTCCCAAAATACCGGACCGGTGCGGACCCTGGCCGGCATGCCGGCTATCCAGATTCTGATCGGTACCGGTTCCAGGGCCGCCCGTGAACGGGCAAACACCATACTGGATCATTTCAGGGAAACCCTAGGCGCAGATGTCTGCTACTTGATGGATGGCAGCGGTCTCACCATAGGCTCAAGTAATCGAAACGACCCGGAAAGTTTCGTGGGTAAGAATTTCAGCTTCCGGCCCTATTTCCAGAAAGCGATTGCGGGTCGACCGGCAACCTACCTGGCACTTGGCACCACCTCGGGAAAACGCGGGGCCTATTCCTCGTTTCCCGTCTACCTGGATAACGGGTCAACCCCCATCGGCGTGGCCGTCGTCGAGGCCCCGATCCAATTTATTGAAAGGAAACTGGGCCCCCATGACGATGCAATCCTTGTGGTAATCGACCCCAGAGGAATCGTTTTCATAGCCAACAACAAGGATTGGCTCTACCACCCTCTCTGGAGGCTTACACAGGATGATATGGACCAGCTCAATCGTTCGCGCCAATTCGGCCGCGGCCCCTGGAACTGGTTGGGATTCAGGAAGACCGACCTGGATAAAGCGGTGGACGCCAGCGGTGTTCGTTACCTCATGCACCGGGTAGAGCTGGACAACAACCCCGGTTGGCGTGTGGTCCACCTGCGCAGCCGCCAGGCGATCACCCGAACCGTCTCCGACCCGCTGATCCGGATGACGGGCCCCATCGTGCTGGCGCTCTGCATCCTGATCGGCGTCTCCGTCCTTTTCCTCTACAACAAGGCCAGCCGCGAGATCCTGCAGCGCCGGGCCGCCGAAGCTGCCCTGCGTGAAAGTGAGGCCCGCTACCGTTCGCTATACCACAATACGCCGGCGATGCTGCACTCGATCGATGAAAAGGGGCACCTGGTCAGCGTGAGTGACCACTGGGCTAAAGAAATGGGATACCTGCCGGAAGACATCGTGGGGCGAAAATTAACCGATTTTTTTACCCCGGAATCAAAAGCCTATGCCGAGGAAACCGTCTTCCGGGAATTTTTCCAAAACGGCTACTGCAAGGATATTCCCTATCGTTTCGTGAAAAAAAACGGCGAAATTATCGATGTGTTATTGTCTGCGATTGCCGATCGCGACCCGGACGGAAAAATCAAACGCACCCTGGCTGTTTCCATAGATGTCACCGAAAGAAAGCGGGCCGAAGAGAAGCTGCGTGAAGCCAAAGAAGAGTTGAGCCGTCACTCGCGGGACCTTGAGCGCAAGGTCGCCAAACGGACCCGGGAAATTACCGGTATCTTGAAATACACCCCGGATGTGGTCTACATCAAAGACCGCCAGTTTCGGTATGTGCTGATCAATGCCCGTTTCGAAGCGCTGCTGGAGAAAACCAATGACGAGGTGCGGGGCTGCTCCGATCATGACCTGCTGCCCAGAGAAGTGGCGGATCAGTTCAATCAGCACGATCGGCGGGTGTTGGCCGAAAACAGCCCCTTGCAGGTGGAGGAGCACCTCCCGCACGGTGAGGATTTGCACACCTATCTGTCCGTAAAATTCCCCATTTATGACTCCCGGGGTCAGGCCAGCGGTGTGTGCAGCATTTCCACGGATATCACTGCGGAAAAGAAGGCTCGGGAGCGGCTCCGGCGCCTTTCCGGCAGCATCCTGGTCAGTCAAGAACAGGAACGGGCATCCATTGCCCGGGAACTGCACGACGAACTGGGCCAGGTGCTCACCGCCCTGCGGATGGATACGGTCTGGATGTATGAACGCCTGAAAGAAACCGACCCGGCGGGCGCCGAACGCGCCTTGACAATGAGTGGCCTGATCGATAAGAATATCGAGGATGTACGCGGTGTGGCCATCCGGTTGCGGCCCGGTGTTCTCGACGATCTGGGCCTGATCGATGCCCTGGAGTGGTATACCGCCGATTTCGAGCAGCGGACCAAAATTACATGTATATTTGAACATTCTGAAGTGCCCCGGCTGAAAGGGAGCATTGCGACGGCCGCCTATCGCATTACTCAGGAAGCCCTTACGAATGTCGCCCGTCACGCGGAGGCAACCAACGTCGACGTCTCGCTGGCGGTAAGCAACCATAGGCTGCATGTTACGGTCAAAGATTCGGGCCAGGGGTTTGATCCGGCAACCCTGACGGAAACCGAAGGCCTGGGGCTGGCCGGCATGCGTGAACGGGCCGGTTTGGCCGGGGGGACCCTGGCCATCGACTCCGCCCAGGGCAAAGGCACCACGGTGTCACTTGAGATACCTATTGGAGACCACTTCGCATGATCCGTGTTCTATTGGCTGACGACCACAGCATTGTCCGGGCCGGGCTTTGCCGCATTGTTGAAGAGAGTGGCGATATGACAGTCGTGGCCGAAGCAGCCGATGGAAAGAACGCTATTTTAAAGGCCCGCGACACCAACCCGGATGTAGCGGTCATCGACATTTCCATGCCGGAGTTCGATGGTCTGGAAGTAACCGCCCGGCTGCGGGACGAGAAGCCGGAGCTGCCGGTGATCATCCTGACCATGCACGAAGAGGAGCAGTACGTGGTCCGGGCGATTGAAGCTGGCGCTATGGGATACATTACGAAAAAATCGGCTCCAGAGAAACTGGTAAACGCCATCCGCAAGGTGCTCGCCGGCCAGCGTTATCTTTCCCCGGAGGCAACTGAATCCCTGGCCCTCAGAGTAGCCCGGGGTGCCAAGGGGCAGTCCCCCCTGGATTCACTTTCGAACCGGGAATTGCAAGTGTTAAAGCGCCTGGCCCAGGGCAACACCAACCGGGAAATCGCGGCCGTCTACAATATCAGTATCAAAACAGTGGATACCTACCGCCTGCGGCTGTTGAAAAAACTCAATCTGCGCAACAACGCCGACATCTCACGCTTTGCCATCCAGAGCAACTTGATCGAGCCTTAGAACCGGGGGTTTACGGTCTCGTCACAGTCCGCACAACGCGTCCCACCCGCATTCATTGGCCAGTCCCCACACTATATGTCATCTGGAAATCGCAATCGAAACACCACCCGGGTTATAACCACGAAGTCGATTTCGATCCCGATTTCGTTAGCAATTCGATTATTGCTTAACACCGAATTTCAGGATACAGATTTCCATAATAAACAGACCGTTATGAAGCCAGACCAAACGATATTCAATTATTGTAAGAAATTCTCTGACAACTATTTCAGAAATAGTCCAATTGACGCTGTCGCCCAGAGCGGTTACTGAAAGATGGTCGGCTCATACCACCGGTGTGGTGTGCCTGTAAGGGCTTCCCATTCGGTGAATGTGTCTTATCCTTTCTCTTATACCAACCTAAAAGGAGGTAATCGCAATGAAGAACACGTTTTTCAAATCAATGTTGGGTATCAGTGTGGTTGTTCTGATCACCCTCGCCTTTTCGACAAGTTCCTTTGCCATGAAGAAACGGATCATCTTCGGCGGCGGTCCGGCCGGTGGAACGTTCCAGGTCGTGGCCAACGGCATCCAGGTCTACAAACCGGTCAAGGAAGTTAAATCGTTTTCCGTCAAGGCCCAGACGTCGGCCGGCTCGGTGGAAAACCTCCGGAAAACCAATGCCGGCAAACAGCAATTCAGCACGGTCTATTCCGGCCATGTCTGGCTGGGCCGCAATGGCAAAATGAAAAACGATACCCGTAAATACACCGACGTCATGGCCGTGGCCTGGCTGTACGGCGCCCCGGCCCAGCTGGTGGTCAAAAAAGGGTCCGGGATCAAGAGCGTCAAGGATCTCGCGGGAAAGAAAGTGGGCGTGGGCAACGCCGGCTCCGGCGCGTTCGCCAACTGTGAGCTGTTCTTCAGCCACATGGGCGTGTGGGACAAGATCGAAAGAAACGCCATGGGTTACAACGATGCGGCGGCAGCATTCGGCAACAATCAGCTGGATGCCTTCTGGCTGTTCACCGCCTTCCCGAGCGGCGCGGTCATCATGGCTGCCCAGACCAATGACATTGCCATGGTCGACCTGGCGGCCGATGCCAAATCTTCCGGCTTTTTCGCCAAGTACCCCTATTTCGGCAAACTGGCCGTCCCGGCCGGGACGTATCGCGGAGTGAACTACGATGCGCCCTCCTTCCAGGACAGCGCCCTGTGGGTCGCCAACTCCAAGGTATCCGCCGATGTCGTTTACAAACTGCTCTCCATGATCTACACGGATGCCGGCCTCAAGCACATGCTCTCCATGAAGAAAACCTTCAAGAACATGAGCCTGAAAACCGGTGCCACCAACATCGTAACCCCGTTCCATCCAGGGGCCGAAAAGTTTTGGAAAGAAAAGGGCATGCTGTAGCAGTCAGCGCGTAACCAAGCACTGCCTGTACAAACCAAACCGGGGTACGGTTTTAGAAATAGAAACCGTACCCCGTACCTGCTCTATCCGGTCCAGTAAAGAAACCCTCTGAAAAGAAGGTCAAAAAGTGTACGACAATCTAAACAAAATTGAAAAAATCATCTTTGACGTCCTGGCGGTCGGCCTGGTTCTTTTCTACTCCTACTCGGCCGTCCTTTCGCCCGCCGCCACCCAGTACCACCGGGGGATTTACGTGATCATCACCTATGTTCTCGTATTTCTTATCTATAAATCTAAAAATAAATGGTTGCGGGGGGTGGACTACCTGCTCATTGTGCTTTCCATTTTTAGCGTGGGTTACTGGATACTGAATTTCGAAGCAATCAATTACCGCACCGGTATTGAAACGAACTTTGACAAGGCGGTGGCTATGATCGGGGTCCTCATAGGCATCGAGCTGGCCCGGCGGGTGGTGGGCATTTCGTTTGTCATTATGGGAACCCTTTTGTTGCTTTACGGCGTCTACGGGGCCTACATGCCGGATCTCTTCTCCCATGCCGGCGATACCTTTCCAGAGGTGTGCACCAGTATCTTTTATAAAAGTGACGGCGTGTTCGGGATCATGGCCAATGTCCTGGCCACGTATGTGCTTTTGTTCGTCCTGTTCGGTGCTTTTCTTGAAAAGAGCGGCGCCCAGAAGTTTTTCATCGATTTTCCCCTGGCCGCGGTCGGGCACAAAATCGGCGGTCCGGCCAAGGTCGCCGTGATCGCCTCCGGGCTTTTCGGCTCCATCTCCGGCAGCGCCATTGCCAATGTCGTCTCCACCGGTGCGTTCACCATTCCCATGATGAAGAAAGCCGGGTTCCGGCCGCACGTTGCCGGCGGGATCGAACCGGCGGCCTCTATTTCCGGGATGTTCATGCCACCCATTATGGGGGCCGGCGGATTTATCATGGCGGAACTTACCGGTGTACCCTATTCGAAAATTATGCTGGTGGCCGTCTTCCCGGCCCTGATGTATGTGTTCAGCGTGTTTATGATGGTCCATTACGAGGCCAAGATGTACAACATTGTCGGCGAGAGAAGCGCGCAGAGCGCCGGTCAAATCCTCAAGGAGCAATGGGTGTACATCGCCCCGCTGGTGCTGATCACCATTCTCATGCTGGCCGGTTTTTCACCGGGCTATTCCGCCATAATTGGTGTCGCCACCTGTATCGCCGTCAGCCATAAAACCGCCGCGACCAAAACAGACCTCACCATGGTCTGGATCATGTCGCTCGTCCTGCTTTTCAGTGTCTCCATGGCAGGCCTCAGGCACGTGGCGGAACCGGCCACAGTGAATAAAATAACGGACAGCGTCTCGGGAAACTGGGTATTGCTGGCCGGTTTGATTCTGGGCGTGGTCATTGCCGTGATTCGGCACAGACGGGGCGCGGATATCAAATCGGAACTGGGCAAATTCGTCGAATCCGCCCGCAAGGGCGCCGAGAGCAGCCTGAAAATAGGGGCGACCGTCGGGGTTATCGGGATTATTATCGGCGTCTTGACCTACAGCGGCCTCATGCTGACCTTTGCCGACATCATCATCGAAATGGCGGCCGGCCGGCTCTGGTTGACCATCTTGTTGATTGCCCTGGCCTCCCTGGTCCTAGGCATGGGTGTCCCGGTTACCGCCGCGTACCTGATCACGGCCGTGGTGGCCGTACCAGCCCTGATACATCTGGGTGTCAACGAAATTGCCGCCCACATGATCGTTTACTGGCTCAGCCAGGATTCCAACATCACGCCGCCGGTCTGCATCGCCGCGTTTGCCGGGGCGACCATCGCCAAAGCCAATATGTGGCGGACGGCGTTCGTGTCTTTCAAGTTTGCCAAGTTCCTCTACCTCGGGCCCTTCCTGTTTGGTTATGTCCCTGGTTTTTCACTGGACGGCAGCGCCACGGACATCATCAAGGCCTTTGTTGTGATCTTCTTCGGAACCTGGCTCTACAGCTACATCCTCAGCGGCATCTGGGCTAAACAGTTCTTCGGCAGAAAACCTAGCACGACTTAGATTTCACAAGACAGGATAAACCAAACGGGCGCGATGATCACTCATCGCGCCCGTTTTATTTAGAACCTATCTCGAAAAAGGCTTTGGGCCCAAACTCTGCGTTGGGCGTAATGGATTTACTTTGAGAATCACAAGCAGGCGAGAACGCCGCCTATATCTAAATTCACCATCGAATTGAAACGAAAAAAAGGGTGCGCTCACAAGTGGTAGATTTTCGTTCAGAGCAAGGCTTGAGCGCTTTTGAAACCGGAGGCGTTAGATCTACGTCGAGGATTTCAAAAGAGCGAAAACGCGGCTCTGGGCTAAAATATGCCGCTCGATTGGAATGAAGAGTGATCCGTCACAAGGGGTAAGTTTTGGTTCGGGGCAAGGCCGCAGCATTCTTGGCGACCGGAGGCGTAGTAGATCTACGTCGAGGATCGCCAAGAAGCGAGAACGCCGCCCATTTCTAAATTCATCATCGAATTGAAACGAAAAAAAAGGGTGCGCTCACAAGTGGTAGATTTTAGTTCAGAGCAAGGCTTGAGCGCTTTTGAAACCGGAGGCGTAGTAGATCTACGTCGAGGATTTCAAAAGAGCGAAAACGCGGCTCTGGGCTAAAATATGCCGCTTGTGAGCGTACCCTATATGTCGTCTTTGAAGAACTGCTCCGGCTCCACCACCACATCCGGTCGGGGCGTGTAATCGGTCGGCACAGTCCCCTCCTTGAAACACTCAAAATAGGTCTCTTTGGATTCCGGAATCGGTAAAAGGCCGGTCTCGGCGTCTATCTTGGTGAACACCACGCCTTCAGGCACCTGGAATACGCGCACCGGTTTGCCGGAGAGCAGGCGCTGCATATATCCCAGCCAGATGGGGCTGGCCGCCCTTGATCCGGTTTCACCGACCCCCAGCGAGGCCTCTTCGTCAAAACCAACCCAGACCCCGGTTATGTAACCCGGCGTATAGCCCACGAACCAAGCGTCAAACAGGTTGTTGGTGGTTCCGGTTTTGCCGGCCACGGGTCGTTTCAGGGCCATGACACGACGGCCGGTGCCACTCTTGACGACCTCCTCCAGCAGGTTGGTCAGCAGGTAAGCCGTGGTCTGCTCGATAACTTTCTCGCGCTGCGGCCGTGCTTGTTCCAGCTCCTTGCCGTCGCGATCCAGGATCCGGGTGATGAACACCGGTTCCACGAAATACCCCTGATTGGTAAACACGGAATAGGCATTCACGATCTCCAGCAGGGATACGCCCGAAGAGCCGAGAGAGATGGACAAATCACGGGGCATTTCAGAGTGGATGCCCAGTTTGCGGGCGTAATCGATCACGTAATCGATCCCGATATCCTGGACCACTTTGACGGTGATCACATTTTTGGATTTGGACAATGCCGTCCGCAGCAGGGTTGGACCGTAAAATTTACGGCCGTAGTTTTCGGGCTTCCATTTGAAATCCAGCTGCTCATCCGTATAGACGATGGGAGAATCGATAATTATGGTTGCCGGGGTATAACCCTTGTCTATGGCGGCCGCGTATATAAGGGGCTTGAAGGCGGAGCCGGGCTGTCGACGGGACTGTACGGCCCGGTTGAACTGGCTGGATTGGAAATCCCGGCCGCCGACCATGACCTTCACATAACCGGTTTCGGCCTCGATGCACAAAAGGGCTGATTGGGCCTTGGGCACCTGTTCCAGGGCCAGCTGCCAATCACCGCTTTGGGCATCTTTTTCCTTAAGTTTAACCAGGATCACGTCCCCAACCTTCAGGGCCTGGCTCGGTTTTTTTATTTTTGCGTAGCGGTAGGATGCGTCCGGATTCGGTTTACGTGCCCATTGCATGTCCGCCAGAGCAATGATACCGCGCTCGCTGCCCATTCGGACGGTTACCGTCCCGGCCTTGTTGTCCACGGCGATGACCACCCCAGTGACGGTCTTGTCTATTTCAAGGGGATTGAGGTCGTACGTCTTTTTCAGTTCACCCGAGAGGGTCTCGATCTCTTCGGCGGTAATGGACCGTAGCGGGCCTCTATATCCCTGTCTTTTATCCAGGGCCTGCAATCCTTTGACGATTTCATCGCGGGCCATCTTCTGCATGTCGATATTGACGGAGGTATGGATTTGCAGCCCGTCGAGGTAGAGCTTATTTTTGCCGTACTTCTCCTCAACATAGCGTCGGATGTATTCAGTGTAGGCCGGCACCTTTTCTATATACCAGTTTCGCCGGGGTTTGATATCCAGGGGCATGTCAATGGCCTCGGTGGCCTGGATGTTGGTGATATAGCCCTCGGATACCATCCGGTTCAACACGTAGATCTGGCGCTGCTTGGCCCGTTCGGGAAACCGGAAAGGCGAGTACCGGCTGGGCGCCTGGGGCAACCCGGCCAGCATGGCGCACTCGGCCAGGTTCATATCTTTGGCGGATTTCCCAAAATAGTTTTCCGAAGCAGCTTCCACACCATAGGCCCCGTGCCCGAGATAGATCTGATTCAGATAGAGGAATAGAATCTCGTCCTTGCTGAAGGTTTTATCGATACGATAGGCCAATATGGCTTCGCGGATCTTGCGGGTATAGCTGCGTTCCGGGGACAACAGGAAGGATTTTGTAACCTGCTGGGTGATGGTGCTGCCTCCCTGTACAATGGTACCGGCCTCCAGGTTTTTAAAAAAGGCCCTGATGATACTCATGATATCAATGCCCCGGTGCTGGTAGAACCGGGCGTCTTCGGCCGCGACAAAGGCCTGCTTCAAACGGGCCGGCATCTGCTCGAGGGGGACGATAAGGCGTCGTTCCTTATAAAATTCACCGATTTTGCGGTTGTCATCCGAGTAGACGGTTGTAATGGTGGGGGGGCGGTAGTCGGTAAGTGTTGAAATCCGGGGCAGGTCTTGACCCAGATAGACAAAAATGCCGACCACGGCCAGGGTACCGGCTATGCCGGCGAGCAGGGTCAACCAGATAAGCGGGCGCAACAAGCGCGAAAAGAGGGTCGGTTTTTTATTGCTGGCGCGTTTTTTCCTGATTTCAGCTGCGCTTTTTTTCGATTTGGGCATTGATGCAGTACTTTCTGTGATTATCTCCGGCTACCAGGTCGCGGGGTGTTCCCTTGCCGCCTGGCAGCGTTCTCGTCCAAAAATAATAATCGGACATGCTAACAGATAACGTTCCGATAGGCAAGCAGTTCAACCAGCCCTTTTCCAGGAATGCCGGCCGGCCGGACAAACAAAAAAAGTTTGACATTACATAATGTTCTGGTTACTGAGTGGTGTTTTAGCGCACCAAAATATGAAAGAGGCAAAAAATGCTCGACTTTGAAAAAACCGGCGGGCTCATTCCGACTATCGCCCAGGATTACGAAACCGGTGAAGTCCTCATGCTTGCCTACATGAACAAGGCGGCCTGGGAAACCACCCTGGCCACCGGCAAGGCGACCTACTTCAGCCGCAGCCGACAGGCGCTGTGGGTGAAAGGTGAAACCTCCGGCAATATCCAGCAGGTTAAGGAGATCCGGATAGATTGTGACGACGATACGGTCCTCTTGAAAGTTGCGCAAATCGGCCGGGCAGCCTGTCATACCGGCCATATCAGCTGTTTTTTCAGAATCGTATCCAAGGACGGCGAACTCGAAGTGGTCGGAAAACCCGTCTTTGATCCCGAGGAGGTTTATAAAAAATGAAGTCGAAACTGAACCTGGGGGTGCCCAAAGGGAGCCTTCAGGATGCAACCCTGGCCTTGTTCAAACGCTCGGGTTGGACCATAAATGTCAACGGTAGGAGCTATTTTCCTGAAATTAACGACGATTCCATCGAGTGTGCAATCTGCCGCGCGCAGGAAATGTCTCGCTATGTCGAAAACGGTACGCTGGACGCCGGCTTGACCGGTCGAGACTGGATTGCCGAAAACAATTCGGACGTACAGGTGGTGCAAGACCTCGTTTACTCGAAGGTCAGCGCCCGCCCGGCACGCTGGGTTCTGGTAGTCCCCTATGACTCACCGGTGCAATCACTGGAGGACATGCAGGGTAAGAAAATTGCCACCGAACTCGTGCAATTTACCCGGCGCTATTTCGCCGAGCGTAAGATTGAGGTTGAAATAGAGTTTTCCTGGGGAGCTACTGAGGCCAAAGTGGTCTCCGGCTTGGCCGATGCCGTGGTAGAAGTAACCGAAACCGAGAGCACCATCAAGGCGCATGGCTTGCGCATCGTCCATGAGCTGATGCAGACCAATACGCAGTTGATCGCCAATCGTCAGGCTTGGGAAAACAAAGAAAAAAGAGCGACGATCGAGCAGATCGCCCTGTTGCTCAAAGGGGCTCTCAAGGGCGAGAAACTGGTAGGATTGAAAATGAACGTGGAACAGGCTAACCTGGAAAGCGTCGTTCAGCTGCTGCCCAGTCTCAACGCCCCGACCGTAGCACCGCTTTACCAGACAACCTGGTTCTCGGTTGAGACCGTTATCGATTCCGACCAGGTGCGGGACCTGATTCCCGAACTGTTAAAAATAGGCGCCGAGGGCATCATCGAGTACCCCCTAAACAAGGTGGTATAAAGTATCCTGGTCCGGAGGGCCAGGCTTTGATTTTTTGCCCCTTTAAGGGGCTTTCAACCAAGTAACCATGTGCCCCTGTGGCCGGCTACAGGGAATCAGGCCGAAGACTGAAGGCTGAAGAAAAACCTTAAAACCAATCTGATCGACTTGATTGTATTAGAACCGGCCTCAAAAAGCGGATCTTGGTTCAATATCAAGGGCAGAAATTAATCGGATAAAGCCTTGTTATTATTGGTCTTTTATCGAGCCGACCTTCAGTCTTCAGCCTTCGACCTAAACACTGGCAGCAGCTAACCCGGCTTGGCCAATTATCTCTAACCTGGCCCTGAAGACCAGGTTTTTAAGGAAACATTCAATGACAACCGCTCGCACCAGAGATATTACCTCCTTCATTGTTATGGATGTGCTGGAAAAGGCCCATGAAATGGAGAGAGACGGTGTGGATATTGTCCACCTGGAAATTGGTGAACCGGACTTTGATATGCCCCAGTGTGTGAAGACCGCCGCCTGTCAGGCCCTGGATGCCGGCTACACCCACTACACCCACAGCCTCGGCTTGCTCGAACTGCGGGAGGCTATCTGTGAATACTACCAGGACACCTATGGCGTGACGGTCGATCCCGGGAACATTATTGTCTGTTCGGGAACCTCTCCGGCCATTTTCATGTTGTTTTCCGCCCTGGTAGAGCCCGGCGAAGAGATCATCATTTCGGATCCGCACTACGCCTGTTACCCCAATTTCATTAAATTTATCGGTGGTGTCCCGGTAACGGTCCCGGTCTTCGAAGAAGACGGCTTTCAATACCGACCGGAGGCCATCAAGGAAAAAATCAGCCCCCTCACCAAGGGAATTTTTATCAACTACCCGTCCAATCCGACCGGCAACTTGATTTCGACGGAGCGTCTGGAAGCCATTGCCGGTCTCGGACCCCATATTGTTTCCGATGAAATTTACCACGGCCTGGTATACGAGGGGAAAGAGCACTCGATCCTTGAGTTTACCGACCGGGCCTTTGTGCTTAACGGCTTTTCGAAATTGTATGCCATGACCGGTATGCGTCTGGGCTATGTCATCGTACCACCCGAATTCGTCCGACCGATCCAGAAGATTCACCAGAACTTCTTTATTTCCGCCAATGCCATGGTGCAAAAAGCCGGGATCACCGCCTTAAAAGAGGCCGGCGAGGACACCGCCCGGATGCGCGACACCTACAACCGGCGGCGCAAGTACATGCTTGAGCGCATCCGGGGGCTGGGATTAGGAATCACGGTGGAGCCAACCGGTGCTTTTTACGTATTTGCCAATGCAAAACATGTCTCCCGCGACTCTTATGCCCTGGCTTTCGATATTCTTGAAAATGCGCATGTGGGCGTTGCCCCGGGAATTGATTTCGGCCCCCAAGGTGAGGGGTACCTGCGGTTCTCCTACGCCACCTCCATGGAGAACATTGAAAAGGGCATGGATCGGTTGGAGAAGTACTTCAAGGTTAAATAATTACAGGCGCTACAGCTTTAAACTGTTACGCCCTGGATTAAAAAAACAACTAAACCCGAAATTCGAAGCACGGAGTGTTTCAAAGGCGAACACCGCAAATCCGAAACAAATTCAAATTCCAAATGTCCCAATGACCGAAACAGATGCTCATCCGTTTGTTTAAGGTTTTGTTTGATCGGTTTAGTCATTGTGCTTTTCTTTTTTGTTTCGAATTTCGATATTCGGGTTTGCGGCGTTCGCATTGAAAACATTCCGAATTTTCAGGTTCTCGAGATGCATGTTAAATCCGCCGAATTTGTGACCAGTGCCGTTAAGCCGGACCAGTATCCCGAGGCCCGCCTGCCGGAAATCGCTTTTGCCGGCCGGTCCAACGTCGGTAAATCTTCCCTGATCAACACCCTGGTCAACCGTAAACACCTGGTAAAGACCAGTTCCACACCGGGCCGGACCCGGTTGATTAACTTTTTTATTGTCAACCAGGCTTTCTACCTGGTGGACCTGCCCGGATACGGCTATGCCAAGGTGCCGGCAGCCGTAAAGAAAAAATGGGGCCCCATGATCGAGGGATACCTTAAGGGGCGCTCCAGCCTGCAGGCCGTGACCCTGATCATGGACATCCGCCGGCTTCCCCAAGTGGAGGAGCGTAATTTTATCGACTGGCTCAACCTCTATCACATCCCGGTGATCCCGGTTTTGACCAAGGCCGATAAACTTTCAAAAAACAAACGGAACAAACAGGTCCGGCTTATTACCGCTGCGCTGGAGGTCGACCGCGACCAGCTTACGCTCTTTTCGGCCAAATCCCGACTGGGCAAGGAACAGCTCTGGGAAATAATTGAAACGCTGGTGACCCGCACGCCGCAAGAGGAGCTGCAAGATGGCATCCGGTGAAGAAAACCGCGGTTTTCGGTCAGGTTTTGTGGCCATTGCCGGCCCTCCCAACGCCGGCAAATCGACCCTGTTGAACCGTGTTCTCGGTGAGAAGATCAGCATCACATCTAAAAAACCCCAGACAACCCGCAACCGGATTCTGGGCGTGGCTCACCTTGCGAAGTCCCAGATGGTGTTTATCGACACGCCCGGGGTGCACCAGGCCCGCGGTGAGCTTCACACGCGAATAGTCGACGTAGCCCTCACGGCCCTGGGTGATGTAGACCTCGTGCTGCTGATGGTCGATCTGGATGCCCCGGCCCCGCCGGCGGAAAAAATGCTGGTAAACGCCCTGGAGAAATTGAAGTGCCCGGTCGTACTGGCCCTGAACAAGGCCGACCTGGTACCGAAAAATGACATCTTGCCGGCTATCGCAGCCTGGTCCCAGCGATTTCCGTTTCGAGACATCATGCCACTATCGGCCCGCTCGGGTGACGGTGTGGACGCTTTGCTGGCCGTTATGGAAACTTACCTGCCCGCGGGGCCGCCTTTTTTTTCCGAAGACAGTCTCACCGACCTGCCGTACCGTTTTCTGGTTGCCGAATTGATTCGTGAAAAAGCCTTCCGACTGACCGGGCAGGAAATCCCCTGCGCGGTAGCGGTGACCATCGATACGTTTAAAGAAGACCGGGTGAAAAAACTCACCCGCATCGCGGCCACGATCCACGTGGAACGTGATTCTCAAAAAGGCATCATCATCGGTAAAAAGGGCGCCAAGCTCAAACAGATCGGCGCCGCCGCCCGCAAGGAAATCGAACAGATGCTGGATACGCGCGTCTACCTGAAACTCTTTGTCCGGGTCCAGAAAAACTGGAGCCAGGACACAAAAGCACTGCGGCGTTTTGGTTACTAGAACCTATCTCAAAAAACGGATTTTGGTTCATAATCAAGGCGGCCATGAGGATCCCCGCGTTGCGGGACTTCCCGCATATTGTTTTTATATAGATGTGGGTCGTAAACCGGAGGTGCCAGCGAAGCCAATGCCCAACGTGGTAAACACATCGGGTATTTCGAGGATTTATTGTGAACGCCCAAAAGCGGCTATCAGCCGAAGCTTGAGCGGAGACTGAAGTTTGGGCCAATCAGGCTTCGCCAAAGGCTGCGCCCGACATGAAAACTTTTTAAGATAGGTTCGAATGATACTTTCCTTTCATCCCTGTTTTGACGCCGATACAAATATCATCGTAGCCGGACGGGATCCTGGTCCGGAAGAGCTGGCCGAGATTCAATCGGCCTCCGCTGTCATTTTGCCGCAGGGCTGTCGCGAGTCCTTGTACCGCATGGCCATCGAAAACTGCGCCCACGTATTCCCGGATTACAGCCACCGCTTTGCCTACCCTGGAAAAACCGGACAGGCCACCCTTTTTAAAAAATTGAATGTGCCGTTTCCGAATACGCTAATTTACAAGGATCTGGAGGATTTCAGTTGTCAACAGTCCTCTGATAACGAGACGTTGCCGATACCGTTTCCTTTTGTTTTCAAATTCGACTGGGGCGGGGAAGGTCAAACCGTCTATCTGATCAACTCTCGCAAGGCGCTGGCCGACAAACTGTATCAGGCCGCTGAGTTCGAAAAGGCCGGGCTGGCTGGCTTTATCCTGCAGGCCTATATTCCCCATGGCCGCCGCTCTTTGCGGGTGGCCGTGATCAACCAGCGGTTGATCTCATACTGGCGCATTCAGCCAGGCCGGCATTCCTTTGGTACGAGCGTGGCTGCCGGAGCCAGCATTGAGCATGATGCCGACGAAGACCTGCAGCAGATCGGTCGGGAGGCAACCCTTGCCATGTGCACCCAAACCGGGATCAACCTGGCCGGTGTCGATATTATCTTCGATGCCTCCGCACCGGGCCCTGCCCCGCTATTTCTGGAAATCAATTATTTTTTCGGGCGCTCCGGTCTCGGGGGCAGCGAAGCGTTCTATCAACTGCTCATTCCTGAAATCGAGACCTGGCTGGCGACCTGCAAAGATTGATTTAGCACTGGTATTGTGTTGCTGGAAACGATAAAGGAAGAGGGATGGATCCCTATCAATTTTATCCCGATGAGGCCGACCTTAAGCGCGAAAAACGCAACGCCCGCGAACTGCGAGCCTCGCAATGGTGGAAACGACGCTGCGCCAAAGGCCGCTGCCATTACTGCGACCGGCCGACCGCCCCGCAGGCCCTCACCATGGATCATGTGGTCCCCATTGCCCGGGGTGGCAAAACGACCAAAGGCAACGTGGTCCCCTGCTGCAAAGCGTGCAACAACCAGAAAAAAAATCTGCTGCCCATGGAGTGGGACGCGTATTTAGAAAAGATGCGTGACGGTGTTGACATTTAATCCTGCGCCTTCCTATAACACGACATTCTCGAACTGCGGCAGCCCCTGCAAGGCTGTGCTTTATCACCGAACCAATCATTAGTTTCAGGAGATCATAATGAAAAAAGGCCTTATCATTCTAGCTGTCGGCGTCCTGTTATTGTTCATCATCGTGTGGAACATCTTCCTGGTCGAAAAGAAGCCGGTTGCACCGGTCCAAGAAAAACAACCGGAGAGAGCCCAGGTCAAAACGGAAGACGGCAAAGCGCTCAAAGTCGGTTTTGTCTACGTCTCACCGGTGGGCGACGCGGGCTGGTCCTACGCCCACAACCAGGGCCGCCTGGCCGTTGAAGCCATGGAAGGCGTCACCACCTCTTTTGTGGAATCAGTCAAGGAGGGCCCTGATTCGGAGAGGGTCATACAGAACATGGCGCGCAAGGGCTTTGATGTCATCTTTGCCACCAGCTTCGGTTACATGGACCCCATGCTCAATGTGGCCAAGAAATTCCCTAAAACCATCTTTATGCATTGCTCCGGTTACAAAACCGCCGAGAACATGGGCAACTACTTTGGCCGCATGTACCAGGCGCGGTACCTTTCCGGTATGGTGGCCGGGGCCATGACGAAAAACAATACGCTGGGGTATGTGGCCGCGTTTCCGATCCCTGAGGTGATTCGGGGTATCAATGCCTTTACCCTTGGCTCCCAGAGTTTGAATCCGGCGGTCGAAGTCCGGGTTGTCTGGACCAAAACCTGGTACGACCCCGCCACCGAAAAAGAAGCCGCCAAAAGCCTGCTCGATATCGGTGCGGACGTGATTGCCCAACACCAGGACAGCCCGGGCCCCCAGGAAGCTGCTCAGGAAAAAGGCGTTTATTCGGTCGGCTATAACTCAGACATGTCGGCGTTTGCTCCCAAGGCACACCTGACGGCCCCCATCTGGAATTGGGGCTCTTATTACGTTGACATTGTCAACCAGGTTAAAAACGGCACCTGGAAGAGTATGGCCGCGTGGCCGGGCATGGACCAGGGGATCGTCGCCCTGGCGCCCTTCGGCGCCATGGTGCCGGCCGATATCCAGAAGAAGGTCTTGGCCATGAAGACTGACCTTACCGCTGGAAAGGTGAAGGTCTTTACCGGTCCTATCCATGATCAGGCCGGCAATGTGAAAATTGCGGCCAATGCATCCGCGGCGGATAAGGAATTGCTGGGCACGACCTGGTTCGTCAAGGGTGTCATCGGCACAACCGAGTAGAAGATGATCCGTTTCCGGATTCATAGGAGACAGGAATTGCCGCTCTGGCATTCCTGTCTCGTTTTATCTGGAGCCGTCTTGCTCTCCCTGGGAATCAGCGCTGCCATGCTCGCTTTCCAGGACAAACCGGCCCTGGAGGGAATTGTGCGCCTGTTCCTGGGAGCCTTTGGTTCCATCTGGGCCCTGGAAGATTGTCTGGTAAAGGCGATCCCTCTTTTCTTGTGTTCACTGGGAGTCGCGGTGGCCTTCCGGCTGCAGATCTGGAACATCGGGGCCGAGGGTCAATTCGCCCTGGGCGCCATCGGGGCCAGCTGGTTTGCCCTGACCTTTAAAGGCCTGGGGCCCCTGGTGATGCTTCCCGGCATGCTCGGCATGGCACTATTTGCCGGTGGGCTCTGGGCCTGCATCCCGGCTGTGCTGAAGCTGCGCATGAAAGCTAACGAAATCATCGTCACCCTGATGATGAATTACATTGCCATTTTATTTCTGGACTACCTGGTATACGGCCCCTGGAAAGATCAGGAAAGCTACGGCTTTCCCATGACGCCGGTCTTTTCGCCCGCGGCGGTGGTGGCCACCACTGGATCAACCCGGCTGAATTGGGGCACCCTGCTCTGTTTTCTCTTCGGTGTTCTCATCTGGATTTTTTTGCGTTACTCCCGGCTCGGTTTCGAACTTATGGCCAGCGGTGAAAATGTCCGTTGCGCCCGCTACGCCCGCCTGCCCTATGAACGCCTGGTCATTCTGGTGATGGTGATCAGCGGAGCCCTCGCCGGTTGCGCTGGATTTCTGGAAGCTTCGGCCAACCTGAACCGACTACAGCCCAGCATCATGGTTGGCTACGGCTACACTGCCATCGTGGTAGCCTGGCTGGCCAGGCTGAATCCACTGTACATCGGCCTGGCATCTTTTCTCCTGGCCGGTTTGCGCGTCGGTGTAGAAAACCTGCAGCTCGATCTGCAGGTTCCGGCGGCCTTCGGTAGCATCATGGAGGGACTGATCCTGCTTACCGTCCTGGCCGCCGGGTTCTTTAACCAATACCGGTTAGGGGTGCATAAAAAGTAATGTCTGCGGAAATTATCATTCTGCTGCTCGCCGCCACTGTTCAATCCGGGACACCGATCCTGTACGCGACCCTGGGAGAAATCGTAACTGAAAAAGTCGGGATTCTAAACCTGGGAGTCGAGGGCATGATGATGGTGGGGGCCCTGGCGGGCTTTATTGCCGCACTGTACACCGGCCAGGCAACCCTGGCTTTCCTGGTAGGCGGACTGGCCGGCGGGCTGTTGGCTGCCCTGCATGGTCTGGTCTGCATTGGTTTCCAGGGCAACCAGGTTGTGTCTGGATTGGCCCTGACGATTCTGGGTACGGGCCTGGCCGACTACCTCGGCACCCCGTTTGTCGGACAGAAAGTTACCGGCTTTTCAGCGGTTCCCCTGCCGCTACTGGCGGATATTCCCGGACTTGGCCCGGTGTTCTTCAACCAGGACCCGTTGGTCTATGGTTCCTATCTCATCGTACCCCTTTTGTGGCTGTTTTTTCGCAACACGAAGTGGGGCCTGCGCCTGCGCAGTGTGGGTGAATATCCTGAAGCCGCTTTGGCTGCCGGCGTGTCCGTGCACCTGTATCGCTGGGCCGGGGTTATCGGCGGCGGGTTCCTGGTTGGCCTGGGAGGGGCCTATTTATCGCTGGCTTACACGCATCTATGGACCAGCGGGATGTCGGCTGGAAGGGGGTGGATTGCCGTAGCCCTGGTTATCTTTGCTTTCTGGCGCCCGGAGCGCGCGCTCATCGGGGCTTACCTTTTCGGCGGAATTATGGCCTTCCAGTTGCGCCTGCAGGCGATGGGGACTCACATTCCTTCTTCGTTGCTACTGATGCTGCCATACGGCCTGACGGTTCTGGTCCTGGTCCTCTCTTCCCGCAAAGGCACCCGAGCCCAATCTCCGGCCGCTTTGGGAATCAACATCGAACCGGCGGAGTGAATATATCTGTGGAAATTCTATATATCTGTAAATATTTATAAAAATGGATTTATGCCAATGGAAGACATGCCCTATACCAAAACATACCCCATCTCATGGGAACAGTTGCATCGGGACTCCAGGGCTTTGGCCTGGCGTCTTCTGGATTTGGACTTTTTCGAAGGTATCGTGGCCGTTACCCGCGGCGGCCTTGTCCCGGCGGCCATCATCGCCCGGGAACTGGACATTCGCCTGGTGGATACCGTTTGTATCGCCAGCTACAGTTGGCAAGACCGCCAGGGCGAAATTGAAATTTTGAAGTCCGTCCAGAGCGATGGGGAAGGCTGGTTGATCATCGATGACCTCGTCGATACCGGCAATACCGCCCGCTCCGTTCGAGAGATGCTGCCGAAAGCTCATTTTGCAACTGTTTACGCCAAACCGGCCGGCCGCCCACTGGTAGACACCTTTATAACGGAGGTCAGCCAGGACACCTGGATCTTGTTTCCATGGGACGCCGAATCAAAATTTGTGCAACCGATCGTCGGATTACGGAAATAAACGCATGCCTAATACCGACCAAGTAATGGTACGCCTGGAAGCCATCTGTAAAAATTTTGGGCCGGTCCAGGCCAACCGGGAGATAACTCTCGATATCAAGGCCGGCACCATCACGGCTCTGCTCGGGGAAAACGGGGCCGGCAAGAGTACCTTGATGAGCATCCTGGCCGGGCAACTTGTCCCCGACAGCGGCAGTGTTTACATCGACGGCCTTAAAGTCTCCCTCACCAGTACCCGCAGGGCCATCCGGTATGGAATCGGCATGGTGTACCAGCATTTCAAGCTGGTCGAAGCCATGACGGTTTCTGAAAACGTGTTTCTCGGTCAGGAATCCGGTCCCCTGCTGAACCGCGACCGGATGCGGGCCCGGGTCCTCGACCTGGCCACAGATGCCGGTCTCGCCGTAGACCCGGATGCCAAGGTAGCCAATCTCTCCATGGGTGAAAAGCAGCGGGTTGAAATACTCCGCCTGCTGCACCGGGACAGCCGGATCCTGATATTCGATGAACCTACCGCCGTTTTGACGCCGCCAGAGGTCAAACAGCTTTTCGGCGCTTTGAAACAGCTGGCCAGCCGCGGAAAAGCCATTATCTTTATCAGCCACAAGCTGGCCGAGGTTTTGGAAATCGCCGATGAAATCGCTATCCTGCGCCGGGGAAGCCTGACCGACCAGATGCCGACCGATATGGTCACATCGCGGGCTGAGCTGGCCCGCAAAATGGTCGGCCGCGAGGTGATCCTGCAGGTGGCACGCCAGCCAGTGGAACACCGGCAGCGGGTATTGAAGATAGAGGGTTTGAGTGACGATGTTTTGAAAGATGTCGATCTTGAGCTTCGCCAGGGCGAAATTCTGGGTCTTGTTGGTGTTGCCGGCAACGGCCAGAAGCGGCTGGTGGAAATTATTTGCGGACTGCAGCGACCGGCCGGCGGCCACATTTCAATTTTAGGAAAGACCTGGACTAAATTTTTCGGCAATACCAACCGGGATAACCTATTGAGCTATATCCCCGAGGACCGGCAGGGGCTGGCCACCTGTCAACACCTGAACATGTTGGAAAATTTCCTTATAACGACACGGCACGCATTCTGTAACGGCCCCTGGCTGTCCAAGCAGCGGGCCCGCCCAAAAGTCTCTGATTTGATCACAGCGTTTGATGTTCAGCCGGCTCGCATCGCGGCCACCGCCCGGCAATTGTCCGGAGGCAATCTCCAGAAACTTGTTCTGGCACGTGAATTTTTCCGGCGTCCACGGTTGATTGTTGCCGAACAACCCACCCAGGGCCTCGACATCGGAGCGACCGAAGAGGTCTGGAACCTGCTGTTGCAAGCCCGCGAACGGGCCGGCATACTCCTGGTTACCGGTGACCTGAAGGAGGCCCTGTCCCTGGCGGATCGGGTCGTCGTGATTTTTGCGGGAAAACTGATGGACGCCTTTGCGGTTGGCGATACCGCCCGGGTGGAACAGATCGGCCTTTTAATGGCTGGTCTGGATCCGTCCGCCGGCAAGGTGTAAGCAGGCCGGCAGTGCTTATTAATCTATTGACATTGTATCGTATCTGTGCATTATAGTATTTCTTTTTAGCGCCCGGTACATTTTCATTTCGTCCCTCTGAATGCCTGCTGAACATACTTCCACGCATCCGACGAAAACACAGGATATCAGCTAAGAAATTTAAGGAGGTTACGTTGTTTAGTTTTCAAAATATCTCGGCTAATAACGGATGGGCCATGGCGCTTGCCGGGGCCCTCATCGTTATGACTGGTTTGACAGTTCTGTCTTTCATCATTTCGCGGCTTCACTGGCTGGTCGGCTTAATGGAGAAAAAGGAAAAAGGTTCCGCTATAACCGAGCCGGTGGGCATCCCTGAAAAATTTCCGGAGAGTCTCGCGGCGCAGGCGATTTTCTATGAACCGCTCATTAAGCAGCTTCCGGAAACGTTTGCGCTGGATGCCCTGTACACCCTTACCCGCGATAACGATTTTCCCCACCCGCATATTACCATTCGCGCCTTTCGCACGGCCGGCTTTCTGGTTTCAAAGGGTGAGGGACGCTTCGCATGGAACGCTACTAAACAAGGTGCTTAAGGAAAAGACATAAATGGACCTCCTACTTCAATTTTTATCCAATACTGGTTACTACCTGGCAGATTGGCGCCACGTGTGCATGATTCTGGTAGGCTGCCTGTTTATCTATCTCGCGATTGCCAAACAGTACGAACCATTGCTGCTGTTGCCCATCGGATTTGGGATCCTGGTCGGCAACGTTCCCTTTTTCAAAGGGTTTGGACTCGGTATCTACGAGGAAAACAGTGTGCTGCATTACCTCTATTTCGGAGTCACCTCCGGCTTGTACCCCTCCATTGTATTTCTGGGCCTGGGCGCCATGACCGACTTTTCATCATTGCTGGCACGCCCCAAACTTATGCTGCTCGGGGCAGCCGCCCAGATGGGTATCTTCTTCACCTTGCTCAGTGCCCTGGGGCTTGGATTCTTGCCGAAAGAAGCGGCCTCCATCGCCATCATCGGTGGCGCTGACGGTCCGACCTCTATCTTTTTGACCGCTAAACTGGCACCGCACCTGATAGGCCCCATCGCCATCGCGGCCTACTCCTACATGGCCCTGATTCCCATTATTCAGCCTCCCATCATGCGGTTGTTAACAACCCGGGAAGAACGGCTGATCCGGATGTCCGAACCCCGCAGACCTTCCAAAAAGGAATTGTTGATCTTTCCGGTTGTCGGCCTGCTGCTGTGTTGCTTTCTGGCACCGGCCTCTATTCCACTGCTGGGCACCTTCTTTTTCGGCAATATCATGAAAGAGTCCGGCGTGGTTGACCGCCTGGCCAAAACGGCGAGCAGTTCCATTATCGACACCGCCACCATCTTCTTGGGCCTGACTGTTGGTGCCAGCACCCAGGGAGACGTATTTTTAACGGGCAAGTCAGTCGGCATCTTTTTTCTCGGTTCCGTTGCCTTCAGCATCGCTACAGCGTCAGGGGTTATTTTTGCGAAAATCATGAACCTTTTCACGAAAGAAAAGATCAATCCGCTGCTGGGGGCGGCCGGTGTGTCCGCGGTACCAGGCTCGGCCCGGGAAGTTCATTTGACCGGTCTAAAGGAGGACCCGACCAATTTTCTGCTGATGCATGCCATGGCCTGCAACTCATCCGGCGTGATTGGCTCCGCCATCTGCGCCGGTATACTCTGGAGCTTCATGGTTTAGCTCCACTCAACGCGACAATCACAGCCCTGCCGAATTTTTCGGCAGGGCTTTTTTTATTGACCGCGCGTAGCCAACCTGCGTGAAAAATGACGCGTTGCGTTAGAATAGCCGCCGATCCTGAACCGGGCTTCGCTTCGGGTGAAAACCTCAAAACTTGGTACCTAAGCTCGTAGAGACTACCATATATTGTGTTTTACTTCGCGCAAACCCTTGTGGCTGTAGGGCTCACGGGGCGACTTCGTGAGAGCACGAATATGGGCCGATCTTTAAAGGGTGCATACCCATGTATGCCTTTTGGTTTTTTCCAGAATTTGGCGGAATAGCGAATTTTCAACCCTTTTCGCCCAATATTTGGCATTTTATGATCATTTTTTCATATTTTTACATTTCTACCCAACATTTGGATTGCGCAAAATAAAAACCCGGCCCCCTGTGAGGGACCGGGTGAATTAAAGTGTTTTTGATGTGGTTGGCGGTTACTTCTTGTCTTTTTCGTCCAGATGCCCCTCTGCTTTTAAAAGCGTCCGGTACCAGCAAGAAAAATCAAACATGCCCCGGGCGGCCTCATCGTTGTTCACGATTCCCAGGCAGAGCTCGAATGCTCCCCGGCCATATGCCGAGGAATACTCATCGTGGGACACCGCCTGTAAAAATTCGCGGATAAGCTGCTGTGAGGTGCGCTTGGTTTTATCGGTGCGGATATCGATAGGGTCCTTCGGCTCCTCAAAAGGATCCCAATTGTCATATCCCTTCTTAAGGATGAATTTCTGTCCGCGGGGAGACATGGTGTCAAATATCGCCTTTTTTCGGGCGGCCTCTTCTTCTGGTGTTATATTACTCATTTTCACTCTCCGGGCTACCCGCATTTTCTTCAGCGTCCGACGGCACCCCCAGGTAAGTTTCATCATATTCGGTCAGGAGAGCCATGGATAGTGGAACCAGCATTTCGCCCAACGTTACATATTTGGATTTGAGATCGGCCACCAGGGCGCTTGAAAGCGCCGTCAGGGCGGCCTGAATCCGATCCAGGTTAGCTGTTGGATAGGATTCACCGGGTTCAAAAGCTGACAGCCCGCAGGTATGTCCCTTGCCGCCGATGGCCGTGGGAACCCCATACAACCGACAGGTAATCGGCCGAAAGTCATACAGATCACACAAATTCTTATCGTTTAGCAAGGCACAGCGGACTGATTCGGCGGCAATTTTTTCCAGAATCTCCTCGTCGGGACTGCCCTCCTTTACCATTTTTCCGGCTCTTTTTTTGATTTTATAGGTCTGTCGATCTGCAAGGTTGGCCCTTTCAAGCATTGCTTCGTGTCGATCCCCCTCGAAGGCCGCTTTAAATTTTTGGTTGACATAGAGGGCCTCGATGAGGGTTAGATCAAAAAGCGCATGGCAGCACTCCGCGCAACCCAGCTCACATTTCACACACTCCGGATAATCCTTTCTAATCCGGGCGAACGCATCCTCGGCAACCGCAACCAGTTCCTCATATTTTTTAAAGTACGGTGAAAAATCAAAATCCATATAGACCTGCCCCTCCAAAGTCGACCCACTCGTCGAATTGATATTTTGTGAAAATCAGACTGCCGATTGTTTCACGTGAAACATTATTTCCCTATGCAGAATTCACTGAAAATGCGTTCTAGTATATCTTCACGCATATGTTTTCCCAGGATCGCGTTAAGATTTAAAAGACACTCGTCCAAATCCAGGGCCGTCAATTCTCCAGGATCTTCACGTTCTTTGCTTTCCAGGGCGGCTTGGGCCGCCCGTAAACTGTTTTGGATGAGTTGCTTTTGCCGTAAATTGGGGGCAAAATCAGTATTCATCGGGCCATGCTGACCACCTGCCACGAATCCGTAAATGGCTTTTTCCAACGCCGCCAAACCCTCGCCCTTAAGGGCCGAAATACGCAGACTGGGGTTCCCACCCCACTCATCGGGTAAAAGGATAGGCTGAGAAACATTTTCCAGGTCTTTCTTATTAATAACAATGAATAGGGGTTTGTCTGCAACTTTTTTGTATATCTCGAAGTCCCCTGCCTGTAGACCATGCCCCTCCTCGACAACAAAAAGGATCAGGTCAGCCTGCTCAATATTCTTTAACGTTTTTTCAATACCGATTATTTCAACAGGGTTGTCAGTATTTTGAAATCCCGCCGTATCAACGATGACGACGGGGATACCCTGAATGTTGATAAAGTCCTCGACGGTATCGCGAGTAGTGCCGGGGATATCGGTTACAATAGCACGGTCATTACGCACCAGCCGGTTCATTAAGCTGGATTTACCGACGTTTGGTCGTCCCACCACCGCCAGGCGAAGCCCCTCACGTAAAATACGACCTTCTCGATAATGGTCGATGATAGACTTAAGCGGACTAATGATTTTGTCCTGTAAAGCAAGAATATCTGCAGCCAAATGGTTTTCGGAAACGACATCTTCGGGAAAATCGATACGGGCTTCATTATGGGTAATCAATTGCTTAACGGTGACCCTGATTTTCTCAATCTCGGCGCGCAATTGGCCGGCCATCTGAGCACTGGCCATTCGGGCGGCCGCGTTTGTCTTGGCATTGATCAAATCAACCACTGCTTCAGCCTGGGTCAGGTCGATGCGTCCGTTTAAAAACGCACGCCGCGTAAACTCGCCAGGTTCAGCCAAGTGGGCGCCCTGTTCCAGAACGAGGTCGAGAATTGAATTTAAAACAACCGGACCGGCATGCGCATTTATCTCGACAACGTCCTCGCCGGTGTAGCTTTTAGGGGCCCGCATGGAGGCTAATAGTACTTCATCGATACGGCGGCCATCTTCCGGTTGCACGATAACACCGTATCGCAACCGGTAGGCCTTGAAGCTGACCGCCTCTGCAAGGTCGTCTTTTTGGATTTTACTACGGAAAATTGCCCTGGCGATTTGAAGGGCGTCGGGTCCGGATATTTTAACGATCCCAACCCCTCCAAATCCGCGGGGGGTGCAAATTGCGGCAATGGTGCTGCGATCCATTGGTTTAGGCAGGCCGCTGGGGGCCTCTGTTTAGATTGTTGCGGCGCTTTTTGGGCATCACTACCAGTTTTCGCAGATAGCCATGGCCCACACTTTTTGTCGTCACGTCAATATCCTCTTTTAGTGCAAGATGTACGATGCGACGATCGTGAGCGTTCAATTGCCCAATGGTGGCCGGTTTGCCATTCTTTTTTGCTTTTTGTGCGGTTTTTTCGGCGAGGTTTTCAAGGTTCTGCCTTTTCTTGGCCAAATATCCGCCGACATCAATACTGATCCGCACCCGTTTCTGACTATTGCGGTTGACCACTTTTTCGACAAGGTATTGGATGGCTTCAAGGGTTTGGCCTCGCTTTCCAATGAGGACTCCGGCTCTGCCGCCTTCGATTTTGTAGGTGATACGTTTACCTTCACCCCGGGTTATGACGCTGGTACCATTGGTGATGCCCGCCGCGATTTTTTCCAGTGCTTCCTGACCGATTCTGGCCGGACCCGAAAGAGTGCCGGTGGAGACACCGATCTGACCAATGTTTGTTGTTTCAAAACCAGGCCCCAGATGGTATGGTTCTCTATCTGCTTGATTTCCTTGAACAATGACCTTTATCTGGGCCTTTCGGGTACCGACCAGCCCGAAAATACCGGTTGATCCCCGGGTGACAACCTCATATTTGGGATTTTCTTCATTTATATCAAGCTGTTGACAGGCTCTTTGGATTGCCTGTTCAACTTTCTTTCCCTCAAACAGCATTTCCGAGGTCATTCACGCCTCCGTTCTTACGCAAATTTTTTCTGAATATAATACTGCTGGGCAATGGAGAGCACGTTGTTGACAAACCAATAAAGTACCAGGCCAGACGAAAAATTGATAAAGATGAAGGTAAAAACAATCGGCATCGCCATCATCATTTTTGCCTGGGCAGGATCCCCCATGGGGGGCGACATTTTCTGCTGCAGAAACATGGAGGCTCCCATGACCAGGGTGAGCACCGGAATGCCATAGGGTGGTTCCATTAGAGGAATGCTGAAGCCGAAATTGAAAAGCCTGTCGGGCGCCGACAAATCATTGATCCAACCAATAAAGGGAGCGTGCCGCAATTCAATGGCCTCATAAAGCATCCGATAAAGAGCAAAAAAAACAGGAATCTGAAGAACCATCGGTAGACACCCCCCCGTGGGGTTTACCTTATAAGTCCGATACAGACTCATGGTCTCCTCGTTCAGTTTCTTTTTATCGTTTTTGTATTTTTCCCGGAGCTCGGCAATCAGTGGTTGAATGCGTTTCATCTCATTCATGGACTTGTAGCTCTTGGTCCCTAAAGGCCACAGTAAGATCTTTAGAATGATGGTAATTAAAATGATCGCCAGGCCGTAATTGGGAACGACGCTGTAAATCATGTTCATAAAATGCAGGCAGGGCTTGGCGAGGAAATCGAACCAGCCAAAGTCAATCAGGTGGCCCAACCCTTTGCCTACGTCGTTAAGCAGGTCCATCTGCTTGGGGCCCATGAACAACTGGTGTTTTATCACGACCTGCTGTCCAGGTTCAATCCGGGTACCGGGGTGAACATACTTGTTCGTCAGCACCTTTTTGGTAGCCCCCAGCACAAGTTCCGCTTTGATATTGGGATCCGTCAATAGGCCGGTTAGAAAGTAGCGGTCCTGCAAGGCGATCCATTCAATGTTTCCATTGTATGTGTTCGTTTTTTCGATGCTTTTGATTTTAATCTGTTCGAGTTCGTTATTTATGAACGCGCTGGGGCCTTCGAACGTGTAAGATGTTTTTTGAGGTCGGGGTCCGGCCAGTTCTACAGCTGGCTGCTCTTCCAGCGGGCCGGTGGTGTGATTCACTATGGCGATATCAAGATCGATAAGGTATTGGCCGGGGTGAAAGGTGTATGTCTTCACCACGTCAACGCCATGGGGACCTCTCCAGGTAAGAACCAGGCTCTGTTTCTCACTCTCAACAATCAAGTTGGTCGGTTGGTTCCCGATAGAGAAGATGGCCTTGTGGGCTTCACCCAAACGACTGTCTTCGAAATGAATGCGGGTGGTTCCGTCCTTCACCACCGCCGGTACCAGTTCTAACATGTTCCCGTTTTCACCGACGCGATCCATGTAGTCTTTCAGTCGAAAACTGGTGATTGCAGCCCCCCGTTCACTGATCCGGGTTTCGTATTTATCGGTGGTGATAAGTACGTCACGGGCGACTAAAGGTTGAACCAGGGGAGAAGTGGGGGCAGTTTCCCGGATTGCCTTTTCCTGACCAGTCGCAGGCGGGGCCGGTGGTGCCGGGCGCTTCACAACGGACCCGGATGGCGTTTGTTCCGGCGTGGTTTCGGTCTGCTCGGCGACAGGCGGCGGGACCGGTTTTTTTTCCGTAAAAAAGGCATCCCATATAAAAAACACTAAAAATGATAGCCCGATGGCAATAATCAGTCTTACCTGGTCCATGCTCTTCTCCTGGTGTCACCCAATACGAAAGTTTGCCCGGTATTGTCGTAAGTATTGAATAACGATTTATGTCCCATGTTCATATTGAATTCTTTTATTTCCGGGGCTTATGTTTACGGTAGGGGACCAAAACCACCGCTGTGAAACGGGTGGCATTTTGCTATTCTCTTGATCGACAGGTAACAACCCTGCAGTACGCCATATCTGCGGATGGCCTGATAACTGTATTCAGAACAGGAAGGATAGAATCGGCAATTCCGGCCCAGATAAGGTGAAATGGCCGCCTGATAGAACCTAATTACAATTAGGGGTAACTGTCTAATAGCTATTTCTCCGCGATCCTCAAAAAAATTTCGTGCAGGCACGTTCTCACCTGTTCCCGGGTTGCTGTCGCGGCGCTTTTCTTGGCAATGAGATTGATGTCCCAGGCATCCCCCAGAAGGTGCTTGTTCAAACGGAAAAACTCTCGGCATGTTCTTTTAAGCCGATTGCGGGTCACTGCCGGGCCGACTCTTTTAGAGATGGTAAGGCCCAGTCGTGATCTGTCCCCCGGCCCTTTTTTATAAATACAAAGAAAGTGCTGACGATGATACTTAGCACCGCCTCTGCCAAGAGACAGGTAGTCGCCTCTTTTCAGGAGCCGGTCTTGCTTTGGGTACCCGTATTCCGACATGTTTGCGGTTAAGGTATGCCGCGCGCCGCAGCGTTTATCCGATTGGCCCGGTTTCCTGCGGACCAATGAGAAAAAAGAATCCACCCCGGGGCGCATTCTTTTTTCACGGTGTTTATTCGCTTATAATCCAGCCGGCCAACAGGCGGGGCGCGCTCTGCCTTTGGCTCTTCTCCGGTTGATGATCCGGCGCCCGGCCTTGGATGACATCCGCTTTCTAAATCCGTGGGTCCGGGCCCGTTTGATTCTGCTTGGTTGAAATGTCCGTTTCATTTTAAACGTTTCCTTTTATCTATTCCGTTTCATGCCTGCCGAACGGCGCCTGCCTCCGTCAATAGTCCACTACAATCGGACACAATACACACATACGATTGTGTCTGTCAAGATTGAAAATCATTGATTTAAGCCTGGTGCTCAAATATGTCGAACTCCTCCATGTGAAACTCATTATGGGGGTATATAACCACCGGCTTGGCGGTAATCTGCTCCAACAAAATGATGATCCGGTTTTCCTCCCCATGCAGGTACTCCGCTATTTCGGGATTGACTCGCAGGGTAAAACGATCCCCGGTCATGTCCTGGGCGGCCCGCAGAATTTCCCGGTAAATATTAAAACAAATCGTGCGCCGAGATATTTGATACCCGGCCCCCTCGCAATAGAAGCAGGGCTCACACAAGAGGCTGGTCAAAGACTTTTTGACCCGTTTGCGAGTCATTTGAATCAACCCCATTTCCGAAAAGGGCAGGATGTTGATCTTGCTGCGATCCTTTTTCAATGACTCCTTGAAAGCGTTGTGGATTTTATCCTGGTTGGACTTTCTATCCATATCTATGAAATCGATGATGATGAGTCCACCGATATCACGCAGCCGTATCTGGTAAGCTATTTCCTTGACGGCCTCGAGATTGGTTTTCACGATCGTTTCTTCCAGGTTGTGTTTGCCCACATAGCGGCCGGTATTGACATCGACGGCCACCAGGGCCTCTGTTTGCTCGATCACGATGTAGCCCCCAGATTTGAGCCACACTTTTTTCTGCAGCGCCCGGGAAATATCGCCTTCCAGATTATATGCATCGAATATCGGTTCACTGCCTTCGTAGAGTTCAATAGAATTGCGCAGACTCGGCATGAAGGTTTCTATGAATCTTTTAATGGTATCGTAGGCGCTTTTCGAATCAATGATGAGACGTTCCGCCTCGCTGGTCAGCAGGTCCCGCAGCGCCCGTAAACCGACATCGAGCTCCTTGTGCAGCAGCGCCGGGGCTGAAGCCGCCTGATATCTTTTCAGAATGTTCTTCCAAAGGTTGTTCAGAAATTTCATTTCCCGGGACACCTTGCGGCTGTCTATGCCCTCGCTGGCCGTCCGGGCTATGTATCCAATGTGGTCTTCCCGTAGATCACCGATCATCTCCTTCAACCGGTTTCTTTCCGCCTCGTCTTCGATCTTCCGAGACACCCCGATGTGATCTGAATTCGCCATGAGAACCAGGTAGCGTCCGGGCAGGGAAACGTGGCCGGTTACCCGGGCGCCCTTGGTACCGATGGGCGACTTGGCAACATGCACCAGGATCTCCTGCCCTTCCCGCAGCAGTTCTTCAATGTGTTTTTCGCGGTCAGAGGCGTTAAAAAAATCATCGCTCTCCGCATCCTTTTCTATCGCGTCCTGTTGAACATCACCATTGCCGAAAGCTTGCGCATAGTCATCCTGGCTATACAGACGTTCATCAATGACATCGTTTACATGCAGAAATGCAGCTTGTTCGAGACCAATGCTGACAAACGCAGCCTGCATGCCGGGTAAAACCCGCTGTACCCGGCCTTTATATATATTCCCGGCGATATCAGAGCCGTCTTTCCTCTGGACAAACAGTTCCACGATGGTCCCATCTTCCTGGATAGCGACCCGGGTTTCGTGCTCCGCAACGTTAACTATCAGTCTTCGATACATGGTTTGTTTTCGCTTTTTAGCAAAGTGTGGTGGCGTGCGTTTCTATACCGGCCGGGTGCCCAATTTGACAATGCGTGCGGCGCGAATGCTTTCCTGGTCCAGTTTGAAGATACTCCCGAGAACATCGGCCGGCCGCACGGTTTTACCGGCATCCGTGTTAAGTCTTAAAGCTAACTCTTTTTCAGACGAAATTACAATATTTTCAATCATTTTTTTAAGATCGAGATCTTTCCGGCGACCTTTTTTGCCGGTCTTGGTAAAGATCCAGTCCGGCGCATTTTTGAATTCATCCAGGTGTTGGTGGGTAAACGTGCCGACCTGCAGGGCGACCGAGTATCTTACCGGAGGGGTCTGCGAGCCTTTCTTTTTCCGGGCAGTGGAAATGGACCGGACCTGCAACCCCCGGGGCAATTCCTGGTTCAGCCGGTGGATAAGCTTCTGCTCGTCCTCGTCCTTCAAAATGGCTACCTTGAAAAATTCTTCCAGGCTTTCCATACCCAGAGGCAGGGTGTCCAGAAAGGAAAGCTTGGCCTTGGGATGATGCCCGCGGGTAAATTTAACCGTGATATCGGCTCTTTTAAGCGCGCGTGCAATAATGCTGGCCATTTCCAGGTGACCCAGAAAGCGGGCATCGCCGGTTTTGGAAAATTGGACCTTGACCGAACGGAAGTGTTCGTCGTCTTCCGGCAGATTTGCCGGTGGCAAGCTTTTCCCGCTGTCCGCAATATCGATGGAAAGAAGCGGTGCCAATGATTCGAAATCACAGACACCGCAGTCGTTGCACTCACCGTGCCGGCAGTCTGTAGACGTTTGACCATTCAGGGCCTGCTGCCACTCCGCCTGTAAATACGACTTGTTAACGCCGATATCAATCACATCCCATGGCAGTGGTTCATCGAGGGAACGCATTCGCCGGGTATAAAAATCCATGTCGATATCGCTCTCAACGATAGCCGCCTGCCAGAGATCCAACCTTAATTTGTCTCCCCACCCATCAAAGCGGCATCCCTGGCGATAAGCGTTCACCAGCAAACGACTGAGTTTGCGGTCACCCCGTGACCAGGGTCCCTCCAGGAGGCTGATTTCAGGGTTCTGCCACTTGAATTGGATCCCCGGAAGTTTCAAGGCGCTCCTGAGTCGATTCAGGTTGTCGCGGGATGCTTCCAGAGAAATCTGGGAAGACCACTGAAAAGGCGTGTGCGGTTTGGGGATAAAGGTGCCCACGCTGACATTGAGGTTGCGTCGCCGCGCTTTTTCATCGCGGCTGTGCCGCAATGACTTGACCAACCGGATCAATTCATCCAGGTCTTCCGGGGTCTCGGTGGGCAGCCCGGTCATAAAATAAAGTTTGACCAGTTTCCAGCCCAATGAAAAGGCGTCATCGACCGTGTTTTGAATATCCGCCTGGGAAATGTTTTTATTGATGACATCCCGCAGCCTCTGGCTGCCGGCTTCCGGTGCGATGGTAAATCCGGTTTTACGTACCTTTTTTATCTGTTGCATCAGTTCCGGCGTCAGGGTACCGGCCCGCAGGGAGGGTAGCGAAATGGCGATATGCTGATTTTCACAAGTCTCCATCAAGTATTCCATAAGCTCCGTGATTTGACTGTAATCACCGGTGCTGAGCGATAAAAGTGACAGGTCCTCGTAACCGGTCAGTTTCAGGCTGTCCCGAGACAGCGCGGCCAGCGTACGGGCGGATCGTTCCCGCACCGGCCGGTATAGCATGCCGGCCTGGCAAAACCGGCATCCCCGGGTGCACCCCCGGGAAAGCTCCAGCCGTAGACGGTCGTGGACCGGGCGCCCATAGGGAACCGGGGGGGTGGTCGGAAACGGGGCCTGATCAAGACTGGAAATGACGGTGCGCTGTACGGCGGTTTTGGAGGTTCTTTCCGGTATGAGGGTCTGAAATCCATCGTCGTCATAAACGACCCGGTAGAAAGCTGGGATGTAAACACCGGCAAGGCGGTCCCACGCCTTGAGCAGCACCTCCTTGTCCCGGTTTCCGGCCTGTTTCCATTCGATCCAGGCTGCGGCCATGTCCTGGACAACCTGCTCGCCATCCCCGATGACGACAGCATCAAAAAAATCCGCAACCGGTTCCGGATTGCAGGTGCAGGGCCCCCCGGCAATGACAAATGGGTGGGAGTCGTCCCGATCCCGTGCGTAAAATGGAATGCCCCCCAAATCAAGCATGGTGAGCATATTGGTATAATTCAACTCATATAGAAGGCTGAAACCGATGATATCCATGTTCGCCAGGGGTGTTCGGCTTTCAAGGGTACCCAACGGAATTCCGGAATTGCGTAATTTGGCTTCCATGTCGTTACCCGGCGCAAAAACCCGCTCGGCGCAGATGTCCGGCTGGGCGTTGAGGATGTGGTAGAGAATCTGCATGCCGAAATGGGAAGTGCCGATCTGGTAAAGATCCGGAAAGGCCAGGGCCACCTTTAGAGCAATTGCCTGGTGATCCTTGTGAACGCTGTTGATCTCGTTCCCGAGATACTGACTCGGCTGCTCAACAAAGGGCAGTAGGTCTTGAACGCTTTTTTTGGGCATGTTATAAATTTTTACCTGTGTTGCTGAAGAAAAAGGAATCTAAATGCCAGAAAAATCCGCGGCAAGCAATAAAAACATCTGTATTATAAACAGAATCTTCCTGATTGGCCTGATTTGCGGCCTCCTGTTACCTCCGCCCGCTCTTGCTGAAAAATATAACCGTGAAACCGCAGTTGTCAAAACCGTCAAACGGGTTGGACCGGCGGTGGTAAACATCAGTTCGGAGTATGAAACCCGGCCGGAGCAGAACCCGTTCAACTCATATGGCATGGACCCATTTTTCGAGCGCTTCTTCAAAGACTTCTTTGATCATGGGTACAACCGGCAGCAAAAGCGGACCAGTCTGGGGTCCGGGGTCATCATAGACGGGAACCGCGGCTTCATTCTGACCAACGCGCATGTCATCACCCGCGCCGGTACGATTACCGTTACCCTCAAAGATGAGCGCGAGTTCAACGCCCAGATTGTCGGTGCCGATCCAGATTCCGACCTGGCGGTGTTGAAAATCGACTCACGAGGATCCCTCCCGGATATCCAGATGTCCCGCAGCGACGATCTGTTGATCGGCGAAACCGTGATCGCCATCGGCAATCCTTTCGGTTTTTCGCACACCGTGTCGACCGGCGTGATCAGTGCCGTAAACCGGAGTGTCCGCACCGATGCCCGCACTTTTCACGATTTTATCCAGATCGATGCCCCGATCAACCCGGGAAATTCGGGCGGCCCCCTGCTTAATAATAATGGTGACCTGATCGGCATCAACACGGCCATATATGCCAACGCCCGCGGTATCGGGTTTGCGATCCCGATCAACAAGGCCCGCCGCATCGTTTCCGATCTGATTGCCTACGGCGAAGTTATCCAGGCCTGGATCGGCCTGCTGGTTCAGGACCTGAACCGGGAACTGGTTGAACATTACAAGATCCCCACTGGAAAAGGGGTCATCGTGGAATCGGTTACCCGCATGGGGCCGGCAGATCGTGCCGGCATAAAAAGCGGTGACATTATCATGAAGGTAAACAGCCGCCCGGTGCCATCCAACAGCGCCTTTCAGGATATCATGCGGGCGGTGGCCGCCGGCCAGACCATCGAGATTAACCTCAAGCGCCGGGACCGGTTCATCACAGCCAGGGTCAATGTCACGGTTTTCCCGCCCGAACAGGCCCTGGCCCTGGCCGAGTGGTTGCTCGGAGTGGCCGTCGCCGAACTGGATCGCAACGTCCGCCGTAAATACCGGGTCGCCGCGGAAACGGGTGTGCTGATTACCACCCTGCGTACCGGCACTTACCTGGACCGGATCGGGGCCGGACCGGGAGATGTCATTCGCCGCATCGATGATTACAATATCAACAATGTTGAGGATTTTAAGGCCGCCATCGTCAAATTTCGCCGGAAAAAATCTGTGGTGGTGCTGTTGCAGCGCGGACATCGCGGGTACTATATTACGGTTAAGCTATAAATTCGGTTTAAAAGCGCTCTAACAGGCTCAATCTCCGCGTTGGGCCCTCGGGTTCAGCACAGAGTGAAGCGTCAGCGCTATCCTCGAAATACTGACAAGTATTTACCACGCAAGGCATTGGCTTCGCTGGCACCTCCGGTTTGAACCTCACGGCCGCCTTGACCTTGAACCTATTAGAGCGCTTTTCAACTGATTTAATTAAAATATGACACGGCGATTAGCGAGGAAAATTATGACGCGTGAAAAGATAGTCAAACTGCTGGGGTCAAGAAGCCCGGTGGACGAAGTGTTGATTAAAGGTTGGGTACGCACCCGCCGCGATTCAAAGGGTTTTTCTTTCCTGGAAATCAATGACGGCTCATGCCTGAAGAACATCCAGGTAATCGCGGATGAGTCCCTGGCCAATTATGATGATATTCGTAAGGTCACCACCGGCTCGGCAGTGGCGATTACCGGCCGCCTGGTTGAATCCAAGGGAAAGGGACAAGGTTGGGAAATTCAAGCCGAAGCAGTCGATATTATCAACATCGCCCCGGACGACTTCCCCCTGCAGAAAAAGCGACACACCGATGAATTTTTACGCACCATTGCCCACCTGCGCCCGCGGACGAACAAATATAGCGCAGTATTTCGCATTCGGTCGGAACTGGCTTTTGCCGTACATAAATTCTTCCGGGATCGCGACTTTCGGCATATCCATACCCCGATTATCACCGGCAGTGATTGCGAAGGCGCCGGCGAGCTGTTTCGGATCACGACCCTGCCACCCGATAAGGCCGCTATCAAAGATGGGAATACCGACTTTTCAGATGATTTTTTCGGTACCGAGGCCAACCTCACCGTTTCCGGTCAGCTTTCGGCGGAAATGCTGGCCTTGTCGCTGGGCGATGTCTATACGTTTGGACCGACCTTCCGGGCTGAAAACTCTAACACCAGCCGGCACGTGGCGGAATTCTGGATGGTGGAGCCGGAAATGGCGTTCTGCGATCTGGACGGCAATATGCAGCTGGGCGAAGACCTTATCAAGTTTCTGGTTTCCTGGATCATCGATCACTGTGCCGACGATTTGAACCTGTTTGCCCGGTTCGTGGACAAAACCCTGATGCCCACGCTCGACAATATCGTCTCATCCGAATTTGAGCGCCTGCCCTATACAGATGCAATTGAAATATTGAATAAATCCGGCCAAAAATTTGATTATGCCGTGGATTTCGGAAAAGATCTCCAGTCGGAGCACGAACGCTACCTGTCCGAGCAGCACTTTGAAAAGCCGGTCATCCTGTACGATTACCCCAAGGAAATCAAACCGTTCTACATGCGTTTGAATGACGACGACCGGACAGTGGCGGCCATGGATGTGCTGGTGCCGCGGATCGGTGAAATTATCGGCGGCAGCCAGCGTGAAGAACGGCTTGAGGTACTGAAACGTCGCATTGCCGAAACCGGCATGGCGCAAGAGCCCTATTGGTGGTACCTGGATGCCCGCCGTTTCGGCAGTGTGGAGCACAGTGGCTTCGGAATGGGATTTGAGCGGGTCCTGATGCTGGTGACGGGGATCTCAAATATCCGCGACGTGATTCCGTTTCCCAGAACCCCGGGGAGTATCGAATTTTAGGAACACCGACCCCAAACCAGGAGGCAACAATTTTTGGTGTTGCCCAAAATAAACCACCGGCACCCCTACACACACGGCCCGCGGTTACTTCCCCGTGCTGGCCGCGCATTCATTCTTGCCCAGGTCAAGGATCTCCTGTTCGTCCTCGTTTTTTTCCACCAGACCGGCGTTGACCTGCCGGATCACCGCATACTCGGGCGGCTGCTCGCGCATGTTCTCCTTGATGAACTGGATGAAATCGGCTTCCCTGGCAATGTTGTAAATATCCTTATTGTGTTCGCGAATCTCGCCCATCGTGGCGGCCACAACATAGCTGTCAGCGCTGGCTTCGCCCCAATCGGCAAAGTGGCCGGGCAGAGCCACCACCGCACCGGGTAGGGGCGCAATCCGCTCCTGCAAGGTGGCGTAGAGCAGTTGGGCCCAGGCCTCGGCCTGCCCGCCCAGATCTGGCCGGCCCACGGACTGCACGAACACGGTATCGCCAGTGATCAGGAAGCTGTCATCTATAAAATAACAGGTGCTGCCCGGGGTGTGCCCTGGGGTGTGGATCACCTTGACCTCGGGGCCGCCTCCGCAGGCGAAAGTGTCACCGTCAACGCTCGCGCTGTATTGGAACACTGCATCCTTGAAGTCGTCCGGCGGAGCCGTGAAGGTCGCGCCCGAGGTCTGGGCAATGTGGTGGGACCCGGCGATGTAGTCGGCCTGCAGGTGGGTCTCGAATGTGCGCACCATCTTGACGCCCTTCTCCCTGGCAAAAGCGGTGTAGAAGTCCACGTTGCGGGAGGGATCGAAGAGCATCATCTCTCCCTTGTACACCAGGCCGTAGCTGCAGGAGGCCTTGCCGGGGCGGAGGAACTGGTATAGTTCGTATTCCTTGTCCCCGGCCAGGTCCGACACCCGGATGGGAACCAGCATGTTACCCCAGGTTTTGATGCCGCCCTCCAGGTAGCGCACGTCGCCAAAAGATTTCGCCTGGTCCAGGATCTCACCCACGCATTTGGCTGAGCCCTCTTTGGCGCACACGATGTGCACGGGTTTTCCCGTGGGCACCTTGGCCACACTCTGGTCCTCAAACTCCACGAATTCCATGTACGGCACATTCGTCATGTCAAAGGTGCGCGGCCCCTCTATTTGAAACCGGGCGAACTCGGAGGCATTGCGCACATCGAGAAGTAAAAAGTCCGCGTTCTTCTTAGTGATGAGTTCGTACAAATCCTGTGCTGTGTAAGATTGTAAAGCCATCGATCCTCCTCTTCACGGAAAATGCGTAACGCGTTGTTAATGCTATATCTATTCTTTAAGGCAGCGGAGCTTTGCCAAGTCCTCAGCATAGCCGTAAAGATGCAGCCCCTTACTTTCCACAATCATTTCACCATCTTTCACGCCTATCTCCCCAGCCATGTATTCCTTGAGGTTCTGGATCCCGGCCAGGTTGGCCGGCAGGCCGCCCCATAAATCCCAGGAGCGAAAATAGACAAAAAAGTTGAGGGTGTCATCCTGAATGCGGGTATCGATCGATCTTAAACAGGGCGGGTCCAGCAAGGTACAGTCCGAAGGATGCGCCACCTGCAGCACCATCTGGTTGTTGCGGTGCCCGTGATTTTTGTAGGTTTGGATAATCCACTCGATCTGGTTGAGGTACAATTGCCCGTCTTCTGCAAACACGGCGGCGCCGTCCACTTCACGCTTGTCGATAATCTCTGCGTTGCCCTCCTCCCACCAGGCAAACTTGTTGCCGGTCAGCGGTGCCCGGGTAAGCCGTTCACCGTAGGTGTAGGATTCACCGATCTCTTTTTCACCGGTCATCAGATACTCGATATATGAGCGGTCGTAACCGTCCCCGCCGTAGATGTAGGCCTCTTCAACGGGGTTGGGGATACCGCAGGACGGCGGGATATCCGGAATCACCGGATGGGTGCCGGGATACTTCACGTGCCCACAGAAATAATCGTATTCCAGCCGAGTCTGTCCAGCATAAGAGCCTCGGTCAATGGTAAATCGGCGGCCTTCATCGAGAATATCGTGTACCGCTTGAAACCAGAGATCCGGCAGATCGCGTGCTTCAACAAAGTGAATTTTCATAACAGGTCCAACTCCGGTAAGAGGTTATTGTTTCAAAAGGTTCAATAGAGGTAACGCATATTTCTTTTATGGGTCAAGCAGCATCTCGAACCCGTTTAGAAGCTGTTTAGGGGGCCTGTTTGGTCCAAGATCAAGGTGGCCGTGGATAGTGGACCGGAGGAATACTTGAAGTATTTCGAGGATCTGCTATCCGCGCCCAACGCCGAGATTGGGCCAAACAGGCCCCTTAAACAGCTTCTAACAGCGGCTCCATCCGCAGTCCGGGCTGGAACACAAAATGCACCCGCTGGTCCGGTGCAGAGGGCTCCCGCAGTCCGGACACATGGCGCTACTGGTCGTCGGGCGGCCCTCCTCTGAAAAATGGACTTCCGCATCCTCCAGCTGCTCCATAACCTTGCGGTAAATCGGAGTGTTTTGCAGGGCGATATCCAGACCCTTGCCCATGCCGGCGGCACAGCTGTTTACTTCAACATTTTTACCGGAAAGAATGGCGCGCGTGCAGGCGGTGCAGTGTATGGCCTTCATTGATTTGATCAGTGCTTCCGGAGCAATCCCAGCCCGCAGGCAATAGGAAAGCAACACGCCCAGGGCTTTGGTGTTTGCGGTACAGCCGCCGCCTTCCGTACGGATGAACACCTCGATCACACCTTCATTATCGAAGTGGGGATCTACATATAGTTTGCCGCAAGCCGTTTTCATTTTCAGGCTGGGGCCGGTAGTCGCCCGCGGCCGCATTTTCAATTCACCTCTTTTGAGGGTGTCGTCAGCGCTTTTTGCGGCGGTTGCGACTTCAGCATAGAGGGCCTGCACATCACGGGAACCCTGGCGGTAGAAGGTAATGCCCTTGCACTGTGCCTTCCAGGCACGAAAGAATGCTTTTGATACAGCTTTCTTGGTCGTGTGATAAGGTGCGTTGAGAGTCTTGGAAACACCGGCATCAACGCCGCTATTCTGAAAGGCCGCCTGAACGGCAATGTGTTCATCCAGGGAGATCTCATCGGTGGTCGCAAAAAAGTCCGGAAGCTGGTTATTCCCGGTTTTATCCAACCATTCGCGGAAGACCGCCGGCATCATGGCCAATTTTTCGCCATCGAGACACGCCTTGGTATAATTGAAGCCGAAATGCGGTTCACATCCCGAGGAGCAGTCAGCCAGAACCGACAGTGTGCCGGTGGGTGCAATCGAGGTCAGCGCGCCGTTTCTCCGGGGAGTTGCACCGGTTTCGAATTGCTCAAAAAAGGGAGCCGGGCCGCGTTCTTCTGCTAACTGTCCGGAGGTTTCCAGGGCCTGGCTGTAAATGGTACCCATGATCTTTCGGGCAATTTTGACCGAATCTTTGGAACCATAACGCAGGTTCAATTTAATACATAGGTCGGCAAACCCCATAACGCCGAGGCCGATCTGCCGGAAACGCTTGGTGATCTGTTCAATCTCTTCCAGAGGATAGTGATTGGTGGAGATCACCGAATCCAGAAATCGGACGGCCGTGGCCGTGATGGACTCGAGTTTTTTCCAATTGATGCAGGCTTTTCCGGAAATCCAATTGCCCATGACCACCGCATTGAGGTTTATGGATCCCAGGTTGCAAGAACTGTAAGGCCGCAGCGGTTGCTCCCCGCAGGGGTTGGTAGCCGTTATCCGGCCGGCGGCCGCCAATGGATTGTGCTTATTGATGGTATCCAGAAAGATGATCCCCGGCTCCCCGTTGCGCCAGGCGGCCGCGACCATCGCATTCCAGATAGCCCGGGCTTTTACAGTTTTTCGTTTCTTATCATTGAAAACAAGGTCGTAGTCATCATTCTGCGCGGCCGCCCGCATGAAGGCATCGGTCACCCCCACTGAGATATTGAAATTTTTCAATTCACCTTCGAGGGTTTTACTGGCGATAAAATCTTCGATATCAGGGTGGTCAACCCTCAATATCCCCATGTTGGCCCCATGCCGGGTACCCCCTTGTTTGATGATATCTCCGATGGTGTAGTCGAAAATCCCCATTGTTTTTATGGGCCCCGTCGCGCGCCCATCGGTCGAGTTAACCCGATCACCCCGCGGGCGGATATTTGAAAAATCCATTCCGGTTCCGCCGCCGTAGGCTTGTACATCCACGGCATCGGACAGGGTTTTGAAAATCCCCTTGCGGCTGTCTTCCAGCGGCAGGACAAAACAGGCGCTGCCGGAGCCGTTGTTCCGGCCGAAGTTTCTCAGGGTCGGGCTGTTGGGCAGAAAAGTCAGGTCATGAATCAACTCGTAATAGGTCCGGGCCCACTTTTTGCGGGCAGACGCCGAGGTCTCATCTTCTGCGACCTTGTTTGTAACCCGTCCGCACAGATCCTCCCAGGTTTCACCCTCGGCGAAATAGCGTTTTTCCAGAACTTTTAAAGCATTTTGCGATAGCGGCATCTTACACTCCGAAAAAGTTAAACCCCACTGCTGCGCGACCACTCCCAACATATCAATAAAATGACCGTTTTTAATTATTTAATAAAAAAAAGACCGGAAGGAAAAACTTCCGGTCTTTATAACTTACCTGGTAGTGGGACAATCAACAATACCAGGGTATTATTCTAGCCAGTGGTGATCTATTTTCTTCACCGCATTTTCATCTATCACCCAAAGTAGCACGTTCCTTCAATTATATTGGCCCCGGCCAAGGTTGATATAGAAATGCAATGAGGGGCATGTCGAATAGCACCGTTATTTTTTCTGATATGGGCCGGCAACAAGAACTCATAATGATTATTAAGCGGTGAAGAAAATAGATCACCGCTGGCTATCATCTATATATCAAGCATACTAACTTCCAGGGCATTCTCCTGGATAAATTCCCGCCGGGGCTCCACGTCCTCGCCCATTAAAACCGTGAAAATGGCATTGGTTTCAATGACATCTTCGATCTTCACCTGGCAGAGGGTGCGCTTGCCGGGATCCATGGTCGTCTCCCACAGCTGATCGGGGTTCATTTCTCCAAGACCCTTATATCGCTGGAGATTCAGACCTTTTTTGCCCTCCTCGATCATATGTAGAACCAGCGCTTTTTTATCTTTGATCTCGGTTTCAACCGCATCCTTGTCAGTTGTAATAGCGGTAAACGGCGGGTTGTCGCGGTCCAACACCTTTTTACCGAGTAAACTGGCTTTCTGGTAGTTGTTTGAATAGACCAGTCCCCGGCCTATTTTAAGTGGCAAGACATCTTTGCGCGGCCCGGCGGCAAAGGCCGCTTCCATAGAATTTTCAGGCGGCGGTGTAATGATCATCTCATAAACGCCGACATCTTCATTCCAGAGCAAGTCTCCGGCATCATACCCATTGGCCCGCAGCGCCACCTTCAGGCTTTCCATCTTGTCGGGGTCCTTTAGAAAGTCTTTGCCTTCGACGCCTTTTTTAATCAAAAACTCAACGATATCCGCCATGATCCGCTTGGCCTCAATTTTTTCGATAATAGCCAGGTACTCGGAAAGTTCGCAGAGAAACAGATACAACTCATGATCGGCCAGAACGATATCCTTGATTTTCAGGCTGCGTTTTTCACAGGCTCTTTTTAAAACGAAATCGTTGAGTTCGGCTTCGTCTTTTAAATAGATCGGGTTTTTGCCCTTACCCACTTTAAACAGGGGCGGCTGTGCAATGTAAAGATATCCTTTATCAACAATTTCGGGCATCTGACGATAAAAGAAGGTCAATAGCAGGGTGCGGATGTGGGACCCGTCCACATCGGCATCCGTCATGATAACGACTTTATGATACCGGATTTTATCAATATCGTATTCTTCCTTGCCGACACCGGTACCCAGGGCGGTTATGATATTTTTAATTTCCTCGCTGCGCAGAATCTTATCGAAGCGGGCTTTCTCTACATTGAGGATCTTTCCCTTGAGGGGCAAAATAGCCTGAAATCTGCGATCCCGGCCCTGTTTGGCGCTACCTCCGGCGGAATCGCCCTCCACCAGGAAAATTTCACGTTCTGCCGGCTCGGTGTATTGGCATTCCGCCAATTTTCCAGGCAGGGTGGAATCGATGAGCGATCCCTGTTTCCGGGCCAGATCCCGCGCCCGTTTGGCGGCATCCCGCGCCCGGGCCGCGTCCACGGCCTTGGACATGATTTTTTTAGCAACGGCTGGATTTTCTTCAAGGAAAATGCTCAGTTTTTCATTGACCAAAGACTCAACCAGCCCTTTGACTTCGCTGTTGCCCAATTTTGTTTTGGTCTGGCCTTCAAACTGGGGATTCATGATTCTGACACTGATAATCGCGGTCAGCCCCTCCCGGATGTCATCTCCGCTGATCTTGGCCTGAAGGTTTTTCGGCAGGTTGCCTTTCAAAGAATACTGATTGATGGTCCGTGTAAGGGTGGCTTTAAATCCAATCAGGTGAAAACCACCTTCCGCGGTATTGATATTGTTGGCAAACGAAAATATTTGATCTTTATACGTATCGTTGTACTGGATGGCGACTTCCATCTGTACATCGCTTTTGGTACCCTCTATAAAGACCGGCTCGTGCAGAGGGTTATGATGGCGGTTTATATATTTAACAAAGGAGACGATCCCGCCTTCATAGTAAAATTCATTGTTATCCTCGGTGCGTTCGTCCTTGAGTTTGATCCGCACCCCGCGGTTGAGAAAAGCGAGTTCGCGCAGCCGGCGGCTCAGAATATCATAACTGTATTCCGTACTGTTGAATATACTGCTATCAGGTAAAAAATGAATTTTGGTGCCGCGTTTGGTGGTGGCCCCATTTTCTTTTAATTCGTTGGTTTTTATACCTTTTTCGTATGTCTGATGATAAGAGCGGCCGTTGCTGTAAATTTCCACTTCTAAAAAACTGGAGAGGGCGTTCACCACGCTGACTCCCACCCCGTGCAGGCCGCCGGATACCTTGTAGCTGTCATTGTCGAACTTGCCGCCGGCGTGGAGTTTGGTGAGGACGACTTCAACTGCCGGCACTTTTTCAGTCTTGTGAATGCCGACGGGAATTCCGCGTCCGTTGTCTTCAACGGTGATACTGTTGTCCGAATGGACCAGCACTTTAATCGTGTCGCAATGTCCGGCCATGGCCTCATCGATGCTGTTATCCACCACTTCGCAAACCAGGTGGTGCAGCCCGGCCACATCCACATTGCCAATATACATCGACGGCCTGAGTCTTACCGGCTCAAGACCCTCCAGAACATCGATACTACTCTCATCGTATGTTTTTTCCATTAGATACGCATAGGCATGATAACGCTTACAAAACGTTGTTCATCCTCTCCTTCGATAATACACGGTTTTTCTTCATCAATCAGGTTGATAAGGATACCTTCACCCTCCAGGACACTGATGGTATCAATAAAAAATCTTGGATTGAAAGCCATTTCCATTGTGTCACCACCATAGGGAATTTCCATCTCTTCCTTGGATTCACCGATATCGGGATTGGTGGAAGTGATCACCAATTTATCATCTGAAAAACTGAAAATAACCCCTTTGTAGTTTTCAGAACTCAGAATGGACATTCTTTTCAGCATCATTTGGAATTCATTCTTATTCAGCCGTACGGAATGTCCGCCCTTTATTTTGATGATGTCGGCATACTTGGGAAATTCGCCCTCCAGCAGGCGGATGATAATATTTTCACTATCCTTTTTAATTATAAGATGGCTCTCGCGAACACCAATACCAACGGTTCCGTCTGTATCTAAAAATTTATTGACTTCACTGAGGCCTTTTTTGGGAATAATGACACTGGCCTCCATTTCCAGTTGCCCTATCTCTTCCGACAAATAATCTGTCTTGGACAGGCGGCTTCCATCTGTTGACACCATCCGCAGCAGTTTTTCTTCGTCGGTTTCTATTTTCTCTAGATAAACCCCTGTTATATGGGCTCTTTTATCATCTGAGGAACTAATGGTCAGTGATTTTTCTATCATTTTTTTGAGCGCACTGTTTTCAATCTCAAAAAGGCCCTGGTCGTCTATGGCCGGAATACTGGGAAAATCATCCGGGTTCATACCTACGATGTGATATTCAACATTCTTGTTGCTGATCTCGATCCAGTGATTTTCCACCTCATTGACCAGAATATCCTCACTAGGAAAATCACGCACGATCTCAAAAAGTTTACGGCCGTTTATGGCGATGGTTCCACTTGATTCTACAACGGCGGGATAGAGACCCTCAAACCCCGTTTCCAGGTCTGTGACTGCCAGGGATACACCTTTTTCCGTGGCGCTGATCAGGATATTGGAAGTGATGGCAAGATTACTTTTGCGACCGGCCAATCCCTGCACTTTGGACAGCACATCCAGAACATCGCTCTTTTTAATCATAAATTTCATAATGAGTTCCTTTCAAAAAAAGAATCCAGGTATTATGAATATATCCATTTCTTTATATGATTAACCGTTTTCGGCCAACTATCCGAAACTCTATCTTTAATAAATAATTTAAACAGGTTGTATATAAAATCAATTACCTGTTCGTACAGGTAGATTTTCTCTATAACCGCTCCTTCAATATCATCGCCGCTTTCTACCGGAGCGACCGGCGGCGTCTTTAGACTGTAAATATTGAGGCTCTCACCCTTTAAATTGAAACTCCAGACATACTCACCCATGGTTTGGACAAGGTTTATTTCAGTTACGACCGCCCCTTTTTTGAGAGCCAGCAGACCCTCCTCAAGACCCGCATCGTCACCCTTGATGGTAATGGCTTCCAGGACTTCTTCATTTCTGCGTTTCTCAATAACCATACGATTGCCGATGGTCAGCGAATCCAAATTTTTAGCGGCCGCCGGCAAGCGTTCCGGTTCATTTTCTACCAGAAACCACAGCCAGGTTAAAAATTCGTAGCCTATAAATTTATAACGGTTGTAACTGACGCTGACATCCAATATGGTTTATCCTGTAAAAGCGGTAGGTGCAAGTTTGGCAAGCCTGTCTTTTTCTGGTTCCGTAAGGCCCGCTAACAGATTTGCCATGGTATACGGAAAAACCCTGATGAGGGTCAGCTTGAATGTTTTGGAAAAAAGGGTTTCCAACTCCTCATTGGCCGATTTCAGATTGGAAAAAAACCAGAGTTTACCACCCTCATAATCCCAGACAATGTCATATATATTGGGGGTTGCCGGGATCCTGAGGGTGAGGGTCGTTTTTACGTGCTCCCGGATTTCACGCTTCTCATTTTTAGATAGAAAATCGCGACCTGATTCAGTCAGGCGTTTGGACATCTCTAAAAAATAATGTTTCTTCATCGTTTTCGCAGGGATACTTTTTTTGTCGATCCTGAGCGAAAATAGAAACCGGGTGTCTAAAGACACCCCAGCAAGTTCAAATTCCGGTTTGTATGGATTTTCAAAAGCGGCCCACCCGGAGACCAACTCTTCAGATTCATTATCGATATCGGTAATAGAATTCCTCTGTAAGCCTTTCAGGACAGCTTCGTTCACCGGGGCGGGCAATTGTCCTTCTACTTTGTACTGGGTTATGGAAACCGACGAAGATAAAACGCCCATTAAAATGATCCCTGCAATCTTGAATTGCTATACCTGAAATCCAAGCAGCGAATGTCCGGGTGGTAAATACTGATTGACGAATTCCCTGTCTGGGTTCTAAAAGAAAATACAACCATACCAATATATTGTGCTCAATATCATTAAAACATGTATATATAGCCTTTTTTCAGGGTAGTTACAAGATAATTTTAGTCTTTCAGCACCTTGAAAACAACCCGCATTTTAATAAACAAGATAGATACTTTATTCCTTTCTTTTTATATAATTTAAAAGAATAAGATTAATGACTGTTCATAACCCCAATAAGACTTTAAGTTTCTGAATTATATTAATAATATTTAAATACAGAATATCTATATCAACGGGGTCAAAAATAGAGAAACCACCATTTTAATAACAGCTTTGACGGGGTTGCTCATAACCATCAAGTTATGAAAAATCTATCGATAGGTTACAGACAGGCGGCAAATGTATTTTATTGGTGATCTGCATGTTCATTCAAAATTCTCACGGGCGACCTCCAAAAACCTTGATCTCGAGAATTTATATGTATTTTCGCAACTTAAAGGTATAACTGTTGTTGGCACCGGTGATTGCACCCACCCAGGGTGGTTTTCTGAAATCAGTGAAAAACTCGTTCAGGCCGAACAGGGTTTATTTCGCCTTAGAAGAGATATTGAACAAGCCTGCGATCGGCAGGTTCCAAAAGCCTGCCGGGGACCGGTACGATTTATCCTGCAGTCGGAAATAAGCAATATATATAAGAAAGATGGTAAAACCCGCAAGAACCACAATCTCGTGTTTTTTCCCGATCGCACGGCTGCCGGCCGGTTCAATCAAAAATTGGACGCCATCGGCAATATTAAATCGGACGGACGCCCTATTCTGGGGCTTGATGCCCGTAACCTTCTGGAAATATTAATTGAAGTAGATGAAAATGCCTTTTTTGTGCCGGCCCACATTTGGACACCCTGGTTTTCATTACTGGGTTCCAAGTCAGGCTTCGATTCCATAGAAGCCTGTTTTGAAGATTTAAGCGACCATATCTTTGCGGTGGAAACCGGACTCAGCTCGGATCCGGAGATGAATTGGCGGGTATCCCAACTGGACCGCATGACCCTCATTTCCAATTCGGATGCGCATTCTCCGGGAAAGCTTGGCCGTGAAGCCAATATGTTCAACACGGAACTCGATTATCAAAGTATTAAGAAAGCCATTGCAGCGGGAGATGGGAAATCATTTACCGGAACCATCGAATTTTATCCGGAGCAGGGGAAATACCATTTTGATGGACACCGTAAATGTAAAGTAAGACTCGATCCACGGGAAACCCGTAAAAAGAACGGACTTTGTCCGGTATGCGGTAAAGCGCTGACCTTAGGCGTCGCCTACCGGGTTGAAATGCTGGCGGATCGGAAACCGAGGCACCATCAAAAAAATGAGGTTCCATTTTTAAAACTGGTTCCCCTGGTGGATATTCTCTCCGAAATATTCCAGGTGGGACCGGGTTCAAAAAAGGTGCTTGGTGGCTATGATCACGCCCCGAAGACCCTGGGGCCTGAATTTTCAATTCTCAAAGATCTGGACGCGGTAGCGCTGGATAGAGCGGGAATACCCTTTTTGGCAGAGGCGATCATGCGTATGCGCTCGGGCGACATACAGATTGACGGTGGGTACGATGGAGAATTTGGGGTCGTAAAAATATTCAGTCCGGACGAGCGGGAAAAACTATCGGGTCAGCCGCTGCTTTTTCAAATCCCGACTACCAAAAAAGTTCTGCCGCAGAATCTGACAGCCGCTCAGAATACGCCGCCCAAAGAGGCCTGCAAAGCTGACAAGAAGCAAAATAAATTATCAAAAAAACCAATAAAACCGAATATTAAGCTAAACAATGACCAGGAACGGGCCGTCCTTTTTACCCATCAACACCTGTTGATTGTAGCCGGCCCCGGTACCGGTAAAACCTTTACCCTGACCCATAGAATTGCCCATCTCATTGATGAGCAGGGTATCGGCGGACAACGTATTTTGGCTGTCACCTTTACCAACAAAGCCGCCCGGGAAATACGCTCACGCCTGGTCGGGATCCTCGGTACCGAAAAAGATCTACCCGAAGTGGGAACGTTTCACGCGTTTTGTTTCCAACAACTCAAGTCCATCTTTGCGGGCGAACATATCCGGATCATCCCTGATCGGGATAGAGACCAGCTAGTAAAAGAAGCGCTTTTCACAGTGAAAAGCAGCAGCCTGCCGCCGAAACATGATTACCGATTTTTCCGCGACGGCATCATCCGGGCCAAACAGAATTTACAGGGACCTGAAGATCTCCTGGAAAAATCATGCAAAGATACCGACAGCCGTGAATTAAAAGAAGTTTATACCTATTATCAAGATCTACTGCAAAGACAGCATCTCTACGATTTTGAAGACCTTATATTTCTGACCGCGCGCCAACTGGAACAGGATAATTCCTTTAAGAAAAAATTGCTATCCAGGTTCAGACACATTTTCGTAGATGAATATCAGGACATCAATTACGGCCAGTATAGATTGATCAAAGCCCTGACAACAGACAATGGAAACCTGTGCGCGATCGGAGATCCCGGTCAACCCATATATGGGTTCCGGGGGTCCGATCGTCGCTATTTTAACCGGTTCACCGATGACTTTCCGGGTGCGGCGGTTATCCGCCTGACCAGAAATTATCGCAGCAGCAATACTATTTTGAAAGCTGCTCACCAGGTCATCAAGCAAGATCGAAACGGCGGCGACCGCCTCTGCCTGTATTCTGAAATCGAGGGTGAGAAGACCCTGGGAATTATGAAGGCTGCCTCGGAAAAAGCCGAGGCGGTAACCATTGGCAAGCTGATTGAAAATATGGTCGGCGGAACCGGATTTCACAGCATTGATTTTGGAAAAGTTGGACCGGGCCAGGATACCAATCCCAGGAGTTTTTCAGATTTTGCCATTCTTTACCGGACGAACCGTCAGGGGCCACAACTTAACAACGTTCTTTCAAAGGCCGGGATACCCTGCCAACTGGCTCAACGGGATAGCTGGATGGATCAAAAAGATCTGGCCGAACTGATCGTTTTGCTCAGTGTGATAGAAGGGTCATCATACCTGAAGGATTTTGAACGCATTCGCAAAACCATCCATCCCGGTATCAGTCGCAAGACCGCTCAGCAATTGAAAACCTGGTATCTCAAGAACGATCTGACCATCGATGCCCTGAGATATTCGGTACGGCAGTTCCCGGTGGCAGGGCTTACCAGATCCCGGCAGGACCGGCTCTATGCGTTTTTAGGCCGCATCCATACCCTGCAAGGCGAAATGGAGGGATTCAGCGTAAAAGACAAATTGGTCTACCTGATTAAAAACACCCGCCTTTCCGGACGATTGCATCCGGATGCGTCAGACCATGAGGGCTCACAGAGACTGCTGGATTATGCGATACATTTTGGATATGATGCGCAGGCTTTTTTAACTGATCTGGCCTTAAGCCAGGACCCGGATACAGTCGCGGACAATGTAGAGAAAGTTGCCCTAATGAGCATGCATGCATCCAAGGGCTTGGAGTTTCCCATTGTCTTTATTGCCGGGTGTGATCACCAGCGCGTGCCTTATTGCCGCGGAAAGCCGGCCCCGGAAGATCTGGAAGAGGAGCGCCGGCTATTCTATGTTGCGGTTACACGGGCGCAGGAAAAAATCTTTTTCAGCTATGCTTTGAAAGGGCGCCTGTTCGGTCGGACACACCAATTTGAACTGTCTCCCTTTGTGAAAACTATTGAAAAGAAGCTGCTGGCTGAATATACCGTTGATAAACCGGTTCAACCCAAACCCAAACAGGATCAGATGCAATTGTTTTAAAAGGATTATAAATGGAAACCACCCTGATAAAGAAAATAGAACTTAAGAACGGTTTAACTCTTGAATTTATTGATGTATCACGTAAGGTAGCCGGAGACCGCTACCTCGTGGCGTTGAAGACCAGGGTTTCGGTTCCGGTAGCGCCCAGATGGTTTGCGGGTGACGAACCGGACATCCCCGACCCGGGGGATATCATTGCCAAGGTTGGATCCACTGTTGAATTCGAACAGAAAAAAGAGCGGGTATTCGTGGATGAAAGCGAAAAGCCGGTCGTGCTGGAAAATATGATGGCCCTGGCTGAAGATTACGGGGTGCGGTATATAGGACACCCCGATTTTCCCAAAAAGCTCATCTTGAAAGAATACAATGCCGACATCTAACGGCCGCGCCCCGCAACCCTGTATTCACAAAGCGCTGCTGTATATAAACGACACCGATCTCTTCCTGGATGAAGCCGATAAGGCCGTTGAGGTGATGCAGGCGGCTTTTCAAGAGGCCGACGTCGATTTAAAAGATGAGATCATTTTCCTGTTGGGCACTCTTGACCAACCGGAAATTTGCATGTGGCTGCACGCGATCCTGGCTGATCCGGCCCAAACACAAAGCACGCGCCGCAATGCAGCCCTGCAGTTAAGCGTGACAGCGGCGGCCTTGGAGAGCCCGGACGAATTGAGAGCGATACTGCTGGCCGACATCAACCATCCGGACTCGGTTGTGAGGCGCCTGGCCATTCTGGCACTGGGGTGGGAGGGCAATCAGCAGTCGGCGACAGAAATTGCCCGGCTAACTACCGACACCGATGCCTCTGTCCGGCAAGCCGCAACAGCTGCATTGTCCCATATCGCGCAAGAACCCTTAGACCAGCACGCCAAGGAGGGCTAAAGTGGAAAATCCGGTTAAGAATTTCTGGGATTTGAAGTTGGAGGCGCTCAAGGATGCGCTGGAAAAAAATAATTTTGACGTCTACCTGACCCGTTCGGCGGCCGATGCCAAAACACTGGTACTCGATACGCTTCTTCCTGAGCTGGCACCGCAAACAGTCAGCCGGGGCGGGTCCCTGACCCATATTCAAACCGGTATTTATGCGGAACTAAAAGATCGTCAGGGTATCACCATCCTGGATACCTATGATAAAAACCTGCCGCCCGAGGAAGCCTACGAATTGAGACGGCAGTCCCTATTGGTGGATCTGTTTATTACCGGGACCAACGCCGTGACGGAAAAAGGGCGCCTGGTAAACCTGGATATGATTGGTAACCGGGTAGCTGCAATCACCTTCGGGCCTAAAAATGTCATCATTTTGGTCGGCCGCAACAAGATTGTGGTCGATGTGGATGAAGCCATAGAGCGTATCAAGACCTATGCCGCCCCCGTGAACGTAATGCGCCTCGAGAAGAAGACCCCTTGCCTGCAGACGGGTGTCTGCCAGAATTGCAAAAGTCCGGAGCGAATTTGCAATGCCTGGACTATTTCTTAAAAAGCCTTTCCCAAGGGGAGAATTAAGGTTATCCCTATCAACGAGGATCTTGGGTTTTAGGACCGGAACAGACCTCCAGCCATGAAACCGGAGGCGTGCAAATGTTTTCTCGCCTGCCTGAGCCTGGCGTTGTTTTTACTGGCCGCTACCTGCGTGAACGTCGGCGCCGACATCTATATGTATATCGACAGCAACGGCATTCTGCATTTCTCCAACGTACCGACCCCTTCACAGTACCGCCTATACATTAAGGAGCGTCCCGGTCGCGACCCCGAGTTCTCCAATCCTCGCAGTTTTGACCGGATCATCAAGGAAGCGGCCCGAACCCATGGTCTCTCCGAACCATTGCTCAAAGCCACAATCAAAGCCGAGTCCAATTTCAACCCGCGGGCGGTTTCGAAAAAAGGCGCCAAAGGCTTGATGCAGATCATGCCGCAGAATTTCAATTCCCTCAACATCCGCAACCCCTTTAACCCGCGTCAAAATATCATGGGCGGGGCCAAATATTTCAAACAGATGCATACCCGGTACAATGGCAAACTCCCCCTGGCTCTGGCCGCATACAATGCCGGGCCGCACATGGTGGACAAGTACAAGAGTATCCCCCCTTTTCCGGAAACGCGTAATTACGTGGAGAAGGTGATGAAGTACTACTACGTCTACAAAAAAAGCTAGGCGCGGCTTCAAAGCATCCCCTCGAACACAATATCTTCGTTGGACATACGGACAAAATCCTCGAAATACTAAGGGTATTCCTCCGGTTTTATCCGTATGTCCGCCTTGATCTTGAGTCCGAGTGAATACTTGGAAGCCGCGCCCGTGTTTATGATTTACCACTCCAGAGAAAGCGATCGAGGTCGATGGTGTCGTGTTCATCGAAGACAACGCCTTCCTGCTGAAGTCGCTGTTTTTGAATTTCATAGCCCCCAAAAGGCTTCAGGGAAATTTTGCCCATTCGGTTGACAACCCGGTGCCAGGGCAGTTTGTCGGCGGGCGTACTGGCGTGCAGAATCCACGCCACCTGGCGGGCAGCCCGCGGATTACCGGCCAGGGCCGCGATCAGGCCGTACGATGCGATCTTACCGGCCGGGATCATTCGGATGAGCGCTTTTACTTTTTGGGTAAACGGGCTTGGCATGCAGTTCTATTTGGCGGATAATCCCCTGGTCATAAGATCCAGGGGGTTGATAGCCGTTGCGGCCCTTCAGTTATGACCCCGGTTTAGACTGTTGCAGGTATTCGGCAATGAAGGGCAGCAGGTCTTTTTTAATCTCCGGCCGGTCTAAAGCGTAGGCCAGGTTGGCCATCTGGAATCCGGCTTTGCTGCCGCAGTCAAAACGCCGGCCCTTAAAACGATAGCCGTAAATCGGCTGCTCCTGAAGCAATCTGGCCATGGCATCCGTAATCTGAATTTCGCCGCCGGCGCCGCGTTCCTTCCGGCTTAACTGGGTATAGATTTCGGGGGTCAGAATGTAACGGCCGATAATGGCCAGGTTGGAAGGCGCCTGGTCGGGAGACGGTTTTTCAACCATGCCCTTTATCCGCAAAAGATCGGTTCCCGTATTTTCGACATCGAGAATCCCGTATTTGTCCGTCTGGACTGGATCGATTTCCTCAACCGCGACGATGGAACTCTGGACCTCTTCGAATTTGGCGAGCATCTTTCCCAGGACCGGTTGATCCGTTTTCACCAGATCATCGGCCAGTAGAATCGCAAATGGCTCGTCGCCCACGGCATGTCGCGAACACCAGATGGCGTGGCCCAGGCCCAGGGGTTCACCCTGCCGGGTGTAGATAATGGTACCCGATTCCGGGACGAGCGAGTCCAGTTCGCGCAGCAGGGTATCCTTGTTGCGGGCCATCAAGGTGTGTTCCAGTTCGCAGGAGCGATCAAAGTGATCCTCAAGCGCTTCCTTCTTGCGGCCGGTAACGAATATAATCTCTTCGATCCCGGCGCTCAAGGCTTCTTCGACGGCGTACTGGATGAGTGGTTTATCAACGACCGGCAGCATCTCCTTGGGTATGGCTTTGGTCGCCGGTAAAAACCGCGTCCCGAGACCAGCGACCGGAAATACGGCCTTTTTTACGGACAATTTGCTTCCCATGTTCACCCCGATACCGGAACAACCCAACCGAAGGGGTCGTCCGCTTTGCCATACTGTATGTCAGTTAAAGAATCATAAAACCGCTGGGAAAGAGGGCCGACGGAGCCGTCCCCGATTGTAATCAGCTTATCACCGTATTTGATTTCGCCCACCGGCGAGATAACAGCTGCGGTGCCGGACCCGAAGACCTCCCTCAGAGAGCCGTCCGCCTGGGCCTGGAGGACTTCGTCAATACTTATCTTCCTCTCGGATACAGTCAAGCCCCAGCTTTTGCCGAGTTCGACCACCGACTTGCGGGTGATCCCCGGGAGGATGCTGCCGCTGAGTTCCGGGGTGACAATCTCATCGCCCACGACGAAGAAGATGTTCATGGCGCCCACCTCTTCAATATATTTCTGCTCAACCCCGTCCAGCCAGAGCACCTGGGTATAACCTTCTTCGTGGGCTTTGTCGCCGGCCAGGAGGCTGGCGGCATAATTGCCCAGCGTTTTGGCTTCGCCGACACCGCCACGCACGGCCCGCACGAAATCACGGGTCACGAAAATTTTAACCGGGTTGAAGCCTTCCGGATAATATGCTCCCACCGGCGAGAGAATGATAAAAAAGCGATACGTAAATGAAGCCCGGACGCCCAGGAAAGGATCGGTGGCGATGATGGTGGGCCGAATATACAGGGACGTGCCCTCCACACCGGGAACCCAGTCTTTTTCTACATTCACCAATTGCTTAATTGCTTCCAGCACGACATTTTCATCTATTTCCGGGATACACAGCCTTTTGGAAGAACGGTTCAACCGGCGCACGTTCTCCTGGGGACGAAAGAGCTGTATACCACCCGATGGATTCCGGTAACCCTTCAGACCCTCAAAAACCCCCTGGCCATAGTGCAGGACCATGGTGGACGGTTCCATGACGATGGGCTGGTAGGGTTCGATCCGCGGATTGTGCCACCCCTCGTCAGGATTGTAATCCATATTTAACATATGGTCCGAAAAAGTTGTACCAAAGCCCAGATTGTTTTCATCCGGTTTTTCTTTCAGTGTTTGAGCTTTATTGACTGTGATCTGCATGGATCCTCCAGGGGTGGAAACCGATAGTTAATTAGAAGTTAACTCAAAAAGGTCCTTTGTCCCAATCGCGACGTTGGGCACCCAATTTAAATTGTCGATATCCTATAGGGTTTACCACGATAGGCATTGACTTCACTGGCCACTCCGGATCAAGTGTAGCGCCCGCCTTGATATTGAACCAAAATCCATTTTTTGAGAAAGCTTCCAGTGGAAGCCCTAATTTCGTCCTGTATAGAACGAAACTGTTTTTTTTTCAATGCCCGAACCGTATCCCCGGCATCGCAGGTCAGGCCCAGTCCAGGGTTCTTTCAATGGCCTTTTGCCATCCCGCATAAAGCTGCTCACGCTGCTGGGCATCAATATCGGGGGTCCAGCGTTTGTCTTCGGACCAGTTGCGGCGCAGTTCATCCGTATTCGACCAGAAGCCGACACCCAGCCCGGCTGCGTACGCCGCCCCCAGGGCGGTGGTTTCAATAACCCGCGGCCGGATGACCGGCACATCGAGGATGTCGGCCTGAAACTGCATGAGCAGTTCATTGACCACCATACCGCCATCGACCTTCAGTCTGTCGAGAGCCACACCGGACTCCGCGACCATGGCGTCGACGATATCGCGGGCCTGGTAGGCACTTGCCTCCAAAACCGCCCGGGCCAGGTGTCCCTTGTTGACATAGGCGGTCAATCCAACAATAGCGCCCCGGGCATCCGAGCGCCAATACGGAGCAAACAGACCTGAAAAGGCCGGTACAAAGTAGGTGTCCCCGTTGTCCGGTACGGTGGCTGCCAGTTCTTCAATCTCCGGAGCGGAACCGATGAGACCCAGGTTGTCACGAAACCACTGCACCAGGGACCCGGCCACAGCCACCGAACCCTCCAGGCAGTAGACCGGTTGCTGGTCCCCGAACTGGTAACCAACGGTTGTGAGCAGGCCCTTTTCAGATGCAACCGGTGTGTGGCCGGTGTTGAGCAGGAGAAAACAGCCGGTCCCATAGGTGTTTTTGGCCTCACCGGCCCGAAAACAGGCCTGGCCGATCAGGGCGGCCTGCTGATCTCCCACAGCTCCGCAAACCGGAACTTCAACACCCAGGGGACCCTCCGGCCGGGTGACGCCCCAGGGAGCAGCGGCGCTCGAAGGCACGATGGCGGGCAGCATCCGGGGCGGTATGTCCAGGATGCCGCCAATGGTGTCGCTCCATTGCAGCGTTTGCAGGTCCATCGGCAGGGTCCGGCTGGCATTGGTTACATCCGTGACGTGTCGGCCGCCATCCGGTCCGCCGGTCAGCCACCAGATGAGCCAGGACTCAATGGTTCCGAACAGGGCGTTGCCTTTCTCCGCCTGTGTTTGGACACCGGGCACGTTTTGCAGGATCCATTGAATCTTGGGGCCTGAAAAATAAGTGGCCACCGGCAGCCCGGTGGTCACCCGAAAACGATCCTGGCCGCCATCCGCCACGAGTCGCTTGCAGATGTCGGCCGTCCGGGTACATTGCCAGACGATGGCATGGTAATAGGGGTTGCCGGTCTGCTTGTCCCACACGACCGTGGTTTCACGCTGGTTGGTAATACCCAGGGCTGCCAGATCCGCTCCCCCGAGATCCGCATTTTCCAGGGCCTGCCTGATAACGGTTCCCGTGTTTTCCCAGATTTCCAGGGGATCGTGTTCCACCCATCCGGGCCGCGGAAAAATCTGGCGATGCTCTTTTTGAGCGGAGCCCACTGCTTCACCCCGGTGGTTGTAGATGATAAAGCGGGTACTGGCCGTTCCCTGGTCAATGGCGCCGACAAATCGGTTCATGCGATTTCTCCTGGGCGTTTTGAAAACCATATCTAAGCCGATAACACTGTTGACATTTTAAGAAAGTATTAACAAATTGATCTAAATAATCAATAGTTATAAAGATTCACGCCGCTGAAACCGTTTGACTTTACGCAGGCGCTTGGTTATGAACGACGGAGCTTTAACTGGTGCCCAGCCAGAAACGGCATCTTTTGGCCCAGAGCAGCGTTTTCACTCTTTTGGACACGCAGTGAAGCGTCAGCGCTATTCTCGGAATAGCACGCTATGCCTGCGGATTCAAAATCGCTCAAGCCTTGCTCTGAACCAAAATCTACCATTTCTGGATGGACACTAACTGGGAGACCGCAGATACCATGAGCAACAACGATTTAATGGCCGATATCCAGACCAACCGGGTCGGCCTGGATAGCAAATTCAAGTTTAAATGCCACAAGGATGTGAAATGTTTTACAAAGTGCTGTCGCGGCATCAATATTGTACTGACCCCCTATGACGTTATCCGGTTAAAAAACCGCCTGGCACTGACATCTGAAGAATTTCTGGCCATATACACCACTCCCCAACTGTTTGAAAAAACCGACCTCCCGGTGGTGACCCTCAAAATGTCCGAAGACGATGAGAAGTCCTGCCCATTTGTACGTGATGACGGCTGTATTCTCTACGAGGATCGTCCGACGACCTGCCGCTATTATCCCCTGGGGGTGGCCGCCTTGAGCCACAAGGAGGGCGCCGATGACCAGGATTTTTTCTTTTTCGTCCATGAACCGCACTGCCTTGGTTTTGAAGAGGACAAGGCGTGGAACGTGAGGGAATGGCGGGAAGACCAGGGCGTAGACATTCAGGACGAAATAAACGCCGATTGGACCGACCTGGTGGTGCGCAAGCGGTCGTTTCCAGCCAATGTGAAACTGACCGACCAGAGCAAACAGATGTTTTTCATGGTCAGCTACAATATTGATAAATTTAAAGAATTCGTATTCGAAAGCTCCTTTCTGGATCGTTACGAAGTGGATCCGGACACCCTCAAGGAGATCAAGGAAGATGAAATCGCCCTCTTAAAATTCGGCCTGAAATGGCTCAAGGGGGTCTTGTTCCAGGTTGCAGACAATGAAAAGGTGCCCCAGAAAGAGGGCGCTGAAAAGATGCGCAAAGAAATGGAAAAGGATTCCTGATTTTCGATTCAGGGATGTTTTGAAGCCGGGCCATAAACTGCCAGCCGGGTCACCACTTTATGGTGACCCGGCTTTTTTATTCTTTAGAAGTTGATCGCGTAATAAACAGAAAATCCCCACCCTCATGGTCGGTGTATCGAATGTCTGAATATTCAGGCGCTTGAGGTGCATTAAGGATAACCGGCTGGCGGATCTGATTGAACAGGCGGGAGCCTTCGAGAACCCCCCTATTCTTTCCCAGGGCATCCAGTAGGGCTCCGGCAAATACCGAGTGACCTTGACGACCATCATCCAGAACCGGTTCTACACCGCCTGATGTCAGGGCCACACGGGCACGCTTGCCGGCAATCCTCCGTAAGTACTCCGAGGACGGTACGATCAACTTTACCGCCCGTGACAGCGTCCCCGAATAGCAGCTGTCGGCCACCACGATCACATGCTTGGCCGCCATGGCTTTCAAGAAATCGGAAATGGTCCCGGTGGAGATCCAGTTTGCCGAGCTGTTCCTTTCGGCATCCACCGGCAGCCAATACCCCCGGTTTGCATCTTTATCCAGCCAGCCGTGACCGGCATAGTAGATGAGCAGGTTATCATGCGGGGTTAACGTGCGCCTCAGGCGGCTTAGCTCGTCGATAATTTCCTTGCGACCTGCGTTGATCAGGTAGGTGACCTGGAAACCGTAGGCCTCCTTTAATAGTCTGCCCACAGCGCGGGCATCATTGGCGGCGGTTTTCAGATCCCGGATATTTTGATAGTCATCATTGCCGATCAGCAGCGCGCGATAATTTCCAAAATCAATATCGGCCAGCATCCGGGCCTGCTTAGCAACCTTTCGGCGCCCCCGGGCGCTCGCGGCGAAACGACCGCGGGGGTACTTTTTTATATAGGCATCGAAATCCGCTGGATTCTTGCTTGCTTTAACAGATACCCAGAGCGCCACCTCGGCCTGTTCGCTCTGCAGAGATGAATACTGGGCAGCCAACCGACGGGCATGTTCGGCATATTGACCATGCGGATATCGCTTCAAATAGGCGTTGAAGTCTTGGGGGTCGGCACTGTCTTTTATCGTGTTCCAATAGGCCAGTTCCTGTTTTTGGGCATCCATCCGAATCAGGTTTTCCATGCGTGCGGCGGCGATGCCGGCAAACAGGCCGTCCGGGAAGGCTTTCAGGAAATTCTGGAAATCATTTACGTTGCGGCTGTCCTTGACAGCGGACCACATTTTGACTTCGAGGTTCTGTTTCTCGTTTTCAGCAGCGGTGAGATTTTTTATCCGCTGACGTGCAGCTGTGGTAAAACGACCGTTTGGATATTTTTGGATATACACCTGGATTTCAGAAATGTCGGTGCTGGCCTTTACCTGGTCCCAGAGCATGAGTTCTGCATCGATTGCGGCAGCCTCGGTAGCTGAAGCTTTGAGTTTCTGGATCCGGACGGTGGCCAGATCCACAAACAGCCCTTGCGGAAACCGGGCAAGATACATTTCGAAATCTTCGGGATTCGAGCTTTCCTTGATGCTGCTCCAGAACACCAGCTCCTGGTTTTTGTTTTCGCGCTCTTCGATGGCTATGAGAATGGCCGCCGCGGCCCCGGCATAGCGGCCTTCAGGATATTTTTGCAGGTATTTGCGGTAACCGGCCGCCTCCTTTTGCCCGGAGACTGTTTCCCACAGTGATTTTTCCGCTGGACCGGCGTCGGGCAGCGGTTTCTGCTTCGGCGTTTCCCTCTTTTTATTTTCCGTTGAGGAAGCCAACAGTAGATCGGCCGGGATATTTGCCACGGAGACCAACCGGGCTTTTCCAGCCACCGTCCCGGCCACCCGGGTTACCAATGTTTGTTTTTGGGGCAGGCGCATGACGAAACTGCCCTTGCCGCCACCGGCTACGTAAAACCCTGCTCCGGCGACGGCATAATTGCCGGCGATAATACTGCTATCGAAATCGATTAATCGAACCGCGTACTGCTGATCCCAGACATGGGGAAAGGCCGTCCAGGAGCAGCCGAACTCACTCTGCATGGTCACCTTTTCGGCCGATACTTCGGTAAAGCTGGTTTTGCCGTCTCCGCAAAATACCGGTGTCCCGATCCAACGCGCCGTTGCATCCATCTCAAAGTGGATGCGTTTGGTTTTTTCATCCAGGCGAACTTGCAGGGGCACCGGCTTTTTCATAGTGGCCTTGCCCGGCATGGACCCTCCCTGGACAAACCATCCAATGGCATCATTGGTACACTCCTGAGAGCCCTCTTCGGTGCCACAAAGGACGGCTTCGGTGTTTTCATTGGCTTTGAACATGACATACAGGCTGCCGTTAAGTTCATCTGCTGTATATTTTCCAACGGCTGGTCCACAGGCATCGTTCAGGCAGACAGTTACCGAACCCACCTCGTCCAGTATTTCACTGGTAGTGGCGGCACAGCCGATGGAAAATATCAGCATCGTCAAAAATATCAGATAATTACGAAAGTGTATTGACGTGTTTGTTTGATAATCAGGGTAAGTCACTGCAATCTCCTTCAAAAGAGATCGAGATCGACGGCCGGATAGCCGGTCTTAAGCAGTCAATGTCTACAATAAACGAATTAAAATCTAAAAATGGTTGAAAGTCAAACGGACACTACACTGATAAAAAAAGGCCGTCGCCGGAATTCCGGTGACGGCCTTATATCGGCAACCTTAGAAAGAGGGGGGCACTTAATACTCGGTGTAAGCAAGCCCCTCCCAGCTGGCGGTATCCTCCAACCTCTGCCCCAAATCCACCTGAAAGAAATCAGCGATCGGCTGCAGGATTTCCGGATTGTCCAGGTAAGTCTGACGGGCGGCGGTCAGGACCACATCCAATCCTTTGGCGGACATCTTGCCCAATGGGCGCCGGCAATCGCCGGAAGGCATGCCGAGAATGGCCATCAATGCTTTGAGGGCCAATGGGTTCCGGGCCCGGCAGGTCACTTCACCGTAAGGGGTCTCCTCCTTGGTGATCACTGTTACCAGGCCAAAAAGCGGACCCAACGCAGTGTTCAACGCCTTGGCCGTGTCGAGGTCACCGGCTTGTAGAGCGGTCGCCATCCTGGTGATCGCGGCCGGGGCCACGTTGGACAGCACGGAAACGACGCCGGCCGCCCCGATGCCTGTGTCCGTCATCATCTGGTAGGTGAGGGCATCATCGCCGGACAGGATGGTAAACGAATCCCCGCAACATTTCCGGGTTTGGCGCATGTTGTCCAGATTGCCGGTGGCCTCCTTGACCGTATTGACATTTTCGAAAGCCGCGTTCAACAGGGCCAGGTCCTCCGGCAGTAGTTGGGCGCCGGTACGGCCGGGAATGACATAGGGAATGACTTCGGTGCCGGCCACGGCCCGGGCAACGGGAGCCACGTATTCGCGCCGGATTTCGAGACTGCTGGGACCATTATAATATGGATCTACGAGCAGAACGGCATCGGCACCGGCCTGGCTCGCGTGTTCAGCGGCTTCCAGTGCTTCCCGGGTATTGTTGCTGCCTGCGCCGGCGATACTGATGCACTTGCCCTTGCACTTGCCGACCACGGTCTCAACGACCCGGTTATGTTCCTCCCATGACAGAGTAGGGCTCTCTCCAGTCGTCCCAACGGCCAAAATTCCGGTGATGCCGTTGGAAATCTGGAAATCCACCAGCTGCTCGAGGCCCTGGTAGTCTACCCCGTCGCCTTCAAACGGCGTGGCAAGTGCGGTGTAGCATCCTGATTTCATGGTTTCCTCCATGTGATGGGTGTTTCCGGCCCCCAATCGGGCGAACCACATCGCCCTGTTTTTCGGCCGTTACAGTGGTTGCGACGGCTGCTGTCTGGTCGACAACAGCTGCCAGGGTTGACATAACCCGTACAGCTTCTTACTTTTATCACAATTTTTCAGCTTTTATAAGGGCTCAGGCAAGTTGTGTCAATAAATTGTACCGCCCGCCGGTACATAAATCCCTTGCAACAATGCCAAATTCTGATAAGGCAATTTCAGTTATTAACCTCATTTAAACGTAGCAGGAAAACGCAATGGAAAAAGCAAAAGACGTGGAAGAATACATCGCCCAGCAGCGGGCCGCCATCGCACTCAACCCGGAATGCGGTAACTCCCATTACAACCTGGCCGTTGGTCTTCTGGGACAACGCAAATTTTCAGAGGCTGAAAAGGCGCTTTACGAGGCGATTGAACACAGCCCCACCATGGCCGAGGCCTACGTTCAGCTGGGTGGGATCTGCCTGAGCCGGGGCGACCTGGACGGTTGTCTGGATTTTAATACCCGGGCAACAAAAGTCAGGGCGGGTTTTTCGGAAGGGTATGCAAATATCGGTTTTGTGCAGCTGCAGAGGGGCGAAATTGACGACGCCATAAAAAATCTTCAAAAAGCGATCGCCTTCAACTCGAATTTCGTCCAGGCCTACACAACCCTGGCAAATGCCTACCTGATGAATGGGTTGGTGGATGAGAGCATTGCCGCCAACGATAAGGCGCTCAGCATCGAACCCGAATTTGCGGTTGCACACAACAACCTGGCCATCGCCTACCTTGAAAAAGGCGATGGTGCCAAGGCGGTCGAACATTTTGATCGCGCCAAGGCGCTCGGTTTCGAAGTGGCCCCGGAAATCGCGCAGGAAATAGAGGCCCTTCGCTAGGGGTCGCAGCCGGCACCTTTTATTGAAAAGATGTTGAAAAACGGGTACTGATCCAGTACCCGTTTTCTTTTTCCAGTAACCCGCGGATATCGAGCCGTTATGCCTGACAAAATACCCCTAAAATTCTTTTTGACCTCGCGTGACGCGCCCATTACACCCGATCATGATATCTGGTCCCGCCCCCTGCCTGTTGACCGCCGGCCGAACAATGGTTCAAGTAAGGACAATATTGAAATTCAAGTAAGTTATGGTGCGTACCTGTCTGCTGTCGGCCGTTTCTTGGAACTCAATGATTACCGCACCGTATCCGACGCCCTGGGCCATAGCACCGGTAAGTCAGCGACTGTCGCAAAGGTGCGTGGCCTGTCGGTCATTCTGGTTAAACACGGTGAATTTTATCACCCGGTGCGCGTGATTATCGAGACTGTCGCAGGCGAGTATTCCTTCGTGGTTAGCGGCGCGGTATCCAAAGCGGGACGTGGTCATATTGTCGGTGAATTCAAATATTTGGCTGGTCTTTGGGCCGAATTTGACAAACCGGTGATTCCGCGGGTATTTCAATTGGACGAGATAACCACTGAAAACGGTAGTATTATACCCATGTTCAGTGCCCAGTGGTTTGATGGGTTCTGCGAATTTCATCTGACCGACACATTTCCTGGGAACCGGAGCAATCTGGTTGTCTGGGATCAGGATGAATCATCCCATTTTCTGACACGCTCGCAGGCGGCGGATGTGTATCGCAAGGTCGCGCAAACGCTCACAACTACCTATAATTTTTTCACTTTTCATCATATTTCAGCCTGGCACCACGCGGCTGGAGATTTCATTGTCAGACCGATCAACCCGGACCGCATCGATCTGCGCCTGATCACCGTCCGAAAATATGCGCCCCTCATCGAGAACCCTGAACCTGATCCCAACAATATGATCGAGGGATTATTACTCTTTCTGGTGAACCTGAGCCTGCGCAACCGGTTGGACCGCCTGGACGGCACCGGCGACCTGGCCTGGGCGGAAGATTATGCCTTAGATGCAACAATTGATGGTTTTTTCAGTGGGCTGGAAATTATGGCCGCCAAATTGGAATTGCCGGATAGCTTTGCGGATAGCATCAGAAATTATATTCGGGCCTATCCGCCGGACGAACTGCAGGCCCTTTTCTCAGCCGTTGCGGATAAAATGCCCGCTGCCTCCCCGGAGCGGTTTTTCATTCAGGCGCGACTTGGCGAACATGGCGACCATTTCCGTGCCATTTTGGCACCGGTATAGGTTCACGATCAATTGAATCCGGGTACTATATGAGGTACTCGTTTTACCGCTGACCACAAAATAAAGTACCCGCCCCCCCTGCTCTCGATTCTTGTTTTTATAAGCTCCCGAAACTCTGATTTTTATTGACAAGAATAGACAAAAATAATATACCTGCCGCTTGATTTATCAGAATATAAAGGCTCAATCTTTATACTTATTAAGATCAAATAAAAATCCGATTTTGAGAGGAGGTGAGGTGTTAAACCCTCGGGGTATTAGGACAAAATTTGCATTGTTTAGGCTTGAAAATTACTAAACTTTAATGGAGGTAAGAAATGGCAAAACATGAAACCCCTATGTTGGACCAGCTTGAGAGCGGCCCGTGGCCGAGCTTCGTGTCCGACCTGAAGCAAGAAGCTGCGAGAAGGGCTGCCAATCCGGACAACGTTGAATTCCAGGTTCCGCAGGATTGTGTCGAAGACATCCTGGGCGTTCTGGAGTTATCCTTCAAGCACGGTCGCACCCACTGGAAACACGGTGGTATCGTGGGTGTTTTCGGCTATGGCGGCGGCGTCATCGGCCGTTACTGCGACCAACCTGAGATGTTCCCCGGCGTGGCCCATTTCCATACGGTGCGTGTGGCCCAGCCGGCTGGTAAGTATTACAAAGCTGAATATCTCCGCGAACTGATGGCAATCTGGGACATGCGCGGTTCCGGCATCACCAATATGCACGGTTCCACCGGCGACATCATTTTCATCGGTACCCAGACCGATCAGCTGGAAGAGATCTTTTGGGAAATGACTCACAACCTGAACCAGGACCTCGGCGGTTCCGGCTCCAACCTGCGGACCCCGGCCGACTGTATCGGTTCCTCCCGTTGTGAGTACTCCTGCTACGATACCCAGGCGCTGTGCCATGACCTGACCGTCGAATATCAGGATGAGCTGCATCGCCCGGCTTTCCCTTACAAGTTCAAGTTTAAGTTTGACGGCTGCCCGAACTGCTGCGTGGCCTCCATTGCCCGGGCCGACATGGCTTTCATCGGTACCTGGAAAGACGACATCAAAATCGACCAGGAAGCGGTAGCCGCTTACGTGGGCGGTGAATTTGCTCCCAACGGCGGTGCCCATTCCGGCCGTGACTGGGGTCCGTTCGACATGGAAAAAGAAGTCACCGGTCTGTGCCCCACCAAGTGCATGATGTACGACGGCAAAAAGCTGTACATCGACACCGCCAACTGCACCCGCTGCATGCACTGCATCAACGTGATGCCGCGCGCCCTGAGAATTGGTGATGACCGCGGTCTCTCCATTCTGGTTGGTGCCAAGGCTCCTATTCTCGACGGTGCCCAGATGGGCTCCCTGCTGGTTCCCTTTGTTAAGGTTGAAGAACCTTACGATGAGATCAAAGAAGTGATTGAATCCATTTGGGACTGGTGGATGGAAGAAGGCAAGAACCGCGAACGTCTCGGCGAGCTGATCAAGCGCCAGGGCTTCCAGAAACTGCTTGTCGCCACCGGTATCGACCCGGTTATCCAGCACGTTCAGGAACCGAGACACAATCCGTACATCTTCTGGAATGAAGACGAAGTTGACGGCGGATGGGATCGCGACATTGACGCATTCAGAAAAGACCATCAGAGATAGGGAGGAACGACCATGGCATTTGTATCCTCAGGTTACAATCCTGACAAACCGATGGAAAACCGGATCTCGGACATCGGACCCAGAAAATTTGACGAATTTTATCCGCCGGTCATTGCCAAAAATAAAGGCAAATGGCTGTATCACGAAATTCTGCAGCCCGGCGTGCTGGTGCACGTGGCTGAGTCCGGCGACGAAGTTTACACGGTTCGCTGCGGCGGCGCGCGCCTGATGAGCGTCACCCACATCCGCGAAATCTGCGACATTGCCGACGCCCACTGCGACGGGTACCTGCGCTTCACCACCCGTAACAATATCGAGTTCATGGTGGATTCTAAAGACAAAGTCCAGCCGCTGATCGACGACCTGGAAAGCCGCAAGTTCGACGGCGGATCCTTCAAGTTCCCCGTGGGCGGCACCGGTGCCGGCGTGACCAACATCGTGCACACCCAGGGCTGGATCCACTGCCACACCCCGGCCACGGACGCTTCCGGCCCGGTCAAGGCGACCATGGACGTCCTGTTCGACGACTTTAAACAGCACAGAATGCCGGCCCAGATACGGGTTTCCCTGGCCTGCTGTCTGAACATGTGCGGCGCGGTGCACTGCTCCGATATCGCCATTCTCGGGTACCACCGGAAACCGCCCCTGCTTGACCATGAGTACCTGGACAAGATGTGTGAAATTCCGTTGGCCATCGCGGCCTGCCCCACGGCAGCCATCAAGCCGGCCAAGGTGGAATTCAAGGGTGAAAAAGTCAAATCCGTTGCTGTTAAAAACGAACGCTGCATGTTCTGCGGTAACTGCTACACCATGTGCCCCTCCATGCCGCTGGCCGACAAGGAAGGGGACGGTATCGTAATTATGGTAGGTGGTAAGGTCTCCAACCGGATCAGCAACCCGAAGTTCTCCAAGGTTGTTGTCGCCTTCCTGCCCAATGATGCGCCGCGCTGGGATGCGACCACCGCGATTATTAAAAAGATCGTTGAAGTTTATGCTGCCGATGCGCAGAAGTATGAGCGCGTGGGTGACTGGGCCGAGAGAATCGGCTGGGAAAAATTCTTTGAGAAATGCGAGCTGGACTTCACGCATCATCTCATCGATGATTTCCGGGATGCCGCTTACTACACCTGGCGCCAGACCACGAACTTCAAGTTCTAAAACCACATTCCGGGGGACGCCTTTAAAAGGCGTCCCCCGGTACCTGAAAAGGACCCAATATGGAATACGAAGAGGCAAAAACTCTGATTGTCGAAAAGTTGATGAAAAAACAAAAATCCAAGAGCAAGTTCTACTTCAGCGATCTGGCCAAGATTCTCGAAATGAAACCCCGCGCGGCCAAGAAATTTATCAACCAGATGGTTCAGGACGAGACGCTGGAATACTGGTCCAGCGGCAGCACTTCCATGTACGGACTTCCCGGTACCGGCAAGCAGGCGGCTGCTGAACACGAAGATTAATCGGACGCCGCGGAATCGAAGGCCTGTAAGGTTCCCCGTTTGATGTTCCTGGCAGATCTTGATACACACCCGGTGCACAATTTCTTATGAAATGCCCAGGTATTGTCATATCCGCCCTGCACGGCGGAGCGGGAAAGACGATTCTGACACTTGGCATCGTCGCAGCCTTGCGGAATCATGGAAAGCGCGTTGCGCCTTTTAAAAAAGGGCCCGACTATATTGATGCGGGCTGGCTTGCCCTGGCGGCAGGCCGGCCGTGCTATAACCTTGACACCTTTCTCCTGGAACCGGAGACGGTTCTCACGTCTTTCCTGTCCAATATCAATCCATCCAAAGATATCGCCGTCATCGAGGGTAACCGCGGCCTGTATGATGCTATCGATACGGAAGGCAGCACCTGTACGGCCGAGCTGGCCAAGTTCCTCAACCTGCCGGTTTTGCTCTGTGTCGACTGCACGAAAACAACACGCACCATGGCGGCCGTGGTCGAAGGGGTCTGTTCCTTTGATCCGGATGTCAATATCTGCGGCGTGGTGCTAAACCGGGTAGCGGGCGCCCGCCACGAGAACATCTTGCGGCAGAGCATTGACCAGTACTGCCACGCACCCGTTTTGGGAGCCATTCCCAAGCTGCGCCAACAGCGCTTTCCGGAAAGACATATGGGGCTGGTGCCGACGCCCGAACACGCCTGGGCCCAGGACTCAATCGAAGCGGCCCGTGAAATGGCACAGGCGTATCTGGACCTGGATGCGATTCTCGCCGCCGTTGAGGCGGCGGCGCCCCTCTCCCTACCTGTTGACTTCAAGTTGGATGAACAGGCAATACCGGCAATTCGGCCTGTCCCTGGAGATAGACCGAAAATCGGCATTATCCAGGACTCGGCCTTCCAGTTTTACTACCCCGAGAATCTGGAAGCCCTGGAGAAGGCCGGGGCTGAGCTGCTCTTTACCAGTCCCCTCAAGGAAAAAGTGCCGCCGGCAGTGGGTGGTTTTTACATCGGGGGCGGATTTCCCGAAACGCATGCGGCTGAACTGGCAGCCAACGAATCTTACCGATTGGAATTGAAGCGGCGGGCGGAAGCGGATCTGCCGATTTACGCCGAATGTGGTGGTTTGATGTATCTTGGAGAAACTCTCCATCTAAAGGAGAGCGCCTTTCCCATGGCGGGTATTTTACCGGTGGAATTCGGTTTTTCAAAAAGGCCCCAGGGACATGGTTACACCCGTTTAGAAATTGCGGACGATAACCCTTTTTTCAAAAAGGGTATTGAAATCAAGGGGCATGAATTTCACTATTCAAGGGTGCTGAACTGGGATGGCGCAAAAGCCCGGTTGGTCTTCAAGATGTTGCGGGGCAATGGGATTACGGACGGCCTTGACGGCGCCTGTTATAAAAATTGCCTGGCCACCTATACCCATATCCACGCCCTCGGCAACCCTGACTGGGCGACAGCCCTGGTACGCAGCGCCCGCAAGTTCCAGCAGTCAAAACAACCTTAGACCCCTGAGAGAAACGTTGTGACGGACCCGGAAAAAGTGATTTTAAAGCTTGTTTCGGAATCGGACCACCGGATTCCTGCTGATCAAATTTACCAGCACTTTCGAAAACGTGGATGCTATCGCCGTCGCGAGCTACGGGCAGCTATCCGCCGTTTATTGGATTCCGGTGAACTCGGTTACAGCTATGAACTCGGCCAGAGCTTTCTGGAGCGTTCCTTCAATCGCCCCATCCAGGTGACGCCCAGGATTACCCTGGCGCCACCAGGACGCGCCGTAGAGGCGGATCACGCCGGGGTCACGGTACGGCTGGCCCCGGGTGCCGCTTTTGGATACGGGCAGCATCCGACCACCCGCATGGCTCTGACGGCCATCGATCAGGCCCTGGACATGCAAGCCGCAAGTGATGCAAACCGTCAAAATCGTGTTCTCGACCTGGGAACCGGATCCGGGGTGCTCGTCATTGCTGCGGTGAAATTGGGGATTTCGGCCGGCCTGGGTCTCGACATAGACCCTTGCGCCCTGGCCGAGGCGCAGAAGAATGTGGATCTCAATGGGTTGGCAGCGCAGATTCAGGTCAAGAACGTGCCCCTCGATGCCGTACCGGATCAGTATGCACTGATTACTGCCAATCTGCGGCTACCGACCCTTATTGAATATCGAGATGCAATCATTAAAGGATTGCTGCCCGCCGGCCTGTTGATCGTATCGGGCATCAAGTCCGCAGAACAGACGAAATTACGGGACCAATATTGTCAGATGGAAATGAAGGTATTGCGCCATTGGAATGAGAAGGGCTGGGCCGCGTTGTTGATGCAGAAGATGTCAAAATGAAAGGTAGAAGGTATAAGGTTTAAGGTAGAAGAAATAACAATGAACCAAACAAAGAGGGCCCGCTGATTTCCAGCGTGCCCTCTTTCTTTAACCTGATAACTTCGGAGTGCTTACTTTTTCTTCTTTTTAGGATGGCATTCGGCGCACTTTTTTGGGCCTTTTTTCTCTTTCTTGTGGCAGCCGATGCAGTTGGCGTGCAGTGCTTCCTTATGATACTTCTTAATCTTGTCGGCCTTTTTCATCTTCTTGTCGGCCTTAAGTTTTTTACCGAAGTAGCTGTGACAGTCGCCGCATTTCTGGACCGGGTCGCCCTCTTTCAACTCCAATGGTTTGCCGGCGTCATCGTGATGGCATTCACCACAGGCGATCTTGTGATCCACGGCGTGCTTTTTGTGGGTGAACTGCACGATGGCTTTCTTGTGTTTTTTGTACCGGGAGTCGTTCATGGGCATCACTTCCGGTGCGGATGCGGCGTACAGACCCACGGCTAAGAACAGGCTCGCGGCTACTACTGCGATCGTGATCATAAAACTTCTAGACTTCATCTGTTGGTGCCCCCTTTCATAATGTATTTTAACGACATACTTAATTTTTTACGGAACGTCCTTACTTATCAATTCGGCATGGGGGTGTCAAGGCAAAGCGGTCTAAACACACGCAGATAGCTGTATTACAGCGGTTTTGTAAAAATTTCAGGAAGTGCTCCCTGAAGGGGCCTCCTCTTCTTTCTCTTCGGCTTCATCCACTTCTTTCTGGCCAAACATGATCGCCCCCCAAATGCTGATTTCGTAAAGCAGCATGAGGGGGAACGCCATCATGATCTGGGTGACCACGTCCGGGGGTGTGATCATGGCCGCCCCTACAAAAAACAATAAAACGGCATACTTGCGGTTTTCACGCAAGAAGGGGACCGTCACCAGGCCGAGACGGGCCAGAAACGTGATGACGATAGGCAATTCGAAAACCAACCCGAAAGCCAGAAGCAGCTTGGTGGCAAAGGAGAGATATTCCTTCATCGATGGCAGCGCTTTGATGGATTCGGAAGCAAAGCTCAGGAAAAACTTAAAGCCCCAGGGAAAGACGATAAAGTAACCAAACAGGGCTCCGCCGATAAAGAAAAAGGTTGATAATACAACGATGGGTACCATGACCCGGCGTTCATTTTTATACAGTCCGGGGGCGACAAACATCCAGAACTGATAGATGATAATCGGGCCGGCCAAAATCAGGCCGCCTAAAAATGCTACCTTCAGGTAGGTAAAAAAGGCTTCCGGGAGACCGGTGAAAATGAGCTGATCGCCCTTTTCCATGACCGCTATAAGTGGTTGGGTAATGATTTCGAACAGCTTCTCTTTGAAGCCGTAGCAGACTACGAATCCGATGGCCACGGCGATGAAGCTTTTTATGATACGCTCGCGCAGCTCTTCGAGGTGATCGGTAAACGGAATTTTATCTTCTTCATCCATGGGGCTTGGCTCCGGAGGACGGCGGATCTTCCGCTACCTGGTCGTTGGTCGGCTGGTCTGGTTCAGCATGGCTGGCTGGATCTTCGGTTTCAACCTCGTCTTCATCCGCGTGTTCGTGCGGCTGATCTGCAGTCTCGCGTTTATAGGCTTCAATATCGGGGTCGAAGGTCGGGATATCCTTGAGATCGCTCAAGGAGTCCTTGGCGTCCCGGAGATCTTCGTCCAGATCCATGGATCGTTTGAAATCGCGGGTGGCAGATTTGAATTCTCCCATTGCGCGACCGATCGATTTAGCCAACCCCGGCAGTTTTTTGGGGCCGATGACGACCAGGGCCACGGCCAGGATCAGCATTATTTCTGGCATACCCATGCCGAACATATCCAGCTCCTTGGCGGTTTGGTAGCGATCCCTTTTAAAAATTCGGATATCTATCCGTATAATTCATCAGGGAAGGGGCAAAAAAGTTCTAGTACTGGTTTTAAGGAAGGCTGTCAAGATGGATGCACCGACCAATGGGCCAGAAACTAGCCCCCATTGCGGAACTGCCTTGAAATCGGGTTCGAAATCGCTATCGGCAGCGATATCGAGACCCGATCTCGAATTGGGTCCATACAACCTGGCTTCGTTTATTCATCTGTCTTTAATACAAGAAAATAAAGCTTCCCCGGATGCTGCATATACCCGGCTGCCAGTTCGGCATAGGGACCATTGCCCCAGAACAGATCTGCCCGCCCCGGGCCTCGAATGGCCCCCCCGGTATCCTGATTCAGAACGAACCGCCCGAAGCCGGACCATGATTCAATCGTACCGCTGCCATCCACCAGGGGCTTTTCGGTCTCGATAAAAGCCAGCGCCCCTTTGGGAAACAGGCGCCGGTCAGTTGCTATGGAACGGCCCGGGGTCAGTTTCCGGCCGAGCGAGCCGATAGGGCCTTCCACTTCGGTGTTGAAAAATACATAGCTTGGGTTGGCATTCAGGATGTCCTCAGCTTCAGCGGGGTGCGTGCGCAAATATTTTTTAATTGCCTGCATGGACATCTCTTCCCGGGGAATGGCGCCGTTGTCGATGAGTACCTTCCCGATACTCCGGTAGGGGCGGCCGTTTGGGCTGTTATAATGCACATTAACCGGCTCACCGGTGTCCATGTAAAGTTTGCCGGATCCTTGTATGTGTAGAAAAAACAGGTCGATAGGATCATCCACCCAGGCCAGTACATCGGCTTTGCCCGAAAGGGCGTCGTCCGCTTCAATTTCTCGGCGGTCATGGTACGGCACCAGGTTTTGTTCGTTTAAACGTCCCCAGATGGTCTCGCCTTTGAATTTTTCTGAAAAAAGGGAAAGGTTCACGGCAACCAGATCATCCGGGCGGGTGTAAAGGGGATATTGAAAACGACCGCTTTTATTAAAACTGCCTTTCAGAAAGGGTTCATAATAACCGGTGAACAGCACCCGGCCCACCTGCTGCCCGCCGGCAGCCTGGTAGACATTGTAGCGCTCCCTGATAAAACGATTGAGGGCTTCGGTATCAGGGTGCGTCTGCAGAAATTTTCCAAACTGTTCCAGTGATAGGATCACGTGGTCTGCGGCGTAAGTATCTTCTCCAAAATTAAAAAGGGTATCCGGGCCAAGTGCCCGTAAATAGTCAAGGCTCTGCTCAATGGAGGCCGACAGGGCGTCGTAGCACATATCATCATAGAATTCAGGAAGCTTGTGCACTTTCAAACGAACCAGAGGCACCGCTGGTACTTCGATCGTTGGTATTTGCCAACGGCCGCAGCCGATGGACATCAGTAAAAACAGGGCGAGACTGGTGCACAGCAGGCGCCCGAGGTAAGGTACCCTTTTACAGCTTGGTTCAGGCTTGGTCATCTTGTTCATCCAGAGGGTTCTCGGCCAGCTGCCGCGGTCGTTTTTCAACCGGGTCGACGTCCGGCAGGGGGGTGTCCGATTTCAGGGTAAGACCGAGGCCGTCAAATTTGCGGGCCGTTGCCAACACCCGGCGTTCGAAGGAGCCGACCATTTTATTGTAAGATTCCGTGGTTCTTTCGATGTCCCGGCCCAGACTTTTAAAATGACCGGTCATGACCGCCAGGCGCTGGTAGAGATCGTTTCCCAGGGTGCTGATCACTTTGGCGTTCTCCGCCAGGGCCTCCTGGCGCCACCCCATGGCGATAGTTTTTAGTAATGATATCAAGGTAGTTGGTGTGGCAAGAATGATCTGGTGGGCGGCCCCGGTTTCAATCAGGTTCGGGTCCCGGGCCAGGGCGGCCGAAAAGAAGTTTTCGCCGGGGATGAACAGGACCACAAATTCCGGGGTGGGTTGAAACTGGGTCCAGTAGGCTTTGCGGGACAATTGCCGGATATGGGTCTGGACGTGTTTGGCGTGGTTCTCCATCAGCGCTTCCCGTTCATCCGGCGAACCGGCAGCCTGGGCCTCCAGATAAGACGCCAGGGGCACTTTTGAATCGACCACGATGTTGCGCCCCGCCGGCAACTGAATGATCATATCCGGTCGCATGAGGCCGTCCTCGGCACTGACGCTGGCCTGTTCGATGAAATCGCAGTGGTCCTGCATACCGGCCAGCTCCGCCACCCGCTTGAGGGTAATCTCACCCCAACGTCCCCGGACGTGGGGTTTGCTCAGGGCACTGGTCAGTTTGCCTGTCTCCCGCTGGAGGGCGTTCTGACTTTCCGCCAGGGATTCCACTTGCTGGACCAGTCCGCCATAGGCCTTCTCCCGAGCCCGCTCCAGTTCACGGATCTGCAGGTCGTAGCGGTCAAGTGCTTCGTTGATGGGTTTTACGATGTTCCCGATGGTCTTTTGACGGGAATCAAGGTCACTGGCTGCTGCTGAAAAATATTTGGACATGGTGGTTCCGGCCAGATCCATGAAGGCCCGGTTGTTGTCCTGCATAACCTTAAGGGAGACACTGCGAAACAGGTCCGGCAGCTTTTCCTGGAAGTGCTCGAGATTGGCGGCTTTTTCCTCGGCGGCCGCTTTGAGTCCCGTCAATTCCACCAGCTCTCGGTTGCGGGTATCCAGAGCTTTTTCGGCCTGTTCAAGGCGGTTGATGAGTTGTTGGAGCTCACCGGTCCGATGTTGCAGGTTTTCCTGGAGATCGGTACGGGCGGCATTGAATTCTGCCTGTGCCGCCGTTAATTTTGAGTGATACCAAAGCCGGCATAGCAGCCAGGTGGTCAACCCGCCGATAGCCACGACAGCCATGAGCAGGTAAACCGGCAGTTCGACAATACCGCTATGAAAAACCATGGGTGCGTTCGTTTCCGTGATAGCTTCTCGGCCGGAGCGTCTTGATGACTACCAGGCCGATCAGGTGGTTATTTAGACATAAATCCGCCGACGATCAGCAGCAACACGCCTACTGCGAAAGAGAGCATATACAAAGGCATTGTAACGATGTATCTGAGGCCTTTTTGAAGCATCTGCATGGAGATACCGTTCACCCATTTAAGGGTTTCCTGACCGGTTACGTCCACCAGGTTCAACGTTTCCCAGGTGATCTGTCCGGCCGACATCATGGAAGAGATGGCCTGAAAGCCCAGGATGCATCCGCCCAATCTTAAAAATATGAGACCCAGCAGGGTGATTCTATTCATCTGTTTCCTTCTCCAGTCTGTAAGTTCCGCTTTTACCGCCGGATTTTTCCAGCAGGCATATATCCGAAATAACCATGCCCTTGTCCAGAGCTTTGCACATGTCGTAAAGGGTCAAAGCCGCCACCGAGACCGCTGTCAGCGCCTCCATCTCCACGCCGGTTTTTCCGGTCAATTTTACGGTAGCCGTAATTTCTACCAGATGATCGTCGGGCTTGAGAACGAAGTCAACCGCGGCGTGCGTGATGGCCAGCGGGTGGCACATGGGGATGATGTCGGCTGTCTTTTTGGCTGCCATGACACCGGCGATACGGGCCGTTTCAAGCACGTTGCCTTTGGCTACGGTACCCTGTTGAATCTGAGCGATAATTCGCGGGGTCATGCGAATCATCCCACATGCGGTCGCTTCCCGGACAGTGGCCGTTTTTGCGGTAACGTCCACCATGCGTACCTGGCTCTGACTGTCTAAATGTGTGAAATCTGACATTTTGTTTTCGTTTTCCTAGTTGTTTACCGTCTAATAGAACCTATCTCAAAATTTGGATCTTGGTTCAAAATCAAGGCGGCCGCGAGGTTCAACCCGCAGGAATACTAAATAGTATTTTGAGGACTTGAACCGAGGGCCCAACACCGAGTTTGGGCCAAGAGACTTTTTTGAGACAGGTTTTAAGCAAAGAACTCGGTCTTATCCGTCACCGTCGACTTGATCGCATTGAGGGCATCCGTCAGGGTTGCGATGACATTTTCGCGGATGTCCCCGGCCACCGCCAGAATCATGACATCATCTCCCACCGCCAGATCCCGGTCTGCGGCGATTTTGACCTGGATATCCACGATACCGGGTCGCTGCCGGTACTCGGATACAACCTGCTCCAGTCTCTGGTGATCAACCTGGACGCGCAGCCCGGTAACGGCGCGACCGTCCCGTGAGGTGCTCCGTACGATTCCGTTGTGATAAAGGACCATGCCGGCTTTATCGTAATCCGGATGGGCCTTGATGGCTGCCATCACCGTATTCAAATCCATCAGGGCACCTCACTCTCCCGGGCGAGAACCTCCGCCCGCTGCAGGTCTGCGGGAGTGTTGACGTTGAAGAAAGAGAGCAGGTGGGGATCTGCCCGCCGCGATACTTTTTCACTGATAGTTTTCAAGTTTTTTTTCCTGAAAGCACGCATAATCTTGAACCGGCCGTTTTCCACGCTGTGCCGCGCGGTTTCCAGGCAGCTGCGCGAATAGATCGCACATAGCGGTTCCCGGCCCTCGTCCGTTTCCGGCATGACAATATCGATTCCCGCTGAAATACCGTTTAGCACGACCCTGACCATCTCTTCTTTAAGAAAGGGCGTGTCACCGGCAGTGAAAAAAGCATAGTCGGTGCGTGCGTAAAACAGGCCGGTATGGATGCCGGTCAATGCGCTGCGGGACGGCAGTATATCGGTGACGATGGTTGCGTCAAAATCGAGGTAACGCTCCGGTGTGTTGGTTACCAGGATCAGGTCGTCAAATACAACGGACATCACCGCGAAGATCCGGTCCAGGATGCTTTTGTCACCGATTCGCATCAGGGCCTTGTGTTGGCCTTCAAAGCGGGTGTTTTCGCCGCCGGCCAGTATGACGCCCGTACACTCACTTGACATAGTGTCTTCTTTGTTATGAAAAAAAGGTGGTAAAATCAAGAATATTCAGAGTATAAAACCGTTAATGACCCCCTGCCGGGAGAAAAACAAATAGAATGGGTTTACATTTACATAAAGCCGATGCGCCCACCGAAGTCGACCTGGCGGTCGTATCTGTTTCCAGCACTCGAACTCTCGAAGAGGACCAAGCCGGCCACTGGATCGCCAAAACGGCCGTAAAAGAGGGACACCGGGTGGGGTACCACCAGGTTGTCAAAGACGACGCTTACCTGATTCGGGCAACTGTCATGGACCTGGTGGCCAACAGCGGTGCCCGGGTTATCCTTGTGACCGGTGGCACCGGGCTCAGCGACGCCGATGTGACCATCGAGGCCGTAAAACCCCTGCTGGAAAAAGAATTGACCGCCTTTGGGGTCCTGTTTGCCCAGTTGAGTTTCGACCAGATCGATTCCGCGGCCATCCTGTCGCGGGCCACGGCCGGCAGGATCGGCCGGGCCCTGGTCTTCTGTATGCCGGGTAGTTTGAAGGCGTGCAAGTTGGCTTGCAAGGAGCTCATATTCCCGGAAATCGGGCACATGGTGCGCCACATCGATCACGGCTAAAATCGGGTTGCAGAGGGTCTGATTCGTCCCAATTCCGCGTTGTTTGATAATTTGATCCTCGGAATACATTAGTATGCCTGCGGTCAAAATGATCAAGCCGCCTTGAATTGAAACGAATCAGACGCTCTGCAACCCGATTTTGGTATTGGTCGCGCCAGCGAAGCCAGTGCCCATCGTGGTAAATACTGGTAGTGTTTCGAGGCTTTGATATTTGCGCCCAACGCCTAGTTTGGCCCAAAGGTGTTGTTGAGATGGATTCTAAGAATCGGATTCTTGCTGCTGGGGCAGGGGGATTTTAATGAAATCGATACCCCCTTCCTTGAGGGTCTTTTCCTCTTCCGGGGTGGAGGTGCCGCGGATACTGCGTGGTTCGGCCGCGCCGTAGTGTATTTTCAAGGCCTCTTTGGCAAAGTCGCAACCGACATTGTCAAAATTGGTTTCGACAAAACCGACCATTTTTGCACCGACCTGATCCAGGTTGACCTGGGCAGTGGCGGCGCTGGTGCTGCCGCCGATTGCGGATTTGATGGCGAACGTTGAGGGCACCCGACTGACCTCGGTCTCGTTACACACCGGGCAGGTCAGCAGGCCTTTGCGTTTTTGGCTTTTATAGGCGTGGCCGTCTTCGAACCAACCTTCAAAAACGTGGCCCTGGCTGCATTGTAAATCATACGCGATCATACCTAATCCCCTGATAACGATACTCCCGAATTTATACCACAAAACACCTGCATGTAAAAGAAATTATTGACAGACCCGGTGTTTCCACCCAAAATAAGCGCCGTTTAAAAAGATTTTAAAATGCGCCGCGCATCCCGGTGGTGGTTGTTCGGGCGAGGGGATTTTAAACCAGGTATCTTAGCGAGGAAAATACTATGAGAGCCATTGCAATCATTCTCGTTTTAATTCTCTCCGGGACAGGTCTGGCGCAGGCCGAGACCTGGTACGTGACCGACTCACTGGAAATTACACTGCGAACAGGCCCTGAGCTGGACCGAAAAATAACCGCTATGCTGAAAAGCGGTCAATCCATGGAGATCATGGATAAAGGCGAGGAGTGGAGCCAGGTGCGATTGCCCAGCGGCCGTGAGGGATGGGTGCTCAACCGCTTCATTCAAGAAGAGCTGCCCGTGAAGATTCAGTTTGAGATTCTCCAAAAAAAATACAACGATCTTCTATCAGGTGCCGACGAGCCCCTCCAAAAATTGAAGGAAGTAAACAGTGAGAATACGCACCTGCGCACAGAGCTTGCCAGGACAAAACGCGACTTCGGAGCCCTTCAAAAGTCATACAAGGAATTGCGGGAAACCACTACGGATGCTCGCCGGATAAAAAAAGAACGGGACCAGCTGTCCCGGGAGCTTGCCGAAAAATCCAAAGAAACCCGCCGGCTCAAAACCGACCTGGCGAACACCGAAAAGAAAAGCACCCAGTGGTGGTTCATTGCCGGGGCCGGGGTATTGTTTTTTGGATTCGCCATTGGGTTTGCCGTCCGACCGCGACGGAAAAGATCATCACTGTATTAGAACCTATCCACAAATAGTCTTATTGTCGGGCATAGCTCGCAGAGCGAAGACTGATTGCCCGAAACCAGGCGTCTGCGGACCTTTTAATTTGTATAAGCACGCACAATGGAAATAAAAACAGATTTTCTCGTTATCGGAAGTGGTGTCGCCGGACTCACGTTTGCCTTGAAAGTGGCCGAACACGGCACTGTAGCCCTGGTCACCAAAAAAGGCATCATGGACAGCAATACCGCCCGCGCCCAGGGAGGCATTGCCTCTGTATTCGGGCAGCTGGATTCCTTTGACCTGCATATTGAAGACACCCTGGCATCAGGTGACGGACTGTGCAACCGGGAAGTCGTCGAGATGGTGGTCAAGGGCGGACCCGCAAGAATTCGGGAGCTCATTGATCTCGGGGTCCAGTTCAATCTGAGCAAGGAGAGCCGGGGACAGGCGGAGCCCAGCCTCGATCTCGGCCAGGAAGGCGGCCACTCGCGCAAACGGATTGTCCATGCCAATGACATGACCGGCCTTGAACTGGAAACCGTGCTGGTCAACCACGTGTATGCCCATGACAATATAAAAGTGTTCGAAAACCATATGGCCGTTGACCTGATCACCGTCAGTACGCGGATGAAACGCGGGATGGTGACGACCACCCATGAGGATTTCTGCTGCGGCGCATACGTGCTTGCAGCCGAGACCAATACTGTGCACACCTTCAATGCCGGCATTACACTTCTGGCCGCCGGCGGGGCCGGCAAGGTGTATCTGTATACGAGCAATCCGGACATCGCCACGGGTGACGGCATCGCCATGAGCTACCGGGCGGGGGCAACCGTAGCCAACCTTGAATTTGTTCAGTTTCACCCCACCTGCCTGTACCATCCGGATGCTAAAAACTTCTTGATATCCGAAGCCGTGCGCGGCGAAGGCGGCATCCTGGTCGATACAGCCGGACGGCGGTTTATGGAGGCATATGACCCGCAAAAAGATTTGGCCTGCCGGGATGTGGTCGCCCGGGCCATCGACACCGAATTGAAGAAAAGCGGTGACGATTCGGTTTTCCTGGACATTTCCCATCAACCCGCGGATTTGGTGAAAACACGCTTTCCCAACCTGTACGGACAATGTCTGAAATTCGGCGTGGATATAACCACCGAACCCATCCCGGTTGTCCCGGCGGCCCATTACATGTGCGGCGGGGTGGCCACCGATATGTTGGGACGCACGGATATCCGGCGCCTGTATGCTATCGGGGAAACGGCCTGTACCGGCCTGCACGGGGCCAACCGGTTGGCCAGCAACTCACTTTGCGAGGCTCTGGTATACGCGGATGCTGCCGCTAAACAGGCCGTGGCGGATCTGAAATCGATCGATGCCGGCCTGACCGCGGCGCCTTCTCCCTGGGATGAGGTCGGGACGTCCGACAGCGACGAGTTGATCATGGTATCCCACAACTGGGACGAAATCAGGCGCTGTATGTGGAATTACGTCGGTATTGTGCGTTCCGACAAGCGCTTGGCCCGGGCCAGGCGCAGAATCGAAAACATCCAGTCTGAAATAGATGAGTATTACTGGGGGTTTCGGGTCGCTCCGGATTTAATCGAACCGAGAAACATCGCCATGGTGGCGGAGTTGATCGTAAAATGCGCGCTCCACCGCAAGGAGAGCCGCGGGCTGCATTACAATATCAAATATCCTCAGCGCGATGACCGCCGCTGGCTCAAGGACACGGTTCTGCGGCGGCCATTCGTGGGGTGACCGGGATCGGCTTTCAGGCTGCGAATTTCCCGTAAAAGGGGGCTTTGGCCCGGTTGACATCAGAATTATGTGCATTAGTTTTCACCAAAGCCGCGGGCTTTGAATGCAGGCCGATCCCCACCGTAGCGGGAGATGAACAAACCTAGAGATAGCAGTTGCCACCAGGATCCTAAATGAGCACAAAACGGGACTATTACGAAGTACTCGGCGTAGGCCGGGACATTGATGAAAGCGCTTTGAAAGCGGCCTATCGAAAGCAGGCCCTCAAATACCATCCGGATCGGAACCCCGACGACAAACAGGCTGAGGAGAAATTCAAAGAGGCCTCCGAAGCCTACGACGTTTTGCGTGACCCCCAAAAACGCCAGATCTACGATCAGTACGGGCACCAGGGACTTGAAGGTTCCGGATTTTCCGGGTTTGGGGGGTTTGACGACATCTTTTCAAGCTTCGGCAGTATTTTTGAAGACCTCTTCGGATTCAGCAATGGTGGCGGGCGCGGTCGCAGTCGGGCCCGACGTGGGTCGGACCTGCGGCATGATCTCAGCTTGAGCTTTATGGAAGCCGCTTTCGGCACCGAGACCGAAATCGAGCTCAATAAAGCCGAAGCCTGCACCACCTGTGACGGCAGCGGTTGCGAACCGGGCACCAGCCCGGAAACCTGCAGCCACTGCCAGGGGTCGGGCCAGGTGTCCCGCAGCCAGGGATTTTTCACCGCCCGGACCACCTGCCCGCGCTGCCAGGGAAACGGTCGGAGTATTCCCCATCCCTGTCAGCAATGCCGCGGCCGCGGCCAGGTGGTGGCCACCAAAAAAGTATCCGTCAAGATTCCGGCGGGCGTGGACAGCGGCTCACGCCTGCGACTCACGGGTGAAGGCGAGGCCGGAACCCTGGGCGGCCCCACCGGTGACCTTTACGTCTTTATCAATGTGGAAGCCCACGAATTTTTCAAGCGGGACAATTCGGATGTGATCTGCCAGGTGCCCATCTCTTTTGTACAAGCCGCTCTGGGCGATAGCATCACGGTGCCGACCCTGGTGGGTGAAAAGACCTTAAAGATTCCCAAGGGTACCCAGTTTGGGGATGTGTTCCGTTTTCGGGGCGAGGGCATCGCCTCCCTCCGGTCCGGTCGTCGCGGTGATCAGATCATGCAGGTCATTATCAAAACACCGACCGGTCTGACCAAGAAACAGGAACAGCTCCTCAAGGACTTCGCAGCCCTGGAAGCCGACAAGATATCCACCAAACTAAAAAACATTTTCAAGGGTGCCGCCGAAAAAGCCGCTCGATAAGATACGCCCTGATCCACCACTTGTGTATATACACGGGACAGTGAATATCCTGATTATCAGCCATATTTCTGGAGGCAAACCGGCATGTATGAACTGAAAGTCGAAACCGATTTTGCGGCAGCCCACCAACTCACCATGGTCGGTGAAAAATGTGAGAACCTGCACGGCCACAACTGGAAAGTGGAGGTCATTGTTGCCGGAGAGACCCTGGACGAAGGCGGGGTTCTGATGGATTTCGGCATCATCAAGAAGCATGTCCGGGCCGTCATGGAGACCTTGGATCATAAATTCCTGAATGAACTGGAGTTTTTTGGTAACGGGACCCCTCCCTCTTCAGAAAATATCGCCACGTACATAGCGCGGGCCCTGATAGATAAAATCGACAATCCGGCCGTGCGGATTTCCCGGGTCAGTGCGTGGGAGTCGAAGAATGCATGCGCCACCTACATCCCATAGAAGTGGTTTTAAAGCCTCCCCTCGAGTCCAATCTCTGCGTTGGGCGTGTGATCCAAATCCTCGAAATACAGATGAGTATTCCTCCGGTTTGAATAACCCGCCCGCCTTGACCTTGAACCCGATTGAAGGCTTTAAAACCACTTCTTTAGGCTAATCGAAGCCTCCCCACGCGTCCAATCTCTGCGTTGGGCGTGTGATCCAAATCCTCGCTGTTTTTAAACACGGTGAAAGATGCTCAGCCAGAAAAATAAAATCGAAGCCGGACGTGAAGATGTCAGGGGCGGTCTTTTTAACCGCCCCCTGTATCTTTTTTTGGACGGGAATCCGTAGTTTGGGGTACACGCGGGTACCACCATCAGGCATTGGGATAAAGTTCCAGCAGGCGGTTGCCCAGCATGGTGGCGATGCGTTTGAACAGGGTCAACCCGCTGGCCGGCTCTTCGTTGAGCAGTTCTAAAAAGCGGGCACTTACTATTTTCAGTAAACGGGCCGACTCCACGCACTGCCCGGATGCCGAATAGGTCTCGCGTTCGGTCAGGCTCGACCAGCCGATGATTTCCCCGGCATGACGCGCCATATAGACCACCTTGTCGCTTTTCCCCAGAACCAGTTTTATACGGCCGGTCAACAGGATATAAAAATCAGTGGCCCGGTCACCTTCGTGGAATAGAAAGTCACCATCGGCAAAGGAGACTTTTTCTGATAATTCCATGGCCTTTTTTACAAACCCCTTATCCATTCCCCAAAAAAGATCACTTTGTTGAAGTTGCATCTGCGACCTCCTTTCCATGAAACCGCATCCTGTTGGAGATGGCTTCATGATATTATGTGTTTCTGGGTTCCTGCAAACTGGGATTACTACAGTTTGATGCAAGATACCGGGAAGACGCCTGCCAATTTGGCGAAACAGGGTTTTGGCAGAAAATCCGCATTCACCGAGAAATCGCAAAACATCACGGGCGGGTTCCCAAGGAGCCGCCCTGACAGGCGCTCCCCGATATCGTTATGGTTTCCTTCCACAAACGCCATCTTTAGGCTCAAAGCGCCGTTTTCGCTCTTTTGAGATCCTCGAGATAGTGCACCATGCACCACGCATTGGCTACGCCGGGCACGCGCTTTAAGCCATAACCTACCCTTTGTGAAAGGACACAATCAGAGACAAGGCCTTACCGTGCAGTGGATGACTTAGGGTGTCGTTTTGGTTTGTGAGAAGGAATCTTAGCGATAATACGTACGGCGATTTAGCTGGCGCTGTAGTGAGTGGGGAGATTCAAATCGCGCAGACTATAGTTACTATGATAGTATGCCAAAAATAAGTGTCAAGCCTTTAATCTCCAACCGGCCCTGGAGAACAATTGATTGACAAAACCCTCCCTGCCAATAGAATTCAGACATGGGCCATCTATTGAAGCATATCCCGGACCAACTGCCGGAGGAGCTGTTTGAAACCCTTCTGGCGCAGCCCGGCTTCAAATTGGAGCGAATTGTTTCCCGTGGTCATGCCACGCCCGCGGGTCAGTGGTACGACCAGGATGACGATGAGTGGGTTCTCCTGGTGAAAGGCAGTGCCAGGCTGCGGATTGAAGACCAGGAAGAAGAGATACATTTAAAACCAGGGAAATATATTCTCCTGCCCGCCCGCTGCCGCCACCGGGTGGAATGGACCGATCCCGAGACTGATACCGTCTGGCTGGTATTGCACTATTTACCTCGCTCACGATAGGCGGGCGGAGCATCAGTCTGCGACCAGGTCGGGTCCGACCCGTCCATCCATATCCAAGCAACGAACACAAGAGGTCAAGGTGAGCACCATGTCAAATCTAAATCGGATCCCGAGATACCCGCGCTGGTGGATTGGCTTCACACTTTCCGGTCTGCTCCTGATCGGCAGTGGCTGTGTTGAGAAGAAAATGTCGGTTAAAGAGGCCAAGGCGGTTACCGTGTCCATGGAAACGGCTCCATTCGAACCCCCGCCCCGGCGTATTGGAGATATTCTCGATGTCCTCGATCAACCGGGAGTGTTTGATCAAACCGTGACCCGGCGCTACCGTGAATTGGCCGACACCCCCGCACCGGAAAAGGGCGATGATGCCAGCCAGGCGGCATTCTTTTATGAGAGGGGCAAAGCGGCTGACAATCTTGGGCGCAGTCGACAGGCGCTGGAGGATCTCAGGCGCGCCCGCCAATACAGTACGGCAGATGATCGTCACTATCCACGCCTGCTGTTCAATCTCGGCAACCTGGAAGCCCTGTTCGGGGATGTGGACAGGGCCATTGCGCTGACCGAGGAAAGCCTGGCTCTCAAGCCGCGCATTCGGAACTATGAAAAACTGGTCAAATATTACAGTCGGAAAGGAGATTTCAAAGCGGTCCAAGAGAGTCTCGACGCGGGTATGGAACTGGCGACCAAAATGACCCGCAAAGCCCGCAAGAGCCAAACCAAACGGCTCGGCCTGACGGCCCAGATCAACGGTATCCAAGCCCAGTATTTTTCAAGCCAGGGACAACACGCCCAGGCTGAAATCTATTTACGTAAACGCCTGGACACCCTTTTGCAAATGGTGGATCGCAACCCGCGCATCGGGATCAATGCGCGCCTGGACCTCAGTACCAACCTTCGCAAGCAGCGCCGCTTGATAGAAGCCGAGATGGAAGTTCGCAAAGCGCTGAAGGAGGCTTTGGGCCTGGGCGGCCAGACCGGTGATTATACTGCGCGGGCGGTTATTGTTCTGGGGAAAGTCATCTTCAAACAAAATCGGTTCCCCGAAGCTGAAAAGCTGGCCCGGGCCGGGTTGCGGATCATGGAACAATCCGGTATGCCGCCCGACTCTTTTAGCGTGATTAAGGCCCGGCAATTTCTCATCACCACGCTGGGCAGCCAGGCAGATCATGCCGGTGCCGTTCAGGTGTACGACCAAACCCTGAAGTTGCTTGAAATGAACAGCTACCAACATCGTTTGCTGGTGTTAAAACCAGAAATCCTATTATCGCTCATTAAGGTTGGGCGCGTGACTGAGGCTTCCCGCTATATTGACAAATCCTACCCGGTCATGCGAGAGCGCTTTGGAGAGACCCACCGGAAGGCTGCCATTCGGCTGGGCCTCAGGGGAATGGCCCGGCACCATCAAGGCCGGGTGGTGCTGGCCTATGACGATTTTCAAAAAGCCCTGCCCATCATCCAAAAGAAGAATTTTGGCCAGGACAAGGTGGTGCCCCGGGCTATTGCGGAAAGCTACCTGAAACTACTGATGGATATCCGCGGAACCAGCCTTGAGTCACAAAAGAATGTCAAGGCTGATTCCCAGGCGTTTAAACTTGCCGACCGTTTGCGGGGACGAACCGTGCAAAGTGCCATCACCGCGGTCAGTGCCCGCCTGTCCGGTCTTGAGCCGGAGCTTGCCGATCTGGCCCGCAAGGAGCAGGACCTGTCACAGCGCCTGGACGCCCTGCAGGATATTCTATTCGATGTCCTGGCTATGCCGCCAGGCGCCAACCAACAGACTGCCACCGATAACCTGCGTGCACAGCTCAATACCCTTTCCCGGGCTCGGCGGGTGTTCTTGGATGAGATCGAAAGGCGGTATCCCAAGTATTTTGAATTGCGCCGGCCGGGTGCCCGGGGCATCGGCGCCGTAAAAAAGATTTTGCATGCGAAAGAAGCCATGATTGCCATCTATCCAGGTGAGCAGCAGACCTTCGTCTGGGCGTTTGCCCGGACCGGTCCTGTTGAAACCGCCGTCGTTGACATAGGACGTCGTGACCTTGATCGAATGGTCGGGGACCTGCGGCGGGCTCTTGATCCCGGTCCGGTAACACTGGGCGATATTCCCAGTTTCGATCTGAATATGGCCCATGGCCTTTACCGGCAGCTGCTTGCCCCGGTCAAGTCTGGCTGGCAGGGTGCCGACAATCTGATAGTAGTCGCCCAGGGACCATTAGGGCGCCTGCCCTTTTCTGTCCTGGTGACGGACAACGCGTCCCCCGGAAACGACAGCGGAATGCTCTTCAGCGAATATCGACAAACCGCATGGCTGATACGCGAGGCGGCGATTACCCGGTTGCCGTCTGTGTCGGTGCTGACGAACCTGAGAGCCATGCCCGGATTTGAGACCAGACAGGCAACTTTTGTGGGGTTTGGTGATCCGTATTTCAGTCCGGTTCCCCAAGATAATCGCAGCGCTGCGGTTTCACCTCAGGTTATGAATGTCCGGGGCATCCGGGTTACGCAAAAAGCCGATCTCGACAGTGGTGAGGCCAATTCAGTTAAACTTGGTGATCTCAGCCGGCTCCCGGATACCGCCGACGAAATCAGGGGCATCGCAGGGTCGGTGGGGGCCGATCCCGTAAATGATGTGATTCTCGGTGCCCAGGCCTCGGAAACAAAGGTGAAATCCATGGACCTGACCGGTAAGCGGATTGTTGCTTTTGCCACCCACGCCCTGGTTCCGGGTGATCTGGACGGCCTGGACCAGCCGGCCCTGGCCTTGACCTCACCCCTGGTTACCGGGGAAGCCGGGGATGGGTTGTTGACCATGGAAGAGGTGTTTCGGTTGAAATTGAATGCGGACTGGATTGTGCTGTCCGCCTGTAATACCGGGACGGCCGAGGGGGCCGGCAGTGAAGCTGTCTCCGGCCTGGGAAGGGCCTTTTTCTATGCCGGTGCCCGAGCCATCCTGGTCAGCATGTGGCCTGTGGAAACGACCTCGGCGGCCAGGTTGACCACGGGTATTTTCAGGCACCAGCAAGCAGAGATGACCTTGTCCAAAGCCGGGGCAGTTCGCGCCGCCATGCTGGAGTTGATCGACAGCCGGGGGATGGTGGATGCCAAAACCGGGAAAACGGTGGCGAGTTATGCGCATCCGTTGTTCTGGGCGCCGTTCATAACAATCGGCGGGTAGCGCCGCAGCGGGCATATTTTGATCCAGGACGGCGTTTTCACACTTTTTAAATCCTCGACGTAGTGTCACTACGCCTCCGGTTCAAAAAGTGTTCATGCCTTGTCCTGAACCAAAATCTACCCACTGCGGCGCTACCCTATAAAGTTCCATAGAGAGCATTTTTATAAAAATTGAAGAAGTTATAGTGATTTCGATTTCTACCTCTTTTCGAGACCCTGGTGAAACTGCCCCGGAGCAGTTTGTGGCCTATCTGGAACAGCTGGGTGTTGGTGGGGTGGAACTGGAGTATCGGGTGACGGATCGGTTCTTTGCCGGGATGCGGGCACCGTTGCTAAAATCCGGCCTGGAAGTAACCAGTATCCACAACTATTTTCCTTTCCCCACGCGATTTGAAAAATTGAAGCCGGGCGGGGATCTTTTTCTGCTCTCGTCCGAGGATAAAAACGAACGCCAACGAGCCGTGACCTGGACTGCCCGAACGATCGAGCTGGCCAATGATCTCGAGGCCGGTGCGGTTGTGCTCCACTGTGGCCGGGTGGAGATGAAAGCTGGAATAAAAAAGCTGCATCGGTTCTTCGAAGAGAAATTGATCCTTACTCCGGAAGCCCAGACGTTTACCGGACAAAAATTGCAGGAATTTAAATCCCGGAAGCGGGTCTATCTGGATAGCCTGTTGTTCAGTCTGGACCGGCTGCTGCCCGTAGCGGAAAAGCAGGGCGTGATCCTGGGACTCGAAAACCGTGCCCATTATCACGAGCTGCCGGGCCGTGATGATTTTGAGCTTTTGCTGGCGGAGTTTGACGGCGGTCCGGTCGGTTACTGGCACGATACCGGTCACGCCCACCTGGCGGAACAACTCATGATCATGCCCCCTGGGTACCTGTTGGAAAAATACGCACCCTGCCTGGCAGGTGTCCATTTCCACGATGCGGCCGGGCTCAGCGATCACCGGCCACCCGGCACCGGCGAAATCGACTTTGCACCCATCAAACCCCACCTGAAAGCCGACATCCCCCTCGTCATCGAACTCAAACCGGGAACCCCCGGTGCCGATATCCGAAAAGGCATCGATTTTATGAAGAACTTTTTAATGTGAGCTGTAAATCTATTGGTGGACTCGGTTTCTGAGCTACCTCATGGACTCAAGGTCAAGGCGGACGTGAGATTTGAACCGGAGGAATACATCAGGCATTTCGAGGATTTAAATCTCGCGCCCAACGCAGAGATTGCGTTCATGAGGTAGCTCAGAAACCGAGCCTACAATTTGTTACAACTTGTTACCTCCCTGAAAAGCATTCTTCTATAGGTTGATTTATATTCCTTCCACAACATGCGGATTGGCCTACCGGCCCTGCACAAACCCAACCCATCTCCAAAGGAGGAATGTATCATGAACAGAAAACGAATCTTGATTGGCGCCACCATATTTATCATCCTGGCCCTGGTCCTGGCAGCCTGCGGGCACAGTCGTTTTACGGCTTATCGCGACGCCTCACCCGAAAAGCGGGTGGCGTGGATCAAGAAACACATTTCGGATGAATTGAAACTGGATGCCGCCCAGAATGAAAAGTTGGATGCCATTGCGGCGGATTTATTGGATCGCCGTCAGAAGATGAAACCGGCTCACGAAAAAGGACGTCTGGAGCTGGCCACATTGGTTCGGGCCGAGAAAATTGACCGCAGCGATCTCGAGCGCCTGGTAGACAAGAAGCGGATCCATGTCGAGGAAATGATTGACGTGGTCATGGACCATGCCGTTGCGTTCCACCAGATGCTGACACCGGAACAACGCACCCGGCTGGCGGAAAAAATTGAGAAGCATGAGCGGTATGGTGGCCGTTACAGCTGCTGGAAATAGCCCTGTTTCCAGCCACGGACGGCATCTTCGGGCCTATTGAAATGTCCGCGCCTTTGTGCATTCCGCGACGTCGTGTAACTGCGCCTCCGGATGCACAAAGGCTGTGGTCTTGCGACTTCGCCTTTGGCCGCGCCGTGCACGCGTACGGAACCAAAAGCCACCACCTGTGGGCGGACGCGAGTTACGCAAAACGGTTTTAACTATCCACACGGTTGGATTGACAGGTGGGAAGGGCTGATCTTATAAGTAAGGGTGATCTAATAACAAGTGGAGAAACACGATGGATTTGATCAAGCTGAAGGCCTTTTTCATGTGGTGCACCATCATCAACGGCGCCCTGCTAATCCTCTCCTTTGCGGGGGTTGTCCTCGCATCTGAAATGGCGTTCGCGATGCACAGTAGGCTGTTCCAGATATCGCCGCAATCCGTCGCGGAATCCATTTACCTTTTATTGGGCCTTTATAAGATCCTCTGGTTCGGCTTTAATCTCGTGCCGTATGTGGCAGTGGTAATCATTTCCAAAGACAAATAGAAGTGGGCGGGAGAGGCAGATACATGCTACACAGAATCCTGGTCATCGACGATGACGAGAAACTGAACGAGCTGCTCAAAAACTACCTTTCCGATTTTGGGTACAAGGTGCTGTCCGCTACCCATCCGGAAAAGGGGCTGCAGCTCATCGCTTCCCGCAAACCGGACCTGGTGATCCTGGACGTGATGCTGCCGGAGATGAGCGGGTTTGAAGTGTGCAAACGCATTCGCCAGGACAGCAATGTCCCGGTGATCATGTTGACGGCTCGCGGCGAGCTGATGGACCGGGTGGTCGGTCTTGAGCTGGGGGCCGATGATTATCTACCCAAGCCCTTTGAGCCGCGGGAACTGGTGGCCCGTATCCAGACGGTATTACGCCGGATAGTTCGCAATGATACCACCCAGGTCCAGCAGTATGGTGGGCTGAAGATAGATTTTCCGCGGCGCAAAGCCTTCATTGATGACCGGGATGTTGGACCTTTCCACCAATGAGTTTACCGCCCTGAGCCTTCTGGTGCGGCATGTCGGCCGGGTCATGGACCGCGACCAGATCATGCAGGAGTTGCGGGGCATGGACTCCGACGCCTTCAATCGTACCGTGGATATCACCATGAGCCGCCTGCGCCAGAAGCTCGGTGATGACCCCAAACAACCAACCTATATTAAAACCGTGTGGGGCACCGGCTACGTGTTTATAGGAGAGGCACCGCAAGATGCAGACCGGGAGGTTTAAAAAACTGTTCGGGTCGGTCTTTACCCGGCTTTTTTTGACGATTCTGGTTACCGGCTTTCTCATCAACCTGCTGGTAATCGGCCTCTTCGGATTTATCCGCCACAAAGTGGATGCTTCCATGCATGCCCACTTAGTTCAGTATATTCAATATATTACCAGGGACATTGGGAATCCCCCGGACCTTGGACGGGCCCGTGAAATTGCCCGCAATGCATCCATGACCATCCGCTACACAAGTCCCGGCGAGAACTGGTCGACTTCTGAAAATATCACCCCCATTCAAGGCCGGCGAATACACATCTGGCATGAAGGTCCCAATATGCTGGCCGGGTCCGTGCGGGGACGTTATTTTGTCAGGGTTCGCCACGGAAACGGCGAACTGGTGTTTCAAGCCGCCCGGGGCCGCGCCGCCTTGGATGATATCCAGAAGGTCCTGGTAGTGTTGATCTGTCTTTTCACCGTCGTGTTGGTCATGGCCTATCTGGCCATCCGCTGGATCCTCAAACCAATCCGGTGGCTGACAGAAGGCGTGACCCAGGTCGGCGATGGCAATCTGGAGCATCGGGTTCCGGAAGAGCGGGCGGACGAGTTCCGGGATCTGGCCGAAGCTTTCAATGATATGGTCGCCCGGATCAGCAAAGCCATGCATGCCCGCGAGCAGCCGTTGCTGGATGTCAGTCACGAACTGCGCTCACCCCCCTGACCCGCTTGAAGATCGAGCTGGAAATGCTGCCTGAGGGGTCTAAAAAAGAGTCCCTGCGGGAAGACATCCTCGAGATGGAGAAAATGATCACCGATATTCTCGAGGCCGCCCGGATGCAACACAATGCCGGTTCCCTGAACCTCGAGCCCGTGGACCTGGCCGGCCTGATCCGCGATCTCCGCCCTGATTTTGAAAACCAGCCGCCGGGCCTGGTGGTTCCTGGGGACCTGGCTGAAAATATTGTTCCAGCCGACCAAGAAAAGGCCGGCATAGCGCTTAGAAATATAATCGACAATGCCATGAAATATTCCCGGAAAAGCGATCAGCCGGTCGAACTTAGTCTCGAGGATGGCGCCGGATATGCCGTTATCCGGATTGTGGACCACGGCATCGGTATCCCGGCCGAAGATCAGCCTTATATATTTGAACCCTTCTATCGGGCCGATAAATCACGGACCCGCAAAACCGGTGGATACGGTCTGGGGTTGAGTATGTGCAAAACTATCATGGAGGCCCACGGCGGGCAGATTGAAATCAGCAGTACGCTAAACCAGGGTACCACTGTCACCCTTTCATTTCCGAACGAAGCCGCTAAGTAGCAGGTTCTTGACGTTCCCCGTCACGAATCCAGCGCTTATCGATTCCACCACGACCCTCTTTTTTCTATCTCCCTGAAAACATTTGTGAAAGGGATGTTCCCGACTTGGGTACAGTTTATGCATCTGAATTAGGTGCAATGTAAACCTGCACCACTATATCCCAACGTCGGAGGTAAGATGAAAATCCAGGAAAGCCTGGAGCAACTGGCACGCCATAATCTTCAACGGCGGACAGGTGTCGGCCAAATAGATGTAACCACGGAAAAGCTGAAAAGATTCAATGCCATTCTCGATATGTTTGCCGACGATGGCGGCGATCAAAAGAGCGATCCCGGGTTGTCTGTCCTGACTTTGATGTCGGCGCCGATTCAATCCAGCTCTTACGGGCGGATACTGCAGGCCCTGAGTAACCAAAAGGTGTCGGAACCACCACCGCCTGGCGAGATCAAATTGCAGCCCCCGGGGCCGGCAGAGCCGACACCAGCAGTAGTTCCCCGGGAAAGCGGTCCCGACCCGCTGGCCGATGCGGTCACAGAACTCAATGAAAAGGATCGGATTGAGCAAGGTGTGTCGCGGGCGGCTGTTAAGTATAACCTTCCGGAAAATCTCATAAAAGGGGTTATAAAGGCCGAATCCAGCAATAATCCCCGGGCTTTGTCGCGCGCCGGGGCGCAGGGTTTGATGCAACTTATGCCGGCCACTGCCCGGGAATTAGGTGTGGTGGATGCCTTCGATATTGAGCAGAACATTGACGGCGGTGCCCGGTATCTCAGGAAAATGATTGATCGCTATGACGGTGACGTAGCCAAGGCCCTGGCTGCCTACAATGCCGGACCAGGCACGGTGGATCGCTTTAAAGGTAAGGTGCCGTATCGCGAGACGATTGCCTATGTGGACCGGGTTTTGAAATATTCGCAACAGTACGTGTAAACGCAAGCAATTCCATTCACATTACCTTCCTCACCCACAACTGTCTTCGCATCCGGCCATAACAGTATTCATGCGCGGAGCAGGAATCGATTGATTGGGCGTCGCGGACTGACCGGATCGGGATAACGGTCCAGATATCCCACCCGGAGAATAAACTGTGGAACCATACCGGGTCCATGTGCCCGGGCAATCGCTTCTTTTGATGTTTTTTCTTCAAGCTGCTGGGTCATGGGATGAATGGCCAGGTTGTACTCTCGGGCCAGAAGTGCCATGCGCTGGAATTTACGGCCGGTATCCAGGAGATCCGCCACTGTTTCACCGGCACTGGTGATGATAAACCAGCCGCCGCCTTCGCCTGCCTGGGCGGCGGTCTTGGCGATGCCTTTTTCCCGGAAGCTTTTGGTCAATACATCTTCGTGACTCATGAACGCGTTGATATACCAGGCGGCCAACGGACCGATCTCCATACCGGCCGTCGTGATGCCATCGAGATGCAGATCTATTTCATCTTGACCGAAGCGTACCCACTTTGACAGCTCGACCTGGGCCGGCTCGCGCCATGTCTGGTTCCGAAAGGCTTCTACGGCACCTTCGGCAATACAGTCGGCATGTTTGGTGCCGGTTGGAAAATAGAAAAGTCGTCCATCGAAAATCCGCTCCAGTTTAGCCACATCCGCGTTCTTGATTTCAACCGGCTGCATACCCGACTTGACGGTTCTACGCATTTCCAGGCGTTTGAGCGGGTAGGCCCGGGGAGCTGACGGCTGCAGGGCAACTCGGGCCACGGTCGTGTCCGTCGGATTCCGGGCCATGATGCTTACGTCGGTGTCAAAACCGGCGTTGCCAGCTGCCAGACACAAATTTTCAATGAACGCACCCAGTGAGAGCAGCAACTCGCGGTTGTCGGGATCAACTGCCGGCAGCGTGCGGGCCGGATCGAATCCGATCACAAAATTGTTTTGGTCCGGGACCCTAACCGTCCAGGGTTGGGAATTGTGACCGCTGGGCGACAGAGAAGCGTAATGGAGCAGGGCGACTTGCTGCCTGTTCAGGCTGGTTACCGCGCTTTCGGCCGGGACAACCCGACGATCTGGTGGCGTACAGGCGGACAATAAAGGGATGGCGCCCAGGGCCAGGGCACCAGCGGATATACTCGTCTTGATGAAATCTCTTCTCTCTGTATTCATATCGAATTATCTCCATTCGACTCGTCCATAGTCACCTGTTGGTGACATGTGGGGCATATTTTTTTCTTAGCGGAACATGCTGGCGCTCAGGTGGTCAACGGCAGTCAACAGTCGTTGCCAGCCGATCTCTCGCGATAGATCAACGCCACTGAAGTAGCGGGTATGCCGGCTGCGGGTAACCAGATAGTTAATCGCTGCCCCCACGATGGCGGTAATGGCTAAAAAGTCCTCATGGTCGCCGGCTTCCGGCATGAATTCCATAAAAAACTGTACCATCCGGTTTTCACGTAAATCATCCAGGTCGGCGGTTAGTTGGTTGCGTTCGATCAGCTCCCAGGCCATGATTTCCTGGGTCACCGGTCGTTTGCGGATAGCGTCCAGGTAGTTGCGGGCCAGGGCAGGCATCCTTTCCGCAAGCGGTAAGGCCCGAAAGTGGTCAGGATCGCCACCGGCCAATTCGGTGGTTGACGGCCAGAAATCACTATCCTGACCGAATGCCTTCATGAGGCCGGGGAAACCACCAAAATATCTATAAATCAAGACCTTATCGACACCCGCTTCTCGAGCTACCGCATTGATCCCCAGGCCTTTGAAACCCTGCCGGGCCAGCAATTTGCCGACGGTTTTTACAATCAGGGCTTCTGTAGTCGCTCGATCGCGCGGGCGACTGGCAGTTTGTATGTTCGATTTAGATTCGTTGTTTCTCACCGGTGTCACCTTTTAGTGACAAAAATGTCACCGATCGGTGACAGCGTCAAGTCTTTTTTCATTTTTTTCTGTCCAGGGATTGGTGCTTGCCAAATATAAAGATTGTGATTACGCTACGTTGCCTTACGAATAAGGCTTTTATCGATCCATGACCGGAATCTATGCCACCTAAAACCCCTAAGATTATAATTCGTTTGAACCCCGACCAGCTGCGATCATTGGCTGGTTGTCTGGCAGTGTTTGCCTCGGCATTCTGTTTCTACATGTCCACGGTGGCCATCCAGTGGTCCCGGTCACGGGTGACCATTGACGCGTCGTACTTTGTCTTTGCACGGTTTTTATTGGGATTTATAGTGGTTTGCACCGTCATGAAGGTTCGGCAACGCCGCTTGAACATTGTCAATCACCACCTGCTGCTCGGGCGAACCTTTGCGAATTGTGCTGCGGTCTTTTGTTTTTTCAAAGCGGTAACGGCGACCACGGTGGCCCAAGCCAACATCCTCAACATGACCTACCCGCTGTTTATCGCCATCTTTACCTGGATCTTCCTCAAGAAGCAACGTGACCGAATTACCCTGGTGATGGTATTGGTGGCCTTTACCGGTGCCTGGCTGGTTTTGTCGCCCGGCGGTTTCGGACTGAATCCCAAACACATCTGGGGCCTGATGTCGGGCCTGACCGCTGCGGCAGCCATCATCTATCTGAATCTCAGCCGGCAGTACCATGACACCCACACCATCCTTTTTTATATGTTCGGTTTGGGATCAGTCGTGATTTATTTACTGTTTTACCGGCATATTTTTTTTCCGGGCCCGCTAGAATTTTATTATCTGATGCTTTGTGCCAGCACCGGCATTGCCGGTCAGTATCTGCTGACCGTGGGATTTCGGTATGTCACCGCCGTCGAAGGCGGCATCATTTCGTCTACCCGCATCCTGCTGGCAGCCCTATTCGGGCCTTTATTGGTGGCCGAACCGACCCTCACGCTTACCGGCTGGACAGGGGCCCTACTCATTTTCAGCGCCAATGTTGTCCTGGCGGGCCGGAAGACTAAAAACGCCATGGAAAACGGCGTTTCAACGGAATAATCTGTATTCATGACAGAAAGTGGACGTCGGCGGGGTACGATTTGAATTAAAAGTTGCCATCCACCGATTACTGATTATCGTTACGGGTATTCGTTTTAACGATCCCACTAATATTTCAACCAGGGTTTAATTCGGCCATTAAACGGCTGAAGATCATATGCGCTTTTTGCTTTACAACATACGCTATGGCACCGGTATCGGCCGGCAGTTTCACCTGCCGCTGCCGTTTATGGGCCTCTTCAAACGAACCGATCGCAACCTTTCGAAAATCATAAACTTTATCGAGTCTTTGAACCCGGATATTGTTGGCCTGGTCGAGGTGGACATCGGCTCCTTCAGGACCAGCCGCGAGAACCAGGCCCGCACCTTGGCGGATCGGATTGCTCACAGCCCTGTTTTTCAATCCAAATACGGCAGCGGTTCAGTTGCCGATCTGTTGCCGATCTTAAACAAACAGGGCAATGCCCTGATGACCAACCAGGCAATCCAGTCCCGCCAATTTCATTACCTCAAGAACGGGGTCAAGCGCCTGGTTATCGAGATCGAACTGGACGAGGTCAACATTTTCCTGGTCCATCTTTCGCTACGCTTCCGGAAGCGGCAAGACCAGCTCAATGATCTATATGGCCTGATCAGCAAAACCCGTAAACCGGTGATTGTGGCGGGCGATTTCAATGTCTTTCGGGGTGCCCGTGAGCTGTCTCTTTTCAAAGCGGCTTCCGGACTGGTAAGTGCCAACCCCGAGGGCCTGCCTTCTCATCCTAGCCGGGCGCCCAAGCGGCAGCTCGACTACATTCTCCACAGCCCCGAAATCCACGTTTCCCGGTTTTTTGTGCCCCAGGTCACTTACTCGGATCACGTTCCGCTGGTCTGTGATTTTGATATTGCCGCAACGGAAATAAAAACGGTAGAATACAATCAACAGGCCCTGGCAGTACCAACGGAAGCCTTACCTTTTCAAGCAGCGACCCTCTGAAGACATTGCCGGCCCTGCTTTGGAATATCTTTTAACCGTGATGTTCTAACTCACCTTAAGAGCGAGCTATGCTTGGAAAAATACGTGGAAGCGATGAAAAAGGTTTTACGCTGATCGAGTTGATGATTGTAATTGCAATCATTGGGGTCTTGGCAGCCATCGCGATCCCCAACTTTATTACGTATCGTCAGCGCGCTTACGATGCGGCTTCAAACTCAGACATAGAAAACGCATATATTGCCGCCCAGGCCTACTTTTCGGATTATAAGGATGGTAACGTGAGTCTGGCTATCTTGAACGCCTATGGTTACGTCCAGACCAAAGGTGTTGCCCTTGACGTTGTTTCCGGAAGCCGAAACGCACTGCAAATGACCGCGGCCCATTCTAGTGGCAGCAAAACCTTCACGCTCGATAGCACCGGCCATATTACAAAGTAGCCACCTATCTACGTTGGGGCTTTTGAATGTGTCGACTATAGGTCGGGAGTACGTCTGGCGGGCGCGCCATGTCCCGATAGCGACCATGACTTAAATCCGGATAAGATCCAGGTCCACGGACCGGGCCACGCGACTGCTCGTCACGGTGGTCTGCACTGACGCTTTAACGACGGCGGTTCTTAGACATAGGCACTTGCTTTTCATCCAGCCTTACAGCTATAATCAACAATCCCCAGGTTAACAAAAGACCACAAATAACAGTGGAGGCACACCATGTGCTGCAGGACGTTTGCGCACCATTATTGCGCCGTTTGGTTGCTGGCTTTCCTGGTCAGTGGATGCATGACTAAGCCGAATATCAAACTGACTGGCCCTACTTCGGATATCGTAAAAACCTATAAACACATTTCCGTAATGGGCGGACAGTCACGCTTGAAGGATACCGGTGTTCGGATTGAGAAAGGGGACACCTATACTGTTCTAGTGACCGGGAGTATCGATTACTGCCCCAGGGGCGGATGCAAATGGCGGAGTGTGACCCCCGACCTCGGTTGGCCGTTCATTGCCAGGGTCGGGGACCCCGAAACCAGCATTCATTTCCGCCCCCTTTCCACCTATTACAACTCAAACCATTTCACACGAATCCACTATAGTGAGGGGGGCAACCTGTATGTCGGGTACAAAGAGGGGCCGGTAGATACAAACGGCAACGCCTTAAGGCCTGAATGGTATCGAGATGACATGGGATCTTTTTCGGTTGATATCATTGTCTGGCGGCAGGAAGACTGGATTGAAATTACCGGCTTTTTAGAAGACCAGCATGCAACCAACCCGGAAAACCCCGCCTTGGCGGAAGCATACAACGATGCCGCCAAATTCAGAAAGATTGAGTTGGCCAAAGCCGAGACCAACGAAGCGCTGGAAAAGACCAAGCAGCAGTTGGCCGCCGTAATACAACAATCAGGAAAAGCATCGGCGCCGGCAACAGATTCGGGGCAAAAATCCAAGGCGGTGACTGAGCTGGATTCAGCCAGCCAGAAAAAGATTGCGCAGTTGGAAACCCAACTGCAGAAGCTGACCCTGATGCTCGCCGGTTTGGATGATATGAAAAGGCAGCTGAGTGAAGAGCGAGAGAAAAGCGAAAAGTTGGCTGCCGAACTGGATGAATACGAGGCCCGCGAGAAGGATCTGCGTACCCGTCTTGAAGATGGTTCCCGGACAAGACCAGTCATTGTGGTGGCGTCACCTAAAAGCCAGACCCGAACGGAGGCCAGTAAAATCAGCTTGTCCGGTGTGGCTCAGGATGATGGTGGTATCGTTGAATTCAAAATCCTGGTGAATGGTCGCCGTTTGGACGCCCATACCGATAGAGGGCTCGCTGTTGCTGGAGCACCATCAGCGACCAGTGTTGAGTTCTCCGAAAAGATTGCTCTAATTAAAGGCGAGAACCGTATTCAGATTAGGGCGGTGGATACGGATGGCATGCTGGCGGAAAAACAGTTGGTCATTCATCGCCTCGAGGCAAGACGTAACGTCTGGGCGGTGGTGATCGGAATAAACATTTACACGAATGTGGACCAACTATCCTATGCGGTGAATGACGCCCGGGAATTCTATCGTATCCTGGTGGAGAAAAACCGTGTGCCTGCTGAGAACGTTATCATGTTGTTGGATGCACAGGCCGGTTTGAGCAAATTGCGCAGTGTGCTCGGTACCCGTCTTAAAAAGAAAGCCGGCAGGGAGGACATGGTCATTATCTACTTCGCTGGGCATGGTGCCACGGAAACCGATACCCTATCGCCGGATGGTGATGGCCTGGAAAAATACTTACTGCCTGTTGATGCTGACCCCGAGGACCTATATGCCACTGCACTTCCCATGCGCGAGCTTTCTCACATTTTTAACCGACTGCGTTCTGAGCGCCTGATTTTTATTGCCGATGCCCGTTACCGCGGGGCAACCGGCGGCCGGACCATCAGCATTACCGACGGCCTGCGGGCCAGGATCTCGGATAAATTTCTGGACCGAATTTCAAGCGGTAAGGGGCGCATCATTTTAACAGCCAGCGGAGCCAATGAGGTCAGTGCTGAAAAACCGGAGTTAAAACATGGTGTTTTTACGCATTATCTCATTCGGGGGTTGGAAGGTGCTGCGGATGTGAACCAAGACGGTTTGATCACCGTGGATGAGATTTATACCTATGTATCCACCGAAGTGCCTCGGGAGACCGGCCAGGAACAACATCCAGTTAAAAAAGGTACCGTTGAGGGGCGATTGATTTTAGGGGTGGTAAATTAAAGGCCGTCGCCTCAAACCTGCTTTCCAATAGCCGCCATCAATTCGTCACGCGTAATAATGGCCTTTGTATCCGGTACGTGCGTAAGGATATTTTCCAGTCCGCCCTCCTGGCGATCAACCAGGATCACAGCCCTGACCACTTCCAATTCCTCCGACCGGGCCCGCTCGATGGCCTTGATGGTGGAACCACCGGTGGTGGCGACATCGTCTATGATGACCACCGGGTCTCCTGGGGAGAGACCCCCTTCCACCCATTTCACGATGCCATGGTCTTTCTGGGTTTTACGGATTGAAAAAGCGTGGATCGGCTGCCCTTTGAGCTCGGAAGCAAAGGCCGTGGCCACGGCCACCGGGTCAGCCCCGAATGTGAGCCCGCCCACACCCTTGACAGCCAGATCGCGGATTGCTTCGAAGACCAGGTGCCCCACCAGGAACATCCCCCGCGGACTCAGGACTGTGGGCTTGCAGTTGACATAGAACCGGCTCATCCTTCCGGAAACAAGTTTAAAAGACGGTTCTTCAGTGTATTTAAAAGATTTTTCACAGAGCAACTGGATCAGTTCGCTTTTCATGCGCGTTCCTTTTCCGTAAATTGTGTATGGCGACACCTGGTATAAAGGGGTGATCGTTGACTTTAACGCGTTGATTCGATATTAAAAAGCCTCCACTGAAATGGAAGAAGCACGCTTTATGGGATTCAGTGGAGGCTCCGAGTAAGGAAAACTGGGGACAGCACTCCCTAAGCTCAATCCGGGTCATATCAACATATCCTTGAGGGGTCAATCCCCGTGCGCTGGCTGGCAGTGACTGAACGTTGATTACAGCACAGAAAGTGAACCGCGACATGATGAATCCGGGTGCCAAAGACGCCATTATCCGCATGTTTCATGTCCACAAGCAGTTCGGGGCCAAAAAAGCGCTTGCGGATATTACCCTCGACATTCAGAAGAATGAATTCGTTCTGGTCACCGGCGCCAGCGGCGCCGGCAAATCCACCCTGCTGAAAATGCTATATTTGGGGGAGCCCGTATCCGGGGGGCAAGTGCTGGTGGATGGGATGAATCTTTCCCGGATATCCCGCAAACGAATTCCCTTATTGAGAAGAAAATTCGGCATCATCTTTCAGGACTACAAGCTGATTCCCACCAAATCCGTTTTCGACAATGTTGCGCTCGTCCTGGAAGCCGCCGGTAAAAAGCGCAAGCTCATCGAAAAAAAAGTGAACGCCGTTCTCAGAACCGTCGGCATGGAAGACCGGCAAAAAACCCTGCCGCCCAGTCTTTCCGGGGGTGAACAGCAACGGGTCGCCGTGGCCCGGGCGGTCGTGGGGGATCCGGACATCATCCTGGCGGACGAACCAACCGGCAGCCTTGATCCCGAATCGGCGGACATCATTATCGGCCTGCTGAAAAAATTTCACAACCGGGGCGGCACCCTGATCATTGCCACCCATGACCGGTCCCTGGTTGAAAAGGCCGGGGGGCGTATCGTGCGCCTTGTGGACGGCCGCGTGCAGCCTGTAGAGGGTGTTGAAGCCAAAGACAATGCGACTATACATTAGAAAAGCGCTGACCGATATTTTCGACAACCGGTTTCTCAACACGGTGACCATCCTGACGATAGCGGTTTCCATCCTGATCGTCAGCTCATTCTCGCTTTTTATCCTGAATACGAACAGCTTGCTGGAGTCCTGGAAAAACAGCATCCGGGTCATGGTGTACCTGAAACCATCTACGGACCCCAAAATGTTCAAGTCCCTCGAAGCAAAAATAAGCGCTATGGGTGGCGTTGAAAGCGTTGCATTCATTCCCCGGGCAGAGGCCCTGCGGCAACTCAAGGCCCAGATGCAGCGGCATGCTTCCCTGCTGGATCGGCTCGAACGCAATCCGCTGCCGGATGCCTTCGAGATCCGAGTGGCCGCCGAAAGCCGCAACCTTGCGAACGTGGAGAAGCTGGCTCGCCAACTGGAACGCCTGGTGGCCGTGGAAGAAGTCGAATACGGGCAAAAATGGCTTGGTCGATTTTCGAAGATGATCAAGCTATTTTCACTGGCGGGATACCTGCTGGGCGGGATGTTTCTCATGGCCGCCATCTTCTTTGTAGGCAACACGGTGCGGCTGGTTATCTATTCGCGTAGGGATGAGATCGAAATCATGCGCCTGGTGGGAGCCGAACCAGGATTCATCAAAGCCCCATTCTACCTCCAGGGTCTGATCCAGGGCTTTTTGGGCGGCGTACTGGGGCTGGTGGGGCTGCTGGCGGCCTACCATGCGGTCTCTGCCCAGGTCCAGCAGGGGTTCGGCACGGGTGTTTTGCATATTCAATTCCTGCCGCTGCCGGCTTATGGCGGGATCATCCTGGCCAGCATGCTGGTTGGCTGGCTGGGCTGCTTTTTGTCGTTGAAGCAATATCTAAAACCATGAACCCAGTTCGCCCTATTTTCAGGTATTTTCTTCTCACCGGATGGGTGTTGGCGGCCGGCCTGTTGTGTCTCAGTCCGGCGGTGACCGACGGCCGCACAACCCAGGAAGCCCAGATCAAAGTAGACCGGTTAAACCTGCGGTCCAAACCCAGCTTGAAGAGCCGCACCCTCGCGGTGCTCAGTCGCCCGACCCGGGTCGTAATAGTCGAGAATCAAGGCAAGTGGTTGAAAGTAAAATATAAAGCCACTGTCGGCTATCTGCGCAACACCCCACGTTATGTCAAAATTATGACCACCGAGTCCTCAGGATCACCGTCGCGGCATGACATGACCCAAGCCCGCGAGAAAGTGAAGACCTTACAGAAAAAAATTAAAAGCTCACATGCAGCAGTCGTGTCGTATGCTCAGAAAGAAGCAGCGGTTATACGCAGTCTCGACAAAATCGAACGGTCACTCCACCGGGCCCACCAGAGAGTAGCGGCCGGACGGCTTGACCTGGCCCGGATTGACAGGGAGCTCAGCAAATCCCAGGCGGTCCTTGACGAGCTGAAAAAGCAGATTCAAATGACCGAAGCATATGCATCCGGCCGCCTGATGGCTCTGTATAAATTGAGCTGGCTGGGTCAAATCAATATTCTGGCTTCGGCCGACTCCATGGGGGCCATGCTGCAGCGGGAGCGGGCCCTTTCGAAGATCCTGGAACAGGATGAGCAACTCCTGGAAAAACTGGACCGGGACTACAACCAACTGGAAGCACTACAGGAAAAGCAGCGCAAGCGCAGGGCTGCAAAGGCGGTGATTGAACACGACTACCGCCTCAGAGCCGATGAAATGGGGACCGAGAAACAGCGTAAATCATCGGTACTGTCTGAAATCAGGAGTAAAAAATCGCTTGAGCTGGCGGCCATCGCGGTTTTTAAAGAAGATGCGCAAAATCTGGACATGGCCATCCGGCAGCTCGGAAAAGACCTAGAAAGGGAGAGGGTGCGAGCCGCGGCCACCACCAAGCCGCCGCCCATCACGCTGCCGGATAGCTTCATCGCCCGTAAAGGCTTGCTAAAACTACCCGTCAGGGGTAAGATCAAAAACCTCTTCGGTGCCTATAAAAACGAGAAATTCAATACCATGAATTTTCGCAGCGGTATCGATATCAGTGCGGACAGGGGTGAACCCGTCTATGCCGTTTTTCCCGGCCGGGTGCTCTATTCAAGCTGGTTCAAGGGCTATGGCAATATGCTGATCATTGACCATGGCGGTCATTACTATACGGTGTATGCCCATGTTGAAGAGATATTTAAGCAAAAGGGCGAGGTTGTAGAGGATAATGAAGTCATCGCCACCGTTGGTGACACCGGTTCCCTGGAGGGACCGGGACTCTACTTCGAAGTGCGCTATCACGGGAAACCACTTGATCCTGCTATTTGGATTCGGAAAGGATAGAAGCCTTCAAAAATGTCTATTGCCCCAATCTCGGCGTTGGACGCTCGATTGGCGAGTACAATCGCCCCCGCAAGGAATGCTACAGATTGTAGGGCGGGCCAAATCATCGAAACACTTATTGTATTCCTTCGGTTTCAACCCAGCGTCCGCCTTGCTTGTCGGGCGTAGCTCGTAGAAGGTAGACTGGACCTTGGGTTATAATGCTTATTTTGAGATGGATCCGAAATATTTAGACAGCTTCTAAAAAGGTGCGATTTATGACGCGTAATAACAGACGACAACCACGACTTTGGCAAATGATGATTATCGCGGTTCTTTTCCTGGTGATTGCCACCGGGTTTACCCGTGAGTCTTCGGCGGACAGTGAAGCGGTTTATAAAGGGCTGAAAACATTCGCAGATGTCATAGAGATGATCGAGAAAAACTACGTGGATCCCGTGGATACCGAGGAATTGGTCCAAAAGGCCATTCAGGGGATGGTGAGCAGCCTTGATCCCCACTCCCTGCTGCTGCCGCCTGAGGAGTTCGGGGATCTGCAGATTGACACGAAAGGCAAGTTCACCGGCATCGGCATCAGTATCAGTATCCGTGACGGGTTCGTGACCGTCGTATCACCCATAGAGGGCACCCCGGCCTACCGGGCCGGAATCAAGGCCGGTGACCGGATCATCAAGGTCGACGGCAAACCGGTGAAAGACCTCCGGGAAGCCGTAAAAAAAATGCGCGGTCCCAAAGGGACCAAGGTAGCGGTGACGGTTGCCCGCAAAGGCGAGCCGGAACCCATTGAGTTCAACCTGATCCGGGATGTCATTCCGATTCAGAGCGTGCGGGCAACCATGCTCAAACCGGGGTACGGTTATGCCTGGGTTACCCATTTCAGGGACCAGACGGTTAGAGACCTTGAAAAGTCACTGAAAAAACTGGAGAAAGAACATGGGGCCCTCAAAGGGCTCGTGCTGGATCTGCGGGATAATCCCGGCGGTCTGCTCCCCCAGGCCATCAAGATGTCCGACCTTTTTCTCAGCGAGGGCGACATCCTTTCCATTAAGGGCCGACTGAAACGCCACACCCGTGCTTTCAGTGCTCACCAAGATGATGACGATGTGACCTACCCCCTGGTGGTACTCATTAATGGCGGCAGCGCCAGTGCTTCTGAAATTGTAGCCGGAGCGCTTCAGGACAACAAACGCGCGGTCATCATGGGGACGACGTCCTTTGGCAAAGGTTCGGTACAAACAGTCGAAACGCTACGGGATGGGTATGGCCTGAAACTGACCATTGCCCGGTATTACACGCCGAAAGGACGTTCCATCCAGGCCAAAGGCATCGAGCCCGATATAACGGTCTATCATTCCATCCTGGATCAAAAGGATCTGGCGGCCGACGAAAAGCGCATGCTGAAGGAGAAAGACCTTCAGAATCATTTGGACGCCGAACCGGTTAAATCCGGTGATGATGCAAAGCAAAAACAAAAATCACGCCAGAAAAACAGACAGCCCGGCCACGGTCCGCTTGATCCGGAACGCCTGGCGTCCGACAACCAGGTGGTGCGGGCGTTGGATATACTGATGGGTTACGATATTCTAACGAGCGCCCATCCATAAACGGCATCTTTTGGCCCAGAGCGGTGTTTTCGCTCTTTTGAGCACGCAGTGAAGCTTTAGCGCTATCCTCGGAATAGCCTGCTATGCACCACGGGCATTGGCTTCGCTGGCACCTGCGGTTTCAAAATCGCTCAAGCCTTGCTCTGAAACAAAATCTACCATTTCTGGATGGACACTAACGAGTACCCGGCCGTAATACGCCGGATTGGCCAGCCAGAAAGCGCAAGCATGGGCCCCGTCATGACGCTGGTGAAGTCCTGAGAAAGAACTGCGGATGTCTGTACTGGGAGACCTGATCAGGAAGGTATATGGCTAGGAAAAAGACGGCCCGAAAACGTTCGACCGGAAAAAAGAGCACCAAAAGAAAAAGTACCCGCCGAGAATCTGCAAGCACCAGCTTGTCCAAGATCCTGGGCGTTCTGGCTGTTCTGGTGGCGGTCGTGGTTACCACGGCGATCACGGCCCACTTTATCATCGCGCCCCACCGTTCCAGGGAAGCAAAAAAGCCGGTAGCAACCTCCACCAAGCCCGTTCCCAGAGAAAGGCCGGCTCCAACGCAGGCTGCCGTTCCTCCGACCGTCACCAAGCCACCGACGTACGAGATCTATCCGACGCGGGACTTTCCCGGTGACCGCCCGCCCATGCCGCCCGTCGAAAGAGCCCGCCCGGCAGTGGCCATTATCATTGACGACATGGGGTACAATAGAATCATATCAGAGAAGTTCTCTCAGCTGAATACCGCCCTGACCTTTTCGGTTTTACCGCATAGTCCCTACAAAACGAGCATCATTAAAAATGCCAGTGACCATGGCATTGAGATTATGCTCCACCTGCCCATGGAGCCCAACGAGTATCCCAAGGTGAGTCCGGGACCCGGTGCATTACTCGCTTCGATGAGCGCAGATGAATTGATCGATCGACTGAACCGCAACCTCGATGATGTCCCCCTTGCTAAAGGGGTCAACAACCATATGGGCTCCGGGCTCACCAGCAGTTCCTTTCAGATGAATCAGATTTTTTCGATATTGAAAAAGCGGGACCTCTTTTTTATCGACAGCCGCACGACCAAGGAGACGGTTACCTGGCAGTCGGCGCGCTTGCTGCAGGTGCCATTTTCACAACGGGATATTTTTCTCGATCACGTTCAGGAGCAGGCGTTTGTGGAAAAGCAAATCCGGGCCTTGATAAAAGCGGCCCAGCGGCATGGCGAAGCGGTGGGTATTGGCCACCCTTACCAGGTGACCCTGGAAGTACTGGCTGAAATGCTACCGGAAATAAAAAAACAGGTGGATATCGTACCGGCTTCGGAGGTGGTGCACCTGATCCCCTATACATAGAAGCGGTTCTAAACCCTTCCCTCGGGCACGAGCCCTGCTTTGGCGCCCGGTTTTCAACCCGTCCGGCGCAACCGTAAGCGCTAGCCTATAAATACCAGTTGTATCCCGCCTGGTAAAAAAGTCACGGTCGCTGCACCTTGACCCCGAGTGAAAGCTTTAGCACCGCCTCATTAAAAGCCTTGAACGCATAAGGTTGAATGGTGGCCTGGCAGGCGCTATTCAACGACCATTAAAACCTGTTCTGTCGCAACCTTATCATTTTCCTTGATACTGATCGATTTGACGGTTCCGGCGACAGTTGTGGGGATCGCATTTTCCATCTTCATGGCTTCCAAAATGGCGACTTCCTGCATTTCGGCCACAGTTTCCCCTTCTTGTACCAGAATCTGAATAATCGTGCCGGGCATCGGCGCCTTAATTTCCATGCTCATATCCTTTCCTTTTGTTGGCCCTATCGTACAGGCCTCTGATTTTAAAGACGTTATCTTATAGAGTAGGACCGGGAGACTGTCAAGACCTAAGAAAAGCCCCGGTTTCGCGACATACACGTCCGCTCGGTGTAGACGGCGCCCGAATTCGATATTCAAAGGGGTTTACCATAAAGAAAACGGAAGAATTGCCGATACTCTCAGCAGGGGTGCGGAGACGAAGGTGTCGAATCCGGACGCAAGTGTTCGACGGCCCGGTCTGGTGAAACCGGCACCAAATAGGAGTAATAGAAGGTAGATATGCATAGCCGTACGATTGAAAATGATCTTGAAAAACGGGTGGAAGCGCTGGAAGCCGAGATCACCCGTCTGAACGGTTTACTGGCGGTGGAAACATCACGGTCGACTGAACTTGAAAAAGCCCGGGATTTTGAAAAAGAGGAGAACCGTGCCAAGAGTGAATTTCTGGCCAATATGAGTCATGAATTGCGGACGCCCTTGAGCGCGGTTATCGGATTTGCCGAATTGCTTATGGACATGGAATTGGGGGAAGACCCCTACGCCTGCGTCAAGCTCTTGAAGCAATCCGGTGACGGTCTGCTCTTGCTGATAAACAATATTCTCGACTATTCAAAAATAGAGTCAAAACAGATCCGCCCGGACCGGATCGGTTTTGACCTGCGGGTTCTGGTAGAGGATGTGGCGTCCTTGCTGGCGATTCAGGCTGAGCAGAAGGGTCTTGAAATGGCCTGCCTCATCGACAAGGCTATACCGGCTCAAGTTGTCGGTGATCCACAGTATATCCGGCAAGTTCTGGTCAACCTGGTGGGCAACGTAATCAAGTTCACCCAGCAAGGCGAAGTGTTCATAGAGGTCAAGCGCCCGATGCGGGATCCAAAGGGTCCCTACGATGACTCGGTTTCCCTGGAATTTTCAGTCGCCGATACCGGCATCGGTATCGCCCCTGAACACCAGGCGCGTATATTTGCCAGGTTCTCCCAGGCGGAGGACTCGACCGCACGCCGTTTCGGCGGCACCGGACTGGGGTTAACCATATCCCGCGAGCTGGTGGCAGCAATGGGTGGGCAGCTGAAATTGGAGAGTGGGCCGGACAAGGGCGCGCGCTTCTGGTTTCGCTTGGACCTCGCTCCGGGACAGCCCCCCCCCCCACCCGGTTACGCCGGCCCGAGTTGACGGTAGACCTGGCCGGCACCCGGGTGCTCGTGGCCGACGGGAACGCTACCTATCGCAAGATTATAGAGGACATGTTGGGTGAAATGGGTTGCCAGGTAACCGTCGTGCCCGATGGCACCACGGCTCTGGAAACCCTGATCCGGGCTGAAGAGGAAAAGAACGGCTTTAACCTGCTGATCATGGAGCTGACCCTGCCCGGACTGGACGGCTATGATTTGGCCCGGGCCGTGCATCGATCAAAGCAGTTGCAAGGCTTGTCACGCATCGTTTTGACATCCATGACCCGGGGGCGCCAGGCACGCCGGATGCGGGAACTGGGCTGCCGGGGCTATTTGACCAAACCGGTGCGCAAAGCGGTTCTCCAGGAAGTGATCGCTGAAGTTCTGGTGGGCGGCCACGATGAATCTTCCGACCCGACTATGGTCACCAAACACAGTGTGGCCGAAAAGAAATTTCGAAATGTCCATATCCTGGTAGCAGACGATTACGAGATGAACCGGCGGTTGGTCGAGACCTATCTGAAAAATGACGGTTTTTCGGTTCACCTGGTGGATGACGGCCACAAGGCCGTGAAGGCTTTTCGGCGGGGTCGCTTTGACTTGATCCTCATGGATATGCAGATGCCTGGTCTGGACGGGGTGGCTGCAGTCAAAAAGATCCGGGAAATCGAAATTCTCGAAAAAGAAGTGATCGGCGGCCGGACCACTCCCATCTTGGCCACCACGGCCGACACCTCTCCCAAAGCCCGGGAGCGCTGCCTGGCAGCCGGCATGGATGCATTCATCACCAAGCCGCTCCAACAGGCTAAACTGCGCAGCCGGATTGAAGCGTTGTTATCCGGAGCACCTTCCGAAACGGGAAAGCGACCGGATCTTGAGGTAAAAGGTCTTCCCACCGGTAAAAGCAACGCGGCCGCCAAGGCCCCCATTGATCTCGAGCGGGCCCTGCACACGGCCATGGGCGATACCGATTTCTTAAAAGAGCTGCTGGGCATGTTCACCGATGCAACTGCCCGCCAGCTGGTTGAAATCAAGAGCTCGACAGCCGTCGGCCAAACCGATACGGCCGAGAAATATGCCCACAAAACCAAAGGCGCGGCCGCCAATCTTGATATAGAGGGCATCCGGATGACGGCGGTTGACCTGGAAGAGGCTGCCCGGCAACACGATGTTTCTGAAATCGAACAGCAGACGACCGCGCTGGAACACCAGCTCAAGGCTCTCAACGAGTTTGTTCAAGCTAACTGTCCGGCCTAGCCGGCCAGCGGGCCGGACGACTAGCACGGTGCTCGATTTTCGTGAGACCTGTATCGGTTGTTGCGTAGAATGACAAAATTGTGATAACACCTTTCCGTGCTTATCAATTCACCGTCGCCTAGCAACCATGCCGCCCATGGAAAATAGAACCGTACTATTCGTCGATGATGACCGGATTACCCTGAAGGCCCTCGAACGGGCTATGCAGACGGAGCCCTACCGCTCGCGTTTCGCTCTGAGCGGCAGCCTGGCGCTGGACATCATGGACCAGGAGACGGTGGATGTGGTGGTCACCGACCTGATGATGCCCGAAATGGACGGCATGATGCTGCTGGATTGGGTCCAGGCGGAATATCCCCATGTCATCCGGGTGGTCCTGTCGGCCCTGAGTGACACCGACACTATTCTCGAGGCCATCAACAACGGCAGTGTCTACCGCTATATCGTCAAGCCCTGGAACCGGGAGGAATTGAAGATAACCGTCCGACAGGCCCTGGAGCTTTTCGAGATTCAACAGGAAAAGAAAGGGCTGCTTGAACAGCTTGAAATGAATAACCAGTTGCTGGAACAAAGGGTTGCCGAGCGAACCCAGCAGCTGTTGAATATCGACAGCCAGGCCGAAATCGGCAAGCACGTCTCCCAAATCGTCCACAACCTGAAAAGCCCACTGCAGTCAGTTTTTGCAACCATTGATTTGGCATCTCTAAAACTGACCAAAGAAAAACCGGATCTGGACTACATTAGCTCTTTGCTGCGCAGAATGAAAAACAGTGCCATGGACCTGGAGAAGATCATCCGGTCTATCCTGCTTCACGCCAGCACCAATTCCATGCAGGACACTACGGAAGTCGATGTCAACAGCATCGTTACGTCTGAATTGGAATTTTTCCGGATGAATCCGATTTTCCGGCGTGACATTGAAAAAGAGGTCAAACTGACGGAACCGCCGCCTATGGTGTACGGGCATCCCGTGCAGATTAAGCAGATAGTAAACAATCTGATCACCAATGCCATCGATGCCATGGCGGACAGTGATGATAAGCGGCTTTCCGTAGCCACCCGGCTGCAGAACCGTGATGTTGAACTCGCCATCGCTGATACAGGTATTGGTATCGGCACCGATGACATGGCCAGAATCTTTTTACCGGATTTTACAACCAAACCGCTGGGCCAGGGCAACGGGCTGGGCCTGGCCAGTGTCAAAACCATGGTAGAAGCCTACAACGGAACCATCTCGGTAGTATCCGAGAAGGGCCAAGGCACCACCTTCAGTGTCCGGCTGCCGCTATCGGGGCAATCCGGTCTGCCGACTGCGTGAAGCAACCACCCCATGAATTGGTTTTCTAATTATCTGATTTCTTACCTACTATCGCCACCCACCCTTCCTTAGGCAACACCTCGAGCACCTCCAAGCCTTGAGCAGTCATTTTATCCATTACCGCGGCTTTATTTTGCATGATGATACCGGAGGCGATCATGATCCCTCCGGGAACCAGGCGGGCCGGCAAGTCATCCAGCAGCTGCACGATGACCTCCGAAAGGATATTGGCCGTCACCAGGTCGTATGCGGATGACACCGAGCTCACGAGGTCACCGGCTGCAACCCGGAACTTAGTCGGATCGGCTCCGTTGAGCCGCAAATTTGTGGCCGCAATTTGAACGGCCAGGGGGTCATTGTCGATGCCCAGCCCCCGTCCGGCCCTGAGTTTGGACGCAGCCGCCATCAAAATACCGCTGCCGATGCCGACATCCAGGAAAGAGCAGCCCGGCTGCAGGTACTTTTCCAGCAGCAGGATGCAAAGCGAGGTTGTGGGATGCGTTCCCGTTCCGAACGCCATCCCGGGATCTATTTCCAGGACCAGGTCATCCGGGCGGGGGGTGAACTGCCGCCACGTGGGTTTGACCACAATGTTGCGGCCGATGCGCTCCGGAAAGAAAAACGCCTTCCAGGCATGCGCCCAGTCTTCTTCATCGATTTCGCTGCAAACCACCCGGCATTGAATCCCGGTCTTGCGTCCGAGATCCACCAGGGCGTTTTCCAGAACCGCCAGTTCATCGCCGACGCGCTCATCCCGGGGCAGATACCCGGTCACGGCAGCCTTTTCCGGCAGGGGGGCGGCATCATCGCCCCAGTCCTCATCCGGGTCGATTTTAGGGTCATCAATGACCACGCCCTTGAGGCCCAGCGTATAGAAGCGATCGGCAATGAGGTCGGCTGCCAGGGCCTCGTCGTCGAATTCAAACAGGACTTTTACGGCCACCCATTTCATGTTCGTTCTCCGGCACGGGTCCATTTTTTGCGGGGCGGATTGAAATATCCATGCATCAGGTACGGATAAGCCTGGCGGACACGAGACAGGCATGTGCGCATACCCAAAGGGCGGGTCCGAGCATCCAGGACTTCCATGGTTTGCCAGTAGCGCAGCGGATCGTAATTGAGGTTGCGCCACTGGATCATATTGATCGGATAGTCGGCCAAAAACTTCAACAGGGCTTCGTGTTCAGCCGGAGAGTCGGTAAAGCCCGGACAATTCAAATAGTTGATGGAGACAAACCGGCTGTTTTCTAACGCAAGGGCGATACTGCTGAGCACATCGGTAAACCGATAGCCGGCCGGTTGGAAGTAGGCCTCATAGTATTCCGGGCGTACGCTGTTCAGGCTGATGCGGATGCTGCCCAGCCCCGCCTCAATCAGTTTCTCCAGGGCCGCCGGGCGGCTGCCGTTGGTGTTCATGTTGATGGTGCCGTTTTCAGTGGCGGCCCGGATCTTGCGGATGGCCGGTTCGATGGATTCCGCCGCCATGAGCGGGTCACCTTCGCACCCCTGACCGAAACTCACGACACTGTGCTTTACATCCCGGATATGCGTCAGGGCCACCTGGGCGATTTCATCCGGTGTAGGGGTAAATGCAATCCGGTTCTGGCTGGCGGGAATGGCAGCGGATGTCTGCAGGGAAATGCAGCCCAGGCAGCGGGCATTGCATGTTTGAGCTGTGGGCAGCGGAGCCTCGTAGCGGCCCAGGAAAAAGTTCTTGCCGGCCGGGCAGCCGTAAGTCAGGGCGCACTTTTCCAGGTGGGCGCGCAGGCGGTTGTCGGGCAGCACTTTCTGTTTCCGCTTGACCCCCCTGGCCACAGCGTCAGGTTGCATCCGGCGCAGGTCCTGCCGGGGTTCCGGATCCACCTGCAAGGCCGCTGTCCGGAACCCGTTTTTATACCAGCCGACCGCGCCGTATGAAAACAGCGGCAGAAACCCGGCGGACGTTTCTTCCTCGTAAGCACTTACGCCGGTGATCACATAGCCGGGTGAATTGAAAGCCGCTACCGGATAGAGGGGTTCTCCCGGGGCATAAGGATTTTCGGAAACCACCTCGTAGCGTTCCCGGGCCAGATTCCACAGTAACGGGCGCCGGTCGGGTAGTAGCATCAGTTCACTGCCATGGGGCATTTTGATGCTGTTTTCCTCGGTCAGCGGCTCCCTGGCCGATCCGGCCATACTGACCGCACCGTAACCTTCCAACTCGAAGATATCGCCGTTGGCATCGGCTACGACTGCGGTGATGATCTTTCCGGAATGGTCGGCCGGTTGGGTGCGCGCTTTTTGAGAATCCATGTTAAAAGCCTACAATAGTTGAAACAGTGCCTATCTCCAAATCCAATCAAATGTCCGGTCACGCTGAGTGTCGCACCAAGGCCTTTCTATACAACGGTGCGCCACCTTGTGGGGGCTTTATACCACCGCTGCAGCCCGGGTTACATTGGTGCCTTCGGCTCGTCGTCTTGCGCCTCGCCAATGGCAAGATGATAACAAGCGTTAACCATAGGTTGCCAGCCGTTGGGCCAGGCCGGAACGCCGTCGGCCGGTTTTGTCGTTTTTGACGGCGATTTCCAGCGCTCGGGGAGAGCCTATCAGGATTACCAGCTGTTTACCCCGGGTCATGGCGGTATACAACAGATTTCGCTGCAGCAGGATGAAGTGCTGGGTCAGCAGGGGGATGATCACCGCCGGGTATTCAGAACCCTGGGATTTGTGGACGGAGATTGCATAGGCGAGGATCAATTCATCCAATTCACCGAAATCGTAGTCCACATTCCGGTCGTAATAGTTGACCCGCAGTACCTTTGCTTTGGGATCGACGGACGCGACCGTCCCAATGTCACCGTTGAAAACATCTTTCTGGTAATTATTGCGCAGGTGCATCACTTTGTCACCCGGGCGGAAGGCAACCCCGGGTATTTTTTCCGCCGCCGGGCGGGCATTGAGCTTTTTCTGGAGAACCTGATTGAGATTGATCGTGCCGACCTCGCCTTTATGCATGGGAGTCAGCACCTGGATATCTTGAACGCGGTCAAGGCCGAGGCTCTCCGGCAATGTCCGGGTGCACAATTGGCAAATCCGGGCAACTGCATCGTCCGGCTGCTGGGCTTCAATAAAAAAGAACTCCGAACGGCCCTGTTCGATGGCCTCACCATCGAGGTCAGGAAACAAGCCTCTGCGGACCCGGTGGGCATTGAGCACGATCGGGCTTTCTTCAGCCTGTCTAAATATCGTATTCAGGGAAAATACCGGAACGATGTCGGCGGCAATGATGTCGGCCAGAACATTGCCCGGTCCCACAGAGGGCAGCTGGAATGAATCCCCCACCAGGATCAGGATCGCAGGGGCCGGCAGCGCCCGGGTGAGCTGGTACATGAGGATGGTATCCACCATGGAGACTTCATCCACAATCATGACATCGGTTTCCAGGGGATTGTCCCGGTCCCGCTCAAAGTATCCTTCCGTGGGATTATAGCCCAGCAGCTTGTGGACGGTAGCCGCCTTTTTCCCGGTAACCTCACTGAGGCGGCGGGCGGCCCGGCCGGTAGGCGCCGCCAGGCTGATGGTTTTGCCCAGGCTCCCAAAGACCGCACACAATGAACGAACCAAAGTGGTTTTGCCGGTACCCGGCCCGCCCGTGATGACACCCGCCCGGTGGGCCAGAATCCCTTCGACCACCTGCAACTGCTCGACCGATAGCTTCAACGCCAGGTTTGTCAGGACCTGCTCGGTGATTTGTTCGGCGTTCATGTTCGTGTCGGTGAGCGGTACGGACAAAAGGGCATGCAGCTTGGCGGCAATCCCGATTTCCGCTTCGTACAGGCGGTAGTGATAAACAGCCGGCGGACCGCGTTCCGGGGAAGGTTCCATCACGATTTCCTGTTCGGCGGCCAACTCTGAAAGGGCCGTTTCGACCAGGTCCGGATTTATTTCGAAAGCGTCGAAGCACCGCTGCTTCAATTCATCTGCCAGGCAATAGGTATGCCCGTTTTCGGCGGCCTGCAGCAGCAGGTGGAGCAGGCATTCTCTGACCCGCAGAGGATCATCCCGGGCGGCCCCGGCATTGATGGCGATTGTTTCGGCGATGTGAAATCCGATCCCCGGAATGTCGTGGACCAGGCGGTAGGGCTCGGTGCGCAGGATTTTTTCGGTATCATCGCCGTATGTTTTTACGATCCGCTGGCAATAGGCGGTTTTGATGCCGTTCTCCTGTAAAAAGGCCATGAGACTGCGCAGGGCGTGCTTGGCCTTCCACTGGCTGGTTATTTTGAAGGCCAGGACTTCGCCGATGCCGGTGACTTCCTTGAGCCGCACGGCATGATTCTCAATCACATCGATGGTGGCTTCTCCAAAATGGGCCACGAGCCGTTTGGCGGTCTGCCAGCCGAGACCGCTGATCAGGCCTGACGAAAGGTACTTGACCAGCTCATCCCCGCGATCGGGCACCAGTGCTTCATAGGTCTTAATCCGCAGTTGGGGACCGTATCGGGGGTGGGTTTCCCAGCGGCCGGTGACTTTCAGGGTGTCGCCCGGCGTAGGGTTCGGCATGGTCCCCAGGATCGTAACCAGGCCATCGGTTTTTTCGATGCGGAAACGGGCGATGGTATAATGGTTATCACGGTTGTAGAAGGTGATCCGCTCGATGTGCCCCATTAGTGTATTGGTTTTGGTATCGCGGGGCATACCGTCTAGGCCTCGGTGTCTAAAACCCAGGTCGCGGCAGCCAAAAGGTCGGCGGCCACAACATCGGGCACCAGATTTTCTCTTTTGAGGAGTGTCTGAGCAGTTTCGAAATTACCGGTCTTCACCAATACGGCGGCCTTGCATCCGGCCTTATGGGCACACACGATATCCTTGGCACTGTCGCCCACCATGATGGTGGTGGATACGTCGATGCGGTGGGTCCGGGCAGCCTTCTCGATCAGGCCGGTTGCCGGTTTGCGGCAATTGCAGCCGTCGTCCGGGGTATGGGGACAAAAGAAGACATCGTGCACCCGTCCGCCGTGCGCTTCAATGGCGGTACACATCCGTTTAAAAATATCCTGGAGAATTTCAGGTTTTACCCACCGGCGGCCGACAATCGATTGATTGGTGATGACAATAATCCGAAAACCGGCCGTGGTCAGCTTTTGCAGCGCAGTGAGACTACCCGGCAAAAACTCGAACTCTTCCCAGGTTTTAATATAATCGGCGGAATCCCGGTTGATGACACCGTCACGATCTAGGAAGATATACTTTGCGGGCGCGTTGGGCAAGGTATTACTCGGCAATGGTAAATGCTCCGGGGAACCCTTTCTGACGCAGGGCGGTTTTATATTCAAGGGCCGTTTTGTAAGAAGTGGCCAACCCTATGCGTACCCCGTACAGTTTGCCATGGTCCGGATGATAATAGGGCTTGATATGCGCATTTTTATACCGGCTGCTCAGTTTGGCCTTATAGCGCTTGGCATTGTTGGGGTCGCTGAACGCCCCCACCTGGAAGGTAAAGCGCCCCTTGTTCCAATCGACCGGCTGGTAGGCGGGTGGTTTGGCCCCGGTTGCCGGGGAAGCTTTCACCCGGCTGCCCAGGGCGGTAAGTTTTACATTGGCCGTGCCGGGGCCCACCACACCCAGTTTTTTGGCAGCCCCATAACTGAGGTCGATAATGCGGCCATGTACGAAGGGGCCGCGGTCATTCAGGCGGATATCAAGCTTGCGACCGTTATCCCGGTTTTCCACGCGGACCCAGGTTCCCAGCGGCAGGGTTTTGTGGGCGGCGGAGATCCCGTACATGTTATAACGTTCACCGTTGGCGGTTTTGCGTCCGTGAAACTTTTTGCCGTACCAGGACGCCTTACCGCGCTGGGTGAACCCGGCGGCCGTGTCAACCGGATGATACCATTTGCCCATGACCTTGTAGGATTTCTGGGTAGCCGGCGGGGGCTTTTTGGCTTTTGGTTGCGATGGTACGTATACCGGGTGCTTGTGGCTGGCCGGCTGCCGCGGTGGCGGCTGGCTGGCGCAGGCGGACAACAGGACCGCGGCAACGGCCAGCATCAGGGCCAGGCAGAGAGGTCGTCCAATTGGGCGCATGCAAGGCATCATTGTGAACCGGTTAAGCCAATACTTTTCCCGCCGCTTGCCGCGGGGCGCGTTCAATTAAATGCGATCTTGACCACATCGAGCATCTTTTCCGGGAAGTGAAACTCGATGTCCTTGAGGACCTTTTTGGGAATATCCTGGAGGTCCTTTTCGTTCCACTTGGGCAGGATCAGGGTCTTGATGCCGGCCCGATGGGCCGCCAGCACCTTTTCCTTGATGCCGCCCACGGGCAGGACCTGTCCCCGGAGGGTGATTTCGCCGGTCATGGCCAGGTCCTTGTGGATGGCTTTGCCCGACAGCAGCGAGGTCAGGGCCGTCAGCATGGTCACCCCGGCCGAAGGACCGTCCTTGGGAATCGCACCGGCCGGCACGTGAATATGGATATCGTGTTTACTGAAGAAATCCTCGTCCACCCCGAGCTGTTTGGCGTTGCTGCGGATGAAGCTCAGGGCGGTTGTAGCCGATTCCTTCATGACATCTCCCAGTTGCCCGGTGAGGGTCAAGCCTTTTTGGCCCTTCATGCCCGTGGCTTCAATAAAGAGTATTTCGCCGCCGGTCGGGGTCCAGGCCAGGCCCATGACAACCCCGGGCGTGGAGACCCGGCTCTTGGTCTCGGTGTTGATTTTTACCGGTCCCAGGTATTTGGCCACACTGACCTTTTTCACTGAGACGGATTTGACATCACCTTCCACAATGGTTGCGGCCACCCCGCGGCAGATGTTGGCGATTTCACGTTCCAGGTTCCGCAGACCGGCCTCCCGGGTGTATCCGGCAATAATCAATTTTACAGCACCCTTGGTGAAGGATATCTGGTCGGATTTCAGACCATGGGCCCGCCGCTGCCGGGGAATGAGATACCGGTTGGCGATCTTCATCTTCTCATCCAGGGTGTAGCCGTGCAGTTCCAAGACCTCCATACGGTCACGCAGGGCCGGCGGGATCGTATCGAGGACATTGGCCGTAGTAATGAACATCACTTTCGAAAGGTCAAAAGGGACATCCAGGTAGTGATCTGAAAAGCTGAAATTCTGCTCGGGATCCAGCACCTCCAGCAGGGCTGAAGAGGGGTCACCGCGGAAATCACTGCCCACTTTGTCTATTTCGTCCAGCATGAAGACCGGGTTGTTGGACTCCGCCCGGCGCAACCCCTGGACGATGCGGCCCGGCAGGGCGCCGACATAGGTCCGGCGATGGCCCCGGATTTCGGCCTCATCCCTTACGCCGCCCAGGGAGATGCGGTGGAATTTACGGCCCAGCGAGCGCGCGATCGATCTGCCCAGGGAGGTCTTGCCGGTGCCCGGAGGGCCGGCCAGGCAGAGGATCGGTCCCTTGGACTCAGGCTTGAGTTTCCGGACGGCCAGGTATTCCAGCACCCTTTTCTTGGGTTTTTCAAGTCCGTAATGGTCCTCATCGAGCGTTTTGCGGGCCTTTTTGATATCCAGGATGTCATCCGTACTGGCGTGCCATGGCAGGGCCGTGATCCAATCAAGGTAGGTTGAAGCCACCGTGTACTCAGCTGAGGACGGATGCATTTTGGACAGGCGGTTGAGCTCCCGCTCCGCCTCGTTTTTGGCTTCCTCGGGCAGATCGGCGGCCTCGATCTTGGCCCTGTATTCATCCACCTCGACCGTAGCTTCGTCGCTTTCACCCAACTCTTCCCGGATGGCCTTGAGTTGTTTGCGCAGGTAATACTCCCGCTGGGTCTTGTCCATGTCGCCTTTCACCTGGGTCTGGATCTTATTGCCGAGTTCCAGGATGTCCAACTGCTGGTTGAGCTGCTTGGTGACCTCTTTAAGACGCTTTTTGACGTTGGCGGTCTCCAGGACCTTTTGTTTGTCTTCCGTGGGGCTGTTAATCGTGGACGCCACCATGTCGGCCAGGATACCCGGCTCCTCTATGGAGCTGGACATGGAGGCGATCTCCTTGGGCAAACCGGGCGAAAGTTCGACAATGCGGTCAAACAGGCTGATGATGTTGGTTTTCATCGCCTCGACTTCCTTGCCGCTGTCCCCTTCGTCGACGATATCTTCGATATCCGCCCGCAGGTAGGGCTCCTTCTGGCTGAACTCTTTGGCCTTGAAACGCGCCAGGCCCTGGACCAGCAGTTGGGCTTTATTGTCTTCGGTCTTGGCCATTTTGAGAATCATGGCGCTGGTGCCGATCGCCGCAAGGTCTTCTTCGGGCGCAGATTCTTCTTTTGATTTACTTTTCGATACGAGCAGACCGATAATGCGGTCCTTGCTCATGGCCTCATCCACCAGTTTGACCGAATGGTCTTCGATCACGACCAGCGGCAGCACCATTTTGGGAAATAGGACTGCATCGAAAAGGGGGAGTACCGGCAGGTTGTCAGGTATATTTTCAGTTCCGAAATCGGTAGACAATTTTTTTTCTTCCATGGTCGCCTCCGGGGTAAATCCGCGTACAATTAGGTTGAGATGCGCTATTCATCGGTAATCGGAACGCTATGCGTAACGTTTTTTTGCTTTTTGGCCAGCCGCAGTTGCAGAAAACCGTTGGAGTATGAGGACGACACCACTTCGGTGTCTATCTGGGCCGGCAGAAACAGGGTCCTTTCAAACTTACCGTACTGAATCTCCGCCAGCCGGTAGGTTGAATTCGCAACCAGGGATGATTCCGTCCGCCGACCGAAAATCCTGACCGCCTTGCTGTTTATCTCGACCTCCAGGTCCTCCTGGTCTACACCGGCAATTTCGGCCTGTATGATGATTTCCTCCGGTGTTTCGAAAATATCCATCTGGGGGGTCCAGGAGTGCTCCCCGGAAGAAAACATCGGGTTGGCCGGCCGGGGTCTGAACACGCCCCCAATTGATTTTCCATACGGTCCTCCGATGGGTAGACTGCTTCCAAATCTGATCTTGATATAGTCCATGGCCGGCTCCTATAGTAAAGCCCCGCACGGTGCGACCGCTGCCGGCGGGTGTTTGAGTGCTTTTGGTAACCCCAAAGTTTCAGATGAAACCGGGTCTTTGAAAGGTGCAACGCTTGCCTGAACAGGCTAAACTTAACACCGCGTTGGCGGTTTGTAAAGCGGTCAACGCCCTGGGCGAATTGCGCTCTTGACAAGGAATCACAGGTGGTTAATGTTTTTTTATAGAGTAGCAGGATTGCTAAACAGCGTCTAAAGGAGGACCACCATGACCATCGTCAAATGGGATCCGTTTCAAAACGTCACCGCTTTGCAGGACCGCATTAACCGTATGTTCGAGGACTCGTTCTCCCAGGCCAGGGGGGAGGGGGAAATCTCTTCTTACGGCTGGCGGCCGAGTGTCGACATCTACGAAGTCGAGGGGGGCATCGTCATTAAAGCTGATCTCCCGGGTGTCCTAAAAGAGGATGTGGCCGTCGAGGTAAAAGATAACCTTTTGACATTAAAGGGTATACGCGACGAAGAGGATGATCTGGGCGATCAGTGCTACTTCTGCCAGGAAAGGGATTTCGGGCAATTTCAACGGACTTTTACCCTCCAGTATCATGTTGAGCCGGAGAAAATAAAGGCCTCTTTTAAAAACGGCGTTCTGAAGGTGACGATTCCGGAGCCGGAGGAAGAGAAGCCTAAGAAAATCCGGGTTAACATCGATTAGAAGCTCTCTCAGCAAGCCTTTTGACTCAATCTCTGCGTTGGCCGATCATATCAAATCCTCGAAATACCTGATGTATTCCTCCGGTTTGATATGACCGGCCGCCTTGACCTTGAACCAAAATTCATTCTTGAGGAAGCTTCTAAGTTTCTTCAATCAAGAAAATGGCCAACAGTTTCGAGTGATATTCAAAAAAATAGACAATTGAATCTCTTTGTTTGGAAGTGTTAATGACGCAAATTGTACAAGCATTTCTAATTCACGCCTAAGTCCCATCCCCATTGAAAATACGGTTTATTACGGCTATAATCCGGTATGACCCAAAACCCTTCACGCCCCCTGTTTCTGGTTATCGGTCCGCAGTATTTTATTTATTTCGGGGTGATGGGCGTTTTCCTGCCGTTCTTCAATCTATACTGTTATCACCTCGGTTTCAGCGGCTTCCAGATAGGGGTTCTGTCCGGTATTCGATCGGTGGCCCTGGTGGTGTTTCCACTGTTCTGGGGGCTGGTGGCCGATCGTTTCCATGCCCGCCGTAAAATCTATATCGGCTGCAACCTGGCCAGCACCCTTTTCTGGGCGCTGCTTTTGTTCGCCTCAGATTTCAGCACCATGGCGGTTATCATTGCCCTTTACGGTATGTTCTACGCCCCCATCATCAGTTTCCTGGAAGCGTTCACGATGGACGCCCTTGGCGATGACAAGCAAAGCTACGGTCGGCTGCGGGCCTATGGTTCCATCAGTTTTATCCTGACCGTGCTGATTCTCGGTAAGGTTCTCGACCTGGCCGGGGTCGGCATTATCGTAACTTTGATTCTGGCCGGATCCCTGGTGCAGGCCGTGGCCGCCTTCAAGATACCGGACGTACAGATTAAAAAGCAGGCCAGCGACCGGGCCGGATTACGATTTTTCATCCGTCCCCGGGTGCTGGTGTTTCTGACCTGTGCTTTTCTGATGCTGGTCAGCCACGGGACCTACTATGGATTTTATTCCATCCACCTGGAGACCCTCGGGCTGGACAAAACCTTCATCGGTATTTCCTGGGCCCTGGCGTCCACGGCGGAAATCCTGGTGATGGTGAAATCGGACCGCTTGTTTGCCCGGTTTTCCCTCGAGCGGGTCCTGATGTTTTCCTTCATCGTGGCGGCCTTGCGCTGGGCCATCTTGTTTGTCACCGCATCCCCGGGCATTATCCTGTTGTCCCAGGTGCTGCATGCGGTTACCTACGGCACCTTTCACGTGGCCAGCATTCTCTACATTGATAGACTCACACCCGATGCCTCTAAAACCATGGGGCAAGCGGTCAACAATGCCGTCACCTATGGGCTCGGCCTGGTAGTCGGGTTTCTGTTCAGCGGGGTTCTTTACGAAAGCTTGGGAGCGTATAGACTGTTCGGGGTCAGCAGCCTCATTGCACTGGTCGCCGGCGGCGTATTTTGTTTGTTGTATCTTTTTGAGCGGAAGCAAGCAGCATAAGCGTTGCGGGGCAAGCCTAATACCCTAAAGACGAAAGACCTCTTTAAAAGGTTTGGTGGGAATATGTTATCCAGAGTTCTCCTGGCGGTTTTTACCTGTTTTGCGTTCCTTTTCATGGCGACGCTATCCGTGGCCCCTTACCGGTTTGATTACCTGGTCAAGACCATCCCGATCTTGTGTCTTGCGGTGCTGGCTTTTCACGCTATTCCAGGTTCTAAAGGAAAGTTGCTCGGGGTGGGGCTGCTCTTTTCCGGTGCTGGCGATATCCTGTTGCAGATCGACGGGGTCCGCTTTTTCGTGCACGGGCTGGGAGCATTCCTGATCGCCCACCTTTTCTATATAGCTGCGTTCCTACGCCGGCCGGCCCTGGTCCGGGCCCGCCTCCCGATATTGGTGGCCATTGCGGTATACGGATGTATCATGGGCTTTGTGTTGTTACCCTGGCTGGGCGAAATGCTCGTGCCGGTGACAGTATACCTGCTGATCATCCTGGGCATGGGGATATCGGCATCCCTGGGCACCGAAAATCACGCCCTGGTCATCGCGGGCGCCTGTTTTTTTATCGTTTCGGATTCACTGATTGCCGTCAATCGATTCCTGACGCCGGTACCCCTTTCCGGTTACCTCGTCATGGGGACCTACTATGCGGCTCAGCTGCTCATCACCATCGGATCTGTCCGGAATGCCGGACAGAAGTTGCGGGGCGCGGTGCCGGGCAAAAAATATCAATAAATATGAGTCGTTGTAATGTGGTTTTCCTGTGGACAGCCCTGGTTTATAGATCCGTTATCGGCAGCAACCCATCCGGTTGACCAGGGGGATCTGGTCCACAGGTGCAAAGGGCCTTGACAGATGATTTGTAAATCTTAGCCTATCCTATAGATCTATATAAAACCAAGCACCGCAAACCCAACCGCTTCAACCGGAGTCGCACATGCAGATAGATTTGGATCCACTGTTTTTGGCAAGAGCGCAGTTCGCGTTTACCGTCTCTTTTCACATCCTGTTTCCGGCCTTCACCATCGGTCTGGCCAGCTGGCTGGCGGTGGTGGAATGGCGTTGGCTGAAGACCGGAGATGAACGCTTCAAGGAAGTGTACCGGATGTGGGTAAAAATATTTGCCGTGACTTTCGGCATGGGGGTTGTTTCCGGTGTGGTCCTGTCCTACCAGTTCGGCACCAACTGGTCCGTTTTCTCCGACAAGGTCGGCAATGTCCTGGGTCCGCTTTTGGGCTATGAGGTGCTGACCGCCTTTTTTCTGGAAGCCTCTTTTCTGGGCATCATGCTCTTCGGCTGGGGGCGGGTCAGTCCCAAAATGCACTTTGCCTCCACGGTAATCGTCGCGGCGGGTACTTTACTCTCCGCGTTCTGGATCCTTTCGGCCAACAGCTGGATGCAGACCCCCCAGGGTTTTCGTATCGGGGCGGACGGCCTTTTTTATCCGACCAACTGGATCGAGATTATTTTCAATCCCTCCTTTCCATACCGTTTATTCCATATGGTGATTGCGGCTTACCTGACAACCGCCTTCGTGGTGGGCGGCGTTGGCGGCTTTTACCTGCTGCGCCAAAAATTTGTACCCCACGCCCGCATCATGTTTGGCATGGCCATGATCATGGCAGTGTTTGTGGCGCCTTTGCAGCTGTTGGTAGGAGACATGCATGGCCTCAATACATTGGAGCACCAGCCCGCCAAGGTAGCGGCCATGGAGGGCCTCTGGGATACCCAGCGGGGGGCACCCTTGAAACTCTTCGGCTGGCCGGACCAGGAAGCCGAAGAGACAAAATATGCCCTGAATATCCCCAAGCTGTCCAGCCTGATCCTGACCCACAGCCTGGACGGCGAAGTCAAAGGCCTCAAGGACTGGCCTAAAGAGGAGCGGCCCCCGACAGCAGTTGTGTTCTGGTCTTTTCGGATTATGGTCGGCATCGGGATGGCTATGATCTTGACCGGTGTGTTTGCGGCAGTCCTTCATTGGCGCAAGCGCCTCTTCGAAACCCGCTGGTTTCAGTGGTGGTGTGTGGTGCTGACACCGGCCGGTTTCATTGCCGTGCTGGCCGGGTGGTGGGTCACCGAGGTGGGCCGCCAGCCGTGGATTGTCTACGAGGTGATGTTGACCGCCGAATCGGCTTCTCCGGTGGGTGGACTCCAGGTCGGCCTCTCCTTGCTGGCCTTTATTATCATCTACCTGCTGGTATTCGGGGCCGGTGTTTACTACATCGCGCGACTGGTGCAAAAGGGGCCGGGAGAAAGAACCCAGGATGCCTACGGAACCCACGGGGTGGACAAGCCGCCCATTGTAACCGACCTGGTTGCGGAGTCTGGAGGTGAGCATGTTTAATTTCGGAGACGTTATCGACCTGCCGCTGATCTGGTATGCTCTGATTGCCACCGCCATATTCCTGTATGTGCTCCTGGATGGGTTTGACCTGGGGGTCGGCATCCTGTTTCCCTTCGCTCCGTCGGACACCTGTCGGGATCGGATGATGAATTCCATTGCGCCTTTCTGGGACGGCAACGAAACCTGGCTGGTCCTGGGCGGCGGTGGGCTGTTTGCGGCCTTTCCACTGGCCTACGCTATTCTCATGCCGGCTTTTTACATGCCGGTGACAATCATGCTCCTGGGGTTGATTTTAAGGGGGGTGTCTTTCGAGTTTCGTTTCAAAGCCGAAGGCCGCTCGCGCCGGCTATGGGACTACCTCTTTCATTTTGGATCACTGGTGGCCACCCTGACCCAGGGGATGATGCTGGGCGCCTATGTCCAGGGCATCCAGGTCTCCGGCCGGGCTTTCGCCGGCAGTGCACTTGACTGGCTGAACGCATTCAGCCTGATGACGGGTGTCGCCCTGGTCTGCGGTTATGGACTGCTGGCAGCGGTCTGGTTGATCATGAAGACTGAAGATATCACCCAGGATTGGGCCCGCAAGTGCGCCGGGTACCTTTTCGGATACGTGGCCCTTTTCATGGGCCTGGTCAGCCTCTGTATGCCGCTGATGAACGATCGAATCCGGGAACTCTGGTGGACCCTGCCCAATTTCTACTTTCTCAGCATCATGCCGCTTTCCTGTGTGGTGATGTTCGTGCTGCTCTGGCGCAGCCTGCACCACCAGTATGAATACCGGCCCTTCTTTCTTGCCCAGGGTATCTTTCTGATGAACTACATTGGCCTGGGCATCAGCATGTATCCCTGGCTGGTACCCTTCGAGGTCACCTTTCGCAAAGCCGCGGCCGTACCGGAATCTCAGTCCCTCCTGTTGGTAGGCACCGTTATCATGCTGCCGGTCATCCTGGCCTACACGGCGTATTGCTACTACGTTTTCAGAGGAAAAAGCTCCCATGAGGCCACTTACTGACAAGCAGAAGCAGTGGGCCTGGTTTGTCGGTCTGTGGTTCGCCGGCCTGGTCTCGGTGGCGCTGCTGGCTTATACTTTTCGTTGGATTATCCGACTTTAATTGCTCGCCAGGCGTTTAGACAGTTCACGCCTGTGGGGTAGCCATTTAAACAGGTCAATCAATATGAAAGCAATCTGGAACGGTCATGTCCTGGCGGAAAGCGACGCGACGGTTGTGGTCGAAGGCAACCATTATTTTCCGGAAGCCTCACTTAAACAAGACTTTTTTCAGGACAGCCCCACCAAAACAACGTGTCCCTGGAAGGGCGAGGCGAGCTACTATTCCATTGTGGTCGCCGGTGAAACCAGCACGGATGCGGCCTGGTATTATCCGGCACCCAAAGATGCGGCCAGAGAGATCTCCGGCCATGTCGCCTTCAGGCAGGATGTGGAAATAACCGACTGATAAAAAATCCGGTGTCAGGACTATTCTCCTGGCGCCCCTGCAAACAATTCCCGGATCTGAAAATGCGATTAGGCTGGCTTGAAAGGCATTTGATGAACAATCGCCTGCGGCCCTTCATGCAGCGGGCTCTCGAAGGCCGCCAATTGCTGCGCATGGGGGGGGCCATGCCGGGAGCACATGTTCTGGAGATCGGCTGCGGGAGCGGTGCGGGAATGGATCTGTTGGCGGATCAATTCCGCGTCGGGCGATCGGACGGTTTTGATCTTGATCCCGCCATGCTGGAGGTTTGTGCCGACCGGCATCGACGCAATCCCCATGTCCATACCTGGCTGGGCAATACCCGGCATATCCCCGTTGCCACAGCGACCTACGATGCAGTCTTTGATTTCGGCACCCTCCACCACGTCCTGGATTGGCAGGCCGGTCTGACGGAGGTTTTCCGGGTCCTCAAACCCGGCGGCCGGTTTTATATCGAAGAGATTACCCGCCAGTTTATAACCCACCCCCTGTGGCGTCGGGTGCTGGACCACCCCCAGCAAAATCGTTTCGATGTCAATGATCTGGTCGACGAGTTGAACGCTTGCGGCTTTTCCGTATCGCATTACAAGCAGCGTTTCGGTTTATTCATTTGGGCTATTGCCGATAAACCATGATCTAGATATAAAACAGGTGCGGGTAATCCAAATTGGATACCCGCCTTCTGTCAACGAAATGGTATCTGATCGCTCTGAGGCACAATGAATATGTTACGGGATTATGCAACCACAGACCTGGATCAAGTTTACGAAATGATCCAGAAGACGATCGCAATCTCTTATCCAGATCATTACCCAGGGCGGGCGGTTCAATATTTCCAGGCCTATCATTCTGAGGCCAACATTAGCAAACGTGACGAGTTAGGCGAAATCATTGTTATCGAAAAAGAGGGAAAAATTGTTGCTACCGGCTCGCTGGTGAAAGATGAAATAACAGGTGTTTTTATCCTGCCCGCTGAACAGAAATCCGGTTTGGGAAGGCAGATTATGCTTGAACTTGAATCAAGGGCCAGATCAAAAGAAATTTTGACGATTACCCTGCATGTGTCACTACCGGCGCGTAAATTTTACGAGAAATTGAATTACTCACTGTCGGGCCAGCAGGAAACCGAGGTCGGTGACGGACAGCATCTCAAATACTGGATTGGGAAGAAGCGCATCTGAAAACGATGCCTTTTAAATGGTACACTCCAGTTGAATGAAAAACAGTTATTAGGGTGAATCAATGCAAGTCTTTAAAACAGTGGTTTTCATCCTGGTGGTAACATTGGCAGCGAGTCTGGCGGCCGCATCTTTTCCCGATAATAAAGTGGTGGGAAAAATCGTCTCTTATGGTCTCTACGCAACAACGGGAAATGCAATTGAGCTGCCCGCGCCTAATGCAGCTGCTGGAAAAGCATTGATAAACGCTGGATATACTCACCGTGAAACAACGGACACAATTCCAATGTCCCTGGGCAATACCTTTGGATTCAAATTTCGTATTTCAAACATCCCGACTGATGTAACATCCCGATTCAAATTTGTCTGCCGACATCCCCCCATAAAAAGCGCTGGTGGAAAACTATTGCAGGCGTCGTCCTATGAGCTTAACGGGTTGTCTCCGGTAAGTTATATAGAAGACTTTTTTACCTATGAGTTATCAACCCCCGCAGAACTTGTTTCCGGTGACCGGACGCTGGAAATCTGGCGGAATGGTAAGAAATTGGTTTCAAAAACATTTATGGTGAAATAGCCTCTGTTTTTTGGCCGGCGTGTTTTGCTAGCAACCAGGTATCAAAACCGGACATCCAGAATAGTGTTCATTTGTCCGCCTTTGCACCGAACCCTAAAAAGGAGATGCCCCATGATGAGAACCCTTGCATTTTTTATCATTTTATCGCTTTTCAGCCCCTGTGCATTCGCGGATGAGACGTTTCACCGTGCTGCGGCCGAAGAACTCTTGCTGCTATCTAATCCGGATAAAATGATGGATCAGGTTTGGCCCCACATAGCTGGGATGGTGGATCAACAGTTCAAACAAATGGATGCACCTGAGGAATTAAGGCCGGTTTTAAAAAAGTATACGAACAAGATGTTCAACGTTATGAAGGCGGAACTGGGCTTTGAAAACCTGAAAGAGGACTTTATAACGATTTATGTCAACACGTATTCGGAAAGCGAGATCCGGGCCATATCCGATTTTTACAAATCTCCGGTAGGTAAAAAATTCTTAGAGAAAATGCCGAAACTGATACAGGAATCCATGCGGATAACCCAAAGGAATATGCCCCGGATGATGCAACAAATACAGGCTATTTCCGAGGAGATGGTTGCAGAAATTGAGAGCCTCAAAAGCCAAAACTAAAAATGAAAAGTAACAAGGCAGTTCAGCAGTCCTATGAATCCAAAAAGCTTTCGATTGAAAAAAGTATCAGCATGGGCAAGACACCCTATTGAGACTAGCATTCAGCCGTCAGTCAAACCAGGTACGAACCACTCTCTGCAGGAGCAAACTCCGTGAATGGAAAACAGCGTATATTAACTGCCCTGGAAAGAAGAGCGCCGGATTGCGTTCCCTTATATATACACGGTATAAACGAAGCCCCCATCATCGGCATCGGCCGACATCTCACCGACGGCCTGCCGGAAGTCCGCGATTTCAGGCTCATGGATGATACGGAAAAGCTTAAAATGGTGGATACGCTTTTTATGATCCATGAGCAATTTGATGTCGACGGCATCACCACGTTTGAAATCGGGCATGAAGAAAAGGTCGATGACCTCCATGTGCAGGATCGTTTTGGGGTGATTTATAAGTTGTCACCGCACGGTATTCCCGTACCGGTGGGCCACCCGGTCAAAGACTTTGCGGCGCTGAAAAAGTTCACACCCCCACAGCCCCTGAAAGAGGACCTGGGGCTCCTGGACCTTGCCATCGACAGATTCAAGGGCGAGAAGGCGACCTTCTGGCTCATGCGGGGGATATTTGTACGCTCCTGGCGGCTGATCGGCATGACCAACTACATGCTGAATCTCTACAACGATCCCAAATTCCTCCACGCTACGGCGCAAATGATGCTGGATTTCAGCCTGGCCCAGCTCGACCTGCTGGTGGCGGCCGGTCTGGATGTCCTGGTAGTCGAAGACGATATCGCCACCAACAAGGGGCCCATGATCTCGCCGGACCACTTCAAGGAATTCGTCAACCACTACAATCGGCAGATTGTTACTACGGCCCACGAAAAAGGACTGAAAGTGGTTCGTCATTCCGACGGGAACCTCTGGCCCCTTTTGGACCTTCTGCTGGAGAGCGGGTATGACGGACTCAATCCCCTGGAACCCCAGGCTGGTATGGAAATGAAAAAGGTCAAAGACTATTGCGGCGACCAAATTTGCCTTTTGGGGAATATTGACTGCGTGGATCTCCTGCCTGAAGGAACTGCCGCGGAGGTTGAACAGGCCGTTATCCAAACGATTTCAGACGGAGCCGCGGGCGGGGGCTTGATCATCTGCTCATCAAATTCCCTGCACCCCGGGGTGAAACCCGAAAACTGCATGGCGATGTTCCGGGCCGTGCGCAAACACGGCCGGTATTGAAAGCCCTAAACGATGACGCATAAACAATCCTGGGCCATTTTCTGGCTGTTGTTCCTGCTTTACATGTTTGATTACATGGATCGCATGGTAATCGTGTCCCTGTTTCCCTTCCTGAAGCAGGAAATGGGCATGACCGATGCCCAGTGCGGCCTATTGGTTTCGGCTGTCTACTGGACGATCCTGATCTTCTCCTTTCCCGCCTCGGTTCTGGTGGATCGCTGGAGTCGGACAAAGAGCATCTCCATTATGGCCGCGCTATGGAGCCTGGCAACCCTGGCCTGCGCCTTTACCCGGAATTTTACGCAGCTTTTCATGGCCCGAGCAGCTATCGGGATTGGTGAAGCCGGCTATGCGCCCGGTGGAACCGCCATGCTCTCGGCCAATTTTCCCCAGGAAAAACGTGCCCGGATACTGGGGTTGTGGAATGCATCCATTCCCTTGGGAAGTGCTCTGGGGATTGGCATCGGCGGTTGGGTCGCCCACAACTTCGGCTGGCGGCATGCCTTCGGCCTTGTGGCGTTTCCGGGACTGATTCTCGCCATCGTCATCTATTTTGCCAGGGACTACGAGACTGTGGCCCTGGTTCACAAGGAAAAGACCGGTGAAGAGAAAAAGATGCGCTTCGCGGACATGGTCCACCAGTTTACCCATAATAAAACGCTTTTGTGCAACAACCTGGCCTTTGCTCTGAATGTCTTCATAACGACCGCTTTGCTGACCTGGCTGCCCACTTATTTCCACCGGTTTGATGCGTTGGCCATGGATAAAGCCAGCATGAAAGCCAGTTCCATCATGGTGCTGGCCATTATCGGGGCGCCTCTGGGCGGCTTCCTGGCTGATCTGTGGCAAAAGAAAAAGGCCAATGCCCGCCTGCTGTTCCCAGCCCTTTCATCGTTGCTTACCGGCCTTTTGCTGCTGCTGGCTATCTCATTTTGTCGCGGTGCTCTCCAGTACGGGGTATTCTTTCTTGTGGGGATTACCGCGGTGGCTTTTGTGCCGGCCTGTATAGCCGTGACCCAGGATGTGGTCCATCCCGGGCTGCGTGCGGTCTCCTTAAGCGTGAATATCATAATCCAGCACCTGTTGGGCTCCAGTCTCGCACCGGTGGTCATTGGTAGACTATCGGACATTTACGGCCTTGACAGGGCGCTGGCGATTCTACCTCTGTTTGCGCTGCTTGCAGGGAGCCTGCTCTTTTTAGGCACTTTATTCTATAATAATGATCTATATATTGACCACGAGACCCAAACGGAATCGGGATGAAGGAGACAACCAATGTTTAAGGTCACCAATACCGGGACAGATCGTTTGGATATTGAGCTGCGGGGCAAATTAAATGCGGACGACATGCGCGCTGCTCTGGATGAACTGGTCGAAAAATCACAGGGCATCGAAAATGGGAAGATGCTTTATGATGTCGTTGAGTTCCACATCCCCTCCCTGGAAGCGATCGCCATCGAATTTTCCCGTCTGCCGGCGATGCTGGCACTCATGCAGAAATTCAGCCGCGCGGCGGTGTTGTCCGACAAGCACTGGTTGAAGAAAATCAGCGAGTTGGAGGGTGCCCTGTTTCCCGGCCTGGAAATCAAAGCCTTCAATCGCGATCAAAAAGAAGCCGCCGAAACTTGGCTGTCTGGATAAATTGGTGTTTTCCGTGCGACAAAAAAAGGGGGCGGCAATCTTATTGCCGCCCCCTTTTTTATAGAAGCAAAAAAGCATGATGTGCGTGCAGATAAAAATAAGATGTGTCCATCCACAAACGGTGGATTTTGGTTCAGTAGAAGGCCGCAGCCAATTTACAACCGGAGGCGTAGTAGTGCTAAGTCGAGGATTGTAAATTGGCGAGAACGCCGTAATGGGCCAAAAGACGCCGTTTGTGGTTGGACACTAAGGGTTCATTTCATATGAACCATTCAACGGTGCCACATGCTTTTCCCACACCCGATTGAACCGCTCAGGATCCTTCACTGGCTTTTTAATCATTTTCAGACACAATTCCATCTGCTTTTCAGTGGAACCGGTCTTGGAATAGAGCTGCAGGGCGAATTTTGAGAAATCCCGGACCATGAAGTCGAAGATCTGGTCCATGACATCATCTTCCACGCCTTCGATTTTCGCTTTTTCGATGAGCACCTGGCCATAGGCCACCAGGGTGAACAGTTCGCCCAGGTTGAGGAGAAAGTCGATGTCCTTGGCCTGTTCCTTGTCCGGGGTGGCAGTAAGCAGAAACTCCTTGAGGACCTCTATCTGCTCTTTGAAAATATTCAGGTTGGGCAGGTCCAGGCTGTTGTAGGCCAGGGCACTGTCGTGAAACTGGATTTTACCCAGGCCCTTGGTGGCACCCTGGTTGAAAAGAAAGTCGTCGTTGACCTGGGCATCCATTTTCGGGATTTCCGGAAACTCGGCCGGATTGAAGAAATAGTTGGCCATGAACTTGATGATCAGGGCCATGTTGACGTGGACGGTCCCTTCGAGTTTCGGTAGGGCGCGGATGTCCCGGGCCGCCATTTCGAAATACATATCCTTTTCAAAGCCCTTGGCGGCAATCACATCCCACAGCAGGTTGATGACTTCTTCACCCTGGGTGGTGACCTTCATCTTTACCATGGGGTTGTAAAGCAGGTAGCGGCGGTCGGTTTCCGAGGACGCCCGCATGTAGTCGGACGCCCGGTGGGCAAACATCTTCATGGCAGCCAGGCGGGTCCAGGCATCCACAAAAAATTGCCGAATGTGGGGAAAGTCTGTGACGGCGTGATCGAACAGGCGGCGGTTGGACGCATGGGTAATGGCCTCATAGAGGGCATGGGTGCAGATACCGATGGAGGCCCAACCGAGGTTGTATTTACCCACATTGATCGTGTTCAGGGAGCTGTCCCAGGCCTTCCGGCCGGTACTGAGGATATCGTCGTCCGTAATCGGATAGCTGTGCAGGGCATATTCGGCAACATAGTTTTGCGAATTTACAACATTTTTCACACATTCATAGTTTTCGTGGTCCGTCTCCACGGCAAAGAACACATATTCGTCGGTTTCCGTATTTTTGGCGAAGGTGGACACCAGGGCTGCTTTGTTGGCGTTGCCGATATAGTATTTACCACCGTCGGCGACATACTTGCCTTCCGCCAGCGGGGTCAGGGCCATTTCAGATGAATAGAGGTCCGCACCATGGGCTTTTTCGCTGAGACCGAAGGCAAAGATACCGCCTTCTTCGAGAAGCTGCGCGGTTTTTTCCTTGACCTTTTCATTGTCGCCCATCCAGATCGGCCCCAGGCCCAAGATCGTAACCTGCCAGGTATACCAGTACTGCAACCCGTAAAACCCCAATATTTCATTGAAAGCACAATTCCGGTAGGTGTCCCAGCGTTTATCGCCGCCGCCGTATTGGGCCGGGGTCAGCAGGGTGGCGAATACTTTTTCCGTTTTGACAAACTCGAGAAAATCCGCATACCAGACCCGCTCGTGGTCGTCGTGCTTCAATTTTTCCTTGCCCTTGTTTTCAAAGAACGCGACGGTTTTCTTCATTATCTCCCTGGATTGGGGATCCAGGTGTTCAAAGGTTTCGTTTTTGGGGTGCAGCAGCATGGTGTGACTCCTTATGTTTGTTAGTATACTAACTTTAAAGACAAATTTTTTTCGTTCTCTTGAGATATGTTGCCATTAGGATTCAAGGGTCCGAGGGTCAAGAGGCCAAGTGTTTTAAGGCCTTGAAGGTGTTTTTGCATTTTACTCGAACCCTTGGCCCCTGGAACCCTGGGTTTTCCCATCACATCAAATCTTTTAAGAAACGCTTGAGCAGCACCTGCTCTTCCGGCTTGAACACTGACAATAGTTTTTCATTGGCCGCCCGCCGAAGCGTGATAAGCTCATCCTTCATTTCATCCGCTTTTTCAGCTGTATAGAGGCGACCCACCCGCCCGTCATCGGGGTCGGCCTCCTTACGGATCCAGCCGGCCTCAGCCAATCTGTCCAGGACACCTGAAAGGGTTGCTTTGTCCAGGACCAGAAACTTGCCCAATTCGGCGGCGGTGAATCCCTCCTGGTACCAGAGCGCTTCCAGCACCAGGTGCTGGATATTGGTCAACTTAAAGGGCTTCAGGTCCTTTTTAAACCGGCCATGGGCCTTCTGATACGCCTTGGCCAGCAGAAAAATAGTACAGTCGGGCATATTGGGTGGCAGCTTGCTCATCTAAACTCCTTCGTGTACGAACCATTTAGGGGCAAACCAGAAGATTGTCAACAGAAAAGAGAGATCCAAGACTGGTGCAAGGAATTATCTATACAAATGCATAGTATTTGGGGTGGGTTTTTTTCTCCTCCCCCTTGACGGGGGAGGTCAAGGGAGGGGAGATGTCTGCGAAAATGCAAACTATTTCTTAACGTTATTAGCCAAACGAATTTTGATGGGGATCTAATTTCGCAGTGAGCACATAATGCACTTTCGATTCCCGCACCCTTTGCAGACTTTCATCAAAATCTGCACCAAGCCGACAGCTACACAGGTCCAGAAAAGTATGAACAACGGGAGGTTGCCCCACAACCAGGGCTGGGGAAAGGCCACCAGAGTGATGACCGCCAGGGCCAACCCCATATAATCGCGAAAATTATACGGTGCCTCATCCCGATCTGGCAGCAGGCGGGTGATCTGGCCGGGAATGACGTGCCGGCAGTCGGTGAGCCGGATCTCGCATTTGGCGCAATAGGCATATAAAACCAAGGGAACAGATATCAGGATCAAAACGGCGTAAAAGGCACCCACCCACTTATTGACCTGCCAGATGGCCATAAAGCCGATCACGATCGCCAGACCTTCCAACAGCAGGCTGGTCACGCCGTGAAACTTAGAATTCATTTCTGTTGTCCTCCAACAAGTCGGGCTTTCGTTGAACACTGGATCCCGGGTCAAGTCCGCAATGACCACAGGGCTTCTCTATATCCGGATTCTGTGCAGTGCATTACTTTTGCCAGTATTTCCGTCTTCGTCAAGAATTTTCCTTGCAGGTTTCGGGGAATTTATGAAATATTCTGACGGACTTAATCGTTTACGGAACCATTCAGATACGGAGTTGAGCGTTTCATGTACAAAGAAGGCGATCACGCAGAGGCAGACATACCGGTCGATGTGGCGGCGGTGACCGCTTGCATTTCAGTGACCCAGAAAGAGAACGGGGAAATCCCCTGGAGCAAAGATGATAAAACCGACCCTTGGGATCATGTCGAAGCGGCCATGGGTTTGACCATCGGCGGTGAATATGGGTGTGCCCGACAGGCCTTTGAATGGATGCGGTGGATGCAGCTTGAGGACGGCAGTTGGTATTCCGCCTATCGCAACGGACTGCCGGAAGACTGCACCCGGGATACCAACATGGCTACCTACATCGCGGTGGGGCTCTATCACTATTACCTTACTACCGGGGATTATGGCTTTCTTGAAACCATGTGGGAAACCGTCCGCAAAGGCATTGATTTTGCCCTGGCGTTTCAGCAGCCCACCGGCGAATTCTACTGGGCCATGAGCCCGGAGGGTGTGGTGGAGCAAAAAGCCCTGCTGACGGGTTCCAGCTCGGTCTATATGAGCCTCAAGTGCGCGGTATCAATAGCCATTGTGCTTGAAAAAGAACACACTGCTTGGGTCCGGGCCATGGTGACCCTGAAAGATGCCCTGGCCACCCGTCCCCACCTTTTCGATCAAACAAAGTCCCGGTTTTCCATGGATGGCTTTTACCCGGTCCTGACCGGTGCCGTGACCGGTGCTGTCGCGCAACAGCGCATCGAGAGCTGCCTGGCCAGGTATTTTGTTGCCGGCCAGGGGGTTAAATGTGTTGACGACGAACCCTGGATTACCATTGCCGAGACTTCGGAGCTCTGTCTGGCCATTGCCGCAGCCGGCGATCGACGACGCGCAGCCAGAATTTTCGGGTTGTTGCAGGATTACCGCTACCCCGATGGCTCCTACTGGTGTGGTTTTACCATTCCTGAGCGGACGATCTGGCCGGAGGAAAAAATTTCTTGGACCAATGCCGTGGTACTCATGGCGGCCGACGCGATCTACCGGCTGACACCGGCTGCGGGTCTTTTCGATCACGATTTCTGGCAAAATGCCGGCCGTGCGGCCGAGCTGCGCGGTGCATTTTCGGGTGACTCGAAAACCTCCGTTCCGGCGGCTATAAATTACTAGCGGGACAGGACATTGCGAAAAGATCATCGTCCATACGCGGTTAAGCGGGCCTATCTCAAATTTCAGAAATTCTACACCAACCGCTACATCCGGCCCCAGCTTGAATTCCTGGGCAAGGGATTCGCCTTCATGAAACCCTGGAATGTTCGCCTGTTTGGTACCCCCATTGAAATTGGCGACTACGCTACGGTTATCGCTGCCCCGGACAACAAGGTTCGTCTTTCCGTCTGGCCGGCGGCCGAAGGTCTGGGGCGTATCCATATCGGCCGGTACAGCCTGATCTGCCCCGGGGTCCGAATCGGCTCGGCCCATGCCGTGACCATCGGCGACAACTGCATGATTGCCAGCAATGTCTATATCAGCGATTCGGACTGGCACGATATCTATAACCGGGTTTCCATGGGCACCACCGCACCGGTCACCATTGAAGAAAATGTTTGGATCGGCGACAGCGCCATTATCTGCAAAGGGGTGACGATCGGTGAAAACAGCATCATCGGTGCCGGGGCGGTCGTGTCCCGGGATATACCCGCCAATACCATCGCCGCCGGGAATCCGGCCCAGGTGGTCAAGGAACTCGATCCTTCCGAACAGATGACCAAGCGGGACCAGGTGTTTTCAGATCCCGCCCGTCTGGCCCGCGAGTTCGATATTCTCGACCGGGCGATGTTGAAAGACAATACGTTCCGACACTGGATGAGGTATCTGATCTCTCCACGCAAAGACGATTAGAAACAGTTTCAAAAGGGGCCTTTTGGCCCAATCTCTGCGTTGGATGCAAACTTCAAATCCTCGAAATACGATAGTATTCCTCTGGTTTAAAGTTTGCATCCGCCTTGACCAAAAACCAAAATACCCCTTTTGAAACTGTTTCTAAAACATGAATAACCCATCCGGAGGTCACCAAGATGGCAACAAACGAAACGAACTCATGGCGGGAGAAGGTGGTTTCGGCTGAGGATGTGCTGGAGAGGATCAAACCCGGCATGGGGATCTTCCTTGGTACCGGGGTAGCCGAACCCCAGCTCTTGATTGAGACCTTGATGCAAAAGGAAGCTCCCAATCTCCAGGACCTGGAATTGATCCAACTGGCCAGCCTGGGCAGCGCCATTTCACTGGATACCATCAAGAGCCACAAATACCGTCTGAAGACTTTTTTTTCAGGGTGGGTGGCCGGCGAGGCTATTGCCAGCGGTCGGGTGGACCTGGTTCCCGCCCGGTTTTCCGGAATTCCCCATCTTATTGCCTCCGGGGTCATCAATATCGATATCGCCTTTATCCAGGTCACGCCTCCGGACGATGCGGGCTATTGCAGCCTCGGAGTGGCTGTTGACGTCGCCCGGCAAGCCATGGACAGGGCCTCGCTGGTGGTGGGTGAAATCAATCCCCAGATGCCGGTGACCTATGGTGACACCTTCATTCCGGTATCCGATCTCGACCTGCTGGTGGAAAGCGACCGGCCCCTGATCTGTTTCGATCGCTGGCCGCTGGACGAAGATTTTGACCGGGTCGGGGAGAACGTGGCGTCCCTGATCGAAGACGGCAGCTGCCTGGGGTTTTCCATCGGCCCCGTGTTTGAATCCCTTGGCCGGCACCTGGTGCACCGGCGCAACCTGGGTATTCACTCACCCTTTGTCACCGATGCCCTTATGGATCTGATTAAAAGTGGGGCGGTAACCAATCGTTACAAGCAAGTGTGGCGGGGCAAATCACTGGCCCCTTATGCTTTTGGAACGAAAGAAATGATTCGGTGGCTGCACCGCAATCCTCTGGTGGAATTCCAAGCCGTCGACAAGGTATGCAGCCCTTTGCAAATAGGACTCAATAAGCGCTTTGTAGCGGTTCTGCAGGCCCGCAAGGTGGATCTGTCCGGTAAAATAGCCCTACATGTCAGCAAGGGTAACCTGGTGATGGGACCCGGTGAAGTGGCGGATTCCTTAAACGGGGCGGAGATTTCCAGGGGCGGCAAAACCATTGTGGCCCTGACCAGCCGCAATCTACAGGGAAAATCCAACATACTGATATCCCTGGATGAATATCCTAATCACCTGGGCCAGAATCACTCACTGGACCTCATGGTAACCGAATATGGGGTGGCCAATCTCGCCGGCCGGACCATCCGCGAACGGGCCCAGGCCCTCATCGACATTGCCCATCCGGACGACCGTCAGGCCCTGGTGGAGCAGGCCAAGGCCAAAAACATCATCTACAAGGACCAGATCTTTCTGGCCGATTCCGCCTATCTATATCCCGAGGACGTGGCCACACAGCACGCGTTTAAAAATGATACCAAGGTGCGCTTCAGGGCGATCCGGCCGTCTGATGGGGAGCCCATGCGGCGGCTTTTTTACCGGTTTTCCGACGAGGCGGTCTATTATCGGTATTTTACGTCCATCAAGGCCATGCCCCATGCCAAGATGCAGTCGTATGTGAACGTGGACTACCGGGTCGCCCTTTCCATCGTCGGCCTGGTGGGTGAACCGGGACAGGGCCGGATCATTGCCGAGGCCCGCTATGTCAAGGCCGGCTCGCAGCCTTACGCGGATGTGGCCTTTGTCGTCGACGGTGAGTATGAAGGCCTGGGTATCGCCACGTTCATGCTGACCATGCTGGTAAAGCTGGCCAAAGACCGCGGCATCCTAGGCTTCACCGCCGATGTCCTGGCTTCGAACAAAGGTATGATGCGGGTCTTTGAAAAGAGCGGGCTCGCGGTCGAGGCCCGCCTCGATTCAGGTGCCTATGAATTGACCATGCCTTTTCAATCATCTGAACCCGCTTAAAAGGGGGGTACTTGGAAATAGTGCAAAGTGTGCTGGGGTTGGCGGCTTTCGTGGGTCTGGCCTGGTTGCTCAGTGAAAAAAGAAGCCGGATCAATATCCGCGTCATAATCGTCGGTCTGGTTATTCAGTTGCTGATTGGTGTGCTGCTGCTCAAGCTGCCGGTGTTCAGGGATTTTTTCCTGGCCTTGAATCGGATGGTCCTCTCTCTCGAAGAATCCACCCGGGCGGGAACAGCCATGGTGTTCGGCTATCTGGGCGGCGGTCCGCTGCCGTTCGACGAAAAATTCCCCGGATCGAGTTTCATCCTGGCCTTTCGGGGACTGCCCCTGGTGCTGGTTATCAGTGCCCTGTCCGCCCTCCTGTTTTATTGGAAGATTCTACCGGTGGTGGTGCGGGGATTTTCACGCGGTATTGAAAAAACCATGGGGTTGGGCGGGGCGGAAGGGTTGGGGGTTTCGGCCAATATTTTTGTCGGCATGGTGGAAGCCCCCCCTGTTCATCCGGCCCTACCTGAACCAGATGACCCGCAGTGAGCTGTTTACCCTGATGACCAGCGGCATGGCCACCATTGCCGGGACCGTGATGGTGCTCTACGCGAGTATATTGAGCCGGACCATTCCCGATATCATGGGCCATATCTTGACCGCTTCGATTATCAGCGTCCCAGCCGCCATACTCATATCAAAAGTTATGGTTCCGGAAACCGACCGGCCCACCCCCGGCAACATCAAATTACCGGAGGCCGCCAACAGTGCCATGGACGCCATTACCCGGGGTACGGTAAGCGGCGTCCAACTGCTCATCAACATTATCGCCATGCTGGTGGTTCTGGTGGCCCTGGTTCATCTTACCAACCTGATCCTGGGCTTGCTGCCCGACATGGGTGGCCGCGCCCTTACCCTGCAGCGGATTCTGGGCGTCCTTATGGCCCCGGTTGTCTGGCTAATGGGGATCCCCTGGGCAGAGGCGACCACTGCCGGCGCCCTCATGGGCACCAAGACCATCCTCAACGAATTTCTGGCCTATCTCGATCTGAGCAAGCTCCCGCCCGACGCCCTGGCGACCCGTAGCAAGCTAATCATGACCTACGCCATGTGCGGATTTGCCAACCCGGGCAGTCTCGGCATCATGATCGGTGGTTTGGGCACCATGGCACCGGAAAGGCGCGATGAGATCGTGGCCCTCGGTTTTCGGTCCATCGTAGCAGGCACGCTGGCCACCTGCATGACCGGGGCAGTGGTCGGTTTGATCGGTTAATGGAAAATCTTTCCTGAAAGTTCGAAATCACGTATTATATTAAATTACAACCGGCCACTTGAAGCGCGCCTAATTTCAATCGCGCGACCTGGATGAAAAGGAGCGTACCATCAATGAAAGTATACACCGGCAGCGGAGACAGGGGCAAAACCAGCCTGTTCAGCGGTGAGCGGATCGCAAAAAATGATCTGCGCATCGACGCCTATGGCGATGTGGACGAGCTGAATTCGATCCTGGGCGGCCTGATTGCCGGTTTGCCGAAAGCCCTGACGTCGCTTACCCTTGAGTTGACCCGGATTCAGTCCGACCTGTTGGATGTAGGTGCCTGGCTGGCCACAACGCCCGGATCATCGGCAGAGGAGATGCTGACGCCGTTTAGGCCTGAAAAGGTGGCCTGGCTGGAAGCGGCCATCGATCGGCTGGATGAAAACCTACCGCCCCTGAAGGGGTTTATCCTGCCCGGGGGCCATCCTTCCGGAGCACAGGCCCATGTGGCCCGCACGGTTTGCCGAAGAGCGGAGCGGCATGCCCTCAAAGTCGCGGATTCCCCCCGGGAGGGGTCGGTCATGGTACTCCTCACCTACCTCAACCGCTTGTCGGACTATCTGTTTGTGCTGGCCCGCTATTGCAACCATGAGACCGGCACGGCCGAAGCCCTCTGGGAAACTACCCGTGTGAAAGATGCCGCAACATGACACCTGCCATCTTTTCAGCAGCATTGCTTGCCCGCCGATGGCTTACCGAAACCAGTATCGAGCTGCGACTTGAGCGGCCAAAGGGTTTCGATTTCAGGCCCGGTCAATACATCCGCCTGTATCACGAAGTCCTGGAACGGGATTATTCTCTGGCCTCCGGACCTGACGATCCTGAACTGAGACTGGTTGTCCGTGTGTTCCCCCAGGGCCGCGTATCCACCTTTTTGAGCACCGTTGCCGACGGAACGCAGCTGTCTTTCCACGGCCCCATGGGTTACTTTGTTTTTCAAGCTTCGGACCGCACCCCGGTCTTTATCGCCACCGGTACCGGGGTTGCCCCGTTCGTTGCCATGAGCCGGGCCGGATTAAAAGGGTATATTTGCCTGCACGGTGCCAAAGATCATCAGGGCCTTTTGTATCGCCAAGATCTGGAAAAGAATGCCTCGCGCTACGTACCCTGCCTGACGGAATCCGCCACACCTGATAAATCCGTATTCGCCGGCCGCGTGACCGCCTATCTCGAGCGCCTGGATACCGGGCGTGCGTACGATTTCCACTTGTGTGGCCATCAGGACATGATCCACGACGCGTTTGGGATCATCGATGACCGCTTTGCCGAGTCGCATATCCACTCCGAAGTCTTTTATTGACGCAGATGGATAACCGCTTATGTTAAGAATAACGGTATCTTCATAGGATGCCGCGTTTGCAAACCCAACATGCGAATGATGAGCGGAGGTCCATCATGATTGATAAAAATACCATCTGCGCGACCATACGCGAAATATACCCGGAAATTGGAGAATGCGGCATCGATCTCGCCGTTGACTTTGATGAAAAGAACAGTGCCTGGACAGTCGAATTGAAAAAGGATGGCCGCGTCCTGAAAACCTTCATTGAAACCACGGATGCCGATGCCTGTATCACAAAGGAAAACTGTATCGGACTCGGGGTTGAAATTGCCCAATTGCAGGGCAATATCGAACGGTGGCCGACTTAACGGATCTTGCCGATCCTGCTTATTACATATTGTATGCCAGCCGATGTTTCGGAACCGCAGAAGGGCTGGGCCCTGATGATACACCCGGCCTTTATTGGAACAACATAAGCACCTGTCTTTACGAACTGCCGCACCTTTGCAGATCCTGTCTGATCCCCGCGGTCGATCCTATGGCAGTCTGAAGCGGCTATACGTCCGTTCGAAACTCAAAATGGATTCGCCGTTTATGAATATCCCATAGGTTTCTAAATGCCTAAAATCCCAAAAGGTTGTGCTTTTTCCCGTCGTTGTTTTGTGACCTGTGCCAGCAAATAAATTTGCAAAGCCAGCTAATCTATGCGATCAATATAGATTATATTTTCGGGCGATTAAGAGCTCCCTGGTTTCCTGGGGTTGTTTCTCCACATCAATTTTTCCGGAGACCGGCTGAGCACCCCTCCCCATAGACACAATTTTTCTGATGGCTGCGTAGAATTTTCTCAATAAAAAATTCCATCGGCCGATCTATATTTAAGACTGTCTACAAAAGGGTGTTTAGTTCCCGGCGGAAACTTAAGAGGCTGTGAAACGGCAAGGTGGCCGCAAAGATCAGGCCGGATGAAATGATATTTATTTCAATGTGTTGCGTCGAGTACCAGGCCAGAAACTGATTGACAGCCTTTTTAAGATAACATCTATTTCTTTCAAACTTAAAACGTATCTACAATGAACACCCCTTGCTACAGGGACTTGCTCGGGAGAATAGCGGGATTTCTGATTATGAAACAAATTGAATTCATTGGAAAGTTTGTGTTCTTAATGATCCTGGTTCTCACTTTCAGCTATACGCCCGAGGCCGGGGCTGCTTCAAAGCGGGCTTTCATTGTTCATAGTTATGAAAGTAACCACGTCTGCGGTATTCCCCAGAGCAATGGGATTGAAAGTGTATTAAGGACGCATTTTGGGCAAGGCCTTTCGATCAAATCCCATTTTATGGACACCAAGACGATCAACAGCACGGCTGAGAAAATGCAGGCTGAAGCCCAGCTAGTGATCAGTGCAATAGAAGAATTTAAACCGGATATCGTATTTACCATTGATGACAATGCTTTTCGTGAAGTCGGCCTTCATCTGGTTGGAAGACCGTTTCCAGTGGTTTTTTCAGGTATGAACGGCCAACCCGCCACATACAATAAAAGAGCGCGATTTTTAGATGATGGGATGCGACCGGTCGCCAATATTACCGGAGTTTATGAAAAGCTGCATTTTCGGACTGCCCTCAACGTTATGCGGGGAGTAGATCCAAAATTGAAACACGTGGTGGCCTTGCTTGATAAAAGCCCAACCGGCAATGCCATAAGGGTTCAGATGCAAAAGGAACTCGATGAGAATCCAGCCGATACCCTGGTCACCTTCAAACAGGTTGGTACCCTTAGCGCATACCTGAATGAAATTGATAAAATCAACCGGGATAATTCCATCCAGGCTGTTTATCCCGTTGTTCTCAGTATCCAAAATGACCAGGATGAAAGCATTGGTTTCCGCGATACGATCAAAGCTTTCATTCAGAAATCCGAGAAACCGGGCATGGCGCTCAATTTTATGTTCGCCCGTCTGGGACTTTTTGGGGGCGCCTCGGTGGATTTTGGTGCCATGGGGCGTCAAGCTGCCCAGTTAGGGGCCAAGCTTCTAAAAGGCGAAAACATTCAAAGTCTTTCAATTGAGATGGCTGATGAATATTTGATTACCTTCAATATTGCCCGGGCGAGAATGCTCAACATTGCCATTTCCGACGAAATCATTGGTGCTGCGGTGATTTTTAACCATATGGAAATATTTCCGGTGGCTGAGCAAGGCGACAACCAATTGAGTCAAGCAGGCAACTAATCACACACCGCACGAATATCGTTCGGTTCCATTCTGAAAAAGAAATATGACGACGGTTAATTTTAAAGACTCAATTGCTTTCAAGCTTTCCATTGCACTTCTCTTCCTGCCGGTCCTTTTTACCATGGTGGGCTTTTTTCATTTCCAGCAAATCGAATCCCGCAGAATAAACCGTTTCTCTGAGATAAAACTGCGACAGCTCGAGAAAGTAACCACGGCGCTGATGATTAATTACAGAGAGACTTTTAAAGAAAGAACCCTGCGCCTGGCATCAGACAATCAAATCATTGTACCCTATAAGCTTAACGTTCACTTTCAGCTCAAAGAGCGCCTCTCGATTCTATACAGGCAAAATGGACTGGAATCTCTCGCGGTCATCACACCGGAGGGCAAAGTGATTGCCACTGCAGGGGAAAAACATTTCAACGATATCCATGCAGCCAGCTATCTGAAACAGTTCAATTTGGCCCTGGCGGCATCAAACAGCACTTTTTTCTGCGCGCTTCCTTCAAGGCAATTGGGAATTGCCTCTTTCACGCCGGTATTATCCGGACGCAAGGTCATTGCGGTGCTCTATATGACTAAACGCGTCAGACTGGAACATGCTTTTTACAACTGCGTGTTAATAAGCCATGCGCAAATACAATCTGTGAGCAGTAATGCGACATTTCTAAAAGCATTGGTTCCTGAGGCCACTCCAATTGACGATTTTGCGCGGTTGAAATTAGCCAATAAGGAACTCTTCGTTTCGAAGATACCAATCCCCGGCTTTGTAAATTCAGACTACTATTTAATTGCAGGATATGATGAGCGGCAGACCTTTAAAGAAAAGAGAGAAATTGCATGGTTTGCGGGTATTATTAGTTTGGCCGTATTTGTGTTGATGGTTTTCTATGCAATTATATTAAGCAAACAGATGACCAAACCGATATCTCGCCTTGTTGATATATCTAAGGCTATTTCTTCAAACAACAATGATGTCAAATGGTTAAATCCTCGAAAAGATGAAATTGGTATTTTGAGCGAGTCTCTTAAAACCATGACGGAAGCGTTACAAAATACCATCCAGGAACGCCTGCAAGCCGAGAATGAGTTAAAAGAGAGTGAGGACAAGCTGCAGAGCATATTCAAAGCCGCACCCACGGGAATCGGCTTCGAAAAAGGACGAATCCTGGAAATTGTGAATGAAAAACTCAGCGAAATTACAGGGTATACCGCGGAGGAACTGATTGGAAAAAGTGGCCAGCTGCTCTACCTGGATGAGGATGAATATAAGCGCGTCCTGAAATTAGCGGATTCACAGATTAGAAAAATTGGTACCGGCACGGTTGAAACAATGTGGCGGCGTAAAAGTGGTGAGACAATAAATGTCCTACTAAGTGCAACCCCTCTAGACAGAATGGACCTCGCCCGGGGCATTGCCTTTACGGTATTGGATATCACCGACCTTAGAAAAAATGAAACAGCCTTGTCGGAAAGCGAGCAAAAATATCGGTCCACCATGGATGCCATGAAAGACCTCGTTTTCGTCTGCTCACAAGACTACAAGGTTGAATACATGAATACCGCCATGATTGACAAGGTCGGGCACGATGCTACTGGCAAAAAGTGTTATAAAGTCATCAATAATTTAATAGATAAATGCAGTTGGTGCCCTGGTGAGAAGATCCAGGACGGAGAATTCGGGGAGCAGGATATCAAAAGCTCCAAAGATAACCGCTCTTACCATATTTCGCACACCCCCATTATTCACGCGGATGGTGCGGTCTCGAAAATGGCTGTCTTCAGGGATACCACCGATCTGAAAAAGATGGAAGAAAGGCCTCATAAGGGACAAAAGATGGAGTCCATTGGTACCCTGGCGGGGGGGATTGCCCATGATTTCAACAATATTCTATTCCCAATTTTGGGGTATACGGAATTGTTGCTGATGGAGGTCCCCGATGACAGCCCCCTAAGAAACAGCTTACAGGAAATTCTGGCCGGAGCGACGCGCGCCAGAGAGCTGGTAACCCAGATATTGACCTTCAGCCGTCAGACAGAGCATGAGTTAAAGCCCGTCAATATCTGTCTTATCGTTGAAGAGGCCTTGAAGCTTATTCGGTCGTCTTTGCCAGCGACCATCGACATACAACAGGTGATCGATCATAAATGCGGTAATGTCTTGGCGGACACAACTCAGATTCACCAGGTAGTCATGAATCTTGTGACCAATGCCTACCATGCAATGTTGGGGCAAGGCGGCAAGCTGACCGTCAGCTTGAAACAGAATGAACTTCCGGAAGAGGTGCTCGATGGTTCGATTTCCAATCACGATACTTATATTTGTCTTTCGGTGGCCGATAGAGGCACGGGTATTCAACCGGATGTGCTGAGCCGGATATTTGACCCCTATTTTACCACCAAAACAGCAGACAAGGGGACCGGTTTAGGGTTGGCGGTCGTGCAAGGAATTGTGGAAAAACACGGTGGTCACATTCTCGTCAACACAGAAATCGGCAGTGGTACCGAATTCCAGGTTTTTCTACCGGTTCTCAAAACCAAGGCCGCCTTTCTACGCAAGGTTGAACACCAGCCCCTTGAAACAGGCAATGAGCATGTACTGCTTGTGGATGACGAGCCCGCTATAGTGAGAATGATTAAACAGATGCTGGAAACTATGGGATATCAGGTCACTGGCTGCACAAATAGTCTGGAGGCATTGAAGATTTTCAGCGCCAAGCCGGAGACATTTGATCTCGTGGTTACGGATATGACCATGCCGAGCTTGACCGGAGATCAATTGTCTCTGAAACTGTTTGAAATCCGTCCAGACCTTCCGATTATCCTCTTGACCGGATTCAGTGAAACGATCTCCCGCAACGAGGCTCTGTCTCTGGGCATCAAGGAGTTTCTGATAAAGCCGGTGGTAATGCAAAAGCTCTCCGTAGCTGCCCGCAAAGCTCTTGGCAAACAAATGCCGGTCAACTGAAAAATAGAAGGCTACAATTCGGAGATCGCAAGTCGGAGGACAGAAACAAAGGAGTCGGGTGTCTGGAGTCCGGGGTCAGTAAATACTCCCCTCCCTTGACTAACACCGAATCACCCGCCCGGCTTTGAGATCGCTCAAGTAGGCACCGTCCCGGACTACCTGCTGCCCATTTATAAACACGTGCCTGATGCCATCCGGCTTTTCCGCCGGCCGGTTGGGATCCTCATAATTGTAAGCCACAGTTTCAGGATCAAAGCAGACGATGTCGGCGACTTTGCCTCTTTCCAGGGTCCCGGTGTCTTTCAACCCGAAGCGCTCCGCCGAGGCGCCCGTCATGCGGTGGATGGCATTTTCCAGTGAAAACAGGTGTTTTTCGCGAACATAGGTCCCCAGGATGCGCGGGAAGGTGCCGGCGCCGGCCGGATTGGGAAATCCGGCGGCTTTGACCAGGGCGTCGGTTTCGAAGAGGCAATAGTCCTTTGCCAGGACCTTTTCCAGGACCGCTTCATTGGCGGGGTCCCCACTGTAGGAGTGAAACAGCATCAGGGTGGCCCCATTGCTTTTCGCCGCAAGCCGCATCATGGCCTCGAAGGGTGAGCAACCCCATTTGCGGGCCACTTCCGGCAGGCGCAGACCATTTATGTCCGCATACTCCTCGAGCGCCACATCCATTACCTGGAAGTCTTTATATCCAAAACCGACCAACTTAAATCCCATGGCCAGCTCAACTCTCAACCGGGCCCTGAGATAAGGACTCTTAAAGGCCCCGGGCATTTTTTCCAGGAACCAGAAGGGGATCGGGGCCAGGATGGTAGTGTTGCCGCAGGTATACGGGAAGGCATCGATCATGACATCCAGACCCCTGGACCGGGCCGCCTCCACCAGCTCGAGACATTCGTCGGCGGTTGACCAGCTGTTACGCCCCACAAAGATGAAGTGCGACAGCTGCAGTCCCATGCCTGTTTCCTCGGCCAGCGATATGGCCTCCTTGAGGGCGCGGACGTTGTGGGCCGATAGGGAGGTCAGTGGGTAGCAGGGCGACAATTTCGATAGCGCCTTCATGTGAATGGTGACCGGCTTGCCGGCCTGGGCCGCCGTTTTGCAGAAGGCCGCCAGTTCTTTTTGGGAGGAGAACATGCCCGGGTCGTATCCCAGCCCGAAGCTGAGACCGCAGGCCCCTTCATCCAGGGCGCGACGCGTATTGGCCAGGCTATTGGCCAGGTCCGCCGCCGGCATTTCACCGCGATCGATTTTGCTGTTAACGTAGCGGACGGCGGCATGCCCGACCAGTTCCGCCAGGTTGACAATGCTGCCTTTTTCCTCGATATGGCCCAGGAATTCGTCCATCGACTCCCAGCGGTATTCAAACGGACCGGCCTTGACGATGGTGGCCAGAATTTCGGTCCGGGCTATGGCCGCTGCGGTCATCGGGGCCGGCGAGATCCCGCAGTTGCCGGCCACGACTGTTGTAACGCCCTGCTCGACGAGGCACTTCAGTACCCGGGGATGCTCCTCCCAGGGCAGCACCCAGTCGGCATGGGAGTGCATGTCAATAAACCCGGGCGAGATGACCAATCCTTCGGCATCTACTATCCGGTCGGCGCTAGGCGCCTCATCCGGGGCCGCAATGATATCTGTAATCCGGTCGTCTTCCACCAGCACACTGCCGGGAATAGCCGGTCGGCCGGTGCCGTCCACGATAGTTCCGTTTTTAAACAATGTCGCGGTCATTTCATCTCCAGAGCAATGATTTTCTCAATGTGAACAACATGACATAATACCTGTCTGTAAACAAGCCGAACAGAGTAGCGAGCGCATTCCCTGTAGCTTGTTGGAGCATAGCGGAAATCCCGCTTAGCGGGACTGCAGGGAGCGTTCAATCACATCATGGGGGTTGATCAGAAACTAGGGAAGTTTATTTTGACTGAAGAGCGGCTGCGGCACCTGTAAGACTATCCAGATCGAATAACGGCTCCGGATCGACCGTCACGCCCTGGACACTGACGGAAAGATGCAGGTGGGCCCCCGTGACCCGGCCGGTTGCGCCCGAATGGCCGTAGGCCTGGCCGCGTTCCACCCACTCCCCTTCCTTTACCATTACCCTGGACATATGCATCGCCATGGATACCACCCCGTTGCCGTGATCGATCACGACGGTATTGCCGGGTAAGTAATATTTTCCCACCAGCACCACTTTGCCGGCCGCGATAGCCTCTATCGGGGTTCCCTCCGGCGCCCGGAAATCCAGGCCGGTATGGCGCCGTTTGGTTTCGTTGTTGAACGTTCGCCGCAGGCCGAAACGGCTTAGCATGATGCCCTCCACCGGTCGGTGAAAGGGGATCTTCCACCAACGTTGCGGTAATTCCGTGCGCAGCGCACCCCTCATGGCGGCCAGTTCACGTTTGATCCGGCCATGGATCTCCTTGGGCGGTTTGTTCATCCCGGGGGCGACCGAAAGTGCCTCCCGGGGGAATTCTTTGGGGAGCAGCTCGATGAATTTTTGGTAGGTTCTGTTGCGGCCGTCAACACGGGCACGGACCCGAATGGATCGCACCCCGGGCTCGGCATTCATCCCGGTTCCCAGCATGGCCAGGGCGGTATAAGTTTGGGCAGCAGGGGTAATCGAGGGTGTGATGACGCGCTCAGACCACTCTATTTCGACGGCCTCCAATTTCCCGGATGACGACAACTCAACGAGGAACGGCGCGCCGACGGCCACGGTCTCGGGGACCACCAGCGTTGCCGGTCGGTTAGAGCCGGCCTTGCCGGCCATTGGCCATAACAGTCCAATGGCGACAGTGATAATAATCAGATGGGGAAGAGTGAGCGGTCTATTGATAATGGGTGCTTGCATTCAGATGTTTGAGGTCCGGAGGTTTAGTTGCACTAAGCTCATATCAAACACTATCATTGGATTCCAATGATAGTGTCTGATATTGGAAGCTATTTTAAGAACGGATTTTGGTTCAAGGTCAAGGCGGCCGCGGATAATAAACCTGAGAAATATTAATAATATTTCGAGGATTTCATATTCGCGGCCAACGCCGAGATTGGGCCAAAAGACTTTTTTAATAGTTTCTAACGGACGATTTGTTTCAATATCCGCTTCCCATTCTCACTCAGCCCCAGGCTATCGATTTCAAGGGCCAATTGCCGAACATCGCCATTACCGCCGGCATAGCCGTTAAGCCGGGACACGGCCGTGGAATTGATGAAGTCCTGGTTTTGGGGATAGATCCGCGACATTTCGGATGTCAGCCGGGACTGCCGTTTGAGCATATATTTCTGGTGGTAATTTTCCCCCAGGGTGAATGTGCGCAGCGGCAGTACCTGGGTCCGGATGGTCCGTCCCGTCTTTTCAGCCAGAGCCGCCTGGGAGGCATCGCCGACCCTTTGCTGCTCTTCATTGTGGTAGAACACGGCATTCATGTACTGGCGCATCCAGCTCTTGCTGGTGGGTGTGTGGCTGCTCCAGAACACCGCCAAAAGATCCGCATAGCTGATCACCCGGGGATCGTAGTCCACCTGGACAGCCTCGGTGTGGTCGCCGATATTACCGTAATCCGGATTTTCCTGCTTGCCGCCGGCATACCCCACCCGGGTGCGAATGACGCCTTCGATCATCCCAAACTGGGATTCGATGTCCCAGAATCACCCCAGGCCAAAGGTTGCCGTTTTGTATTCTGCCGGCGCAAGTTTGTCGATGGCCGGCAGCCTATCTGTTTTTTGTATATCTTGTGCTTGTGCATACATTTTATGGTTCCCGGTATTTGTGTCCGGCTGAGCTGCGGAGGATTCGCGGTTCTGGTTGCAGGCGGTGAGCAGCGCCATCAGGGCCAGTACCGGCAAAACCGTTCCCAACCAGGCATATGGGTTGCTTGACTTCATCATACCCCCACTTTCAAACTCCCTGAGCTTTCATTCCTGTCTGAACGCAAAATAAGACCGATTTTCGAAATGTCTGCAATAAACTTATTCTAAAACAATTCCGGACAGGTAGATCATTGCCCAGCAGCATGAGCGCACTGGCGTAATGGATCAGGATCTGTAAAACAATTGTAAAACCACCTTTGCGCGTTGCCCTGGCACCGTAATCCAGCGTATTCTTCCGCGATTTTACAATATACTCGTTCGGCTCAACAAGTAAGAGGAACAAATGAACTCTCCTGAACTGCGTATCGGCGATCTGATCTGTGACACACCCATTGTACAGGGCGGTATGGGGGTCGGCATCTCCATGTCCAGCCTCGCGTCTGCGGTAGCCAACCAGGGCGGCATCGGTGTGCTCTCGGCGGCCATGCCCGGCTTCATGCAGCGGGACCTGAAATCCGATATGCGAGCTGCCTGCATTCGCGGGCTGCGCGATGAGATCGCCAGGGCCAGGAAATTGACCGATGGCATCCTCGGGGTGAACATCATGGTCGCATTGACCAACTATGCCGACATGGTGAAGGTTTCCATTGAAGAAGGCATCGACATCATTTTTTCCGGTGCCGGCATGCCACTGTCCCTGCCTGAATTTTTACCGGCCGGGGCCAAAACAAAGCTGGCGCCCATTGTCTCATCCGGACGCGCGGCCATGCTGATCTGTAAGAAATGGTGGAATCGATATGAACGGTTGCCGGACGCCGTCGTGGTGGAAGGTCCCAAGGCCGGCGGCCACCTGGGTTTTAAAACGGAGCAGTTGGATGACCCGGCCTATGTCCTGGAAATGCTGGTACCCGAAGTCATTGCCGCGTTGGCTCCTTTTGAAAAAGAGCATGGCCAATCTATTCCGGTGATCGCCGCCGGTGGTATTTTTACGGGTGATGACATTCACCGGTTCCTGGAAATGGGGGCCGCCGGGGTGCAACTGGGTACCCGGTTTGTCGCCACGGACGAATGCGACGCTGCCCCGGAATTTAAAAACCTGTTTGTGAATGCGGCTCAAAAGGATATCGTCGTGATTAAAAGTCCCGTGGGGATGCCCGGGCGGGCCATCCGCAACCCGTTTCTGGATGCAGTTAAAAAGGGTGCCCGAAACCCAGGAAAATGCCCCTATCATTGCATCCGCACCTGCGATCCTGAGGAAAGTCCTTACTGCATTGCCATGGCACTGGCCAACGCCCGTAAGGGAAAATTCGCCTATGGATTTGCATTTGCCGGAGAAAATGCCCATCGTGTGAAAGAGATAGTACCGGTAAAAGTTCTGATGGATGAATTGATGCAGGAATACGAGACAGCAATACGCAGCCAACAGCTGAATTAGAGACCAAGTTTCATTGTAATCCTTTCCGTTTAGCCCCGGATGGCCTTCCCTGATCCACCACAAGTGCCCATACGCCTATTCCATCTGATTTCAGATAAATACTCAACTTGACGGGGAGGTAGGGATCAGGTATTTGAATCCTTTGGAACAAAGCCTAGTTGGGGACTCAGTAAATGACCATCCCGGAACATTTTGAAAGCCAGTCAATTCTGTTACTCGTAGCCGGCCTGAAGGGTGCCATCGGTTCAACCCTGGCGACCGCGGCCGCCGCGCTGCGGACCGGGGACACATCCGTGTCCGGATGCCTGACGACCGGTGACAAGTTTACCGACATCATACCTGTAAAAGCGCTGCACGTCGCCGGCTGGGACAGCCGCGATGAAGATTTGGCCGAATGTGCCCACCGGGGCCGGGTATTGCCGGCGACAGTTATGGAAACCCACCGGGCCGCCCTGGCCGAGGTACCGGTTCTCAAGGCCCCGGAAAGCGGGACGCTTGATAGCCAGGTAGAAAAGCTCGAAGCTGACATCGATGCGCTTTGCAGCCAGTTTCCCGGCAGCCGGCCGGTCCTCGTGAACCTGCTGCCGGCTGCCGCGGGTCTTGAAGCAGCTGCCGACCTGGCAAAACTTTCCCAGGTTTACGATCCGGAGAAGCTACCGGACCTGGCCTATGTTCTGGCGGCGATTCGCAGCCGGGTCCCGGTCCTCAATTTTACCCCCAACCGGATAGAATTGGAACCTGTGGTGGCCCTGGCCGAGGACGCCGGGGTGCCCATCTGCGGATACGATGGAAAGACCGGGCAGACCTATTTCAAGGTGGTCCTGGCCTCCGCCCTCAAAGCCCGCCAACTATACGTGGACGGTTGGTACAGCATGAACATTCTCGGCAACGAGGATGGCGCCAACCTCATGGTGCCCGAAAAAGCCTCGGGCAAACTGGCCAACAAGACCAACCTGCTGGATGACGTCCTGGGCTACGAAGTGGGCGAGCGCTATGGCCGGCCGACCCACAAGGTCCACATCGACTATTACCCGCCCCGGGGTGATGCCAAGGAGGCCTGGGATGTCGTTGACCTGTTGGGGATGTTCAATCTGCCCATGAGCCTGCGTATCGACTTGCAAGGGCGGGATTCAATTCTGGCAGCTCCCATGGTGATCGACCTGGCGCGCTGGCTGTTCATGCTGCAGCAGATCGGTCGCAAAGGTCTGGTCCCCGAACTGGCGTTTTTCTTTAAAAACCCCCTCGGCGAGAATGCGCCCCGAACCTTTCAGGATCAGCTGGCGGCTTTGGATCAATTAGAGGCGGAAGTTATCAGCAAAGGTTAGATAGGCTGAAGACTGAAGGCTGAAGGGTCGGCAAAAACCACCATAAAAATTTTAGCGACAAATCATATTCCTGCATTATATCTATATTTGATTTTGAATTTTCCTAACAGTCTTCAGCCTACGGCCTAAACAGCTAAAGGGGTTTTCATGATCTTCGGATACAGCACCAACGCATTTGTTAAATTTTCCCTTTTAGAATCCTTGGAAAAAATCGCCAAACTCGGCTTCAAGGGCGTCGAGATCATGGGCGACCGGCCCCATCTCTACCCGCCGGATTTCGGTCCGGACAAAATTGCAGAGTTGAAAGCTGCGCTGGAAAAGCATCAGCTCAAAATAACCAATATCAACAGCTTCACCCTGTTTGCCGTCGGCGACACTTACCTGCCGTCGTTTATCGAACCCGACCAAGAACGCCGCGATATCCGTGTGCGCCACACCAAAGAGAGTCTGGCTGTGGCCAAAGAATTGGGGAGCGAGTGTATCTCCATTCCCCCCGGTGGTCCGCTGGAAGGGATGGACTGGTCGGCCGGTGCAGTCCTATTCAGGGAAGGATTGGAACAGGTGATCCCGGATGCCGAATCTCTGGGTATCAAACTGCTCATCGAACCGGAGCCGGAGCTCTTCATAGAAAACTCCGATGAATATAAAAGGTTCATCAAAGATTTTCAGTCGCCCGCGGTAGGATTGAACTTCGACATCGGCCATTTCTATTGTGTGGGTGAAGACCCGGCTGCGGCCTTTGAGGATCTGTTTGAGTGGGTCGGCCACGTCCACCTGGAAGACATTGCCGACACCCGCGTCCACAACCACCTCATCCCCGGCCTGGGGGTCATCGATTATCCGGCAGTCTTTGAAGTAATGCAGCGCCTTGGTTATACCGGTGACATCAGCCTGGAACTTTATCCGTATGTGGATACGCCTGAAGAGGCAGGGCGGGAGAGCCTGGAGCACCTGGAGCCGATCTTTGCAGCTTCGGGATTGGATCTTGAATAAAAGGCAAGATCAATGTTTTTAGCCACCCGTTCGCGCTGCTCACTCGACCCACGCAGACGAAGCCCAGACGACCTGTCTGGGCTTGGGTAGCCATCGTTTCTCTAAAATACAGTGTTAAGTTTTAGGTGTTAGGTGTTAAGGTTTTTCCCGCGAAGCGGGACCAAAAAGTGCTTTTCTCTGCGTCTTTGCGTCTCTGCGCGATGCATGGGTTTTGATTTTGGATTTTCTCTTTGTTTTCTGCGACCTCTGGGAGAGATGGGCTTATTGATTTTCTGCCCGCAGGGCATGACGTGAAACGCCGGACAGGTCGTCCGGCGTCGTCTGCGTGTGTCGAGTGAGCAACGCGAACGGGCGGCCAATTGATATTTTAAATCTCCAGTCCTGACTTCCGGAGCCCATCCACCAGCATCTCGACGTGTTCATCCATGTAGGCGAGTCGCCGAATGAGACTTGGCCCGCGGACATCAAAGTCCGGTATCAGGGCTTGCAGTTCTTCGACCGCTTTTTTTGCTTTCTCAGGTCGATCGAGTTGTCCCAAAACAGCTGCCCGAATGAGCGGGTCCCAGAAAAAATCTGGCGAATTGAACCGGCGGGCTGCGACCAGGGCATTGTCGTACTCACGTTGACGATAGGCATCCATAAAGGCAACAATGTGATACCATCCCGGATGGTGTGGATTTAGTCTCTTGGCCCTGCTCACCACTTCAATAGCATTTTCCCATTTGCCCACCATCCCCGTGTGCAATGCAATAGCAGCCAAATAATTGGCATTGTTTGGATTCAATTTTATGGCCTGCTCGGCCTCCTCCAAAAACAATTCCCGCTGAAATTTGAGAAAATGAACCAGCGCCATTGTAAATCGGGCGGTCTGGCAGGCGGGATCCAGTGCGACTGCTTTGCGTGCCAGTGCTTCAGCACGTATTATTTGGGACGGGTCCTCGTCGTAGCCAAATAGGTGTTCCGTTGCTATAAGATCGCCGAGCGCTGCCGCCGCAAGGGCATGGTCTGGATATCGTCGCACAGCGTTTTTCAAAGCCGACATCGCATTCACAAAGGATTCGTCTGATAGAGCTCTAAAGTAATTGTAGTAATAGAGAATTGCCTCATAAGCCTCAGTATTTTCGGCGCGCTTTGTGACCATTTCATCTGTCATGGTGCGCGGAATGATGCCATGGTTATCAGCAAGGATAGCTGCTACCCGGCTAACAATATCGTCATAGTGTGACGGCATGGCTCCATTTCCCATGCGCCAATCAAGTGTGTGCCCCCACAGCTGACTTCCAATATTGGCACCTACCAATCTTACATTTAGGCGAAAATCGTCACCGTTCACGCGAAGCGTACCATTCAGAATAAAGCGCGCCCCGTAGTGACGGCCAATGCCGCGATTGTCTAACCCCTCCAGGTGGCAGATTTCTTTGGAAAGAGGACCAACCACCAGGAACTCAGGGAATTTTGTCAGAGCAATGAGGATTTCCTCGGTCAGGCCGGTCGCAAAATGCCCGAATTGTTCCTTATCATTCAGGCAATCGATCATCATGACCGCAATGGCTGGTTTGGAGCCATTAAAAGCTGTTTTCACATGATCGGGTGTTTCGCATTGATCGGAATCGGGTACCGATGATGTAACTCGGTTTTCTCTGAAAACGGGGACATAACCACCTTTGGGGATGTCGATGCGAATGTGATCCTGTATACCATGGGTAAGATAGTATCGATCGAGTTCCCTACGCAGTTTGCGCGCATGTATCCTGACCGTCGGGTTGGCCTGGGGATCGAACGTGGTCGGGAACCCCATTGCGTCCACGCCGACCGTGTATTGTTTGATCTGGTCGGCCTGGCCCTGCAGCGTATGTTCAACCACGTATCGCAGAAACTGGCATAGCCGCTTGCTGGAGGAAAATCCCTCGCTGCCCAGTATTCTCTCAAGTTGAGATTGGATATGGTCCGGCGAAATGGTAGCCATTTCTACTTATTAATTACTCCCGATTCGGGGGGCATCACAGGTAATTTACGGTAAATTACCCTTGCATACCTTCTACTTATCACCTGAGGCACTATACTTCAATTTAGTTAGCATATCGTGAATTTCAAGCCCCCTTAGAGTCTGTTTCTTATTTAAATGAGCAGTCAGGGAGTTTTTGTCGTCATGCCGGTCCCGGATCGCGTCCGGGATGACGTATCCGGCATCCAGTGGCGTTTCCTTTAATTGGGCTGGATCCCAGTTGCAGTTTATCCCGCAATTGATGCGGGGCCGGGATGACGGGTATTAATTTGAAAAACTCCCCGACCCCTGAATTAAACGATGAGCGCACACATTTACAAAAGGTTCCCTGATCGTATCGAGGCCATCAAGACGGCATTGCAAGCCGACGATGACTTCGGCGAGATTTTCGCCGACTACGAGGAGATATGTACCTGGCTGGCTGCCAGGCAACGCCCGGCAAATGAATCTTGCAAAGAATGCGAACGAGCTGTGGAGTTGAGGGCTGAGCTGGAACAGGAAATAAGCCGCGTGCTGAAGCAGAAGGGGTTTTAACGCTTTGTTTTTTCCGTCCTTAACGTGTGTCAGTGGGTCATTTTTGAAGCATTGAAGATAGGCCTATGGGAACCAGATAGTTTCTTGGTAACGACCACCTGACCAACTTTAGAAACATTCTAATATTCTAATCGGAAAGAATAATGACTTCACCAGAAAACCAACCAAAAGCAACATCGGACTCTGATTTCACCAAAACCTGGCGCTACAAAGCCGGTCTCGCCATGATCGTTATCGGCAACCTGACTATCCTGCTGGCCCTGTTCATACCCGCCTTGGGAGGTAGTTCTGGTCTTGTGGGAGCCATGGTCGTGGGCGGCGAACTGCTCAGCCTGGCCAGCATCGTGTTCCTGGGAAAGGCTGGTTTCAAGGTGATCAAGTCCAAGTTTTTCGCCTTTGTCAAAACCAGCTATACAGGACCTGTTTCCAGGACGCGGCATTATATTGGCATCGCGTTGTTGTTGACCAACCTGCTGGTCACCGCTGTTCTGGCTCTCTATGCCGGGGATTCAATGGGTGCTGCCACCCCGAAAGGCCCGCACCCCATCGTCTGGGGCCTCGATTTGGAGCAGCAAAAGACACTGGTGACCTGGCTTTTTTTGATCGACCCGATTGCGTTTCTGCTGGCCATTTATGTGCTGGGCGCCGACTGGTGGGGCCGGTTCAGGCGGATGTTTGTGTGGGAAAAAACGGAAGCTTAAATAAATACGAAACTCGAATCACGAAATACGAAGCAAATTCAAAATTCAAATGATCGAATGATCAAAACAAAGACCCAAAGACCCCAGAATTTTCCTTATCGCTTGGGTAAGGTTGTTTCTCTGCTTCGGTCATTGCTTTTTGGGCTATTCGGGTTTCGATATTCGAATTTCGGATTTTCGCATCATCAATAAGATCATGCTGAAACAATTCATGGATGTAGGGAATCAATCTTATCAACACAACAGGTCCCAATCATGAGGAGGGCGTATAATGGCAACAGAAAAACATGACCAGCACAAAGATTTTCGATCAGGCAAGTTCAACGGTTTCAACAAGGAGTGGTACGACAAGCTACGGGCCACCAAACCGAATTGGACAAAAGTCTCGGAACAGAGGGTGCACCCGAACCGCGGCATCCCCATCCATCTCAAGGCCGGGCAGGTCATGAGATCCATCATCCCCGATGGATCCAACATCATCGATGTGTGGTTTTTCGAGGAAGGCATCAAGGATACCGCTGGTGTGCAGTACGACCCCGTTATCACGGCAGGTCTCGAGGGTTTCATCTGCCGTAAGAACTCGAGACTCTGGTCGAATCTACCGCATTGCCGCCCGATGGCGACCTATATCGACGACAACATCGATCCCGCACTGTTGCCGGATGAACATCACTGGCCCGTGTGGCACGGGGGGCACTGCAGCCCCGAGTTGAACCAGGCCGGTTACGGTATTATAGAGCATGCTTCTTGTGGTACGAATGGTCTCGAAGCGCTGTTTGAGGCTGGTTACGATTTCGACATGGCGGAAGCGCTTTCGACAAGGCACAATATGTGTATTTTCCAGCCCTTTGCCGTCACCGACCAGGAAATGGATGCCGGGCACATTTCACCCACGTGGCACCCTGCGCCGTCCCTCCTCACGCCGGGCACCTTCGTCGACTACTACGCGGAAATGGACCTGCTCGTTCCGATCTCACACTGCCCCTACGGGGATCAATCAAAGCCACCGCACGAAGCTGAGCATTACCCGGTCGATATCGAGATCTGGGATACCGGTGTCCAACCGCAGGAACGTCCTCCGTGGCACGATTGGAGGCCGGCCTTCAAAGCGAGACTTGAGCGCTTGAAAGCAGCCGGTCATACTGGTGCAACCGGCAGGTATTACAGCGACGATTAAGACTGTTTATAGATGAACAGTCTGGAACTAACCATCTATCAGGTTTCATATTCTTTTTACAAAAAAGGTAAATAGCCAGAAAGGAAGAAAGCCATGAGTGAACTACAAAGAGACGAAAATGGATATCCCATTCCCGAAACCGGAGAGATCATTCCAGGAATGACTGAGCAGGGCAAGGGCATAAAATGTTATGTGCACAGCGAATACGCACCTTTGAAGGCCTGTCTGGTTGGCAATCCAAGCGGAGGCTGGATGCCCAACGGGGAGACCTGGGAGTATGCGAATATGTTCGCAGGTCTCAATGATGAGTTCAAAGACTATATCAAGAAGTACGGGGGGACAGACCTCAAGGAGACTGATCCTGAAGCCTACGAAAAGATGGCCATGGAGTCGAATGCGCTGGCCGAAGCCTACCGCAAAAACGGGGTCAAGGTCATCCGCAACGAGACCGGGCACACTCCTGATTACCTCATCGATTATAACATCAGCTGGTCCAAGCAGAAGCAGTTCACCCTGTTCGGCGCATCGGCCTTTGAAGTCTTCGGGCACTGCCTGGTCCAGGTGTGGGAGTCATCAAACAGCAACATTGCCGAGCTGACGCACCGGGAGGCCATCAATGAGATCTTCCGTAACGACCCCGAGGCTGTTTGGCTGACCATGCCGCCGCATTTCCCTAACGTAAACCGGCCATTCCCCGGTCCATTTGTCAGCCCGGGTGATCCCCGGATCTTCGACAAAATGGTCATGCTGGGAATTGGTGTGCCCGACCCCTCACATGTGAACGACCTGAGCAAACCGCGATCATCCGGCGATGAGTGGGGAGCAGAGATCCTGCGCCGCATGCTGGAGCCGTTCGGCTGGAAGGTAAAAACCGTCTACTTCGACAGCCGCCTGAGCTATCACATCGACTGTGTCATGAGTGTGCTGGACGAGGGGTTGCTGGCGTGCAAAAAGGACGCTCTGTGGACCGAGTTACCAGAAGAGATACAGGATTGGGAGATGCTGGAAATTTCGCCAGAAGATCAGAAGCTGGGCATTGCCAACAACGTGCCCCTGGGCAACAAGAAACTCCTCTGTCACGCCGGGTCCAAGAAATTCGCCAAAGATCTTGAAAAACGCAACTGGGAACTCGTTGAGGTTCCATACTCGACGATCTACGGCAAGATCGGCAGCGGTGTCCACTGCTCCACAGCTTCCATCTGGAGAGAATTTGACTAGAAATTAACGGTAATGGTCTGCCGGGTTCCAGAAGCGCACCCGGCAGGCGTTAAAACATTAACCAAAAGGCAATATATCATGAGCAAATACGACTTGGTAGCCGATAAGAAAAAGGAATTTAACAAGCCCGCTAAGGCGGCTTATCTGAAAGCCAGGGAAGCGAGCGATAAGGGTGAACTCAAGCTTGTGGATGAGTTTATCATGGAACCTAACGTAGGCCATGGATTTGAACTGAAAAAAGGGCAGATCGTTCATTACGAACTGATCGACGGGCCGCAGATCATCGACACGGTTTACCTGGTAAAAAGCCGTCCCACGGAAGAATGGGCAGATATTTACCCGACGTGCCAGTATAGCGCGTTGACGTTTAGGGAAGGGACGAATTACTACTCCAACCATCCCTGGATGCGCCCCCTGCTGACCATGATCAAAGACACGATTGATTATGACAACCTCAAAGCCATGCATGGCAAACTGGCCGAACATAATTTTATCTACCCGTCCGGTCGCTGCCAGGTGGCCATGCATGAACAGGCCTATGGGGAACCCAACCTGTACAACTGCGACTGGGGCCTGCTTGAAGGGATAGCCAAGGCGGCAGGAGAAGAAGTTGCCCGGGAGACGAAAATCCCCAATGCCTTCATGCACTTTCAGGCGGTTGCCTATGACAAAGACCCGGTCAACTACTCACTTTACTCAGGCAAGGATGTCTTTAAGCGCGGGGACCATGTGCAGTTATTGGTTCACGATGACCTGTACGTCTCAGTATCCTTATGCCCGCTGGGTGACCAGCACAATATGATTAGCAAGGAAGCGCTGACCACCTTCCCGGTAAAAGTGAAAATCTTCGAGGGTGCCGATGGCCCGCTTGAGACGGCGCCAGACCCGGAATTCAAATCAATGACCCAGGAGGAATTCATCAAAAGCGGATTCAAATCAATACCCACCGGCCGGGTTGGTGACAAAGACTCGGAGTCAGGTTTTAAATAGAGGAAATAAAAATGTCAAAACCAGATTATGATATCGTAGCCGATGTTAAGAAACGATTGAACGAGCCTTTTGACAAGTATGGAGAAAACGCCAGGGCAGCTTCGGAAAAAGGGGAGCTGGAACTGGTAAATGAAATTATCCTTGAGCCGTACACTGGCAGGGTATTTGAAATACAAAAAGGCCAGGTGGTGCGGTACGAGCTTATAGAAGGCCCCCAGATTATTGATACCTTTTACATGGTAAAAGACAGGCCCATGGATGAATGGGCGGATTCGTTCAATACCGCCTCATTTTGCGGCCATACCTAGTTTGTAGGGGCCCATTATTATTCCAATACCCCCTGGGTTCGTCCGTTGCTTACGTTTACAAGGGATACGGTTGACATTAAAGCCATGCAGGAAAAGTACGAGAACCTCACGTGCTGGCCCCTCAAATATGCGATCTATGAGGGCGCGGATGGTCCGCTCGAAACGGCACCTGATCGCGAGTTGAAATCGATGAATGTGGTCGACTTCGTCATGGCCGGCAGACCCGGCATGGTGACCGGCGCCGTTGGCAAGAAAGAATAGCCGTGTCTCCCGGATAACATCGCTGAGAATCGGCAACAAACGAACAATAAGGCAGGATAACCTTCGTATAAAAGGAGAAACATATTATGGCAAATCAAAAATTCATCAACGACGAAGTCATCCCTGGTATGGCAAAGCAGGGAGAAGGAATCAAGATTCATGTAGATGCCGAGTGGGCACCGTTAAAAGCGGCTGTGGTGGGTAATGCCAGCTCGGTGGTCGTGCCGAATCCAAACACCTGGGAAATGCAGCTGACCTTCCAACACGCCAGCGACTCCATCAGGGAACTAACGGCCAAATACCCCGGACAGGATCTGAGGGATGTGAACACCGAGCTGTATGAGAAGGCTAAGCAAAACAGCGACGACCTGGCAAACGCGCTGCGCGATAACGGTGTGAAGGTTGTTCGCTTTGAGGGAGAGAAACTACCCGAAACCCTGGTGAATTACAACTACTCCTGGTCCCAGCAAAAGCAGATGAGTTTCCTCGGCCATTCAGGTGGCGATGTTATCGGAAACTGCCTGGTAAATGTCTGGGACAATACGGTCGCCCATATTAGCGAACTGACCGTTCGTGATGCCATCAACGAAATTATGCAGAACGATCCCAACGCGGTTTGGATGAGCATTCCGTCAGTATGGCCTACCTCTGATCGCAGTCGCCCCGGACCCTATCTCTGTGCCGATTTCCTGGTCTTCGAGAAAATCGTGTTTGTAGGCGTTGGTGTAGATAATAAAGCTGCAATCGATGACCCTACTGTGCCCCGCTCCGCCAACGATGAGTATGGCACCGAAATCCTTCGTCGCATGCTTAAGCCACATGGCTGGGAAGTAAAGCCGCTCTACTTCGACACGAATTTCGGCTATCACCTCGATGTTATGGTTAAGCCAATAGACCGAGGGCTGATCGCCCTTCCTGACGGTGCCTTGTGGCATGGGCTTCCCGAGGAGATCAAGGACTGGGAAATGATTTACATTACCCCGGAAGAGCAGGCCATGGGTGCAGCCAACGCCTTACCACTTGGTAACAAAAAGGTCATACTGCAGCAAGGGTGCACCAAGTTCGCCAAGGACCTTGAAAAACGGGGCTATGAATTGATCGAGATCGATTATAGCACCATTTGGAACATGATCGGAAGTGGGATCCACTGCTCGGTGATGCATTTGTGGCGGGAATTTTAAGGATCGCCCGTTCAACAATTCCCTTGTCGGGCAAGAGTACATCTTGCCCGACTGCTAGAAAGCAGGAGAATTAATTATGACAATCGATATTACCGAATACACGTTCAAGGAAGAGGACCTGGGACCATTGAAGCTGGCTGAGACCACCAATATGGAATATATCCCGGGCATGCGCGAGCAGGGCCAAGGACTGAAGATCTCGAACAAGTCCGACTACGGGAACCTGAAAGCCACTATCGTGGGCAACGCCGGTTCGGTCTTCATCCCCGACCCGGATCAGCCGGAGATGCACAACCTGTTGTCGGCATCAGGATCTGAAGAGTTCATGGATTTCCTTCGCCAGCACAAGGGCAGTCATATGGCGGTATCCTTTCCGGAACACTACGCGAAAATGAAGGCCGAATCAGACGCGCTGGCCAAGGCCTACCGGGACAATGGGGTGCGTATTATCCGCAACGAGACCAACACCGTTCCCTTTGAGTTAATCACCTGGCAGGTGCCCGTCACCGGTGATCTGCACCTGTCGCTCTATGGCGGATCGTGCGGAGAGACTTTTGGCAACATCTTCATGAGCTTCTGGGAAGTCGGCGCCGTGCGCGGCATCGAGTTCCAGCATCGTGATGCCTTGCTCAATATCTTTGAAAACGATCCCGAGGCCATCTGGATGAGCATGCCGCATCCGGCACCGACCGGTGTTCAGCGCAGTCCGCAGCCCTTCCTGAGCCCCGGCGATCCGCGCATCATGCCGGACAAGCTAATCATCATGGGTATCGGTGTTACCGATCCGGCCCACATCAAAGATTACACCAAGCCACGTTCATCGGGTTTTGAGTGGGGCGTGGACATCTTCCGCCGCATGATGGAACCCTTTGGGTGGAGAGTTGAAACGGTCTACTTTAATTCCAGGTACACCTATCACATCGACTGCCTGATGATGCAGATCGCGGAAGGGATCTACGCGATCCCGGAGACGAACCCTGATCTCGGTCCGGTCTGGTGGACAGATCTTCCCAAAGAGATTGCCGACAAATGGGAATGCGTCGAGATCCCCTTCGAAGAACAGCAAAACGGCGTGTGTAACTCCGTTATCATCGGCGACGGGAAGTTTGTAATGGATGCATCCTGTGAGAAGACCGCCGAGATTTTAACGAAAAAGGGATACAATCCTGTCCTGGTGCCTTACCAGACCAATTGGCACACCTTCCACAGCGGTATTCACTGCTCGACCTGCCGTTTCTGGTCGGAATAGTCGCTCGTTGGAATTGGCAGCAGTTGGTTCCGGGTGCAGCAGTGGACCCGGCACCAACCGATAAAGAAGGAGATAACCATATGCATAGTAGTGACTATGGAATCATTATTCAAGAAAAGAATAATTAATAAGTATAGGAGTAACAATTATATGAGTAAGAAAAGTGAACATCACGGCGGATATGACCCACACGCTGACTTTCAAAGCGGTGAAAAAATTGCTTTCAACATGGAATGGTACGACAAGCTTCGTGCATCTAAAGCATCCTGGAAGAAAGTAGAAACCAAAAGAGTTAACCCGAACAGGGGTATTCCTGTTCGTGTAAAAGCCGGACAGGTCATCAAGTTTATTCAGCCCGATGGACCCAACATCATCGATGTGTGGTTCTTGGGTGACGATATTAAAGATCCCTCGGGTGAACATTATGACTTTGTATATACCGGCGGTCTGGAAGGTTTCATCTACTGGCCCAATTCCAGACTCTGGTCAGCTCTTCCTTATTGGCGCCCGATGGCGACCTATATCGATGACAATATCGACCCGGCCCTTATGCCGGATGATGAAACATGGCCTGCATGGCATGGCGGTCATTGCTCACCGGAACTGATTGAAGCGGCCTATGGTGTAAAGAACCATGCGTCCTGCCATACCAATGCCTTTGAAGCCGCCTTGTCGGCGGATTTCGATTTTGAAATGGCGGACAAGATCGCCGCTATGCAGAACATATGCCTCTTTCAACCCATGTCCATCAAGAACTCGAAGTATTCCGCAGGAACTGTTTCACAAACCTGGCATGCCACACCATTTGATGGCCCTCCCGGAACCTTCATAGAGTATTTTGCCGAGGTAGATTTGTTGGTGCTGGTTTCGCATTGCCCCTATGGCAACCAGTCGAAGGGGCCTACCGATGCAGACCAGTACCCTATCGATGTAGAGGTTTGGGATACCGGAATTAAACCACAACAGGGCCCGAAGTGGCACGACTGGCGGCCGGCATTCAAAACAAAGATGAAACGATTGAAGGATGCGGGTCACACCGAAGCCACCGCAAGGACCTTTGACGAAGACTAAGAGGCAAATATGACAGAAGAATTACAACAAGAGGAGATAAAAATGGCTAAAGAAGAATATGACATCATCAAGGACGCATACAAGAAAGTGAATGCGCCTTACCAGAAGTACTACGAGCAAGCGAAAGCGGCTTCAGGGGCCGGTAAGCTGGAACTCGTCAACGAAATAATCCTGGAGCCATACAACGGCAAGGGATTCGAACTGAAAAAAGGGCAGGTGGTTCGCTATGAAATCATGGGCGGGCCGCAAACCATTGATCTGTTTTACATGGCCAAGGACCGGCCCATGGAAGAATGGGCAGACACCTTTCACACGGCGTGCTTCGGCCCCCATGTCTACTCCGAGGGAATCAACTTCTTCTCCAACAGTCCATATTGCCGGCCGCTGCTGACCTTTATCCGGGATACGGTCGACAACGATAAGATCAGAGAGCTTTATGGTGAACGCGCAGGCCACAGCTATGTCCTCCATAACGGCGCCTGCAGTTCTGCGATTTATGAGGAAACATTCGGTACCGTTAACGCCAATAGCTGCCACTTCAATATCGCCCAGGGTATCATGGAAATAGCCGGCGAAGAAGTGGCGCGCCGATTCATTCAGCCGGCATGCTTCATGAACTTCCAGATTGTCGCGTTCGACAAGAGCCCGACGGCCCTGTCCTATTTTCCGGGCGTGGAATGCATGAAGGATGGTGATTTCGTCGAGTTCCTGGTGCATGAGGACCTCTATGCCGCCATCTCGCCCTGTCCGCTGGGCGACCAGGAGGACATGACCAGCATCGAGAACTGCACCTGCTGGCCGGTCCGGATCGCAATCTTCGAGGGTGAAGACGGTCCGCTGGAAACAGCGCCGGATCCGAAAAAGAAAAGCGCAAATGCAGTTGATTTCATAAAGGCAGGAAGGCCCGGGATGGTGGTTGGCAAGATTGGTGCGAAAGATTAAATGGGTTACAGGAAAGGGCGCAATTAGCCGCAGCCAAACGCAGACAGCGCCGGACGACCTGTCCGGCCTCCGACCTCATGCTCTTCAGGTCTTTCTCGCGAAGCGATGGCTACCAAAGCCCGGGCAAGTCAGCCGGGCTTTGTCTGCGCGTGTCGAGCGAGTGAAGTGAGCGGGCGGCTAATACATACTACCTTACGGCTTTGACGATTATTCTATTCAATGCTTGCTCGGAAACGACTGCAAATATTTATACAGGTTGATCTTCTTGTTCACCAGACCCAGCTTGCGCCGAATGCTGCCCTCTTCGACTTTTCCCTGCCACTGAGCGACGCGCCCCATGTACACTTTGGGGTCCACGTTGTAGGCCCTATTATAGTTGTTGGTGACTGAAGGCCGCGTGTCGCACTGCGTAAAATTCTAATTTTCGCCTTAGGAACCTGATTAGGTCAAATCAATTGACACGGCTGTCATTGCGAGTTATTTGTACCTAAGTATAAAATAATCGCGATCATTTTAGACTTGGGGTGAAAATATGGACTATCTTCCCCGTTACTTGGAAACAAATATCGAGAGCGACCTTGAGAAAAAAATGGTGTTTCTTGCCGGTCCCAGGCAGGTCGGTAAGACCACTTTCGCCAAGGCCCTGCTTGAGAAAAACAACATGCCCATGGAGCGTTACTTGAACTGGGATGCGGCAGAAGACCGCGAACAAATTATCAGGGAGCGGTTCCCGGCCGGGAAAGGATGGGTGGCCCTTGATGAGATCCACAAGTATTCCCGGTGGCGCCAGGTGGTGAAGGGGTTGTATGACAAACGCCATCCCGATATAAGCGTTCTGGTGACGGGCAGTGCGCGGCTAGATCACTATCGACACGGAGGCGATTCACTCCAAGGACGTTACCATTTTTACCGCATGCACCCGCTGACCCTCGCCGAACTGCAGTCGTTTGCGAAAGGCGATTTGAACGACCTGCTCGTGTACGGAGGATTCCCCGAGCCATTTTTCGCCGCCTCCGAAAAGGAGACCCGGCGGTGGAGCCGGGAGTATCGGTCTCGACTGATCCGCGAGGACCTGCAGGACCTCGAGCGGGTCAAGGACATCGGGCTTATGGAAAACCTGGCCATTCGTCTCCCGGATCTGGTAGGATCGCCTCTTTCCATTAATGCCCTGCGCGAGGATCTGCAGGTTTCCCATAAGACCGCAGCCCGCTGGCTGACGATTTTTGAGAACCTCTACCTGATTTTCAGGATCTACCCGTTCGGTGCACCCATGATCAGGGCCGTAAAAAAGGAGGCAAAGCATTACCACATGGACTGGACAGTGGTAAAAGAAGCCGGGGCGCGGTTTGAAAACTTGGTGGCCTGCCACCTGTTGAAGTGGTGCCATTTTGTGGCGGATACCGAAGGAAGGGATTTTGAACTGCGGTATTTCAGGGACATTGACCGTCGGGAAGTCGATTTCGTGATTATGGAAGACCAGGCGCCCGTATATTTCATCGAGTGCAAGAATTCCGATCGGGAAACCAGCAGATCGCTGAGATATCTGAAACAGCGTTTCCCGGATGTTAGGGCGATTCAGATTTCCCTGGCAGGGAGCCGGGAGTTCGAGACGAGCAACGGTATTGAGGTGATGCCGGCCAGCCGGTTTTTAAGCGGGCTGATTTGATATAAAGCCATGGCCTTCATCCGTTTGCCAAAGTTTACCCGTTTCGTCGGCATCGACTATGCCGGGGGTGTAGACACCCGATACCAGTTTAAAGGGCCTGCGAGTCTACTTGGTGGAGCGGACATCGGCGCTGGCTGAGGTGCGGCTCTCACCGGGCCCTCGCAATTACTGAACCCGCATCGGGACCAATGCCGAGCGGTTCGACATCCCGTTGCTGCTAGCAAGAGCGGAGAGCCAAAACAGTGCATATACCTCTCAGATCCAGAACTAACCTCTAAAGCACAAATAAGTTCTCCAACCGCTCCAGGTCATTGATCACCTTCCATTTACCACCGCCTTCTTCGACCTTGCCCTGCCACTGGGCCACGCGCCCCATGTACACCTTGGGATCCACATTGTCGGCTCTGAGTTTGGTAACGTTCAAAGCCACCACGCGGTAGTTGTCCAGTTCAAAAGGCACATCGCGCACAAAGCCCTTTTTCAAATCTTCCTTGAGATCGCTGAAAATCAGGATGTAGTTCTGGCCGGAGCCGGCTTCGTTGAGGTATTCGATGGCCTGGAGCATACCGCCCGAGATATCGGTATAGCGGCTGCTCTTTACAGATCCGATAAACCCGTCCAGGGTGGTTTTAAAGGCCCGTTTCTGGTTGTTGGCCACAGAGGGCCGTGTGTCGAACGTGACCTTGGCGATGATGTCTTTTTCGCTGAAACTGCCGGTGTCGATGCGGGCAACGGCCAGGGTGTCCTTGGGCTGCAGGGTTCCCAGCAGGTAGTTGAGAATGTTTTGTGCCTTTTTCAGTTCAAGGGCATAGGTCCCGGAGGTGTCCAGCAACATGTACACCCCCTTGGCCCGGTTTTGCGGTTCGCCACAGCCGGCCAGCAGTAGCACGGCGCAGCAGCATATGATGACTAAATTTTTCATGGCGGATCTCCTTTTTGCTTCTCACATCCGGATTCTAATTTGATCCGGCCGCTATTTCTTCCGTGGCTTCCTGGAGATTGGGTTTTTTAGCCTTTCTTTTCTTTTGTACGGTCTTCGGCTTTGCTTCTGTTGGACTGCGTTGCCAGATGGTCTCTATCCACAAACCCGGGAAGATAAGTACATCGTAAAGATCCACCACAAACTTACCGAGATACAGGGACATGTTTCCGGCCAGGCGCAGGCAGAAGGCCGTGGCACGCAGGCCCCAGGCACCCATGATGCCCAGCACAGTTCGCGATGATGAGATGAACGACTCCAGAGGGATAGCCACGAACGCCAGGGCAAAAGGCAGGATGAATCCCATGACCATCTGGCCGATGGTAGGGATCATACTCGGGGCCATGATGTTCTTGTCTACTCCACTCAGGGTCTGGCGCAGCATTTCCATGTCGTGGGCAATCCGGTCACGCATGAAGGCCAGGGCCGACTCCACGCCTGCCAGGGTGGCCAGCAGGGTCAAGGTGATCCAGATCATCCAGAAACGCATGCGGTCATCCATGCTGTGGATAATGGGAAACAGGCGGGTAATGCGCAGCGACTCCATCAGGAACAGGCCCATGGTCAGCTCTACCAGGATGATGACCAGGCCGGCCACGTCCGAGGTCTTGAAGCTGCCGATGTAGCTGGCACCGCCGACCATCTCGGACATGGGCAGGGCGATGAGGTTGAAATTCACCAGGGCGCCGCCAAAGGCGATGGCCAGCACCAGGCCGGAGATAAAGAACTGGGTCAGCGAAGAAGAAGAGAGCTTGCGGGCGGCTTTGTCCGTCTGCGAGTGAATCTCCTCATAGTCATGAATATAGCGGTCTACGCTGGCTGCACGACTGTTTAGTCTTTTGATAGAAGTTCCCACCGTGTCGAGCTTTTTGATCACCTGCCGCCAGAAGGGCATCATCTTGTGCATGATACGGTGGCGGCGGGTGCAGTCGGTGCGGTAGTTGTCCGTGGCCGCTTTGTGCTGATCCTCTATGGTTTTGTGAATCTCTTCGAGGATGTTGGCCACCATGGCATCGCCCTTGTGGTCGATTTTGGAGATGGAATCGATCACTGGAACCCAGGCCGGCAGCTCGGGCTGGACCTCGGCGCTGGCCGAATAATTGTCTTCCAGTTTGGCGACCGTGTCGGCCAGTTGCCGGTGGAGTTTCGGATATTTCTGGAGATCGCGGTTCACGGCATTGGACAGCCGTTCGAAGTCTCTTTCGATAATCCGTTCGGCATTTTCTTTGCCTTCGGCGATCAGCACGTCCCGGTTGCGTTCCACCAGGCGCGTTTCGGAGAGCTTGACCGAGCGTGCGGCCAGGCGCATACCGTTGTAAACAACTTTGCTTAAAGACCGGATCGCCCTGTGAAAAGGTTCACGGGCAAGATATAGTGCTGCCGAAAGCAGCAAGATCAGGATGAGAACATCCAGGTAGGGGACTCCGGTAATGGCGATAAATGGACTGTCGGCGGCCATTTGGTAACCTCCCTTAGTTTGCCGCCCAGACGCATTTGGGGTAGAAGCTATCTCAAAAACACCTTTTGGCCCAATCTCACCATTCGGCACCTTGCCTGTCGGGTGTCGCTCGCATAGCGTCCCGTCTTCCGCAGTCGCCTGCTACGGAGGATGGAAAGACTGAACCTTGGACCAAAATCCACTTTTGAGATAGCTTCTATATTATATGTCGGGATATAAACATAAAGCAGGTTTCGTACCATTTCGGGCACTTTCCCACAGAGACGAGAATAACCAATCGTTATCAAATGATATATTTTCCAGGGCGGGGATAACTGACCTTATATAAGATCACGCGGGCTTGGTGATATTTGGTCACTGCTTATGCAATTTAGGAAGGAGGTGGTGATATTTAAACAGTTGGCAATTATCATGAGGTAGCGTTGGTTTTCGTTCGATTTTTATGGGATTTTAGGTGGTTGTGTGAATAAGGGCTGATACAAGTTTGTGAACAAGGTGATTTCAAAAGGTAACCCCTTGATAGATAAAATACATCCCCACAATCAGCATCAGGACAGTGCCGATTCGATAGATAATTTCCCGGTTCTTCAGCCACCCCATGTCCACCAATTTGGCAATTACGAACAGGGTGGGAACGGTCCCGAGTCCAAAGCAGAACATGACCCCCATGCCTTTTATAATGCCTTCTGTCATTGTCGGCGTATCCATACCAGCGCCGGCTGCAGCTAATAGAGCTGTATAGACCGGGCCGCAGGGCAACAGACCAAGTAGCAACCCGACCGGGAAGTAAGCGGCGGTGGTGTTTATTTGGGACATCTTCTGGTATCCGAGGGAAATCCATCCATGGGGATTCACCTTATCTTCTATCTTTCTGCCTAAAGGCAGCCAGCCGCTGAGGGCGAGCGCCATGACGATGACCAGGACACCGGAAAAGATCAGGGCTCCCCTTTGAATTCCCGCGATATTGGCCGCCACCATAGAGAAGGAGCCGGTAGCGCCCATCAGCCCCCCCAGGAGAGTATAGGTAATGACCCGGCCGACATTGTAGAGCAGATGGGGCACAAACAGGTTGCGCCCCTTCAGGTTCAGCGACAAGGACACCACGATGGGGCCGCACATACCGACGCAGTGCCCGAGGCCCACCGTGAATCCGGCAACCAGAAAAACGGGATATAGGGGATCAATAAACGACATCGAAGATAAATTTGACCTCTCCGGCACCGGGAACGACCACATTGGCAAACCACGTCCGGCGCCCGCTTTTGCACCTTACAATGACACCCTTGCCTGTGTAGTTTCCGTTGCCGTCTGGTTTCAGCATGACCCGGTTCGGCCCCATTTTCATGGCCGGCATTCCCAGGTCAAGGTAGAGCCCTTTCTTCGGTTGATCACCAGTAATCTTCACCTTAAAAATTGAATCCTGCATGGCTCTTACCGGTCGCGGGGCTATTTCCAGGATGACGGTTTCCTTGCCAAGTGGCTGCCAGCATGGTCCTTCATGGGCCTTGCAGTTTATAGATGCGGATCCGGCAAATGTCGGATTTGCGAGAAGCGTAGTCATAAGGATGAAGAGTGTGAAGAAAAGAATGGGGGAGCCGGAGCGAACCTTCATGCGCATTTTGACCTCCGTTTCTAATCGATTCTTAAAAAATAGGTTCAGGGGCGCTTATCAAAGCACCTTGCTTAAGATATACTAAAATCATTTTTGACAGGTATTCAGTAAAATTTCAATAATAAAAACAAACTGTCACGCTGTTCACCCGGCTTCAATTATGGATGACAGCATATGGCAGCCATGCTATAGTGGCGACAATTTTTTACCGATTCAGAGGGACGAAATTTGATAAGCAGCTTTTTCCAATTACCCCCGACAATGCAGCGCAAACTGAACCTTTTCTGGGCCCTTTCGCGGACACCCCACGGCTTGATCGACATGACCACGCCAGCCCTGGCAGCGTTGCTCTGCCTTGGTCATTTTCCACCCCTATCCGTGATCACGATAGGTATCATCACCGCGTTTGCCGGCTATACGGCCGTTTATGCCGTAAATGACCTGACCGATTATCACAGCGATCGCAAAAAGGCCGCTGCCGGAGGTTTCGACGATTCTGAAGACTACCTGGACGGCGTGATGATCCGTCACCCCCTGGCCAAGGGCGCGTTGAGTTTCTCAGCCGGTCTGGCCTGGGCCGTGGGCTGGTCCCTGGTGACCATGGCCGGAGCCTATATTCTCAACCCGGTTTGCCTGTGGATTTTTCTGGCTGGTTGCCTTCTGGAAATCATCTACTGTCTGCTGGGCAACGTGTTCCCGCTGCGCGCCCTGGTCAACGGGGCTGTCAAGACCTGCGGCCCCCTGGCGGCGATATACGCGGTCAACCCGGATCCGCCGCCTGTATTTCTGATCTGTCTTTTTCTGTGGATTTTCTTCTGGGAGATCGGCGGCCAGAACATACCGGCCGACTGGACGGATATCGAGGAGGACCGGCGCTTCAATGCCAAGACCATCCCTACCAGCCTGGGGCTTCGGCGGGCCGGGCTTCTAAGTCTGGGCTGCCTGGTGGTTGCCACGTTTCTGGCGGTGGCTGTTTTCTGGGCTTCTCCCCTGACCTTCTCTCCGGTTTACCTTGCCGCTGCTCTAATGATCAATGTCTACTTGCTTTTGTTACCCGCCTTAAAGCTGGCCGAATCCCTGGAGCGTGAAATGGCCATGGCCTTATTCAACCGGGCCAGCTATTTCCCGTTGGCGTTTTTCCTGTTGGTGTTGGTCCGCATGGTGCATCTGGCTTTTTTTCCAGCCGTATAAATCCCAAAGATTTTGCCGCCCGCTCGTTTTACTCGCTCAACCCACGCAGACGAGCCCGGCCGACTGAGCCGGACTTGGGTAGCCATCGCTTCGCGATTAAGACCTTTCAAGGGCATTTTTTGACAGGATATACAGGATCAACCGGATAAAAACCTGTGTGCACGTCCCGGAAGGCCGCGCCCACGGGTCCATTGCCTATGGCAAGAAAACCAAGATGTCGGGAGACAGGGATCGGGTGTCAGAACACGGTGTGGCTAACTGGTTTTGTTTTAAGGTCGTCATGCCGGACGCGATCCGGTATCCAGAGGAGGCTATGGAGCCGGTGATATGGCGCTGAATAATATCAAGAATAGGCGGGTGACTCAGTGTTACACCTCCGCGAAGCGGCTGAAACATTTTCAGTTTCTTCCGGGAACTGAAAATACTCTTTAAAATCATGTCGAACGGTTCTCAAGCCACATAGGCGCAATCCTGTTGATCCTGTCTGAAAAAGGTTTTCAGATTTTGGCCTTCGCGAAGCTCATAACAGTGGAACCCGTGGAACGGTTTTCAAGCCGCATAGGCGCAAATCCGTGTCTGAAAAAGGTTTTTGCTTGAAGGTTTTCTGCCCGCAGGGCCTGACATTGTTTACAACAATTATAATGAAATAGCGTGGACTCCTAACGAGAATCCACGCTTTCCAAGCTGGAAACCATGGCATGCATAGTTTCCGGTTTCTTGGCAGTTCTATTTTTTCATCTTTTTCGGATCCAGGTTGTAATCTTTCATGAACTTTTTGACCATGTTGGCTTCCACATCGCTAACATCCCAGGAACCAGCCTCCATTTCTTGACTCAACTGTGGGGGGACCTGGCCGGGTTTACCAACCGGCGGTGGCTTCGATCCGGGTACGCTCCAGGCATCATCCGGTGAAACGGCCATACGCTCAGTGATCTTATCCTTGGTGATATTCCAGACCATCATATCGGCTGCCATTGAAAGCGGACCGTCATAGACCTCACGTATACTCTCGTAGATCGCATAGCGGGTGCTTTCTTCGTTGAAAAAATGGTAGGCCACGGCACGCCGCGGTTTGATAGTGCTCATGATCTTGCCAAAGGCCTGGGGCGATGTGTGAATCTGGGTCGCCACATAGAGCGCCACCGGCGGGGCCTGATTATACCATTCGACCATCTGCCCCGGTAGGTGCATACATTCGTGCACCACAAAGTCTGCATCCTGGGCATATTTAATAAACCACTTGTTGGGAAAGGTGTCACCACCGAACACCAACTTGTGCCCTTTCCATTCGAGGGCATAACTTACAGATCCGTCGCCGGAATGAATGGCCGGGAAGCTGCGGATTTTGACACCATTTTCATTATAGACGACCTGATTTTCACCGCGATAATCAAATTCATGCACCTCGATCCTGCCTGGCTCTGACGCAAGTTTCTGTAACCGGGTAATGTAGTCCCAATGAAAGGTTTTCATAAAACTCTCTATCGCGGCTTTGGTACCCATCTCGGGTGTTGCGCCCGATGGCCCCCACACTTTTAACGCTTCCGTTCGTCCCGCTGTCCAACCGCCGGCCCACAAAGCATCGAAGTCACCCCAGTGATCGGTGTGCAGATGGGTCAGAAATACTTTGTCGAGGTTGTCATAGGGGATCAACAAAGCCGCCACATTGGCCATGGAGCCGGTGCCGATATCAAAGAAAAACTTATCCCCATTGCCCAGTTCCACCAGCCAGCAGGTCGCAGCTTCACCGCGCCGCGCCGCCGGCATCCCGGTTCCACAGGCAATCACTCTTATCTCGTCCGACGCCATCGTTTCCGTAGCGGGGAAATAGACATAACGGTCCGGTGCGGACCCCTTGTTATCCTTTTTACCACCGGCAGCCTGTGCTTCTTTAACCGTGAGCAGACTGTCTCCGGGTGGCCTCTCGTATACTTCACCGATATAAAGCCCGGCCACCACTAAGGCAATCAGGCATACACTCATGGTTAAGAAAGTTCTCATTGTCTTTCCTCCTTGTTTGGAGATACGTCCTATCAAATTATGTACTTAGGATATTATAGAAGGATGGTTCTGTAGCTTGATGGCACACGCTGCAAAGCACCTTTGGATCTTAAGAAATTAACTTAGCAATTTTTTGATTTGGAAGCCATCTATTTCACTTATCGAATTTTAATACGAAGTAACGGTGAAGGCGGTTACAGATGTTCGAGTCAACTCGACTGATCCTGAAGCCTCTTTTATCGCTACCGTCAGGGGCTATTCATTCATCATTTGCTCAACCATATCCTGAAAGTTCTCCATGGGCGCCCCGAGTGCATCGGCCATGCGGTCCATGTAATTGAACAGGGCCGTGACGGCCACTGCTTCGAACACCTCCTCATCCGAGCACCCCACATCACGCAATCCTTCAATCGTGCCTTCATGGACCTTGTAGGCGTTCTTGTTTACCGTTTCCGCGAAATGCAGCAACTGTTTTGTCTTCATATCGATCAGGTCGGACCTATCTATATCTGCTAGGATGCTGTCCACCTCTTCACGGGTGAATCCTTGCGCCATGGCCATGGCGCTCTGGGCGCCCACTCAGTAGGCACAGGTGTTCAGTTTTGAAACGTGTGCGGCAATGAGTTCCTTGGTGGCCCTGGGCAGGGCGTGGTCTTCTATCATCAGACGGTTGACGTAGGTGGCAATGGGTTCCAGCAGGTCCGGGCGGATGCTCTGGGCGACGAAGACCTTGGGAACCATCTCGAACATCGTGGTCAGCAGGTTGTAGGATGCCTTCAGCTGGCCTTCCGCGTTTTCAGCTTCGGTTGTTTTCAGAAGATAGCTCATTTGAAACCTCCTTGAAATGGGTCCAGGTAAGATACCACACCATAAGACCTATATGCCGGTTGTCAGTATCTGGCCCAATTGGATTTTAGAACCGGCACTATATTAGCCGCAGACGAACGCGGATATCATCCGGACGACCTGGCCGGATGAAATTTGCCATGCCCTTCGGGCAGATAACCTTCAAGCTCAAACCTCTTTTAGACACGGATTACACAGATTCCACGGATTGCGCCTATACGGCTTGAGAAGCGTTCTTAAGGACCTATTTCCAATTTCTGGGGAAATTGAAAATGTTTCAGCCGCTGCGCGGATGTGGTTCACCGAGTTACAATTTGTCTCTATTGGTAGTCTCTTCTGCAATGTTGCTATCTACCTATTCTGATCATATTGGCAAAAGCCATGGCCCCCGTGAGGGCGACCACCAGGGCGTACTCACAGGTGTTCATCTGTGCAATCCGCGAAATCCGTGTCAAAAATGTTTTTTAAAGTTTTTTTCGCGGAGCGATGGCTACCAAAGCCCGGGCAAGTCGGCCGGGCTTGTCTGCGTGTGTCGAACGAGCGCAGCGAGTGGGCGGCTAATTAAATATCCAGAAAACGGTAAAACTCCCTATAGTTTATTGGCCAGATGCGCCACCACCATGCCATTGGTCATGGAGTGATACGTTACATTTCCAAAGCCGCAATTTTCTAATATCCGGGCGAGCTCATCCGGCAGGGGAAACATGCGGATGGTTTCCGGCAGGCAGGCATAGGACTCGGCGCTGCCGGCGATCAGCTGCCCCAGTAGCGGCATGACATTGAAAGAGTAGAAATCATAGAGCGCTCGAAAGACCGCGTTGGTCGGCCGGGAAAACTCCAGGCAGAGAAATTTGCCGCCGGGTTTCAAGACCCGGTGCATTTCCGCAAAGCCCTGTTCGAGGTGGGTGAGGTTGCGGATGCCGAAGCCGACCATGGCTGCATCGAAGGTTTCATCGGGAAAAGGTATTTTTTCGGCATCCCCCTGGACCCAGGTGATTTGACGGGTGAGTGGGTGCGGCGCGTAGGTCTGCCGGCCGGCAGACATCATGGCCATGTTGATGTCGCATATAATCGCGCGACCATGCGGTCCTGTCCGGGCAGCAGTCAGGTGGGCCAGGTCCCCGGTACCGCCGCACAGATCCAGAATCCGATCGCCGGGCTGGGGCGCCAAGGCCCGAATGGCTGCTCGCTTCCAGGCGCGTTGAATGCCGAAGCTCAGCAGGGAGTTCATGAAATCATACTTGGGCGCTACCCGCTCGAAGTGCTGCCGCACAGCGGCGGCTTTTTCTGTTTCATCGAAAGTTTTAAGGCCGAAACTGGCCTGCCCGGTCTGGCGGACGTGCCGGTCCAACTGCTGTTGGCGTTCAGATGATCTAAACCATCTCGGGTTTCTCCAAATTGACATACATCCCTCTAAATAAGTTCAACCAAAATCATATCTCGCGCGGAGACGCAGGGGCGCAGAGAAAATCGAAAACAATATTGGTCAGCTTCGCTGAAAAAACCAAACACATAAAATTTTTAAGTTATTTTGATGAAAAAATGTGCTCTTGACCTTCTCTGCGCCCCTGCGCCTCCGCGCGAGAATGATTCTACAGTTTATCGCTTTTTGAAAAATGCATTAGATAATTCATCGCCGTACTCTTACACAAGGCGGCATACCCACCAAACGGAATATAACGCATACCCGCTACATCGGCCAGTTGTAATCCGGCTGCCTGACCCCAGCGCTTCATTTCCTCCGGACGAACAAAGCGTGCATATGTGTGGGTGCCCTTGCTGACGATCCCGAGAACATTTTCGGCAACCCAGATGACGAGCAGCCTGGCAAGCCAGGTTCGGTTGACCGTGGAAAAAAAGAGGTGACCGCCGGGTTTGGTTAGCTCAGCACAGGCCTTGATAATGGATGCCGGATCAGGCACGTGTTCCACCAACTCCATGCAGGTTACGACTGAAAATTGCTCTCCGTGTGTTTTTGCAAAGTCCTCGGCGGTGCTTTCAATATACTCAATTTCAAAACCGCTCTCGTTGGCGTGTGCCCGGGCAACGTTCAAAGCAGGCACGGCCATGTCGATGCCGGTTACCCGCGCTCCGGCCGCTGCCAGAGATTCGGAGACCAGCCCACCGCCGCACCCTACGTCCAATACCGGTTTTCCCTTTATATCGGCCAGGTCGAGGACGTACTGCAAGCGTAAGGGATTGATATCATGCAGCGCCTTGAGCTCACCGTCACGGTCCCACCAGTGGGCAGCCGTGGCGGCGTAGCGGGCAATCTCTTTGTTGTCGATATTCAACTGGTTCATAAAATATAGATCAAAGTAAATACGAAATTAGAATATCGAAATACGAAACAAATCTTAAATCCGAAGGCTCAAATGTTCTAAACACAAACCAAAGAACCAATAGTTCATGGCCAGCGTCGACGCATTATTCCGCTTTTCGTTTAGATCATTAGTATTTTGGTAATTCGAATTTGTTTGCGGCGTTCGCCTTGTGAACATTCCGATTTTCGTGCTTCGTATTTCGAAATTGGTTATTTGCTTTTTAGCAGCCGTAAGGTGTTGCCGATCACGCTCAGACTGCTCAGCAGCATTGCCGTCACGGCCACCAGCGGGCTGAGCAGGCCACTCATGGCAATGGGGATACTGATGATGTTGTAGGCAAACGCGCACACAAGATTTTGAAAGATCGTGCGGTTCACCGGTTGAGCCAGGTTTAGAAAGTCCACTACCTGCGCCGGGTCTCCGCGCATCAGCGATATATCGGCCACCTCCTGGCCCAGGTGACTGCCGGAATGCACGGCCATGGAAAGGTCGGCCTGCACCAGGGCCGGGGCGTCGTTGATTCCGTCTCCGATCATGGCTACCCGGCGTCCGCTGCCCTGCAGTTCTTTTACAAACGAGGCTTTATCCGCCGGTAGCATCCCACCCATTGTGCCCTCGATACCGATCAGTTCGCCCACCCGGCTGGTGGTGTCGTCATCATCTCCTGAAATGAGGTAAGACTTATAACCTGAAGATGCAAGGGTGGCAATGGTTTCCCCGGTCGCCGGCCGCACCCTGTCACCAAATATGAACACCGCCCGGAGCTTTCCGCCCATCCCCATAAAAACGAAGGAGGGCAGGGCCTTATCGGCGAACTGCCTGTGCAGATCCTGCAAGTCGACAGCGGCCATTTCGTCGGCCAGAAAGGCGGCAGATCCGATTTTCAGTTCCATGTTACCGTGAAAACCGGAAAGGCCGTTTTCGAACACCCGGATGTCGCTTATTACGGGTACGGAAAGGTGCCTGGAGGCAGCCTGCCGTTGGATTTCCAAGCCGATGTAGTGTTCGGATGCGGTTTCCAGGCCGGCGGCCAGGGCCAGGACTTCATCTGACGATTCAGACAACAAGGTGTGGATATCGAGCAGCTCCCAGTGGCCCTGTGTCATGGTTCCGGTTTTATCGAACACCAGGGTGTCCAGCGCGGGCGACTGTTCAAAGCAGGCAAAGGACCGGACGAGGATGCCCTTGCGGCCGGCCAGGGATATGCCGGCCACCCGCGCCAGGGGGATAGCAACACCCAGGGCGCAGGGACAGGATATCACCATGACGGTGACAGCGCGAATGATGGCCTCGGCCGCTGTCAAACCAACCAGTTTGCAAACAATCCCGGTCCCCACGGAAAGGACAAAGATTGTGGGCACGAACCATTGCAGAACCTTATCGGTGCGGCCTTCCAGAGGTGTTTTTTCATCCAGGGCGTGCTGCATGATCTGGATCATTTGCCCCAGGATGGAGGCCTCCCCCACATCGTCGGCTTTGGCCTGCAACGTGCCGGTTAACACCAGGGTTCCCGAACAGACCCGCTCCCCCGGGGCCACCTGCAGAGGAAGCGATTCCCCGGTCAGGGAAGACTCATTGATCGTACCGCTGCCCGCCACCACTTTACCGTCTGCCGGCAGGATTTCGCCTTCGGTAACCTGGAAAATATCACCCGGTTGTAATTGCTCGATCTGACTGTAGCGCCCTTGCGGAAAAGTATCGGTGCAGATTTTTACCTTGGTGGGCTGCAGGGCAAAAAACGTTTCCAGATCCAACAGCACCCGGTTTTTGGCTCTTTGCTCCAGCCATTTACCCAGCAGGGCCAGGGTCACCAGCATGGCGGCCGTGTCATAGTAGAGGTGCAGGCTGCCCTGCAACAGGTTGAACGTGCTGAAAACATATGCGGTCAGGGAGCCCGCCATGATCAGGGTCTCCATGCCGAACGAGCCGGTGCGGAGTCCGCCGACAGCCTTTTTCAAAAGGCTGTGACCGCCATAAAAGAGAACGATAGTGGCCATGGCAAAAATCGGCCAGGATAGTTTGTAGATGGTATCCGGGGAAAAGGTGGTGATAAAGCCGGTGTACAGCGCGAAGGACAGCATCATGACATTCATGGTGAAGAAGGTGGCGATGCTGAACCGAATGAATTCCCGGTGGCGGCCGACCAATCCATTGTCCACGTCTGATCCGGCTTCATACCCCAGGCCTTCTATAACGCGCTGGATTTGGATGGGCGCTGTCTGCACCGGGTCGTATTCGCAGCGAACCCGGTCAATGGAAAAATTGCAGACGGCATTTTGAACACCCGCGGTTCTTGTGAGGGCTTCTTCAATGACCCAGGCACAGGCCGGGCACCACATGCCGGTGACTTTCAAGTTCAAATCAAGCAGGCGGGCGTCGTCGCTGCCGGAAGTCGGGACGGGTTTTTCCGGCGAAGTTTTCTCCGGCTGCTGGTACGAAGAAAGGTCGGCAGCACTTTTCGGAATGATACCCAGGTCCTGGCATTTTTTAAAAAGGGGGCTTGCTGTAAAGTCAACCGGATCCGGTGACTCGGAGGCCTCCAGGAGCATGATGAACACTTGCCGGCAGCCGGGACAGCAGAAGGAATACGTTTTCTGATCAGTTTTATACGTGACTGTGCGTCCGGCCGGATTGGGCAGACCACAAAGATCGCAGGTGTCCGTCTTGTTTGACATGCAAGTTACGGGCGGGCGCCCAGAGATTTCAGGTAGGCGATGATTTGCCAGCGATCGGACATCGAGACGGTGGTGGCCAGCGGCGGCTGGCGGCCGTCGGGCTTTCCGTAGCTAATTTCGTGGAAGAGCGCCCCATCGCTCAAGGCCTGCACCTTGGGGCTGCGCAGGTCGCCCGGCAGGGGGTGGAAGCTTTGGCCCACGGTGCCGTTGCCGTCGTGGTTTTTTCCGTGGCAATGGCTGCAATAGCGCGTGTAACCTGTTTCGCCACGCTTGAAATCAAAAGCGGATGTGCCGCTCAGGGGCGAGATCAATTCTTCGGCACGGGCGGTTCGCGTGAGAACCTCCCCGCCATTGAAGGGAATGATGCCGGCGGTCATGACGGGAATGGGCTCTTCGTGAGGTCGGATGGCCGGGGTTTGCCACATGCGCCCTACGGACAGGTTGTCGTCATACGCGGTAATAACCAGGTAGGCGCCGGTAAGCACCACGGATACCGCTATGAGGATAACCACTACCTGTTTCATTTATTCCCCCTTCTCGCCCTTCACATGCTGAGGATAGGGCAGGCTTGGATATATTGCATAGGGCGATTCGCCCGGGACATCTTGTACCGGGCGGTAATCCCAATCCGGTTGCCCCAGGTCCCCGATGATGAAATAGGCCAGCCCGCCTTTGATGAGGATGAAAGCGATCAGCAACACGATAATCACCCACGTCCGAAAGGTGGAGTGTTCGTGATGATGTTCGGTTTCCGTATGGCCGCTCATAGCTTGACCTCCAGGACACCGTAGTAAATGATGTATAAAAACATCCACAGCAGGGTGCCGGCCAGGATCAAAATCAATACCAGGGGAAAGGGCGCTTCGCGCTCCTCGATCCCATCGATATAGGTCGTGTGGACGTCTTGCATGCGTTTATCGGAATTCTTTGAACGAAAATAGGTGCCGGACAAAGCGACCGCCAGTACAATGATGCCCAGGACGGCCGGCAGCAGGTACAAAATAAAGTGCTGCAAATTGCGTAATTCGAAATAATGCATAATCACATCCTCTACATTGCGGCAAACTCAGCTCGCACGCCACAAAGCAAATATCACCACGGCAAAACTGGAACACAGGCCCACGATCGCCAGGCCGAACAGGGCATACACTTCAATGCGGCTGGCGCGGGTAGCCCGCACGGACCTATGGGGTCCAGCTTGTGAAAGCGGTAAAAAGCGTGCCCGTTGCTGATCTTTAAATTGACCGTTTCTTAACGCCCAGGCAAATACAACCAGCGCTACAAAAAGACCAAAAACCATGTAGCTTATGAAGTATGGATAGTACATAGCTCCAATTCATCAGGGTTCGTTGGCAGCGTCGATCCCCCTGGGTTCCTTGTTGGCGTCCGAGTCATTGATGAAATAGACCGCCACGTAATCGCCGACCTCCCAAATTTTCTGGGATTCCAGCTCATGTTTGAAATAGGGCATCGCTGTGCCCGTGATACCATTCATCAACTGGTAATAGATAATACCGCCGGATATTTCCCGGCCCTTCAGAATCGTAAAATTCAATGGCGGGGGATAGATCCAGGGCTGGGCCGGACCCATGCCGTCCCCCACCGGGCCATGGCATCCGATGCAAAATTGCTGGTAGACCACGTGGCCGCGCTGCAAGCTGGCCTTGGTGGTTGGATAGGGATTGGGCAGATCACGCCAGCCCTGGGGCACGATTTCGGCCAGCCAGCGGGCATTGGCATCCGGTCCGGCCTCATAGGCCTTGATGGATTCTTGTTTCCAGTAACGCTGCCGCTGCATACGTTTGTCTGCCGCTTTCAGTCCCAGACTTTGAACATACTGGGTAAGTGTGTCAATCCGCTCATCACCCAGCCAAGCAAAGGGCGGCATGATCGAATTGGGACGCGTGTAGCGCGGATTCACGAAATGCGCAATGTGCCAATCGTCGGGATGCTCACCACCTTCCTGCGACAGGTCGACGCCGGTGCGCGCAGACCCCAGTTGGATGGGGCGATCCCCGATGTAATCGCCGGCCTGCGCAATGCGGTGGGCGCCATGCCCCCAATCAAAGGACCGGATCGATTGGCTATGGCAATACACGCAGCCGTTTTGCAGGTAGATTTTGAACCCGGCCTGCTCCACCTCCGTGCGATCGCGATAGATCTCAGAAGGCGTATAGTCTGTAGTCGCATAGGGCCACACGACCATCAGCAGGACGATGACGGTCAGGATGGCGAGGGCTCCGCCGACCACGGCTATGGGGGTCATTTTCATTCTTTTGCAGCTCCGGGATTAAAAAATAACGTTCGCACGATGTTGTACAGTCCAAGATACGCACCGGCCAGGATAAAAAGCCCGGCCGAGGCCCGGATGACATAATACAAATGAATCTCGGGCAGCACCCGATAAATAGTTTCGCCGTTGTACCAGGCATTGCCCTGAATCAAACCGACAATCGTCAGGTCGACGGCCATCACGGAAACGCCGATGAGAATCAGCCAGTATTGCAAGTCAGCCAGGTAGCGGCTGTACAGCGGTTTCTTGGTTATTTTGGGGAGTACGAAATAGAGACCGCCCAAGGCGGTTATGCCGGCGAAAGCGAAAACGCCGATATGGGCATGTCCAACCACCCAATTGTTAAAGTGGGTAATTCGCTGGACTTGCGGCAGCGCCATGAAACTGCCCTGAAAGTTGGCAAAAAAATACATAATGGTGCCGGTGAACACAAACTTGGCACCGATGTTGGCGTGAATATCGCCCAGCTTGCCCCGCACGGTGTACCAGATGTTGATGAGGAAGACCATTACTGGGATGACCATGGCCACGCTGTCCACAATGGAGATAACTTTCAGCCAGGTGGGTACCGGCACCTGCAGGAGGTGATGTGTGCCCACATGGGTATAGACGACGATCAAAGACCAGAAACCGATCAAAGAAAGCGTGTGGCTGTAGAGGGGGCTGCGTGTGGCCAATGGTAGCACGTAGTAAGCCACACCCAATGCCAGCGGCGTCAAGAGCAGGCCGAAAATGTTGTGGCCGTAGAACCAGAGTAAAATGGCATCGGGAATGCCAAGCAGGGCACCGCTGTCGGGTTTCCAGATGACATTGCCCAGGCAGTAGCCAACAGCCGTCAGGACCAGGGCGGCACAGGTATACCAGATGGATACATACAGGATCTGCTCCTGTCGCTGGCGTACCGTCATGAACAGGTTAATGATGATCATGACGAACAGGACGGCGATCATGATATCGACGGCCCAGGGCAGTTCGGCGTATTCACGCCCCTGGCTGAAGCCCATGGCCAGAGATATGACCGAAATCACCAGCATGATGTTCCACAGGACGGCCGTTACTACCCCCAGTTGCTGGCTGTAAAGGTGGGTTCCCAGCAGGCGCGGCGTGTAATACAAGGCCGCGGCCAGCAATCCGGGCGTGACAAAGCCGAAAAGCACCAGGTTGACATGAATGGGGCGCGCGCGGCCGAATTGAATATATTCGATATTGCCCAAGAAGTCCGGTGCGATCAGGTAGCCGGCCGCAATCATCCCAAAGCTGGTTGCAAAGGCAAACCACAACGCGGAAGTGAATGCGAATGCTTTGGCAGCAAGGTGGTTGGTCTCGGTATGTTCTATGCTCTCAGCCAAATCAGTAGGTCCTTGTCAGGCGTTTGGTGAATCAATCGGCATTTAGCTTTTAAGACTAATTACTATGAGTTCATTTACTAACGGCTAACAGCTAACAGCTAAAAGCCGTGTCTAACTATGACACGCTATCCAGCAGTCCAGGGGGGCCTTCTTTTCGCGGTGACACTCGATACAAAAGCCCATTTTGAATCGGTGTGTTCTCAGGCGATCGGCTTCTCTAATCTGCCCGTGGCAGCTTTCGCAGGCGATCTCCTTTTTTATATGACGCTTATGGTTAAAGACCACATGTTCAGAAACATGGAATACCTTGCGCCAGGGTGTCGGTGTTTTTGTATTGTAATACTCGTGCTCTTTCAGGATCTGGGGGTGGTTGGCGATAATGCAATTGTGGCAGTGCAGGCATTTTTCCACCGGCGGCAGGCCCGGGTGCAGGGAGCGTTCCACATAGGGATGGCAGTAGTAGCAATCGATGGCCTTGACCCCCGAGTGCAACTGATGACTGAAAGGGATTGGTTGCTCCGGGGCCATGTTCCGGTGGGGGAAAAAATAGAACGCATACAAGAATACCAGCAGCACGACTAGCGTAAGGGCTGTTATCACCAGGGCCCCCCGGTTGGCATTGATGGCTTTAAAGGTCTCCTTGAATCCGGAAACCGCACGCATGGGTTTACCCCCGGTGCCCACTATGATGGTCAGGGTCACAATGGTCAAAATCCCGATGGTGGTAAGCAGTATTTCCATTACTTACCTCCTCCGGTATTATCCTGGAGCAGTTCGGGGAACTGCCGCAGATAACTGGTGACGGCCAGGGCCAGCAGACCTACAAAGCCAAGGGCGACCAGGACATCCGTAAATCCCAGGGGCAGGCTGGTGGCATGGTGGTGATAGGCCGGTCCGATCAGCAGGTGGTGCTCAAGCCACATGCCGCTGATGACCACCGTGCAGATGACAATCATGGCTTTCGGGATGGTTTTGATTTTTTTGTTCAGCAAGATCAAAAAGGGCGCCACAAAGCAGACGATGAACACTGTCCAAGCCACGTTGTTCCAGGGGTAGAGCATGGTGCGTTCGATAATGTAGGCGGTCTCTTCCGAGATGTTGCCGTACCAGATGACGACGAACTGGGCATAGAAGAAATCGGCCCAGACCAGACAGAAGCCGAAAAAGAGTTTGCCCATGTCATGAAACTGGGAGGATTTCAAACTGAACGGGGTCTGGGGGCTCATGTGTAATATGGCCGCCAGGATGATCAGGGCGCCGAACCCGACATAGATAGCCTTGGCGAAGTTATAGGCCCCGAACAGGGTCGAATACCAGTGCGAGTCCATGCTCATGATCAGGTCGTAACCAATCAGGGATAGGATCAGGGCGAAGCTCAGCATATACAGGTACGCGTAAACCGTCATGCGGTGTTTGAACTTTTCTGCATCCGGCGGGTTGTTGCGCCACCGGGTGAAGAGAAAGTTGCGCACTTTGCCGCGGGTGCCGTTGTCCTTTAGCTTGAACCACAGGGCGTGATAGAGATAGAGCAGGCCGAACCCGTACAGCAGGATCAGGCCGATCAGGTCGCGGAAGAAAAGAAACGGGACATTGAGCCAGATTTCCTTGCCGTGCAGGTCCTTCCCCAGCCAGGGGAAGACATGGTCCTGGCCAATGAACAGGATCACGAACATGACCAGAGAAACCGGGAAAAAAGCGCTGAAGGCTTCGGCCAGGCTGGCCAGCGGTCCGCTCCAACGGGCTTTAACCGCATGCATGAGGGTCGAAAAAAGCATCCCGCCCTGGGCCATGGCCGACACGAGCAGAAAGCCGATCAGGTAGGCCTGCCAGGCCTGTCGCGGGTGCTGACCGCTGGCCTGGAAGATGAAGGCGATTGCGCCAACGGCGACCAGGCTGCTGAAAATGATCATCAGCGGGGATGTTTTTTCTGGTTCAGACATAGTTTATTCTCAAGCAGTGCTCGGGGCCACATCAAAGGACCTGATGTGAGCCCCTCTCTCGGTAAAAAATGCTTCCAGTTCGCCGGCCTCTTCCGGGCCGCAAGCCGCCAGAATCCCATACTGATCGGCTGAACATTCGGGGGCGTAATCTTGACTGTAATTGAACTTTGGCAGATTGGCCTGGGTGATCAAGCCGATGACATTGCCGAAAACCGCGAACAAAATGGTGAACTCAAACCCCACGATAAAAAAGGGCACCAGGGCCACAACCGGTTTCCCACTGACAATCAAGCTCCAGCGGGAGGCGGTGAAGGCGGCCATCAGGAATCCGGCGAAAAATCCGGTAATGCCGCCGGCCAGGGTGAACCAGCCCACCCGGCTCTTGCGCATTCCCAGGGCCCTGGGGATGTTTTCACTGGGAATCGGGCTGTGAACCCGTTCGATGACCCACCCTAGGGACCGCATGTCGGCGATGGCGGCCAGGGCATCCGCCTCTGATTCAAACAGCCCCATGATTTTTGTCTTCTCAGCCGTCATCCGATGCTCCGTGGTGCAGGGTTTCTTTCATCTCCGTCATGGACACCGAAGGCAAGTGTTTGACAAACAGCAGGAACAGGAAAAAGAAAAGGCAGAAGGCGCCGATCATGATGCCGAATTCAATTAGGGTGGGGCTGTAAAGCCCCCAGGCATTCGGCAGAAAACCGTGGGCCACACTGCCGATGATGATGACGAAGCGCTCATACCACATGCCGATGTTCACCAGGATGGAGATGGTGAACAGTAATTTCAAATTGGTCCGGACTTTCTTGAACAGGTAGAACAGCGGTGCGATCGTATTGCAGAACACCATGATCCAGTATGGTATGGCATAGTCGCCAAAGGCCCGCCACCAGAATGATTCCATCTCAATGATATTGTGACTGTACCAGGCAATGAAGATTTCGGTGGCGTAGGCAAAGCCGACGATGAGCCCGGTAAACACAATGGTTTTGGCCACGCTCTCCAGGACATGGATGGTAATGATTCTTTCGTAGCCGAAGATCTTGCGCAGGGGGATCAGCAGGGTCAGGACCATGGCCAGACCGGAGTGGATGGCGCCGGCCACAAAGTAAGGCGCGAAGATCGTGGTGTGCCAGCCCGGGATGACCGACAAAGCGAAATCCCATGACACCACACTGTGGACCGAGATGACCAGCGGCGTGGCCAGCGCGGCGAAAAAGAGATAGCCCCGCGCGTAGTTGTGCCACTGGCCCTGTTCGCCGGTCCAGCCCAGGCTCAGGATGGTAAATACCCGCTTGCGGGTGCCGGTGGCCCGGTCGCGTATGGCTGCCAGGTCCGGCATCAACCCGGTGTACCAGAACAGGGCGCTCACCGTCAGGTAGGTGCTGATGGCCACCACGTCGAACATGAGCGGTGACTGAAAATTGGGCCAGAGCGTACGTTGATTGGGAAATGGCAGCATGTAGAAAACCAGCCATACCCGACCCAGATGGATGAACGGAAACAGGCCGGCGCAGCACACGGCAAAAACGGTCATGGTTTCCGCGGCCCGGGCGATGGGGTTGCGCCACCCGGCCCGGAACAGGTGCAGGATTGCGGAGATGAGGGTGCCCGAGTGGGCGATACCGACCCAGAAGACGAAGTTGATGAGATAGGTGCCCCAGTGTACCGGGGTGTTCATCCCCGCCACCCCGACACCGATGAAGATCTGGTAGAGCCAGCACCCGGCCCCCATCAGCAGACCGGCAAACACCAGGGCTATAATTCCCCAATATTTCGCCGTCGGCGGACTCAGGGTGTCGATGACTGTGTCGTCTATCTCTTTGTAAGTCAGGTCAGACATAACATTTTAAATGTTCGAAATCTGAATATCGAAATTCGTGCTTCTTATTTCGGATTTATAGTCTCTTAAATCTCTTGCAATACTTTCTTAAGGTAAATAACGGCCGGTTTCGCATTCAGATACCCCAACACCTGATACGCACGGGGATCCTTGATCAACTTGTTGATTCGGCTGTTGGCCTCCATAAAGCTGCCAAAGGTCAATGCGCCGGTGGGGCAGGTTTGGGCGCAGGCCGGCGCTACTTCCCCATCGCGGATTTCACGGTCCTGATCTTTGGCCACCTGGCGGGCCGTTTTAATGCGTTGGACACAGAATGAGCACTTTTCCATTACGCCTTTACTGCGCACGGTGACATTCGGGTTGAGTTGCATCTGCAGGGGATCGGGCCACTCCCAATCATACCAGTTGAAGCGGCGCACCTTGTAGGGGCAGTTCTGGGCGCAGAACCGGGTTCCGATGCAACGGTTGTAGATCTGGTTATTCAACCCTTCCGCGGAGTGATGGGGTGCATAGACCGGGCAAACCGACTCGCAGGGTGCATTGTCGCAGTGCTGGCACATCATGGGCAGAAAATTCGATCTTTCCGGATGTTTTCGATCCTGGTACCGTGAAATCCGCAGCCAGGCCATTTCCCGGCCTTCAAGAATGCGCTCCTCACCCACAATGCCGACATTGTTTTCCATGTAGCAGGACGAAACACAGGCCCCGCAACCGATGCAGCGGTCCAGATCCACCACCATGCCCCAGCGATAGGTGTCGTGTTCGTGGGGCGGATAAAAATCACGGCGGCGGTCATACCCGGCCGGCGTCGGCGGCGTGAAGGGGAAGTCCTCCATGGTAAGGCCGTGCTTGTCCTTCTCGTGCTTTCCTGCGGCCGTCAATTCGGCCAGGGGAATTGAGACCGCGATTTTGCGGTTATACTGCGACGTACTACCGGCGAAGCAGGCCAGTTGCTGACGTTTTCCGGTGCCGCTTAATTGCTTTAATTGGGTTGCGTAAGCCAGTCCTCCGGCGTCCTGATCTACGACAGCATCCAGAACCTGCAATGGGTTGAGACCGCGATCGCGGGCATAGCGGCCATACGCGGTATGGCCCTGGCCGACGGTCATGGCGCTTACATCCGGATGTAACCCCTCGTAGCCGTAGACCGGCGCCGTCAGTTTCCCGGCCGCGGATGCGATGGTCACGTGGTCGCCATCCTTCCATTGCCGGGAGCGCATCACAGCCGGGTGCACCATCAGGGGCGTTTGCCAGGCTACCTGGCTTATTGGATCCGGGATTTCACACAAAAGGGATTTGTTGGCCCCGCGACCGTCAAAGAAGCGGACGGACGGCATGGCCAGGAAGAATTTGTGCCTCTCGTTCTTACCGGTTCGCGCCAGGTATTGTTGCAGGCGTGCGAGCATATCCGGGTTCGGGGCCACGGTGCGGTTGCCTTCGCCCCGACCTTTAAAATAACGCCCGCCTTTTTGTACGAGCCGCAGCCACTCCGTCGAGGAAGCGCTGTCGGGCCGGCCAGTCAGTTTTGCGGCCACCAATTGCTTGTAGTCCGATGCCGGCGGTGTTTCAAAAGCCGCCTTTAACATCACATCGCCCATGGAAGGGGCCTGGAAGGCTTTGCCCATGGCCGGCTGCATGGTCCCGGTTACAAATTGTTTGCCTTCATAAGTGTCCCAGGTTTCCAGAGCATGCTGAATCGGAAAGACCAGATCGGCCGCCGTGGCGGTTTCGTCCAGGCTGTTGGTAAAGGCCACCTTGAAAAGATTCTTTTTAAAGAGTGCGCCGGCAATGTCGGCACCCGGCGGCAAAGAAAATAGCGGGTTGCTTTGATGGAGCAGGAGAACGCGCACCGGTTCTTTATCCATCGCCTTAAAAAATTCCAGGACCCGGTCTTTGCTGGCAGCGGCTTCTACCCGATGCCGATTGTCGAAATCATAGCTGGTCAGGACCGGATCCAGAAGCACGTTCAACGTGGCGGTGGCCAGGTCGGCAACGGCTGCTTCCGGGCCCGCGGCAGACGCGGTTCCCAGTACCAAGGGGCGGTGGGCAGCCTTCAAGCGGTTGGCCAGGTTTTGCAGCTGGCCGGCTTCCATATCGCATTTGGCGGCTACCTCCGCAGCATCCAGGTCGGAGGTGATCTCATCGAGCGCCTCCCGGAAGTCGATCGGTAAATGATAGCCTGCGCCGCCGGCCAGCGCTTTTTTGATCAGCCAGAGAGCTACCAGGGCCTCTGTTCCCGGCCGACACGCTATCCAGCGATCCGCATTGGCCCCGGTCAGAGATTGCACCGGGCTGACCTGGATAAAACGACCTTTGGTTCCATCCTGAATGGCGTGCATGGCTTTGAACTTCCAGGCATATTCTACCGGGGAGAGCCAGGTTTCCAAAAAGTCCGCGCCAAAACCGAGAATGAAATCGGCCTGTTCCATATTATAGGCGGGCAGGATCGGCAGGCCGAAGAGCTGCCGATGGGCGTATTTCAATGACTCGTAGGCAAAGGGTTCATACATCACCGGGCCGCTGCTGTTCCACCCGGCGAGCGCGTCGGTGAACACCCCTTCAAGCGTTGAACCGACCACCTCGGTTAGCATCCGAACCCGGTTTGGCCCAGCGGCGGCTGCGGCATTGGCCCTATAGCGGATCATGGCAATGGCATCTTCAAAACTGATCGGCTGCCATTTGTCCCCTTTTTTTAAAAGCGGCTGTTTGAGTCGGTCCGGGTTGTAGAGGGATTGCAGGGCAGCCTGGCCCCGCATGCAGAGCCGGCCCCGGTTGATCGGATGGAGGGGATTGCCTTCGAGCTTGACCAGGCGGCCTTCCCGGCTCTTGGCAATGATGCCGCAGCCTGCCGGACATTCCCGGCAGGTGGAGGCATACCAGGTGGCTTCACCGGTGACCATGTCGTCCGGGGCGTTTACCAGGGTAAACAATTTCTCCCCGGTTTCGGAACCGCATCCGGCGGCAAAGGCGACACTGCCGATTCCGGTTACTTTTAGGAAGGTCCTACGATCCATGCAAGCTGCCCTTTTGAGCCTACAGATGGTGATTGAGCTGTATATCGTTTGGCAACCTCAATGGTTACCGGATTGATTTCAAGGATATAAATGTCACCACCCCACAGCTTGCTCGGGGGCGGATAGAGCACCGGGCGATTTACCAGCCCGGTGGGTGGGGATACCAAATGAAAAATGGATCACACCGGGTTGGTTAAAATGGTTCATCAAAATTAGCTTAATAGATCAGGAATTGTCAACGGTTTTTACTCTTCGCATCAGCAGGATTGGGGGTCTAAAGCGTCAGTTTTTTTATTATTTTCCAGGGCGGCTTTCAATGTTTGTAAAGCCGGCAATTTAAAACTAGATGAAATAATAAGCGATAATAGTTATCATTAAGAAATATTGTCAGTTTGATTCCTGCAATAAGTATTTGGATTCCGACGCGTAATGATTATGTTATTGAGTCATAAAAGGACGATTACCTCCTACAAGGAATAAGACCATGTCAGATAAATTGATAACCAACGACTTTCGGACCGTTCTCAGCCTGGAGCCATTGCTGGATTTCTGGCGCGAAACCGTGGCGCCGCAATGTCCGCACATGTCTGAAATGTTTACAGTATTTGAGAAAAAGCTTCTGGAAACGCCGGCCTTGCGCGGGGAGATTACCGACCCGGCCGCGGCGGCCGAGTTTACCGAGATCCTCAATCCCCTGATGACGGTGGCGTTCCCCTGGTCTACCTGGGAATCCGAATTGGCCAGCGCTTTCAAACCATTTACCCGCCACGCTTTTTATACCACCCCGGGATATCGCAAATACCTGATCGACGATGACGGCCTGATTGCCGGACGGCGCAAGGTCGTGGAGGACTTCCAGGATTACGGTCGCCGGGTGCGCGCCTACGCCCTGATCCTCAAGCGGCTGTACGGTATCGGCCAGGATGTGGACACGCCGTTTGTACGCATTGTGACGGATGCGGAAACAGGCCTGGAGCGTCATTTTCAGATGATCCCTGATTTTCAGTTTATCCAGGTGGGGACCGTGGGCAAGCCCCGGGAATTGACCGAGGACATGCGTCGTCTGGTCATCGATCATATTAACGACCCGGATGTGCTGGCTACCTTTCTGCCGCCGGAATCCTTTGAGTTCAGGGGATTTACCATAGTAAGGGCCGTGGATGTCACCGAAGCTGAAATCACCTCTGCTCTGGAGCGTGATCTCATCGACCAGGAATCGATATTTTCCACCGATGGTTTTGGCAAGCTCCAGAGCCGTTTGCGGACCCTGTTCGGCGTCCCGGACCTGGATGCGGGTCTGGCCGCGGTTACGGGCGATGGCGAGAAAGTTCTCATTCTAAATGCCGGCGATAAGTCCGACCCCAACTGCAAATGCCTGTTCACCAATTCCAGCCACATTCCCATGAAACAACTTGAGAATTCTGTCTGGTTGCAGGCCGTCGAACGAGAAGAGATCCTGCGCATTCCCGATCTCAGCCTGGAACCGAACCTGGGAATCGCCGAACAGGATGCCGTGAACCACGGGATACGTTCGATCCTGATTGCCCCGCTGATCTTTGGCGGTGAGGCCATCGGGACCCTGTCGGTCAAAACCAGGCGGCCGAACGATCTGAAAGCCCTGGATACCACCAAGATGAAGCACATAGCGCCCCTGTTTTCCATGGCGCTCAAACGGGGTCTGGATGACATGAACAATGAGGTCCAGGCCGTGATCAAGGAAAAGTGCACGGCCGTGCATCCCTCGGTAGAGTGGCGTTTTCGCAAAGCCGCTCTGGACCACATGGAAAGGGTGCGCGAGAACAAGCCGTCGGAAATGGAACCCATTGTTTTTAGAGATGTGATTCCCATGTTCGCCCAATCGGACATCCGCGGATCCTCTGAAGCCAGGGTGAAAAGCATCCAGGCCGACCTGACCGAACAGCTGACCCTGGCCGGCAAGATCATGTCCCGGGCCGGTGAATTCAAAACCTGGCCCCTGCTGGATGAATTCAGCTATCGCATCGACAGGCGCATTGCCGACATCAAAACGGGCCTGTCAACCGAAGAAGAAAGTTCCGTGGCCGCTTTTCTGCAGCGGGAAGTTGAACCGGCATTCGCTGAACTGGGCGCCATAGATCCCGGCGTGGGCCGGGCCATCGATACCTACCAAATGGCTGTCGATCCGGAGCGCGGGGTTGTATATCGCAAAAGAAAAGATTTCGAGGATAGTGTATCCTTGTTGAATGAGCGGCTCTCAACGTACCTGGACCAGCAACAGGCCGAGATTCAGCAGGTATATCCCCACTATTTCGAGAAGCACCAGACCGACGGTATCGATTACGTGATTTACCTGGGGGCGTCCATGCACCCGGAGGGCAAACTCAATTCCTTCTTTCAAAAGAACCTGGCTCTGTGGCAGTTCATGGTCACCTGCGGGCTGGCCTGGCATACCCGGCAGGTGCAATCTGAACTCAAGATCCCCCTGGACACGTGCCACCTCATTCTGGTCAACAACGCGCCCTTGTCGATCCGGTTCCGCTACGATGAGAAACGATTCGATGTAGATGGGGCCTATGATGTAAGACATGAAATCATCAAATCGCGCCTGGACAAAGCCCTGGTAAGGGGCAGCCATGAGCGCCTGACCCAGCCCGGTCGGATTGCCGTGGTCTATTCCCATCCTCGTGAAGGGGAAGAGGTTCAGCAGCATATCGATTACCTGCAGAGCCGGGGCCACCTGGTCGATGACCTGGAAACGCTCGACCTGGAGGACCTGCCCGGCGTCCGGGGCCTCAAGGCCTTAAGGGTTGGTGTAAACCTGAAAGCCGAAACGGTTCCGGCCGGTCTAACGCAACTGGCCGGATAGCGGCTTGCTTCGCGATCAGCGCCGACTGTCTCACAGCAATCGAAACATAAGTGTATCGGACACGGTGGGCTTGTGGGACAGTCCCGCCACAAGAATCAATTTCCCTTAAATAATAGATGGTTGTGTCAGGATTTGCTTGGCACGCAGTTTGCTAAGTTGTTCATAGTTGCGTTTTGGGTAAAACGGGCCGATCCAATCACTCCCCCGAAAAATTCATCAGCTACACTAAAATTCCGTGGACGACGGCGTCCGCGGACGAGGAGTCATTATGGAATATGCGCAAAAGATATTGGACCTGACGATCACCTGGTTGGGAGATTATTCCTTGAAGGTGCTGGCCGCAGTCTTAATTCTCATTGTGGGCCGTTGGCTGGCCCGGAAACTGACCCAACTAATGGCCCGGGTGCTCGAGAAAAACAAGATCGAAGCAACCCTGGTCGGTTTCCTGGAAAATATTGCCTACTATGCCCTGCTGGTCCTGGTTCTCATTGCGGTTGCCGGCCAGTTGGGCATCAATACGACGTCTTTTCTGACCATCGTGGGCGCGGCCGGCCTGGCGGTTGGTTTGGCCCTCAAAGACTCCCTGTCTAACTTTGCCTCCGGCGTGATGCTGGTTCTCTTTCGTCCTTTTAATTCCGGGGATGCCGTCGAGGTGGCCGGCGTCAAAGGTAAGGTCGTCGGCATTAACATTTTCAATACCATTTTGAACACACCGGACAACCAACAGGTCATCGTACCCAACAGTAGCATCACCAGTGATGTGATCACGAATATTACGGCCAACCCCATCCGGCGGATCGATTTGGTGGCCGGCATCGGGTACGATGATGATATTCTCCAAGCCAAACGGGTACTGAACGAAATCGTTGCGTCCGATGATCGAATCCTGAATGATCCGGCCCCGACTGTTGCCGTTTCCGAACTGGCAGACAGCAGTGTCAATTTGGCTGTCCGCCCCTGGGTAGCCACAACCGATTACTGGGATGTGTACTTTTATCTGACGGAGACGATCAAACTGCGCTTTGATGAGGAGGGCATCAGTATTCCCTACCCCCAGCAGGATGTACACCTGTTTCAGGAAGCAACAACGCCATCATAATGCGATTACATTCCGAGGAGGAAACCATGCGAGGCTCCCGACATATTTATTTGTTGTTCTTGTTTATCTTCGGTGTCACCCTGGCAGGCTGCGCCGGGCAACCGGTGCGTTCCCTGCCCCCCTTCGAAGCAACCAACCTGACGACCGCGGGCTATGAGCGGCGTGTAGATAACTTCGTGATCCTTTTCGATGCATCCTCTTCCATGTCCTGGCGGAGCAACGGGTTTGTCAAATTTGAAACCGCTAAAGAATTTCTCAAAAGACTCAACGTCATCCTGCCTGAACTGGGCTACCAGGATGCCTTCATCTCTTTTGGCCACCATAAAGAGATCAGTAAAGAACACACCGTCAAGCACCATGGCCTCAAATCTTATAGCACAGCTGAAACGCTCCGCAGCCTGGATGCCGTGACCCGTGCCGGGGGGACAACCCCCATGGCCAAGGCGCTAAATGCCAATCGCGGACTTTTGGATAATGTGCCGGGCAAAATCGCCGTACTTATTCTCAGTGACGGTCTTGGCATGGGACCGGCCCCCCTTGAAGCCGCGGCCCGGGCGCGCGAAAAATTTGGAGATCGCCTATGCGTCTATCCCATCCTGGTGGGAGATGATCCCGCCGGCCGGGAGATGATGGAGTCGCTGGCCAGTGCTGCCGGGTGCGGTTTCTTTACCCAGGCGGAGGATACCCTGGGCGGTCCCCAGATGGCCGATTTTGTGACCCGCGTCTTTCTATCCGCCAGAAAAGCGGCACCTAAGGACAGCGACGGAGATGGGGTCTTTGATCCTCTGGACCGCTGTCCGGATACCCCCCGGGGCGCCCTGGTGGATAAACAGGGTTGTCCATTGATGCTCAAACCCACCGGGCCGGTGGACAGTGACGGCGATGGGATTATCGATGACAATGACTATTGCCCGGACACGCCAAAAGGCGCAACGGTTGACGATCGTGGTTGCTGGGTGTTGCAGGGCATAGAGTTCGAGACCAACAAGGCCGAAATCCGTCCTGAATTCGAACCGGAACTGGAAGCCGTGGTCACCGTCCTGAAGAATAACCCCGCGGTTAGAATCCAGGTGCAGGGCCATACGGACAGTGTCGGTAACGCGGATTATAACCGCCAACTGTCCGACAAGCGAGCCAAGGCCGTTATGGAATACCTGATCCAGGAAGGCATTGACCGCAAAAGGCTGTCGGCCATGGGGATGGGTGAAGCACGCCCAATCGCCAGCAACGACTCGGCCGCCGGCCGCGAGCGCAACCGGCGGGTGGAACTCAAGCCCATGCCATAGTGAAGAACGGGCGGCCGCTCCTCTCAAAACGGCCCGGTACTACACTGGGCTTATGCCTGTACAGTAAGGGCGACGCTTTACTTTGAACGGTCGATGAGGCATGATGGCTTCAGATCGCATCCAAATTTAATGAACAGATAAATCGGAGGAATAGAAATGGCTGACGCAGCGTTGGAAATATTGAAAGAGGCCATCCTGCTGGAACGGCGCGGCCGGGCTTTTTGCCAGAAAGTGGCTGCCCAGGCCCAAAACGAAGCTGTCCGTGAGTTTTTCGAAACCATGGTCGCCGAAGAAAACCACCATATGCACATTCTGACAGAGCAGCTCAAGTCCTACCAGACGGACCAGACCTTTGCTTCTTTGTCTGAAGGGGATGCCCAGAGCCAGCCGCTTCCGGACCTGGTGTTGTCGGACGAAGTGAAAAAACAGATTGCCGCGGCTGATTTTGAAGCGGCGGCCATATCCGCAGCCATGCTGATGGAAGAGCGCGCCGTGAAATTGTACGGTGACCGCGCAGCGGCAACCGCCGATGATCAGGAAAAAGCCCTTTACCAGTGGCTGACGGATTGGGAGAAAGGGCACCTCGCGTTTCTATCCAATCTGGACCAGGAGCTCAAGTCCGCGATCTGGAATGATAATCAGTTTTGGCCATTCTAGTGTTGCGTCTCATGAATAAGGGGCAAAAAGATTGACCATTCTATCCCAGATTCAGGGGACAAACTAAATTCGAAATACGAAGCACGAATCTCGAAACAAATTTAAAATTCAAATGTATAAATGACCAAAACAGAAGCTTGGTAGTTGTAACAAAAGGTGTTGTTTGAATTTTTTGGTCATTCTGATTCGCTTTTGTTGTTTCGAATTTCGATATTCGAATTTCGAATTTTCAAGGTATTCAAATCACCATTGCGGCAGTATTATTTTATAAGAAACTTATAGGACACAACACCAGAAGCCTACCTGTCTTTGTAATGCGGTCCACCTTTGGGGGCCGCATGGCAAAACCCATTTAGAAGCAATCTCAAAAAAGTTCTTTGGCCCAATCTCGGCGTTGGGCACCAAATTCAAATCCTCGAAATACTGGAGTATTCCTCCGGTTCGAATGCAGCGCCCGCCTTGACCTTGAACCAAATTCCGTTTTTTGAGATAGCTTCTACAAGAATACCCTATTTCAATCGCATTCCAGCGGGTGCTTATTATCCAATCCCTGCCGACTTTTCTCAAACGGAATGAAAAACGCCAGCAGGGACGGAATGATAAACAGGGTGAAGATCGTGGACACGGCCAGGCCGCCCAGGATGACGCTGCCCAGGCCCCGGTAGAGTTCGCTCCCGGCGCCGGTCGACAGTACCAGGGGCAGCATGCCGAACAGGCTGGTGGTGGTGCTCATGAAGATCGGCCGTATCCGGGTTCTCACCGATTCCAACACGGCCTCCACACCCACGAATCCCAGGTAGCGCACATTGTTGAGCGCCTGGTGTACGATCAAAATGGCGTTGTTCACCACGGTTCCCACCAGGATGATGAATCCCAGCATGGTCACGATGTCCAATGGCTGGGGGGCGATGAACCGGTCGACCAGCCGCAGGCCGATGAGCCCGCCGGCCCCGGCCAGGGGCACACTGAACATGATGATCAACGGGTAGAAGAAGTTTTCGAACAAGGCGGACATGAGCAGGTAGATAATGACGGCCGCCAGGATCAGGTTCCATTGGATGGCGGCGATGGCTGAACTCAGTTTGTCGGCATTGCCGCCCACGGTGATCGTGGTGCCGGGCAGTTTGCCGGCGCTGCGCAGGGGGTCGATAATTTCGGTGTTGATGGTTTCGAGGGCAGCCTGGAGCGGGGTATCCACCGGCGGGGTGACCTGGAGGGTGATGTTGCGCTTGCGCTCGCGGTGGTTGATCTGGACCATACCCTGACTGTATATCAGGTCGGACACGTCGCCGATCCGGATCAGGTCCCCGTGACCGTTGGCGATTAAACTGCCGGCAATGTCTTCGGGCGTTTTAATGTCGCCGGCACTGCTGCGCAGGACCAGGTCGATCTTTTTCTGCTGCTCGGGCTTGTACTCACCAATCTTGCGTCCGTCCATGAGTACGTCCACGTAGAGCCCGAGGTCCTCTTCCGTCATGCCGTTGGCCAAAACCCGGCTGCGGTCGGGGATAAAATTCGCTTCCGGATAGCTGTTTTCGATGGACGGCACCGGCCGGACCTGGGACTTGGGCATTTTCTGGCGCAGGGTCCCGAACAGGGTGCGGGCGGCATCGATGATTGCATCGATCTCCTCCCCGGCAATATTGACCTCTACCGTCCGCCCACGCCCCAGACCGGTTTGGAAGATGCCGGCCTGGATGCTGACCCCGAAGACTCCGGGGATGCTGTTCATGACCCGGTTGAGCATGGGCATCATCTCGCGGGCCCGCGTTTCATGCCGGCTGATGGCGCCGAACAGGGTGATGCGGTCGGCGGAAACGTAAAAGATATTTTTGATCCGTGGGACGCCGTCCTTTTCTTCTTCGTCATAGTACGGGCGGGTAGACTTGAAGATGTAGTGCCCGATGGCCTCGCGTTTGTCCAGGGAGTAGCCCGGTGGCGGGATCATGATGTTGAGGACCAGGTTGCGGTTGCCCTGGGGCAGGTATTCAGCCTTGGGGACTAGGGCCATTACAACAAAAACAGCCGCCCCTGTGAGGGTCGCCACAGTGATGATGCGGGTATACCATCTGCTGACGGACAGTTTCGAAAGGTTCAGTAGCCCCCGGGCCAGCAGCGCCCCCAAGCGACCCACCAGACCGTTTTTCTTCTTTTTCTTCTTTTTGCCGGCCAGTCGGTAAAACTGGTTGGTAATACTGGGGATGGCGCTAATCGATACCACCAGGCTGAGCAGGATCGCAAATGTAATGGCGATGGCAATGTCTTTGAACAGCTGCCCGGCTTCCTCTTCAATAAAGATAACCGGCAGAAATACCGCCACGGTTGTGACCGTGGAAGCGAGGACCGCCCCCCAGACCTCCCGGGCGCCATCGTAGGAGGCCTCGAAAGGCCCTTTGCCCACCTGCCGGTGCCGGTCGATATTCTCGAGGACGACAATGGCGTTGTCCACCAGCATGCCCACCGCAAAAGAGATACCGGCCAGGCTGACGACGTTCAGGCTGCGGTCGAAGCCCCACATGAATATAAACGTGCCGATTACCGAAATGGGAATGGCGACCGCGGTAGTGAGGGTGGAGCTGATGCTGCGCAGAAAAATGAACAGCACCGTCAGGGCCAGCAGGCCGCCGATGACCACGTTGCGTTTTACCAGTCCGATGGCGTTGTTGATGTAGGGCGTCTGTTCATAGACGATTTCGATCCGCAGATTCTGAGGGTTTAGGATTTCCTTATTGAGAAAGTCCGTGGCAACTTTCATGCGCCGGGTCAATTCGATGACATTGGCCCCCTGCTCCTTGCGCACACCCACCACGATCATGGGCTGATCGTTGTGCATGACGGACACGTCATTGACTGCATACCCGATGCGGGTGTTGGCAATCTGGCTCAGGTGGACCCGGCGGATGCCGTCGTCCGCCATGAGGACATTCAACGGGTCGCCGGTGGCCTGGAACTGGCCGGTGGTGCGGATGCGGTAATTTTTCTTGGCCAGCCCCAGGACCCCGGCCGAGACATTGACATTGGCGGTCTGCAGGCGGTCCACGACCCGGCCGATGGAGAGGTTGTAGTGACCCAGGCGTTCAGGGTTGATGACAACTTCCAGCTGCTTGGCTGACCCGCCGAAGACGAAGAGGCTGCCCACGCCCGGCACCCGGTCGATGTGCTGGCGGACATCGTTTTCAAAAAAGGTCCGGAAGGTGTTGATTCTGTAAGGGTCGCCGGAGTTGCTTTTTATGACCATCCAGATTACCGGACTGCTCTGGGCGCCGGAGGCCTCTATCACCGGCTTCAGAACGTTCTCCGGGTACTCCCGCACTTCGTTGAGTTTGTTGGAAACGGCCAGCAGGGCGGCATCCAGATCGGTACCGACCTCGAAGGTCAGGGTTACCTCGGCCCGGCTGTTGTAGCTGGCGCTTTCCATGAGGGTGAGCCGCTGGATCCCCTTGAGAACCCCCTCCTGCTCTTCGACGATATCCTTTTCGACCTCGTAGGGGGTGGCGCCGGGCCAGATGGTGTTTACCGTTATCTGGGGCAGTTCCACATCGGGCGTGAGCTGAACCGGCAGACGGTTGATGCCGATCAGGCCGAACAGGACGACCAGGATGATGCCCACGGCGACGGAGACCGGCTTGGTGATGGAGAATCGGATGAAGTTCATTGCTGTCCTTGAAGCCTGTTCCCACAGGCCAGATTAGAGATATGGGGTAATACAGATGTAACTGTAAACAGGTTGTTTAGGCTGTAGGTTGAAGACTGTTAGGAAAACCATCAAACACGGAAAAATCAAAACAATCTTTTCATGAATTGTCGCTATCCAGCGACGCTTTATGAATGGGGCCAAACAAGGCTTTTCCTACAGCCTAAAGGCCTACCGTCTGTCAGCCTGAATCCGAATAGGATTCGTTACTCGGTCTTTACGACCGTAACAGCCTGGTCCGGACGCAGGCGTTCATTGCCGTCCACGACATAGGGCATCCCCGGCACGATGTAAGGGTTGTCCACGCCCAGGTACTCTCCGTCCGTTGCTACGATATTGATGGGCAGTATTTTCGCCTTGCTTTCCTTGACCGTGTAGACGAATTCCTTGCCCTTGAAGCGCACCAAGGCATCCCGCCGGACCATCTTCAGACTGATTTTAGCACTGACCGGCACCTCCACCCGGGCAGACATGTTCTGGATGACCCCGCTGAAATAGGGAATCGCAATGCTGATCTCAAAAGTCTTCGATTTGGGGTCGGCCACCGGGATGCGGTTTGCCAGTTTACCGGTCAGCTTTCTAGAAAGCGGCGTTATGTTGATGGTCAGTTCCAGACCTGGTTTGACAAAGGCGACCAGCTTTTCGTCCACGGCCACCCGGACAACCAGGTCGTTGATGGCGCCCAACAGGCAGACAGCCACTCCCGGCGAGATCCATTCCCCCTGGGATTTGTATTTGGCCAGCACCAATCCGTCGAACGGGGCCCGCAGGGTGCTTTTTGACAACTCCAGTTCCTTTTTGGCCAACTTGACCTTGAGGCTTTCACGCTGGGTAAAGAGTTCTTTCAAATTGAAGTCAAGGTCGTCATATTCCTTTTCGGTGGCGATGTTTTCAGTGCGCAGGGTCCGCAACCGTTCCAGATTCTTTTCAGTTTTCTGGATGGTGATGCCGAGCTGCAGGATCTCCTGGTTGATAATGGCGATATCCTTTTCAAGGAAGTCGGTGTTCAACTGAACCAGCACCGCCCCTTTTTTCACCACCACGCCCTCTTCGATGGACTGGCGGGCTATCAGGCCGCTGATTTCAGGCGAAAGCCCGGCGATTTTATCGAAATCAACGACCCCGACCATAGGGCGGGTCTGGGACAGGTCTTTCGCAAAAACCTTCGCGGTTACAACTTTAGCGGGAGGCTGCTGGGCGAAAACGGTTCCGCAGAGCAAAAGCACAATCAGGGTACAGGTGATGATTCTCATATTGAGACCTTTTCTAAGTGTGTTTCTAACTAATAAGGCGGCTTGTTGAATAAGGCAAGATTTTACCCATTTGAGTACCACCAAATTCGACATTTTAAAAGAGATTCTTAATTTTCACTAAGGACTTTTTCAAAATTGTCTTTTGATCCAATTTCGGCGCGGCGTGCCGGTTTTCAAGCCGCCAGGCGCAACCTTTAGCGCTATCCTCGAAATACTTGAGTATCTACCACGATGGGCATTGGCTTCACCGGTACCTCCGGTTGCGACCCACCGCTGAGGATTACATCAAGCGGCAAGTCCCGCAACGCGGGGAAATCTCATGTCCGCTGTGCCTGTCCGACGTCTTGTCCGGCGTAGCTTAGAAAGCGTAGACGGGACCTTGAACCAATATCTAAATTTAGAAAGAGTCCTTGAATCCGGCAGCTTTCAATCTGGCTTCCATGGCGTCGCAATGGGAGCCTCGCCAGTAAATGCGGTCACAGCGGGGGCAGGTTTTAAAGGTGTTGAAATACTTTTTGGTCTTGGGTTCCAGCCGGGGGAGTATGTCTGCCTTGGCAATGGGTTGCAGCTTCCGGTTGCAACGCAGGCAGCGGGAGAAAAAGTCGAATGGGCCGGATAAGCCAAAGAACTGCAGGGTCTCCAACAACTGGTCATCGGGGTAGGTGGCCCGCACCAACCGGCCATAGTCGATTTTACTGCGTTTGAGTAAAGCGCGGTCCTTGGTGAGGACGATGCGCTGGTCGCGGTGAGCCAGTTCGGCTATTTCGCTGTCGCTGAGCCCATTCTCATAGGCGGCGTCAAAGCCGGTCAAACGGAGAAGCGCGGCCAGCCGCCCCACGTTGACGTCGACGACGAAACGAACCACCGGTATCGGCTCCGGCCTGAGCAGGCTAGGGCTCGTCACTTCGAATGGGGCCTCTATCCCCGTAACCCGGACCGCCTGGCCCGGCGCGGGTATGAAACCAAAATCCAGATCCCGGTCTTCAACCCGGATGGCACCTATTTCGGTATGGGGAACACCCAGCGACTCCACAATATCCTTGATGGAAGCCCTGCGCCCCATTGGGTATACAACAGGACCCCGTTTTCCCGGCCGCAGCAGTTCCTGCAGCCCTTCGGACAGTATGATCGTTATTGTCTGACTTGTAGTTTCCCCAGGCATTTTAATTTAATTCAAAAACCTTATTACAAAAGTAAATTGTTAGAAGCGGTTTTAAACGTGCATTTTGGCTCAAGGTCAAGGCGGCCGTGATGTTCAAACCGCAGGAATACTGGTTGGTATTTCGAGGATTTGAACAGAGCGCCCAACGCCGAGATTGAGCCAAAAGGCGCTTTTAAAACCGCTTCTACTGCCAGAATGGACGGGCTAGTGCTGCCGTCTCCTCTGGTGCATTGAATGTGGCCATGTCTCCCAGCATGACTTCATAGCCGGTATGGTCGTTTCTAACCCACGGCGCATAATTGGAGCGGGCCAGGATCCGGAGCCGCAATTCAAGACGGCTGGCGCTGTTCTCGATTGCCAGCAAGCCCAGGTTGTAGCCATTGCGATGCAGACTACGATAGAATTTCTGGGTACTGAGCACCCCGCGTGACAGGTCCTGCCAAAGCGTTGTATCGAGGTCCTGCATGGAAGCGGCCCCCGGCAGGATCCCCCAGATTTCGAAAAATCCTTCCGGTGCAAAGGCTGCCAGCCATTGCCAATCGCCGGATTGCCCGATCATGCGAGCACCGGCGGCCTGCTCATGGGCCAGGTAATCGGTAAAAAGACCCCGGCCGGACTGGAGGCCATACGCGTGGGCCCTGTTTTCTAAAAACCGAATATGATTGGGAGGATATCGATCGGCATGGACTTGCAGGTGCGGGTGTACCAGGGATCCACCGGCCGACGGTAGATGATTCTGAGTAATGGCCATGTAGACGGCCTCAGGGTCCGATGCCAGCACCTTGTTCAGATAGTCCCGGCAGTTCCTGAAGCTGTCGGCGTAGGATTGTACCGAGGCTTGCCCGATTTTCACAAAGTGGCGATTGTCAAAGAGACTCACTGCCGAGTAGCGTCCATATGGAAAGAGGTTGGGAAAAAGGGTGGAGGTACCCAATTCAAGACGATCCGTACCACCTAAATTGTCCGCGAGGGTTGGTGTCTGCATTGCAAGCTGCGGCTGACAAAAAGGGCAGACGGCCTGTTCTTGGGCAGCCGGCGGGGGCTCGGGCAGGGCGTCCACTGCGGTTTCCTTTTCGGCCGCCCGGGCAAAGGTGACCCGTGCCGTGCGACCGGTAATGGGATCGGTGCGGATTTCCACCGGCTTTTCAACCAGGGTGCCACCCGGTTCTACGATTCGGGAGGTCAGCATCTCTACCTGAAAATGAAGCTCTACCATTGATTGTGCTCCAGAGTTCATTTTACCCAGGGCATCACGGCTGCCGTTCAGTTAGGCCTAACCGGCTAGCAGAAAAGCTCGGATCGCCCGCCGGGTGAGTGTCCGGCTATGCGGGTCAGAAAGGAAGTGATCACTGTTAATAGCCTGGAATGTTACCGGCGAACACACCCTTCTAATGCAGTCCATACTGGCGTTTCTAAGAAGACCGCCACCAATATCCAATATAGGGTCCCGGCTGCTGTAAATACATAGGGCCGCTGTTTGCGGCAAAGAGAAATCAAACTCGACATTTGATGAAAGCCATTCAAACAGTACTTTCAAAACCCTGGTTCTATTGCGGTTCAGCGTACCAAAACCAGTCACACCACGCGCAATATTGGGAAAGAGTAATTCCAAGTAGCTGTCAATTGACCTTTTAAGGCTTTCAGCCGGCTTTTTTAATGAAAAACCCTGTCGGCAGCAGCGATATAACGCCTGCAGGAAAGTTCCCTGGAAAAATTCGGTGAGCGGGTTGATGAATACGATTTTTTTAAACGGCTCTCCGGATTTCAGGGTCCCGAAGAGCATGGGAATCGTAGCATAGCATGCCGCGATCCCATAAAAAGGCACCCCTGCCCGGTGCGCTCGTTCGGCCGCCATGGAGAGCATGATGCGGGTGTCTTGTTCGGAAGATGCGAGTGAAAACCTTCCCCCGGATTCACCATGTCCCGAGTAATTGAAGGAAAAGAGATCCAGGTCGTTCTTGCACAGCCATCGAAAGGCAGCCAATTACTGGGCCGGCCCCCCACCGATCAAAGGCGGGATGAACACCAGCCCCCTTGGGTTGGCTACCCGGGTCTGAACCCATTGAAGCACCTCGCCACCGCGTGATACCGGGGTATATTCAGTCAATAATGCTCTCAAACCGTGACATTCTTCTCTGTTTACGTGTTGTCCCGACTATTCCAAAGATCCTTATCGGAATCAAGCATCAAAACCAGCACTTAACGTTAACTGGGTTAACATTAAAGTATTATTAGGGATATACCGATATAACATACGTCAATGGTAGTATTTAATTTGTTCTTTTGCCAGGAGATTAGAATGAAATTTAATATCAGCACGTTATCGGTTGCATTGGTGACCAGTATATTTCTGGGTCTAACTGTTGGATCGGTCCCTATTCCGGCCCAGGATGTTGCAGCTAAAACCTACATCGGTTCCGAGGCCTGCGCGGCCTGCCATGAAGGTGAATGCGAGACGTTTTCCCAGCATGCCCGCAAGGCCAAATCGTTTCATAGTGTTGAAATTATGAAAAAAGGGCTGACACCCGAAGAGGAAAAGGGCTGTTACAAATGCCATACGACCGGTTATGGGCAGCCGGGTGGTTTTGTCTCCCTATAGAAGACCCCCCATTTAAAGAATAATGGTTGCGAGGTTTGCCACGGCCCCGGAAGTGTCCATGCCGAATCAGAAGATCCGGAAGAGATTATTGCGGATGTGACCATGGATAGTTGTCTTGTCTGTCACAACCCTGAACGGGTGGCCGCGTTTAAATTTAAGCCGCTATTATTTGGCGGGGCTCACTAGTCCCGTCCACAAACGCAAGATTTGAGCACAGTACTGCCTTTACCGAATTTCAAGGTCCGCAACCTAGTCCGTGCTCCGCTTGCGGGTTTAAATTGCTCTGGCTTTGTGCGGAACCAGAATCTAACAAGTGTGATCTGACACTCAAGAGAGAATATTTTTACGAATCATTTCAATTTGTTCGGCTGTGAGGAAAAAAGGTATGAAACTTTATCGGTTTATCAATGAACACCTCTGGATTAAGGTTCTATTCCCGATTCTGTGTGTTATGACTGTCGTAATAGGCGCGATTATTGCCGTAAATATATACAGTCAAAAAAATACCATTGAAGATCAGGCCCGGGAGAACAGCCTTTCTTTAGCGACATCAATAGAGGGCGGCATGTTCGATGCCTTGGCTATCGGTGACAATGACACTGTGCGACGTCAGTTTGCCCGTCTGCATGATAAGGCCGCTAACCTGGAGGTATTTGTCTTTGATTTCAACCGGGATGTGGCGTTTTCAACTCGTCCTGATGCGGCGCATGAAAAACTGGATACGCTTGTATCCAGCCAAGGTCCAATTGCCCTTGTCGAAAAAATGCTGGCCTCCGGTGAGGCCCCTTCCCATCCCATTGATGAAATCATCGAAGGCAAGGCATATCAAAGCGTTTTGAAACCGATTATGAATGAATCCAGGTGTTTTCATTGTCATGGCAGCTCACGTAAAGTGCTTGGGGGCACGCAGGTCCGGGTATCTATGGAAAAATCATTTGCAGCGTTACAGCGTGCAGGCAACACCAGTTTTTACATGGGTACCGCGGGCGCTGCTGTTTTGATATTGGCGACTTATCTCCTGTTTCACACAATGGTGAACATTCCTGTGAGAAACATGCTGGATATGGCCGGCAAGATGAATTTTGGCGATTTTTCCCACTCGGTGGATGTAAAAGGCCGTGATGAGATCAGCCACATGGGCAGCCGCATGAATGATGTGAATGAGAGTCTGCGTTCCATGATTAAAGAAATCATGGACGCCTCCCATCGCTTGTCCCGAGTCTCCAGTGAGCAGGCCGCATCATTGGAGGAAACCAGTGCGGCCGTCGAGCAGACCGCTAGCACGATTAACAAGAATTCCGAAAATGCGCATCAGGCGGATGAAATGAGGCAGGGCGTGCGCGATGAGGTCGACCGCGCCAACGAATCCATGGACCAGTTGACGGCGGCCATGAAAGAAATAAGCCAGTCCAGTGAAGAAACGGCCAAGATTGTCGGGACCATCGATGAGATTGCGTTTCAAACCAACCTGCTGGCTTTGGATGCCGCGGTCGAAGCGGCCCGAGCCGGAGAGGCCGGCGCCGGTTTTGCAGTTGTGGCCGATGAAGTGCGCAACCTTGCCATTCGGGCTGCCGATGCCGCCAAGAACACACATTCCTTGATTGAAAAGACGGTGGGTAACATCAAGGCGGGGGCCGGTATGATGAACACCGTCAACGACGCTTTCCACGCGGCATCCGATCGGACCGTCAACGCCGGGCAGCTGGTAAATGAAATCGCCCAGGCTTCAAGAGAACAGGCTCAGGGGATGGAAATGGTGAATAAGGCTATCACCGAAATTGATCAGGGGGTTCAGGACACCGCCGTCAGCGCCGAGGAATTGAACGCATCAACTTCAGCATTCAAAATTGAGGCCGATACATCCAAAACACCACTTCTGCCGAAACCGTAATAATTTTCGGATCCGACCCGGTGCACCAGATAGAAGGATAATTTTTTTGCAGCTGCCTGGGGCAGTTGCTTAAGGATTGTGGTCTTTATAATTGTGGTAAGATCCGATCTATGTGCGCTTCAATAATTCCAAACACTTTTTGATAAAGTGCCAGTGACCCACCCATGGGGTCCTGGACGATATGCTTTCTTTTAGGTTTGCCCGGCCAGGCGCCCAACAGCGCAATGCGATCACTGTACCAGGGATAAAAAGTATTTAGAAATGACACGTGGCCCGGCTCCATGCAGAGGACCAGGTCTGCTGTCTGGAGTTCTTCGCCGGACATGGGCCGTGAGCGGTGATCCGATATATCGATGCCGTTTTCCACACAGACCTGCTGGGCCAGATCCGTGGCCGGGGAATCATCCAGGCCTTGAACGCCCATGGAAGCGACGGTCCGGTCGCTATCCCCGGCATCCAGCCAGCGTTGCCTCAAGATGCCCTCAGCCATCGGGCTGCGGCAGATGTTGCCTGTGCATACAAAAATAATATCCGGCATAACCTATCCTTCTGTTGTTTACCTCACCAATCTTAGACGATGTGTTTTCGAAAGCTGTTTCCAGAGTTCGGTAATAATGGCCATGGCCGGTTCGGGTTCACCGGCCAGCTCTTCATCCAAATAGCGGGTGCAGGAGGCCATCAGCAGGTCGTTGCCCCGGCCCAGGGCAAACTCATCACTCAGGTAGATGTCCAGGGCCTGGAGCAGACTTTCCAAATGCTCTCTTTGCAAATGGGCTATGGCGCTTTTATCTCTCAGGCGGAGCTGTTCTATCAGGACGGCCACGGCCTGATCGACTGTTTCAGGCAAATTGATCCGGGTGCTGGCGGCATCGCGGCCGGGCAGCTGCACGAGGCCCAGGTAATAGGCACTTTCCAGGATGTCAGCTGTGGCCTGGTAGATATGCGGGTCCTCGCTGGCCCGAGGGCCGGCCACGTTCAGCACACGGATATCGTAGGCTTTCACCCAGTCATTGATCACCCGGGCGGCATCGAAGGCAGCCTGGGTATTCAAATCAATGTGCAGCCAGGGACGGCCATGGTGTTGGGCCAACTGCTGCGTCAGGCGGGAACCCCCGGAAAGCGAGCCGTGGGAAAAGATAACGGTTGCTTCGGCTGAAATCACGTTTTTTTCCGTACGTGCCTGATATTCTGCGGAGGGCATCTCTTGCAGGCGGTATTTATCCGCAAGCGGACCGGCTTCAGTTTTGCGGCCTTTTGGTATCCAGCCGCCATGTTCGATTCCCAATCGAATCGCTGTATCCAGGGCCCCCTGGTCAGCACCGGTTTGTCCTCCCGAGATAATTTTTTCAATCACGGCCGCTTTCCACGCTTATGCAGGTCAGGAATGTAATCAACATAGCCTCTGTTTCTGTAAGAATATTGTACAGCATTCCGGGGATTGCAATACAAAAGGCGCATATTGCTTTAAGCCAGCAGGTGGTTTATGGATATGAAAACGCTTGACCTGCAATCAAGCAAGCCTTTGATACGGAGGGTGTCATGCAGATTGCATCAAAACTGCCGGATGTGGGTGTCACCATATTCACGGTGATGACCCCGCTGGCCATCGAAAGCGGGGCCATCAACCTGTCACAGGGGTTTCCAGATTTCGATGCCGATCCCAAGCTCAAAGAGTTGGTCTGGCAATACATGCAGGCCGGTCAAAACCAGTATGCCCCTATGCAGGGGATCCTGGCACTGCGGGAAAAGATCGCCGCCAAGACAGAGGCTTTGTATGGGCGCGCCTGTGATCCGGCCACGGAGATTACCGTGACGGCCGGCGCCACCGAGGGGTTGTTTGCCGCCATTAGCGCCGCTGTCCAGCCGGGCGATGAGGTTATTGTTCTGGAGCCGGCCTATGATGCCTATGTGCCTGTCATTGAACTTAACGGGGGCCGACCGGTTTTCGTCAAAATGACGTTTCCCGATTACCGGATAGACTGGGCAACCTTGATAAGCGCACTTACTTCAGAAACCCGGATGATCATCCTGAATTCGCCCCACAACCCCACCGGGGCGATGCTTTCCACGGGCGACCTGCAGCGCCTGGGTGACCTTGTTGAGGGGACCGACATCCTTATTTTGAGTGATGAAGTCTATGAGCACATTGTGTTCGATGGCCGGCAGCACGAGAGTATCCTGCGCTACCCGGCCCTGGCCGACCGCAGTTTTGTGATCAGCAGCTTCGGTAAAACCTATCACACTACCGGTTGGAAAGTGGGTTATTGCATAGCGCCGACGGCGCTCTCCATCGAGTTTCAGAAGGTGCACCAGTTCCTGACTTTTGCGGTGAACACCCCGGTCCAGCACGCCTACGCCGAGTTTCTGGATAACCGGGAAGCGTACCTGGGCCTGGCGGCCTTCTATCAGGAAAAGCGGGACCTCTTCTTGAGCCTCATTGCAGATTCCCGGTTCAAAGCACTGCCTTGCTCCGGGACCTATTTCCAGATGCTGGATTATTCGGATATCCCCGATGCCCCGGATATGGAGTTTGCCCGTACGATCACGACTGAGCATAAGGTGGCGGCTATTCCGCCATCCGTTTTCTACCATGACCGGACCGATGCCCGGGTGCTGCGGTTCTGCTTTGCCAAAACCGACGATACGTTGAAGGAGGCCGCGGAAAGACTATGTCGGATCTAACTGTCACCATTGTCCAGAGCGAACTGGCCTGGGAGGACCCGGCGGCCAATTTGAAACGGTTTGACCAATCCCTGGCAAACCTGGGGGGTAAAACCGACCTGGTGATACTTCCCGAGATGTTTTCCACGGGGTTTTCCATGCAGCCGGCGCCGGTGGCTCAGACCATGGACAGCGCCACGGTCCGCTGGCTGCAATCCACGGCCGCCGCCCTGGAAGCCCACCTGATGGGTAGCGTGATGATTGTAGAAGACGGGCGCTACTATAACCGGTTTATGTCCGCCGGCCCCGACGGAAAGCTGCAAACGTGTGATAAGCGCCACCTGTTCCGGATGCTGGGTGAAGACAACATCTATACCGGCGGGCAGCGCCTGCTGACCGTCACGATCAAGGGGTGGAAACTGCGCCCGTTCATTTGCTACGATCTGCGCTTTCCGGCCTGGTCCCGCAATCTCAACAACGATTACGATGTTGCCGTATACGTGGCCAATTGGCCGGCCAAACGGGCCGAACATTGGAAAGCGCTTTTAAAAGCGCGAGCCATCGAAAACCTGTGCTACGTCATCGGGGTCAACCGGGTGGGCGCCGACGGGAACGGGCTGGAATATTGCGGCGACTCGGCTGTCATCGACCCGGTGGGCAATACCCTGTTCACCATCCACAACGAACCGGCCGTGCGCACGGTAACCCTCTCCCGGGAGATTCTGGAAATTTGGCGTCGCGACTTTCCGGTCTGGTTGGATGCCGATCACGATGTTTTAGACCTTCCCGATCCCATCGCATGAAGTCCCTGTTAAACGCGTTCAACCGGACGCCGCCCTGGTTTCAGTTGACAGTTGGAGCGATTTTGATCAGTTTTTCAGGTGTTTATGTCAAGATTGCCCACGTTACGCCGGTCGTAGCCGGTTTCTACCGCATGCTGTTTGGCGGTATTGCCCTACTGGTTCTCGTTTTGGTACGCGCGGAGTTGCGCCTGAAAGGCGGCCGCTATATCTGGTACGGGCTCTTTTGCAGTTTCTGGTTGGCCGTGGATCTGATCTTGTGGCACTTCAGCATCCACGTGAACGGTCCCGGACTGGCGACGATCCTGGCTAATTTCCAGGTCTTTTTCATGGCCCTGGCCGGTGTCTTCTTTCTCGGTGAAAAAATCAGCCTGAAGCTGGTGTTCTCCATACCGCTGGCCCTGCTGGGATTGTTTCTGGTGGTTGGCATTCAGTGGGAACGTCTGGGGGGAGATTACAAGCTGGGGGTATATGCCGGACTGATTGCGGCCATCTGCTATACGCTGTTCCTGTTGAGCCTGCGCAAGATTCAAAATTTGGAAGACCCGTTGTCCACTGCCGCCAACCTGACGGTGATCAGTTTCCTGACCGCAGTTTATTTAGCTGGAGATATCCAGCGTCAGGGCGGGAGTTTCCATATCCCGGACATACAAAGTACCCTGGCACTGATCGTATACGGGATTACCAGCCAGGCAATCGGCTGGTTGATCATTACCCGGGCCTTGCCGAAGATCAGGGCTTCCCTCGTGGGCATGATTCTATTGCTGCAGCCGGCCCTGGCGTTTGTGTGGGATGTGCTGTTCTTTGATCGGCCGACGACCCTGGTCAGCCTGGTGGGGATTACCATTACCCTGGCAGCGATCTACCTGGGGGTTTCGGCCAAGCCGGCCTCACCAAAGTAGAGGCTTTCTCAAAAATGTCTTCTTGTCCGGCGTAGCTTGCAGAGCGAAGACGGGACCTTGAACCAAAATCCTGTTTTTGAGATGGCCCCTGGATCAGACTGGGCAGTAACGGTTTGCTTCAAATACAACCCGGCCGGCATTGATCAGACCTTCCAGGTGCTTTCTCATGATTGCCCATTCTGCAAAGCGATAAAAGTCTTGCGGCTCCCGTGCTTTTAAATAGACCGTCCAGGCATTGATAATGTCCTCTTGGGACCGGGGCTGGTTTAGAAAAGCCAACAGCTTTTTCTCCCTTTTATCAATCACTTTCAGATAGTCGGACCATAAGTGGCCCGGCTGCGTTTCGAAAACGCCGGTTTCGTGACAGGTAAGCCAGATACGGGCGGGGACGGTTTCAAGTTTGCGGACGGAGGCAATGGTGTCGGGTATACTGGATTCCCGGTCCCCGTACCAGGGCCCGAAGGGGGTCAGGTCGTAATCGCCGAGAAATAGCACCCCGGATTCCGGGAAAAAGAAGCACAGGTGCCCCGGCGTGTGCCCGGGGGTATGGATAATTTCCACGGTCAGACTCCCCAGTTTTCGGGTACCGGCTTCCAGTGATATCTGGGGCTGCCGCGGCCGAAAGTGAAACATGTCGGTGACAATGTCGCGCCAGCTGTTTCGAAAGGCCTGCTCCTGGATATCATATGCGTTCAGGAAGGTATCCACATCGGCCAGCGGCGGGGCATCCAGGGGGTGGATACCCAGGGGCAGGTCATCGAATAGGTCGAGGTCCATAAAATGGTCCTCGTGCCAGTGGCTAAGCCAGACCTGCTCCACACCTTCCTCATCGCGCAGCCGTTTCAAACGTTCGCGGTCAGAAGCGGGGTCGATGAGAATTTTAGCGGATTCGATATAAATTGAGTGGCAATAAGGATACTTGCCCCGGTTGATACCCGGAATAAAACGCACCGGGCCGAAGACCTTTTCTTCCATGGGTCACCCTTTTCTGTAGATCTGTTTCCAGGGGGTTTGCAGTTTTGCACGGCAGCTGGCCAGAGCCAGGTAGAGCGCGCCCACCGCCAACTCGGCGCAGTGAAAGTGGTCCTCCGGCAGGGACTGTAGAAACGCGGCCACCTGCTCCGGAGTGATTTCCCACGCCTTTTCAACCGGCTTTCCCTCCACCAGGTGGGCCACGGTGTTGCCGCAGGCATTGGTATTGAGACAGCCGTCGGTGGTAAAAGCCACGTGTTTAATGTGATCGCCGTCCAGCATCAGGAACATTTCAATGGTGTCGCGGCAGTCGCCCATCTTTTTACCGTATCCATCCGGATTGCGGATTTCTTCGTGGTGGTCGGAACGCAGGGCCATCTCCAGGTAATTCAGGGAGTGGTCCTGCCAAAAATCGCTGTTTTCTTCAGTCATTGGTTCTTTCTACCTGTTTTAGGGTGGTTCAGTTGGGAGAGAAAATAGGGTGAAGGCGGGTTTTTGTCAACCAATAGCCGGATCAGTTTGAATTATTTTCTATTTGGAATTAAGGTGAGTGAATACTCCCGATCAAAACAAACTGGAAAGTCAGATGCGACTAAAGCGAATACTCTTATTAGCCGGTCTGGCCATGCTGATAGCATGTGCCGCCACCAAGCAAAACATGGTGCCGGTGGTTCAGCTGGGCCATTCAGCGGCAGCCGTATCGGTCGCTTTTTCACCGGATGGCCGGTTTGTACTCTCCGGCAGTGATGACCGGACGATGAAACTGTGGGAGGTGGCCACAGGGCGTGAAATACGGACCTTCAGGGGCATCGAATCCAATGTCACCTCAGTTGCCTATTCTCTCAATGGGCGAGTGGCCTTGTCCGGCCACATGAACGGGGCCCTTGCTTTTTGGGATCTGTCCACCGGGAAAATGCTGCGTTTGGTGGAAAAAGCCCATAGGACCTCATGGGTTCAGGCCGTGGCATTTCGGCAGGGTGATGCGCAAGTCATTTCAGTCGGCAACAATCGACGCGTCAAAGTGTGGGATGCTTATAGCGGCCGTGTCGTTCGATCGTTCAAGGGAACCTGGGCCTGGATGGAGCATTGGGCCAACACGTCTGTTGCCTTTTCGAAAGATGGCCGTCTCGTTTTGTTAGATTCTATGGACACCCAAATCTGGGATGTTGAAACTGGAAAGAACATTATGAAGCTTCCCGGTCGGTCTACGGTGCTGGTGAAAGATGTAGCCGACGCGGCCTTCTCTCCGGACAGCAGCTTCTTTGTTATAGGCGGTTGGGGCCTCGAATTTTGGGAGATAGCCACCGGCCAACAGACAAAAACCTTCCAGGGACTCACCTGGAATATCCAAGCGCTTGACTATGCGCCGGATGGAAAAACCCTGGTGACGGCCGGCAAGGAAGGCACCCTGACACTCTGAGACTTGAGCACCGGAAAGGAAATTCGTACGTTCGCCCGCGACTCCGGATCGGTGCACAAGATTCGGTATTCCCCGGATGGACGCTATGTGCTGTCGGCTAAAAACAACGGCGTCCTTACCCTACATTCCGTAGCGAGTGGTAGGCAAGTCCGTGTTTTTAGAAGTGAGTCCATGAAAGTCAGTGCCCTGACCTGTTCACCGGATATCCGCCTGGCCTTCGCCGGTTCCAGGGACGGGAGCCTGACCTTGTGGGACATGAACAAGGGACAGCGTGTGAAGACATTCAGGGGCCATATGCAGGCCGTCACTTTTCTGGCCTATTCCGGAGACGGAAAACTGGCACTCTCAGGCAGTAGCGACGGTACCGCCAGGCTATGGGACATGTCGTCCGGCAAAGCGCTCCGTACACTAAAAGGCCACAGTGCTGCGGTTACCTCGGTTGCCTTTTCACCGGACAGTCGGCTGGCGCTGACAGGCAGCAAGGATGAAACCTGCCGAATGTGGGAATTGAAAACCGGCAGAGAGCTCCAATCGTTCCGGGGACACACACACTGGATCAACGCGGTCGCATTTTCTCCCAATGGACGTTTTGTACTGACCGGCAGCAGCGACAGCACCTTAAGACTATGGGAGGTGAAGACCGGTAAGGCGTTGCACTCATTCGACAATGAAGAGGAGTGGGTTCATGCGATCGCCGTTTCACCGGACGGTCGCTATGTTCTGGCGGGCGGGTGGCAGGAGTTTACGCTTTGGGAAACATCTACCCGGCGCAAGGTGCGCAGTTTCAAAGGCCACACGGGCAACATTACCGGCTTGGCGGTCTCATCTGATGGAGAGCGCATTGCCTCAGCCAGTGACGACCACGGCGTAAAACTCTGGAACGCCCGCACTGGCAAAGAACTCCTCAATTTGAAGGGTCATAAGGATGAGGTCGGGGCGGTTGCCTTTTCACGTGACGACCGATACATTTTATCCGGTGGGGCCGACATGACGACGCGCATCTGGCACGCTGAAACCGGCCTGGAAATTGTACGCATGGTCTCCTCCCGGGACGGGGAATGGATCACAGTGACCCCAGATGGTTACTATGATACCAGCCTGGAAGGCGGTACCCTGCTGCACTGGGTGTATCCCGGTGGTATGGAAACGTTTACCTTTGAACAATTTGAATCCCGCTTTAAACGACCCGATATTATCAAGGCCCGCCTGGAAGGCCAGTTCGAGGTCGGCAAGCCGGCACCGGAATTGACCCGGCCGCCAAGAATTGAAATCAGCGGTCAGGCGGATAAGCGTGAAACCGAAGCTAAAAGCTATCCCCTCACTCTGACCACCTCAGCCCAGGGCACTGTCAGAACTGTCAGGTTATTTGCCAATGGGAAACCGGCAACCGAAATAACCGTGGACAAGCGGAAGGAAACCCTTTCCCTGGAGGTGCCTCTTTCTGCCGGTGCCAACCGGATTACTGCCATAGCCTATGATGAGAAGGGGTTTTCAAGCAATCCCCACTATCTGGATGTCATCTGCAAGGCGCGGGATGTGGCCAAACCTACGCTGCATATTCTCGGTATCGGCATTAGTGTCTATTCGAACCTACCGGCAAAATGGCAGCTGGAGTTTGCGCACACTGATGCACTGTCCGTTGTGAAAGCCCTCGAAGGCCAGCGTGGTAAGCTGTTCGGAAAGGTCAACTCACACTTGCTGGTAAACGAACAAGCTACCGCCGCTAAAATTCAAGGATCCTTGAGCGCACTCAAGACTGCTTCAGAGAATGATGTGGTAATCATCTTTAGGGCCGGGCACGGGGTGCAGGACAAGCAGGGTGTTTTCTACTTCCTGACCTCGGAAGGGCGGTTGCAGAATCCTGCGGTGGGCGGTATCAGTTGGGCTAACCTGGGGCGGCATCTGGACAACATCAAGGGGCGCACTATCCTGATGCTGGATGCCTGTCATTCGGGCAGCATCACCACGGAGACCGTCGTGCCCAATGATGAATTGGCCCGTGATTTTTTCAGCGGCAGGCGGGGCGGGGTTATGGTTTTCTCCGCCTCGAAAGGCAGGCAGTACTCGTTTGAGAGTCCGGATTTCGGTGGCGGCGCCGGAATTTTTACATATGCTTTGATCGCGGGAATAGGTGCGCAGAGCCCGATCGCCGATCGGGACGGGAATGGCTTTGTGGAGTTACTTGAGTTGGTGGATTATGTCCGCGGATATGTCGACCGACAGACTTACGGGCAACAGACGCCCTGGTTGTCGCGCAAGGAGTTGTTTGGGGATTTGCCGATTGCAGCAGTTCTGAATTAACAGCAGATATTTACAATATGATTTTATCAGGCTGCGTACCAGGAAATAAAAGGGGCCCGGAATAATTCCTGAGCCGATTACGTAGCTATTGGTAAAAAAGGCCCAACCGGATATCCATACCTCTCCTCGATTAATTACAGTGTCAAAACAAGCTGACTGCTTGGCAGACGCTTTCATTCCTGAAGGTAGCTCCACCAGCATGAAAATTCCCGATACGATTACCTCCACACGGCCTGCTTGTTGTACAGGCCCAACCGGAATGGTCGTTGCTTTCGTGCTCGCTAAAAATAACGAATCAGTGGACGCTAAAGGAAAAATAGAGAGCGGTGGCGACTCCATTGGCACAACTGCTAAGTTCGTTATATGATCCAATGCATCAATCGGGGTCTTTATCTGTCCACCAATGCACGCAGTGGAAATAATCAATAAGAGTATCAATAATGGTAGCTATTTCATGCCGCCTTCCGCTTCTTAATTAGGGTTATTGATTGAGACGAGAAATCTCTTTGCCCGTCCGCAGATCCCACCATTTAATCCCCACGCCTGCAGTTGCTACATATTTTCCATCCGGACTTACCGATAGAGAAAAAAATTGGCCATCAACCTTGACTACATGATCAGTTTTGAGATTCTTGATTCGCATTTCATAGTTACTAAACAGCTTTGTGCCTGGTACGGTAACCACTAAATATTGCCCATCTGAAGAAAAATCCGCTGACAGAGGTTCCATCAATTCAAGCTGTCTTGATGATACCGGCCTGAATGCAAGCCCGCTATGGGCCAAGTTTACCGCGCCAAGAAGATTTACAAAAAATGCTAAAGCGTCTTTATTGGCCTGAATATCGTTCTGTCCGTATATTTCACTGGTTGCAGTTTGTGTGTGGACGCCCCAGTATATAATTTCAGATTTGCTTGCCGAAACCATTTTGTCGCCCTTTGGTGAGAACGCAATTCTCTCAACCGGGGCAGTATGACCTTTATATTGTGCAAGTTGATTTTTTGACTCCAAATCCCATAAACGCAAAACATTGTCTCTGCCGCCGGTAACCAAAAAGTTTTTGCTAAGAGAAAATTCAGCACATAAAGCCCCCCCGGCATGCCCCGCTAATATAGCCGCCACCGCTCCCGTTTGCATATTGACAAGGCGTATAGCGTCATCGGGGCCTGCAACTGCCAGGGTATTGCCGCCAGGTGAAAAAGCTACACACTTAGGTTTCTTAAGGTCTCTGAGGTATAGTATTTCTTCGCCTGTCTCTACGTGCCAAACGACAACAACATTATCTATGCCTCCGGCGGCCAGATATTTCCCATCGGGAGAAAAAGATAGGGTGCACGCATACATTTTCCCCCAGATATCTTTCTGGCGGCCTATAAAGTATTTTACAATTTCAAGCGTTTTAGCATCGTACAGATATATGATATTGAAGATGTTTCTTCCAGCCGCGACATATCGGCCATCGGGAGAAATGGCTATCGATGCGAAACAGGCCAAAAATTCAGACTGCTCAATATTTTTTGCAGAATAGCCTGCATTCAGCAGCACTATTAGCAAAACAAAGGAAAGCCCAATCTTGGTCTTCATATTTTTCCCTCCACATTGCAGCAGGTTGTTGAAACTTCATCCGGGGCACTATTAAGAAGGCTTACTTGCTGTCCAGTTTGATCAAAACTCTCCCCGGATCACCAAAGACCATCGCCTGCTGGGTGCGGCCGTAGTTCCGGCGGGCGGCATAGCTCATCTCTCTGTTTAGATACTGATGAACTTCACTCAGTGTGACGGTGCCGTCTGCTTTGCCATAGCGATTCTGATCGGCAGCACCGCCCAGGGCCTGCAGCAGGTGCTGGGTGAAAAGTCCATGTTCGGCTTCCCAGTTCCAGGAGGCCATTTGATCTTCACGAGCAGCCGTGACGATGGTCAGAGCGGCGGCTGGCGGTGTTTTGGCAGTTACCCGGATTCCGGAGGCCCCGCGGAGCAGTTGGCTGCCCGGACTCTGGCCGGAAAAGCAGGCCTCGATAAATACGGTGGTGGTGCGAGCTTCCATTTTGGCTAGATTCTTGTAGAGCAGATCCAGGGGGTAACCCTGGAGTTCGACCATGTCCGGATCGCAGCCAACCGGCAGCAGATAGGCCCGCCGATCTTTGGTCCCCGGAATACCGTGACCGGAATAGAAGACAAAGAGGTCTGATTCGCGGGGCCGAATCCAGCGCCAGAGCTGACCGGTATGAGAGCGGGCGTTGCCCAAAACCGTTTCCATCTCGGCCAGGGTGGCGTCCCGCAGGTCAATGATATTGCGTTCGCTCACCCCCAGGCGCTTTAGGGCAAATGTCCGCCAGGCATCGGCGTCGCGGTGCGCAAAATCCACCGGCGGCACCTCGTCGATGTAGTTGCGGTTGCCGATAATGACCACTACGGCATCCGGGTTGGTAACCGCCTGGGCAACTGCGACCCGGGCAGGGATCTTTTGGGGGGGAGGGGCAATGGCTTTTTTGGCCGGTTTCGGAGCCGGAGGGGGTGCCTGGGACAGGAGGGTATCCAGCTCCATTTCATAGGCAGCCCAAAATTTGGCCAGGCCCATTCGCAGGGCGGTTGGCGGTGGCTGCATCCGTTTCAACGTGTCGGTTGAGCTGTCCTTTGCTCTCAGCCGCAGACCGAGGGCGACATCGATACCTTCGTCTGTATCTTTAATAATGACATTGGCCAACACTTCCTTGCCGGAGTGATCCAGGGTAACCCACCACTGATAAAAACCCAGGTCCTGGCTCACCAGATCTCGCATTTCCCGGGTTTCAGCAGACTGCACCCGTTCCCACTCTTGCGCGGTCAAGGGGGTTGGTGCGGGGGCGGCCATGAAAATGAAGCCGGTTTCATAAGTCTGACTCTCGATGATCATCCCCAGTCGACCAGCCGCGGACTGGGCGGCTTCGAATCCCTGGCGCTTCGTCGCTTTGAAACTACGGTGTCCTTCTTCTTTCAATATTTGCGTATTTTCAGCCTTCCATTCGGACTCTACCCTTTTGGCGGCTTTTTTTACGGAGTGCTGGGAAACACAGGCGTTGGTGATAAAGGCGATTAAAATAACGACCGTTAGACGGATGAGGGTTTGCATGGGGCACCTCCTTGTCTCGGTTGGGTTGGTTTCGCCCTGGAGATTCGATCCTTTCATTCCAGCCGGTAACAACCTATTCGGATCGACAGCGATTTCTGGAGGTCATTTGCAGTGTCTGGGCATTAACCAGGATATATATCAATTTGCGTGCCAGGCCCTTGCCCTAAATTAACATATTGGATTCATACATTTTATTTTGTTTGCATCGCCGATAGCGTTGTAGTACAAAAGAGATATTGTCCATTTGGTGATATAGTGTGTATACAAATAATGATTTACGGGGGGGTGCGGTATGCGCCATCAGTTTAAACTTGATCCAGAGGAACTGGAGTATTTTGAGCTGGTGAACAGGGCGGTGCTCAGCAACCCGTTCAGCGCCGAACGCGATCGGATCGATAAGGAGATTGCCGGCCGGCTGCCGGGAAACGACCGGGTTGAACAGATAGACGCTGCCATCAGGGAAGTGTCATCCCGCTTGAGGTTATTACGGCGGAAAGGACGCCTTGATGTCAGCCGTTATGCCGGCGCGGATCGCCGAATTTTGGAACGATCCCTGGCATTTGATGTGTTCTATCGTTATGTCGATGACCTGGACAAGCTCATCCAGGACCAGATTGGCCAGGGTGAAAAATCGCTGGTCGTTGAGTTCGCCAATGACATGTTGCATGATATGCAGGTTGGCGGCATATCGCCGCCGGCAGCGGTGCGGTACCTGGAATACAGTTTTCAATTCCGGCGAGCCTATTTTTTTATTTTCAGAGGTCTTGTCGGGTGCAGCCCGGGGATGCGCCGCTTGCGGGAGCGGTTGTGGAACAATGTCTTTACCATGGATATGGACATTTATGCTCGCCATCTGCGCAACCGCATGGAGGATTTTTCCACCCTGATTCTCGGTGAGACAGGTACGGGCAAAGGAACAGTCGCCGCGGCCATCGGGCAGTCCGGGTTTATCCCCTTCAATCGCGACACCAGTTGCTTTGCCGAGAGCTTTACCCGGTCTTTTATCGAGCTGAACCTGAGCCAATTTCCGGAAACACTGATCGAATCGGAACTGTTCGGGCACCGCAAGGGGGCTTTCACCGGGGCCACATATAATCACGAAGGGATTTTCAGTCGCTGTAGTCGCCACGGCGCCATCTTTCTTGATGAAATTGGGGAAGTTTCGCAACCCATCCAGATAAAACTGCTCAAAGTACTTGAAGAGCGCCAGTTCAGTCCGGTAGGCAGCCATGATATGCTCAGGTTCAAAGGGCGTGTCATTGCGGCCACCAATCGGCCCCTGGAAGATATTGTACGGCATAACATTTTACGGGAAGATTTCCTGTACCGGATGTGTTCGGACGTGATCATCGTACCCCCCCTGCGGCAGCGTATTGCAGAGGACCCCCGGGAACTCGAAGATTTGCTGGCGCATACCGTGGCGCGTATTATCGGCCGCCCTTCGGACGACCTGACCCGTCTGGCCCGTGAAATCATCGCGACCGATTTAAGCCCGGATTATCGCTGGCCCGGAAATGTGCGCGAATTGGCGCAATGTATCCGTCAAATCCTGTTGAACCGGACCTACCAAAGTATTCACCAGGGTGTTACTGATGACGCGTCATCCCTATCAGAAGAGAAAAAGATACGGTTGGATCTGGATGCACGCGGCCTTTTGCAGCAACACTGCCATCGGTTGTATCGCGAGTTCGGCACCTATGGAGAGGTTGCCCGGCGCACCCGCCTCGATCGCCGCACCGTTAAAAAGTACATCCTAAGCTGGGAAGATCGGCAATAGAAGATCTTGGTATAGTAAAAGTTCTCTGTAAAAGAATTGTGATAGCGTGAAGTGGGTTTAAAAAATTTCAATCGGGCTCAAGATCAATACGGCCGGAAGGTTCTTACCGGAGGAATACTGATCAGTATTTTGAGGATAAGAACCGAGTGCCTAACGCAGGTATTGTGCCCGAGGGGAGTTTTTAAACCCGCTTCTAGGCGGCGCAGATGCCGTATCTCGGCAACAGGTCATGAATAACAAAAAACCGGTGCGCCATGACCGCATCATGGAACAATTTCCAGTTACTGGCCAAAAACCGGGGTTTGTAGGTATGCACCCGCAGATCATGACTGATGCCCAACGCTTTTGCTTTCCAAGAGTTTTTACCTCGGGCGGCGTAAGTGACGGTTTCAGCACCAAAGCTGAACTGGCCCTGGCGAATGGCCATGAGCCACTGTTTATGGCGTTCTTCGCCAGACTCTATCCTTAGAGATTCAAAAAGTGATCGTATCCGGTCTCTGTCCGCAAGGAGCAAGTCGTTCGCCGCAGCATCCGGATCGCCAATGATAAAGCGTTGCATGGCCTGGTGCATTTGACGTGCTGCCGCCATGAACTCAGCAGTGTTGTCGCGCTGCACCAATTCACCCGCACCATTTTTATATTCCCATGATAGAAACGGCATGTCGGGAAATACGTTGGCGCGACCGTGCCCCAGGGGCGGAATAGCGTCATCGAGCAGGTCGCGAAGCAGATCTTTCAACGGGTTGTCAAAAACGCCGGATTGTTTTGTTTCCCGCGCATTCTCAACTTCGTTGACCGCGTGTAAAACGCCGGCAAAGCCCTGGTGGGCCCAGGTGTCGGCGTATACATGCATGGTGACGCCAAGACGGTGGAGGCCATACGGCTGGTGGCGGTGGGCGATCGTATCGGCGACCATCTTTCGGGCCACGTGGCTGTTCGGGCGGCAGATGATTTTTTTGATAAACTCACCGGTCGGATTGCGACCCGCGGGTTTTCCGCCGTTACCCGGCAGAAAATGAAAAGGCAGCCAGACCAGGTGGTTGGCCAGTTCCTGGGCATTGCGCGGGTCCAGCATTTTGTGGGCACTGGACGTACGGTGGTACAGGGCCTTGTTGTCGAAATAGACGGTGCCGGTACTGGTGGCATCATCCACATACTGGGCCGCATAGGCGACAATGTTGGCCTTCGGTTTGTCAAATCCGGCCAGCCGGGCGAGTACATAGGTTACGGCATGATGAAAATCAATCTGCACGGGTCCCTCCTGAAAAATAGGGGTAAATCTTAAGATTAATATTCAAGTGACATTATTTGGGGATATGAATAGATGTTTTTTTAAAAGTGAATTTTGACTCAAGATCAAGGCGGCTGTAAAGCTTAAACCGGAGGTGCCAGCGAAGCCAATGCCCATCGTGGTGAATACTTTTAGTATTTCGAGGATTTAATCTTTGCACCCAACGCAGATATTGAGTTAAAGGACGCTTTTAAAAAAGCATCTAATCGAGTCGTTTGAAAACGACCCGCCTGTTCCTGGCCCGCCCCTGCTCGGTTTCATTGTCGGCCACCGGCTGAGATTCGCCATAACCAATCGTTTCCAGGCGATTTTCCGCCACATGGTATTGATCCATCAGGTACTGCTTCAAAGCTCGGGCCCGCTTCTCGGAGAGATCCCGGTTATATGCTTCGCTGCCGACACTGTCTGTATGTCCGGCTATTTCAAAACGGTAGGGGCCTAAAATCTCGGAGGAAAGCGCCTTCCCGGCTTCGGCCATTTGCTTTTTTGAGAAATCATCGGCCACTTCGACGCTGCCGGATTTGAAGAAAATGTTGATCGCTATTTCCGGCGGCCTGGCTTCGGCGCTGATTCCCCGCAGGCGAAAGCGCGGCTTCTGACTGCCGCCTGCGGTATCGGGAAGGCTATCATCAGTCGTGGTGGTTTTGCTCAGGGTGTCAATAAAATCGTCGGCGGTTACAAGGCGGGCTTCATCCGCCTGAGCGGTTACAGCGAACAGGAAGACCGCCGCTATCATGATCAGAAGACGTATAAATGGCATGTTTCCTCCCTGGGGCAGCACACCCGTATGGCCGACAGATATAGCCGTTGTTACTTCTGCTCTGATAAAGGGGTGTTTCGGTGTGCTCCTTGTAAAAGTACCACCGCAGAGTGGAGGTTTTCAACCGAAATCTGATCTTACGAGCAGTTCGGGCATGCCAGGCGTTTGTCAGGTTCCCCTTTTCGTCGGCGAATCACATTGCCGCGACCGCCGCGGGCCCGTTTGGGAGGTGGTTTCTTTTCCGAATCATCCATCTCACGGTCCAGGAGCTTTTGCAAAAGCGCATCTATTTCTTCAATCTTTTTCTTATCCATGGGATCAACTTTGGGTACCTGCCGTATCGGCGGGGATCAACCCGGGGACGTGGTGGTAAGCTTGAAGTGTCTGAATTGTCGGTTAATTTTCTTGGTAGTAACGGTATCGACCGGTGATCCGGAAACGATCGCCGGCCCCTTGTATTGTATATCGGCCTGAGCGCTGGATAACTTTAGAAAATTATTGGGGTTGCCTCGTTGTCAGGATTAAGGGGATGTATTCCAAATGTCAATGGGCAAGCGGTAATGTTCGATGTTTTTTTTCAGCTTTATCCAATATTTCATGTCGCTTTCTTTTTCCATGATCAAGACGATGCCGGCCTTGCGACCGGTTTGCAGGGCATACTGCAGACTTTCACCAATCGATTCATACCACATATCCGCATAGTCGAACTCGATGACGTATTTCTTAGAAAGACAGTCATATTGATCAGACACGGCAACTTTACCAGAATCGAAATATTTGGCACACCAGCGTTCCTGGTACCAACGTTTTGGGTGCAGCCTTTCAGCAGTTGCAATCGTTGGTATCAAAATGAGTGTAAACATGAAGACGGCGATGATCTTGCGCATTTATTTACCTATTTTTATTGATATTTTTTAGGGGTTTTTGGACCCTGGGCCCCTCGAACCCTTGTACCTTCTTACTATATCGCGGGCATTTTATCCATAGCTGCCATGATGCGTTTTTGCCGCCAGCGAACATGCTCGCTCGGCATGACCGGTGACCAGCGTCGGGGGCTGGGCAGGATCGCCGCCAGCAGGGCAGCCTGTTCCCGGGTCAGGTTTTTAGCAGAGCGGTTAAAATAGCTGCGGGCGGCCGCCTCGGCCCCCAGGATATGTCGGCCCCAATCTACCGTATTCATATACACTTCGAATATTCTCTGCTTGTTCCACAAAATTTCTATTAAAACAGTATAGTAGGCCTCCAGTAACTTGCGGACGATACTCCGGCTGGGCAGCAGGAAAATGGTCCGGGCGGTTTGCATGGTAATGGTGCTGGCACCGCGGGTCCGGCTGGCTGAAGTCAGGTCCCTGAGGACAATTTTCATCTCGATAAAGTCGAAACCATGATGCTGCAAAAAACGCTGGTCTTCGGATGCGAGGACGGCTTTTTTCAGGTGGTTTGAGATATCGCTCAGGGAGACCCAATACCAGGTGGGCTTTTGCCAGGGTTCCCCCTTATATACCTGGACCACCCGGTCGTAGGTCGTGCCCAGGGTGAAGGGCGGATTTACAAAGCGCAGGGTCAACACCTGGAAAGTGGTAAAGAGGAATAGCGAGACGGCTACCAGCGCGATCAGACGCAGCAGACGCTTGATATTGCTCTGCTTTTTCTTTTTTCGCGGCACGCGAGCGAGTCCTTTGGGTTACCTGTTAGAAGCCATCTCAAAAAAGTCTTTTAGCCCAAACGCGGCGTTGGGCGCTCTGTTCAAGTCCTCGAAATACTCCAGTATTCCTCCGGGTTGAAACTCGCGGCCGCCTTGATTTTGAACTAAAATCCGTTTTTTGAGATAGCTTCTAATCATTGCGCGGTACACGAATCAACTGGGTGGCGGCCAGTGATATAAGACTCATTGCGGCCCCGGCAATAAACACGATCCGATAATCGATCATCCAAATTAGGCCACCGAGTGCCGGTAGAAATACAGCCGCAATATGGTTGATGGTGAAACTGACGGCCATGCTCGGGGCGATATCCCGGGGGTCTCCAATCTTCTGAAAATAGGTCCGGATGGCGATGGCGAAATTGAAAAAGATGTGATCGAGTATGTAAAGGGCGGCTCCAACCAGTTTCGAATCCGTGACCGCGTAGCCCACAAATATAAAAATCAGGCTGAAGTATTCCAGCGATAGGACTTTTCGTTCACCATAGCGAATGATGGCCCGGCCGATCATGGGGCTCAAGAAATAATTTACGGCATTGTTGATGACAAACAGAATGGTAATCTCCCGGACGGAATATCCGAATTTTTTTACCAGCAGGAACACGGCAAAGGCGATGAATATCTGACGACGGGCTCCGGACATAAAGGTAAGGAAATAGAAAAGCCAGTATTTTGACCGGAGGATCATTCTTTTACGCTGGGGCACCAGGTTTTTATCGGTAGGGTCTTGGAAAAATCCCCAGGCAGCCGCCGCCATAATCAGGCCGCCAATCAGCAGGTAGAGCTGCGTGTAGCTCAGCAGCGGTTCCAGCAGCCAGATACCCAGGCCAATGGCGATACTGGAAGCGGCCGCCACGCTGCGCTGTTTGCCGAACACCCACGGGGAGGTGCCCTTGTCAAAATATTGCAGGGTCAGGGACTGATTGGTGGTTTCGTAGTAATGAAAGCCGAAGCTCATGACCAAGGTGGTCATGGCCAGTCCCATATATGAGGGGAAGAAACCGGTCACGGCCAGGCCGAATCCCAGGCCCAGAATTGAGAGGGCGGAAAGTTTGTGTTCCCGGATTACGAGAATGGCATAGATGACCAATAGGGTCATAAAACCCGGGATTTCCCTGACAGACTGGATGACACCGATGTGATAGCCGTCCAGCCCGCCTACCTCGACGGCAAAATTGTTGAACAGGGTTCGCCAGGCCTGCAGGCCCACCGTGGCGCAGGCGGTGAATACCATCAGGTAGAGGTACATCGGGTTTTTCATCGCAGTTCGCATAGGCTTTGCGAAATAGTATAGGTCCGGGATTATTACAATGTAAATCTATCCGATCGTCCTAATACTAAAATATATCAAAGTCTCACGCCTGGTCCAATAATGAGTTTAATCGAAATCGCTATCGGGATCGGTATCGAATAATGGAACCCTGCAACGTATCGTATGCGATCCCGATTCCGATAGCGGTCACGATTGTGTATAAATAAACTAGAAACAGGCAGACAGCCGTGCTGGCAACATAAACCTAGCAGCAAGGCGTAAATTGCCAATAGGAAAAACGGAAAGTGTCACTTGACACTTTAAATTATTGGTGGTTCTATGGCCCTGCCATGCCAACACCTGCCCAAAAAGAACGACCGAAGACCGCCAATGGGACGCCCTTTTACAAAATGAAAGACCTCGCGGCCGCCACCGGTATACCTAAGTCAACTATTTTGCTTTATGTAAACAAGGGGTTATTGCCACAACCCGTTCGCCCGGTCTCGAACGTAGCCTACTACCATCCCGACTGTGTGGAACGCATTGCCTTTATCCGGCGCATTCAGTCCAGTCACCGTCTGCCCCTGGCGGCCATAAAGGGTTTGCTGAAAGAAATGGACAGGGGCAAGGATATCAACACCCTTTTGGACCTACAGACCTTGTTGTTCGCCACTGAGGGCGACCAGCGGCTGGATGCGGCGGGTCTCGAAGAGGCCGCCGGCCTCTCGGTCAGCCAGGCGGACGCCCTGGTGGCCGCGCGGCTGCTGATTCCGCTCGAGGATGGCCGCTTCGACCCCGAAGATGTGGCTGTTGCCAAACTGCTGAAAACAGGACTGCAGCTGGGGATCAAGATTGAAGAACTTAGTTTTTATCCCCGCCTGGCCGACCAGATTGTCGAAAACGAGCTTGATTTGCGGCGCAGGCGTACCCGCTGCCTGACCTTCGAAGAGGACGCCGCTCTGACCCTGGAAATGACTCACGTGGCACGCGGGCTGCGGACCTATATCATTGACCGGGTGATGCAGCGACGGCTGATAAAACGCCGTCTTAAAAACGACTTTTGACCCAATCTCGGCGTTGGCCGCTCGGAATAAATCCTCGAAATACCGGGTGTATTTACCACGATCGGCATTGGCTTTGCTGGCACCTCCGGTTTATTTTTCACGGCTGCCTTGACCTTGAGCCAAAAATCGTTCTTAAGACAGCTTTTCGTTTTAAAGGACTAAAAATAAGGAGAAATCATGAGAGACCCGCTGTTTGACCCCATAAAGATCAACCAGGTGGAAATAAAAAACCGGATATACCTGCCGGCCATGCATCTGGGCATGTGTGTAGATTTTGAAGTGACCGACCAGGTCGTCGAATTTTATGCCCGCCGGGCCAGAGGCGGGGCTGGAATGATCTGTGTGGGCTTTGCCACCGTAGACGAGATGGCGGGCAACAGCCTCAATATTGGTGCGCACAAGGACGACTATATCCCGGGTCTGACTAGATTGGCCGCCGGCATCAAGAAGAATGGTGCCCTGGCTTGCATACAGTTAAACCATGCCGGTCGCTATAATTTTTCCTTTTTCCTGGAAGGCAAACAGCCGGTGGCCCCTTCACCGATCGCATCCAATTTTACCCGGGAAACGCCCCGGGAACTGACCGTTGCGGATATCCAGTCCATTGTCGCCCACTACGCGGCCGCGGCGGTCCGCGTGAAAAGCGCCGGTTTTGACGCGATCGACATTCTGGCCGGGACCGGCTATCTGATCAGCCAGTTTTTTTCACCCCTCACCAACGAGCGCAAAGACGAGTACGGTGGCAGCCTGGAAAACCGTATGCGTTTCGGTTTGGAAGTCATGCAGGCGATCCGCGAATCGGTTGGACCTGATTTTCCCCTGATCATGAGAATGAACGGCAATGATTTTATGCCGGGCGGGCAGGGGCGGGCTGAATTGCAGGAAGTGGCCGCGGCCTTTGTGGAAAGAGGCTCTGTTGATGCCTTCTGCATCAATGTCGGCTGGCATGAAGCCCGGGTTCCCCAGATTGTCACCAGTGTGCCCCGGGGGGTGTTCGCCTATATGTCCCGGGGCATCAAGGAGAAGGTCTCCGTGCCGGTGATTGCCAGCCATCGCATAAATGATCCTGATGTGGCCCGGGAGCTGATCGCTGATGACCTGTGCGATATGGTCGCCATGGGGCGCAGCCTCATTGCCGACCCGGATCTGCCCGTTAAAGCCCAGGCCGGGCGCGAGCGGGAGATCGTGCATTGCATCGCCTGCGCCCAGGGCTGTTTTGATAATCTGTTCAAGCTCAAACACGTGGAATGTATGTGTAACCCCGAAGCAGGGTACGAAACCCAGGGCATGTGCCGGGCCGCTGAGAAGCCCGGCCATATTCTCGTCGTCGGGGGTGGTGCCGCCGGCATGAGCGCTGCTTTGGCCGCCAATCGCCGGGGCCACAAAGTGACCCTTTGCGAGGCCGGGGACCGGCTTGGTGGCCAGCTCTACCTGGCGGCCGCTCCTCCAGGCCGGGCGGAGTTTTCCCAGTTGGCCCGGGATTTAGCCATTCAGATGAGTATTACGGATATCGATGTCCGCCTTGAATGTAAGGTGGATGAAAGTCTGATTGAACAGATAAAACCCGATGCGGTGATACTGGCCACCGGGGCCAAACCGTTGATACCCCCGATCCCCGGTATTGAGCTGGCCCACGTCGTCCAGGCCTGGGACGTGCTCAATAACAACGTGTATACCGGCCACCGGGTGGTGATCATCGGCGGCGGAGCCGTGGGGGTTGAAGTCGCCTTGTTCCTGGCCGAAAAAGGCATCCTTTCGGCTGACGCGGTGAAGTTTCTGCTGGTCAACCAGGCCGAAGACCCGGAAAGCATCTTCAAACTGGCCACCCGTGGTACCCGTGATATCGTGATGTTGGAGATGATCGAAAAGATCGGCAAAGATATCGGCAAATCCACCCGCTGGGGCATGCTCCAGGAATTGAAGCGGGTCGGCGTAAGATCCAGCATCGAAACCAAGGCCCTCGAAATTACCGCCGAGGGTGTCAAGGTCACCTCTGAGCAAGGCGAAGAGGTGCTGCCGGCCGACACAGTCGTCCTGGCGGCCGGCTCCGTTTCCTACAACCCCCTGGAGGAAGCCCTGGCCAAAGCGGGTATTGTCTGCAAAGTCGTGGGGGATGCCGGTCAGGTCGGCCTGGCCTTCGATGCGGTGCATCAGGGGTTTCGAGTGGGTTGCGAAGTATGACCGCCGGTCAACACTATAAGCTTTTCAAAAAGGTCTTTTGACCCAATCTCGGCGTTGGGCGTATAATTTAAATCCTCGAAATACGGGGGTATTCTTCCGGTTCAAATATTACGTCCGCCTTGAGCTTGAAACAAAATCCGTTTTTTGAGATAGCTTTTTATCTTTTCAATTAATTGAAAAGGCCCGACCAATTCGGTCGGGCCTTTTAGGTTTACAGGAGAGGGAAATTAACTTCCTAAAAGAACTTTAGGCAGCCAGGTCACCGCCTCGGGCCAGATGCAGATCGCCAGCAGGCCCAGCAGCTGGATGATTACGAAAGGCACAATACCTTTGTAGATATCCATGGTTTGGACCCGGGGTGGACAGACCCCCTTGAGATAAAAAAGAGAGAACCCGAAAGGGGGTGTCAAAAAGGATGTCTGCAGGTTGACGGCGATGAGGACCGCCAGCCACAGGGGGTCGACGCCCATGGCCACCATGATCGGAGCCAGGACCGGGACATGGATGAATGTGATCTCGATGAAGTCGAGAAAAAAGCCGGCGATGAAGATAATCATCATCACGATGAACAGGATGCCCCATTTCCCAAAGGGCAGCGCATGGATCAGGTTCCGAACCAATGTGTCTCCGTCCAAACCGCGGAACACGAGCCCCAGGGTGGTGGCCCCGACGAGAATGATGAAGACCATGCAGGTGAGGTTGGTAGTCGTTTTCATGACTTCCTGCACGATTTTCAGACTGAATTTGCCATGGATGACCGTCAGTATGGTGGCCCCGACCGCGCCTACCGAGGCAGCTTCCGTAGGCGATGCGATGCCTGCGAAAATTGAACCCAGCACGCAGATCATCAGGGTGAGCGGTGGGACCAGGGCCTTGGAAACCCGGGCGATGAGTTCCTTGCGCGAGATTAAATCCAACTCTTCCTTGGGTATGGGCGGAGCCCACTGGGGCTTGACCTGGGCGATAATTAGAATATAGAGCATGTACAGGCCGACCAGGATCAGGCCGGGAATGACCGCTCCCACAAACAAGTCGCCTACCGAGATATTCATGATATCCCCGAGCAGCACCAGCACGATGCTGGGCGGGATGATTTGCCCCAGGGTACCTGAGGCTGCCACCGTGCCGGTGGTCAGGGACTTATTGTAGTTTCGTTTCAGCATGGTTGGGACGGAAAGCAGGCCCATGGTGACCACGGTTGCGCCTACGATGCCGGTCGAAGCGCCCATGAGGGCTCCCACGAACACAACCGATATGGCCAGACCGCCCTTGATTTTGGCAAACACCAGGCTCATGGTTTCCAGCAGCTCTTCGGCCAGGCCCGACTTTTCCAGCATCACCCCCATGTAGATGAACAGGGGCACCGCCATGAGTGTAAAATTGGTCATGGTGCCCCAGATTCTCAGGGGCAGCAGGCCGAAAAATTCCGGACCAAAATTGAAATACCCGAAAAACATCGCCACCCCGCCGATGGTGAATGCAACCGGGTAGCCCAGCAGCAGCAGGGCAAAAACGAAGGAGAACATGATCAGCGGCATGTATTCGTGGATCAGTTCCATCTATTCGGGCCCTCCTTCGTCGATTCCCACGGCCACCAGGAAATTTTTAAACATTTCCGAGGTTCCCTGCAGAATCAGGAGGACAAACCCTATGGGGATCATGGCCTTGAGGACATACCGGCCCGGAAGACCACCGGGATCCGGAGACACCTCCCTGACCGCCCACGAGTTGGCAATGAAATTCTGGGTGGAATAAATGACGATTAAGGCGAAGGGGATAAGAAAAAAGATGGAGCCCAGAAAGTCGATCCAGGCCTTGGTTCTGGCACTCAATCGGGTAAAAATAATGTCAACGCGGACATGGGCGCCATTTTTAAGCGCGTAGGCGGCCCCAATCAGGAAGACCACCGCAAACAGGTGCCATTCAAACTCCTGGATGGCGACATTGCCCTTTTTAAAGGCATAGCGCATGACGGTATCGTAGAAGACGACCAGGACCATCAGGGTGGTCAGCCAGGACACAAAGATACCGATGTATTCGTTGAGCCCGTCGATTAATTTGATGTATAACCTCAATATTTTCATTTAGTTGTTCTCCAGAGTCTATTTGCGGAATAGTAGCTGGTTTTCTTAGCGTTAACTGCACCAAAGGCAAGTCCAATTCTCGCGCCTGTTTTCAGGTTGACATCCCATAGTGAAATGTAATAAAAATTTCGACCAGTTCGGCTTAATTTGCTGCGTTCCGCCTGTATCCATCAATATCGCTATGACCCATCGCCTGAAGGGGCAGCAAGGGCCGAAGCGGACGAGTCTTGTTCAGAGAATGATGGCCCTACAGCAGGAAACGTGTGCGCGTAAGCCGCACCGACTGATGATTTTCGTTTATCAGAGATGGATTCTAATTACAATTCAACAGGAGGAGGATTCATGAAAAGACGCGAGTTTATCAAAAAGGTTGGGGTCGGCGCTGCCGCAGTGGGCGCGGGAGCTGCAGCAACGGCCGGTTTGACGGGCTGCGGTAAGCAGGACGACAGTGCAGAAGTAGCCAAGCTGAAAAAAGAAATCGCTGCTCTGAAAGGCAAAGCTCCTGCTGTAATGAAAGAGAAGACCTACAAGTGGAAAATGGTCACCACCTGGCCGCCGCACTTCCCCATGCTGGGTGAAGGCGCCGACAACCTGGCCAAATGGGCGAATGAAATGAGCAACGGCCGCCTGGAAATTACCGTTTACGGTGGTGGTGAGCTGATTCCGCCCCTGGGCGTTTTTGACGCCGTCAGTCAGGGCACGGTGGAAATGGGCCACGGCGCGGCGTATTACTGGGCGGGGAAAGCCCCGGCCACCCAGTTTTTCGCAGCGGTTCCCTTCGGCTTCAATGCCCAGTCCATGAACGCCTGGATCTACTCCGGCGGTGGTATGGAGCTCTGGGAGGAAGTGTATGCGCCCTTCGGCCTCAAACCCCTGCTGGCCGGCAATACCGGTGTGCAGATGGGCGGCTGGTTCAACAAAGAGATTAAAACCATCAATGACCTCAAGGGTCTCAAAATGAGAATTCCGGGCCTGGGCGGCAAGGTCCTGGCCAAGGCCGGCGGCAATGCTATCCTGGTGGCCGGCGGTGAGATCTACACCAACCTGGATCGCGGTGTCATCGACGCCACCGAATGGGTCGGCCCCTTCCATGACTTGAAGATGGGTTTTTACAAGGCCGCCAAGTACTACTACTATCCGGGATGGCATGAACCTGGAACAGCCCTGGAAGCCATGGTCAATAAAAAGGCCTGGGACACGCTGCCGGCCGACCTGCAGGCCATTATCGAGGCTGCAGCCTACCGGTCCAACATGTGGATGCTCTCAGAGTTCGAAGCCAAGAACAACGATGCCCTGCAGACCCTGGTCAACGAGCATAAAGTGCAGCTGCGCCAGTTCCCCGAACCGGTCCTGAAGGCCCTTAAGAAAATGGCCAAAGAGGTTCTCGATGAAGTGGCTGCCAGTGATCCCATGAGCAAGAAAGTGTATGAATCGTTCCTCAAGTTCCAGTCTAATGTTTCTTCCTGGAACGCAATTACCGAGGAACCGTATCAAACGTTTAAGAAGCTGTAATTAAAGCCGTTACCGGCATGATAAAAAGAGCAGGGGGACACCCCCTGCTCTTTTTTTAGGGTTCAAGGGTCCCGGGTTTCGAGGGGTCAAGTGAAATGCGGGCAAGGCTTCCCTGTTAATCGGCGGCACCCCTGTTACGGGAATCTTATAAAAAAGATATCAATCACGTGTTTGCGCCAGCCACGCTGTGGCATCAAACGGCCGGCCGTGGGCTGGATAAAAATATCGGGCGCCCTCCTTGATGAGGTTTTCCATACTTGCCGTCATTGCACGCGCACTATAGCCGAATGGTGACGTGTAGCGCTGCCCACCCAGTATTGGCATATTCACGGCAATATCTCCGACAAAAGCATTTCCCACGGATGTCAATACGGAAAGAGAGCCTATCGTATGCCCGGGCGTAGGAATGATTCGTGCGTTAAAACCATGTTTTTCCAGAGAGATAGGTGTGGATACCAATACATCGGGAACTGCCGGTTCAAAGGCACAGAACCGGGATGTCATCTTCTCCAAACGACCAGTCATCCATTTTACCAGCCTTGCCGGGAATAGCGTGCCGGGCGGAATGACCACCCGGCCGGAGGAGAGCAGGGCGGCTTCCGAGGAATGCACGGCCACCTTACAGCCGCAACAATTTTTCACAGCCTGCAGGGTGCCGACGTGATCAAAGTGGACGTGGGTGATGACCGCCAGCCGGATTTGGTGGGGCGGGACACCGATCTTCGCAAGACACCTGAAAAACCAGTTGCCCCAGACCCGGTGCCCACCGTCGATCAACAAGAATCCGTCCCTTCCCGGAATCAGGTACGTGCGGGTATTTCCGAGCAGTATTGTGTGAATCCTTTCAGCCGTCATGGCGCTGATATTACCTGATTTTCAGGATATTTCAAGCAGGGTTGACAAATAAGAAATCGCACTAATTTTATACTCAAAATAATTGCACAAACCCTAATTCATAGCGGTAGGAGAAGAGACGAAAATGACCCCCCAAAAAGAGACCCACGCGTTCAAAACCGAAGTGCAGCAGCTTCTGAAGCTGATTGTCAACTCCTTGTATTCCAATCAGGAAATTTTTCTAAGGGAATTGATCTCCAATGCATCCGATGCCATTGATCGCCTGAAATTCAAAACCCAAACCGAACCCGATATTCTTGGGGATGATACCGATTTCCGGATCAAGCTTACCCCGGACGGTATTAAACAAACATTTGAAATTGAAGACAATGGTATCGGTATGACCTACGAGGAGGTCATGGAAAACATTGGGACCATCGCCCAGAGTGGAACTGCGGCCTTCATGGAAGCCCTGGAAAATACCAATAGCGATACCCTGGCACCGGAACTGATCGGCCAATTCGGGGTCGGTTTTTACAGCGCGTTTATCGTGGCCGATAAAATTACCATTCTGACCAAAGCCGCGGGAGACGACAAAGCCGTCCGTTGGGAATCTTTCGGGGATGGCACGTATACCATTGAGGAAGCCGACAAAGAGACCCGCGGAACCACCATCACCCTGGAATTGAAAAAGCGCGCGGATGACGAGCCCGATTTTACCGACGAATGGGTGATCCGTAACATCGTGAAACAGCATTCTGATTTTGTGAGCTATCCGATCGTTATGGATGTGGAACGCGACGAGCCCATTCCGGAAGGTGAGCAGTTGAAGGACAAGGACGGCAAAACCGTCGGCGAGACCACCCGGAAGGTCATCAAGGAAGAGACCCTTAATTCCATGAAAGCTATTTGGACCCGCGGTCAGGATGAGGTGTCCGAGAAGGAACACGAGGAGTTTTACCGGCACATCAGCCACGACTGGAACCCGCCCCTGACCCAGCTGCACAAGAAGTTCGAGGGTACCACCGAATATACCGCCCTGCTGTACATTCCGTCCAAGGCGCCCTTTGACCTGTTCAACCCCGAAGCCAAGCACGGCATTCACCTTTACTGTAAACGGGTCTTCATTATGGACGACTGTGAAGACCTTATGCCCGAATACCTGCGGTTTGTGAAAGGCGTCGTGGATGCCCCGGACCTGAATCTAAATGTGAGCCGCGAGATCCTCCAACAGGACCGCCTGGTGAAGAACATCCGCCGCAACCTGGTGAAAAAGCTTTTTGAACTTTTCAAAAACCTGGAAAAAGAGGAATATGAAAAATTTTACGAGGAATTCGGTGCTGTTTTAAAAATCGGCATTCATACCGATTTTGAAAACAAGGACAAACTTGCCGAGTTGACCCGTTTTAAAACAACCAAGTCCGACGGCAAGTGGGTCTCCTTGAAAGAATATGTGGAGAACATGCAGCCGGATCAAAAGGACATTTATTTTATTACCGGCGACAACATGGCGGCCCTGCTCAATAGCCCGCTGTTGGAACAACTTAAAGCCAAGGACTACGAGGTGTTGCTCATGTCCGATCCGGTGGATGAGTGGGTGGCCCAGTCCCTGACCGAGTATGACGGAAAGTCCCTCAAAAGTGCCGAAAAAGGAGATTTGGGACTGGACGAGGTCGATGAGGGCAAGAAAGATAAGTATGATGGTCTTTTCAAACAGATCAGGGTAATCCTGGAAGAAAAGATCAAGGAGGTTAAACCCTCCACCCGCCTGACGGATTCGGTCGCCTGTCTTTCCGGAGAAGACCACGACATGAGCGCCTACATGGAAAAGATCCTTAAGGCGTCCGGGCAGCAGACGCCGGATACGAAACGGGTGCTTGAGCTGAACATGGATCATCCGGTGATGGACAAGATCAACGGGATATTCGAAAAGGACGCAGCCGATCCGGTGCTCAAGGACTACGCGGGCCTGCTGTTTGATCTGGCCACCATCAGCGAAGGCGGCAAGATCGAGGACCCGGGTAATTTTACCAAACGGGTAGGAGCGCTGATGGCGGATGCCATCGCCTAAAAGTTATCTTAAAAAAGTCTTTTGGCCAAATCTCTGCATTGGACGCATGGGTCAACTCCTCGTAATACTAATAGTATTCCTGCGGGTTAACCCAAGCGTCCGCCTTGACCTTGAGCCATAATCCAAATTTTAAGAAAGCTTTTATCCTTTACGAAACGATTAGAAAGGCGGTATCCGTTAACGCGGAGTCCGCTTTTTTTATACTTTTGGACTGTTCGGACCCTTCAATCCAATTCCACTCGATCCACCGAAAATATAAACCGTTTTTCCATGGAATGTCCGCATGCCCCTCCACTTGTCTGAGATTCTGGACGATTCCGCTGCCGTGTCCGTTTGCACATTATGGGTTGCCAAAAAAAGGAAAGCTGAACATAGTGAATGCAGCATACCAGACCCGACAGCGGGGACCAAACCTTAAACGTTAGGGGGGATACATGACCGCGGCTAAAGTAAACCTCGAACACCAGGATCACATCGCGATTGTAACCCTGGATCGACCGGATCGCCAAAACACCATGAATGCAGCTATGTGGAATGCTTTGGATGAAACGGTCATTTCTCTTGAACAGAACCTCCCCTATGTTGTGGTCATTACCGGCGCCGGGGATGCCGCTTTTTGCGCCGGCATGGATGTAAATCCGGACAATCCCCAGATCGAAACGGTCATGGAGGGCGTTTTCAACCATGCAAGGCAGCCGGTCGAAAACTTAATCTCCCGCTTGCGCAGCGTTGTCGACCGCTTGATTGCGCTTCCGGTACCGATCATCGCCGCCGTAAACGGGAACGCCTATGGCGGCGGTGCTGAGTTGGCCGTGCGCTGTGACCTGCGGGTCATGGATCCCAATGCGAAAATCAGTTTTTCCGAAGTGCGCCTGGGTTTGATGCCTGATTGGGGGGGCGGGGTGGCTTTGACGCGCCTGGTCGGTCCTGGTTTGGCCGGAGAGTTGATCTTGACGGGCCGCAGTGTGGGGGCCGAACGTGCACTGCAGGTCGGGCTCGTTAATCGGATCAGTTCACCCGGAAATGCCCGTGCGGAAGCCCTGTTGATGGCCCGCGGTATTGCTGCCAACGGGCCGCTGGCTGTTCGCAGCGCCCTGGAGATCATTCGTAAAACACCCGATTTGTCCTATGCCCAGGCCCTGGATCTCGAATATGAAAACGCGGTGGATCTGATCACCGCCGGGGAATGCGTGCATGGCATCACGGCTTTCATGTCCCGGAAAAAACCGGAGTTTCCAGAACCTTGACGCTAAAAACCTTATTCATCATACTTGCCCTGGCTTACCTGGCCTTTCCGCGGGACCTGCTCCCGGACTGGCTGATTGGGTTCGGCTGGATAGACGATATCGTCGTACTCTATCTGCTCTGGCGATTTTTTCTAAGGGGCGCCGTTGCCAGGCAGGCCGGCGGGGCGGGTCAATACCGCAACCGCGGCGATTCGGAAAACCACACCGGCCAGGTGCAACCGAAAAATCCTTACGATATCCTGGAGATCGAACCGGGCGCCTCAAAGGAGCAAATTCACAAAGCCTATCGAACCCTCGCGAACAAATACCACCCGGACAAAATTGCCCACCTGGGAGCGGAATTTCAGGCGCTGGCTGAAGAAAAATTCAAAGAAATTCAGGCGGCTTATGATTATCTGACCAAAAACGGGCGACCCTGATCTTAATTTTTCAAAACGGTTTTTTAAACAGGCCCCTGATTCATGATGCCCCAGGGCTCCGATTATTAAACAGTAGCAATAAGGATCCCCGATTCAGTGGGGCCTTGGAACGGCAGCCGTTCGATATCGCGGGCACCGGCCTTGTTCAGCATTGCTTCCAGCTGCACCTGGGAATAAGACTGCCCCGACTCGGTTCCCTGCAGCATGTTGAGTGCAAACAGGGCCGGGAAAAGGGGACCATCCATGCTATTATCCAAAATGAATTCGTGGATCATGATCAGTCCGCCGGGCTCCAGTACGGAAACGGTTTTGTAGATGATTTCCTGGCATTCCGCGGGAGATTCCTGGTGCAGGATGTGTGACAACCAGGCCGCATCATACCGGTCCGGTATGTCATCGGTCAGATAACTGCCCGGTTCAAAGGTTATGCGGTCGGCAAGGTTGAATCGCGCCACCGTATCTTCCGCAAAGGGCCGGGTGGTGGGCAGGTCGAATATGGCCGCCGAAAGCTGCGGGTTGGCCAGGCAGAAATGGATGGCGTAGGTGCCGGGTCCGCCGCCTAGATCCAGAAGTTTCGTTTTACCCCCCAAATCGATATCGTTGGCCACGGTCGGGGCAATCCCCATGGCAATGTTGAACATGCCCATGAGGAAGCTCTCCCGCCGATCCTCATCGCCGGATGTAGAATCTTTGGTTACCGGCCGTCCGGTTTTAACAGCCACGTCCAGTTGTGCCCAGGACTGGACCAGGTAATGGTGATGCATGATCATATAGCCGATGTAACGCTCTGAATCTTTTGATAAAAACGTGCTTGCTGCCGGCGTGTTGGAAAAGTGGTCACCCTCTTTATCGAGTAGTCCCATGGCAACCAGGGCGTTGAGAAGCATGGCCACCGCCCGGGTATCTCCTTTAATTGCCGCCGCAACTTCACCGGCCGTACGCTGATGCGTGCCCAATACAGTAAAAACCGCAAGCTTTACCCCCGCATGCAGGGTGCAGGTTTTCCAGTAATACCCGGAGATTTCAAAAAGATCACCGGGATTCAAAGGAGCTGTATCCATGACTGTTTCCTCCGATTGATTTCCGCTATTTGAGATTGGTTCTATAGCGCGGGCGCATGATGACGGGCCTACTCGGAATCAACCGATTCATCGCTGTCGGCCTCTTCCGGCTGGGATTCCTCAACTTGCAGGCTGCTCCAAGGGCTGATTTTGATCCAGTCTCTACGGCGGTCATTCTCTTGGTCGCGGCGTTCACCTTTGGCATTGGTGCGCCGTTCTACTCCGCCTTCAAGAAAGTAGTCGATATTATAGGCTTTGCGGCGGTCTTGGCCGGACCTGCGATCAAAAAAGGCACGCTTTTTTTTAGGCTTTTTGTTGTCCATTTTCCAGGACCTCCGGCAGGTTCAAAGATTGACCTTGGCGGTAGAGATATACCCACATAATGAGCAATTGCTGAATTATTGTCAAGTTAGAGCGCAAATAAGCTGAGAGTCGGGACATAGGTGACAACGGCCAGCAACAGCAGCAGCAGGATCAACCAGGGAATCGAGGCCCGGTAGAGCATGGTGACCGGTTTTTCGAATTTCAGGCTGGCGATAAACAGGTTGATTCCCACCGGGGGGGTCGAATAACCGATTTCCAGATTGACAAGGAAGATGATGCACAGATGGATGGGATCGATGCCATAGGTCAAGGCAACCGGGACCATGATGGGTACCACGATGACAATGGCCGAGAAGATGTCCATCATACAGCCGACCACCAGCAAAAAGAGATTCAAGCCCGCCAGGAACACATAGCGGTTTTGGGTGAGCGAGGTCAGGAATTCCAGAATCTTTTCCGGGATCTGTTCATCGACCAGGTACCCTGTAAGGCCGAGAGCGGCGCCGAGGATGATGATGGCCCCGGACAACATGGTGCTTTCGATGACGACTTTGGGCAATTGGCGGAAAAACGATACCTCCTTGAGGATAAAACATTCCACGATCAATACGTACAGAAGCACCAGGGCGGAGACTTCCGCGATGGTCACAAATCCGCCGTATACCCCGCCGAGAATGATGATTAAAATCGGCCAGTCCCACAGGCCTTCCCGGAAAGCCTGCTTCACCCGGGGGAAGGAAACCGGTGCGCGCGGGTTGGCAATCCCCTGGGGTTTCCGCCACTCGTGCCAGACGATGTACAGCGCCAGGACCAGGATGATGAACAGGCCGGGGACCAGCGCAGCCTTGAAAATCAGGCCGATGTCGACCTGGGCCACCACACCGTAGAGGATGATGGGCAGGCTGGGGGGAAAGAGCAGGCCGCGGCTGCCCGAAGTGGTCAGCAGGCCGAGAGAAAGTTTTTCACCGTAGCCTTTTTCAAGCAAAATCGGATACAAAATGCCGCCCAGGGCCACGATGGTCACCCCGCTGGCACCGGTCAGGGCCGTAAAAAGGGCACACGAACACAGGGCCGAGATCGCCAGCCCCCCGGGCAGCCAGCCGGCAATGGCCTGGATGAAATTCATGATGCGGCGCGGCGCGTTGGTTTCGGTCAACAGGCACCCGGTAAAGGTAAATAGCGGCAGGGCCACCAGGACCGGCATGGACGCCAGCCGGTTTATCTCGATGATGACGGTCTGCAGCGCCATAAAATCGAGGTCGATGGCATACAGGCAGACCATCGAGATCCCGATAATCACCGTGAACAGGGGGGCTTCCAGGAGGGCGAAAAATAGCACGCCGCCGAGGGCCAGGGGAGGGTAGCTGTTCATGGTGCCGGATCCCCGGCGGCGGGTTCCGATCCAGGGTGAAGCGCCTCGGCCTCGCTTGGTATGACCGCCAGGACCTGTGTAAAGAACCTGAAAAAGGCGATGGTGAAAAATGCCGGGAACACGACGGCCAGCCAGCCCCGGGCACCGAAGATAGCCACTTCATTGGTCACGAATTCCAGGGCGCCGTACCCCAAAACCGCCATGATCGCCATGCCGAAAAGGCCGCAGACCCGACCGGCCAGAATCGCCAGGTGGGGAGGACAAAACCGCAGCACCAGTTCAATCCGGATGTGGCGGTTTGCCCGCAGGGCCAGGGTGGATCCAATCAGGGCCAGCCAAAGGACCAGCGCAGGCCCGATTTCAAGCAGGTATTGAAAGGACACCTGGAACAGGTTCCGGGCCACGATATTGACGGCAATGGATGCCACCAGGGCGAAGAACAGGGTTACGGCAAGGGCTTTTTCGGCCATGGCCAGCCCGTGGTCGATTTTGCGCAGGAAGCGTATCATGGGTTCTTTGCCCGGAAATCCTTCAAGATAGCGTTGATCTGATCGAACAGCGCCTGAGAATAGAGGGACGGGATGTTCTTGGCGTAGGTTTTCCGTGCGTTTTCCTGGAGGAGCGCAATCTGGTCTTCGGTGGGGGTATCCACCTGAATACCTGCATTGGTCAACTCGACCAGGGCCGCCTTGTTTTCCTGACGGGTGAGGTCCACCAGTTTGGCGCAGTATTTCAAGGAAATGTCTCTAAGTAGTGCTTGATTTTCTTCGGAAAGCCGCTGAAACTTACGCTTGCTGATCAGCAGGGCGCCTGTGGAATTGACCATGGGGTAGTCCAGGATATGCTCAACCCGGGTCGTCCACTGGAAAGCCACTGCGGCCAGTGGCGGAGAATAAAAACTGTCGATCATGCCGGTTTCCAAGCCGGTATTGACATCGGCCAGATGGAGCGGGTAGGTGCGGATCCCAAAGGTTTTCAGAAAGGTTTCGGCGACCGGATCGCCCTTCCAGGCCCACATTTTAACTGATTTTAGGGCTTGCGGCCCCTTCAGGGACTTTTTGGAATAAAAGTAAACGAAGCCGGCTTCGGCGAACCCGAGCAAAACATACCCTTTCTTTTCGAACGCCGCGGCAAACTGATCGAAAAGCTTGGCTTTGACGTGATCGATCTCAGCATAGTTTTTGAAGAGCAGGGGGGCTTCCAGAATCCTGATCTGCGGCAGGATGATTCCCATACCGACCCCCGAAAACCCGGAAGCGTGAATCCGGTTGGCCCGCATCTGGCGCAGGACATCGGATTCGTCACCCTTGACACCGCCCGGGTATATTTTGAGCTTCACTTCTTTCTTGGTTTTCTTTTTTAATTCGGCCGCCATTTCCCGAATCGTGTTGGTCCAGGTGCTGCCGTCCGGCGTTACCAGGGCAACCTTGATCGTGGTTGCCCGGGCCAGGGCGGTGGTTGACCAGGCCATGGTCAGGGTGATGATTACCAGAATTAAACTAAATCTTTTCAGGTTTTTCATTGCGCTTCCTTGATCTGCAGACTCTGAGATAGTTTCTAATCAAAAAATTCGTCTACTGCTTCCAGATAAGCAGTTGCCCGGGCAGCCGCGACGGTGTTCAGCATACGCAGTTCGGGTACCTTGTCTTTGGATGCCACCACCTGTTCCAGGGTTTCAAGAAAAGCCTCCCGTTCGCCCGCCTGGTATAAGCAAAACCGGGCGTAGTAAAGGTCAGCCAGGAACAATTTGTGGCCGGTAATGGCTCGGGCAGCCTGGTAGTGTTTTTTCGCCTTGTCCTGGTTGCCGCCCATCATGGGTGAGCGGCTGCCGTGCCAGACCATGAAAAACAGATGGGCCCCGCCATGATAGTATGTCGGGTCCAGTTCAATGACCCGCTGCATGGCCTTTACCGCCAGGTGCGCCTGGGCCAGCGCCCGGACGGAGTTTTTATTGAGGTTGACATGCGCACCCAGGTTGAACCCATACCAGAACAGGGCCGGTACGTCCGCCGCTTGAAGGCCCGTGATGCTCTGCGCGGCCAAATCTTTATCCTTCAGTCTGTCGCTGATACCTGGATATTTGAGCTCCAGGGCTCTCAGTGCGTAGGCGGCGCCTTTCTGATAATAACGGTCCGCCCTTGCCCGCAGAACAGTTGGATCCAGCCCGGTCTCTTCTTCATCTTCCGCCAGGCCCGCCACTTCCATTTCGGTTTCCGGGAAAGCAAATGCATAACTTCCGTAGAGCCGGGCCAGCAGGACGTGCATGTTGTAATTGTCCGGTTGATTCACCAGCAGGGCTTCGAGCAGCTTGATATTGCCTGGAAATGCGGTTTTGAGCATCGCCATGTCGTCATCGGCTTCAAATGCGGCCATACCGGTATCCACCATGGCTGCAATCTGACCCACGGCCACATGTTTGGCCGAACAGCCGCTGACCATGCAAATTAGGCTCACAAACAGGAAACCGGTTGCTATACTTTTCAGTTGTCCGCGGATGCCTGACATGAATGTTTCCCCATTTGCTATTAGAGGCAATCTAAAAAAGGTCTTTTGGTTCAATCTCGGCGTTGGGCGTTTGGTTCAAATCCTCGTAATACTTTTGAGTATTTACCACGATAGGCAATGGCTGCGCCGGCACCTCCGATGCGACCTGCGATCGAGGAATACAACAGCGGGAAGTCCCGCAAAGCGGGGGAACCTCACGGTAGCCTTGACCTTGAACCAAGATCCTATTTTTGAGATAGCCTCTGGTGTTATTTATATAACAAGATCAAAGACTAACAAAAAGCCGGCATGTTGATCAACTCATATTTTAATACCCCGGCCAGATAGAATCAAAATCGGGGCAAAGTTTGACTACTCAACGTTCGTGTGAAATATTTAAAAGAGTCAAAAGGGGGCCATAGCAAACCGGTATTGGGAGGCGCATCATGAATAAATGGTTGGGATTGAAAGGCTTGGCGGTTGGACTGGGGGTTATCGTTCTGGTAGCGATCATTGCGCTGTTGATGATTGACGGCATTATTGAAAAGAATGTTGAGAAGTACGGTACGCAAGCAGTTGGTGCCCGGGTCGACCTGGCCGGGGCGGACCTCTCCCTGTTCCCCCTGGGGGTAACCCTGACCGGCCTGGAAGTGACCAACCCGGACAGTCCCATGGAAAACGCGGTGAAGGCCGCTACCATCAAGTTTACACTGGATGCGATGCCGCTTCTGGAGAAAAAGGTCATCATCGATGACATGACCATGGACCGGGTGCAATTCAACACGCCGCGCCAAGCGTCCGGGGCCGTGCCGGGCCTGACCCCAACCGCGGAAGATAAAGCCAAGGAGAAAGCGGCCAGCCGCTGCGGCGCTGTTGCCATGCCGGCTCTGGGGCTGTCGGATGTGAGCAGTATCCTGAGCAGTGAAAAACTGGAATCCCTGGACGCGGTAAAAGCGGTCAAGGCGGATATCGCCACGCAGCAAACTGCCTGGAAGAAGAAGCTGGGCGGGTTGCCGGACCAGGAAAAGCTGGAATCCTACAAGGCCCGCTTTGAAAAATTGACCGGCGGCGGTGGCCAGTTGGGCGGTTTCCTGACCGCGGCCGGCGATATTCAGAATATCCAAAAGGACATCCAACGCGATCTGGACGCTTTAAAGAACGCCCAAAACAACCTGAACAGTGAGATTGCCGTCCTGAATCGCAAAATCGACAGGCTCGCCGCCAATCCCATGGCAGACGTAAATAGACTGGCCGACAAGTATGCCCTGTCACCCCAGAGTCTGAGTAATATGAGCCGGGTGCTGATGGGCGACCAGATGTGCCAATGGGTGCAAAAAGCGCTGGGGTGGTACGACCGTTTTAAAAAACCGGGCACCGGCAAACAGACTCCCGAAGCAAAAAGCGAGGCAGCTGGCGATATACCGTTTGTCCTGGTCCGCAAGGCCGAAGCCAGCGTAGTATTGAAATCCGGAACGATTAAAGGTGTTTTCAAGGATATCACCACCATGCCGCAACAGCTGGGTAAACCCACCACCTTTGAACTGGCCGGGCAGAAACTGGATGGGCTCGACTTGATCAAGGTTCTGGGCAGCCTGGACCATTCGAATCCCGCCCAGTCCATCAATACGCTAAAGGGCATCGTGCAGGGCTACCTGCTCGAAAACTTCAAGCTCCCGGCGGACACCGGTGTACCGATTGTGATTAAAAAGGCCATAGCCGACCTGGAAATTGATTCAAGCCTGAGGGGTGAAGACCTGGCGGCCCTTATCACCGCCGCCCTGAAGCAGACCAGCCTGTCCGTGGATACCTCCGCTCAGGCCAGCCCGTTGGTCAAAGCCTTGGGCGGCGCCCTTGAAGATCTGTCCACGTTAACCGCCAATGCCGATGTGAACGGGACTTTGGAAAACTATATTGTGACGGTTAAGTCCGATGTTGACAGAATTCTCAAATCCGCCATGGGAAAAGTGGTTCACCAGCAAACCGCAGCTTTGAAAAAGCAATTGAAGACCCAGATATCAGCCCAGCTGCAGGGACCGGCCGGTGAGGCCAAAGGGGCCCTGGGGGGATTCGGCGATATCCAGGGAGAGTTGGAGAAGCGCTTGAACATCGGCGGCAATGTGCTGGGTGATCTAAAACTGCCCTTATAGTTTTAGTCTAAACCCTTCACCACCTCTGGTGGAGAACCCGGAGAGGTTTCACCGATCCGAAGAGAAAGCTGAGATTTTGAGTTTTGCGGCGACCAAATCTGTGAAGCATCAATTTTATACGCTATGATAGCCACCTGACTTACCGGGTTTTCGGTTTTAACCGGCAAAGCCGGAACAAAATGTGGTTTCCCGACTTTGCTGGACTGTCTATTTGATTTTTTTCTTTTAAGGAGGACGTTCCTGCGCCTCTGCGCGATGCATGGGATCTTTTCACATTAAACCCCAAAAACCTTTCCTCGCGCAGAGGCGCAGAGGCGCAAAGAAAGACAAAACCACGAGTGGGGCGCACTGTCGTGCGCAGTTCGTGCGCAAAGCATACTTCGCCAAGGTAGCCTTTGGCCAAGCCAACGAATGTGCAGTCTCCAGACAGACAAAGCCCCAATTGAGGGGGCTTTGGGTAGGAGAAACGATGACTAAAAAAGTGTTGGTGCCTATTGCCGAGGGTACCGAAGAAATAGAGGCGGTTTGCATTATCGATGTGTTACGCCGGGCCGGGGCCGATGTTGTGGTGGCTTCCGTTGGAGAAAAAACGGTCACCTGCTCCCGCGGAGTCAAGATCGTGGCGGATAAGCTGTTGGCGGACTGCAAGGCTGAATCGTTCGATATGATTGCTTTGCCCGGTGGTATCCCTGGAGCCGAGAACCTCCGGGATTCTAATGATCTAACTGAACTTTTAATACAGCAAGCCGGTGCAGGTGGCTTTTTCGGGGCCATTTGCGCATCCCCGGCGGTTGTACTCCAGCCCCATGGCTTGCTTGAGAACCGCCAGGCCACCAGTCATCCCGGTTTTGCCGATCAGCTCGCACCCAACGCATCCATCGAAAGCCGGGTTGTGGTCGATGGGAACTGTATTACGAGCAGGGGACCCGGAACTGCCATAGAGTTTGCATTGAAGCTGGTTGAGATTCTATATGGAACAGAAAACGCAAAGGCGGTTGGCGAACCGATGGTTTTGCCCTAGTGTTCGCTGCGTTGGTCCGCTTTATCATTTATAAGTTGCCTGAACCAGCCAGCACCCCCACCCGACCGCCCCCGTCAAGGGGGAGGAGGAAGATCGCCACTTCGCCACACCATAAATTCAACAAGTGATTTTATTGATTTGTTCCGACTACATCCTCCCCGCCCTTGACGGGAGGGGCCGGGGGAGGGTAAAGGCCGCAGCCAACGCACACACGTTCGACTTCAGGATCGTCGAAGGTGATTTTTCATTTAAAATGGGAATTAATCGGGAGAGATGCCTTCAATGGTGATCCCCTTTACAAAAAACTCGGGGTCGTTGAGAAAACTCAGGAAGATAACGATAAAAGCCACCGAGGCTTCCAGCATCAGGGGTTTGTTGTCATAGAGCAGGGCCAGTTTTTCATTGCGGGTCTTACTGTGTACCGGGCCGAAATAGGTTGAAAACAGGCCGTCCAGCGTCTGTCCCTCAGCCACTTTGGTGATAGCATCTATACGCCCCTTGTAGCAATAATCCATGGCATCCAGCAGGAGGACACGGGCCTGTTCCAGGTCCGTGTGGTGGTAGCCGAGGATGTGCATGAACGTGCGCTGGGCTTCTTTCAGGCTGGCCGAGCTGACCGCTTCGAAGAAGAGCTGGGACGAGTTTTCGCGGGGGGGCGTATCTTTTTGCCGTATCATGGAAAGCAATACGGCATTTTTAAACAATTGATAGAGGCGTTTGGCACCGTTGAGTGTGGCACTGGGCGGATGGTCGGACTCCGGATCAAACCCTTTGAAATTCTCAACGAACAGGATCTGGAAGAGGTTTTCGAAGAAGTCGATACCTTCGATAGGGTCGGCGATGTCAATCCGCATGTCCAGGGTGTTATCCAGGCGATCGGCCAGCTTAATCTGGATGAGCTCCGGGATGTTTCTGGCCCGGTCAAGCAGGCGGCCGATATATTGATAATAGGTTTCACTTTCAAAGCGGGTGAGAGCCTGCAGGCGCTCCATCAGGCGCCACTCGTCGTCCTGATCAAGTTTACCCAGCAATTCATACAGCATGCTCTCCAGCTTTTCCCATTCATGATTTTCAAAATCCTGCGGCCGGATATCTTCCAAAATATCGTGCAGCAGGGCAGACAGAATGTCGACGATGTTGAGATAGCGTGGCGCCTTGGCATACACCGCCGAAGCGCGCAACGGATGGAGGACGGCCATGGGGCCCAGGCGCCGGCGTTTATGGCTGTAGGCGCTAAAGAGGTAATTGAGGGCATCCATGACGATGGCTTTGTGCTCTTTGTCCTTTTGGCGATCGCTGTGCAGGGCCTTGCCGCCCAGGATGAAACGCAGGACATTGTAACGGTTCATTGACGCAGCACTCAGGTTGTAATTGAGTGCGGAGGAGAGCCGCAAGAACTCGGTTAGATCATAAATCGTCATGTTTGTATTGAATTTGCCCGTTGCGTGATACGTTTATGATATGTCCCAAACTCCCGAATTGTCAAATAATGTATTAAAAGTTGCGGTTTCGGCCGGCGGGATGCATTGACAGGCCGGACCTGGGATCTTAAATACAGTGATTCTTTCAAATTTTGAAGGGGCTGGGCCGCCTAGAAAATGATAAAAAAACAGCCGTACGGAAATACACCGAAAGAGCAGCACCTCGCCAGTGCCAGGGATCGGATCCACCGCTTTGTCCTCGCAGAGGGCCAGGTTCGCGGCGCCCTCTTGCACGGAACCCGGATGGTGAATGAAATGCGGTCCAACCATGGTCTGGGCATTCTGGAAACCCTGGTTCTAGGCCACGCTTATCTTGGGGCGGGACTGATGACCGCCGGCCTGAAAGGCAGCGACCGGGTTGGTTTGAAAATCGAGTGTTCCGGGCCCATACGGGGATTGGAAGTCGAGGCCAACGCCTTCGGCGAGGTGCGCGGTCACCTGAAACGGGTGCCGATCCCCCTCGCCAAGCCGCCCGAGAGTTTCAATCTGGCGCCCTTTTTCGGTGCCGGGTTTATCCGGGTTACCCGTTTTTTAGAAGACGCCAAGCAGCCGTTTACCGGTCAGGTCGAGTTGCACTACGGCTCCATCGCCCGGGACCTGGCCTGGTACTATTTAACCTCCGAGCAGATTCCCACCGCTTTCAACCTCAGTGTCAAATTCGATAGGGACGGCGAGGTGACCGGTGCGGGCGGGCTTTTTTTACAGGCGCTACCGGAAGCGGATGAAACGATCCTGGCTGACCTGGAAAATCTGGTGGCGGATCTGCCTTCCATCGGAGAATGTTTTACGGATGACATTGCCGCCCCGGATCTTATTCGGAAAGCCTTTGACGGCCATCAGCCGAAATTCCTGGCCGATTACCGGGTGGAGTTCATGTGCCACTGCAACCGGGATAAGATTGAAAACATGCTGATGATGCTGCCGGTGGATGATCTGCAGGATATCCGCGGCAACGGCCCCTTCCCTCTGGAAATCCAGTGTCACAATTGCAACACGGCCTACCTGTTCGAAAAGGATGAGCTGGCTCAGATTTATGGCCGCCGCTATCCCAACAACTAAATTCCAAAGGGCCATTTATAGAAAATAGAAGTGGTTTCTAAGCGATTTCGATTCGACATGGCACAAACCGGTGCATCGGGGTGCCTAAGCGATCCCGGTGGGTATTTTTCGTCAGGTAGTTGACGTTCAGGCCATAGACAGTCCCAGCATAATTCAGGCCAAAACCGTGGGGGATCAGCACTGTTCCTTTGCGGACCTGTCCGGATATCTGGAGTTCCCCCACTTCACTGCCGGCTTCGGTCGTGACTTTTACGTTCTGGCCGTCGGCAACGCCGATTGTTTCGGCGTCTGCCGGATTTACAGAAACCGTGCAGGCCCGTTTGCCTTTGTTCCATTCCTGGCCGCGAATCAAGGTATTGATGTTGTAACGCCGGTGGCGGCCCGCATTCAGAATCAAGGGGAATTCATCCGGAAGCCTAAGGTCATGGGCCTCACTGGCCGCATCTAATTTTTTGGCATCTTCTTCGAGCTCCGGGACAAAAACTTCGATTTTGCCGGACGGGGTTTTAAGGGCCTTGAAATTTTCCGCCGGGTCCGCTTCGCCGATCCAGATTCCTTCCGGGGTGTCCAGCAGCGTTTGGAAAATGCGATCGCCCTGATCCATACCAGGCTCAAACCCGATCCGGGCGGCATTTTTGCGAAGCGCCTTGGGGGCGGTCATCAGTACGCCCCAGAGACCGGCCAGGGCGGCACTGTCCCACTCTTTTCCAATCGTTTTTGCCAGAACAAACGGCATGGCAGCGAAAGATTCGGGGACGGTTGCGGCCCATTCCATCAGTTTGGCGCCAAAGGTAAAACGATCTTCTTTGGCGGCGGCATAAACCGCTTCCGGAATATCCGGGATAAGGCCCAGCTTATCCGCCATACGGGTAAATATCTGGGATGCCTCCAGGCATTTTCCCGGCGGGGAAACAATCGGACGGCGCATCTGGAAAAAGACCTTGGGAAACGTCCAGGGGAAAAACGTCCCATCCCAGGATTCGTAATATGTCCGGCAGGGGAGCACATAATGGGCCAGGCGGGCGGTCTCGCTCATGACGATGTCGTTGACCACCAGGAGGTCCAGGCTGGCGAAGGCTTCTTCATACGCCGTAGTGTCCGGGTAGGAGCGTAGCGGGTTGCATGCGCTAACATACACTGCGCGCAGACGGTCCGGGTGATCATTCAGGATCTCTTCCGGCATGACGGCCGGGGGAAAAGATCCGGCCGCTGCCGGCGGCATATTGGTGACAACCGTTTTCCAGGTTTTAGGATTGCGTTCATCCGCATGATACCCCATGGGCACGACCATGCCGGGAATAACATTGCCGCCGGGCACGCAAAAAACACCACAAATCGACCCCAGAATATTCAGCATGTAGGAATTCAGAACGCTGTTGCGTCCCATATAAATTCCGAGGTCCGGATGCAGACACCATTTCCGGGTGGTCATCAAGCGACATAACTCGAGCACCTGATCATGGTCGAGTTCGCAAACCTCAAGCGCGGCTTTGACATCAAAGCTTTCAAACCAGGGCCGGATATTTTTCCAGCCCTCAACATGTTCGGCAATGTACGCGCTATTTTCCCATTGATTTTCAACAATCATCGAAATCATGGCTTTGATTAAAAGGGCATCCGTGCCGGGCCGGACAGGGAGGTGGATGTCGGCAATGGCGGCAGTCTCACTCTTGCGCGGGTCAATTATCACCAGCCGTTTTTCAGGATCTTTGGAAAAGTCTTTGAGTACTATCGGTGCCCGGGGCACCTGGTGGCTTTCCATACCGTTCCAACCCCAGCCGACAAGCATTGGGGTATGATGCTCATCCGGCACGGCCACATAATACTGTTTGCCCAGCATGCGTCCGAACAACCACCAGGAGCTGGCAAATTCCTGGCCCGCGGAGCTGTAAAAGTTCTGGGAACCCATGGCCTTTAAAATGGACAGCCCGAACGCTCCCTCGAAATGCCCACCCTGGGCACTGGCCCCCATGTAGGCCAGGCAGCGCGGACCATGGCCTGCTACCAGGGCCTTCATTTTGGTTGTAATTTCGTCGATGGCCTGTTCCCAGGAGATGGATTCGAATGTCTCACCCACCCGTTTTAACGGCGCGGTGATGCGGTCTTTGGGATACTGGTGATGAAGGACGTTCAGCCCCTTGCGGCAGGCGTAGCCCCGGCTGCGCGGATTCTCTTTGTCCGGCCGAACCTTGACCATGCGGTTATCTTCAACGAGGATTTCCAGCCCGCAGTTTTGCGCGCACAGTACGCATCCGGTTTTATGCCAGGTTTCCATGTCGCCCTCCTTTGGTTTCTATCCATTCAATACCGGCTCGTTAAAAATTGCAAGCGGCATAAATGACATAAATCGTGCGAAAACAGCCAGCCTTTTCGCCCCCAAAGGCCTAAAGGCCTGGCCGCTTTTTGTCATCCCATTACCGGTTTGCGTCCGGGTTGATGTATCCGGGATCCAGGCTTGTTACTCCGCAGAAGATTCTGGATACTGGATCAAGTCCGGCAAAACGGTTGAAAGCGTTGCTTCTAGTTAATCCAAGTGGGGCCGTTGTCGAAAAAGCGTTTCACCACGTCCGCATAATGATCCGTTTTCCGGGTTTTCTGGATTTTTTTGAGAATTTTGCGGCCGTCTTCGAACGAGCGGGAGAGATAGAGCCAGAAGCCCTTCATTTTGTCCCCCAGGTGGGAGGGGCCGGAGAGAATCTCTGAATAAGCTGAAAACAACCGATCATGAAACCGGCGGATGCTGTCGAGTTTGTCCGCATGCGGGATGTCCAGACCTTTTATCGCACCCGGCAGGAAGGGGTCCGCCAGGGCCCCCCTGCCCAGCATCCAGCGATCCACGGATGCGTACCGGTCTGCCAGGGTCCTAAAATCGGCAACCGTGTTGATATCGCCATTGTAGACTACCGGGTTTTTAGAACTTTCCAGGCAGTTGGCAAATGTAGCGAGGTCCGGTTCACCAGCATACATCTGGATGCCGGTGCGGGGATGAATGATTAGTTCTGCCAGGGGGTAGCGGTTAAACACGGGTAGGAGTGCTTCCATTTCTTCCACGTCAAAACGGCCGATGCGTGTCTTGATGCTCAACCGCACAGTTGTCTCGGAGAGTACTTGATCAAGAATCCGGTCTATTCTCTCCGGATCGGGTAGCAAGCCTGAGCCTCTGGCTTTTTTAGCCACGCGGGGAAACGGGCAGCCCAGGTTCCAATTGATCGTAGCGTAGCCTAGATCGCAGAGGCGCGCGGCCAGTTTGACAAAACCCGCTGCGTCGTTGCTCAACACCTGGGGTATGACCGGCCAACCGTGATTGTTTTCGGGAAGGAGGTCTTTCAGGTGGGAGTTCGGATACTTGCGGCCCTGAATGGTTACCACGAACGGGGCCATGGCAGCGTCAAAACCCGTAAAAAAGGCCGCGGCCGCATTGCGGTAGGGTGCTTCGGTAAAGCCTTTTAAGGGGGCCAGGGTCAGATGCATTTGATTTCATTAACAGGGGGACATCATCTGTGACCGGATGTACGACGAGTTAGTCGGGGGTTTTTACTTTACAAGCACGACGTTCAGCTCTGCACCGGCAGCCGTTTGGTAGAGTCCCAATCTCCAATTGTCCAAAAGCGGCAATATTGACCTTACATATTGAACCCTTAGCTTTCAATATGCAAAGTGTCAAGTTCGATTTGGCGCGGCGCAAGCCGCAGGTGCTGATCAATGTCCCGCCTGACCCTACGCGGTTCCTGCGTGACGATTCTACCGGGCCGAGAGCGAATGATTTGCGCGTCGGTCCGCAGCACCCGATAGTGATCTGCTTTTACGAAAAAGCGCCGTACAATGCAGCGCAGAAGGGGCCGCCCCGAGTAAGGCCGGCCGGCTTCCTATTGTTAAAATCCTTGAAAATCAGGCAATTTTGTAACTGCTGCATTGTTGACATAATGTCTGTTATCGGGCATGTACTTTTTGGCCGCAGTGGTTGACTCAGGACGATGTGTTCCAAGTAGCGGCCGGGCGGCAATGTTGGCAAGTTCATTTTTGACAAGAAGGGAATCGTTACCCATATCCATGTTGAAGCGTTCAATGTCCGGCCAAAACTGGACGTCACTGTCCACCCACTGGAGAACATGCCGTAACATGGCGATATGCATAAATGGGGCTGCCGATGGTGGCCGCGTGAAGCCCATCTGTTTGCTTGCAGTTGCAGTGGCTGTGATGCTGCTGTCTGTGCCGGCCGCCATTGCCGGGAAGGTGATGCCCATATCCGCGGAAGGGCTGCAAGCGGTTCTTCACGAGAGCGATGGAAACCGGGTGGTCGTGTTCATGGCGGCCTGGTGTGCTCCCTGTGTGGAAGAGCTTCCCATCATCAACCGCCTGGCTGCCGACTATGCTCCCCATGGCCTGAAGGTTATCGGCGTGGCCCTGGACTCGGGCGGGCCGGAGGCCATGCAGCCCATCGTTGACCGCCACCAGATCCGGTTTCCGATCTACTGGGCGGGAGAAACCGCGATACAGACCTGCCGCATTTCCAGACTTCCGCTCATGCTACTCATTCGAGACGGTGAGGAAGTAAAGCGCATTGCCGGCGGACGCTCGCAGGAGGCCATTGAGGCTGATTTCCGCAGCTTTATGGAATGACGGCTTGCTCCACTGCCGCCAACAGCTGCTCAGCAGAATAAAAATCGCTGACAAACGTGAAGCGGCCGCGCGACGACCATACTGCCACCAGCGGAATGCCAATCTGTCCCAGGGATCGTAGAAACGCCCGCCCGTCAGGGTTGGGGGCGGTCAGATCCACTTTCATGGGAATTGCCCGGCCTTCTGAAAACATCTCCACAACGGCCGCATGACGATACACCTGTTGTTCGATAGCCTTGCAATTCAGACACCATTCCGCCGTAAACACGATGACCACCGGCTTGTTTGCCGCGATGGCCTGGGCATACCTGACCGGGGTGTAGTATGTCCAGCGGACCGGTTCCTCTCCGGTGAAATGCCGTCCCATGAACAGTGCCAGTACCGCCGTCGCCACACCGCCGGCAATCCACATGCGGCACCGGAGCCGAGATGGGTCGATGCGGCGGCATTGCAGGGCCAGCCAGCCGCCGGCCGCCGCAATGCACGCCGAGACCGCCCACCAATAAGTTTTTGCCGGAGGCTCCGGGGGAGTTACCAGTAGTCCGCTGACACCGGTACCAATGAAGTACGATGCTGCCGCCATCAGTAAAAGCGCTATCACCTGCTTCATCAGCACACTTCCGGGCCCGGATTTGGGCAAACGGGAAACACCGGCGGGCCAGATGGTCAGCACTACGTATGGCGAGGCCATCCCGAGGCCGATCGCCACAAACGCCATCAATGCCGTGGCCGGTGCCTGGGATACGGCCCAGGCCATGGCCGTACCCATGAGGGGCGCCGTGCAGGGTGTGGACAGCACCGCGGTCAGTACGCCGATACCGAAAGAGCCGCCCAGCCGGTGCTGCTGGAGGTTTACATGGTTAAGAAAAGCCGGCATAGGCAGCTGGGGAGCCCACATCAGTCCAACGGCCATCACCCCAATAACAGCGCCGATGAAGATGGTGAACCATGGATATTGAAACAACTGGTTGGCCGTTACGATGCTGCTGAACAGCGACACCAACAGACCCAGGCCGCCCCAGAACCCCACGATGCCCAGCGACATGGCGCCTGCCAGAACGAGACTCCGCCGCCGCGCTGTCTCAGCAGCGGAGGCCAGGCTAATCAGTTTGATGGGGATCAACGGGAGAACGCAGGGGGTGAGGTTGAGGAGCACACCGCCGAAAAATGCCATGACCAGTAGCAGTATTTTGCCAAGCAACCGGGACGGATCCAGATGGTGGTTGAAACCGAACAACTGGTATTGCATCCGGGTGCCGGGCGGAGCGTTTGTAGCGGGCGACGTCGTCATTGCGGCCGGAAGTGTATCGACGACGGAGCGCAGCGGTTTTTGGGTGGGGAAGAAACACGCCCGTTCATCACAGGCTTGATACAAGAGCGTCAGATCCACGGTGAACGGCGAAATGGCGGACGGAGATACCGTGATGGGCACACGAATCGTTACACGGCCATCGAATAACATGATGGGGTGTTCCGAAAAAGAGACCGCCATTGGGACGGCCGCTGGAAACAGCGGTGCGCCGGAGGTCAGTCCCCGGGATGCGTTCACGATCTGGAGGCTTGTGGGAACCGGCGAAAAATCAGGCGATACGCGCAATTGACCGGTATCGGCATTGATATGGTAACCCTCGGGGACGGTGAGCTCCACGATCAGGAATACGGTATCGGCAGGTGCGTCAAGGGGCCGCTGCCAGGCCGTTTGCACCGAAATTTCAGGAGGGCCTTCGCCGCCGACCGCATGGCCGGCAGATGCTGCCGATCCGCTAATCAACAAGCACAGGAGTGCCGCCTTCCAGAGGGATATCCGCCGGCGCCATGGTGAGCCGGACGTCGGTGCTTGATATTTTGTGGAGCGGCGCATAAGATTGGCACGGTTGAACCGCTGATCCGTTGTAGTCGGCATACGCGAGCCCTATACCATGTTTTCCGGTTTCCTGCCCACCCCTATCTGCCACCGGGCGATCCGCCCGGCTGCTCGCCTGGCCGCAGCCGGCCTTAGGCTGCTGAAACTATAGTTCAAGAGGGCGCGCAAAACTGCTGCTGGGACTGGCCAAAGGAAAAATCAAATACGACCAGCGCTAAACCATCCCCCAGCGCGACGAACAGCACGCGCGGGATCGCGTGCGCAGAGCCTACCAATTATTTCGCGCCCCTGATTGTTTAAAACGTTCAACCGGTTCTGGTCTTAAGATGGATATAACTTCACGCATGTTACCGGACGTCCCGTTCCGCATGTCTCTGCCGGACAAAGCTATAATTAAAAATTTGTGTTGACAGGTCGTACAATATTGGATATTTGGTTCACACTATGAATAAAGTAACCGATGACACCACCGGCATTACACCTCACCAGCTCGAGCAATTCCAGAATCTCATCGCAAAGTTGTTCCAGTGCTGCCAGGAACGCATTCAGTACCAGTGTGAACGCTTTGACCTCCCGGATGCCGAGTTCCGGTGCCTGAAACTATTCGACCAGGAACGTTACCTGACGGCCAAGGGCATTGCTCGGAAGATGAACGTGGTCAAAAGCCGGATCACAAAAATCATCGACGGGTTGACTCGGAAAGGGTTTGTCCAGCGGATCAAAGATCCGGAAGACTCGCGGATTACCCTGCTCAGCCTGACCCCTGGCGGCCAGGCCAAACTGGCCGAGATCAATCAGTTCATGGAGGAGGTGCACCTGGAGGTGCTGGGCCGGATGCCGGAATCGCAGCGCACGGCGGTCCTTTCCAATTTGGAACTTCTCAAGTCGGCCATGCGGTCGGTAAAGGAGATGATGATATGAACGCTGACCGGGGTGTCTTTATTCGGCGCGGTTTCGGAAAATTTCTGGAAACGGGTCCGGATTTTGAACATAAATTGTCGCGAAGAACCATTTTTTTTGCAGCAATGGTTCATGCCATATACTTTAATTCAGATTTCAAGCAATTATAGCTTATTAAAACAAAAAGTTATTTTGTTAACACTATAGCATGTATTCCAGGAGGGCAGGTCAATGGAAAACGTAGAACAGCAGGTAGCGGAACTTCAAAACCAACTGGCAGCGCTGCAAGGCCAGCGCGTCGAAAACAAACTGTCCATGGTGGTCTTCAGCGGCGATCTGGACAAGGTACTTGCCTCCATGGTCATTGCCACCGGCGCAGTGGCCATGGGCATGGAAGTTGTCATGTTCTTTACCTTTTGGGGGACTCCCGTGCTCCGGGATGCCAACAAAAGCGTCGGCGGTAAGGATATGATGGGCAAAATGTTCGGTGCAATGCTCCCCAAGGGCACCGGCCAAGTGAAATTGTCCAAAATGAATATGGGCGGCATGGGCACCATGATGATGAAAAATCTCATGCAGAAAAAAAACGTTGCTTCCCTGGAGGAGATGTTAGCCCTGGCCGAGGAACTCGGCGTCCGGATCATCATCTGCGAGATGTCCATGGACCTCATGGGCTTCAAGCGCGAGGAAATGATCAAATACGAACACCTGGATTTCGGAGGCGTGGCCAAATTCATAGCCGAAGCCGGAACCAGCAAAATCCAACTGTTTATATAGCAAGGCCTTTTTCACCGCAGAGGCTTAAAATTATTTGAGAAAAGATCGCGACTGGAGCCCCAACACAGACTGTGCAATCCTTGCGGCTCGAGCGGGAGCATCGCGCGGGCGGTGAAAATAAAATGACACACCCTAGGTACTCGATTCAGACAGCTTGATAAGACTTGATTCAAATCACAATCATAAAAGGAGACATGTAAAATGAGCGACGACATCAAAGCGGACAAGGTTTTGGATCTGAAAGGACTCGCCTGCCCCATGCCGGTGGTCAAAATCAGCAAAGGCATCAAGGAAGTGGAAGTCGGCGAGGTTGTGGAAGCCGTCACCACCGATCCCGGCTCCCTGACCGATTTTCCCGCGTGGGCCCAGACCAGCGGCAACGAAATCGTGAAGACCGAACAGGACGGCGACGTTATTCGGTTTTTTGTAAAACGCTCTTCGTAGTCGGCACCGGCGGCGGGCCATTTACCTGAGCCCGCCGCATTCCAGAAGGAGGCCATGTTTTGGATACCGTGATATATTTCATTCTCATCCCCATGGTGTACATTGCTTTTGGCGTGTTCATCTTCGGCACCATCATCCGGTTGATCCATATCTTCCGCCAGCCCAAAAACCCGTCGACCCTGCAAATTTACCCGGAAAAGCAGCCGGCCTGGCTGTGGGCCATCCACGACACATTTCTGTTTCCCACGATACGCCGTCACAAACCGATGCTGTGGGTATTTCTAATGGTATTCCACATCAGCCTCGTACTGCTGCTGATCAGCCACATCGAGCTGATCGCCGACTTCCCGGCCCTTCAAGCAATCCCCCACGAGGTGCCCATCGGCAGCGGATTCGTAGGCCTGGCCGCAGCCATCAGCGTGCTCTATTTCTTCTTTCGCCGGTTCAAATCGCCCGTCCGGGAACTTTCAGTCCCGGAAGATTACCTTCTGCTCATCCTGATTTTTCTCACGGTGCTCTTCGGCGCCGAAATGGACTGGGCACGCACCTGGTACGATTACGATGAAATGAGTGTCGGCGATTATCAGCAATACCTATACGGCCTGGTCACCTTCAGCCCCGAGCTGCCGGATGTGGTTACCCAATCCGGGCACTCGTTCATGCTGGTAGTGCACATATTTTTCGCCAACGTACTGCTGATGGTGTTCCCGTTTACCCAGATGATGCATGCGTTCCTATCACTTCCGATGAATAAACTGAGAAGAGGCTAGCCATGGATATCCAAACCCGCGATGACCTGCTCAAACTGTTCCAGGGCAAACTCAACGAAGCCATGCGCTTTTACCTGGAAACCTGCACCCGCTGCGGTGTGTGCACCGAGGCCTGCCACGTGTACGCCTCCATGGGGCGGGTTCAGAACATCGCCGCCTACCGGTCGGAGATTGTTCGTCGTCTGTATAAAAAGTATTTCAAGGCCAGGGGTAAATTCTGGCCGTCCGTCAGCGAGGCCAAGGAACTTAGCGAACTGGCCGTGGAGGAACTTTTCGAGGCGGCATACTCCTGTACCGGCTGTCGCCGGTGTATGGTGCACTGTCCCTTCGGCATCGATACCCAGATGATCATGTCCATCGCCAAGGTTCTGTTGATCGGACACGGCAGCGAGCCGGAGGTCCTCTCCATGCTGGCCGACATGTCCGTGGCCAAGGGGGATAATGTCGACAACGTCCGCGACAGCTTTGTTGCCGGAATCAAGAATCTCGAAGACGATGTTGTCGCCAAGTGGAAGTCGGAGGCCGGCGCGGATGTCATCCCCGTAGACGTGGAAGGGGCCGACCTTCTCTATGTGGCCCTTGCCGGCGCGCATTCCATCATCCCGGCCGCCGCCGTGTTTAACGCCGCGGGTGAAAACTGGACCTTGAGTTTTTTCGAAGCGGTCAACTTCGGCGCATTCGTGGGTGATCCCACCAAGACGAAGCTTATCCTGGACCGCATTGTGAACGAGGCCCTACGTCTCAAGGTCAAGGAAGTATGTATCTGCGAATGCGGCACCGCCTTCCGGGTCATGAAGAACCTTTCCGGCAAGCAGCCGTTCAAGGTAACTTCCATCACTGAAGTCCATGCCCGCTACTTGCGCGAAGGAAAAATTAAGCTACGCAAAAACAGCCTCGATGGTGCCGTCACTTACCACGACCCGTGCCAGATTGCGCGAAATGCCGGCGTCATGGACGAGCCGCGTTACATCCTGAGCCACCTCACCGACGATTACCGGGAAATGTCGGCGGAACCAAAATACAATTGGTGCTGCGGCGGCGGGGGCGGCTTGGTGGCCCTGGGCGAGGAGACCATCGATTTCCGCATGAAATCGGCCAGGGTCAAGGCCGATCAGGTAAAAAACACAGGCGCACCCATTCTCGCCACGGCCTGCGAGAACTGCCACACCCAGCTCAGCAACCTGAACGATCATTACAAGATGAATGTGGACGTCCAATTTTTGTCGTCTATGGTCGCCGACCAGCTGGTTCAGCAATAAGCGCATTTTTGCGCCAACCTTGTAACCGGGAATCCGGTAATCACGGCGGTTCACCTGACACACCGGGGAGGCGAAACGCCGCCGGGGCCAGTTGCCAGTTTACCGGTTCCACATGGAGGAGAAGAGGAGGAAGACATGAACAAGCGGTTTTTAAAACACATCTTTATTCTGATAATGGCACTTGCCGTCACCACACCGGCGTGGGCCACCAACGGCACCAACCTCATCGGTGTCGGCCCGACTTCTCGCGCCATGGGCGGCGCGGGTGTTGCCGCGCCGCAGGATGCCCTCAGCGCCATTTTTGACAATCCGGCCGGCATGTGCTTCGGGGCTTACTGCCCGGGGTCGGAATTCGTATTCGGCGCAACGATGTTTTCGCCCAAAGTCAAAAGCACGGTGAAAAATCCGGCTGGGACGGCGTCTGCGGAGAGCCAGATGAAGCCCTCTGTCATTCCCGCGGTGGGGGTTTCCGCGCCCATCAATCCCAAATGGCGGTTCGGTATTGGCGCATACGGGATTTCCGGCATGGGCGTGGATTACAAAAACGAGGCCGCCCCCTATGGCGACATGTTCACCAAACTCGAAGTCATGAAATTTGCACCGAATGTGGCCTACATGGTCAATGACAACTTCTCCATCGGTGCCAACATCAGTGTCTCTTACCAGAACCTGGATCTTGGTGAAGGTGGGAACCATGACTATGGGTATGGCGCCCAGATCGGTCTCATTTACAAAGTCGGTCAGGTCTCTTTAGGCGCCGCGTATACGACGCCCGTCGGTGTCACGCATAAAAACGTGTCCACGTTTGGCTCTGGAACGCCCAATAATCCCAACTACGCGGCCAAAACCTGGTTCGACCTGGAACTGGAAAGCCCGGCGGTTTATGCCGGCGGCATCGCCTGGGAGCCGAACAGGGATCTCTTGTTGGCCTTTGACGTCAAATTCCTGCCGTGGTCCAGTGCCGCGGGATACAAGGATTTCGATTGGGACGACCAGACGGTTTTCATCCTGGGCGCCCAGTACAGGGTTACCCCGAAAATCGCCCTGCGCGCCGGCTACAACTACGGCAACAACCCGGTCAAGGAACACAATGGGTTCAACCCGGCCCAAAACATCAACGTACAGGGGACGCTCATCCCGGCACCGACATACGAGCAGTTCCGCATCATCGGCTTCCCGGCCGTGGTCGAGCAGCACGCCACGGCGGGTCTCAGTTGGTCAATCACCCCGACAGTCATCATCGACCTGTCCCTGATGCATGCCTTTGAGCAGGAGATCAGCCAGTCCGATATCAGCAACACTTTTTCCCAAACCTCGTCACTTGAAGAGACCTCGATGTCATTTGGCCTGACTTGGAGGTTTTAGCACCAAACACCTAGCCGAGGTGTCACATACCAAAACGGGCGCTCCATCATGGAGCACCCGTTTTGTCATTTATTAAAGCCTGCTTTTACATATTTTCCTTGTGCGGCACAGATTTTCTCAAGTGACCTTCCATTACAACGGAATCTTGGGCTTCCACATGAAATGCTGCGGTATGTGCACGATTCCGAGTTGAATGCTCAGGGAGTTTCACTCATATTCGGCTGCCACCCACGCAGTCCCCAGGCCAGGGCAATGACCGCGGCTAAAGAAGCGATGGTGGCGGTAGCGGCGGTAGCGGTAATACCGCCGGCCGTCCAGATATAGCCACCGGTCCAGGCGCCTATGAAGCGGCCCGTCCCCGCAGCGGCAAACAGGCCGGACATCATGGTGGCGCGGGCGTCGGGCAACAATTCCGTGCTCAGGGACATTCCCGAGACAAAGGTAAATTCATAGCACACAAAAAGAATAAAAAGTCCGCAGAGTGCCAGCGGGAGGGAAACCCCAAAAAACGGCAGCAAGGCGTTGCAGGCCGCCGTTAAGAAGGCACCGAGCAGGATCATGCGTTTCAACCCAAGACGATCCGCCAGCCACACGGTTATAATCTCCCCGAAAAGCTCAGCAACACCGATTACGCTGGTGCTGGCGCCCAGGGCAACGATCCCAAGGCCGAAAGCCCCTTCCAGCCAGGCGCCATAAACAACGAAGAGGGTGTCGTTGGCCAGACTCAGGAACAGGGCAAAGCCGAGCGCGCCCAGTGCCGGGCGCGAACGGGCCAGGGTGCGCCACAGGGCCCAGAATTCGGGGCCGCCCTCCCGATCCCGGCGCGGTCGGTCAGCGGGGATGACAATGGCAATGCCGATGAGTCCCAAAACGCCGGTCCCGCCGAGGACCAGAAACGGCGCATGCCAGCCCAGCCGGTCTATGACCACCCCCATGACCGGAATACCGATCAGCGTGCTGCCGGCCCAGGCCAATTCAAGCAGTCCAATCACCATGCCCCGTTTGGTAAAGGGGACCTGTTCACCCACATACGCCTGGAGGGCCGCGTCGAATATATTTTTAGCCAAACCGGAGAGGAAGAGGGCCGCCAGCACGGTGGCATACATGGGCAGTATACCGGCGGCGAACATGCCGATAATCAGCATGCTCATACCTACCAGCATCATCAAGCGATACCCGAGGCGATCAGACAGCGGACCGAAAACCAATCCCAGGATACCGGTCGCCTGATTGACGCCAATGGCTGCGGTGACGGCGGCCAGCGGGACATCCAGGCCCCGGCTTAAAGCCGGGGCGAAGGGGTAGGCAAAACGCCGGGCCGTGTTCAGTACAATCCGCCCGAACACCACTGTGCCGACCCTGGGGATAAAGCCGCTGCCGGGATGGGTAGCCGCATGCTTGTTGGAAGGTGTGCGCATCCTTGCCATCCGATTTGGATTAGACCCGTCAAACCCCGAAATTTCCGAGTTTACCGCTTATAATTCTAAAAGCAACCAGAAAAGGAAAAGAATTGAAGAACCTGTCAAAACATGAAAAGATCTTAGAAGTGGTTTCAAGTTGTGTTCTACAAATGCTTCGTAACCATGGAATGATTTAGATGACTTATAATTTTGATCCGGATCGCTGGTATGCCGACGAACAAGCCATGCTGGAACATCTGGTGCAGCAGGGCCGACTCACCCGGGAACAATTTGAACGCCAAGCGGAGGCCCTGAACAAAAAGTATGAGGACATGGTCAAGCGACTGGATGGCACTTACCAACTTCCGGAATGAATGCGATGACACAAGGAGAACTATCGCCGCGGGGTGGCGCTGAAGATAGGTTGTTGAAGACCCGCATAGCTGCCGCCGGGGGCGCCATCTTGATTGGCACGGCCATCATGGCCGCCAAATTCTACGCCTGGCACTTGACCGGATCCAGTGCAATTCTGTCGGATGCCCTGGAATCCATCATCAATGTGGTGGCCGGCGGCTTTGCCCTGGCGGCCGTGATTGCCTCGGCCCGTCCGCCGGATCATGATCATCCTTACGGTCATGGCAAGATAGAGTTTTTCTCGGCCGGATTTGAAGGGGCGCTGATTATCCTGGCGGCCTTCGGTATCTTCAAGGTGGGCCTGGAGCACCTGCTGCATCCCCAACCGCTGCCACACCTGGGGGTCGGGCTGCTGGTCCTGCTGGGGACGGCCGTAACCAACCTGCTGCTCGGGCTGGTCCTTCTAAAGCTTGGGAAGAAGACGGAATCGCTGGTGCTGGAAGCCGCTGGGCAGCACATCCTGACGGATGTCTACACCTCCGGCGGCGTGCTGCTGGGCCTGCTTCTGGCTCATCTGTCCGGCTGGTACTGGCTGGACGGTACCATTGCCTGCCTGGTGGGGGTTAATATCCTGCGGACGGGGCTGCGTCTGGTCCGGCGGTCTTTCGCCGGTTTGATGGATGCCATGGACCCGGATTTGTTGCAACGGGTGGTTGAGCTCATAAATAAAAACCGCCGGCCCAATTGGATCGATATTCACCGCCTGCGGGTGTGGCGTTCGGGGCGGCATGTACATATCGACCTGCATTTGATTTTACCGGGTGACCTCCCATTGGATGATGCCCATGCCGAGGCCGGCTATCTGGAAGACGCCCTTGCAGCCGGCTTCGAGGGCCATGCCGGTGTCCTGGTGCACATGGACCCCTGCATCGATGCGGCCTGTGCCGGTATGATGCAGTCCCATGCACCGGCCGAGTGGGAGCCGGCCGTGCTGACCCGGCAGTTTGCAACCGCCGACTGCCGCACAGTAGACCGACCGGAAGACCGGAACCGGTGCGGTGCCGTTAGAAATGAAAACTAACTGTCCTGGCCCCACGACCAGGATGAATTCTAAACAGTCTGAAGACCTTAAGCCTTTTATCGCTAAACCTGAATTATGAAAACACGTTCACCCCAACCACTCGTTGAACTGATCGGCTTTCCCATGGACCTGGGCGCAGATCGCCGCGGCGTCGATATGGGGCCGTCTGCCCTGAGAATTGCAGGCATCACTGAAAAACTGGAAGCACTCGGCTATGCCGTGATAGATGGCGGCGATATCCCGGTGCGTATCCAGGAGCAGCAGCAGGTCAGGAAACCCAACTTGAAATATGTGGGCGAAATCGTGAAAACAGCTGAGCTTCTGGCCGCGCAGGTGTGCAGTTCCCTGGAAGCCGGGCGTTTTCCCCTGTGCATCGGGGGAGACCACTCTATGGCCCTGGGCAGTATTGCCGGCATAGCCGAATTTTGCCGGTCCCGGGGAAGGACACCGGGCGTAATCTGGCTGGACGCGCATGCTGATATGAATACGGATAAAACCAGCCCATCGGGCAATATTCACGGGATGCCCCTGGCGGCCTCACTCGGAATCGGCAGTTCCCAATTAACCCGGATATCGGGAATTGCCCCCAAGGTACGACCGCAGCATTGCGCCCTGCTGGCTGCGCGCCAGATCGATCCGCAGGAAAAGGAAACGATTCGCAAAGTCGGGTTGCCCGTCTATACCATGACTGATATCGACCGTCAGGGTATCGGCGCAGTCATCGACCGGGTCCTGGCCGATATCCTGCCCGGTATCGATTACCTGCACGTGAGTCTTGATCTGGACTGCGTCGATCCGGGCGTCGTCCGTGGCGTGGGTACGCCGGTCCCCGGCGGACTCACTTACCGGGAAGCGCACCTGGTGATGGAAACCATTGCCGAATGCGGCTGCATGGCCTCCCTGGAAATAGCCGAGGTCAACCCGATCCTGGATCACAAGAACCACAGCGCGGAATTTGCCGCCGAAATAGTTGCGTCGAGTCTAGGGCTGCGTATCATATAGAAAGCCATTTAAAAAAAGTCTTCCTGTCCGGCATAGCCGGTAGGCGACGCCTGATTGGCCCAATCTTCAGCCTGCGCTTAAGCTACGGCAGGTAGCCTTTGTTGGACGCAACTTTTAAGCCCTCGAAATACGGCAGTATGTCTCCGGCTAAAAAGTCGAGTCCGCCGCACCTTGGGCCAAAAACCAAGTTTAAAATGGCTTCCGTGAAAATAGGCGCGTTGATTTCAGGATGCTTATTCCGATCAAAGTCAAATGCTATGCCGGCTATCGTGGCGAAGAAGAACCACGGGCGCTTGAAATGGGCGCCAGCACCGTTGAAATCGATGCAATCCTGGATCGCTGGCTCAGTCCGGATCATCGTTACTTCAAGGTTGCCGATACGGATGAATGCATTTATATCATTCGGCATGACCTGAACGCACAGGCTTGGGAACTGGTGTATTACCGGCATCCGGATGCGCGGGGAAAGGGCTGACTGGCCGGTTCCATTTCCACCGTCAGGCCGGATTTGATCCAGCCTCAAGGAGGCTTATTCCAGCAACCCGTAATTCTCGTGTAAAAAAGAATCAAAAGCCAAAATCGAATATTCTCGCGCAGAGACGCAAAGGCGCAGAGTAAAACAATATAGTTCCGGCTTCGCCGGTTAAATCTTAAACTCTAAAATCACTGTTTTTCGGTCTGTTTTTTTGCGCGGCAGCGCGACATATTTCTGCCTTTGACCTTCTCTGCGCCTCTGCGTCTCTGCGCGAGAATATTTTTGATTTTTTAGTTTTTCGGTATTCACGCTTTTATCGGAGAGGCACACGCCACATGCATCGAATAAGGGTTGACATGTTCAGGGCGATACAACTGGTCGGGTTGATGGTGTTTATTGTTTTGCTTTTTTATGGCGGTGCCTTGGCCCAGTCGTCCGGTGGGATCACAGCGGCGGTTTTACCGTCGCTGATCGAAAGTGTGCGCGTGCAAGGCCCCCTCGAGTTTTGCGGTGAAGCGGTACCCCTGGATCGACAAGGTGTCAGGGAGCGGCTGGAAAAAGAATTACTGTTGACCCTCTGGGACCGGCCGCAGGTCATCTTGTGGTTAAAGCGCTATCCGCGGTACATGCCGCATATTGAAAAAATGCTGGCGGCGGAGAACTTGCCGGGCGACATCAAATACCTGGCCATCATAGAAAGCGCATTGCGGCCCCATACCGGATCTCCCAAAGGCGCAGTCGGCTTCTGGCAGTTTACCCGGGATACCGGGCGGATATATGGATTACAGGTGGACACCCGCAAAGATGAACGCCGTAATCTATTTTATTCTACTGCGGCGGCCATTCGCTATTTGAAATATTTGTATGACGACCTGGGTTCCTGGTCCCTTGCCGCGGCGGCTTACAATATGGGCGAAGAGGGCCTCAAAGCCGAAATTCTGGCCCAGGAGACCGGCGATTATTACAGTTTGTATCTTTACCTCGAAACCCAGCGCTATCTATTCCGGGCCATTGCGGCTAAAATGATTCTGGCCGATCCCGCGAAATATGGTTTCAAGGTGACGGCCGAAGATGTCTACCCCTTGCTGGAATTCGACAAAGTACAGGTAGAATTCGACCAGGATGTCGGCCTCCAGGTGCTTGCCCGGGCCGCCAATTCTGATTTCAAGACAATAAAAGAGCTCAACCCTGAGATCCGGGGCCATTACCTGGCTCCCGGCTCTCACCAGGTACTGATTCCCAGGGGAACGTCAGAAGACTTCAATCGTCAGTTTTCCGAACTGCTGGAGCAATGGCTTGTCCGGCACAGCAGTATGATCTACATCGTCAAAAAGGGCGACAACCTGACCGCTATTGCCGAGCGCTACAACGTGCCGCTGCCATCGTTGTTCATCTGGAATCGGCTGAAGGTCAACCAGCACATTCATCCCGGAGATCGTTTGGTGATCTATCCCAATAACCCTGAAACTGCAACACCGTCTCATCCTGAAATGTCCACGGAAAAGGAAGTGCCATGACAACCCAGTCTACCGATTGTGCACCGGTTTATCATTTTAGCACGGAAATTCGGGTCCGCCTGCCGGAAACGGATGCGATGGGGGTCGTGTTCCACGGCAACTATTTTACCTACCTGGAAGTAGGCCGGGTGGACTACCTCACAAACTTGGACCTCTGCGAGGGCAACCGGCCCATCAGTGAATTTGAAAATGTAGTGGTGAGCGCTCATCTCGATTTCAAACCCCCTGCGCGGCTCAACGAAAAGCTAATTATCGATGTGCGCACCCGGGAGATTCAAAACGCCAGTTTTACTTTTGAATTCCGCATCCGCCACAAAGCCCGTAACCGCCTGGTTGCCCTTGGCCATACCACCCACTGTGCTATCGATGAGGAATACCGGCCCATACCAGTATCCGACCATTTTAGAGATGTCATCGCCGCTTTTGAAGGGTGGGAAACATAGAAGCTATCTCAAAGCAGTTTTTTAACTCAATCTCGGCGTTGGACACTTGTTTTAAATCCTCGAAATACTAAATGTATTCCTCCGGTTTAAACCAAACGTCCGCCTTGACCTTGAGCTAAAATCCAATTTTGAGATAGCCTCTGGCGTCTGTCAGCTTTATTATAGACCAACAAATTCCACGATTCGATTTTCCAGATACACATAGAAAGGGTTCCAGCGCTGGCGCAGCAAGTCGGCGGCCGGGACCTGGAGGACGTTTCTCTCGCCACGGGGGGTCAGGCTGCCGAGGCTGACCCCAGGGCTCTCTTCGGCGGCGGCACCGCCGTATAGCGGATCGCTTTCCGGAAAGGGCAGGGCCACGTGCGACAGGGAGTAAATACCTTCCGGCCAAGCAAAATCGATGGTGTTTTCCGAGGCTTCCACGGTGCCGGCGGCATGGTGTCGGATCATCACTTGGGGGGCTTCGGCATCCCGGTTGGTAACAAGGCTGACAGCAAATGTCAGGTCGCTCCCGGACAGCAGCGGAGCAATGCTCTCCTCGGGAGGGCGGCTGAGCATTTCTTTTATCTCCACACGGCGGTTGATATCGAAGAGTACCAACTCGTGGTTGCCCTTGGGGAGGCGCTTGAACAGACCGTCCACCACCGCAGGGGTACTGACCGTAGCATCCACGATGGATTGAAAGGCCAGGACCGGCGGAAACTTTTTCAGCAGGCCGGTATTCTGTAATTGGTTAAACTGTTTTTGGATTTCCAGGGTCAAACGATAGACCTGATCGCCGGCGTTTACGGCAAATGAGTTGTATTTAAAGGGGTCGTATTCCGGACCGATCGAGTTCCAGGCCAGTTTATCCAGTCCCAGCAGGTGACCGATTCGGGCCTGCCAGACGGCCAGGGAGGCTAAGCCGGTTACACCGATGGAGGGGGATATCAGGACCAGGCCCTTGACACTGGGCAAGTTCATGTTCTCAATAGCCTCGAGTGCGTAGTGCACGGCCAATGCCGCCCCCGTGGAATATCCCACGATAAAGATTGGCTTTCCGGGCACAGTTTTATGCAGATATTCCAGGGCGAGCTTTGCAGCGGCGGCCATATCTTGCCATTTGACTTCAACAAGTCCGGCTGGAACGGTCCCATGCCCCGGCAGGCGCAGGCCGATAACCCGGGCCCCGGCCCGGTGCAAGCGCTGTCCGATTGTCTGCAGGCTGTAAGGCGAGTCGGACATGCCGTGCAGCAGCAGAACGCTCATTTTGGGGTTTTGGGATTCCAGTTCGAAGGTCCGGTTCCAATTGCGCGGCCAGCGTTCCGGATCGGAGAAGCTCCCGCGGTGGTAGCGGTTGATGCGGCGGCGATCTTCCGGGTCAATGTAATCAAGTACTTTTTTATCGAGCTGGGCGAAGAGTTTTTCTTCCCACGCCAGGTAGCCATTGAAGTCCTGTACCGTTGATTTGGCGGTGAATTCGGCACCCAGGTCAACTTTGTGCCAGATATCAAGGTCAGGGCGGCTGTTGAGGTACACGACGAAGACCATCACGAGCACCGTAAACCCACCCAGGGTAAGATACCCGAGGGCCTTCAGGATTCGACGAATCGGTTTGCCCGGTAATGTTCGCATGGTTCAGCTCCCATCGGATGAACATGATTTTCGATACGAGCGACGGTTAGCGATTAGAATAATTAGATCACTGACTGTAGCAAAGGGCCCAAAATTAAGCACCCCATGCCATTGGTGGACAGGCCTTCAAAACCGGCTGACTTATAGCCGGGGTCCACTTTTAGCAATCAATCTAGTACGTATGTTGTTGGAGAATAAGAGTACGTTGCCCGATGTTATTTTTCAAATCCATGGCCAAAAGTTAAGTAGAAGCCCCAATTTCCATCTTTGCCAAAAGCGATATCGCCGCGGACTACCATACCTTCATCATTTAATCTGTAAAATACCCCTACACCACCACCCGGAAATAATTCATTGCTCCCTTCTTCCTCATCAAAGCCATAAAGATACGCTACGCCGGCAAAGGCAGCGAGTCCCCATTTTTTATATAGCGAATAACGAAAATCCGCTTCCGCCATTGTCATGTGGGGAGCCAAATATTGCCTTCGTGTATAGCCCCGCAAGTCTACAGATGAGTACCCACTATTGGGGGCACCATCCGCCCACCGCCCCCTGACATGCGCAGCCAATACGTGATCTTTGATAGGATGGTAGTATTGATAGTCGGCAGTAAGAGCATCAAATGAAACCTGTCCACCCAAAGATTCCCTGTAGGCAAAGTTGTGCGCTTCAAAAACTTGCCCAGTCGATGGAGAATATTGATTGTCGCGTGAATCATATTGTGTGTACAGCCCGACCGCGTTGGATCTGAATCCTGTTAGACCAATATGTTGCAGGACCTGTCCTGAAAGTACATTGTCACCGGTTATTGCGTAGTTGGTTGAGATAAATTGAGGCCCCAAATACCAACGGCCATAAATCCCATACGCATATCGCAGGGCATACAGATCCAAGGCATCGGTTGTCTGTACATTCAAGCCACTTCCCAAAAAGTCTGAATAATCGTTTTTTATTTCGCCTGTTACAATGGCTGCATTTAAGCGGTGTTTATCCTCTTTAAGGTGTGTTTTTGCAAAGGCGCCAAGATACCAGGAGTTTGTGGTACTGTACGTTCCGGCTATGCCGATTAGTGAAGCTGGCGACTTTTCATCAAATTGTTTGACGTAGCCAGCCAATACCCCTGCGGCCGTTGAAATTTTCGGATCGCTACTTAATAGAGGTGTGATTAACCAGGGTGAATCTTTTTTTTCCTTCTCAGGAGCAGCTTCGAGTTTTTCATCCGTTTTGGCTGCTTTCACAGTATCGGCAATTACAGGTTGAGCCAGGAACAAAGCCAAGCATACCAACAGGTAAACAATCGGCGCATTTCTTTTTCGCCTCCAATTTTTCCATTCCATAATGATTTTAGGGAGACCAAAAGAGTATCGCGAGTGCTGATTTTCCGAGAAAATCCGACAATATTGAATTTTTCCCGAATTGAACATTTCAGGTCCGCCCTAGTTGGAAGCGGCGCTGACCGTGAGTGCCCCCGCCGCAATGGCCACGCCTACAATCATGATGACGATCAGCGAATCCTTGGCGTCTTGTTGGGTGAAATGGGATATGTCCTGGCCGTTCAAGGTGGTGGACGGCGTTTTGGTATCGGAAAACCCTAAAGGTACGGATAGCATGGCGCCAAATCCGGTGCTGTCCTGGGCATAGCGCTCAGCGTTGCCAAACGGTGACGCGCCGATATTCATCTGGCCAATTTTCAGATCGAAGGCCGCCGCCTGTCCGGAGGCCAGGAGAAGAATGAGGGCAATGGTAAAAGATCGTTTCAGTAGTATTTGCATGCTGGCCCTTGGATTAGAAGTAAACTTTGGCGAAGAGCAGGCCGCCCAGATACTGGTATTCGAGTTGACCCTTCAGGTTGATTTCCGGGTAATTTTCACCTTCGGCTTCGACACCCAAATTGAACGTATCCACGGCCAGGCCGAAACCAACGTGTTTGAAGGCCTTCCATTCCACACCAATTGAGGAGCTGTAGATAGAACCTTTAAATTGCCCATATTCAAGGTAGAAAATATCGAATTTCGTGCGTAAAAACCATTTGGGCGTCAGGGCGAAATCTGCTCGCAGGCCGATTACCGGCAGGGGGGCCGTGAAATTCTCTGACACCTGGGTGGACAACAACCCCGATGCGTTAAGTTCGAAAGAAATCGGCATGACGTACAACCCCAGCCCGGCAGCGATATCGATGCGATCATCCAGGAGAAAGGAATAGCTGTAGGCGGCTTTGTAAACATCCACGTCAAACTGGGTATTCACGTCGGTGCCGATTGGCAACGTGACGCCGTCTATGACGATGTCCTGCCCCAGCACGGTGTCCCCGTCCCGGCGCAAGGCGAACCAGGACAGGTCTGCCCGGTGACGCATGTTGTCGCTAAACCGCCAGGAACCGGCCAACCGGAAAACAGTGCTAGTTGCGTCCAGACCGAGCGCCTCTTCCACGTCGATACTGACGCCCAGCCCTTTAGCGGAAAGGCGGATGTCGCTGCTGGTCGAAGACGCAAATGCTCCCGCGGCGATTGTGTATTTCGACCAGGGTAGCTTCCCGGCCTCTTTTTGGGTGTCTTTGTCATCTGCAAAAGCAGACGGGCAGATCGCTGCCAGGAGAACCACCAGGATTACCTGAAGGGCAAGTATACGCATCGATGCCTCCTTTCATGACCCCGATTGTGATGCCACACGATAATATCCGAGTAGGGTGGCCGATCTTACCCGGAAATAGAGGCTTGCGTTAAGAAGGTTCATGTGTCGAGAAAGCGATTGTCAGGTGAATCGCTGCCAGGCGGCGGCCAGTCTTTTGGCGCGGGCCTCCGCTGCGATGGAAAGGATCGCCTTGTCGCGCTGCCAGGCGGAACGAAGGGGCGGCGCTACTTGCTCCCAGCATGGTGCGGAGCTTTCCAGAAATGATTGCATGGCAGCGGTTGCACCGGCGGTGGCAATATGGGTTTCAGGTGCTGTGTAGTCGGCCCCGGCGATCGATCGGAGGGTTGCCAATAAGGCAATGAGCTGTTCTTTTACTGGCCGGGGCCAGTCGAAACACTGGCCGATGCGCATCTGGTAGCCAGAGATGGCAGCCATGACATGCAGGTCCTCAATGGTCCGAAACGGTTTGATGTAGCGAATATGGCCGTCATCAGGGAGAATGTCAGCCCTTGTTACCCTGACACTGGAAAATTCGACCTGACCGTGACTGATTTCAGGCAGGATGGTCAGGGGTTTGTCCAGGGGTTTCACTTTTATACCGCCTTGAGTCTTATTCACCCGCACCAACCGCAGCTGGTTTTTGCCATCGGTACTTTTGCCGGTCGAGGCGGCCACCAGCATTAAATCGGCCTCTTGACCGCAGGTGACGAAATATTTTGTACCACTCAGGCTCCAGGCGTCCCCTTCCTTTTCGAGCCGGCAATTGATGTGGGCTGGGTGGACACCTTTCTCTTTGCTGATGCACAGGGCGGGGACAGGATCTTTCGGCAGGTCGGGTAGCAGGCGGTGCAAAGCCGTCCAGTATCCCACGGCAAAAGCATAAGCCGGACAATTGGATAGAAAGCCGCCGGCAATTGCCATATCCACGGGTTCGGACCAGGGTGCCAGATGCTCTTTGTTGTGTCGCTTCCAGACAACCACCGAATTAAATTTACCTGGCACCGTTCCCGGATTCGTAGTGAGGAGCCAGTGTAATATGCGCAGGTCGTTTTCAGGCATTCCAATCGTTTCCTGTTGGTAGGTTTATCTTTTATCGATCCCGATTATAAAGGAAGCCTAAAGCACCAACTCCTTGATAAACTCCGTCAACTGGTTCAAATTCTGGCACGGCCGCACTTCATGGCAATAGGACTCGTACGTGCGCATCTCACTGTCCCCGGAATACCAGAAAGGCACGCTCTCGGGATTAAGCCAGATGACCCGGCGGCATTTTTCACGCATTTCGTCCAGGATGCCTTCCTCCGGGTTGGAGTAGTTGCTGCGGCCGTCGCCGATGATGATCAGGGTGGTCTTTTTGTTCAGGGCATCCATGTAGCCGGCCTTGAATTTGCGCAACGTGTATCCGTAATCGGTCGAACTCCCATATTCGATATCCGCTTCGTGCAGCACTTTTTCGATGGCCTGGTTGATTTCATACGCTTCGAACAGCCGGGTGACCTCGCACAAACCGGCGATGAAGATAAAGCTGCGGACCTTGGTAAAACACTCCTGGAGCGAGTAGAGCATATTCAGCATAAATTTGGCGGAGGACCAGACCGAGCCGGAGACGTCACAGAGCACCACGATCTTCCCCTTGCGCGGTGGTTTCCGGCGACGGACAATCTCCAAGGGAATGCCCTGGTATTTGGCCGCCCGGCGCAGGGTCTTTTTAATGTCGATGGCTCCACGTTGGCGGTTGGCATAGCGCCGACTGAGCGTGTCCTTTAACTTTCTGACCAGCTGACCGATCACCGCACGCATCTGTTCGACTTCCCGCGGGGTGAGGGTGGTAAAGGCAATTTCGCCCAATTCATTGAGGTGCTTGTCCCAGTTCAGCTTTTTATTGATCGGGATATCCTCTTCCGGATTTTTCCGGCTCAGCAGGCGGCGGGCTGTATCCAGACGAGCGTTGAGATGGTTTTCTATATCCTGGCGGGTTTCCCAGTCCAACATGTCGCGCTGGTCAGCCAAAAAGGCGACTGCGGCACGGCGTGTTTTTTCAATCGCCCGCATCAAGGGAAAGCGGCGCACCAGTGAACCGAGGTTCGACCCCAGGCCGCGTCCCCCGGAATCACCCTCCGATTCGATCTCGCGGAGCAGCTCCAGATAGGCGTGGGGGTCATCGGCGAGAAAGTCCCGGATCGCCTGGTCGGCCGGCTGGCGATCTGGATCGGTGGCCAGCGATTCCAGGATCTGACGTACATTTTCAGCAACCGGCCGGGAAGCAGTGATCTCCTCGTTAATCCGCATTTCGTGGAAAAAGAGGTGGTAGAGATCATCGAACTTTTTCTGGTCGCGCAAACTCTTGGCAAAGTTTGCGCGCAATACCGCGGAAAACTGGCGTTCATCCAACGGATTGACCAGCCGTAGTTGGGCGAAGCAATCCAGGACTTCCGACGTCGAAACCCGCAGGCCGGCGGCGCGGGAAGAGGAGACAAATTTTAAGACCAGGTTTTGCATGGCAGCACAGGCATCCTAAGGATCGTCATGCCGGTGAAAGCCGGTATTCAGGAAACGACTGGATACCGGATCAAAAGAGCCTGCCCTGGACATGATTCGGGGTCCGGCATGACGGTTTTATGGAGCGCTTATTGATTTACAACCTTTGCAATGTTCTCCTTTACCAGATCTGCATCCGCCCGGTATTTAACAATCGTATTGAGGGTGTCTTTGACGATTTCCGGGGAAAGGTCCTCCACCTGCAGGGCGATCAGTGATTGCGCCCAGTCGAGCGTCTCTGAAATGGAAGGCCCTTTTTTCAGATCCAGATCACGGATGGCCCGGATGGCGCTGACCACCTGGTCGGCCAGGGCTTCACTGATGCGGGGTACTTTCAGCAAGACAATTTTTCTTTCCAGTTCCAGGGCCGGGTAATCGATGTAGAGGTGGAGACACCTTCGTTTCAGGGCATCGCTCATGTCGCGGAAATTGTTGGAGGTCAGAAATACAAAGGGGATATTGACCGCCTGCCGGGTACCCAGTTCAGGGATGGATATCTGGAAATCGCTCAATATCTCCAGTAGAAATGCCTCGAATTCAGGGTCGGATTTGTCGACTTCATCCACGAGCAGGACCACCGGCTCCGGAGCCGAAATTGCTTGTAGCAAGGGGCGCGGCTGGATGAACCGCTCGGAAAAAAAGGCATCCTCCTGGGTGGCGATCCGATCGGCCGCCTCTGTTAAAGTGGCCGCTCCCACCATGAGTTCACCGGTTTTTTCCTTTAGGATTTGCGTATAGAGCAGCTGTTTGGAGTATTCCCATTCGTATAGCGCCTTGGCTTCATCAAGCCCTTCATAGCATTGCAGACGAATCAGCTGCCGGTTCAGGCCGGTTGCCACGGCTTTGGCCAATTCGGTTTTGCCGACCCCGGCCGGACCCTCAACCAGAATGGGTTTTTGGGTTGCGGCTGCCAGGTACACGACCGTGGTTATTTCACGGGAGCAGATGTAGTCGGCTCCCTCCAGTTTTAATTTCACATCATCAACGTTCGTAAACATCATAACCACCTATCTATGGTTCATTTTGAAAATTTTTCCATCAGGTTGTTTAAGACTTTTTTAAAGGTCTCGATATCTTTCTTTGAGAAGCCGGATTTAATGTCATCGTTGACCCGTTTGATGGTAACATATGCCCGGTCGATCTCGTCTGTGCCCTTTGCCGTAATGCGGATCAGAAACGTGCGTCGGTCATTGGGATTGGCAGTTCGCTTGGCCAGGCCCGATTTTTCAAGCCGATCCACCAGGCCGGTGATGGCTGAGTTGTCGATGGCCAGGATCCGGCTAAGCTGCGTCATGGTGTGGCCTTTTTGGCGCAAAAGGAATAGAATACCGGCCTGGACCGGTGTGATCGTCGTATCACTGGTTATCAACTCCTTTTTCAGATACGACATCAGCGCGTGCTGGGCACGCGACAATAAGTAAATCAGGCGATCATCATAGGGCATGGGGCCTCCTCCGGTTTATTTGACACCATCAAATGTTGACATATCAAACAAACGGGTTGGCGTAAATACCTTTCAGGCCGGGCCGATTGCGCTTGCAAAGCTGCGCTCAGGTTTCGTCAGGTTCCAGCGGTAGGGTAATGGTAAACCGGGCGCCCTTGCCCGGCTTCGAATCCACCGTCATGGAGCCGTTGTGATTTTCGGTGATGATGAAGTAGGAGACCGACAACCCCAGGCCCGTGCCGACGCCAACGCGTTTGGTCGTGAAGAAAGGTTCAAAGGCGCGTTTGCGGGTGGCGTCATCCATGCCCGGGCCATTGTCCTCGATTTCAATGTCTAGGTGCCCCCGGTTGCGGCGGATGCGCAGGGTCAGCAGGGGCGGTTTGCCAGACGGGATATGGCTGGCCATGGCCTGGGCGCCGTTTTTCAGGATATTGAGAAAGACTTGCTGCAGCTGGCTGCCTTCACAGGTGATCTGCGGAAGCCCCTTTTCATACTCCCGGCGGATTTCGATCTGCCGAAAGTCATATTTCTTTTTGAGATCGTAATCATTGGATGCCAACTCTACGGTTTTATCCAGCAGTTCCGGCAGGCTGTGCCGTTTGAGGCTTGAACCGCTCCGGCGGCTGAAGGAGAGCATGTTGTCGACGATTCGGACCGCCCGGGTGCCTGATTCAATGACCGCATCGATCATGGGGGGCAGCCCTCTTTTCTGCATGTATCGTTCCAGGGCTTCGAATTCAATGCCGCATTCTATGGCGGTATCTATGTTTTTGGGGATATTGCCGGCCAACCGATTACGCAGCACCTGCACATTCTGCAGGATACCGGCCAAAGGATTGTTGATTTCATGGGCCATCCCGGCGGCCAGGCCGCCCACTGAGAGCATTTTCTCCGATTGCACCATCATATCTTCGATCCGGACCCGGTCCGTTACATCGTCCATGCGGATAACCGCGCCTTCAACCCCGTTGGCAACCAGGGGATAGACGGTTACATCCGAAAAGCATGTCTGGCCATCTTGTACATGCAGGACTTTGGAGTCGGACTGGGGCATCCTGGTCTGAATCGCGGTTTGGACTTTTTCCATTGCATCGGCCAGCAGGGGAAAAATGGCGGACAGCCGTTTACCATGTGCTTCGTTTGGTTTGACGCCGGTCAGGTCCTCCGCGCCCATGTTCCAATGGGTGATGTGGCCTTCCAGGTCTACGCCGACGACTACGGACGGCATGGAATTGATGATATTCTGGACATAGTTTCTTTCGCGGTTCAAATCGGCGGTAGCCCGAAAGAGCGCGTCGGACATTTCGTTGAACGATGATGCCAGACGGCCCAGTTCATCCCGGGCATAGACCGGTACTTTATAGTCCAGCTGACCGCCGGCGATGAATTTGACGCCGTCCATCAGTTTTTTCAAAGGGCGGTGGACAAGGTGCTGCACTGTTAGATAGATGAGGGCCCAGGCCAGAAGCAGGGCCACAAGGCCGGTAATGATGATCTCTTTAAAGAGCGTTTCAATCAGTCTGTTCAACGTCGAAGCCGGACTGAACGTCATGGCTTCCAGGCTTTGGGCTTCCGTACCCGGAAACAGGAGAGTCTGCCTGGAATAAAAATATTTCAGGTTGCCGACCATGGCCGTCTTCTCGTCTTGTATGGAAATATCCGAATTGAGCACGGGCAGGCTGGTCACCAGCAGTTCTCCGTCTTGGGCGATACCCACGTAAGTGCCCAGCAGGTTTTGGATCTGGTCCATGGTAGATACATCCAACCGTTGGTCCACAACCAGGATGCCAACGGCGGTCCCCTGGTCGGCAAACGTATCCGGGTTGGCCATGGGCGCCTGGATGGCATAGGACGTCCGGATAATCGGTACGCCGTCATCCAGTACAATTTTGGAGGAAGGCAGGGTAATGCTCTCCCGCGAATATTCAAAAAAATCCGATCGCTTGGCGCCTGCTTGGACGTTGAAGCCGGAACTCCGGTAGAACGAGTCCGCGGACTGCGAATAAACAGTGCTGATACCGATGTCTTCCTGGGGGGGCGGTTTGAACTTATCCGCGTCGATATACCGCAGGACGCGGTCGGCCACATCGATCCGGTCCTTGAATTGCATGACATACAATCTGTTCGGGGTGATACTGAAGGATAAAACCGGTTGTGCTCCGGCGATTAGATCAAACGGTGAGACAATGTAATAGTGCAGGGCGCTAAATTCGTTGAGCGGCAACAGGGGCTGGAGCAAGTTGAGCAAATGCATCTGCGCTTGAAGATAATAGATCATCTCATCTTCTTCGATGTTTTTGGCCAGCAAGGAGCGATCCGAGGCATAATAGGGACCCATTTGTGAAATTTGACGGACCTGTTCCATAAAGCGCCGATTTTCATTCATACTTTTAACAAAGCGGCCGGCCTTGTTTTCGATTTCTATGATCCGGTTGGACAGGATCCCGGACATTTTGCGTAGTTCGCTCTGGGTAGTATCGGTGAGGTGGTTGAAGATGGATAACCCGCTGACCACGGATATGGAGACAGTGAAGACTATCAGCAGGGTCAGCACGGGGAGCAGTATTTTGTTACTGATACTGACACCCACTGAAACGTGGTTCACCTGCTCTTTATTTGTGTCTGTTGGGGCCATATTTTACGCGCTATGTGTGCATTACTTCCATTGGCGAATCAAATCATCATAGGCAATCGTAACCGGCTTGGGCCTTTTTCGAAAAGGTTTTGGCGACCCCGGCTGCTGCAGCCAATGCGCCTCGCTTTGTTTTGCGTTGAGACGCGGAGAAAACCGGGCCAGCCGCATTTTGTCCATCAGCGCATCCTGGGCAGCCGCAATATTGTCCATCGCTTGTTTCGGTGTAATCCGGCCGTTGATCGTTTTCGCGATGTTGGGCCACCAGACAGCCGATAGGGCCGGGTAGTGGGGCACATTCGGGCCGGTGTCCGTCCATTTTTTCTCTTCCGGAGAGCGGTAGAAGTCGATCAATCCACCCCATTTATACTTGACCGGATCAAGGTGTTTGGAGAAAACCGTTGATCTGCGGACCGGCGTACCGCCGACGAGAAATTTTTTCAGAGATACGGTTTTCGACACACAGAACTGGGCCCAGAGCCAGGCCATGGCCCTTTTCTGCCCCTTGATGCTGCGGGGAATCGTCCAGCTGCCGGCATCCTGGTAGCCCACTTTCATGCCTTCGTCCCACTAGCGGCCGTGGGGTGTGGGTGCTACCCGCCATTTCGGGCGGCCGTCCGGGTAGACTACGGGACTGCCCGGTCGATGGAAATCTTCATGCGACAACCAGGTGATGTATTGAAAAATTTTTTGGGCGATATCACCGCGCGATGCCTTGGGGCCGGCGTCTACCCACCGCCAGCCGGCTGCTTCCGGCGGTGCATAATCCTGCAGCCACTTGACATACTTGGTCAGGGCATAGACGGCTGCCGGGCTGTTGAGGGCACCACCGCGGGCCACGGAAGAGCCGACCGGTATATTGCCCTCAACCCGGATTCCCCACTCGTCCACGGGAAGACCATTGGGCAGGCCCCGGTCGCCCACGCCGGCGATAGAAAGCCAGGCGTCGGTGAAGCGCCACCCCAGGGAAGGTGACTTCTTCCCGTAGTCCAGGTGACCATAGACCTTCCGGCCGTCAATGACCCGGCCGGTAAAGAACGCGGCAATATCCTCGTAAGCGGCCCAATTCACCGGGACCCCAAGTTCATAGCCGTAGGCGTCCTTGAACGCTTTTTTAATATCCGGTCGTGTAAACCAGTCGTACCGAAACCAGTATAGATTGGCGAACTGCTGGTCAGGCAGCTGCAGTTGATTGCCCTCGTAATCCTGCCCAAACTCCAGGTTTAAGAAATCATTCAAGTCCAGGCCGGGATTTGTATAAGCCCGGCCTTCTTTCTGCATGTAATCCGTCAGATTGACGACGGCCCGGCTGCGCAGGTGGGTCCCGACCAGGTCCGCATCGTTGACATAGATATCATACAGGCTCTTGCCGGTTTTAAGTTGCTCCATGATGCGCTGGACAACGGAACCCTCACCGATGATTTCATGGGTCACCGTGATACCGGTGATTTCCTGGAAGGCAACGGCCAGAACATCCCGTTCCCAGAAATGGGTTTTGATATCCTCGGCCGTCGAGCGGATTTTTTTGCCCCTGAAGGGCCGGGCCGTGTCGGCGAACCACTGCAGTTCAGCCAGCGCCGCTTCGCGGGAAAGCACGGAAGGCTGGAAATGGGCGACCCATTTAGCCATGATTTCATCGTTGGTTGCGGCCGCCCGGGCTGCAGGGTAGATACCTGCCATAAGCGTCCCTATACAGGCGATGAACAGGTAAAGACATGGTTTAATATAGCCGCACCCCATTTGCGAGTAACTCCCTCCCCTGAGTGTCGATGTTCCTGGCAGGTTTTCAGTATCTTGACAGTTTACTATAAAAATACAGATTTTCAAAAATTTTATGTCGATCGGCAACCGACCGCCGCGGTGGATGGACAGTTGTGCAGTAAAAGCTTGCCGCCGCAACGCAAGATGATCTAAAGTAAATAACTCGCTAAGCAAATTTTCAATCCTATTAATGTTGATAAACAGACAGGCAGACAATGACCGTTGAACACCAAATAGCAGACCTCACCACCGAGTTAATCAAGATTCCCACCACCCACTCACGGCCGGAGGAAATCAAGCGCTGCGCCGATTTTATTGAAGATTGGCTATCCCGGCGGGATATCGAATATTCGCGCTATGACAACAACGGGATACCGGCGATTACTGTATTGCCGCGACCGCAGGCCACCGAAATCCTGTTGATGGCCCATTTCGACGTCGTGGATGCCCAGGACGAATCTCAATTTAACCCCCATATAGAAGATGGCCGGCTTTACGGCCGTGGTGCCGTCGATGACAAATACGCGGTCGCGCTCGCGCTTCTCCTGTTTCACAACCGGCTGGAGCGCATTCGCCAGGCCGGCGGGGACCAAAGCGACATGTGCTTTGGTCTGCTGGTGAACGGAGACGAGGAGATCGGGGGCGCCAACGGCGCCAAGGCTGTGCTGAAAGACATAGAACTAGATTTTTGCCTGGCCCTGGACGGCGGCTCGCCCGAGAAAATTATTACCAAGGAAAAAGGGGTTCTGCAGGTGCGGTTGACCGCGCGGGGTAAAGGCGCGCACGCAGCCCGACCCTGGTTGGGGCAAAATGCCTTTGATAGTCTGGTAGCGGATTACCAGGCGCTTCAACAGCAGTTTGCCGACCGGACTTCCGATCACTGGCACAAGACCATGGTTCTGAGCAATTGCCGGGTCGGTGATGGTTCGATTAACATTGTGCCGAGCGAGGCGACCGCCACCCTTGATATTCGCTATACCGAGCACGACGATCCCGACGCCATCCTGGCCGCTATTGAAACGGCGGCGGCCTCGGAAGTGATGCTCCTTGGGAAGGAACCGCTCTTCATCGGTGGGGCATCAACTTATCTGGACACCCTGGTGGCCTGTGTACCGGGGGTGAGTGTCGGGTTTGAACACGGCGCCTCCGATGCCCGCTTTCTAACCGCCCGCGGGATTCCCGGTGTTGTCTGGGGCGCTTTAGGTGAAATGTCCCAGCATGCGGCCAACGAGCACGTGGTCATCGCAAGCCTGGGCGCGGTTTACGACCGCCTGGATAAATTCATCACCGCCATCGAGGAAAGATCATGACGGTTGCCGCGGATCACCTGTTGGAAGTTCGTGATCTCAAAACCTATTTTTATACCTATGAAGGCACTGCCCAGGCGGTGGACGGTGTTTCTTACTACCTGGACCGCGGCGAAGCCCTGGGCATTGTGGGCGAATCCGGGTGTGGTAAATCGGTCACCGCCTCCAGTATCATGCGCATTGTCCCCGATCCGCCGGGCCGGATTGTTTCCGGAGAGATCCTGCTGCACGGGCAGGACCTGGTGCAACTCAGTCAAAAAGAGATGCGGCGCATCCGCGGACGTCGGGTCGCCATGATTTTTCAGGAGCCGATGTCCTCCCTGAACCCGGTATTTACTATCGGAGACCAGATTGCCGAGATGTTCACCCTCCACAAGGGGATGGGCAAACGGGCTGCGCTGGACGCCGCGGCCGACATGCTGGACCGGGTCCAGATACCCGCCCCGCGGCAGCGGGTGTCTGAATACCCCCATCAGCTCTCGGGGGGCATGCGGCAGCGGGCCATGATTGCCATGGCCCTGGCCTGCGAACCGGAACTGCTGATTGCCGATGAACCGACCACGGCGCTGGATGTAACCGTACAGGCCCAGATTCTCGACCTGATGCTCAATCTCAAGGAGGATCTGGGTACCGCCATTCAGATGATTACCCATGATCTGGGGGTCATCGCTGAAATGGCCGATCGCATCGTGGTCATGTATGCCGGTCGGGTCGTTGAAGAAGCGTCTACCGTCGAGTTATTTAAGAACACGCTGCACCCTTACACTCAGGGGTTGTTGGACTCTATTCCCCTGCTGGGCAGCCGCACAGCCGGTGAGCAACGGAAGCTCAATGAAATAGAGGGGATGGTGCCGAGCCTGTATGGCCTTCCACGGGGCTGTAAATTCCAAGCCCGCTGTCCCCAGGTCATGCAGATCTGTACCGAACGGGAACCCGGGTTGGAAACTGCGGCAGATGAACATGCCGTGCGCTGCTGGCTGCACATCGATCATGGAGCGCCATGAGGGAAGCTTTAATAAGAACCGAGGGGCTGCAGGTACACTTTCCCATCAAGAAGGGGCTGTTTTCCAGGACGATTGGGCATGTGTATGCCGTAGATGGGGTAGACTTCTCGCTGGAGAAGGGCGAAACCCTGGGTATTGTCGGTGAATCCGGTTGCGGCAAGACCACCGCCGGTATGGCCGTAATGGGGCTTACCCCGCCGACCGGCGGTACCGTCTGGTTTAAAGGGCAGGCTATGCACGCGATGGAGGCCGGGGAGCTGCGTCAGGTCCGGCGCCAGATGCAATTGATCTTTCAAGACCCTTATTCATCTCTCAACCCGCGTATGACTGTTAACCAGATCCTCGCCGATCCCATGGACGTACACCAAATTTACACCGGGCGGGAACGGGCGGAGCGCCTGGTATTTTTACTGGAGACCGTGGGATTGAATCCGGAGCAGGGCGCTCGCTATCCGCACGAATTTTCAGGCGGACAGCGACAGCGGATCGGCATTGCCCGGGCGTTGGCCCTGGATCCTGTTGTAATCATCGGCGACGAGCCGGTGTCGGCCCTGGATGTCTCCATCCAGGCCCAGATCATCAACCTGCTGCTGGAACTCAAGCGTGAATTCGATCTTTCCCTGTTGATCATTTCGCACGATCTGGCGGTTGTGGAATACCTGTGTGACCGCATCCTGGTTATGTACCTGGGCAAGGCCATCGAACAGGCGCCCTATGCCGCCCTTTACGGCGACCCCAAGCACCCCTACACCCGGGCTTTGTTGTCGGCGGCCCCGGTGTCGGATCCGCTGCGGGAGAAAAACCGGATCATATTGAAAGGTGACGTGCCCAGCCCCATCAATCCGCCGACCGGATGTCGGTTTCACACCCGCTGCCCAGAGAAAATGACAATTTGTGAAACAGTGGAACCCCCGTTTAAAAAGTTGCAGGACGATCACTACACGGCCTGCCATTTATACCCTTAAAATAGAGGGGATTTGAAAAAGGAATAGGAACGCTTAAATAAGAACCAACAAATGGAGGGAATCAAAATGAGACGGTTAACCTTAATGACCCTGGTGGCGGCCCTGGTGCTGGCCCTGCCCACGATGGCCCTGGCCAAAGCGGACCTGGTGGTGGCCACGGACGCCCCGCCCAAATCTATGAATCCGCATGCGTATTCCTCGGATGCCAACCTTTCCTATATGTCCAACTTCTTCGATGGCTTGCTTCAACGCAAGGCCCCGGAGGGCAAACTGGCCCCGGCCCTGGCTACGAAGTGGAAACGGCTCGACGATGTGACCTGGAAATTCGAGCTGCGCAAGGGCGTCAAATTTCATAACGGCAACAAGTTTACGGCCGCCGACGTGAAGTTTACCTTCGAGCGCATGAAAGACCCCAAGTATTCCAAACTGCTTAACATTGCCAACTCTATCCAGTCCATCAAGGCGCCGAATGATTACATGGTGATCTTCAAGACCGTCAAACCGGTACCGTGGTTTGCGGAAACCATGCATATGAACTTCATCGTTGACATGGAGTCTTCCAAGGGTCGTGATGATGGCGATTACAACACGCGGCCCATCGGGACGGGTGCCTACCAACTGGTGGAGTGGGTCAAAGGATCATATGTACGCATGAAGGCCAATCCCGACTACTGGGAAGGGGCTCCCAAGTATAAGACCGTTGATATCCGGCCCATCACCGAAGAAGCGACCCGTTTTGCGGCCCTGGCCGGCCGCCAGGTCGATATCGTCAACGGTGTCCCGGTCACACTCTTTGAACGGGTGAAACAAATGGGTCACGTCGAAATCATTGCCCGCCCGGCCCGCCGCTGCATCTACATGGGCATGAGCAACACGGCCGGCACGCCTTTTGCTGATCTGCGTGTGCGCCAGGCGATTGCCCATGCCATCAACGAAGAAGAAATCATCGCCAAGATAATGCGCGGCCAGGCCACGTTGGCCCATCAGGTTCCGGACGTCCCCACGGTCGGATACGACGCCAGCATCCAGCGGCTGCCCTATGACCCGGCCAAGGCCAAACAGCTGCTGGCCGCTGCCGGTTATGCCAACGGTTTCGATATTACCGTGGCCGGTCCCAATGACCGCTACGTCAACGACGAGAAAATCTGTGAAGCTGTGGCCAAGTATCTGGCCAAGGTGGGTCTGCAAGTGAAGCTGGATGTGAAACCCAAGTCGATTTTCTTCGACGAACTGACCGATTACAAACACCAGTTCTACCTGATCGGCTGGTTCGACGGCTCCTTTGATTTTGGTCGCTCCACGGAAAAACTGCTCCACACCCCGAATAAGGATATGGGCATGGGCACCTACAATGGGGGCAAGTTCTCCAATGGAGATCTGGATGGGCAGATCATTGCCTCATCTTCCATCCTGGATCGGGCGGAGCGCGAAAAGGCGCTGCAGGCAATCAACCGCATGTCCGTCAAGGAAGTGGCCTGGATTCCGCTGCACTACCAGCAGGACATCTTTGCCGTCGTCAAGGGCAAGAATGTGAAGTTTACGCCGCGCTCCGACCGTTGGATCGTAGCGAAAGAAATTCGTTAACCCTGTAACCGCGAGGGGGCTGCCCGGCAGCCCCCCATTTCGACATGGCCACTTATATTACCCGAAGACTGCTCCAGGGGGTTGTGGTCCTCCTGCTGGTTTCCATGGTCTGTTTCGTCATGTTCCGCTACACTGGCGATCCGGTGCTGATGTTGGCCGGCAAATATGCCACCCAGGCGGAACGCGAGCAGGTCCGCAAGGCCTATGGCCTGGATCGACCCGTATACGAACAGTACCTGACCTTTCTCAAAGGGTTGACCCGGGGAGATTTCGGGCGGTCCTACGTCAGCCAGATCGACGCTCTGGACATGATCCTGGAGAGGTTCCCCGCCACCTTCGAGTTGGCCCTGACGGCCATTTCCATCTCTTTCATTCTTGGGGTTGGCCTGGGGGTGGTGGTAGCGGTGCGACCTAAAGGCGCTGTGAGCCGGATGATTATGGCTGGTTCGCTGTTCGGGATTTCGATACCGACCTTTCTCATCGGTATCTTACTGGTCATGGCCTTTTCCGTGTACCTTAATTTACTCCCGCCTTTTGGACGCGGCGACACGGTCCAGATAGGTTTCTGGCGTACAGGTTTGTTAACCCTTTCCGGCTGGAAGCATATCCTTCTGCCTGCCCTGACCCTGTCCGGCTACCAGCTGGCTGTTTTACTACGTTTGACGCGGGCAGGTATGCGGGAAACTCTGACCGAAGAGTATATCAAGACGGCCTGGGCCAAAGGGCTTTCCCCGGCCAAGGTCATTCTCAAGCACGCCCTGCGGAATGTGTTGATTCCTGTGGTGACCATTGCCGGGCTCTCTTTTGGTGAACTCATCGCCTTTTCCATTGTCACGGAGACGATTTTCCAGTGGCCGGGTATGGGCAACCTTTTACTGACCTCCATTTTCGAGACCGATCAACCGATTATCGTAACGTATATCATGCTGGCCGCGTTTATTATCCTGACCATCAATATTCTGGTGGATCTGCTGTACGCGGTGTTGAACCCCCGGATACGCTATGACTAAATGGCTTAAATCGCGACGCATGCAAAGTTTCCTGGGCGATCCTTCCGCCCTGGTTGGCAGCGCCCTGCTGCTCGGTTTCTTGTTCGGGGCCATCTTTGCACCGCTGGTGGCGCCCATGGATCCCTACGACCTGACCAAGGTGGATCTGGCCAATTTCTTAATACCGCCGGCCTGGATGGAGGGTGGTGTAAGCGATTTTCCACTGGGAACCGATGACCAGGGACGTGGGATTTGGTCCACCATTCTTTACGGACTGCGAACATCGTTGATTGTCGGTGTGTCCGTGGTGGCCATTTCCAGCGTCATCGGCATTGTCCTGGGCATGCTGGGGGCCTACTATGGCGGGCTGCTGGATGCCTTTATCATGCGGGCGGCCGATACCGTTTTCGCCTTTTCCACCACCCTGCTGGCGGTCCTGCTGCTGGGCATGTTTGAAACCCGGGGAATTTTTACGGTTATCGTGGCCATCTGCATTGCCGACTGGGTCAAGTACGCCCGAACCATCCGGGGCAGCGTACTGGAGACAAAGGACAACGCGTATGTCCTGGCGGCCAGTGCCTCCGGCGCAAAGGATGCCCGCATCCTGTTTCGCCACATCCTGCCCAATGCCCTCCCGCCTATTTTCGTGGTCATGGCCGTGGACATGGCGGTGGTGATCATGCTCGAAGCCACCCTGAGTTTTCTCGGCGTGGGGGTGCCCCTGACCGAACCCTCCCTGGGGATGATGATTTCCATCGGCAAAAACTACGTCTATGCCGGCATGTGGTGGATGGTGGTTTTTCCCGGCGCCACCCTGATAGCCATGGTGGTGGGGATCAATTTGTTTGCCGATTGGTTACGCGAAGAACTTAATCCAAAATTGTAATGTTCGGATCTGGTGTAATGTAGTTATTCCCCTTTGGCACCAGTGTCGAAGAATTTTTATCGATTTCAGGTGAAGCAAATGCCTGCCATAGCACAAGCCAGCCAGTCCAGATCAGCATTCATGCATTCATCATTTTGTTCATTTTCTTTCGCGTGAAAGAAAACGAACCAAAAGAAAAGCCAGTGGTACGCGGCCCTGCGGGCTGCCCTGTGCTTCTCGAAGCGGGCGGGCGCTCTGAAACTCGCTGGTGCTCAAACAGTCAGAGCGCCTGTTTCGCCCCCTTCTGCGATGCTCGGCGCGTCCCAAAGGGTGGAAGGTCAAAACCAAATAGATTGTTTCAAATGTGGATAGGGGCTCGTTGGCATGTTCACAAGATTCCGTGGCTTTACTATTTAAGGTGAGGTTTTAAGTGGGGCGACATAATCCACCGTCAGGGTGACGGCTCCGAAATCTTCGTCCACTTTTCCCTTCAAAACAAAGGGCCGGCTACGGTCGAGCATGGCGCAGAACCGGCTGTAGGCCTCGGGAAAGAAAGTGGTTTCCACGAGGCCGGTTTCATCTTCGAACGTCAGAAATTCCATGGGATCGCCATGTTTGGTGTGCACCACTTTGCCGGTGATCAGCAATCCGGCCATAGTAACGCGGCGGCCGGAATGGCGTTTCAGGTTTTTGGATTTTACAATCCCAAGGCGATTTACATCTCTGGCGAATAGCGTCATCGGGTGCCGGCGGCATAAAAAGCCCAGGACCGTGTATTCTCGCCGCAGGTTTTCCCTGGGGTCGTCTTCCGGGAATTTCGGTTTTGCAACCGGTGTCGCCCGGTCGAACAACCCCGGTGGTTTGGCGGGGTTTTGCCGGGACTTGATCCAGCAGGCCAGCTCCCATAGCAGTTCGCTGCGGCTGCCGCCCGCGTGCAGAACGTCGCAGGCGCCGGCGTGGATCATGGCCCGGGCTTCCGGTTCGTCCGGGCGGACGCGTCTTAAAAAATCACCCATACTCTTAAATGGCCGGGCCTGTCTGAGGGCCACGATGCGGTGCCTGGTTTTCTGGCCCAGGTGCTTTAAAGAAAGCCAGCCCACGCGCATGGTATTGCCCTGGCCGGTCCAGCGGATATCGCTGGCGTTCACGTCCGGCGGCCGGATGGTGACGCCCATGCGCCGGGCCTCGGAGACATAGGCAAAGGTACTGTAAAAGCCGCCCATGTTGCTGATGACCGCGGCCATGAATTCGGCCGGGAAGTGGGTTTTCAGGTAGGCCGCCTGGAAGGAGACCCGGGCGTAGCTGGCGCTGTGCGGTTTACAGAAACTGTAGCCGGAAAAACTCATCATCATGTCCCAGACCGCGGCGATCTGCCGGTTGGTGACCCCTTTGGCCCGGGCCCCCATGACAAATTGCTTTTTGTAATCTTCCAGCTTGCGGCCCGGGTCTTTTTTAGACATGATTTTACGCAGGCCGTCGGCTTCTGCCGCCGAGAAGCCGGCCAGGGCTTCCGCCGTGCGGGAAACATCTTCCTGGTAGACCATAATCCCGTAGGTTTCCGCGAGGACATCCTCGAGCAGGGGGTGGGTCGGCTCCCACTGTCCGCCGTGCAGCCGCCGGACATATTCACGGATGAATTCATTGGCGGCCGGCCGGATAATGCTGCTGTGGATCACCAGGTGCTCGAAATCGCCTACCCGGGCCTTTTGCTGCAAAAGGCGGGTGGCCGGGCTTTCGATATAGAAACAGCCCATGGTTTTGCCGGCCGCCACCGCTTTTTGGGTGGCTGGATCGCTTTCCGGGTCCCAGCGGCGCTCGTCGAAATGGGTACCGTTTTGCCGCAGGTTGGCGATGGCGTCCCGGATGACACCGAGGCTGCGGTTGCCCAGCAGGTCGATCTTGACCAGGCCGGCCTCCTCGGTGGCGTCTTTTTCCCACTGGATAATGGGGACCCCTTTGGGGGCCTTTTCAACCGGGACGTGGTTGTCGATGCGGTCCGGTGCAATCACCACGCCTCCCGGGTGGACCGACAGGTAGCGGGGGATGCCGATAATCCGCTGGGCGATGCCGATAATCTCCGGCCAGGGATGCGGAAAGTCGACGCCTTTGAAAACCGGCAGGGTCTGCATGTATTCGAGCAGATCGTTTTCCGATTTCAGGCGGTGCCAGAACCACGGCAGTCGCTTGGAGATCTGGCCGATTTCCCGGTCGGTCAGACCGTAGACCCGGGCCACTTCCCGGATGGCCATGCGCGGCTGGAACGCCACGTGGTTACAGACCATGGCGGCCTGGCCATCGTATTGCGCCAAAACCGTTTCCAGGACGTCGTCCCTTTCATCCCAGGCAAAGTCCACATCAATGTCCGGCGGATCGGTCCGGCCGGGATTCAGGAAGCGTTCGAAATAGAGATTGTACCGGATCGGGCAGACATTGGTGATCTTCAGGCAGTAAGCCACCAGTGAGGCGGCCCCGCTGCCCCGGCCGCAGATGCGCGGGCTGAGCGACACGATATCCCGCACCACCAGGAAATAGGACGAAAATCCCATGCGCGCGATGACGGCCAGCTCATGTTCCAGCCGTTCCACCACGGTTTCCGGCAGGTCATGGCCATAGCGCTCCCGGGCGCCTGTGTACGCGTCGCGCTTAAGCCGTGCGATGGCATTTTCAGCCGGCTTGCCTGACCAGGGCGGCAGCACCAGCGAACGATCGGGGGTTGAAAACGTGAACCGGTCGGCCAGATCCCGGGTGGTCCTGACAGTTTCCGGCCAAGCTTCGAAGCGACGGGCATATTCTTCCGGAGAAGCCAGCCAGGCTTCCGGGGGGGCGACGTCCTCGGCCGGCAGCCGTGACAGGGAGGTGTTGCGATCAATGGCCCTCAGCATGCGGTGCAGGGTCACATCTTCCGGTCGGGTGAAGAAGCTTCCCGGGGTTGCCACCGCGGGGATGCCGGTTTTGCGCGCCAGCTTGATGAGCTGCAGGCCGCGCCCGGAAGGTCTTCGCGGCAGGGCCGCAGCCACGGCGGCACCGGCGGCGTGCAGGTCCGCCAGCAGGGTGGCATCGGTGGACAGGATCACCAGGCCGGCAGCCAGCTCTCGCAAGGCCGCTGCCAGGTAAAACGGTTTCTTGCGATGCCGCCGGGTGATCAGGCGGCACAGGTTGCGGTAACCGGTCTCGTTTTCTACCAGGCAGACGGCCCTGAGGTCTGCGTCCGGCTGGGTGATCTCCGCCCCGATAATGGGCGTGATACCGGTCCGGCGGCAGGCGGTGATAAACGGCCAGAGGCCATACAGGTTGTCCGTATCGGTCAGGGCCAGGCGGGTGTAACCCATTTCCCGGGCGGCCGTGCAGATCTCCTGCGGTGAGGCGGTGCCCCACATGAGGGAATAGTAAGACCGGACGGTAAGAGGGATCATGGGAAACCTCTAAATCGAATATCCAATAGCCGGCAAGGAACCGAAGAATGTCCAGGGAAGCCATTTTGCCTAATACACGTGGTTCTTAGAACCAGGCCAGAGGTATTTGGCTGTGTCGTAAAAACAGTATTCTCGCGCAGAGGCGCAGAGGCGCGGAGAAAACCACGAATAGTTCCGGCTTTGCCGGATAAAACCAAAAGGTCCTTGTAGCGGTAAGCTTTGAAAGGGTTTTCGCACGATAGTGCGACGCAACCCCGGTTTTGCTTTTCTCTGCGCCTCTGCGCCTTTGCGCGATGCATGGTTTGGCCTTTACAAATTCAGAAGAATGTAGCGATACTGCACTTGGACATTGAATATTCTGCGATTCGCTTTTCGTCCTACACCACCAGCGTGCGGCCCACCTTGATTGCTTCTTTTCCAAACCGCCCGCGAATCGTGTCTATTGCCGCGACCACGCCCGTGTCGATTCGCTCCTTTTCACGGTCTGCGGCGAACAGCGGCTGCTGGGCCGGGGGAAAGGTCAGGCGGTCACAGGTCAGGCGCAGGTGCCGGATGCGTACGCGGCGGGTCCAGGCCAGGTCCAGCACTTTCCGGGCGGCGTTAAAGAGGCGACGGTCGTTGGCAGTGGCCGGTTTTACCCGCTGCTGGCGAAACAGCCGGATGCCGTCAGAGTAATCGAGGGCGATCCGGATCAGTCCGGCCGCCAGGTTCTGGCGGCGCAATTCGATTCCGGCCCGCTCCACCAGGGTGTAAAGCACCGCGTTGATCCGGGCGGCGTTGTTGGTGTCGTTGCCGAAAGCGTGGCTTTGCTTAACGGACGGCGGCGTTTGCCCCACGGGCAGGACCGGGGAGGGGTCGATGCCGCGCACGGCACGATAGACGCACTGGTTGCGGGAACCGAAGAGAATGTCCAGCTGCGGCAGATCAAGTTGTGACACCTGCCCGGCCAGCAGCAGGTTGAGCTCCCGCAACCGCGCGAGGTCTTCCGGATCGAGGCCCGGTATCAAAAAGACCGGCAGGGGGCTGAGAAAGGTGGTTTCGTCGCCGGGGCGCACGATGTATTCGCCGGTGGGTTTCACCGTGCGGGTGGCCACTTTGGCCACCAGCTTGTTGGGGGCCACGGACCAGACGGGACCGATACCCAGGTCGGCCCGGACTGCTTTCCGGATGCGCCAGGCCACGTCCCGGGGCGGGCCGAAGAGACGGCTGGTCCCGGTGGCATCGATAAACAGGTGCCCCTTGTGGTCGGTGACCTCGATCAATGGCGAAAAAGGCAGCGCACAGCGCACCAATCCGGTCATGGCCTGTTCGTAGCGGTCGGGATGCGGCGGCAGGACCACGGCATCGGGGCAGCGCCGCAACGCGCGGCGCAGGGCCATGTCCTTGCGGACACCGGACTGGTAAGCCTCTTCGCTCATGTCGTAGACCGTGGCCCGCAGCGCACCTTCCGGGGCGATAATGACCGGCCGCTCGCGCAATCGGCTGTCCACCACCCGTTCCACCGCCACGGCAAAGTCGGCAACGTTTATATGTATTATGGCTCTTTCCACGTTATTAAAACCCGACACAAAACCAATCTTTGCGCGCAAAGACCGGGCTTAACCGGGTAGGCACAACGCCGCAAAGAAGGTCAAAACCTGTTCCTCGCGCGGAGACGCAGAGGCGCAGAGAAAATCAAAACCAGGAAGTTGGCCGCACTTCGTGCGGGAAAACCACATCGACCCAATTGTTTTGAGCGGTTCCAGGTCCAACCGGCGAAGCCGGAAAAATCTGTGGTTTTCTCTGCGCCTCTGCGCGATGCATTGGTTTTTCTTTGCGACCATGTCTTGGCGCGCGGGCTGGCTTTTTTAGTATTTTGAGGCTCAAACTTATTTAGCTTCTTCAAATTTGCCGTTACCCCACCTCCAACCCTTCCTTTTTTAAAAGTTCCACCAATTTCTGCGCATTCGCCGGAGCCTGGGCTTTTACGTGATTGTTGAAAAAAAGGATCCCGGTGCGGGCGTTGGCGCACATGGGCCCAATCCTCTCCGTGACCCAGGCCTGGAGTTCCGCCGAGGAGTAGTCATAGTCGAACTGCTGCTGCATATTGCCCGATCCCCATCCCCGGGCGTTGCGACCGTGAAACCGAATGTAAAACAGGTCCGGGTTGGTGACGATATCCAGGGGCGGAAACAAGTGGGTCAGCTTCGGTGCGTCCACCCCCACCAGACAGACCCGGCGACGCTCGAGTTCCTGGAACACCCGGTCGTTGACCCAGGAGCGGTGGCGAAACTCCACGGTCAGGGGCAGTCCGGCCAGGGCGTCCAGCAGGGCGGCCAGGTGCTGCCGGTGGGACCGGGTGCGATCAAATCCGGGCGGCAGCTGTACGAGGATCGCCGCGAGTTGGCCGGATTGGACCAGCGGGGAGACGCCGTCACGATACTGGCGGGCCTGGTCCGGCCAGTCGTGCGGGTCAACCTCGTGGGTGAGGGTGCGGGTCAGCTTGGCGGCGAACTTGAATCCGGGCGGGGCTTTGCGGATCTGCCCGGCAATGGTTTCCGCCCGGGGCATTCGGTACCAGGTGTAGTTGAGTTCCGTAATCGGGAAGTGACGCGCGTAGCAGGCGAGCATGGTCGCGGATTTGGTGCCGACCGGATAAAACCCCGCGTCGGTCCATTCGGTGTAGGAGTACCCGCTGGTACCCACGAAAAGACGGCATTCGCCGGGTTTGGTTTTTGGTGATGCAACGGACATAAACCGGGCAACTTTTTCATGTTTTAAAGAGAGAAACGTTAATGTTTAAAAACCCCAACCAAAGTTTACGCGCTTGACCCACCGCAAAAATAGATAGGCAGCGGGGAATGCCGCCCTGCGGCCCAAGACCAGACTTCGCCACAGGTTGCGCCAGGCAGGCACAAGGGTGCAAAGAAGGTCAAACCCTGTTCATCGCGCGGAGACGCAGGGGCGCAGAGAAAATCAAAACCAAGAAGTTGGCCGCACGTCGTGCGGAAAACCACGTAGCCCTAATTGTTTTGAGCGCTTCCGGGTTCAACCGGCGAAGCCGGAATACTTATGGGTTTCTCGGCGCCCCTGCGTCTCTGCGCGATGCATTGGTTTAGGTCTTGAATCTCTGAACGGACACTGTGCGCTTAGTCCAGCTTCCCCCGGACCAGGCCGACGACCTTGCCCTGGATGAGGACTTCGTTGAAACGGCAGCGAATTGGCTGGTAGGCCTGGTTCTCGGGGCGCAGTTCGATGTGGTCGCTGTGGTGGAAAAATCGTTTGACCGTGGCTTCCTCCTGGTTGACGAGGGCCACGACAATTTCCCCGTTTTCCGCGTACTGGCGGGGTTCGCAGATGACCAGGTCCCCGTCGAGGATAGCGGCCGCCTGCATGGAGTCCCCTTTCACCCGCAAAGCGAACAGGTTGGTGCCCTGGTAGAGCGCGCCGTCCACCACGACGCTGCCGTCCCATTCCTGCTGGGCGTAAAGGGGTAGACCCGCGGCGATGCGGCCGATCACCGGGACCTCGACCCAGCGCATGACCCCCGCGGTTTCCCCGCTGCGGTTGAGCAGGTGGATGGTCCGGCTGTAGCGGCCGTCCCGCCGGATAACGCCCTTTTGTTCCAGGGTCCGGACCAGCTGGGAAATAGCCCCGTGGCTGACGCCCAGATCGGCGGCGGCCTGCCGCAGGCTGGGGGTCTGGCCGTCCCGGTTGATGGCAGTTTCCAGGTAGTTGTAGAAACGCTGCTGCTTCGGTGTTAAAACAGGCTGCATGTCATTTGCGAGACCACTGAAAAACGCCCTCTTTTGTTCCATTCCGGCGTTGGTCTCAATTTTTATCCTCGAAATACGATCTTGTATTTCTCCGGCTAAAATTTGATCCCGCCTTGGACTGAAACAAAACTGAACATTTTTCAGAGGTCTCGTCCCTCCGTTGTTTTTTTTGACCACGTATTTTAAAATAATCTACCTAAATGTATATGCCAATGTTTATATAAAAGTAGCGTTTGTATAATTCAAGGAGAGCCGGCCCAAACAGTTTTTTGGGCAGGTAAAGGTAAGAGTGCCGGGTGGGTCGGATGAGGTTATAACAATCTATAATTATTCGGGTATTTTATTGAAGTCGGTGTCTTGGAATGCGGTCAGAGTGCGGACGGCGCCGTGGCCGTAGGTTGCCGCGAACTCCTCCCGGGCGTTATCAACGGCTTCTTGGCCGGCCGAGCCGAGTTCCTGAACAATAAGGTCGCCGGTAGTTTTATAAAGGTGCCCGCAATGGTAGTCCCAGGGCATCAGGCAGGCTTTGCCGGGCCTGACCATTTTGCGGTAGGCGGTTACCAGATAGTTAAGCAGCGTCAGGTTGGCATCCTGGAAGATGAAATCGCAGCGCGCCTGTCCGGCCGTGAGGCTCTCCCTGATATCCAGCTTCAATTCGGGATTGAAGCCGCGCACCAGGGCGTCATCTATTTCCAGGCAGTAGTAACGGCCATAAGGGAGGAGATCTTTCTCCGCCCATAACTGGTGCCAGGGGCATTTGCTGATGTGCACCCGGGCATGGGGAACTTTGGCCACCATCTGCAGGTCGGATTCGCCGGGATCGAGTGACCATTCGCCATAAGCCAGAAAGTTGGCCATGGTCAGGGCATGGCCGTTGGCCCGGGCCCGCAGGGCCATGCGGTGGCCGCGCTGCTCGCCGTAGGTTCGCACGGCCTTGCGCATGATCGCTGCACAGGTCTTCTCATCGGAATGATTGCATACCGCCCTGGCCATCAGGGCAAACAGCATGGCATGGTGGGTAGCGGTAAGTGCCGGCGTATGAGGTGTGTCCGTCATTAAGCTGTTATCCGGGGGCACAAATTGTAAAATAGGAGCTATCTAAAAAACGGATTTTGGTTCAAGGTCAAGGTGGCCGCGAAATTCAAACCGGAGGTGCCAGCGAAGCCAATGCCTTGCGTGGTAAATACTGGTGTATTTCGAGGATTTGGCCCGCCCTACAATTAGCAGCATTCCTTACGGGGGCGATTTGCTCGCCAATTTTGCGCCCAACGCCGAGATTGGGCCAAAAGACGCTTTTTAGATAGCTTCTACAATTGAGATTCGATGGGCAGCAGCCGCAGGAAGCCGGCCGTGAAACGGCGCCAAAGACTGGTATAAGGCTCCACGGTAAAGGTGCGCGGCTGGCCATTTTCAAACCCGTGCCACAAGATTCTCTCAGAGCCGCTTTTTCCTTTTTTAAGTTCCAACCGGAAGGCTACCTTTTCTATATTTTCATCGAACCAGGTGCTCATTTCACGCGCCATGTCGGCTGAGAGAATGACGACACCGATTTCCGTGTTTTCGACGATGGCTCGGGGGTCCAGGTTCAAAGAGCCGATAAACACTTTCTCACGGTCGAACACAAACGATTTGGTGTGCAGACTGGCTTTTGAGGACTCTTCCTGGCCCTTTTTAAGTTTGCGCTCTTCCCGGGTCAGCCGTTTGTTCAATTCATACAGTTCAACCCCGCTGCGTAAAAGTGTTTCCCGGTATTTCATATACCCCGAATGCACGATGCTCACATCGGTCGAAGATAGGGAGTTGGTTAGAATCCTGACCCGGGCACCCTTGCCGGCCAGATCAGTTAAAAAAGCAGTCCCTTCCTTGCCCGGCACAAAATAAGGCGAGAAGAGCAGCAGTTCCTTTTCGACCCCATCGAAATAGGGCTCGAGTTGCGGGGTGAGGTGGTACTCGGTTTTATCCTTCTCGTGGAGGATTTTTTCCGGTTGGTCGTACACCACATCGGCATTGCCCCAATAAAATTCGAGCCGGTCCGCCCGCATCCGATTGGCCAGGTCGGAATCTCGCAGGGCCTGCATATAAGTTGAGTCCACCTGCCGGGCTATGAAAGCGTTAAAGGCTGCCAGGCCCTCTTCGGCCTCTGCATCGGTCGGGTGACGCTTGGCAATGGTTGTGGCCGGATAGGCCAGTTCGCTGTTCCAATATTTGTCGAAGGAAGCAGACACGCGAGCCACGGCAGGACCGATGGCCATCACGTCCAGGTCGGCAAAAGCCAGGTCCGGCTGGGCCTCGAAGTATTCATCGCCGATGTTGCGGCCGCCGAGGATGGTGACCTGGTTGTCAACGGTAAAGGATTTATTGTGCATCCGGCGGGTCACGGAGCCCAGACGGGTGACAAATTGTGAAAGCCGGCCGGATTCGCGGCTGAAAGGATTGAAGAACCGGACCGCCATGTTGGGATGGCGGTCGAGCGCAGCCGCACCAAGATCCTTACCTTCAAGATCCATGTCGTCCACCAGCAGGCGCACCCGGACGCCCCGGTCGGCGGCTTTCATCAGCTGATCCAGAAACAACTTTCCCGTGAGATCATCGTGAAAAAGATAGTATTGGGCGTCGATACTTTTTTCCGCCCGGTGGGCCAGAACCGCCCGGGCCACAAAGGCGTCCAGGCCGCTGGCCAGAAGTATGAATCCGGATTTATCCGGATGGGCGGCCAAATCGTCCGCTATTTGACGGCCGAAATAGGTGTCGGCTGTATTGGTATAAGCCTGCGTTGCATGCCGGTTCGTATTGTCCGGCAGGGTCGTAGCGCAGCCACTGACGATGGTCAAGGCAATTATCAAAACGCATGCGGTTGTGATGATGTTGCGTAGCATATCAACTCCTTAAACCTTTGACGGCTTGGGCCTGGATGGCGGTTATGGCCACGGTGTTGATGATGTCCGGGATCGTGCATCCGCGGCTCAGATCGTTGACCGGCTTGTTCAACCCCTGCAATACCGGGCCTATGGCGACCGCGCCGGCTGACCGCTGTACAGCCTTGTACAGGTTGTTGCCGGTGTTCAGGTCGGGAAAGATCAAAACGGTTGCCCGTCCGGCAATGCTGCTGTCGGGCAATTTGGCACGGGCTACACCCATGTCCACCGCGGCATCGTATTGGATAGGGCCTTCGACCATGAGGTCGGGTTGCCGCTCACGGACAATCTGCGTGGCGTCCCTGACCTTGTCCACATCTTTGCCCTGACCGGAATGACCGGTCGCATAGGAACACATGGCGATACGCGGTTCGATACCATAGGTGGCCGCGGTTTCAGCGGAGCTGATGGCAATATCCGCCAGCTCCGCGGCTGTGGGGTCGGGATTGACCGCACAGTCGCCATACACGAGCACCCGGCTGGCCAGACACATAAAGAAGACGCTGGAAACGACGGATACGCCGGGCCGCGTCCGGATGATCTGCAGGGCCGGTCGAATGGTGTCGCGGGTAGTGTGCACAGCCCCGGAGACCATGCCGCCGGCATCCCCGTTGTGTACCATCATGGTTCCGAAATAGTTCACCGCCGCCATGGTATCCGTGGCCATCTCCAGGGAGATGCCTTTGTGCTTGCGCAGGTCGTGGAAAACACGGCCAAAGGCTGGGCGCCTGCCTGCAGTCAGCGGGTTGATGATATCCGCGCCGGCCAGATCGAGCCCCATGGCACCGGCCTTTTGCGAGATGATGTCCGGATTACCCAGCAAGGTCAGGTCAGCCGCTTGGCGCTTTAGCAGGATATCGGCAGCCCGCAAGATGCGCTCTTCCTCACCTTCCGGCAGAACAATTTGCTGGCAGTCGCTTCGGGCTTGCTCGATGAGCTCGTATTCGAACATCAGGGGGGTTACTTGGGTTGAGCGAACCACGTTAATCCGGCTTTCCAGGCGTTTTAAATCGACATGGGATTCAAATACCCCCAGGGCCGCAGCAATTTTGCGGTCGCTGGTGGCAGCTAATGACGGCCGGACCTGGCTGGCCGCCATGACGGTGGTGTAGGTATCCTGGTGGGTAACAAGGATTGGGATGGGCCATTGCGTCTGAAAGCCCTCAACCAGGCTCTGGACGGCGGGCTCCGGCGTGATTCCGCCACTCAGAAGTAGTCCGGCAATGGTAGGGCTGGTATTGGATGCGGCGGCGGCCAGGCTACCAAGGATGACATCGGCCCTGTCACCCGGGGTAATGACCAGAGCGCCTTCCGTAACGTGTTGAAGGAAATTGGGCAGATTCATAGCCGCAGCCTTGATAGCCAGCACCTCCCGGTTTAGATCTTCCGGTGCACCGTACAAGATATCCGTCTGCAACACGGTGGCAATATCACCTACTGTGGGCTTCGCCAGACTCGGTTCTTCCGGCAACAGATAAACGTCTTCATCGGCGAACGTTTCTGCAATTGGTCCATCCGCCGCCGTAGCTAACAGTCCGGGGGCGACCCGATTGACAATGGTGGCCAGGACCGTGCAGCCTTTTTTTTCAAAGGCTTCCCGGGTAACACTGATGGCGGCCCGAATCTTATCTAGAGAACGATCTTTACCGTTGACCAACGCCGGTAGCGGGCTGCCGAGGTTCCGGGCCACCTCGGCGTTGAAGTCGAATTCAAAGGCGGAAGCGATACCGGTGAAATCGGTTCCTTCGCAGAGGATGAACCGGCACTGCGACTGCATGGCCCTGAACCGGTCCATAATGGTTTTAAGGACCGACTCCATCCGCCCATCGATAGAAAGCCGGCGGGCGGTATCATGGGTATAGGCATACATGTCATGGTAAGCCAGGGCCAACCCGTAGCGGCTCCGGATCAGTTCTATATTGTTATCTCTTACCTCATCGGAGGGGATGACAGGACGGAAGTAGCCAATCCTGCCAATCCGCTTGGACAGCAGTTCCATAAGCCCCAGGGCAACTACAGACTTGCCGCTTTGCGGTTCGATCCCGGCAATGTAAAGGCTGCGGGTCATGGCGTCACCGTGTTTGTATGGTCTTTAGCCATTTTGCAGATTATCAGAAGGGGTGCTGCCTAATAGGATCGCAATCCAGCGGGTTTCCGAACTGCTTTCCAATGCGATCTTGAATATCATTGTCAGGGGCACCGACAGCAGCATGCCCACCATGCCCAGGGCCCAGCCCCAGAAAACCAGGGAAAGAAACACCACCAGGGTGGAAAGGCCGAGACCCCGGCCCATGTAACGTGGTTCCAGGAGGCTGCCGACGACGATGTTTACAACTAAATACCCTGTCGCAGCGAGCAGTGCGGAAGAAACGCCCAATTGGACCAGGGCCAGCAGCACCGCCGGGATAGCAGCAATGATTGAACCGATGTTGGGTACGTAGTTCAGCATGAACGCCAGCAGGCCCCACAAGACGGGGTGGTTGACGCCCAGGATGGTCAGCCAGAGCCAGATGAACACCCCGGTTACCAGGCTGAAGATTGTTTTAATCCCGATATACCGGTTGACACTCTCGCTGAATTGGCTGAAACCGGAAAGCGTTTTCTCGGGACTTTCCAAGGCCAGACGGATTTTTTTGGGCAGGCCGGAAGCTTCCAGCAAGAGGAAAACCACGGTGAGCAGGATCAGAAAACTGTTGGCCAGGGCGCCACTCAATCCTGAAAATATCTGGGCGGTCAGACTCATGACCTTGGCCGGGTTTATTAGATCTGTGACCATCTGGCTGGAAACCTGAATGCTGTGGGCATCAAGCCAGGCAATCAGCCCGGCGGTTTCGTTGGTCAACCGTTTTTGATATTCCGGCAGCGCCCGCGTAAAGTCATTGACCGAAGCCCCAACCATCGCGACCAAAACCAGGAACAGGGCGATAACGCCGACAAGAATGGCCAGAACCGACAAAGTTTCGGGGACGCCCTTTTGTTGAAGCCAATACAGAAAGGGCGTGCATAGTATCACTATGAAAATGGACAGTAAAAACGGGACAATGATCGGCGCCGCTTCGCGCATGCCGGCTACCAGGATGACGAAACAGGTCGCCACAACCATAAAACGAGTCCAGCCGAATTGGCCCTGTTTGCGTTCCATGCGTCCTCCTGAACTGGTTTAGCTTGGGAAAATTTGTAAAAGAATAACAGTAACGGGATGTTATTTCAACCCGCTCGCCGGCCGCGAGGTAAGCTCAACCGGCCGGTGAGCGGTGCGGCTCATCGACAGGCCGGGTTACTTTACGTTTTTAGCTGCGCCAGTGAATTCCTGCAGAATTTCGGCCCCAGTGCCGCTTTGCCACAGGTACAGGCCGGCGCCCAGAATAACGATGACAATGATCGGCAGGACCTTGTTGTCCCCGATATCGCTTTTGATAACTTTCTTCACATGCCAGAGCATCAGCAAAACAATGACGCCAATGATTATGTTTTCGGTGGTCAGGTACTCCATGCGAGCGGTATCCTCCATTTTTCGGTATTGGTTCCTTGTCCCTATTCTTATAATTTGCATTGTGGGATGTAAAGTCTTACCATTTCGAGATGCTTTGAACGTACAGGGTTCTGAAAGCCTCTTTGTCGTTTATTCAGGTTGTGCTAACATACTTTGACGCCCTTGACGGTTGTGGCACGATAGTCTAAGATTGTAAAAAATTTACAGCATGTTAAGGGTGTCCGGACAAAAACCTCCAGGGAAAATTAGCGGGCATTGGGCTTCAATAAATCATAGGCGCAGGCTACCAAATTATGAAAGGAAGTGCATCATGAAGAGCCTTATGACGTTGTTGTGGGTACTTCTGGTGTTAATTGTAGGGCAACCTGTTTCGGCCTCCACCGATATCTGTCATTTGGCTTCCCAGGCTGTCAAAATGGAGCAGAAAGATATCGATGAGTTTTATAAAGCCCACGTGGCTCGGAGACTGCTCACAGGACGTGGGGTGGTAAAGAGTGTCAAACAAACCGCCGGCGGCGCGGTCAAGGGGAACTACCAGGTAGAAATCATCTGCTCCCCGAATGTGATTGTCAGGCTCCAGACCAATGAGTTTTGGGTTAAACGTCAAAACGTCGTGAAAGATGCCACTGTTTCTTTTTCCGGTGAATGTACGCGGATGCATAAATCACTGAAGTCGCTCGTCTGTGTCATGCGGGCCACCATCCGGTAATCTTGCACGGTCGATTTAGATAGACAGTCAGGTTCCCGGTCACCAAATCACCCAAACAATCTAAGCTTGAATGCCAGGCATTTCAGGTTCAAGATGATAACATTCCGACCTTGCAGGGTCGGAACGGTCGGGGCGTGCATGTCTCCACGCCCCATCATTATACACGCATTAATTGAAAACAGAGGTTGCTAGCATGAAACGACTTTGGTTTGACTTACGCGGAAACCTTTCAGACCGCAGGTTTTTCTTTTTCACCATGGTCTTGTTTGCCCTGTTAACCATGGTGTTCTCGATCGGTGGGTGCGGCAAGAAGGAAGAGCCGGTCCAAAAAGAGGTTGTCCGGCCGGTAAAAACGATTACGATACAAGCCGCCGGCGCCAGCGTCTCCCGCAGTTACCCGGGTCAGGTCCGGGCGTCGCGCCGGGTCGATCTGGCCTTCAAGGTGGCCGGGCCTCTGGTGGAATTGCCCGTGGAGGAAGGGCAGGAGATTAAGCGGGGCCAGTTGATTGCCAAGATCCTGCCCCGGGATTTCAAAATCCGGCTGGACCAGGCCAAAGCCAAGGCGTTGGAAGCCGAACAGCAGTATCAGCGCTACCGGGACCTGTATGCGAAGAACCAGGTCTCCAAGGGCGATTTCGACCGGTATAAAAGCCAGCGGGATGTGGCCGTGGCTCAGAAAGCAGACGCCCAAAACGCCCTGAAGGATACCAGCCTGAGGGCCCCCTTCGAAGGCATTATCGCCACACGTTATGTGCAGAATTTTGAAGAAGTCCAGGCCAAACAGCCGATTGTCTTTCTCCAGGATATTCGCCAGGTGGAAATGCTGCTGAATGTACCGGAAAGTGAAATGGCAACGGTCAGGGGAGAAATCCAGGCCAAGGCCTACGCCCAGTTTCCCACGGCGCCGGGTAAACGGTGGGACTTAGGCCTTAAAGAGTTTTCCACACAGGCGGACCCGAAGACCCAGACCTACCAGGTCGTCACGGTGATGCCCCAGCCCGAGGAAATCAACGTGCTGCCGGGGATGACCGGCACGGTGGTTATTGAATTGTCGGGCGAGGACGAGACCGCTGCCGGGCCGCAGATTGTGATCCCCGCCATTGCCGTGGTGGCCTCAAGTGAAGGCAGCCCCTTTGTGTGGAGCATCGACAAGGAGAGCCTAACGGCTAAAATGCTGCCGGTGAAGGTAGGCCAATTGACCGGCTCGGAGAATGTCGTTGTCCAGGATGGGCTCAGCGGTGGCGAAATTGTCGCCGTGGCAGGAATGACCAAACTCCAGGAAGGTATGAAAGTACGCATCTGGGAAGAGAAGCCGTAGAAGGAACCGATACAGATAAACATTGCGGAATTTTCCATAAAGAAAAGTGTAATTACATGGACCCTGACCCTGTCGATTCTGGTGTTGGGCTATCTTGCTTACCAGGATCTGCCCCGGCTGGAGGATCCGGAATTTGCCATCAAAGACGCGGTTGTGGCCACCCCTTATCCCGGCGCCTCTCCCGAGGAGGTGGAAAAAGAGGTCACTGAACAGATCGAAAAAGCCGCCCAGGAGTTGGGCCAGCTGCGTCGGGTGGAGTCCTATTCCTCCCGCGGCATGTCGGTGGTGCGGGTGAAGATCCTCGACAAATATGATAAAAACGCGCTGCCCCAAATTTGGGACGAATTGCGCAAACGGATCGGGGATTATCAGCAGAACCTGCCCCCCGGGGCCGGCCCCTCCATCGTCAACGATGATTTTGGGGATGTCTATGGGGTGTACTTTGCTATTACCGGTGACGGTTTTACAATGGCGGAAATGAAGAAGGTCGCCGAAATGCTCAAGCGGGAATTGCTGACCGTCACCGATGTGAAGAAGGTCACGTTTTTCGGCGAGGTGAAAGAAGCCATCTATGTTGAGATATCCAGGACGAAGATGGCCGCCCTGGGCATCACGCGGACCGAGATCTTCAACGCCCTCACGGCCAAGAATCTGCCGGCGGACGCCGGGCGACTTAAGATTGGCTCGGAACACATGGCATTCGAACCCACGGGCATTTTCAAAACGGAAAAGGATTTCGGCGACCTGTTGATCAGCAGCCGGGGTAGCCGACTCATCTACCTGCGGGATGTGGCTGATATCCGGCGTGACTACGTGGATCCGCCCCAGCGACTTTTGCGCATGAACGGCAAGCCTGCCCTGGGATTGGCCCTTTCCACAGTCCTCGGCGGCAACGCCGTGACCATGGGTAATGCCGTTGAAGCTCGGATCAATCAGCTGATGAACCAGATTCCCCTGGGCATGGAGCTGGAAGTGATTGCCCTGCAATCGGAGACGGTGACCGAATCTATTAACTCGTTTGTGGTCAACCTGGTCGAGGCCGTAGCCATCGTCATTGTCGTTTTGCTGATTTTCATGGGGCTGCGCAGCGGCCTGATCATCGGCTTTATCCTGGTACTCACCATTGCCGCCACCTTCGTTGTCATGGGTTACTACCAGATCACCCTGGAACGTATTTCCCTGGGAGCTCTAATTATAGCGCTCGGCATGCTGGTGGACAATGCTATCGTGGTGGTGGATGGGATGAAGGTCCGGATGGAGCAGGGGATGGAGGGGCTCAAGGCCGCTAAAGAGGTCGTCGGCCAGAATTCGATCCCCTTGCTGGGTGCCACGGCCGTGGCCGTACTGGCTTTTGCCTCTATCGGCGGCATGGAAAACAGCACTGGCGAGTATTGCCGCTCGCTTTACTATGTCATCCTCATCTCATTGTCGCTTAGCTGGTTGACGGCAGTGACGGCAACTCCGCTTATCACGAAACTCTTTGTGCTTGGGAAGAAAAGCAAAGCGGCTACAGGCGAACCCCAAAAAGATCCCTATGGTGGAAAGTTTTATCAGCTTTATAAAAAGTACTTGAAGCGGGCGATCCAATTTCGCTGGGTGACCATCGGGGGTGTGGTGGGTCTCTTTGCGCTGGCCATTGTCGGATTCGGGTACGTGGATAACATGTTCTTTCCACTTTCCACACGCCCACAGTTCCAGATCGAGTGCCATTTCCGGGAAGGCAACCACATCCGGGAAACCGAACAGAATGTTGCCAAAATAGAGGAGTACCTTAAAAAGTACGAAGAGGTAACCGATGTGGCTGCGGCCATCGGCGGTGGGCACCCCCGATTCCTGTTGACCTACGGAGTACCCGTGGATGCCTCAACACAGTATACAAGCATCATGGTCTCGGTTAAAGATTATAAGACAATCGACAAAATCTTCATCCCCATCCAGGATGACTTGTCCCAGATGTTTCCAGATACGGTGGTCAATGTGAAAAAATTCGCGTTGGGTCCCGGTGAAGGCGGTAAAATACAGTTGCGGATCAATGGGCCTGATTCGGCGGCCTTGAGAGCCATGGCCGATAAAGTCAAACAGATCATGTATGCTGATACCGGGACCCGGGCTGTCCGGACCGAATGGGGTGAACAGGTTAAACTCATCCAACCGGTATTGGCCGAAGATCGTGCCCGCCAACTGGGCTTTGACCGGCCCACCATCGCCCGCGCCATACAGTCCAACTTTTCCGGCACGACCACCGGGGTTTACCGAGAGGGCATCGAGCTGATCCCGATTATTGCCCGTGCACCCTATCCGGAACGACTCACCCTGGAGGATCTCGGCGACACGCAGGTGACCAGCCCTGTATCCGGCGAGAAGGTGCCCATGCTGCAGCTGGTCAATGGTCTGGAAACCCAAACGGAGAACTCGCGCATATCGCGGTATCACCGGCGCTCCATGATCAAGATCCATTGCGATGCCCGGACCGAACTACCCTCGGTGGTCATGGGCCGGATCAAACCAAAGATTGAACAGGCCCTGGGTGTTGACCTGGAGCTTTACCAGGGTAAGACGGTCGCTCCGGATAAATGGACCGCTGCGACCATACCGATTATATACGACGACATTATCCCCTTGAAAGGCAAACCCGGCTATTTTATCGCCTGGTCCGGGGAGATGGAAGATTCGGCGGATGCAACGGCCAAGCTGGCGGACAACATCCCCATTTTTTTCGGTATGATGATCCTGGCGGTCATCTTCCTGTTTAATGCTTTCAAGCAGCCGGCCATCATTTGGCTGACCGTGCCGCTGTCCCTGATCGGTGTGACTGCCGGGCTCCTGATGTTCCGGCAACCATTCGGGTTCATGGCCCTGCTGGGTCTGATGAGCCTCTCGGGTATGCTGATTAAAAATGCCATCGTCCTCATCGACCAGATCGATCTGGAAATCCGCGAAGGTAAGGCACCACTGCAATCCATCATCGATTCCGGGGTCAGTAGGATGCGGCCGGTGTCCATGGCGGCCCTGACGACGATCCTGGGCATGATTCCCTTGCTGCAGGATGACTTTTTCATCGCCATGGCGGTGACCATCATGTTCGGTCTGGGCTTTGCGACCATCCTGACCCTGGTGGTGGTGCCGGTGCTGTATGCGACCTTTTTTAAAATACCGTATGATAAAAATACGGCGTAAGTAGTCGGACAACCGAATCCGACCGCCGTAGATGGAGACGGATCGATAACAAGGAGATTTTTGATGAATGCCAGGCAAATGCTGAAATGGGCAGTCTTGCTGCTGATCCCGATACTTTTAGTTTCCACCGGCAGTGCTTTTGCTGCCCGCAAGACCTTTAATATAGGTGTTGTATCCGACGGCCCCCTGGCCCGGTTCCAGGAGATAGCGGCGCTTTATCAAAGTGAAATCATCTCCATGGCCAGCAGTGAGTTCGATGTGAAGTTCCCGGCAGACAAACAACTCGATGGCGGTTGGACGCTGGCGGGGGTCAACCAGGCTATCGATCGGCTGTTGGCCGACCCCCAGGTCGATATCGTGATCACCCTGGGTGAGGTGGGCACCAACGAGGTGTGCAAACGACGCAACCTGCCCAAACCGGTCATCGCGCCTTTTGTCGTCGATGCGGAAATCCAGAAGCTGCCGATCAAGGGCAATGCCAGCGGCGTTAAGAATCTAAGCTACATCAATACCTATCGAAATTTCAACCGGGCCATCAAACGCTTCCAGGAAGTGGTGCCGTTTAAGCGCCTGGCGGCCCTGTCCGACCAGTTTGCTATCGAGGCTATTCCAAATCTGCAGCGCCCGGTAGGCCCGATCGCCCGCAAGGCCCAGATTCGCATCGAGGTGGTACGGGTTACCGACTCGGCCGAAGAAGCCTTACAGCGCGTACCGCCCGGGGTGGATGCGGTGCTGACCACTGCTTTGCCGCGTTTCACACCTGCAGAGTTCCGGAAGCTGACCGATGGTTTGATCGAGCGGCGCCTGCCCAGCATGACCGTGACCGACTACGAAGAGGTGCAAGACGGGGTCCTGGCAACCACGGTGCCGGCTTCGGCTAAACAGCAGCTGGCTCGTAATGTGGCCATCAACACCTATGAGGTCCTGCGGGGCGAACCGGCCGGCAACCTCTCCACCGTTTTCAATGAGGGTGAAACGCTCACCCTCAACATGGCCACGGCCCGCGCCATCGGCATCTATCCCGGCTGGCGGGTGTTGACCGAGGCGGAACTGCTCAACGAGGAACCCGGTGATCGCGACCAAAAAATCACCCTCTTCGAAGCGGTCCGGGAAGCCCTGGTGGCCAATCTCGACCTGGCAGTGGCCGGGAAAAACGTGACCGCCGGTGAACAGAGTGTAAAAGAGCGCCGTAGTGGCCTGCTGCCCCAGATCGGGATCAGCTCCCAGGCCCGGATTATCGACGCGGACCGGGCCAGGAACTCCCTGGGAACAAATCCCGAACGGTTGTGGACCGGATCGGCCACCGCCAGTCAGTTGATTTACTCTGAAAAGACCTGGGCCGGTTACGAGATCGAAAAGCATCTGCAAAACGCCCGCGTGGAAGAACTGGCCACGGTAAAACTGGACATTATGCAGCTGGCCGCAACAGCGTACCTCAACGTGCTGCGCGTGAAAAGCATCGAGCGGATCTAGAAAGACAATCTCAAGCTGACCCGGGCCAACCTGGAGCGTGCCCGGGTTCGTCAGTCTACCGGCGTGGCCGGGCCGGAGGAGGTCTATCGTTGGGAGAACCAGATTGCCAACAGCCGCCAGCTGGTGCTGCTGGCCGAATCAACAACCCTGGATGCGATCAATGCCGTGAACCGGGTTCTCAACCGCCCCCTTCAAGCGCCGTTTGTCCCGGAAGAAGTTGATTTTAAGGATCCTTTGACCGCGATAGGGTCCCAGCGGCCCCACCAGTACCTGGCCAATGAAAAAGCATTGAATGAGATGCGCGATTTTCTCATCAAGGAAGGCCTGCTCGCCTCACCGGAGATCAAACAGCTGGAAGCGGCGATCGAAGCCCGTGAACGCTCGCTGACGGCAGCCAAACGTGACTTCTGGCTGCCCACCTTCGAACTGGCCGGGGATGTGACCGAACAATTCGTCCGCGAAGGCGCCGGCAAAGACCGGCCACTGACAGCGGATGTGGATTCCACCAACTGGACCGCTGGTGTTTCCGGGGAGATCCCGATTTTCACCAGCGGCCGCAAGACAGCCACTTTGAGCCGGACACGAGAGGAATTATCCGGTTTGAAATACCAGCGCAATTCCACCGAACAGCAGGTAGAAGAACGAATTTATAATGCCGTCCACTTATTGAGGTCATCGTACCCCAGCATCGGACTGTCCAGAGATGCGGCCCGCGCCGCCCAATTGAACCTAGAGCTGATCACCGACAAATACACCCGGGGCACCAAGTCGATTATCGACCTGATCGATGCCCAGAACCAGGCCCTGACATCGGACCAGCAGGCAGTCAACGCTGTCTATGATTTCCTGATCGACATGATGACCGTCCAGCGTTCCATCAGCCGGTTTCTATTTTATGAATCCAAAGAGGAGCAGGATGCCTGGTATGATCAGTTGGATAAATTTATCCAGGAGAAGCGCAGAGTTCGTCCGGTATTAAAGAAATAGCCAGGTAAACACCCGGAAAAATATGAGTGTGGAATAAAACAGCGAACCGTTGGGTTCGCTGTTTTATTTTTAATGCGGAGTCTATTCAAGGGCGCATGTACAGTGGGGCTCTAACGAAGTCGGAAAAACAGCGTATAGGTGAAGTTGATGTCCCTATCTAACCCTGCGCCCGTTAATTGAATTCAGGGGTTGGGGAATTTTAACCGCCATGCCGGCGAAGGCCGGCATCCAGCGGTCTTTCCTTAGGCGTTCTGGATCCCGGCCTTCGCCGGCATGACAGGGCATGGAAAACACTCACCTAATAACCGCCAAGTATTTCTTTGCCATCAGCGTTTGTTTGCTGTCCGGGAAATTCTTCACCAGCCATTGAACGACCTTTTTCGCTTTAACCGTATCGTTCAGTTTTTCGTTGAATAGTTTTGCCATCAGAAAATAGACTGTGGGGATATCCGGATGTTCCGGATAGGCCCGGCTGAACTGCACACAGGCCTGCATGGCGACTTTTGACTGGCCGCGGCCGGCCAACCATTGGGCCAACTTGCTCAGGCCATCTGCATTGGGCCGAAACTTGGCATCCAGTGATAGACACTCGCTGTAAATTTCACAAGCCGTCAGTTTTTCCCCCTCCTCTGCAAGTAGATCCAAATAGGTTCTGGCATGTATTAAGAGGTCGGAAACCTGTTGGCTGTTTTTTAGCAAATCGTAATAAATACCTGCCAGTTCAAGATCTTCAATCTTACCCCGGGTCCCGGCGCGGATGAAGGCCAGGGCATCCTCTTCCCGGCCGTCTTCCACAAGTTCGGCTGCCCTAACAGCCATTGATTTCTTGGGAGCTGCAGGTAGCTGCAGTTGGGCGGGGGGCATGCCCGGCGCAGTCTCAGCGGACTCTGGGCGTCGTTTAAAAATCGACTTTAGGATTGCCCAGATAGCAGACAATACGGCAAGAATCGCGATAAAAACCGCTTTACCGCCCTTGGCAAGCATTTTGAAGATACCGAACTTGGAAGCGGCTGCAGCCGCCCCCCCGGCCACCAGGGCCGTGAGACCGATTTTGGCAAGCTTGTCCCCCTTGACATATTCCGCGTAAGATTTTCCCTGCTTGTAACTGAAGCCGTCCAGGATACCGTTCACATTGCCGATCAGCGACTGGAATTCGTTTAGGCTGGTCACCAGGACAACCGACATGTAGCCCTGCCGCCCCAATAGACGCGTGTTGTAGTTGACAATTTTTTCACCGTTTTCTTCACCCAATAGCGCCCAGACCAGATTGTGGGCGTTTTCGTCATAGTGGGGCTCGATCTGCCACCCGATCAGTTTGACGGTGGAAAAACCTTGTTTGATCCGCTGCTGGTTGGAATATTCGGTTGCCTCGCGAATGCTTTCGAAGATGGCATCCGCATCCAGATCCGCCTTCTCGTCATCTTTGATATAACCCACCGGATCGTATTCGAAGACGATGTACCAGGGGTCCCCGTTTTTAGGCGCGATCAGCCCCGTTTCCCGGGAACTGACCGGGTTGCCGATGGATTGCATCAACTTGCGGGTGTCGGAGGCATTTGCAAACAGGTATTCAAAATCGAGAGACAGGATAGCCAGATCATGCCCGAGGCCCACGGTCCCCGGACCCTCGATCCAGTCTACCTGGGGCACCTGCCCGGAGCTGACGGGCGGCAGAAGAAAAAGGACCAATATTAAAATCATGGCCGGACCGATTTTTCGGTTCAATTTGGGTTTCATTTTACCTCTCCTTTTTCACCCGGGGCGGTCAGGTGGTTCAGTATGTCTTCAACGGCACCGCGCAATCGCTGCAGCTGTTGAATCCCTGCCGGTACTCGGTGCGGCACACCGGGCAATAAGTCACAGCCGTCGGATCATTTTTAGGGGGCTGGGCAAACACCTCCGCTATCGTGAGGGAGACCTTTTTTAAAAGCGTATGCATGACGGTGGACCGCATGCGCCAATAGTCTTCCCAGCCGAATTTATCACTGAAAATTCGCGTTTTTTCGATAAGGTGCAGTTCCCGGCGCATCATCCCTTTAAAATGCTCTTGTGGTAAAAGCAGAGCAGAGACGACCATGAAGTCGAAGGTCGCCAGCAGGTTGCGCGTGAGATGCACGGAAACGTGCATAACGGATACCGGTGAGAACAGCAGCGTGGCGATCAATTTGTACAAGCCCCCGGTATCTTCTGGATAGAGTTGTTTATGGCAGCGGCAGGCAGCTGCGAAGGTAATTAAGTAGGCTAACAGCAGGAAGCTGATCAGGCCAATCATCTGGCTGGCGGTCAAGGGTGCCAGGTAAAGGCCGGTCGGCAACAGCGCGAAAAAAGAGGCGAATATCAAGGCACTCATCAAGTTCAAAAATTTCGTTTTTTGAGACCAGCGATCATAGGCTGCCTGGACTTTCTCCGGATCGTTGTCCCGCTGGAGAGAAGCCTCGATTGCGGCACGCCTGGACGAATACACCTGCTTGCCCAGCTCAGACAGCCGGCCTAACAGCAACCTGGCTTCCTGTGGAGAAGTCGTGGGCAAAGTAACGGAGTCGTTCAATGTCAGGGTACCACCGTCCGCTGATAGGGCTTCCATTGCGGCAAAGGGATAGAAGTCAAGGCTTTCGGGTTGGTGCTGTGCAGATACTTTTCCGGTTTCGTTACGCGGCCGGTAAATCCCGCTCGCCGTCAGGATGAAAGGCCTTTTTGCGGACATGAAAAACCTGTCGCCGGGCAACAAGCCTGCCAGGTGGAGCCCCGACCCCAGTTTGCGGTGACCACCGCCCAGCGTTGAAGTAAAAGCAACGTGTTTTTTCCCAACATAAAATAGGCAGTCTGCCAGATACAGAACCACCAGGTAGGGATATAGTATGGAAGCCACTTCCAGCATTGGTCCGATCCCTCAGCGGAATGAGGTTATGTAATTCTGAAGCATCTAGATAGGTATATCGATCTAAAATCGGCCCGCTTTAGTTCCGGCGTGGGAAAAAGAAGAAAAATTGAATCCTGGCAACTATTTAGCTTGCAATTGGGATATCATACGCATAGGGTTTCGAGTTTGATTGTTTTCAAATGCCTCTCTCTAAATAACAGATAGGAAATTAAATCTCAAATTTTCCCAGGAAAAGCATCCTGGGATGGTTTTGATTTGAGGGGGCCGAGTACCAATGCTGAACTTGCTGCTCTATTCTGCGGCGGTGTTGATCTGGGGGTGTACCTGGCTGGTCATTAAGTTCCAGTTGACCCAGGTGCCACCGGTACTTTCAGTTGCTTATCGGTTTGGTCTGGCCGCCACCATATTGTTTGCTTTCTGTTTCGTGACAAACCGCTCCCTGAGGTATTCCGCCCGGCAACATGGCTATCTGGCCCTTTACGGCGGGCTGATTTTTTGTTGTGGGTACATCCTCTGCTATCAGGCCAGTATTTTTCTCACCAGCGGTCTGCTGGCGATTGTCTTTTCGCTCATCCAGGCAATGAATATATTAAACCTGCGCCTATTCTTGAAGCGACCTGTCAGGTTCCGAGCTGTGACCGGCGGTTTGATTGGTCTTTGCGGCCTGTGTCTGGTTTTCCGGAATGAAATCCTCTCCTTCAGTTTGACGGCCGGGGCCAAAGGGTTGTTGCTGGGTATCGTGGCGGCCTATTTTTCATCTTTGGGCAATGTGGCAGCGGTCAAGAACGATGCCAATGGGGTCCCCGTAGCCCAGGCCAATGCATTCGGCATGGCCTATGGAGCCCTTTTTACGCTGGCAGTTCACTTTTTACTGGGCGGCAGGCTGGAGATTGACGGTTCCATCGGGTATCTGGGCCCGCTGCTTTATCTGGCGGTTTTCGGGTCCGTTATCGCTTTTGGCTGCTACTTTGCCCTGGTAAACCGCATCGGGGCCGACTATGCGGCCTATTGCGCAACCCTCAGTCCGATCATTGCAATGTTTCTCTCCTGGCTTTTTGAAGGCTACGTGTGGACGGTGCCGGCCCTGATCGGCATGTTAGCGGTCCTGTTGGGCAATGTCATCGTCCTGACACCCGGCAAAGTCATCAAGAGGGCCTATCGGGTGGCCGGATGGTCCTGAGCGAGACCCTTGAAAAACACCCCCTTTTGTTCCATTACTGCGTTGGGCGAAAAGTTTAATCCTCGAAATACTAACAGTATTCCTCCGGTTAAAATTTTCGTCCGCCTTGAACTGAATCAAAATTGGGCGCTTTTCAAAGGTCTCGAAAGCAGTCGTATCTGAATAGAGGCTATCTCAAAAATAGGATTTTGGTTCAAGGTCAAGGCGGACGTGAGGTTCCAACCGGAAGAATACACAGAGTATTTCGAGGATAGCGCTTGCGCTTCACTTCGTACCGGAACCGAGCGCCCAACGCCGAGATTGTGCCAAAAGACATTTTTGAGATAGCCTGTATTGATTTTTGCAACCGGGGTGGGGATGTGCTATGTAAATAGTTGTTTCCCGCAACACTTTCAATTTTTACAATCAGTTAAGCTTGCTTTTGCCGTAACGGCCGGACACCTTGCTCAGAGGCAACCGTGAAAAAGTTTTTGCTGAAAGGACCGCACGTATACGAAATCAGAAACAGGCGTGCGAACCCCTACCCGGGTACCGAAAAAGAATTTCTCAACTACTTTGACGCCCTGTTGTTCTTGCGTGGTTTCCTGCTGGACCGGTCCGGCAGGACGACCCTGCGTGAGGTGCTGGCCGGTGACCTGACCGGACGGAGCCTGGCAGGCTTGACTGATTACGAGGTTATCGAGCAACTGGCCCGCCGTTTCGTTTCCGGGGATCTATGTGTGGCCGCCGGGGGCATACCGAGGGTTGTTTGCTGGTGGGTGACAGCCTGAACAACAACCAGATTGGTGAGGGGTTCGTGGGGAAGTCCCGGGATGCTTAACAGCGGATTTATCCAATAGTTGCAGGTGCTATAGAATCTGGTGATAAGGTGACGATAAGGATTTCCAACCTGGGTTGATTTCACAACTGCAGCCGCGCCTCACACCCAATGTTCCGGGTCGTTCAAACCTGTTTGCAAATCGTCCGAACTTATCTTTTTCGCGAAATTGCGCCGGGTGATTTGTCCCGCGGCCAAGCTGTGCTTATGGTCTGGTTGCAACTTGATTCAGGCTGTAACGCATTGAACAAAACAGACAGGCGGGGAACATGAACCAATTGAAATATGTGATCATCGGCGCCGGTCCCATGGGGCTGTGTACCGCCCGGCGATTGAAGCAATATAACATCCCGTTCACCGGTTTTGAGATCCATTCTGATGTGGGCGGACTGTGGGACATCGACAGCCCCACCAGCACCATGTACCAGTCTGCCCATTTGATTTCATCCAAAACCATGACGGAGTTTGTCGATTTTCCCATGCCGCTAAACACTCCCGTCTACCCGCGGCACGACCAGATGAAAGCCTATTTTCAGGCGTATGCTAGAAAATTCAATCTTTACGAGGATTTCCGCTTCAACTCCCGGGTGGTACAAGCCAGCCCCTATCAGGATCACTGGCGGATTACCTATGAAGACCCTGATGGAAGGCACGAGATGGCAGTGGCCGGCCTGTTAATCGCCAACGGGACCCTCCACAAACCCAAGGAGATTACTCTGCCGGGCAACTTCACGGGCACCCGGCTGCACAGCGCCGCGTATAAAACGGCCGATATCTTTGATGACAAACGGGTGCTGATAGTCGGCTGCGGCAACAGCGCCTGTGACATTGCCGTGGATGCCGTGCACCACGCGGCGTCCATCGACCTGGTGGTGCGCCGGGGCTACTATTTCGTGCCGAAGTTTGTCATGGGCCGGGCCATCGATACCATCGGCGGTAAAATCAAGTTGCCGAACCGGCTCAAGCAATTCGTCGATGGATGGCTCGTTCGTCTGCTGGTTGGTAAACCCAGTGATTATGGTTTGCCTGATCCGGACTATAGGATGTACGAATCTCACCCGGTTATCAATTCGCTGATCTTGCATCATATCGGGCACGGGGACATCCGACCTAGACCGGAGATCCAGGCGATAACCGGGAAAACGGTTTCTTTTGTGAATCAGTCCCAGGCTGAATATGATCTGATTCTGGAGGCCACCGGCTATGAACTCGACTACAGCTTCATCGACCCAGCCCTGTTGAATTGGAATGGAGCGGCCCCGCAATTGTACCTGAACGTCTTTCATCCGGAAAGGGACGATCTTTTCATGATGGGCATGGTGGAAGGTGCCGGATTGGGTTGGCAGGGGCGCGATGATCAGGCCCACCTGGTGGCGCTCTATATCAAACAAATGGCGGCCGGCCATGAAGCGGCGGATAGATTCAGGCAACTAAAACGCCTGCAGGCCGCCAGCCGCTGCGACGGTGGGATGCGTTACCTGAAGGTTGACCGGATGTCTTACTATGTCCACAAAGGCCAATATCTGGAGACGGTTCGCCGGCACATAAAGCAGCTGCAGCCGCAGGTTTAAATGAAAAACCAGCAAAGCCAAAACGGGACCTGCTGCTATCGAATGGCGGTTCTTCTGAAAAATGTCTAACAGAACGCCCGTCCTCTTCCGGGGCTCGATAAATACCGCGGGTACCGGGCAATGTGCTTACGGCTTTGCGCCGCCAGACGTCTGGTGGAATTCAGCGGACGTAATTTTTAACCCCTACTCAAAGAGCATCCCGATCACGATGGCGATGTGGGCCGTATGAGTTTTTGCTGACGGGAAGAGACGATCAGGGGTAAATTCTGCGCTGAGCATATTTCCAGCCTTCAAACGATACCGCCGACAAGTTCGGGCACCCCATACCAAAGTTCAACAGAAAAGGAATCAAGCCTATGAACAAAGAAGCGCTAAGGTTTGTAATCAACACTCTGATAGACACTCATAATGCTGCCTTAAAAGTGAGCGAAAGTGCGAACCTGGATAAACACGCAAAAGCCTATGTTGATGTGCGGCTGAACGGTGTCATAGACAGCTGTTTCATGTTGTTAATCGGAAGCCTCTCGGCGGAGCAAAAAATACCCTATACTGATAGAAAATTAACCGAATTAGCTGAAATGGAAAGCTACCTTAAGGGTGAGAAAGTTGCGGTTCGGCCGACGACGCCGATTACATTGAGCCTGCTGAAAACCCTCATAGATGACCGTATTGAGATATGGGAAAGTTCGAGTAATCCTTTTCTGGTTCTCAATTTCATCGATGTGGAAAAAGAGTATAACAAAAAGCGGCAAGCACAAGGAATGTAATAGTCATTGTAGAAAGTTACGATTCATTTTTAACGGCGGTACCTCTGAAAAACGTGTAACAAAACGTCCCGTCCTCTTTGGTAGCCCGATAAAGTCCCCGGACCCCTTCATCAAAGGTGGCTTCGTCGATCAAGTTCAATTCCAGGGCCCTTTCCCGCACGCCCTCTATCATGGCCGAAAACGTGTTTTTCGAAAAACCCTCAACCAGTGCCGGCTTGGAAGAATCTGCATAGACAATGTGCGGAACGACCACTGGTTTTTCAAAACCAGCCTTTTTCAACAGGGGGTATAATTCACGTCCGATTAGCGAATTGCCGCCAGTCATGGCCTGGCTTTTGATCAGGCAGTCGACGGCTTTCATAGCTGCGGCGCTGTGGGGGTGGCAGTAAAAGGATCCGTGATCGCCTTCCACGACGGTAATCGAGCCACCTGTTTTCAGCACCCGCTTCAGTTCCCCCAGAGCCTTAACCGGATCATTGAGGTGTTCCAGAACGAAGCAGACAAACACATGATCAAAGGATTCATCCTCAAAAGGAAGGTCGTAAATATCGCCCTGTTTGAAGGTCACGTTGGATAGATGCGCAGTCCGGGATTTGGCCATCGCAAGTGATTCGGAAGAAACATCCATGGATGTGATGGACGCTTCCGGATTGTTGGCGGCCAGGGTGACTGTCTGGGACCCGGTGCCGCAGCCCGGCTCGAGGATGCGACTGCCCGGCGGAAAGATTGCCTCGCCATGGATGATCTCGACGAGCGCAGCGGCCTGGTCCTGCAGGCGGGTGGATTCGCGTTTTGAATAGCCATGGACATAGTCAGACATGTCGTTCTCCTTTTGGGGCGCGGGATTCCTATAAACAAAACCTATTGCACCGCGCCAAGGCGCAGAGGCGCCAAGACGCAAAGAAACCCTTGGGTCGCTTTTGCTCGCGCTTTGCGCGCAATGAATTTGTATTTTGCTTTTTGAGCGGAGCTGACAATAATAGGTTTTGCCTTTTTTGCGCCTTTGCGTCTTTGCGCGATGCAGGATGTTGCTTTTCCCTACGATGGCTATTGATCAGGACTAAGTATCAAGCATTCCAAATGCGCTGCGGTCCAGGAGGGTTGCCTTGCCCGCCTGTAAAATTTCGATTGCCCTGTCATTGTCATCAAACCGGAAGATCATCACGGCCTTTCCGGAGGTCATGCCGGCAAAGGCATAGGAATATTTTACCTTGATATTGTTCTCCATCAGGAGTTGCAGGAGTTTGGCCAGTTGACCGGGTTGATCTTTGATCTGGACGGCCACGACGTCATCCACCCTGGCCGGCATCTGTTCGCGCATGAGAACCTGTCTGGCCTTCACGAGGTCGGAGACAAGAATCCGCAAAGTACCAAAGTCACCCGAATCTACCAGACTCAGTGCACGCAGGTTGATGCCCGCATCACCCAATGCTTGCGTAATGTCGAACAGCCGACCCCGGGAGTTTTCTATCGGTACGGAAAGTTGCTGCAGTTTCATTTTATCCTCCTTTAACCTGGCTACGGTTTATAATGCCCTAATTATACATAAAAAAACCCGAGAATTTGTCTTCTCGGGTTCGGACAAAAAATAACCCGAGCAGACCCTGAAAGGTCCACCCGGGTATTTCCGCAACCATTCCTATCCTGTTTAGAGAATTACCAGGGTTTAGTTAAAAGCACCTGAAGATGGGAATGGAAACAGACCACAAAACTAACTCGGATTTGAGTTGTTTACGCGAATACCGGGTGGACGCTTCTAAAGATAAAAAAGAAGCGCCCCAAAAAACGAATTTCGTGATGGTCTCGATTCATATGGTTTCCTTGATTGAAACCGCTATAACATCGCTACAATGTATCTGTCAAGTGGTTGTTTTGTATCCATTGAACCGTACGGAAGGCAACCCTCAATCCGCCTCCAAACCCGGCAACATTTTAAAATACCGGGTAGCCGGGATGTCCAGGCCCGAACAAAGGCACATGGTTTCACCGTCGATGGCGTAGCCCATGGCCTCATAAAACCCGCCGTTTATACCGGGGATGACCGTGTCCACGGTTAGCCGCGTCACTTCCGGCCAGTTGGTGATCACCCATTGTTCGAGCCAGCGCAGACACTCCCGGCCGCGCCCCTGCCCGAGGTGCTCCGGATCTATATAGATCAACGGGATTTCGGCTTTTTGCCGGGTAAGCCGCTTGAGAGTCATAAACCCGCGGGGCACGCCGTCTTCTTCCGCAATGAAGAATTCACCGGCTTTTTGCATACGCAGGTAATCATACAAAGCATATGCGTCGATACAGGCGGATATCTGGGCGGGCGTCAGTTCATCCACAAACAATTCGGTAAAAGCCCTTTTGCGAATGGTGTGGCAAAAAAGGGCATCCTCGTACGCAAAGGTTCTAAAGTGCATCAGAAAGTCAATGTGTTGGCGCCGTCGCACAGTTCAAACAACTTGGGTGCACCGGCAAACTGGATTTTTTCATAAATATCTGCTTCGCCAACCTGGCGAGCTTCGGCACAAGGGATTCAGAGAAATATGGGTACGTCGGTGTCAATTAGATAAAACAGATGGCCGGAGGCTTCGTCACCGGTAGGGGCTACCACGTTGTCTATGATACCTTTTTTGGCCAGGGTTACGGCATCGTCCGTCAGGAACAGGCTGACCTCATGGCCCTGTTCCTTGGCGGCTTTGGCAAGTTGAAACGAGCGTGTCACCCGGGTCGGGTCTTCAATACCGCGGGTCAGAACGAAAACGAATTTTTGCACGGTGAACCCTCCTTGTGTTGAGATTTTAGAGGCATCTATAGTAGCAGATTTATGCGGGAGGCAAAACCCTATTTAGCAAGCTTTACGTATCCAGACAGCCTTTGCAATGCAATCTGTTTGTATTTGGTTTCAGGCGGAGGCAGCGATTGATTCAGGGGTGATTGTTGTGGCGTGGCCATTAAATCGGTTCTTCTTCAGGACAGAAATCGTGTCACGGTTCACATGCATGCCTAGACCGGTTCCCTTCATTGGTACGGCCGTACCGCCCGAGCGCAGCCAGGTAACCCCCGTGACCATTTCGAATCCCTTCACAGATTTGGCGTACACTGCTTCGCGGTTGACGGCATCCCGGCAGAGCAGATTGAATATGTGCCCGGCAGAAGAGAGGATGCAGGAACCTGCGGTATGGCAACTTATCTGGTAATCACATTCATTCTGTCGCAGGTAGTTGACCAGCTGCAAGGAGCGGTGAAATCCGCCGTTGCGTGAAAGCTGGATACTGAAGGCGTCGTGCAGGCCGGCGGAGACAATCTGCTGCGCATCATCAATTGTGAGCGCGGATTGCCCGGCAATCAATTTGATACCCATTGGTTTCAAGGTGCCGGTCACTTTCGTAAGGCCCTTTTTCGCAACGGGCATCAGGTCTTCAATGGCGCGGACGGGAAACCTTTCCAGCAGGGGCATGTGGGCCTGGGTGATCTCAGCGTTCCAACCGAGGCCGGGATCGAGGCTGAATGTACAGTGGTTATCGAATATGTTCGTAATAGTCTCGAGGCGATTGAGTGTTTTTTTAGGGTCGACCCCGACTCCGAGACGTACTTGCCGGATGCCCAGTTTGTTCGCCGCGCGGCCAAAGGCAACCGTCTGGCGTTTACTGAGTCCGCTGGGAATCGCGGCCGTATAGTTGATGAAGGTGGTGTAGTGATGACTGGGGAAATAGGCGGACAAGGGCTTGTCCTGTTTGCGCCCCAGAATATCCAACAGGGCAGTTTCAATGGCGCAAACCACAGGGTTCAGGCTGGCCAGCGGCGGCAGGCTTTCGATATAGGCTTTGATTTCGTAAATGCTGCTCAGGTTCCAGGGGAACGAATTGACTGAAAGAAAGGCCGCGGCCGCTTTGATCCAGTCCTCCAGGAAGATCTGCTTTTGAGGCGGCAGACAGCCTTCACCGTATCCGCTGAACCTGTTTTTTGCGTCGTTGATCTCAATGACGATGTTTGTGAAACTAACCGGAGAGTGGTTTTGGTTGGCGGATCGCAGTCGGGGGGGAATCCGAACAGGATAGATTTTAATTACGCCGATTTTCATGCTTTTCTGGGATCAGGATTTTAAATGACGCTCCACCGGCATAGTCCCGGTTAATCTCGATGCTGCCTTCGTGAGCCTGGACATTCTGGTGGGCGATAAACAAGCCCAGGCCGGTACCTTTGTGGAGTTTGCTTTTGTGCTTGGTGGAAAAATAGGGATCAAAAATCTTCTCTTCTATTTCAGCCGGGATGCCCGGCCCATTATCACGGATTTCAATCTCAATTTGACGATGGCCGTTATTCTTTCCAGACAGTGACGTCAGGACAGAGGCCGCCCCTTCATCAGGCGTGGTCTCGACGGCATTGGTCAGAATATTGAGTATGGTTTGCTTCATTTTCTTCTCGTCCAGGGTTACCGGTCCAATTTCCCCGGAAAGAAACGTGGTGACCGATATACGGCGAGCTTTGCTCTGGGGGGAGATCAGCAGCACCATCTTTTCGATCAGGCCATGCAGGTCGGTCGGTTCGAAATGGGACTCCTCAGTATTGACCAGATCCAGTAATTCAATAATTAGGCCGTTTACTCGTTCGGTTTCTTCAAGTGCTATTTTGTGAAAGGTCTCTCTGAACTCTGCATCATCAAACTTTTCCGGAAGCATTTGGATAAATGTCCGGATAGCAGTCATGGGGTTTTTTATTTCATGGGCCAGGCGCGCGGCCACATTTCCCAAGAAGGAAAATTTTTCGACCCTGCTCAGGAGTAGGTTAGACTTTTTTAAAGCCTGCATCTGATCGCTGAGCTTGCTGTAAAGTCGCGCATTCTTGATGGCAATAGCGATCTGGGGCGCAAAGATATCCAGGGTGTTTCTGGTTTCCTGGGAGATGCCGTCTTTTTCAAAACTGTCGGTTACGATTAGTCCGATTACCCGGGTGCCGGTTACCAGCGGGGCAGCATACAATGAGGCCGGGTGGTCCAGGGCGGCCAGGAGGGCATCATCGGCCAGGTCGGAGTCCAGGATTTCCGGCAGGTAGCGGGCCTTCCCGAAACCAATTACTGTAGCAAGCAGATGGTTCTCACTGTTCAGGCCGACCCGGTATTGCCTGATCGGCAACGGTGGTTCCGGATCGAAGCCTGTGCCGTGGTAGTACGCGAGGGTATTGTCAGTGTTGTCGATCAGCAGGATAATCGCCCGATTGATTTTACAGGCACTGGACAAAAGGCGCATGATCACGGTCAATAATTCGTCCAGGTCCAGAATCGACAAGATAGCCTTGCCGGTTTCCTGGATCGCCTCGATTTGGGCGATCTTCTTGTTAAGCGCGCTGTTCAGGCGCCGCGTCTCTTCATATTTCAGTTCGATCTGCTCCCGGTTCTTTTCCAGCTCGGTGATGATTTCACCGTGGGCATAATTGTTGGTCAGCAGGCGGTCGAAGAACGCAAAAAAGCGATTTTTTTCAGACCAGTCCAGCTTGTACTCGCAAAAATCGGCCCCCTCAAAAAAACAGCACGGTTCCTGCAGATTAATTTTAGAGCCTTTCCAGATCTGCGGCATGAACGTGAAAATGCCCTGGTTGTAGATGCAGTTGTCCCGCGTTACGGCCATGTCCGGGTTCCAGTGGAGTCGAATGGCAGCCACATTGTGCTTGAGGGAGACTATCTCCAGCCGCTTATTGCGGCTGCATTGTTCGTTCACGCCGTGAAAGGCGATCAGGGCTTCCCGGGTGGAAAGGGAGGCCTTCAACAGGATTTGCTGACTCAGTCCCAATGAAGATTCCTGGACGGCATATTTGCCTATTTTAAAGGCGATAAAGGGATCACAAAACAATTCGCGGGCGCGGCGGAACATTTCAGCCAGGATGCGGCATGAAATCCAGTTGTTTTGATCTGAGAGGTAGTTCTCGGGCTTGACCATCATGTTTATTTCCGGGTCGAGGTTCTCGATCAACGGTTCAACCGATCCATGGTTGTGGCGGCGGACGTAACCGAGGACAGCCTTTGAATTTATGCAACTGGTCTCTTTTTTCATGATTTTTTGCCTTTTCGAATCTTCGGCTGCATTTCAGCCAATTCAATTTGTATGCCATCGCGCGGCTGGGCCTGTGGTGGTTCGATCGGCGGGTTTTGCTGTCGATGGTAACTGCCTGTCATCATAGGACCCGGGAGATTCATTGACGGTCTGGCTACTGGCTGCCCAGAGGATCTGCGGCGCCATGTGACAGCTGGATAGCAATGTGCTTTGCACAGAAAATTGTGCATGGGCGCACAGAAAATTGTGCATGATTTTTAGCTTGGATGTCGGGCCAGACAAAATTTGAATTTTTGATATTGCCATTGTTTAAGAAATTTGTCAAAAAAACGGGTTATCGGTTTTTCATCGGGCGCTGGGAAGCATTTTTAGTGGTGGGCAGACACGCAATCTGAGGCTATCTCCCGACAGATAGCAGCATGCGAAAAGGCGCTGGCATTATGAACAACTCAACAATTCTGATCGTGGACGATGAACCTGGTGTGCGGCATTCCTTCAACATGGTTTTGAAGGAGGATTACCGGCTCTTTTTCGCCGAAAACGGCGCCGCGGCCCTGGATGTCTTCAAGCAAAAACATGTGGATCTAGTCCTGCTCGACATCTTGCTGCCGGACCAGGACGGCCTCGTGCTCCTGAAAGAGTTGAAAGAGAGCGAACCGGAAACCGAAATCATCATGGTCTCGGCCCTGAAAGAGATATCCTCTGCCGTGCGGGCCATGAAACTCGGCGCTTTTGACTATATCACCAAACCATTTGAAGTCGACGAACTGCTCTCCGTCGTCAAAAGAGCCCTGGAAAGAAAGAAGCTGCAGAAGGAGATCGTCTACCTGCGGGAAGAATTGGAGCGGGTCCAACCTTTTGAAGCCATGGTCGGGCATTCCGCGCAAATGAAAGCCGTTTTCAATCTGATTTCACGGGTGGCCCAGGCCCAGGGACCGGGGGCGATCTTGGTCCAGGGCGAAAGCGGAACAGGCAAGGAGCTGGTGGCCCGGGCTATCCACAATCGCAGCCAGCGCTCGGACCAGCCCTTTGTGGTGACTAACTGTGCAGCGATTCCGGCCACCCTCATGGAAAGCGAGCTGTTCGGTTATTCCAAGGGGGCCTTTACCGGTGCCCTGGAAAATCGCAGCGGCAAATTGGAAATGGCCGATGAAGGGACGCTCTTTTTGGATGACATCGATTTGCTGGATATCAATATGCAGGCCCGGCTGCTCAGGGTGCTCCAGGAAAAGGAGTACGAAAAAGTAGGCAGCGACCGGGTCGTCAATGTCGATATCAAGTTTATCGCCGCTTCCAACAAGGATCTGCGGCAACTGGTTACCAAAGGAAAATTTCGGGAGGACCTGTTTTATCGTTTGAATGTATTTCCCATCGAATTGCCGCCCCTGCGGGAAAGAAAAGAGGATATTCCCGAATTACTCGATTACTTCTTAAGTCAGAACCGCAAGAGCAATGGTCTGCCGTCCAAATCTTTCACCGAGAAAGCTGTTCAGGCCTTGATGGACTATGACTGGCCCGGCAATGTCCGGGAGTTGGAAAACTTCGTGGAGCGGCTTTTCATCGTTTCGCAGGGCACAGTGATTCGACAGGAGGATGTGCTGCCCCTGCAGCGGCGCAATACCCGTCGAGAAAACCAGACCCTGAAAAAGGCTGTGGCCGATTTCGAAAGGCAGCACATCAAAGCGGTGCTGCACTCCGTCGATGGACGGCGGGGCGAGGCAGCCAAAATTCTGGGTATTCATCGGAATACCCTGACGGCCAAAATTAATGATCTGGAGATTGTTGTTTAGAACCCATCTCAAAAAAGTCTTCTTGTCCGGCATAGCCTGCGGCGACGATGGATTGGCCCAAACTTCGGCCTGCGCTTAAGCTACGGCAGATACATTTTGTTGGGTGCTCGGAATGAATCCTCGAAATACCCGATGTATTCACCACGATGGGCATTGGCTTCGCTGGCACCTCCGGTTTATTCCTCACGGCCGCCTTGATTTTGAACCGAAATCCGTTTTTTGAGATAGGTTCTAGGCGCTCTTGCGTGCTTTTTCAGGAATGAGCTGGTATTCTTGGCGAAATGTTGTATCCTTGCGGTTCCCCGCCCCAAAAACTGGAGAAATAGCATGAAAAAGAAAAATCTTTTCTATTGCCTGGTTATAGTTGGCGCCCTTGGCTTCCTGATGCCGCTATCTATTCAAGCAGGCCAGCACCGTGGTCTTTCAGACGGGCAAACGCTGTACGTGCCCGCTTACTCGCATATCTACAGCGGTGCCCGCGACCGGGCCTATCTGCTGACCATAACGCTAAGCATTCGCAATATTGATCCGGAGAACGCGGTTACCATTACCCGGGTTAATTATTACGAAACCCAGGGCAAGCTGCTTAAAAAACACATCGACAAGCCAAAGGTTTTAAAACCTCTGGAATCCATTCGCTATATCATCCCGGAAAGTGACAAAAGCGGCGGATCAGGCGCCAATTTCATGGTGGATTGGAAATCTGACAAACCGGTGAACCCACCCATAGTGGAAGCTGTTATGATCGGGACCCGATCCCAGCAGGGGATATCCTTTACGTCGCGGGGCCGGGTCATCATTCCCGCCGAATAGAAGCCATCTTAAAAAAGCCTTTTGGTCCAATCTCGGCGTTGGGCGCGAATATCAAATCCTCGAAATACAATATGTATTCCTCCGGTTTGATATACGCGGCCGCCTTGACCTTGAACCAAAATCCATTTTTAAGATGGCCTCTATAATGTCTATGTGGATTTTACCTTGAATAGCATAAAGAAAGCCCGGTACCAAGGATAGGAATCTCAACCCCGGCACCGGGCCAAAAGGTACCGCTTTTCATTTCTGTGTCCGTTCACAGGTGGTAGGTTTTGGTTCAGGGCAAGGCTTGAACGATTTTTAAACCGCAGGCATAGCAGACGCTATTCCGAGGATTTGAAAAGAGTGAAAACGCTGCCCTGGGCCAAAAGATGCCGCCTGTGGACGGACACTATTGCATGCCCCTCAATACATAATGCAACACACCGCCATGCCGGTAGTATTCCAGTTCCGCGGGTGTATCGATACGGGCTTTTACCGTGAAGTTTACCGCGCGGCCGTCCTCCTTTTTCGCGATCACTTCCATTGCCTTGCCCGGCGCCATTTCCGTGACCCCTGAAACCGTGTATAGTTCCGATCCATCCAGGCCCAGGGTGTCACGCCCGGTACCAGAGGCAAATTCCAGGGGCAGCACGCCCATGCAAACCAGGTTGCTGCGGTGAATTCTTTCGAAGCTTTCTGCGATGACGGCCTTGACTCCCAGCAGGTTGGTGCCCTTGGCCGCCCAGTCGCGGCTGCTGCCGGTGCCGTATTCCTTTCCGGCGACGACCACCAGCGGCGTGCCGCGCTCGATATAGGTCATGGCCGCGTCATATATAGTGGTGGTTTCGTTCTCCGGCATAAGCCGGGTGACGCCCCCGGAGATGCCGGGGACCAGCAGGTTGTCCAGGCGGATGTTGCCGAAGGTGCCGCGCATCATCACTTCATGGTTGCCGCGGCGCGAGCCGTAGCTGTTGAAATCCACCTCCGTTACACCTTTGCTCCGCAGGTAATCGGCTGCCGGGCTGTCTAGGGGAATGGCCCCGGCCGGGGAGATGTGGTCCGTGGTGACCGAATCTCCCAAAAAGGCCAGGACCCGGGCCTGTTCGATATCTGCTAAAACCGGTGTTTCCAGACTGATGCCTTTGAAAAACGGGGGCTCCTTAATATAGGTGGACTCCGGTACCCAGTCGAAGCGTGTGCTCTCGGTGACCGGCAGAGAATTCCAATTATCCGAACCGTCGTAAATACGACCATATTCTTCCAGATACATCTCGGTCTGTACATGTTCGGTCACGAGTTGCCTGATTTCAGCCTTGTCCGGCCAGATGGCGGACAGCATCACCGGCTGGCCGTTTGAATCCGTACCGATGGGCTCGGATGCAAAGTCGATGTCCACACGTCCGGCCAAGGCATAGGCCACGACGAGCAGTGGGGATCCGAGGTAGTTGACGCGCGTCAGGGGGCTGATGCGGCCCTCGAAATTCCGGTTGCCGCTCAGGACCGATGCGACCACCAGGTCCTGTTCCTGGACGGCGGTTGCCACCGGTTCGGGCAAAGGCCCGCTGTTGCCGATGCAGGTGGTGCAGCCAAACGCGATGTTATGGAATTTCAAGTCTTCCAGGTATTGCAGCAATCCGCTGGATTCCAGATAGCGGATTACCACCCGCGATCCGGCAGCCATACTGGTTTTGACCCAGGGTTTGACGGCCAATCCCAATGCGGCCGCTTTTTTAGCCATCAAAGCGGCCCCGATCAGCACCGAAGGATTGGAAGTGTTGGTGCAGCTGGTAATGGCTGCAATTACCACAGCACCCTGCTTCAGATCAGCCGTCTCGCCATTGATTTCGATGGCGGCCTGCTGGTCCGGCGCCCTCCCGCTCTCTTGCAGGGCTTTTTCAAATTCAGGTTTCATACGGGACAAAGGGATGCGGTCCTGGGGCCGTTTGGGACCGGCCAGGGAAGTTTCGACCACACCCATGTCCAGTTGCAGGGTGTCGTTAAAGGCGGGCTCCGGTTGCTCATCCGTGCGAAACAACCCCTGGGTTTTGCAGTATGATTCCACCAGGGCCACTTTTTCCGGGGGCCGGCCGGACAATTTCAGGTAGTCCAGGGTACGGTCATCCACCGGGAAAAAGCCCATGGTGGCTCCATACTCCGGCGACATATTGGCAATGGTGGCGCGATCTTCCAGGGGCAGAGAAGAGAGCCCCGGGCCGTAAAATTCCACGAACTTGCCCACAACACCTTTCTCACGCAGCATCTGGGTAACGGTCAGAACCAGGTCCGTGGCGGTGACATTCTCCGGCAGCCGGCCGGTCAGTTTAAACCCGATGACCTCCGGGGTGAGCAAATAGTACGGGGTCCCCAGCAAGACCGCCTCGGCCTCTATACCGCCCACGCCCCAGCCCATAATCCCCAGGCCGTTGATCATGGTTGTGTGGGAATCCAGGCCCAGCAGGGTATCCGGGAATACCAACTGCTCTCCGTCGCCATCTTGTTGGAATACCACCCGGCCCAGATTTTCGAGATTGACCTGGTGGCAGATACCGGCCGCGGGTGGTACTACACTGAAATTATTAATACTTTGCATGCCCCAGCGCAGGAAGGCGTACCGTTCGCCGTTCCGTTTGTAATCCATATCTTCGTTTTGTTTCAGCGCGGCTTGGGTTCCAAAATAGTCTACCTGGACGGAATGATCGATTACCAGTTCGGCGGGGATGCGGGGGTTTACCTTCAAGGGATCTCCATACAGGGATTGGGCGGCATCGCGCATGGCGGCCAGGTCAACTACGGCCGGCACCCCCGTGAAATCCTGCAGCAAAACCCGGGCGGGTTTGAAGGGGACCTCTTTTTTTTCAAGCTCCCGGGGGGACCAGGTGGCCATATTTTCGGCATCGGATGCTTTGATGAGGGTGCCGTCTTCATTGCGCAGCAAATTCTCAAGCAGGATACGGATACTGAACGGCAGGCGGTCGATGCCTGTAAATCCCTTTTCAGCCATTTTGGGCAGACTGAAGTATCGGACCTTTCCAGCTGAAGTTTCCAGCGCAGAAAGTGTATTGAAACTGTTTGGATGGTTTGCCATGGTGCCCCCCATTTAGATGATGCGAATCGTTTGATTTTTGGTTGAAATGCTGGCCGGATAGACTATCTTCTCAGGAGATTCCCCGGACCTGCGGCAGCACGAATATTTGTAGAATAACTCTATAGTTATAGGCATGAAACCGCATATTTGCAACCTTTTCGATAGTTGTTGACACTTTTTGGCAATTTGATTATAAAATCTTCTTTAATCTGAAGCGGTAGCTGCGTTTGGCGAGCGTTGCCGCTCATTTTTTGCGGGCCGTTTGCAACCCAAATACGGGAGAATCAGGAACAGGTTGTGAAAGATAATCTGGTATCCATACTGAAGACCAAAAAAAGCACTATCGTTAAAAAGTGGTTTGAACTTGTGGTCAACTCTTATCCCCCCGATACCGCATCCTTCCTCAAAGGTCAGAAAGACCAGTTTGCCAATCCGGTCGGCCACACCACCAAAAAAGGCCTGGAGGCCGTTTTCGATGAAGTTGTCAGCGGCATGGACCGCGACACCATCGTCGCTTTTCTCGATCCCATCATCCGCATTCGGGCGGTACAGGATTTTACACCGTCCCAGGCTGTCGGATTTATTCTCGATCTGAAGTTTGTCATTCGCGAGAAGCTTAAAAAAGAACTCAAATCAGCCCCGGTCCAGGCCGGACTGGCTGAAATCGATGCGAATATTGACCGGCTGTGCCTGATCGGCTTCGATATCTTCGTCATCTGCCGGGAGGCGATCTATCAGTTGAAGGTCAGTACCGAAAGAGATAAAATCTACAAAGCGTTTTCAAGGGCGGGTTTAGTTACTGAGATTTCGGAAAATGGACCGGGATCTCCGGGCGCCTAAATCATAATATATGTGAGGTAATGTTAAATGAATGACAAGTACATGTATTCCCTCATAGCAGTGTTTCTGCTTGCCCTGCTGGCTTACCTGGGCGTGGAGGCAGCCGGAATGGATGTCATATTCGGCGTCGTCTTACCCTACGTTGCCGTGCTCCTTTTTATAGGCGGGTTTGTCTGGCGAGTCATGGGGTGGGCCAGCTCCGCAGTGCCGTTCAGGATTCCAACCACCTGCGGGCAGCAGAAATCTTTTGACTGGATCGAGCCGGCCAGGGTCGACAATCCCAGCACGACCTGGGGCGTGGTTGTCCGCATGTTCCTGGAAATTGTGACCTTCCGGTCCCTGTTTCGCAATACGCGCATGAAAGTCAAGTCGGATGGCCGGATTACCTACAGCCTGGAGCTGTTCCTCTGGCTGGGAGCCCTTGCTTTTCACTATGCCTTCTTGACGACCCTGGTGCGGCACTTTCGTTTTTTCCTGGAACCGGTTCCCATCTGCCTGCAGTGGCTCGAAAACCTGGATTCATTTATGCAGTTCGGCCTGCCGGTGGTCTACATGTCCGGCGTGGTGCTCCTGGCAGCGGTGGTCTACCTGTTGCTGCGGCGGCTGCTGATTGTCCAGGTCCGCTATATCAGCCTGGCATCCGACTTTTTCCCACTCTTTTTGATCGGCGGCATCGCCTTTACCGGCATCCTGATGCGCTATCTGTCCAAAGTGGATATCGTGGGTATCAAGTCCCTGACCATGGGGCTGGTGACATTCCATCCCGTGGTACCCGAGGGAATCAGCGGCCTGTTTTATGTCCACCTCTTTTTTGTGACGGTTCTGCTGGCCTATTTCCCCTTCAGCAAGTTGATGCACCTGGGGGGCGTTTTCCTGAGCCCCACCCGAAATTTGCCGACCGATACCCGGGCCCGGCGGCATATCAATCCCTGGAACTATCCGGTCCACGTGCATACCTATGAAGAGTACGAGGATGAGTTCAGGGAGAAGATGATCGATGTCGGCCTGCCGGTGGACAAGATGCCCGAACCGGAACCGGAGGAAGAGGCGGCCTCTGCGGCAGCTGAAGCTGAGACCCCTGAGGCAGGAGAAAAGGAGTAAGAGATGAGTGACCTTTCGAAATCAGATGAATATTACAGCGCGATAGATCACAAGCCGCCCAAACCGACGGGCTGGATGGATACGCCGGTGAACCTGCGCAAGGGCATATACTGCCACTCCGCCAATCCCAAGAGCCTGGACTACGTGGGAATGCCCAATGCCAGAAAGTTCGACCCGACCGCGGAGGACTGGCTGCTGCCGGACAACTGGCAGGAGATCATCCACAAGGGCTTCAAAGAGCGGCTGGATAAATTCAGGTCCCTGAAGGTGTTCATGGACATCTGTGTGCGCTGCGGGGCCTGTGCCGACAAGTGCCACTATTATATCGGTACCGGAGACCCGAAGAACATGCCCGTCCTGCGGGCGGAACTGCTCCGCTCGGTCTACCGCAACGATTTTACCAAGTTGGGTAAAATCCTGGGGAAAGTCAACGGCGCCCGTCCCATGACCCTGGATGTTCTGAAAGAGTGGTGGTACTACCTGTTCCAGTGCTCCCAGTGTCGGCGCTGCTCGGTGTTCTGCCCTTACGGCATCGACACGGCCGAGATCACTTTGCTGGGCCGCGAACTGTTGAACCTGCTGGGCCTGAACATCGACTGGATCGCCACGCCGGTGGCCAACTGCTACCGCACCGGTAACCACCTGGGGATCCAGCCGCACGCCTTCAAAGACATGCTCGACTTTTTCGTCGAGGATATCGAAGAGATGTCCAGCCTGCAACTGGAACCACAGTTCAATAAGAAGGGGGCCGACATACTCTTTATCACCCCTTCCGGTGACGTTTTCGCTGATCCGGGCACCTACTCCTGTATGGGCTACCTGATGCTCTTCCACTACCTCAAGGAAAAATACGGGCTTGACGTGACCTGGTCCACCTACGGCAGTGAGGGCGGCAACTTCGGTTTTTTTACCTCACACGAGATGATGAAACGCTTGAACAGCAAGATGTACATGGAGGCCAAGCGTCTCGGCGTGAAATGGATTCTCGGCGGTGAGTGTGGACACATGTGGCGCGTGATCCACCAGTATATGGACACCATGAACGGCCCGGCTGATTTCCTGGAGGAACCGGTGAACCCGATTACCGGCACCAAGTTCGAGAATGCCAAATCCACCAAAATGGTGCACATCATCGAGTTTACCGCCGACCTCATCAAACACGGTAAGCTGGATCTTGATCCCAGCCGCAACGATCACCTTTCGGTGACTTTTCACGATTCCTGCAACCCCTCCCGGGGTATGGGGATGTTCGAGGAGCCACGGTACGTGATTAAGAATGTCTGCAACAATTTCTACGACATGCCGGCGAATACCATTCGGGAACAGACCTTCTGCTGCGGCAGTGGGGCGGGCCTGAATGCCGGTGAAGATATGGAACTGCGGATGGCCGGCGGCCTGCCGCGGGCCAACGCGGTGAAACATGTCCACGAAAAACACGGGGTCAACATGCTGGCCAACATCTGCGCGGTTGACCGGGCGGCCCTGCCGGACCTCATGAATTACTGGGTACCGGGCGTGGATGTAACGGGCGTGCATGAACTCGTCGCCAATGCCCTGGTCATACCGGGACAAAACAGCCGACCCACAGATATGCGCGGTGAAGATATACCGGGATTGGAGTTGGAGGAGGAGGAAGACACTGATGAATGATAAAGGTAAAATCATCACGGGCTTAGTAATATTCTTCATAATATTTACCTTCCCGTTCTGGTACAACCGCGGCAAGGCCGCTTCGGTGCCCGAGCCGGTGCTTTCGCCGACCGCCAAGAAGGCCGGGGAGTGTGTGCGTTCCAAGGACTACATGAAGGCCGAGCACATGCAGCTGCTGGATGACTGGCGCGATACCGTTGTCCGGGATGGGCAAAGAATGGTGACCAACAAGCATGGCAAGGAATTCGAAATGAGCCTTTCCAATACGTGTATGAACTGCCACGATAATAAGGCCGAATTTTGTGACCGGTGCCACAATTATGCTTCGGTAAGGCCCTACTGCTGGGACTGCCACATCGACAATCCGAAGGAGATAAAGTGATGGAAGACAGCAGACGAACATTCTTGAAGTTAGCCGGCGTTGCGGCCCTGGGGTTGACGACGAAGCCTGTTCTCGATGCCTATGCGGCCAGTGGCGGCAAAGTTCCTGATGCCCTGGTCAAACGCGGTAGTAAAGCCATGACCGCCAAAAACTGGGGCATGGTTATCGATACCCGCAAGTTCACTTCGGCCGAAGACCTCGAACCGATCATCGCGGTGTGTGATCAGACCCATAATATACCCAAGTTCGAGAACACAAAACACGAGATCAAGTGGATCTGGTCGGCGCCCTATCACAATGCGTTTCCGAACAAGACCAATAAATACATGGATGCCCATAGTCACGAAGTGCCGTTTCTGGTGCTTTGCAACCACTGTGAGAATCCGCCTTGTGTTCGGGCCTGCCCGACCAAGGCAACCTTCAAACGTGAAAGTGACGGTATCGTACTGATGGACTTTCACCGCTGCATCGGCTGCCGGTTCTGCATGGCCGCCTGCCCGTTCGGGGCGCGGAGCTTCAATTTCCGGGATCCGGAGCCCTTTATCCCGAAAATCAACCCGAAGTTTCCCCGCCGGATGAAAGGGGTGGTTGAAAAATGCAATTTCTGTGCGGAGCGTCTGGCCATGGGCAAAGTCCCGGCCTGCGTAGAGGCCTCCGATGGTGCCATCGCCTTCGGCGACCTGGATGATCCGGATTCCAACGTCCGGCACCTGCTGCACGCCAATTACACCATCCGGCGCAAGCAGAGCCTGGGAACCGAACCGTCGGTCTACTACATCGTCGGCGGCGGTGGATCGGAAGAAGAAGAGCACGGATAACAACGCGGTCCCCCGCGTAATCAATAAGAACCATTACCTTTTAAATCGGTTCACGACATAGTGTGAGGTGGTTATGCTAGATTTAGCAGTCAAAGGAAGTAAAAAATACTGGGGCCTGCTCGGGATCCTCGGCGCGATTGTCGCCGTCGGTGCGTTTTTCTATTTCAAGCAGCTCAGCTTCGGATTGGGAATTACCGGCATGAGCCGTGATGTATCCTGGGGATTCTATATTGCCCAGTTTACATTTCTGGTCGGGGTGGCCGCCGGAGGTGTCATGGTGGTGCTGCCGTATTACCTGCACGACTACAAAGCGTTTGGCCGGATTACCATTCTGGGTGAGTTTTTGGCCATTGCGGCCATTACCATGTGTCTGCTTTTCATCCTGGTGGACCTCGGGCAACCCATGCGGATGCTGAACGTAATTTTCTACCCGACACCCAACTCTATGCTGTTTTGGGATATGATCGTGTTGAACGGGTATCTCTTTTTAAACATCCTGATCGGGTGGAATGTCCTTGAGGCGGAGCGCAACGGCACCCATTATGGGGCCTGGCTGAAACCGTTCATTTACCTGTCCATTCCCTGGGCGGTCGGTATCCATACGGTTACGGCCTACCTTTACTGCGGCCTGCCGGGTAGACATTTCTGGCTGACCGCCATATTGGCGCCGCGCTTTCTGGCGTCGGCCTTTGCAGCCGGCCCGGCCCTGTTGATCCTGCTGTGTCTCATTGTCCGGCGGGTGACCAACTTCGATCCCGGCCGGGAACAGATCCAGAGCCTGGCCAAGATTGTCACCTACGCCCTGATTCTCAATGTGTTCTTCTTGATCTGTGAGGTGTTTGTGGCTTTCTACAGCAATATACCCGGTCACATGGATCACATAAAGTACCTGTTCGTCGGGCTGCACGGCCACAATACACTGGTGCCCTGGATGTGGTCCGCCATCGCCCTGATGATTATCGCGATCATTCTGCTGCTCATACCAATGTGCCGTCGCAGCGAGGGTGTGCTGGCCGTGGCCTGCGTGATGCTTTTCATCGGCGCCTGGATCGACAAAGGGATGGGCATGATCGCCGGCGGGTTTGTGCCGAATCCCCTGCATGAGGTGAACGAATACATGCCCACCGGCCCGGAAGTGGCGATTACGCTGGGTGTCTGGGCGGCCGGGTTCATCGTCCTGACCATCCTGTACAAGATGGCCACTGGTGTCAAAGAGGAAGCCGCCGGTCTGTAACCTGAAGCAAATTTAAAAATAGAGAGGGTCCGCCGTTGGGCGGACCCTTTTCTTATGGAATGGATCTGGTGGAAATCGATACCCGATAGGTTCAGACAACGTTAAAAGTCCTGGAATTCGTTGGTCTCGTCGTCGAAGGGGATCATCTTCTCCGGGCGAATTCCCCTGGTCTGCACCTCTCGCGGGTTTTCCTGCCCGGACAAGGTTCCTTCCTCACCGTCCCCGGTTTCATCGTGCGTATGGTCCTTGCGGCGACTGCCACCCACGATACCAACCAGGTCTTCAACGTAATCCTTCATGTTGACGGCCTGTTCACTCATTTCGGCAGAGGATGAAGCCGATTCCTCAGCGCTGGCCGCGTTTTGCTGGACAACTTTGTCCATTTCGACAACCGCCCGGTTGAGTTGCTCGATACCCTCGGCCTGCTCGTTGGAAGCGGCTGCGATTTCACCGACCAGGTCGCCGACCTTGGAGGCACTTTCGGCCACTTTGCCGAACGCCCCATTGGTATCGGCCACCAGGTTGCCGCCCTGGTTGATCTTTTTAACGGTTCCCTCGATCAGGTCGGCTGTGTCCTTGGCCGCATCCGCGGCTCGCATGGCCAAATTCCGGACCTCATCCGCCACCACGGCAAAACCGGCCCCGGCCTCACCGGCCCGAGCTGCTTCTACCGCTGCATTCAAGGCCAGCAGGTTGGTCTGAAACGCAATTTCGTCGATGGTCTTGATGATCTTGGAGGTCTCTTCGCTGGCTTTGGAAATTTCCTCCATGGATCCGGTGAGCTGGGTCATGGAATCGTTGGCCTGACGGACCACCTGGTTGGCTTCCTGCATGAGATTGTCAGCCTGGCCGGCATTGGTAGCGTTTTGCTTGGTCATCGAGGACATTTCTTCCAGCGAAGAAGAGGTTTCCTCAATGGTAGCGGCCTGCTCGGAAGCGCCTTCCGCCAGCGACTGACTGGCGGTCTCCATTTGACCGGAGGCGGAGGAAACATCGTTGGCACTGTTCTGCAGTCCGCTGATGACCGCGTTGATCGGCCGGGTGATGGAACGAATGATAAACACCGCGAGTAAAATGGAAATGAGAGCACCGGCACTCAGGGCGATGATCAGCACCAGGGTGACGGTTTTCTGAACCTGCACCAGAGACGCGATTCGATTTTCTTTGGCAGTTTCCACTTTGACCACGGCCGCCGCCTGCTCTTCTTCCATCTGCGCGGTAATACTCTTTAACAGGCCATGGCCGATATTGGTCGATTCTGTCCCGTATTCATTCAGGCCTTCGATGGTGGATTTGAGCTGTAGAAAGATATTGCGCGTTTCCAGGGTCTGGTTATAGGCGCTGTAAGCGATCTCTTTATATTTGGTCGCGGTTTCCCGATACACCTCTTCTTTCAAGACCTTGGAGGTCTGTCGCATGGAGGCGGTTTCGGCCTTCATGCGCTTGTCGAAATGCTCGGTGAGCCGGTCAATATAGGTGACATCATCGGTCAGCAGGTATTGTGACCGCATGGACGCTATGAAATCGACAGTCCGGAAACCTTCTTTGATCATGGATTCGAAGTGGCTTTCCACGGGAGGTAGTTCTTCACCGACCATTTGCAGTTCAAACCGATTGGCAACTATGAGGGCCTCGCTTTTGGTCAACCATTCCTTCAAAGATGCGAAGTCCTTGCTTGTGGCCTCATTCAGAACCTCTATCTGGTGGTGTAGTTTGACGATTTGCGCAAAATCCTGTTGATAGTACTCCAGAGTGGCTGTCAGGTTCTGGACCGCCTCGTTTTTTTCTACCGATTTTAGGACTTCCCGGGCGTTGGCGATATGTTCGTCCAACTGCTGCACGTATTGCGGATCATAGAATTGCAGGTAGCTTTTTTCGGCGATCCGCGCATACTGCACACTGTCAAGCACGGCCTGGATCTGATTTAAACGTTTCCGGGCTGCCTGGGCCTTTTCCCGGTAATCATTGTTGGCCTGCTCCATCAGGGCGAAATTCTCATTGTTCGCCTTTTTTACACTGGTATTGGAAATAGTTTCGATAACGACTACCGCCCCTACAAAAACCAGCCCCAGACAAACCAGGAGGATTAGTTTTAAATTGATGGATAATTTATTCATAATAATATCCTGCTGTTAGGGTTTCGGGTCATCGTTGAGCACAGACCGTGTTTCGGACTGTGCCCACAGGTTCGTCGTTAACTATTTTTTAATTTTTGCAATGACAGCCTGATCGTAGGTGCCGCAACCAGCCACGAAAGTCTCATCTCCGAATTTTACCTGTTTTACATAGGAAATTTTGGGCGAAGGCTTTTTCTCCCCTGGTTTGGGCCACATATAATCCACCCAGCCACCACCGTCTTCCTCAGCGACCTCGTTCATGACCGCGAAAAACAACTTACCGGTGGAATCGGACATATTGATCAGGTTTCTACCATTCAACTTGTACTTGATGGGATGCATCCGCATGACACCATTCTGGTCGTGGATCCAGATGTAAGTACCGGCGAATATAAACGGGGTGTCCTCTCCCTGGAACTCGAGAAAGGCAGCCTCGCCCTTCTTTCCCAGCAGGGTGACCGCTTCGTCGACCTTTTTCATGATCAGATCAGTCGTCAACGTTTCATTCGAAGTGGCAACCGCTTTTGCTTCGGAAGCCTTGGCCAACTCGGCTGGCGACATTTCGGCAGCGACATTGCCAAATCCTACAAAAATAAATACCCCTACCATTACAATGCTGGTTAGAATCATTCTTTTAGACATGTTTATTCCCCCCTGTGTTTGGATAAATTGAAAGAATCGAATCTTGCCAAATGTTGAAACTCCTAAGGGCCTACATCAGGTTGAATTCTCATGGTCACCCAGTTCATAAAAGCGCTGTCAGCAGATATCGAGATGGTACAACGGCCTTTTTCGTATGAATTCAATAATACAAAAACCATGCCGGAGACTAAAAATCGGGGCAATTACCAGATTAATGTTATAATTATAGATAGTTAAAGATTCTCCACAATTATAGGGGACCAGGTTCGAATGCGCGCCAACATGACGCACCACTGATATTGATTAAACTAAATTCAATAGAAATCAGAAGGTTATAATTTAAGGGCCAGTTTGGCCGCCAGTATGTCATTTTGGCGTGCCAGTGCGACAATCGATCGGCGGAGCAAAGGTTCGTCCTGAATAGCGGCCGGATTTAAAGCCGGCGGCAATGAATTGACCTGTCAGCCGTTTGAGAGTGTTTTAAATTCCACGCTTTTTTCTTGACAGGGAAGACCCACCATTTTAAATGTTCTTCAGTTCAGGTGCTCTTGTAGGGACTTTGGTCCCTGGAGCTTAATAGGGAACTCCGTGAAAATCGGAGACGGGCCCGCCGCTGTAATCGGGGACGAACACCGCAACCATGTCACTGTTCATAATCGAGCTCTCGCTGAGCTGAATGGGAAGGCGCGGTAAGTAGGAAGAACCGAGAGTCAGAAGACCTGCCTGGATGTGTGGCGTACCCTTTATGGACAAAAGGCCGCCCGGCAGATCTCAGGATAAAAAGGGACATCCCCGGATCGAATTATATCGGTCCGGGGATTTTTTTTGGCCTGGATCGCAGGAGTTCATCTTGGCAGGGAGAGGGCGTATGCTTAAACGGCTGTTGCTGGTGTTGATGTTTGGTTCGGTCCTGGTCTGGGCAAGTGCCTACGCCGGGCACCATGGGGGAGTCAGCCCCCGCAAGGAGGGTATCTTGCTGGTGGCTTTTGGATCGAGCCTGCCCGAGGCCCAAGTCGCCTTTGAGAACATTGACCGGCAGGTTAAGGCGGCTTTTGCGGATATACCGGTACGATGGGCCTATACCTCTCATATCATTCGCAAGAAAATGGCAGCCCGGGGTCATCAACTGGATTCGGTTGCCATGGCCCTGACCAAAATGATGGAGGACGGTTTTACCCATGTGGCCGTGCAGTCGCTGCACACAATCCGGGGTGAAGAATTTGATAACCTTGCGGCCACGGCCCGGGCCTTCAGCCGCATGCCCGAAGGCATCCGGTGCATAACTATGGGCGCACCCTTGCTCTCCACCCAGGACGATCTGGAAAAGGTCTCGGCGGCCATCCTGGCCACTATTCCACCGGCGCGCAAGGAACAGGAGGCCGTGGTGCTAATGGGACACGGCAGCCATCATCCCGCCAACGCATTCTACGCGGCCCTGATGTTTAACGTCCAGCGGCATGATTCACACGTGTTTGTGGGCACCGTCGAGGGAGCCCCTGAAATCGATGTGATCCAAACCTTACTGGCGGAGAAAAAGATTAAAAAGGTCTATCTCATGCCTTTTATGTCGGTGGCTGGAGACCATGCCCGCAATGACATGGCCGGGCCGGACGAGGACTCTTGGAAATCGTTACTCACCCGGGCCGGTTTTCAATGCGAAGCAGTCCTCAAAGGCACGGCGGAATACGATAATTTTGTCGCGATTTGGGTGGCGCATTTGCAAGAAGCCTATCAGCGGCTAAGTAAAAAACACGGACATGATTATAAATAACCCAGCCAATGAAACCACCCCAGCGGTGAACGGAGGCGGACTGATCGTTCAGATTGTCGTCCTGTCTGTTTTGCTACTGCTGGTTATCGTGGTCTCCACCTCATTGGGGTATCTTTCGATTCCGTTTCCCAGTGTTGTCAAGATAATCCTGGCCCAACTATTTGGAAATACGGATCTTCTGGCCGGACTTGATGAGCGCTTTTTGGCAGTGGTGATCGATATCCGGCTTCCGCGCATCCTCGCGGCCGCTATTGTGGGCGGCGGGCTTGCCGTGGCCGGGGTGGTTTTCCAGGGAATTCTCCTCAACCCCTTGGCGGACCCTTACACCCTCGGGGTTTCTGCCGGGGCTGCCTTTGGTGCGGCCATCGCCATCTTGCTGAACATTGGGTTCATGGGCGGCTTCAACGTACCGTTTTTTGCTTTCGTCGGAGCTCTGGTGACCCTGTTTGCCGTCATCTACTTGTCCAGCAGCGGGGATACCGGGCCCCATATCCTGTCATCGAACAACCTGATTTTATCCGGTATCATTGTGGCGGCTATTCTTTCGGCGGGGATCAGTTTTCTCAAGTACATCGCCGATGAGAATGTGGCCGTGATCATCTTCTGGCTCATGGGGAGCTTTGCTTCGATGACCTGGACCAAGGTGCTGCTCACCTTTGTGTTCATCTGCGTGGGTACGGCGATCGCCCTTTTCTTTGCCCGGGACCTGAATGTCATGTCACTGGGCAATCGAGCCGCCGCGTCCCTCGGGGTCGATACCCGCCGGGTCACGCTCGTGCTGCTGCTGACCGCCTCCATGGTGGCCGCTATCTGTGTGTCCATTTCGGGCATCATCGGGTTTGTCGGCCTGCTGGTGCCGCACATAATGCGGACATTCACCGGGCCCGACAACCGTAAACTGATCCCGGTTTCACTGCTGGCGGGGGCCACACTGCTGCTCGGAGCCGACACGGTTACCCGGGCCATCCTCCCGGTGGAAGTTCCCATCGGCGTACTGACCGCCCTCATTGGCGGACCGTTTTTCTGCTACATCTTCAGAAAGCGGCAAGTGACCGGGAGGGGGATGTAGTCATGGGATTCGACCTGCGGGATATATCGTTTGCCTATGGCTCCAAGGAGGTCCTGCGCACCATTTCAATCACCCTGGAAACCGGCCGTTTTTACGGGGTGATCGGCCCGAATGGCTGTGGCAAGACCACTTTGCTTGATCTCATGGTTCGACACCGGCAGCCGGCGACCGGCGCGATTCAGTACAACCGAAAAGGGTTGGACGTCTATTCCCGGCGGCAGCTTTCGCGCGAAATTGCCCTGGTACCCCAGAACTTTTACATCAATTTTCCATACACCGCGCGGGAAATTGTGATGATGGGACGTTATCCCTATATACCCCGGTTTGCCCGGCCGGGACCGGAGGACAATGCCGCCGTCGACAGCATCATGGATAAGACCGGGACCCTGGCTTTCAGGAACCGGCGGATCACGGATCTGAGCGGGGGTGAACGTCAGCGGATCGTGTTTGCCCGGGCCCTGGCCCAGGACACACCGGTCCTGTTCCTGGATGAGGCCACTTCCAACCTGGATATCAACCATACGCTGAGCCTGCTCAAGGTGGTGCGGCGCCGGGTGGCGTCCGGCGGGCGGACCGTGGTGGCGGTCCTGCAGGACATCAACCTGGCGGCCACGTACTGCGACGAGTTGATCTTTATGAAGCAGGGCCAAATTTTTACACGGGGGGCCACGGACCGCGTATTGAATCCGGACACGCTCAAAGATGTTTTTAAGGTGGATGCGGATATTGTGTTTAACGCGTTCTCGGAATCAAGGCAGGTGGTATTTAAAAAGTGACAAACCGCCAAAAAAAACGTTTTTCACCGGGGCTTGCCCTGGCAGCATTGCTGCTGCTGGGTGCCTTAACTGAATCGGCGGCGGCCGTGATTACCGACCACGCGGGGCGCACGATTGTTGTCAAACAACCCTTTGTTAGGATTATCTCGCTCTACGGGGCCCACACCGAAAATCTGGTGATGCTGGGGCATGGGGAAGAAATAGTTGGTATTTCGAGCAGTGACCGCAACTTGGATGAATTGAAATCACGGCCGGTTTACTCGTACCGCGATGATCCTGAAAAATTCATCGCGGCACAACCGGATCTGGTCCTGATCCGGCCCATGATCGATCGGGCGTATCCTACCCTTATCGACAAGCTGGAGAAAAACCGCATCGTGGTTGTATCGCTGCAGCCGGGCACCGTGACCGAGATGTTCGCCTACTGGCAGGTCCTGGGGGCCTTGACCGGCCGGGACCGGCAGGCCCGGCAAATGGTTGCGGAATTTACGCGGGCCGTAGATCGTTTCAACGTCGTTACACGACCGGTTCAGCCAAAAAAGAGGGTCTATTTTGAAGCCATCCACACCCGGATGAAAACGTTCACGCCGGATTCCATGGCGGCCTATGTCCTGGAAACGGCCGGCGGGATCAATATTGCCGCGGACGCGCTCCAGGTGCGGACGACCAATATCGCTTTTTACGGCAAGGAGCGATTGATCGGTAAAGCCGATGAAATCGATGTATACCTGGCCCAGGTCGGCGCCATGAATCAGACAACGGTAGCAGCAATAAAAGCAGAACCGGGCTATCGGGTCATCAAGGCGGTTAAAAACAACGAAATCTACCTGATCGATGAACAGATCGTTTCCCGCCCGACGATGCGCCTGTTGTGTGGCATTGCCCGCACCGGCGAGGCTCTCTATCCGGAATTGTTTCGTGCGCAGGCTCCGGTAATTTTAAGCTCGGTTGCCCGGGTGCGATGCCGGTAAAGGAGAATAGCGTATCAAAGGCTTCGTCATAGCAGCGACCAAGAGCGGCAGCGGGAAGACAACCGTCGCCCTGGGCCTTATGGCCGCATTGAAGCGCCGCGGTTTGATCGTGGCCCCGTTCAAGGTCGGACCGGATTTTATCGATCCCGGGCACCATACCAAACTTACCGGCCGGACCAGCCGCAACCTGGATGGCTGGATGCTGCCGGAAGACTATAACCGGAAGAGTTTCCAGCGCGCGGTTGCCGGGGCCGACATGGCGGTAGTCGAAGGCGTGATGGGGCTGTATGATGGGTATGATGGAAAAAGCGAAGCCGGCTCCACCGGCCAGATGGCGAAATTGATCGGGCTGCCGGTCGTGCTGGTGGTCGATGCGGCCAGCATGGCCAGGAGCGCGGCCGCCCTGGTCCAGGGTTTTGAAAATTTTGATTCCGACCTGCAGTTTGCCGGTGTGATTTTCAACAACCTGGGTAGTGTCGGGCACCTAAAATACCTCACGGATGCCCTGCTGGACAATGTGCGTATGCCTTGTCTGGGCGGAATCTTGCGTAACCATCAGGTTTCCATTCCGGAAAGGCACCTGGGCCTGGTAACCGAGGACGAACACATTCTGACGAATGAGCGGGCAGCACAGCTGGCTGATCTGATCGAAACCCATGTGGATGTGAATCGACTGCTCGACCGATTGGAGGAGCGTCCGCTGCCTAATGTCGGTGAGACGGCCGGTGGTCGGGATGCCCGGGTTAGAATCGGGGTGGCCCGCGACAAAGCCTTTTGCTTTTATTACCAGGACAACCTGGAGTTGTTGGCAAAGGCCGGGGCGGAAATCGTCCAGTTTTCACCGCTGGACGACCAGCGCCTGCCGGCGGACCTGGACGGCCTCTACCTGGGCGGAGGGTACCCGGAGCTGTCCGCGCGTACCTTGAGTGAGAATGCACCCATGCGGTCCGCTATCCAGACGCTTAGCCGGCAGGGTCTGCCGGTGTATGCCGAGTGCGGCGGGTTTATGTATCTGTGCAGGGAGTTGACCGATCTGAAAGGGCGCTCATACCCCATGACCGGCTGTTTTCCGTTCCGGGCGAGGATGTCCAAACGGCTGCGGGCCCTGGGATACCGGGAGGTCACCCTGGCGTACGATACGATTCTGGGCAATGCCGGTCTGGTGATCAGGGGGCATGAGTTTCATTATTCGGCAATCGATGAAAATACAACCAGCGACATAGACACTGTCTATTCCGTAACCAAACGGGCGAACAGCCAGAAGCTGGCCGGTGGTTTTCAGGTCAATCGAACCCTGGGAAGCTACACCCATTTGCATTTTGGAAGCTGCCCCGCGGCAGCCGAAGCGTTTATCAATACCTGCCGGCGATACCGGCAAGAAAGGAACCAGGCATGCAACCCGATGAAATCGAAGCCCTGAGCTTCAAGATAATAGACCAGGAGGCCGGGCCGCATGATTTTCCGGATGACAAATGGCAGATTGTGCGCCGGATGATCCATACCTCGGCGGATTTCGACTATATGGAGACCACCCGGTTTCATCCAAAAGCGATTTCGGCCGGTATCCAGGCCATCCAAACCGGCCGGGCGATCGTAACCGATACCCATATGGCTCTGGCCGGCATCCGGAAACAGACGGTCGATAAGTTTGGCGGGTCGACCACCTGTCTGATCAACGACGCGTCTGTCGTTGCTGCGGCCCGGCAGGCCGGTTCAACGCGGGCCAAGGCAGCCGCCGAAGCGGCGGCCGAAATTATGGATGGCGGCATCTACGTGGTCGGTAACGCGCCCACGGCCCTGTTTGAGGTTATACGCCTGATTTCCACCCGGCAGGCTGCCCCGGCCCTGGTGGTGGGGCTTCCGGTAGGGTTCGTGAATGCCGCGGAATCCAAGCAGGCCCTGATGGAACTCGATATTCCCTATATAACCAATGTCGGTCGCAAAGGCGGTTCCAATCTTGCGGCGAGCGTCATCAACGCCTTGATTATTCAGGCAACAGCAGAAGGTAGGCAATCAAATGGCTAAATCAGCGGGCAAGCTTTACGGTATTGGCGTAGGTCCGGGTGATCCGGATCTGATTCCGTTAAAGTCAGTCAAAATTCTTCAGAAGGTGGACCTGATTTTTGCAGCGTCCTCTTCCAAAAACAACCACAGCCAGGCCGTCAACATTGCGGCGCCGCACATACCGGAATCGTCACGGGTGATCGTTTTACCTTTTCCCATGACCAAGGATATGGCGGCCAAGAAACAGGCCTGGGAGGAAAATGCGGCCACTATCATAGCGGCCCTTGAAGAAGGCCTGCACGCCGCATTCCTGACCCTTGGGGACACGATGACTTATTCCACCTGCGGCTACATCATACAGGCTGTCCAGGCGCTCGCCCCGCATATTGCGATCGAGACCATCCCCGGCATTACGTCCTACCAGGCGGCTGCGGCCACGGCGAACACGCCCCTTATGGAAGGGGAGGAATCCTTGCTGATTCTTTCCGGCGTGCAGGGCGGCGATAATTTGAGAAAGCACATGAACAGTGCCGAGAATGTGGTATTTCTCAAAGCGTATAAAAATATGGATGACATCGTTGCCTCGGTAGAGGAAGCAGGACTGATCGAGAACAGTTACGGCATTATCAATTGCAGCCTGGAAGACCAGGAAATCGTTCGCGATATCAGAGAACTGCAAAACAGGGATCCCAAATACTGGACCCTGATTGTGGCCAAGAAAGGTCATAAGACGCAGTTAAAACAGCCGGCATGAATCATACGAAGAAGTCACTGATCAAACCGCTGGCGATTTCAATGACGATATCGCTGGTTGTTTTCCTGGCCGGTATACTGCTGATCGAGAACCTGAGCCTGTCACTTGTGGCGGCCAAACTGCTGTGGCCCCTGGTAAGGCTTATGCTTTTCATCCTGGTCGGCTTGGCTGTAGGCCAGATCATAGAACTGGCCGGCTGGACCCGTTACCTGGCCCGGATAGCGCGCCCGGCCTTCCAGTTTGCCCGTCTGGGTGACCGATGCAGCGCGGCTTTTACCACGGCTTTCTTTTCAGGTACGGCTGCCAATGCCATGCTCATGGAGTTTTACAGTGATGGTAAGATCACTAAAAAGCAACTTTATCTAACCAACTTGCTCAATCAGCTGCCGGCCTATTTTCTGCATGTTCCAACGACCTTTTTCATTATTCTGCCGCTGACCAGAACGGCAGGCGTCATTTACTTCGCCCTGACCCTGACAGCGGCATTGCTCAGAACGGGCATTTTCATGATCTATGGCCGCCTGAACCCGGCTATAAGCAGCCCGGATGAAGCTGTAGGCGCGCTACCCGAACCACAGAACAACGGAGACGGTTCCCGGTGGTCCGGCATCTGGACGGGTGTCAGGAAAAAGTTGCCCGGCCGAATCGGCCGCATTGCGGTGTGGGTGGTGCCCATGTATATTTCCATCTTTATGGTCAATGCCATGGGGTTCTTTGAAAGCGCCCGCACCCTTTTGGCGGACTATGTGGTAACTGCTTTTATTCCCATGGAGTCGCTGTCGCTGGTGATACTCAGTTTTGTGGCCGAATTTACTTCGGGGTTTGCGGCTGCCGGCGCCCTTTTGGCTGCCGGCGTGCTGACGACCAAGCAGGCTGTCCTGGCGCTCATCATCGGCAATATCGTGGCCTTTCCAGTACGGGCGCTGCGGCACCAACTGCCGCGGTACGTCGGCATTTTTGCTCCGAAAATGGGGACCCAACTGCTGTTGCTGGGTCAGGGGCTGCGTATTTTTAGCGTGGCGTTGGTGGCGGTAATATATTACATGATCGGATAGCATGGGCATGTCCAAAGCGCGACACAAGAAATTGAAATCCGGTTTTTCCACCGGTACGGCTGCGGCGGCCGCTGTCAAGGGTGCCCTGACCTTGCTGATACACGGTAAGGCCCCGGAGCAGGTCAGGATACCATTTTTATCCGAGGGGCATGTGGATATCAGGTTACACACCTCTTTTTCGAAGACGCCTGGCCGGACAGCCGTGTGCACCGTGATCAAAGACGCCGGCGATGACCCCGATGTTACCAACAAAGCTGAGATCGGTGCCCGGGTAACGCTCACCGGCCGACAATCCACCGGCGATATCAAGATTACCGGCGGCCGGGGCGTGGGGCGGGTTACCAAACCAGGGTTGGAAGTTCCGCCCGGACAAGCGGCCATTAATCCCGGTCCGGTCAAGATGATAAAAAATGCCGTGGCGGCCGTCTGCCGGGATGCTGACCAATCCCCCGATCTGGAGATAGAAATTTTCGTACCGGCCGGAGAGAAGCTGGCGGAGAAGACCCTGAATAGTCGCCTTGGTATCCTGGGCGGAATCTCTATTCTCGGGACCACCGGCATCGTGCGTCCCATGTCCCACGCGGCCTATATTGCCACCATCACTTCGGCTCTTTCGGTTGCCCGTGCGTCCGGCCTCGATACCGTGGTCCTGACGACCGGTCGGCGCAGCGAGCGGTTTTCCCAGGCTGTATTTGACAGCCTCCCGGAAGAAGCTTTCATTCAGATGGGTGATTTCTTTGAAAAAGCCCTGCAATCCGCTGCTGGGGAGAAGCTCCCCCATATTATCCTCGCCGTGTTCTTCGGCAAGGCCGTAAAAATGGCCCAGGGGATTTCCCATACCCATGCGTCACGAGCACAGCTATCCCTTGATAAACTGTCGCAGTGGGCTATAGAAGTGACAGGTGACAGTGGTTTCGGTCAGGGCATTGCCCGGGCCAACACCGCGCGGCATGCCTTTGATATCATTTTAGATGCCTACCCGGCGGTTATCGGTCATGTCGGCAACCGCATGGTTACCGCGGCACAAAAATTTGCGGGGACCCGGTCAAATGTACGGGGCCTGATTTACAACTACGATGGGACGATAATGTTTGATTCGAAAGCGGGGAAGTAAATATAATTGTTAATTTCAGCAGTTATTGTCACAGAGGTTAGGATGCGTGTACCGGTGGGAGAACCAAAACCGTATGGAACAAAAAGGGCCTGAATTGTAGAGTTGTCTTATGAAAAAAGTCACAATTATCGGCATGGGGATGTCGCCCAAAGACTTGACGAACGCTCACCTTGATCTCATCCAGGGGGCGGATGTTCTGGTCGGTGGTAAACGCCACCTGGAGGCGTTTAAAAACGTCCCGGCTAAAAAAATGGCGATTACCAAAAAGCTGACCGCTTTGGTGACAGCCATAAAAAAAGAGATGCGATCCCAAAAGGTGGTTGTCCTGGCTTCCGGAGATCCCCTGTACTACGGCATCGGCGCCCGCCTGATCAAAGCTTTGGGGAACAAGAACGTACGTATCTATCCCAACATCAGTTCCGTAGCGGCGGCTTTTGCCAGGATTGGGGAAGCATGGCAAGATGCCCAGGTTGTCAGCCTGCATGGGCGGGGCAGCGGGCAGAATCTTCTGGAAAGATTGAGCGATACTGGACCGGTGGCGGTTTTTACCGATCTGCAAAATAGTCCGGCATGGATTGCCGGCAAGCTGGTTAAAGCACAAATATCCGGTTATGAAATGTGGGTCTGCGAACAGATGGGCACGGTTCATGAAAAGGTGAAACGGTATACCCTGCGCGGCGCTGCTCGCGGCAAATTCGGGTCTCCAAACATGGTTGTCCTAAAAAGAACCTCATCAACGGAGCCGGTTGCAGCCAAACTTTCCCTGGGCACACCGGACCATATGTTTGAACATGAGCGGGGATTGATTACCAAGGCGGAGGTGCGGACTGTCTCACTATCCAAGCTGAGGCTTGAGGAAAACCACGTGCTGTGGGATGTCGGGGCCGGCAGTGGTAGTGTAGCCATCGAGGCGTCGCTGTTTGTCACCCGGGGAAAAATCATTGCCATTGAAAAGAATACCAGCCGGATCGAGCAGATCCGCCAGAATACGGCCCGGTTTAATGTCTCCAATGTGAAGGTTGTCCAGGCGGACTATCCTGCCGAGGCAGTGAGACTGCCCACACCGGACCGCATCTTTATCGGCGGAGGCGGGCGCAACCTCAAGGCTGTGGTAAAGGCCGGCGCAGCCCGACTCAAAAAAAATGGCCGCATGGTCATCAATACCGTGCTTCTGGCGAACATCAATACGGCCGTTTCATCACTTAAACGGGCCGGCTTTAATACCGAAGTCGTCCAGGTCCAGGTCAGCAAGAGCAAGGACATGCCCTGGAGTGCCAGGATGGCAGCGCAAAACCCGGTTTGGATTATCACCGGGCAGCGGGAGAAGACAGTACCATGACAGAAGATACCCAGGACAATCCGGTTGTTTTTGTCGGGGCCGGACCGGGAGACCCGGATCTCATCACTGTCAAGGGTCAGCAGGCCCTGATGAACGCCGATCTTATCATATACGCGGGATCTCTGGTTCCCAAAGCGGTATTGAAATGGGCACCAACAGAAACCGAGAAAGTAAACAGCGCTTCTCTGAATCTGGATGAAATCGTAGACCGTATCAAAACAGCCCGGGACGGAGGCAGGCAGGTCGTGCGTCTGCATACCGGAGACCCCAGTCTTTATGGTGCTGTTTTCGAACAAATGGCCGAACTGGAAAAGCACGCCATACCCTACCGAGTCATTCCGGGCGTTACGGCCGCATTTGCCGCGGCCGCGTCCATGGGGATCGAGTACACCCTGCCCGAGGTGTCCCAGACCCTGATATTGACCCGCATGGCCGGCCGGACACCGGTTCCGGAGAAGGAAGCCCTGGCGTCTTTGGCGGCACACAATGCGTCGATGGCTATTTACCTGAGCATTACGCTGATAGAAGAGGTGGCAGCGATTCTAAGCGGCGCCTACGGAGCTGATTCACGCTGTGCCATCGCCTTCCGGGTAAGCCAGCCGGAAGAGAAAATCGTGTGGACAACCCTGGGGCGCCTGGCAAAAACCGTCCAGGCGGAGAACATCACCCACCAGGCCCTGATTATTGCCGGCCGGGTTCTGGATGTGAGCTTCGAGAATCTAGTGCACAAATCCAAGTTGTATGACAAGAATTTTGCCCACGGATACCGGAAGTAATTACGGCATGCAAGCAGCTGACACCGATACGATTGCCATCTGGGTGGTTACTCCGAACGGCCAGATGCTGGCCGAAAAAATCGCCGCGCACTTGCCGGTGGCGGATATGTTTATTTCACAAAAACTTGAGCCGCGGGCAGGCGCGCAGACATTTGAACGCCTGGCACCGGCCGTCGCCGAGCACTTCCGGGCCTATACCGGGCATGTATTCATCACGGCGGCCGGCATCGCGGTGCGCATGATTGCTCCGCACCTTGCGGATAAAACAACAGACCCGGCGGTGGTAGTACTCGATGAGCAGGGGCGGCATGCGATCAGCCTTGTTTCTGGGCATATCGGCGGAGCCAATGCCCTGGCGGAGGGAATAGCTGCGATTATCGGTGCCCGGCCGGTTATCACGACAGCGACGGATGTCAGCGGAGTTCCGGCCATTGATACCATTGCTGTGGAAAAAGACCTGGTGATTGAAAACCCACCGGTAATTAAACGAATCAATATGGCGTTCATCCGCAGTCAGCGTGTCTATCTGTATGACCCAGCTGATATTTTGGCCCGGATGATTCCGGAAGGCAGCTTGGACAGAGTTGACCACATTGCGGATCTATGGGGTACCGCCGGCACGCTGCCCGGGATATGCGTTTCCGACGAGGTAGTCGCCGTTCCGGAAAACGTGTTGGTCTTGCGCCCGCAGTCCCTGGCGGCCGGTATGGGGTGCAACCGAAATACGGCCAAGGAAGAGATGGAAACCCTGTTAAAAGAAACGCTCGTACAAAATAACCTCTCCATAAACAGTATAAAAAGGATTGCCTCCATTGATATCAAGAATGACGAGCGCGGGCTGTTGGCCCTGGGAGAGGATTTAAACCTCCCCCTCGTCTTTTTCAAGAAAGAAGAACTCAACGCCGCCCGTGGCATCGCGAATCCCTCGGCTACGGTGGCCACCCATACAGGAGCAAAAAGCGTATGCGAAGCAGCCGCGATTCTCGCAACGGATCAGGGCAGCCTGATCGTACCGAAGAAGAAAAGCAAAAACGCCACGGTGGCAATAGCCCGGGCCGCCTCTATATAGTCGGCATCGGACCCGGTGACCCGGCCCATATGTCCCTGCGGGCCCATGAGGTGTTCAAGCAGGTCGATACCGTGGCTGGTTATACTACTTACCTTGATTTGATCCAGCCCCTGATAGCCGGCAAAGAGACGATCAGTACCGCCATGCAGAAAGAGGTGGAGCGGGTTGAAGCCGCCCTTGATGCAGCCTTGGCCGGGAAGGCTTGCGCCATCGTTTCCAGCGGTGATTCGGGTATTTATGCAATGGCCGGTTTGGTCCTTGAGATCTGCCAGATCAAAAACATTGCTATAGTTCCGCCCAGTGGAGCAATACCCGTCGACTGCCCTCAGCCGGTGTTGCCTATTGAAGTCGTGCCGGGTATTCCGGCCCTGTGTGCCGGTGCGGCGTTGTTGGGCGCCCCTTTGACCCACGATTTTGCCGTTGTCAGCCTCAGTGACCTGTTAACGCCCTGGGAAGTCATCGAAAAACGTATCCAGGCAGCTGCCCAGGCTGATTTTGTAATCGTGATTTATAACCCGAAAAGCAAGAAAAGAAACTGGCAGCTTGAGGCGGCCCAGAAAATCGCTCTGGAACATCGAGATGGCAAAACCCCGGTGGGCATTGTCACCAGTGCCATGCGGGAGAAACAGAGTGTCCAGATCGTGTCACTGGCGGACCTTCACCGGGCGCCGGTGAACATGCAGACCATCGTGTTCATCGGCAACAGCACCTCCGCGGCCTACCGGGATTATATGATCACCCCCCGGGGTTACACCAAGAAGTATGACATAGATGATTGACGTCCAGGACATCAGCCATCAACACAAAAAGCCAAGGACCTCTGCCCACGGGTGTTGCAATACCTTTTTATATGCAGGCCACCAATTTGGGGCGACTGCGGTTCATTTGAAATTAAATTTGGCCTAACCTCTATATCCCACGCTTTTCTTATACCGAGTAAAGTTTTTCTTTAAAGTTTTTATATGCTTATTAATGATATCATGAGCGTTCATGACGGCTTTGGTTTCCCCCCCTTGACCGCCCATGGTGTCTCTGATCGCCCTCTCCGTTTGCCCTTCAAAGCCGATGAATTGCTGTTGCAGTTTCCTTGCATCTTTAAAACGGCGATCATCCCTGAATGGTGTAAGGGCCATCTGAACGTCTCGACAGGTCTGTTGCATGAGATTACTACCAGTCCAGGTGGCCAGGGTAGGTTTCTTTTTGACTTTAGCCAGCGCATATTTCATTTGGGCAATGGAATTTTGGAGATTGGGAATGGAGGTCCGGCGGGTCAACTCGTTGATGCCTTCCATGGTTTGCGGGACTTCAGCCATGGCTTTCATCGTCTTATATTGATCTACCACATTGTCCACGATATGTTTCAGAGATTTGGTGGCGATTTTAACTTCCTTGATGTCAATGTCTTCTCCGGTTTTTAACTTTTTGGTAAACTTCAGGTAGCGTTTTTTGGCGTTGACGAGATTTTTAGTTTGTTGCTTAAAGGGTCTCAATCTGTTCGGCTTGAGTTGGGCGGCTGCGTCGCTGATGATAAAATTGTCATCGATGTCTTCCAGCAGGGCACGGATAGTCTCAGATTCCTGTTTTACCCCTTCATATGCTGCTTCGATAGCCTTAAACGCTTTTTCCTTTTTCCGATACTGCTTCTTGGTCAGGATCCGCTGCCGTTTGGTATACTGCAACCCCCTGGTCTTTTCGCTGATATAGTCTTCCATGTAGTCGTTAAACTCTTTTTCCCGGTCAGTCCAGGTAGCTTCCCATGATCCAATTTCGATTCCAACGGCCGGCGTGTTTAACGCAAACAGCAACCCAGATAGGCAAATGAATGTTAGCTTGAGAAATGGAAACCGTTTCATTGTTCCCCCTTGGTCTATGGTTGGTGATATAGGTAATTGTTTTTTGGACCGCCTGTCCGTAAAATTAACGGCGGTGTCTCAGAGCTGCTGAAATTCTTTATATTGCTGTTACCATATCCTATCTGAGTTGACTGTCAAAACTATTTTCATTGTCGTATTTGCTTAGCAAGGCTTGTAACTATTCGCTTTAACTTTGATCCGGAAAGCTTCAGGCCGTCAGGCTGCGTAGAGGCACACGGCGCTAACAATATACAGTTCTGTAGCGGCTGGCTTGATAAACGCCTCAAAAAAAGCCCTTTTAAGGCCACTCCTATTTAGCCATAGTGATAAATGCCCGCTGCCCATGCTAAACGAGCCTAAAAAACGAAAACTTGGCCTTGAATTCCGTAAGACTTGGACGTACGTTGTCAGAGTGGTTGACATCAAGGAACTTAGCAGGCGATACAAAAAAACGAGGTCTCGGGAGGCGGTGGGTTTTCTGGTGCCGAAAGTTGAACTGTTTGGCTCTTGGGGCTTCAATGGGGCCGGCAAAAACACTCCCATTCGCATATTGACCGGATTGACGGTAAGAACCGGCGGCACGCTCAAGCTCTACATCGGCGACATCAATTCACATTCGGTGGATGCCAAGCGCCCATGCGGGCTGGTCACCCAGGCCATCAACCTCGATCGGGAATTGACTTTGACCGAAATCCTGGAGGTGCCCGGCTGCCTATGGAGAGCGCCCTGATTTGGCGACGTCTATGATATTGTTGGCCATTGGCTAGGCGCTGTTCGGGTTTGTCGTAATAGGCATTAACAAATCAAAGGGTTAACATGAAGTGAGGTAAAGGATGCAGAAGCACAAGGTGTCGATCGTACGTTATGAAAGGCCGTTTGAGTCCGTTAAAAGAGCCGTGGAACTGGCGGATGGCTTGGCTAATTTACCGGCGACCGCGAAAGTATTTATAAAGCCCAACATCGTTTTCTGGACCAAAACGGTGCCTTTTCCCAAGTGGGGTGTAATTACCACTACCCGGGTCATTGAGGACATGGTGGTCCTGCTAAAGGAATACGGGATTGATGATATTACCATTGGTGAGGGCACCGTAACCATGCAGCCCAAAGATGTGGAAACCCCGGCGCACGCCTTCCAAACCCTGGGCTATCACGATCTGCAAAATAAATACGGAGTCAAATATTTGAATGTCTTTGAGCGCCCCTTTCAAAAGGTGGACCTGGGCGGTGGGGTTGAACTGAACTTCAACCAGGATATCCTGGAGAGTGATTTGGTGGTGGACCTGCCCGTCATGAAAGCTCACAATCAGACCATGGTGAGTTTGGGGATCAAGAACCTCAAGGGCGTCATCGACATCAACTCACGCAAAAAATGCCACAGCCCTGATCCTGAAAAGGACCTGCATTACATGGTGGCCCGGCTGGCGGATAAAATGCCGCCCATGCTGACGCTGCTCGACGGCATATACACCAATGAACGTGGCCCCGCCTTTGATGGCAAGATGCACCGCAGCAATTTGCTGGTGGCCTCCCGGGATGTGCTGTCCGCCGACCTGGTGGGGGCCAGTATCCTGGGACATGTACCTGCCGCGGTGCCCCACCTGGCCAATGCTGCCGCCAATCACGGCCGCGGCACTGATTTGAACGATATTGAAGTAGTCGGTGAGCCCATCGCCTCGGTGGCTGCTTTCCATGCCTATGATTTCCAATACTGCGAAGAGGAAGATGTCTGTCTGCCGGTACCGTTGGCCAAGCAGGGAATAAAGGGGGTCTTTTACCGTAAATACGACACGTCCATGTGTACCTATTGCTCGGGTGTCAATGGGGTGATGCTGACCGCCATACGTTACGTCTGGCAAGGGGAAGCGTTTGACGATGTTGAAGTATTGACCGGGAAAAAAATGACGCCAACTTCCTGGAAAAAGAAGACCATTCTCCTGGGAAAATGCATGTATAAGGCCCACAAAGAGAATCCGGTTATTAACGAGATGATCGCCGTCAAAGGTTGCCCGCCCAAGCCGGCCGATATTGTAAAGGCCCTGCATACCGCCGGCATCCCGGCGGATCAGGGGTTGTTTGAGAATATCGATCAACTGCCGGGATTTTTCATGGCCAAATATGCCGATAAGCCGGAGTTTGATGAAGCCTTCTTCAAAGCTGATTAGAAACTGTCTCAAGAAAGTCTTTTGGCCCAATCTCGGTGTTGGACGCAAATATCAAATCCTCGAAATACTCGATGTATTCCTCCGGTTTAATATTCGCGGCCGTCTTGACCCTGAACCAAAATCCATCCTTGAGACAGCTTCCACCCAAGTGATTATATGAAAGAGAAACTCGTATTTCTGGCCGGGGAACGGGCCCTGCAAAAAATCAAAGATGGGGGCCTCGAGCCTGGCGATGTAAAGGTTGTAGCCGGGGCGGCCGGTGGTCCCAAGTGGCTAATTTTGGGGCAACTGGATCGACTGCTCTTTGGACAGTGGTTCCAAGGGCGCAAAGAACCCTTGGTCCTTATCGGATCTTCCATCGGCTCCTGGCGTTTTGCCGCGGCCTCCCGTCGGGACCCGGTTGCGGCTCTGGACCATTTCGAGTCGGCTTATATTCACCAGGCCTATACCACCAGGCCGTCTCCGGCAGAGGTGTCCCGGAAAAGCCAGGATATCATGGATGCTTTTTTAGGCGACACTGGTCCGAGCGAGGTCCTGTCCCACCCCTGCCAGCGCCTGAATCTTTTTACTGTAAGAAGTCGTCACCTGCTGTCGTTTGACGGCAGTCTGCCCCTGGCTCTGGGGCTGATCGGTGCAATTGGCAGCAATTTGATCAGCCGTAAACTGCTCCGTCTGTTTTTCAGCCAGGCGCTGTTTACAGACAGACGCACGCCGGTGCCCTTCAAATCAATTGGGGCTGGATCGGTTTCACCGGTGGGACTGAGCCGGGAAAACTTTAAAGCAGCGTTGCTGGCTTCCGGTTCAATCCCCTATGTGATGGCGGGTGTCCGTAGTATTCCCGGGGCACCACCCGGTACTTATCGGGATGGCGGCGCGGTGGATTACCATCTGGATATTCCCTTCGGCCTCGACGGCAACGGCATCGTGCTGTATCCCCACTATACCAATCGCATTATTCCGGGCTGGCTGGACAAAAAGTTGTCCTGGCGGAAACCGTCGCCGGGCAATATGGCCGACGTATTGCTGGTGGCGCCGAAACCGGAGTTTGTCGCTGACCTGCCCCTGGGAAAAATCAGCGACCGAACAGATTTCTACCACTTTGCCGGTGATGATCAGGGCCGTTTCGAATACTGGAAAAAGGTGTCGGCTGCCGGGAAGGAGTTGGCGGAGGATTTTTCAGAAGCGCTGGCCTCCGGTAACCTGCGTAGTCGACTGCGACCATTCGAGTAAAAGTTGAGGTTTCAAGGGGCAAAGAGGCAACCTTTGACAGCCCCCTCCCTCTGATCCCTCCCGCCAGGGGAGGGAGGATTTCCTTCGCACGCCTCAAAAAATCCTACTTTTCCCCCGAGATGTATTTCACAAAAATCGGATTGGACACCAGCCGGCCCGCTCCCTGGGTGCGGGCTTCAATTCGAAAGAAGGTCTTTTCACCGGCCTGGAAATAGTCATCCCGGAATTCAACCCTGGCGGGAAGGGTGGTTTCAAGTGTTTTAAGCAGCTTGCCGGCTTGAATCAGACGGATGGAAACCTTTTTGGTTTCCGGCTCTTTCAAAGCAAGCCTCACTCTGATCCTGGCGGGTTGCCGGAGCTCTATCTCCTGCCCAGAGCTCGCATTCTCCTTGCAGCTGTTCGCGCAAATGGTGAACTCCTCTAACATCAGGCGCTGCGGGTAGGGTCCGCGGACCGCATACATTCTACCGGAACGCATGGCGTCGAGGACTGCTTGCTTGGTTCTCTGGCGCACCAGAAAGACTGTTGGAAAATTTCCCAGTTTTTCACCCGGCTCTTCTTCGCTGTGATAATCAGCAGTTGAAATACCCCAGACCGGCTTGGCACGCTCTCCGCGGCAATAGGCCATCAACACCTGGTCCCATTCATGGCCGGGTTTCGTGACTGTAATATTATCGCCGTAGATCGCCGCAAAGCCAGTGTAACCAACGGCCTGTTTTAGAAAATAAGGATAGGGCGGGGTGCTCAGTTGAATGGGGCCGTAGGGCCTGACCCCGGACTGCGTTTCCGGGTAATTCCAGAAGGTCAGCCCACCGGACTGGTTGACATGATCGATAAAGAGCTGGTAGGGCGCAATGCCCTGGTCTCCCATGTAAGGGGAGTAAGGCGAGCTGCCCAATGGAGCGGTGTTGAGAATCGCCACTAACGATACGACAACGATTAGAACGGCGGCTATGCGCATTTTGCCGCTCTCGGTCAGCAGGTACAATCCCAGGAAAAGAGAGCCCAGAAAGAAGAACATGCCCGGCAGCGCCTGTTTTATATAGCGGGTGGAAAAACCATTGTGGACCACCGGCAGGCTTGCATAGTCTTCCGCATTTTCCAGGCCAATGGTCAAAATCCGCTTTTCATGATCATGGGCCGTCAGGTCCTTATCAAAATAGGTGCCCGTCCAGTAATAATAGGGAACCGATTCAGATCCGGGAATTATAATAAGGTCCTTGAATTTTTCGCGGGTTTGGTTAATGGCATCGATATAGGCTTGGGCACCGCTGACATTGATGGAGTTGAGATCTTTGCGATAGCGAAAGACATTGCGAAACGGAGGCACACCATAAGCCATGGCCAGCCGGTCGTGGTCGGTTACGAAAAGGACGTCAAAACCCCGGGTACGGGCCAGTTCCGCCAGTTCCTCAACGCTCAAGGCACCATCGGAATGGGTCGTGCGGGTATCGATGAGGCCGGCTACCTGCAGGTAATCAGCAGCTCCGGCATACGTGCTGAATCCCCACATGAATATCAGGGCCAAGTAGATTGGTTTAAAACGCATTCACCCGGTTTCCATTTTTAGCGTTATCCAATGGGTCTGTTTAGTATCGCACAGGTTCCACAACTATAGGCGAAAGCCCCAAAAAGAACAACCGACCGATTATGATCCAACAAGTACAATATCGGCACTATTGCTAAAATCGTGAATTGTTGAATATAAGTAAGGCGGTATTTAAAATCTAAACTCGCGGTTTAGTTTAAACCGTATTCGCAAAATACCAGCATCGAAACTTGAAGACGTTATCCGAAATTTGCCCAGTTTTGCCGTTGAAGTTACATGCGGTCCGATGCAGGGGCATTGATCGTAGTCACCAACCTCGACAATCCGGATCTTGTCGCCGCTGCCTTCAGGAAGACGGGAAAGATCGAATTCCTTTTCTGCATCCGAGAGGCTGGTGAACCTTTCTGTAACCGGCATATCCGCCGCTATCACTTCATTCACTTTTTCAACCACAAGGTTTTCTTCTTCGGCGGTCAATGGCCGATTAAAATGATAGTCACATTTTGATTTCTTTTTTTCAATATGCGCACTGAAGCACCGGCCGGTATCAAATAGCCGGACCATAGTCTGGTTGAGAATGTGCTCGGCGGTATGCATTTGGGGATCGAATCGTTTCTTCACTTAATTCCCTTTCTAAAACTATAGGCTTACCTCTCACAGAGTTCGCAGCGTGCTCAGAGAACACCTAGAAGCAGATATCTCGCGCAGAGACGCAGAGGCGCAGAGAAAATCAGGTTTGGGCTGGCGCGATGCGCCAGAAAACCCAACAATGCAAATACAATTTGAGGGTTTAGCTCTTTTTCTGCCTAGCGGGACCAATTCAGGTTTTTTGGTTTTCTCTGCGCCTCTGCGTCTTTGCGCGAGATAATTCATTTTTGGTTTTGACCTTTTTTACCCGGGCTTCAACTGCGCCTTTCTGACCTCTGACGACCGATTTCAGATATCCGGCCCGTATTTCGCTGCGGCCCCCTCCCTCTAATCCCTCCCGCCAGGGGAGGGAGGCTTTCCCGACTCCCGACGCCTGACACCTGCCACCAGGCGTTGCCGATCTCCGATGTCTGACTTCCGACTTCCAGCCTTACTTTGGTTTCGCCAGTAAAATCGCCCTTACCGGTGCCGGATAGCCTTCGATGGTACGGGTTGGATCATCCGGGTCGAGATAGTCCGGAAGCGATTCAAACGTCATCCATTCTGTTTTGCACTGTTCTTCCGGAGTGGTCGGGGTGACGTCCACGCAGTGAATGTCCGTAAACCCGGCCCGCTGCAGCCAGCCCTCCAGGCAGGGGACCGTGGGTAGAAAGTAGGCATTGTTCATTTTCGCATAGCGTGGATACGGGCACAATACCGTGTCTTCTTCGCCCGTGATGATCAGGGTCTCAAGCACCAGTTCGCCGGTTTCACTCAACTGTTGCCTGATCCGAACGAGCATGTCGAGAGGTGACCGACTATGGTAGAGAATACCCATGCAGAAGATAGTGTCAAAGAAGCCTCCCAGAACCGGGAAATCGTCGAACCGCAGCGGCAGGCTGAAAATCTGTGGTGCGTGGATGAAGTGCTGCAGCATCTGAAACTGAAAATAAAACGTAAGGTAAGGTTCCAGACCGATAGCCAGTTTTGGATTTTCGGCGGCCATCCGAAACAGGTAATACCCGCTGCTGCTGCCGATATCCAGAATCTTGCGATCCTCGAGCGGTATTATGCGGTCCTTGACGCGGTCCCATTTGAGGTTGGAACACCATTCGCAGTCTATGGAAGTGCCGAAAATATCGAATGGCCCTTTGCGCCAGGGGTGCAGGCCTTTAAGGATGGTGGCCAGATCGTCCCGTTCAGCAGAGTCGAGGTCCGCCCTCGATCCAATTCGGACCTGGTCGGCCGCAAGATCCAGATCGATCGGTCTGGTGGCGGGTAGATTCATTAACAGCTGCCGGTATGCCACCGCCTTGCCACTGGCTTCAGATAACTTCCGGTCGCATTGCCGGGCCAGATCCGATAGCTCATTTTGGAAAGGCTTGAATATCTCAGCTTTGAATTGCTTGATGAGGCTATCCATCAGAAACCATGGTTTACGGCCGTTATCTGGTCGTTCAATGTCCACAGGTCATACAGGTAACCCAGGCCGAACACACCGGCTGTCAACAGGTAAATGATGCCGGTGAACCATTTGCCCAGGTACATCCGGTGAACACCGAACAGCCCCAGAAAAGTCAGCAGGCCCCAGGCCAGGGAATAATCGATATGCCCTATGCTGAATTTCAGGTCGGCCTCCTGGTCCATGGCTGGTATCAGGAAAAAATCGATCAGCCACCCGATGCCCAGCAGGCCCAGGGTAAAAAACCAGATGGTGCCGGAAACTGGTTTTCCATAGTAGAAGCGGTGGGCTCCGGTGAATCCGAATATCCACAGAATGTAGCCCACGGTTTTCAAATGGGTGTCGTTGGTTGGGTTCATATCTGTAAATCCAAAATTGGTTTAAGTTAAGGTGGCCTGTATACAGGGTATAATCGGGTCCAAACCATGATTCTCGCGCAGAGACGCAAAAGAGAAATAAATTCTTAGCGCGCGAACGCGCGAAACACAATAAGATTTAGCCTTTTGGGCGCGGCCCAAAGCTTTCGGTTTTGACTTGCTTTGCGCCACTGCATCTCTGCGCGATGTCAAAAGAGGTTGCCGGGTTTAGATGAACCGAGGTCCACTAGCGCTTATCTGCCCGTCGGTCAATCAACTCGATCACCCCTATGGCAATGACCCCGATGGCGATGGTCCATAAGAGGATTTTGCCGCGCACAGGGATGTCAAATGGGACGAGAAGAAGCCATAAAAATAAAACCCCGGCTCCGCAGAAATTGATGGCAATGGCCCCATCCAAGCCAAGGCCGTGGATATCATAAGGAGCCCCGTAGCATTCAATCAACAGGGCCAGCCCGATGCCGAAAAGGACCGCTCCCAGGATGCTGGCATAAAAATTGGTGTTTGTCGGTGGAAGCCCTATAATTTCAACAACACCGGCTGGAAACAGCAGCAGTACGACGCCGAGCACCAGGTTCACAGCGGCATCGATTATTAGCAGTGTTTTACTGTTTGCGTTCACGATGTACACCTGTGCTACTTGAGGTATTTTTCAAGTATTATCTGATAAGTGCCATCTGATTTGATGACCTGTAATCCGGTTTGGAAGCGTTCTACAACCTTGCGAGGGGTATTCAGACTGAAAGCAGCATACAGCTGCAAACCGTCCTTGAAACAATAGACCTTGCGGACAGCCCGCTCTGGTTTCAGCCCGGTATTTTTTACGACATGGTACATGACTAGTTCGGGGTAGCCGAGCAGGTCACCACGGCCGGTGCGAAGCATCAGATACGCCCGGTCAGCCGAAGTAATACCAAAGAAATGTTTCCCTTCAACAAATTCTTGCTTGAGCAGAACCTGGGCTATCCAGCCTTTGAGCTGGGTAATGATGTAGTATTTCCGGGCTTCTGCCAGGGTATCGATTCTAATATCCGTTCTAGATCTCAGGGTAAAAAGGCAGCTCTGCGCCGGGGCCACCGTCCCGGCCCATTGAAAGCGCTTTTCTCTACCGGGGCTTCGGGCAATTGAAAAGATGAGTGTATTGGGTTCTGTCTGTGCGATTTCGTATGTCCGGGCCCAGGGATAGACATTGATTTCAGTCGGCAGGTCCACAGCTTTACAAGCCGCCAGCACCACCTCGGTACTCATCCCGGTAATTTGACCGTTATCCCTATAATTGTAGGGCGGGAATTCCTCGGTTGCGATCTGTAATGTTTGTGACCAGACCGGTATGCCGAATAGCAGAAACAGCCCGGCGACAACTATCCCAAATACACTGCGCTGTGGTCGTTTGAAGGGGGGCATATCGGCACCACGGGTTTCGTTATACCTGAAACTAGGTTAGCTTGCGCCGGTTTTAAAAGTCAAGGTTATTGGAATATATCCTTTAATTATAGTGTGTTGTGGGCATAAAGAGTGGCAGGCGCAAAGCAATCGGGCAGGGAAGGGCGTCACGGGGCGACGTTACGGGCAGCTTTGCGCCTGCCGGGTTATAGGTTTTCAGGTAGAAGGCCGAAGACTGCAGCCTGATGTCTGTCTGGTTTTTTAGTGCCGGTTGAAGTAGGTTTTCCTTCAGTCTAATTGTCTTCAGCCTATCCACCTGTATTCCGTATTGAATGCAACTAATACACGCCAATAATTTTTAGAAAATCCGTTTTCTCCTCTACAGCCTCAAGGATCGGTTTGAAGGCCTTTTCGCGGGCATCCGCTTCCAGGTCCGCGTAAAACATGTACTGCCAGGGTTTGCCGTGAATCGGGCGCGATTCCAGTTTTACCAGGTTAACGCTGTTGTCGGAGAAAACCTTCAGAACTTCCAGAAGGGCCCCCGGCTGGTGGCTGGTCGAGAAGATGATGGATGATTTGTTTTTCGCCTCGTCAGTCAGTGGTTGGCGGCTGATAATCGCGAAGCGGGAGTAGTTCTGCGGATTCGACTCGATGCCTTCCGCCAGGATATCCATTCCGTGGAGCTCGGCCGCTTCCCGGCTGCCGATGGCGGCGACACTGGGATCGTCACTGTCGCTTATATATTTCACGGCACTGGCAGTGGCATTGACCGGGACCCTTTCCCAGGCTTCGTTGCCATCTAAAAAGTCGCGACACTGGGCCACGACCGGGGCGGGTACCAGCACCTTGCGGACATCTTTCAATTTGGTTCCCGGATGGCCGATGAGGTGGTATTTAACGCGCAGTCGGATCTCACCCACGATGTGCAGGTCGTAATCCAGGAGCAGATCGTAATTTTCATGAATACTGCCGGTCAGCGAATTTTCCAGGGGGATGACCCCGAAATCCACCCCGCCGTCTCGAACCGCGTCGAAAACAGTTCGCCAGGACGGCATGGGCACGGCCTGGATCTGCTCACCGAAATATTGCAACCCGGCTTTGTGCCCGAAGGCCCCTTTTTCGCCGAGGAACGCCACTTTCTGCTGGTCGACGCCGCTTTCAGCTGCCAGTTTGCGGATGGCGGCGGATTTTTCCAGGTAATTAAAATCGAGTTGTTTACCGACGACCGGGGCAATCACGTGCAGGTCCCGGGCCAGCTGTCCGAACTGTTCTGGGTAGAGGCTCTGGGGGCCGTCGGATAGTGCATTGTCCGGATCGTTGTGGACCTCGATCATCAGGGCGTCTGCACCGGCCGCCAGGGCTGCGCGGGCCATGGGGGCGACTTTTTCGCGGATACCGGTTGCATGGCTGGGGTCGATGAGCACCGGCAGGTGGGTGAGTTTTTTCAAAATGGGTATCGCCGACAGGTCTAGGGTGTTGCGGGTGTACGGTTCGAAGGTACGGATACCGCGCTCACACAGAATGATGTCTTCATTACCTTCAGACAGAATGTACTCCGCCGACATGAGCCACTCCTTGATGGTGGCCGAGAGACCGCGTTTGAGGATGACCGGTTTGCCCATGCGCCCCACGCATTTCAACAACTCGAAATTTTGCATGTTGCGGGCCCCGATCTGGAGGACATCGACATACTTCATCATCAGATCGGCATAAGTCGGTGAAGTAATTTCGGTTGCAACCCGGAGGCCGGTTTCTTCGCGGACTTCAGCCAGAATTTTCAGGCCTTCCTCTTCCAGGCCCTGGAAAGAGTAGGGTGATGTACGTGGCTTATAGGCCCCGCCGCGGAAGAGTACCGCACCGTACTTTTTTACTTCCCGGGCAATGGTCAGACACTGCGCACGACTTTCCACGGCACAGGGACCGGCCACAATGGCAATGCGATCGGAGCCGATCGCCACATCGCCGACCTGGACCACGGTGTCTTCGGGATGCAGTTCACGGCTCACCAGCTTAAACGAGGTTGCAATCGGGACAATGGATTCGACGCCGGGCAGCTCCTTGAGGGCTTCCATATCGGTGTTGCCGCGGCCCACCGCGCCGATAATATTCTGCCCATTCTCGGCAAGATCCCGAACGATGCACCCATCCTTGTAGAGGACAGTGCGAATGTTGTTTTTTTGTTCCGTGGTGATATTTTCCGCCAGTGTGATTAACATTTTAATGCTCCCATTAATTTGGTTTTTGTGACGATATCCGGCTATTTCGTTTTAAACTGTATGTGTTCGGGTTCGTGACATGTTCAAGGTGCGGCGCATGAATGACAGGGTGTAAGGCTTTCTCACGTACGCCGCATCGCCCTGGCATGAAGGGCAACGCCAAGATTGGACATGTCACGAACCCGAACCCCAAAACAAAAAAAGCCCCGAGACTACTCTCGGGGCTTGCTATTTGCTCCCCGAGCAGACCGTGTGCGGTCCACCCGGGGTTCTGAACTTACGCGTCAGACGACCGGATGGACGCTTCTAAAAAAGAAAAAGAAGCATCCAAAGTTAAAAAAACCGGTATATGCGTTGCTGTTCATCAAGTTTGTCTTCCTGTTTTGAAATTGTCGTAGGAGCGTATATAGGAAGTTCAAGGAATGTCAAGCGCTATTTTGACATCCTTGAAAAAATATTATGCAGATATTCCAGGGCCCGATCGAAGATAGTGTCATCCAGATTCATGAAAGAGAGCCGAAAGCAGTTACGGTACTGCGGCGAGAATGAAAATTCGCGGCCTGTACTCCACGGCTGGTTTTCGGGAAGTCCGGTCTTATGGGCGCAAACCCACAGGCTGCAGCCGTGCTGGGGCAGTTGTGCAGACAGGCCGGACGCGGCGTTGACAAGTCCCAAAACCTGCGCCCGCCGCCGGCGGATCTTTTGATCGGTCTTTGCAATGTACTCTGCGAAAGCCCCCGTCTGAATGAACTCCCGCACGAATTTCTGGATCAGGCCTGCCGAGGCGATGTCGGAGGTGTACTTGGTGTAGAGGAATTTGTCATACAGGTCCGCCGGGACGATCATAAAGCCCAGGCGGATGCCTGACACCGTCGTCTGGGAAAGCGATTTGATGTAGATGGTCTTTTCGGGAAAAAGGTCCACGAACCGGGGCGCCGGTGATTCATGGTACTCGGAAAGATAATCGTCTTCGATGATGTAAAACGGATGCTGCCGGGCGCGCCGGACGATTTGCTCCTTCTTATCCAGGCTGTAGGAGATGCCGGTCGGGTTGTGTACGGTCGGCATGGTGTAAAAAAGTCGGATTTGGGAGGGGAGCAGGGCATCCAGGGCCGCGATGTCCGGACCATCATCTTCCAGGGGTACAAAGTGTTTGGCCTTGAAAAGGGAAATGGCACCCGGGTAGGTGGGGTCCTCGAATAGGATATTTTCGGAAATACCCGTTGAAAACACCTTGGCCGTCAAATCCAGACCCTGCTGGGCCCCGCTGATGATCAGCATTCGGCGGGTGGGTACGCGGTAAAATTCGCCCAGCGTTGCGATGAGCTCGGGATCACCTTCAACCGGTGGTGTTGAAAAAACGCCCGCTTTCTGTTCATCAAACAGGTTGGAAAAAATCTCTTGGGCTTGCAGGTATGGAAAAAAGGATTCGGACAGATAGGCTGTTTTAAAGTCGAATATGTCGCCGGTCCGATTTATCCGTTCCGGAAAGCGGACATACGAGCCGCTGCCCACGATTTTTTCGATCCAGCCCCTGCTTTTCAAGCGCTCAAATGCCTTTTGCACCGTCAACTTGCTGCAGCCAAATTCGGTTGCAACATCCCGGATTGATGGAATTTTATCTCCAGGCTTGAATACGCCCCTGTTGATGTCGGCTTTAATGTTGTCCGCTATCTGTTTATACAGTGCCATATTGCGCCACAAAAGACTTGACAACTACAATACATTTTGCAAAGCGTACCACTATTAATTGGAAAGTGTCCTATGTCAAACCCTGGTGTGTTATAACACAACACGACCCAAAGGGCAAAAAAGAGAAAGGGAGCGCAAAATGGAACGTGAAAAATTGAATAAGGGTTTTGCCGAGATGTTTAAAAACGGTGTGATTATGGATGTGACCACACCGGAGCAGGCCAAAATAGCCGAGGACGCCGGGGCCTGTTCGGTCATGGCCCTGGAGCGGGTGCCTTCCGACATTCGCAAAGACAACCAGGTGGCCCGGATGAGTGACCCGGCCATGATTGAAAGCATCATGCAGACTGTCTCCATTCCGGTGATGGCCAAAACCCGGATCGGACATTTCATGGAAGCCCGCCTTCTCGAAGCCATGGGCATTGACTTTATCGATGAGAGTGAAGTTCTAACCCCGGCTGACGAGCATGCGCATGTGGACAAAAACACGTTTAGAGTGCCCTTTGTCTGTGGGGCCCGCGACCTGGGTGAAGGCTTGCGCCGGGTGTACGAAGGGGCGGCCATGATCCGTACCAAGGGCGAAGCTGGGACCGGCAACGTGGTTGAGGCCGTACGCCATATGAAAACCATCAATCGCGAGATCAAGGCCCTGAAGGGCATGGACGACGATCAACTGGCTGCCAAGGCTGCCGAATACCGGGTACCCCTGGAACTTGTCAAAGAGACCCGCGACCTGGGCCGTTTTTCCGTGGTGAATTTTGCCGCCGGCGGCCTGGCTACCCCGGCCGATGCTGCCCTGATGATGGCCCTGGGTTCCGACGGAGTTTTCGTCGGTTCCGGCATTTTCAAATCTGAAAACCCACCTGTTATGGCGGAAGCCATGGTCAAGGCGGTGATTCACTGGGATGATCCCGCTAAACTGGTGGAGATTTCAAAGGGGCTTGGGGCTGCCATGACCGGGCTTGAGATTGCCACGCTGGAAGTGGCGATGGCGGAGAGGGGAATTTAAAAGAGAGGGTTCAAGGCTCCGAGGGTTCAAGTGAAGGGCGAAAACCCTGAGGTCGGAGATCGGACGTCGGAGGTCGGAAAACCATGGAGTCGGGTGTCCGGAGTCCGGCGTCGGAAAAAACTCCCCTCTACCGGAGGAGTGGAATAGACTACCAGCACGATATCGCGTTAAGCTCGTGGAGGTTGTACGGGAAATCTTATATGAAAGTAGGACTACTAGGCTTACAAGGCGCTTTTCTGGATCACATCCGGCACCTGGAACAATTGGGTGTCGAACATCATCTCGTAAAGAGCACTGCAGACCTTGATGTCATCGATTGTTTGATCATTCCTGGTGGGGAAAGTACGGTCATGGAAAAGTTCCTCGACATGTTTGCCATGACCGAACCGCTGAAGACCAAAATCAACGGGGGTATGCCGGTGTGGGGCATCTGTGCCGGCAGCATCCTGCTGGCCGAAACAGTGGATGGCCGCCCGGGTATCCTGGACGTTCTGCCTGTGGATGTGACCCGCAATGCCTACGGCCGGCAGCTTGAGAGTTCCGAAAAAGACATCGCCGTGCCTGAATTGCAGCGTCCCAAATTTCACGCCATGTTTATCCGCTCTCCACGGATTGAACGAGTGGATGCGACCGTCAAGGTGTTTTCAAGCGTCGACGATGATCCTGTCTTCGTCCGCTGTGGTCATGTCATGGCCACAACCTTTCACCCTGAGCTTACCAAAGATTCGGTTTTCCATGAGTATTTCATCCGATCAGTTTGATATTTGCTGGCGGCGCTTCTCAATTAACCGGCCGTTTAGTCGTTATACATCTTTTAAAGTAGAGCGAGGGAGACCTTAAGGCCTCCCTCGCGTTGCATGGGGTAAAAATGGTATTGCTCGTAAAAGCCGCGTTCGTTGACCAGGAATCAGGGGTTTCGCTTTAGCGGCTTTTACTATTCAAATCACGGCAGCGGCGTAATAAGGCCGCCGGTCCCGTGATTGAAATTCTGTTTATCGGTTAGTGAATGGTGATCTTTTTCGGTTCTTCCACTTCAGCCTTGGGGATGTGCACCTTCAGCACGCCATCTTTAAAATCGGCCGTGATCTCCTCGGCGCTGACGCCTTCGGGCAGAGTGAAGAGCCGCTGGAATTTTCCGTAAGTCCTTTCACGCCGGTAATAGTTTTTCTCTTCGGTTTCATTTTCAACAGTGCGTTCACCGCTGAGGGTCAAAACGCCGTCCTTAACATCGATGGAGATGTCCTTTTTGTCGATTCCGGGCAGTTCTGCCTTCAGGGCCACGCCGTTTTCCTCTGCATAGATATCCACTGCCGGGCGCCATGCGTAATTGCAGTTCTCTTCCAGGGTCCGAGCCGGGGCAAGCCTGCTCCCGAAAATGCGGTTAAATCTATTGCTCAGATTCCAGACATCGTTCCAGGGATTAAATCTTACTAGTTCCATCTTTTTACCTCCGTTATAATTGTTTGTGGGTTCCGTTGCTTGTTGTTTGAACACAAGTTAATGACAATAATTTTCATGTCAATAATGCAATACTACATTTTTAATACATTACTTAATAAATATTTTAAAGTTAAAGTAATGTATTTTAACCTGTGTATAATTTAACAATTATTTAAGGGGTATATGCAGTACAATGGTCTCAGGCGGGCCCCTGTGGCAAATCCAGGATTTTTACGTTTAATCTGTACATTCTTGGGAAATACAGGCCTGTGTAGCGCTTAAAATCTTCAGCCAATATAGTGGTACTGGTATCTACCTGTTCGATTTTACTTGATTAACATGTTGCCGGCGTCCATAATGGCAGGCACCTTACCAGCCGAACCCTCTCAGTCCCCTGAACGGGCATGAGGGCCAGATTGCCCGGAGGCTTCCCATGAGAGCCATGGTCCTGAAAAAGTTGGCCCCCCTGCATGAAAACCCGCACCCACTTGAAAAGATGGATTTACCCGTGCCGGTACCGGGAGGCGGGGACCTGCTATTGAAAATCGCAGCCTGCGGCGTCTGCCACACTGAACTGGATGAGATCGAGGGCCGAACGCCGCCGCCGCGGCTGCCGTTGATTCCAGGGCACCAGGTAGTTGGTACTATTGAACAAGCCGGCCGCCTGGTTTCGCATTACCGAACCGGGGAACGGGTCGGGGTTGCCTGGATCTATGCCTCCTGCGGGGACTGCGACTATTGCAAAGCCGGTCTCGAGAACCTCTGCAGCCGTTTTAAGGCTACCGGCCGCGATGCGGATGGCGGCTATGCTGAATATATGGTGGTGCCGGCCCGGTCCGCTTACCGGATTCCGGATTGTTTCACCGATTCCCAGGCAGCGCCTTTATTGTGTGCCGGTGCGATCGGGTACCGCTCGCTGCAGCTTTCCAAGCCTGCCGGCGGTATGCGTTTGGGGCTGACCGGATTTGGAGCTTCCGGGCACCTGGTTCTCAAAATGATACGCTATCGTTTTCCCGATATTGAGGCTTATGTGTTTGCCCGCAATCCGAGGGAAAGAGACTTTGCCCGGGAACTGGGCGCCGTGTGGGCGGGAGATACCTCCGCGGCAAGCCCCCGGAAGCTGAACGCTATCATCGACACGACCCCGGTCTGGCGGCCGGTGGTGGAAGCCTTGAAGAATCTCGCACCGGGAGGCCGATTGGTAATCAATGCCATCCGGAAAGAAGATGGTGATAAAGACCACCTCCTGCAACTGGATTACCCCGAGCATCTCTGGATGGAAAAGGAGATCAAAAGTGTCGCCAATATCTGTCGCCGGGATGTAATCGATTTTTTGGAATGGGCTGCGGATATGCAAATGAAGCCCGCGGTGGAAGAGTTCCCGTTGGAAGAGGCCAATCGGGCCCTGTACGAGCTGAAGACGGGCAAGATCAGGGGGGCGAAGGTTCTGGTAATCAGGTAGGCTCCTGGATAGTGTGTCGCTGATAAGTACGCATGTGGTCCCCTGATATGCCTGTGCAATAAGGGTCCCAGGGGTCAAGGGTTCGAGGGGCCGAGTGCAATGCTCAAGGCGTTCACCAGCCGCACACTGAGTAATTTTCGAAGCAGCCCCCTCCCTCAAATCCCTCCCAACAGGGGAGGGAAGTTTTCTCCTCCTCCTTGACGGGGGAGGCCGGGCGGGGGTGCTGGCTGTTTAAAAAAAGGAAATTGGGGGTGGAATTGTTTGAAGGTCTCTAAGGAGTACTTTGGTTTTTACTTGACGCCTGGATCCCTCGGCCCCTTGAGCCCTTTTCACGCGAAGCTGAAGACGTATTTAACCCTACAAAGATTATGATGCCTGCTAACGACCGGAACAATTTTGAAATCCTCGCCCACCGCGGGGTGCATCAGGATTTCAGTGGGAAATCCATGGAGAACTACGTATGCACCGCCCGTCGTATCTATCCGCTTGAGCACATCTATATAGAAAACACCGTGGCCTCTATCGACCGGGCCTTTGAACTGGGGGCGACCATCGTGGAGGTGGATGTCAACCGGAGCCGGGAGGGTGAGCTGATTTTATTTCACGATGCCGGCCTGGAATGCCGGACAGATGGTGTTGGCCGGACCTGGGACCACCCGTTGGAATATTTGCAGGCCCTGGATGTCGGCTACGGCTACTCCCCGGATGACGGCAAAACCTTCCCGCTGCGTGGCAAGGGTATCGGGAAGATGCCCCTGCTGCGGGACGTGTTGACAAAGTATCCCGAGAAAAGATTCATCATCGATCACAAGGACGAAACACCGGAGACGGCTGAGCTATTGGCGGATCTGCTCGGCGCGCTGGATGAAGCCCAGCAGGGCAAGCTCTATTATTGGGGACCGCCCCATACGCTGCAAATCATTCAAAGAAAAGTGCCGGGATTTTATCGGCTGATACCAGAGCCGATGAAGATGCGGCGGTGGCTGTACCGCTATATTTTCACCCTCGGCCTGGCGAGCTTTCCCAGCGAAATCGAACGGAAAATTTTGGTGCTGCCGATTAAATACATCAAGATCATGCCCGGATGGCCGGAGCGCCTGCTGCGAAAAATAAGAAAAGCCGGCGGGCGCTTGCTCATTTACGTGGATACCGTTGACGAGGCCCGCTGCATAAAGGGGCTGCCCGTGGATGGTGTTGTAACGGATCACCTTGACCGGATCGCAAACATTTACCAATGAGTGCTCGCCTTATGTTAAAGGAGGAAGCAGATGACCAACGCAACCGCCGAAAAAATGCTTAAATTTCGCTGGATCATTTTTGCCATCCTCGCCCTGGCCTATTTCTTCGTGTATTTCCATCGGCTGTCGCTCTCGGTGGTGGCCAATGATATTGTCAAGGACTTCAATACCACCGCCAGTGTCATGGGACTGCTCGGTTCGATATATTTTTATTGTTACGCAGCCATGCAGTTGCCGGCCGGCCTGCTGTCCGATTCAATCGGCCCCCGCAAGGCGGTCACGGTTTTTCTGCTGGCCGCTTCGGCCGGCAGCCTTGTTTTTGGGCTGGCCCCCAACATCAATATTGCTTTTGTCGGACGTATACTGGTGGGTATCGGTGTTTCCATGGTTTTCATTCCCACGATGAAAATTTTGTCCCAGTGGTTTCGCGCAACTGAATTTGCCATGATGGCTGGGATCCTGAACGCGGTGGGCGGTGTGGGCGTGATGGCCGCTACCTGGCTTTTAGCGGCCATGACGGCCAGTTTCGGCTGGCGGCTCTCTTTCGACCTTATCGGTGCCTGTACCTTTGTGATCGTTATTCTAGTGTGGGTGATCGTGCGTGACCGCCCGGCAGACAAGGGCTGGCTGTCTCCCATGGAGATAGACAGCCAGGCCGGAACGGCTGCGCCGCAACCCGAGCAAATCGGCCTGATCGAGGGCGCCATAAAGGTGGTCCGCGAGAAATATTTCTGGCCGGTGGCCATCTGGTTTTTCTTTGATTGCGGTATTTTCTTCGGGTTCGGCGGTCTTTGGGGCGGACCTTATCTCATGCACGTCTACGGCATGACCCGGGCCGAGGCCGGAGCCATATTGAGTATGATTGCCTGGGGCATGATTATCGGCAGCCCCTTTTTGGGTTACCTCTCCGATAAAGTTCTCAAGAGCCGCAAGAAAGTGTTTCTCATTTGCACATCGGCCCTGGCCGTCGAAATGATTCTGCTGAGCTTCTTTCCCGCGGGATTGCCACGGCCGATGTTGTACGTTATCTTTTTCTGCTTTTCGGTTTTTGCCTCCTCAATCGTTGTTATCGGGTTTACAACCACAAAAGAGCTCTTTCCGGTGGAGATCGCCGGAACCTCGGTGGGCACGGTCAACCTGTTTCCCTTCCTCGGCGGGGCCGTCTTCATGCCGGTGCTGGGGAAGATCCTGGACAGCTGGCCCAAAACAGCGGTGGGGGCCTACGACCTGGAAGCCTACAAGGTCATGCTGCTGGTGCTCGCTGGTAGCGCGGTCGTCGCGCTTGTGTGTACGTTTTTTATGAAGGAAACACTTGAAAAGCAGGAGGTCTGAAGTCAGAATTCTGAGGTTTGAAAGCCAAACATCAAGGGTGGGAAGCTATCGTCGCGCAGGCAGTATGAGCTACATCAGCCATGTGTCTGACGTCCGACGTCCGACTTCAGTTTTTTGTATATAGTGCGCATGAGACCTTAAACCAACGCTTCTATAGGCCAATGTGTATGGTGATAGAGAAACCGGACAAAAAACCTTTGCTCATTTCCCACCGGGGCGCGCACCAAGAGGCCCCTGAAAACAGCTGCCGGGCCTTTGCGCTGGCCCTGGAATATGGCGTCGACGGCATCGAAACGGATGTGCAGCTGACCAGCGACGGTGTCCCGGTGCTGTTTCACAATCCCACCGCCTGCCACGTGACCGGTAGCCTCAAGCGAATTTCGACCCACACCTGGGATCAGCTCAAAGCGATTGAATTGGGGGACGCGGGCGCCGGTATCGGTATTCCGACGCTGGATGAAACTTTGGAGATGTTCGCTCACCGATCCCGACTGCTTATCGAGATCAAATCCAGAAAACCTGACCGGGCCTCCGGTCGCTCCCGAATACTCACCGATAAGGTGGTTGCCGCGGTAACCTGTTTTCCGGTTGACATACAGGCAACGATATCGATTCTCTCCTTCGACCCGGATGTACTGGTAAGGGTGTACCAGGCCGCCCCGCAGCTGCAATGCGTCCTCAATACCGATGGAACAGGTGATTGGTGTGTACCGGTTACCGATTTGATGGCTGGCGACGCGGTCCCGGATTTTTTAACGGCGATCTGCCTTGAAATTAAGAACCTGGCAGCCGAAGTGGTAAAGTGGGCCCGCGAACAGGACCTGCAGGTGTTCACATATTGCTGCAATACCCGCGCCCAGGCGGAGCGAGCACTGGCCCTGGGTGTGGACGGTATTATGAGCGACAAGCCGGGGTGGCTGGTGGGGCTTGTCAAGCCCCACGCATAGAGCATAGGGCAAAGCGCATGGCGCAAAATCAGAACCTAAGAACTTAAGATCACGGAACTTATCACTTGACATCCAGGACGGGTACTGGTTTTTACCCTATGCCCTATGCCCTATGCCCTATGCCCTATGCCCTATGCCCTATGCCCTATGCCCTATGCCCATACCTTCCAGCTCCGCAGTAATGACCCCTTCCCAACCTCTATTGGCTTTTGGATTGGCCGGACTCGGGTGGGTGATTCGGCCAATCCGGACAGCGTAATCTCCCAGAGCGGCCCTTACCCGCTGCTCCGCAAAGGCACCGATCCCGATGACCCGCTCGGGACCCAACAGGTCCACTATTTGCCTTAGTGCCCGGTCGCAGGCCGCCATGAGCGGCTTTTTTTCGGCCGCCGGCAGGTTGTTGGGGGTGCGGTTGCGGCCACCGGCTTCCATGAATACCAGCGGGCAGTAATTCACGATGAAAAAATACTTGAAAAAGTTGTCCGGGCGGCCGAACGCTTTTTGGGCCCAGCCCCACAAGCGACGGCCGCTGACCTCGCTCTTGCTGCAACCAAATCCTTCCACCGGGCGTTTGGGATGTTCATTCTCGGGTTTGCCGACCGGGCCGCTGATGCCCATCCAATCCCGGACAGCCGGAATTTCGCCGAACGGCACGCCGGTCTGGACCATGCCCCAGGGGCCCGGATTCATGCCCAGCAGCATGGTGGGGGCCTGCAGGGTTCCGAAACGCTGTAAATAAAGATCGTGGGGCTTGCGGGCGTAGACCAGAGGATTGTAAACGTGCGTCACCGGGGCGGAAAAGCTCAGGCGTTGTGTGGCTGTGATGAGATCATCGACTATCTGCTTGAAATTCAATGTGTTTCTATGCCTCCTGGTGTTTGACTCGACTCGGTGGGCAGAGATTGTCAGGTTGCCAAAATACCGCTTTATCTGCTACTAAGCAACCCAATATCAACTTTGGCAGTTTCTATCGGTATTATAATAAGGGGTAAACATGGACATCAATTATGTAGACGCAAATACATTTGATTTTGACTCCCGGCTCTATTTGAAAATATTAGTGGCCATTGCCAAATCCGATCCGGACAACGGTGAGCCAGAATTCAACTATGTCCGCCGCCAAGCCATTGGATTAGGGTTGGACCTGGATGACTTCTGGGACAGTACGCCCAAAGATTTTCTCACCGGAAAAATCAAGGTTTCGCGCCTGACCGCCCTGGTAATCATAAAAGACAGTATCATACTGGCCACCATGGACGGGAACTTTTCCCTGGGTGAAAAAGAGCGCATTTATGCCTACGCTGAGAGTCTGGATATTCCCCGGACCGATGTCGACCGGGTCGAAAGCCTGTTGAAAGAATTTGAAAGTCTAAAAACTAAGTGGGACGAGCTTGTAACGATTGACTGACTTGAACTGGCTTAAGGAATTTATTGAAAAAATAGCGGGTTATGACCCGTGGTTCTCCCTGGTTATTTTTCTGGGAGCTTCCGCCTTGATGATCTGGCGCCTGGGTGTCCTGGAGAGCCGCGGATTCGAGGGCACCATTCTGGGTACGCTGATCATGCCCTACTGCTCGGGCCTTTCCAACCTGATATTCGCCTGGGTTATGGGCCGCGCAGGTCAAAACGGCTCCTTGGTACTGGAAAACTGCCTGGTCAACAACGTCACCAACATGACCCTTCTAATTGGGCTGCCGGCCCTGATCTGGGGTCTTGCCATCATACCCCCCGGCAAAAAGGGCAAAACGAAGTCCCGTCTAAACAGCCAGAGTCGGCTGGATCTCCTCTCCCTGCTTTTGACCCTCATTGCCGTTCTTTTCTTTACGGGTGCCGTCTGGGCCCTGGGCCGGGATGGCAGGCTCGATTATGGCGACGGCCTGGTGCTGGTCGGCCTCTTTCTCTTCTGGCAGTTGTTCCACGTATTTGAGGTGCTTAAAACCAACGTACAAAAAGGCCGCAGCATGTCCTGGTTGATTTTTGCCGAGCTGGCTGTGATTATTGCCTGCGGATACGGGGTGTTCACCAGTATCGAGAATTTGGTGGCCTGGATTCCCAAAACCGGAACCGGTTTTTTTACCTACAGCCGGTTGGGTTGGCTCAGCGGACTGTTGATGGTGATTCCCAATGCCATGCTGGCCTTATATTATGCTTACCGCAAAAGACCCGCCGTGGTGTTAAGTTCCCAGATTGGGGACGGTCATATCTGTATTCCCATGTGCATCGGCCTGTTTGCCCTGTTCAGTAACATCGACGTCGTACCCTATTTCCAGACCGGCGTTATAATGATCCTGGGTGCCTGCCTGTTGCAGATGCTGTTTTTAGGGCTTCTGGGCCGCCTGCCCCGGGTGATCGGGGCGGTGATGGTGGGGAGTTATTTTGTCTTTCTCTACAAAGGCCTGATTTCTTAGACTCGATTCTATAAGCGGTCACTTTTTATGATCCGAAAGCCACCCAATATCATGCTGGACTTGATCAGGCAGGCGGTGTGATTTGTTGAAATATTGTCGGTGCTGATTCTGTGTGGTACGAAATTCCACTAAGTTCTCGATCCAGAGCCATGTTTGGTATTCATAACGACTAAAGGGAGCAAGGACATGCGTAGAATCAGTTTTATGGAGGTCGCCCTGCTGATGGCCCTGATGGCGGGCTGCGGCCATCCAGGGAAGCCGGCTGGCGAACCAGCGCAGCCATCGCCCCCCATGACCGGTGACACTGCGATCCTGCAATCCTGGCCAGGCGACTATCCCATGGACCGGCTTGAACGGCTTCCGGCAGACCAGCGGGAGCAGGGCATCGGCTATATCAGCGACCGGGATATTTTCGCAAGTGTCTGGACGGCCTTTAAACCGGGCGAAAGAGTGCCCGACATAGACTTTGTGAATCACCTGGTGCTGTTTGCGCGCAACACCCAATTTTACAATCGGATATCTATCGGAAAGGTCATGGTAAAAGAAGGTGTTGCCGAAGTCTTGGCCATGGAAACCAAGTCGGCGCTGCCGATAGAAGACACGGTTGCCATGTCCCTGGTCGTGATTGCCCGGTACGGTATTATCGGTCTGCGGACCGGGGCGACCGTTATGCCGATAAAATAAAACCGGCGACCGGGTTCCTTTTAGCGGATTGCTGCCCACATGCACAGTGAAGATATGGCGAGCCTAACTAATAAATACCAGCATAGATACATACGCCTGATCGCCGCGGGCCGAAATTTTGTAGTGGCTGCCCTGGCTGTCTTGCTGCTGGTGGGCGGCACTGCCGTGGCTGGCTTTTCGGCAGGCATTGAACCGGTGTATGGCGGCCCCCTTTTGGCCGGTGAGTCAGCCGGGCCGGAAAACACCTATTTCCAGGGGCCCTTGAAGGTCATGTCCCTGAATATGGCCCACGGCCGCAAAACCGCCTTCAGCCAGATCTATCTGTCCTGGCAGACGATTCACGCCAACCTGATTGCTATCGGCGCTGTCTTGAGATCGACGGATGCCGATATCGTGGCCCTGCAGGAGGCGGACGGCCCTTCCTGGTGGAGCGGGAATATCGACCATGCGGCCCTGCTGGCCGACAAGGCCGGATATCCCTGGTTTGCGCGTGCGGGATACATGCATGCCTGGGCGCTTGATTATGGCGCCGCGTTGCTGACCAGGCGGCCTTTTGTGGAGACAAGAGCGCATCGCTTCAAAAAAATCTTCCTGTTTCCGCCAAAAGGATTTCTGCTCGGGCGTTTCGGTTGGTATCCTCAGGGAGTGCCCACTGATAATCCGATTTTCATCGACATCGTTTCGGTTCACCTCGGTTTTTCCCAGTCGGCAGTCCGCAGCCGGCAGATCGCGGAGATGTGGACTGTTTTGGAGAATCGTCATAAACCACTGATTATTCTTGGAGATTTTAATAGTAGCTGGCTTGGGGATGCTTCCGCAGTCCGTGAGTTGTCCCGGAAAACCGGATTACAGGTCTACCGGCCGGGAGCTAATGGCATGGAAACCTATGGCTCCCGCCGCCTGGACTGGATATTGATTTCGGCCGACCTGGAGTTTTTAAACTACGAAGTCGTCCCGGATATCCTTTCCGATCATCGCGGAATAACGGCGGTGATTGGTTACAGGGGGCCTAAGGCCCCGGGGTCCGAGAAGCCCGGGGTTCAAGGGGTGCGTGATAAGCACCAGGGTCCCACGCCTTGATCCTGTAGCCTTTGATCTCCATTACCCTGAAACTTTCCCACCCTTTCATCTAACTGTTTTGGACACCGCAACGGTCCGATCATTGCCTTGCCCCACATGGACATTCGGATAGGACTGCTTATCCTATGGCGAGTAAGACCAATGAATCGCCTATGACCCCTTGCGGTGACAGGAGCAGGATGGAAACGTTAAGCCCCGCCTCGAGCAGCCCCGATAAAAATCTGTCGATCTCTATCGCGAAGCAGGTGCAGAAAAATTGCAACATCTCGGATGCCACCCACGCCGGGGTTTTTTCAATTTGCGGACTGGCCCTGCGTATGCGGGATCTTTACAAATGGGAAAAACAGCTGCCGCCCTGGAAGGAGAAGGCCCAGGAGGATATCCTGGACTGGATCGGTCAACGGGAGGAAACCTGGGATGATATTCGGGAGGTGCCCTACCAATCCATTATAGTGGCCGGTGTCGAGTATGATGCCTTTGATACGGTCGGCATCAATCGGGTACTGGCCGCTTCCGGGCTTTTTTACGGGGCTGGGTATGCCTACAGTTTGAAACCCACGTTTTTCCTGGCCCACATTACACGGGAGCAGAATATCGAAGGACGGCAGGTACTCGTGCTCGGGAAGGAACTGGCCCGGGACCTGCTCACCTTGCCGGCCATGTCCCGGGACGGCGTGATTGTCTTGCGCACCGAGGCGGCCCGGATGTACCTGTGGGATCAAATCCAGTATCTCAAAAAGTCAGGCAAGCCCTTCCTGGAATATGCGCTGGCGCAGATCGGGGTGACCGACCAGGATCCGGGAACCTTGCGCCAGACGCTGCCGCAACTGTTTGCAGCCCAGGCCGAAACCTACCTCCGCCATGAAGTCGGCGAATCCATGGACCAGGTCTTCGACCGGGAAACCTGGCGGGAAATGATTGCCGACTATCCGCATACCCCAGTGGAACTGTTGGTTCGGGCGGTCAAGGATCTGTTGGCGGACACTTCTGAGAACGGTACGCTGCCGCACCTCATCCATTCCGGCCAGGTTGTATCCCTGGCCCTGTATGCCGCTTTTCTAGATGGCCTCGGCCGGGAACTGTTTCCCGAGTTTCGACCTGCTTTCAGGCGGTATATGGAAAATGGCGATTTAGCCGCCGTTGCCCGAACCGTGACCGCGGGGCATCGGAACGCCAGGCACATGGTAACGGATATCATCGCCCTTTACCGGGAGGGTCGAAACGGCAAGGGCAAATCCTGGGCAGCCGCTGAAATCAGCCGGCGTTATCTGGAAAAGAAAGCCGAAAAATCCCGTCCCCCTAAAAAGACGTAGCAACCGAATCCCGGCCGGTGGGATTTACCTGGCACGATGGAGTTTATTTATGACCGCGACAAGAAAAGGGCGGATTGCCATTCTCTATCCCGGCGATCGCCAGGTTCGGCAAAATGCAACCCCGGATAACAACCGCCTGGCTTTAATTTTCAACTCTTTCAGCGAACTGGATATAGAGGCCGAACCGGCCGTGTATCACGACGATTTTTGCGAGGAGGTCCGGGAGCAGCTCCTGCAGGTCGATGCCGTGCTGGTCTGGCACAATCCCATCCAGGACGGTCGGGACCGATCCATCCTGGACCCCATGCTCCGCGATGTTTCCGCAGCCGGTGTTTTCGTCAGTACCCATCCCGATACCATATTGAAGATCGGTACCAAGGAGGTTCTCTACCAGACGCGGGATATGGGTTGGGGCTGTGATACACATCTGTATCGCACTCTGGACCAGATGCGCAGCAATCTTCCCGAGCGGCTTGCTTCCGGAGAGCCCCGGGTCCTCAAACAATATCGCGGCAACGGTGGCCGCGGCGTGTGGTGGATCGCCTTGTCAAAAAAGGGCGCCGGGCCGAATCCGGATACGTTGCTGCGGGCAAGGCAGGCTAAAAAAGGCAGTGTTGAGGAAACGATGGCCTTGGATGCGTTTTTTAAGCGTTGCGAGCCTTATTTCACAGGCGAAGGGCGCATGATCGATCAGGCTTATCAACTGCGTCTTCCCGAAGGGATGGTGCGCTGCTACATGGTGGTCGACAAGGTGGCCGGTTTCGGGCATCAGGCCGTCAATGCATTGTATCCCGCACCCGCCGGTGCCCCGCCGACCCACGCTCCGCAACCCGGCCCCCGTCTTTACCATCCGCCTTCCCTGCCGGAATTTCAGCGGCTCAAACGCATCCTGGAACAGGAATGGGTCCCGGCCTTGCAGCGGAAACTGGATATCGACACCGGAGCACTACCTATCTTGTGGGATTGTGACTTTCTGCTGGGCCCCAAGAACGAAAAAGGTGAAGATACATACGTGCTGTGCGAGATCAACGCCAGCAGCATCGCCCCGTTCCCAGAATCGGCCGCACCGGTTGTCGCCCGAGCGGCCCTTGAAGCCATTGCCCAGCGGGTGCCCTGCGGGAGCGACCCACTAAAAAATTAAAAAACTGACGAACAGAATTGCAGTGGGCAAAAGGGCTCCCAGTAATAACTTCATGGGCGACACGCCGTTTTCGAAATGCCTTTTCAATATCGCCTGGCCCGCCGGGTTTGGGGCGTTGGCAATGATGGTCAGGCCACCGCCGGTGACAGCGCCGGCCACGACCGCATATTTGAGTTCATCCGTAAACCCGGGTACCAGCGTACTCAGGTAGGTAATGGCGGCATTGTCGTTGAAAGCCGTCAAGATTGTGGAGCCCAGCATGAGCGGAATCTCGCCGAGGGCGCCCAGCACAGGGGCAATCCACCACCCCTGAACACCGCCATGGATCACCAGACCCCCGAGAAAAAAGCCGACCAGCAGCGCCGGTTTCAGGTCGATCCGGTTCTGGTAGGGCGAGGTGACTTCCGCAAATCCCAGGAAGAACAGCAGGCCGGGTATGAACAGGGCCGGGTAGTGGGCATTGTAAATCGTCCAGGCCATAAACAGGACATGCACACAGATCACCCACGCAGGGACGGGATCATCGCGATTGTCCCATTCAGGGTCCCGGTAAACCGGTCGCTCCTCAACAGGCATCAGGCCGGGAATTGTCTTTCTCAGGTAGCGCCGCTCTACCTCCTGGAAGCGGTTTTCAAATGCCTCTCTGATGACATCTAGGTCATACCCTTTGTTTCGCATTTCCGCTTCATACTTCGCGCGCAGGTTTTCGATGGTGCGCTCTCTGATTTCGTCGTAACGTTTTTCTATGGCCTGGGCGAAGTCCCGCTTGGTGGCCAGTACACACTCGACCCGGTCAAACTCAGTTTCCAACTCTTCGCGTTTGAAATATTTGGTTTCGATATCACTTTTAAGGGCGACCAGGGCAAAGGGTTTTTCAAGGGCGGCGATCTCCTTCTTGAAAATCATATAGTAAACCCCGTTGGCGACCAGGATGCCGAGCAGGGCTTTCCAGCCAAAATGCATCACCATGTGGCTCATGCCCCAGCCCCAGGGGCCGGCGACCATTAATACCGGCGGTGCGGCAAAATGGGTCAGGGTGCCACCCACAGAGATGTTTACGAGCAACAGGCCGATGGTGGCGTATTTAAAGCGGTTGCTAGGTTCAAGGTTGTAGAATTTGCTGGCCAGGAGGAGGGCAGAGATAGTCATGGCGGCCGGCTCTGTGATCAGCGAACCGAGCAGAGGGCCGATTGTCAGTATGGTCAGCCACCAACCCTTCAGGGTTCCTCCTAAGAGACCGGCGACAATCTGCATGGTCTTTTCGGCCAGCTTGAGAATCGGCCGGGTCGCGGCCAGGGTCATGATGACAACAACGAACAGGGGTTCGGTAAAGTTGATTTTCTGGGTAATGTAGAATTTCAGGGTGGACCAGTCATGAAAATAGAATATCGTGACTCCCAGAGCAACCGCCCAGATACCGAAGACGGCTTCCACTTCTCCCAGAAAATGAAAGAGCTCGGCCCCGTGGTGAACGGAGTATTTATCGGCTTCCCCCCGGGCTATCCGATCGGCATGGCCATGCTCCCATTTATGGGAAATGGCCAGAAACCGACTGGTGAGGAAAGTGTGTACGATGGCACAGAAGAAAATCAGCGTCGCGGCCACATTGAAGGGCTCGCTAGCTGCCCGTTTCAGCACGATTTTGACAATGCTCTGTTCTTCGGAATCTCCGTAACTTTCCAGGCTGCGTGGGAATAGGGGGGGCTGACCGGTTGGGTCGGCACCCCAGGCGCTGGCGACGACAGCCAGGATAGACAGACAGATCAGGATACTCAGCCAGAAGAGTAAATTTTTATTCATGTTATACAATCCTCGATTAGTGTCTCGACAGCCTGTACGAATCGCCGGCCTCTAGTCCGGCCGGTAGGGCTTACCCAGCGCTGCCGGCGCCGCCCCGGAGAGAATTTGGAGGAACGGTTTCAGGGCCGGTCTTCCGGCGGCAAAGCGCTGCACCGATTCATTCTGGGACGCTGACATGAGCAGTAGGGTGAAGATCATCAGCGGAAAGGGCGCCACCTGGAATACCTGCGACGGAAGCGATGGAAACCACCCCTGCAGGTAGATGCCCATCACCTGGAGAAAAGCGAACAGGAATGCCCCGGCCGCCGCTTTGAGGGGATGCCAGCCGCCGAAGATCACCAGCGCCAGGGCGATCCAGCCGGTTCCTTCCGCCCCCTGGGGCCGGCCCCAGCCGGGTTTGGTGGCCAGCGAGAAGGTAGCCCCGGCCAGTCCGACCAGCAGCCCACCCACCATCGTATACAACAACTGGGTCAATTTCGGGTCAATCCCACGGGCATAAGCGGCCCGCGGATGTTCGCCCACCGACCGTAGTTTAAGTCCCGCCGGTGTCCAATATATATACCACCAGCACAGCCCGACCAGAACCAGGCTGAAGTAGACTGGTAGGTTGTGATTGAAGAATACCGGACCGACAAAAGGCACTTCGCTTAACAGCGGTATCGGCAGGTGGGTGACCTGGGGGCCCTGCAGGCGGGAGTAATCGTTTCCCAGGAAATAGGCCAGATCCCTTGTCGTCAGTGTGAGTACAAAGCCCACGGCCACCTGCGACTGCTCCAGGTAGATACTGAACAGCGCTACCACCAAAGCCACGGCCGCCCCCACCAGGGCACCAACGATGAATCCTGCCAAGAGGCTGCCCGAATTGTAGGTGACGACAAACGCCGCCATGGCGCTGAGTAGGATACTCCCGTCCAGGGAGAGATTGATAATCCCCGCTTTCTCGGTGATGGTTTCACCGAGGGTGGCCAGCAGAATCGGGGTTGCACCCGCAACGACACTTGCCAGGAGTATGCTGAGTTCTATTTCCATTGTCTAAATAAATCCGATATACGAATTTCGAGTTTTTCGTTTTTACACTGTTTCCCGTTCGCGTTTCCGTCTGGCCCGCCAGGCTTGCATAGCCAGGGTTGCCAGCACCAAGGCCCCCTGAATCACGCCGCTGAGAGACGAATCTATTTTTAAGACCATGGGCAGTTGGATGCTCCCCACATTGAGGCACGCAAAGAAAAAGGCCACCGCCGGGACTGCGGCGATATTGTAATTGGACAGCATGACCACCAACAGGGCCAGGTAGCCGTAGTTGCTGGAGATGGCCGGGATCAGGCGGTGGTAGACAGCTGTAACTTGCAGGCTGCCGGCTATTCCGGCAAAGGCACCGGCAAAGACCATGGCCAGCAGCATACACCGATCCGGTTTCAAACCGAACAGGTAGGCGGCGACCCGATTGCTGCCGATGGCTTTCAAATTCAGCCCGAACCGGGCGTATCTTAATGTGACGGCCGTGAAAACGATGGCAAAAAAGGCCAGGGCCAGGCCGGGCAGGCAGATGCGGCCATGTGCCAGATAGGGCAGCCAGAACTCTGGGGGAAATACTTCCGTACCGCTCATGGAGGCGACCCCCGGACGTTTCCAGGGCCCGAAGATCAGCCAGAGGGCAATTCCCTGGGCCACAAAATTGAGACCGAGACCGGCAAAGATTTCATGGACCCCGCCTTTTGTTTTCAGCCAGCCTGCTAAAATCGCCCAGATAGCACCGCCGACAGCGCCGAAGCCGATGGCCAGCGCAAGGAAAAGCTGCGGGTTGCCGGAATCCAGTCCCAGCTTCACTATGGCAGTTGTCAAAATCGCCCCGGCAATGACCTGGCCCTCAATGCCAATATTCCAAAGCCCGATTCTAAAGGTGTACAATAGGCCCATGCCGCAGAGGGTCAATGGAATCCAGGCCTTGACCACGTGGGCGAACTTACTCCAGGAACCCAGGGAGCCCTTGATTATTTGGGCAATAGCCGCGAAAGGCGGTGCGCCGGAAAGCACCAGAATCAAGATTGTAAAGGTACTGACGGCGCCCAGCGCTACCAGCAGTTCCCCGCCAAGCCTGAGCCACCCGATATGTGCTGTTGGTCTTGTTTCCATCAGACTTTGCCTGCCAGGGCCCTTCCGAGTGCGTTTACGTCCGTCTGGTCGGCCGCTACGTCCTTGATGATGCGGCCATTGAAGAAAACCAGCACCCGATGGGCGACCATGAGAATTTCATCCAGCTCGGACGAAGAAAAAACAATGCCAGTGCCGGCTTCACTATACACTTGCAGATGCTCCCAAACCCAGTGGGCCGATTCCAGGTCGAGACCGCGAGTCGGATTTTCCAACAACAGTAAGGCCGGCTTTTGCGGCAAAAAAGAGAGCAGGAGTCTTTGCTGGTTACCCCCGGAAAGCGATTCGGCCGTAGACTCCCGGCGGCCCATAATTTTGAATTTTTCGATGCTGCGCCCGGCCTGGGACGCGGCGCGGGTGCGGTCCAGAAACAGGCCTTGCTTTTGATCCTGGACGGCAAAGTGCTCGGCGATGGTCAGATCGCCAACCAGGCCTTCTTCCAGACGGTCAGTGGGCTGAAAGGCCAACCCTTTTTTAGAGAAATGGTGATAATCCCGGCCGGTCAGGTTTTCATGGCGAAAGTGAATGGAGCCGCTGCGGGGGCGGATCAAACCGGCGGCGGTGCGCAAAAATACGGACTGCCCACTGCCTTCCAGGCCCGCCAGGCCGACGATTTCGCTTTCACGGGCTTGAAAATTACAGTCCCGCAACCCAAGGCGGCCGCCCTTGGCACTCACACCTTCGAGCGACAGTAAAATTTCACCGGGAGTCTGCGGTTGCCGGGAGGGCGGTCGGGGCGGTGTGCCGAACATCATGGTTAGGAGCGTATCCGTATCGAAAGGTTGCACCATTTCGCCGCTTACCCGTCCTTTCCGCAAAACAGTGACCTTATGGCAGAGGGATTCGACGTCTTCAAGCTTATGGGAGACCAGGATGACACTCTTACCGGCTGAGGTCATAGTGTTGAGAGCTTGAAAGAGAATCTCTTTCTGGTAGGCCGAAATTCCGGTGGTCGGTTCATCAAGGATGAGAACCTCAATCCCCAGAGCCAGCAGCCTCAAGATTTCCAGTTGTTGCCGTTCTCCCACGGTAAGGATTTTAAGCAGTTGGGACGGCACCAGGCAGAAACCGAAGGATTGGCATAGTCCCAGAAGCTCATCATTCAGGTCGGCCCGTGATTGCTCAGGGTTTTTTTTGCGGCCCAGCATGAAGTTGTCCAGGACCGTCAGGGAAGGGAAATCCAGGGGGTCCTGGTACAGCATGCCGATGCCCAAGCGGGTAGCCTGGGCCGGAGTTTGGTATTCCTGCCGCTGCTCATTCAGGACAATGGCGCCCGAGGTTTTGCGGCTGAAGCCGGACAAGATTTTCATCAGGGTGCTTTTACCGGCCCCGTTTTCACCCAGGATGCCATGAATGGTACCCGGTTCAACGCACAGGCTGACGCCGTTGTTGGCTTTCACCGGGCCGTAATGCTTGTGAATCTCTTTAAGCTCTATTTTCATCCCGACAATCCGTGGTGCTAAAAAAACTGCAGGAACCGGGCGAACCGGTTCCTGCAGTGACGTTTATTTAGCTGAATGGATCTGTGTCCGGCAAGTTACCCAGTGTCCTTATTTGGCACTGCTCTGCCCCTCAATACCGGCCAGCAGCTGTTCCATATACCAGATCTCCTTGTCGCTGGCCACTTCGCCGGCTTTGACATACGGGCTGCCGTCCTGGTAATTGAGCGGCCCCTTGAAAAGGTTGATGCTGCCGTCGCCCAGGCCCTTGATGAAGGTGTCCAGGGCCTGCCCGGCTTCCGCTGACAGGGCGTCACCCTTTTTGTAGCCGACGGTACTGGTGCCGTGGTTGTTGATATCGCTCCAATCCGGTCCGGACCAGGTCCAGGCGGCCTGCCATTGCCCGGCCATGGTCTGCTTGATCACCCTGACATAGTCCGGGCCCCAATTGAAGTAGGGTACCCCGAGGCAAACGTCCGAGCCGCCCTCGCAAGCTCCTTCATAGTCATAAGGGATGGCCCAGACTTCTTTGCCTTGGCCGCGTTTCTGGCCGGCGACAATCACTGCCTCGGTGGTGTCTATTCCGGAGATGAGCACATCGTAGCCGGTGTCGAAGAAATTCTGCGCAACCTGGGTCGGGTCCGAGGTTACCCCGGGGATATTGAACCAGAAGCCGATCCAGGTCACCTTGAACTGCAGGTCGGCGGGATCTTTTTTCAGTACTTCCGTCCAGGCGTACTTGGCCCCGAGGAAACAGGAAGCCACCAGGCGGCGGGTCTCTTCATTGATCAGGGGTCCCAGGTAGCCTATTTTGCCGGTTTTGGTGGTCATCGCCGCAGCGAATCCCGCCATCATTTTACCGTACTCCATTTTGCCCATCAGGTTGCCCAGGTTGGGCGAGCCTTTCCCGGTCAGGACGTCATCCCCGGAAATATGGATAAACTTGATATCCGGGTGCTTCAGGGCCGCTTCCCGGGTGCCGTCCTTCATGTCATCAGAATTGGCGATGATCAGTTTGGCTCCCTTTTCGGCCATATCGTCTACCAGCATCGGGATGGTAACGCCGGCCCGATCAGCCGGATTTACCTTGTCGATATAAATCATTTTGGTGCTGGGGACATTCTTTTCGACATAGAGGCCGCCTTCATAGTGAGCCTGGCTCCAGCCGTGATCGTTATAGGGACCTACAAGCAATAAACCGAAAATGAAAGGCTCGGCCGGCTTTTCGGCGACCTTGGCGGGGGCCTCAGTTTTTTTGGTATCAGCCGGCTTCTGCGATTCCTCGGTTTTACCGCAGGACATGATGGTAAAAAGTCCCGCAATGATGAACGCGGCAACCACAGGCAACAGTAATTTTCTTAGCATTATCCCCTCCCTGGTATTAAAGTATCGGTACCATCCCATACATTTGGAAACTGGGTTTTTATATCCAGTTTTTTAGCGTCCGGTCAATAGGCAAGCCATGCAAGGGAAGGAAAAATGGGGAAATTGAAGGCCGCCAGGGGACTGCGCGGGCAATCGTGGGTTGACTTCCCGAAGGCCTTGGGATTGAATGCGGAACTTCTATCAGGAGTGTGCTAAGCAAAGGAGCCGGCGCCACCATGTTTACTCGTGCGACTGTCAGAAGACCCGGAGGATCTTTTACAGACGGCCTTACCAGTGCGAACCTGGGAAAATCCAGCCTGTCAAGGGCCTTGGAACAGCACGATGCATATATTGCCGCCCTTGAACAATGCGGTCTGGATGTAACGGTACTGCCGGCGGATGAACGCTACCCCGATGCAACCTTCATTGAAGACACGGCCGTTCTCACGCCACGGGTCGCGATAATAACCAACCCCGGCGCTGCCAGCCGTAATGGTGAAAAGAGCATCACCCGGCCGGTCGTAAAAGAATTCTATCCTGAAGTTGCGGAGATAGAGCCCCCCGGAACCTTGGATGGTGGTGATGTCCTGGCGGTAAACAACCACCTCTATATCGGCCTGACCGCGCGTACCAACAAGCAAGGGGCAGCCCAGTTGATAGAGGTTCTGGAAATGAACGGCTATTCCGGCTCAACCGTTTCGCTCAACAGTTTCCTGCATTTAAAAACCGGGGTGGCTTGGATCGGGGCGCAGGACTTGATAGCGGCCGGTGAGCTGATCGATCATCCCGCGTTTCATGCGTTCAACATTACACCGGTATTACCCGAGGAGACCTATGCGGCTAACTGTATCCGGATCAATGAGCACATCTTGATGCCGGCCGGGTTTCCCGGGGTCCGTGATGTGCTAACCCGCAAGTCACATCCCCTAATAGAGGTGGAGATGTCTGAATTTCAGAAAATGGATGGGGGTTTATCTTGTCTATCCCTGCGCTTTTAGACGCCATCTTAAACCATAGTCTGGCTCAAGCGCGGCGTTGACACCCGGTTCAAGGTCTCGAAGGATAGCCGCCCTTCCCATGCCAGGCATTGGCTTTGCCGGAACTTCCCGGTTGCACACCGCAATTAAATCGGAGTATCGCCACGCTGCTTTGAAATCATTTCTAAAGTTTCATCGATGATATACTGGCGGCAGGCCTCCTCCCCCTCATAATGCAATTCTCCGGATACTGTCGAGAATTTGGCACCACAGTCATACTTACGGGCAACGCTGTTCAGAAGCTTGGAGAGCAGTTCGGTGTTATTGGTGACCTTTTTAATCGCAATCATGTTTATTTCCCGTTGGTTGTTCAGATTGTCACGCACCGGCCAAAACAAGGTTTGATAGAAGGCCGCTTTCACCTGAAACCATTGCAATGTCCATGCCCGTTGTGGCGAAAAAAAGAGGGCCGGATAGTCATCCGGCCCTTCTTTATATTCTATTTGGTGATATTAAGCTTATGTCTGCAGGGCAGCTGAATCTTCCATCAGCTCAGAGGCCCTGATGGTTCTACTGTTTATACGGGTTCTGCGATTTTGTTGTTTTTCCTTGCTCTTGGTGATCTGTGATCTGACTTTGTCCAGCACTAAATCAATGGCCGCATGCATGTCTTCGTGCTCCTCGCGAGCGTGCACTTCGAGGCGGCCGGCCGTAAGATTGATCTCTGCGGTCTTACGCAGTTTTTCGGATCGCAGTACAACGCCTGCGGATCCGGGATCATCTAACAATTTGTCAAATTTGTTGAGTTTTTCGTGGACGTAGTCTTTGAAGTGGTTGGAGGATTTTAAGTTCATAAAAGTAACCGATACGTTCATACTTTCCCCTCCCTAGTGATGTTTTCCACCATCACCCAGTGGCTTTAAGAAATGATTTAACCGAAAACTGATCTGAGAGCGATTTACCTCCCTTGGTGAGCTGTGGTCTCACGCGGAACCGGTCTGGGCAGCTGGCTTCAAACCTTTTCCGGTGAATTGGGTTTAGCTGGTCCCAGGTGACTGGAACCGGATTTTTTGTAACCCTATTCTATGGTCCTCGAGGCACTTTTGTCAAGCATCCTGAATCTGGTAAATTACTGCAATTATACGCAACATGCTCGAAATCATTGAGTTAGTGCCAGGGTTTTGTTTTGATATTTTTTTTATTGGACCGGCCGCTAAAACGCCTATACCGGTCCGCGCAGCCGATGGCCTTAAAAAGTCATTTTGACGGCTGTCAAATACCTGCCCACTAGGCGCGAAGATGCAGGAAGATGATTGTAATTGTGGTGGCTTAATGCTAGGGTACGGCGTTTGGTTGCACGTCCCGATATTGGCACACGGCCTCAAATTGAAATCATTGGTCTGTTTCTTCGGTCGCCTGCGTTTGCGATATAATGTGATGCAACTTACCCTACCGACCATCTTCAGAGTCTTTCTACCCTTTGCGGCCGGCTATTTTATCTCCTACCTCTTCCGGGTGGTGAACGCGGTCATCGCCCCGGACCTGGTTGCCGATATCGGCTTGAATCCATCCGACCTGGGGTTATTGACCGCGGCTTATTTTTTGACCTTTGCAGCCTTTCAGCTGCCCCTGGGGGTGCTGCTGGATCGGTTCGGTCCCCGTAAAACCGAAGCAGTGCTGCTGCTCTTCGCAGCCCTGGGGGCATTTGTTTTTGCCCGGGCGGAAACCGTAACCGGGTTGCTGATCGGACGGGCCCTGATCGGTTTTGGTGTCTCAGCATGTCTCATGGCGGCGTTTACCGCCTTCGTGATCTGGTTCCCGGCCCGGCACCTGCCCCTGATCAACGGTTTTCAAATGGCGGCCGGCGGCCTGGGCGCGGTAGCCGGCACGGTTCCGGTGCAAACGGCCCTGGGATTCACAGATTGGCGGGGACTGTTTATGGGGTTGGCGGGTTTTTGTCTGATTGTGGCTGCGACCGTTTTATTCGTCGTTCCGGAAAAGCGGCGTGAATCGGCCGGCACCCGCCTGCAGGAGCAGTTTCAAGGGGTTCGGCAGGTATTCACAAGCTTTACTTTCTGGCGGATCGCACCCCTGGCACTGATGTCACAGGCCAGCGCACTCTCCATACACGGTCTCTGGGCCGGGCCCTGGCTCAAAGATGTGGCCGGCCTTCATCGCCCACAGGTGGCCTTTGTCCTGTTCCTGACGGCCGTGGCCATGATTGCCGGTTTTATTGCCCTGGGCGCCCTGTCCGCCCGTTTGACCGAACAAGGCATCAAAGCGTTTACCGTGCCGGTGGCCGGAATGACCAGCTTCATGGTCGTGTTGGCCCTGTTGACCGCCGGTCACGTGCTGCCGCCCTGGCTCATGTGGATGCTATTTGGTTTTTTCGGCACAGCCGGTATCGTGGTCTATGCGGAGCTTTCCCGGCAGTTTCCGGTGAGTTTGGCCGGACGGGTCAATACCGCCCTCAATCTGCTTGTGTTTGTGGCCGCTTTTGCCGGCCAGTGGGGCATCGGGGCCATTATCAACCAGTGGCCGCCCACCCCGGAAGGGCTTTTCCCTGTGGAGGCTTACCGCGTAGGATTCGGGGTCATGCTGCTCCTGCAGGCCCTCGGTCTGGGTTGGTTTTTTATTTCCAAAAAATTCAGTCGTCAAAAAGCCTGATCTGCACGCCGCGGGCCTTTTCAAAATCCAACAACCATTTTTTACGGTCCAGCCCCCCGCCATATCCCGTCAAACTGCCATCCGACCCGATCACCCGGTGACAGGGGATGACGATGCTGATTCGGTTTTGTCCGTTGGCAGCTGCCACGGCCCGGACCGCCTTGGGATTGCCGATGGCACTTGCCTGTTGCTTATATGAACGTGTCTCCCCGTAGGGAATATCGCGCAGTATTTTCCAGGCCGCCTGCTGAAAAGCAGTACCGGGGGTATGCAAAGCAACGGTGAATGTTTTCAGTTGTCCGGCAAAATAGGCTGCCAGTTCGGCCTGCAGCTGATCTAGGTGTGGATTGGTTTCGGGTAAAATGACGGCGTCGAGACGTTTAACCAGATCCTTCAACTCCCGCACGATCCTCTGATTGTCGGTAAACTCCAAAAGGCACACGCCCCGGCTGCTGGCACAGGCAGTCAGGGGGTATAGCGGTGTTGGCAGCCGGGTAATATAAAGGGCCGTTTTTCCAGCCCCAGGGTTCGGCTGGTCGCCGGTAACCACACGTATCAGCTTATCAAGTCCTTGGCGGTTGGGTTTTTTGTGATCCGTATACATAAGCACCTAAAAATCCAGATGTTTGGCAAGATCACCCTGAACGGCTTCTTTACGGGGGAGACCGATGCAGTGGGCCGTCGAGTTGGTATTACCGAGGCTTTTTTAAGTATAGCCCTCCGATAATGTCAATTGCAAAATAGGGCTTTGTCGGAAACCGGCCCGAGTGCAGCCTACTGAAAAAAGACACCTGCGGTATCAGTTACACCTTATCCGGATTTAAATGATTCCAGGCGTTCTATATACCAGGCGGGGAACCCATATGTCCTGGCCGGTGTTATGATCCGGTCGATATAGTCTGCTTTTGCCGGCTTATCGCTGAGTTCGGGTGCAATGTAGGTCGGGGCCGGCAGCCAGTGGTTTGACAAGGTTTGAACCAGCACCGCCTCCGGCTGATAACGACCCCCCAGGACATTCTCGGCGTGCGCATACAGGCGCTCCAGTTCAGTGTGCGTGCCGGTTGCCACAATGCCATAGACCATATGTTGATCCGAGCGTTCCAGGTTGGCCAGCGGGCGGATCGAAATTTTAAAACCCGGCAGCCGGGCGGCTTCGTATTTCCGGGGCGTGTAGTTGACTTCCCGGAGCACGGCCAGGTTCATGTATGAGCCGTAAAAGAAGGTCCAGATTTCAGGTTCCGGCACGGCATTACACTCCTTTTGCGTGTTGCGCTTAGGCCTCCGGGTCGCCGTACTGGGCCAGTTCGAGCAAAATGTCTTCCGGCCCTTTAAAGTACACCAGCTTTTTTCTGGCCGGTGCATACTCCTGGATGGCGCTGACCGGTTCAATACCTTTCTCTTTCAGGAAGGTTACGGCCCTTTCTATATCCGCTACCTGCAAAGCCAAATGACGCAGGCCCTGCGTATTGGCCCTACCGGGATGGGGAATACTGGTCGCCGGCGGGTTCTTGAATTGAATCAATTCGAGTGAGGTGCTGTCGCCCGGCAGCGTAAATTTGGCATACTCGGCGTCTACATTTTCCAGGCCAACCGTGTCTGATATCCACTTGCCGTGCAGGCGGGACTGATCCTTGATTTCAAAACCAAGCGCGATAAAAAACCGTTTTACCGCTTCCAGGTTTTTCACGACGATATTGATATGGTCGATGCTCTGTAGGATTGAAGGCATGTTTCGCTTGCTCAATTTGACCGGTTACGGCCGCGGGGGTGAAGTTACTAACCGTGGTATCTACCGAAAAGGTCTTTGACGCTTAGCCCATGAATAGCTTTTCGATGGCAGCGGCTCTCCGGATAGATGCACTGGTTTTGGAAATCGGCGATGGCTGTCTAAAAAATAGAAGTACAGGGTTAAAATGTCAATGCTTGAAAAAAATACCCACTGGGCTGTCACGCCCTCTGGTGTTTAAGTACCCCATCGTTACCCGGAGAGTGCATTCTTTGCTTGACCTGGAGCCCGGTTATCGGGTATGTGAATTTCAAAAATAATCTTCGAACGACGTGAGTTATGCACTAGGTCCAGGCCACCCAGACTCCATGGGTTGGCCTGTTTTTTTTGGGGAGAAGCGATGACGGCGACTTTATTGGTGATCGATAACTACGACTCCTTTACGTACAATCTCGTACAGATGTTCCGTTGCTACGATTTGTCCATCGACGTACATCGGGCAGACAAGGTCAGCCTGGCCCATGTCCGGGAACACCGGCCGGACTATATCCTTGTCAGCCCGGGACCCAAGGACCCGTCCCGGGCCGGGATTTCGAAGACGCTTATCCGGGCCTGTTACCGTGAAATTCCTATTCTGGGGGTCTGTCTGGGTATGCAGTGCATCAACGAGGTCTTCGACGGCGAGACCGTGCGAGCCGCGTTGCCGGTACACGGCAAAACCAGCCTGGTCAGCCATCGCAACGCTAGTGTCTTCGAAGGGCTGGTGTCTCCCCTGCGGGCGGCCCGGTATCACTCTTTGGTGACCTGTGTGAATGAAGCCCAGGGGTTGAAGATCAGTGCCATGAGTGACGACGGTGTTGTCATGGGCCTCTATCATCCGGATTATCCCCTGCACGGCGTCCAGTTTCATCCGGAAAGTTTTCTGACCGAGTACGGTTATCGCCTGATCGAAAACTTCCTGCGCCTGGGCCCGCTGAAAAACCCGCGGCAAATCGAATCGGTCCGGGAAACATTCAAATTCGGCGGTCCGAAAACGACGGTGCCCAGGACCCAGCTTTGCCAGGGAGGCATCAACGAACGGTCCACCCTGTAATTCCAATTAAAAATCAAGGCGGCCGGAAGGATCCATATGCAAACATTACCACAGTTGGCCGGTACGATTACCGGCATCTATTGTGAAGAACTGATCCTTGCCGAGCCATTTGAGTCCCTGGCCGCCCGGTTTGCCGCTGAAACGGGGACGGTCGTACTGTTGAGCGGTGGGGATCTGGATTGTGCCCGCTATCACCTGCTCGGCCTGTGGCCCTGGCTGACCTTGCGAGGAAAAGGGCGATCCATGCAGGTAACGGTCCGGGGTCAGGAAGTGTCTGCGACCCAGGATCCTTTCGATACCCTGCGGGAGGTCCTGGATGCGTTTGCGCTTCCAGATGCATCGCCGGCCCTGCCCCTGGCTGCCGGCCTGATGGGCTATCTGGCCTATGATCTTAAAGACTGTCTGGAAGTCCTGCCCCGTACCGCGCTGGATGATCTGAACCTGCCGGACATCTGCTTCTATGCACCGGCCGTGCTGGTTGTACACGATCGACAGGCCGACACGACCACCCTGCAGGTTCCCGATTTTTCAGGAAGCGGCCCTGCTCCCAGAAATTTGGCGGCGCGGTTTCACGAGCGTTTGACACAGCCGGCGCCCGGACAGACCCGATTTACTGGTAATAAAGAGAGCCTTGCCTCGGGATTTGACCGGCCGGACTATATGGCCGCCGTGGAGGCCATCAAAGCGTACATTGCGGCCGGGGACGTCTACCAGGTGAATATGTCGCAGCGCTTTGAGGCCGATTTTACGGGTAGCGGGTTTGATTTTTTCAGAGCCCTGTTTGAACGCAACCCGGCCCCGTTTTTTGCTTACGTGAATGCTGATGACCACCAGATTGTCTCTACCTCGCCCGAGCGATTTCTAAGCCGGGCGGCTTCCCGGGTGGAAACCCGGCCGATCAAAGGCACCCGGCCCCGGGGCCGGACAGAAGCGGCCGATAAGGTATTGCGCCGGGAGCTTGAAGAGAGTGTCAAGGATGACGCCGAACTGTCCATGATCGTCGACCTGCTGCGCAACGACATTGGCCGGGTCTGTCGGGGCGGATCCGTGGCGGTGAGGGCTCACAAACGGGTGGAGGCCTATCAGAATGTCTACCATCTGGTGTCGGACGTGGTCGGTGAACTGGAGCCCGGCAAAGATTCGGTTGATCTGATTCGAGCGGCCTTTCCCGGGGGATCCATTACCGGGTGCCCCAAGATTCGATCCATGGAGATCATCGATGAACTCGAGCCGCGTCGGCGCCACATTTATACTGGTTCAATCGGATATATCAGTTTTCATGATACGTTGGATCTCTCGATCGCAATTCGTACGGCCACCGTGGTCAATGACCGGATTGTATTCTCGGTGGGTGGCGGCATCGTTTTTGACTCTGACCCGACCGAAGAGTTTGAAGAAACCCTGCACAAAGGCCGTACCCTGATGGATGTTTTTGACACTGATCAAAAAGAGCGCAGCGCTATTTCCCGGGTGTGGCTGGACGGCAAGTTGGTGAGTTCGGAAAAAGCCGCCGTGAACGTATTCGATCGGGGGGTGCAATACGGATACGGATTTTTTGAAACATTGCGGGTTGTGGACGCGCGGATCGGTTATCTGAATGAACACCTGCGGCGTTTCAACAATACCTGGCAGGTGCTGTTCAATACCCCCGTACCGCAGGTCGACTGGGAGAGGGTCATCCGCCGTACGTTAGTGGCCAATGGGCTGGAAAAGGGTGTGGCCGCCGTTAAACTACTGGCGACCGGCGGGACCCGGGAACAGCCGCCCTACGACCACCGTTTGCTGGTGACCGGCCGCCCTTACGTTCACCGTCTCGCAGGGCAAGCGCAGCCGGGACAGCGCCTGTTCACATATCCCGAACCACGCCTGACGCCGCTGGCCGACCACAAAACACTCAATTATCTCTACTACTTCCTGGCCGGTCGCTGGGCCGCCGCTTCGGGCGGTGATGAGGCCCTTGTTTTGAATCCGGACGGCAGTGTATCAGAAACCAATACGGCCAATGTGCTTGTGCTTCGGGGCCGAACCGTTATAAGGCCTTCATCAGAACACGTCCTGCCGGGTGTAATGGAAGCGGCTGTCTGTCGGTACTTGGAACGGAGCGGGTACCGGGTTGTTGCGAACAAAATCCTGCCCCGGGAGCTCTTGGAGGCCGACCTGATTCTGCTGACCAATTCGTTGATGGGTGCCGTGCCGGTGCTCTCCTTGGATGGGACCGAATTGGCGACTGAATCCGAGTTGTGGCGGGAGATCAACAAGGAACTCCTTTAAAACGCGGATAAAACGTCCTTTGGCCCAATCGCGGTGCGTGTCACTTAAATCAGATCCCCAAAATACGATTTGGATCTACCCTGATAGGCATCGGCTTCGCCGGCACCTCCGGTCTGATGTTGGTGGCCACCCTGTATGGCTGGCAACCTGCCCGGCGCAGACAATTTGGTGAAGTCGGAAGCTCACCGATCGCCCGTCCGCAGCAGGAGTCTGCTACCGAGGCTGGAAAGACTGGACCTTGAACAAAAATCCACCTTTGAGCTGGTTTCTACTTGCGGGTGAAAAAAGAGAGCAGGAGGTACGAAATTGAGTGTGCACCCACATAGTGGGGAGCAATGTAGACACACACCCAATTGTTGCCTGACAACCCATCGTAGCTGAAAACCTGGAGGGAGGGTTGGGGGACCCTGCGGCGGTTTGCCGCTGCCCAGGTTTGCGGCCAATAAGACCGTGTTAAATGACAACGGTCCAGATGAAAAATGCAGCCAACTGCATGGTAATCAGGGCGCCTACCACTTTGGGAACCGCAATCCCTTCTCTTTTTCTGATATTTCTGGCGACCATAGCGATTCTGGTCGGGTTCTGGTCGTAGGGTGTGGCGAAATTGGTATTCATGTTCGTCTCCTATTTATCTACGATTTGTTTTCGATTCAATTGTCGTTCGGCTGTTATCATATCAAGTTGCGTGCCATCTTGCCGCCCGGCTGCCGCACTTTGTCTTAAATGGCTGTAAATAATCGTATTTTTTGGTAGCAAGAAACACCTTTTTTGAATTCGGGACCATGGCGCTGGTTCTGAAACCATGTCGGATTTGGCACTGTTGATCCGGTTTCTGGTGTAATGCTCTGAATATAAAGGAATTTCAATGGTGCGCCAATAGTGGCGCAGTACGTGCCAATATGGGCGCGCGGCGGTTTGGGGCTGACTATCTTATCTTGTAGATATTCATTTTGCGCTGCAGGGTCCGCAAGCCGATTTGCAGGCTTTTTGCGGTGCGGGTCCGGTTCCAGCGGTGTTCGGCGAGGGCCGCGCTGATATGCCGCTTTTCAAACACAGCCACCGCCTCCGGCAGGGAGGTGCTGGTTCGGTCTACAGACATAGCGCTGGCTTCCAGCGGAATGGCAGGGTCACCCACCAGGTCGAGGCGTTTGAGGGTCACAAAACGGTACATGACGTTCTGTAATTCACGCACATTTCCGGGCCAGTCATAGTTGGTCAGGGTTTCGATCACTGACGCGGTGACCGGGGGGCGCATCTTGCTATCGTAGGCTTTTAAAAAATGCGCCACCAATAGGGGGATGTCTTCCTTACGGTCCCTCAGGGGCGGCAGGTGAATCGGGATGACGTGGATGCGATAAAAGAAGTCGCTGCGCATTTCTCCCTTTTTAATAAGATCGTGCAGATTTCGGTTGGTGGCCGCGATGATCCTGAATCCGGACGCCAGGGTTTCATTGCTGCCCACGGGAGTGTACCCCCCACCTTCTATGGCCCGCAGCAATTTTACCTGGAGCTCGGGCCTGATTTCACCGATCTCATCCAAAAACAGGCTGCCGCCGTCCGCTTCGCACAAAAACCCCTTTTTGTCACGATCAGCGCTGGTAAAAGCGCCTTTCTTGTGACCGAAGAACTCGCTTTCCAGTAGATTTTCTGGGATGGCACCGCAGTTTACCGGGATAAACGGGCCGTCCTGGCGGGTGCTGATATCGTGGATAGCCCGGGCCACCAGTTCCTTGCCGGTCCCGGATTCACCGTAGATGATCATATTGGTTTCCGCCGAGGCGGCCATCAGCATCAGTTCAAACACTTCTTGCATGGCGGCGCTTTTTCCGACGATGTCGCCAAACTTGTGATGGTCGTCCAGCGTACCGCGCAGCCGGATGTTCTCTTCGCGCAGGTGGGCTTCGCTGTCGCGCAGGGCTTCTTCCATCTCCTTGCGCTTGTTGATGTCGGTGATCATGGCCTGGCAATAGACCGAATCGTCGGATAATTGGACGGGTACGTTGACACTATAGTACCAGCGGTGATCGTGGGGGTTCTTGATTTCAAAACGGACGCGTTGCCCCTCAAAGACCTTTTCGGCCGCACACCAGGTGCACTTCGACGTCCGCTGGTGGATGGCTTGATAGCAGACTTGGCCGGTGGCGTCACTTTCCATCCGCTTGATGAGGTTTTCATTCATGAACCGGATCCGGTAACCCTTGTCGATCGTGTAGATCAGGCCGTCATATCCCTCCAGGATGGCGCTGTAGAGGGTGTCGCGATCTCGCAGTTCCCGTTCGGTCTGTTTCAGTGAGGTGATGTCAATGAGTGAGGCGATGCTGCGACCCCTGTCAGGCAGCATACCCACTTTGATGAAGATGTCTTTTGCCCGGCCTTTGCGATCGATAATTTTGCACTCGTACTCGGAAGGGGCATTATCTTCCTTTTCCCGGCGGGCATGGTGGTAGGTTTCTACCATGTCCCGGTCGGACGGATCGATGAAATCGGTCCATTTCATTTGACCTTCAATTTCCTCCCGGTGATAGCCGGTCAGGTCTTCGAATTTCGGGTTGGCCATGGAAATGACCACATCCCGCTCCACGATGATGGAGGGCGAGCCGGAGTGGTGGAAGATTCGCTGGTACTTGCTTTCCGCCAGGGATAGATCATCCATGCGGGCCTGCATTTCCAGCTTCAATTGGTTGTGGTACTGACGAAGCGATTCGTCCGTCCGCTTCTTGCGGGTGACGTTACGGACAATCATGATGACTTCATCGGCCGTGCTGTGGACCATCCGCGATTCGTAATGCCGGGGTTCCCCATCGAATAAAAGCGTATACTCAAGCGATTGGACTTTACCGCTGGCAAGGGTGGCCTCGAGTTTGCTCTGAAAAAGGTCGGCGATGTCAGCCGGCAGAACTGTCTGGAGCGCTTTGCCCAGGTAGGTGTCGGCCGGCCAGTACAATTCCGCCACCGCCCCTTCAAAACTGCGAAAGATGCCGTTGCGGTCCAGGCGAATGATCATGTCCGGAATGGCGTCAACGATGGCCTGATAGGAACCCTGGTATCGGCTGCCGTCCAGCTTATCAATCGTAGCGTTCTCAGTATGTTGCGGTGTTTTCTTCATATCTACTATTTGATTTTAATAGTTTTTTTCAATTCATAATCTGGCCGGGCAATTGGCATCTCCGGCCATAAATAGCATTGTGCGCCAAATATGGCACGTTTTGTGCGCAAAACGCAAGCTTGACCCATAAGGGGTGTCACCGTTTTTTTCAATGGGAAACCGACGATTTGCCGGTAGAGAAGGCAGGTGTGCGGTATTGGGTGCCGGGGCCGGGCGCCCATTTCGGTTTGCGTCGGCGGTGTCGGTTTAAAGCCGAGACGAGCTCACGACTGCCAATCGCGGCTGGCACTTGTCAACTTTATGGCATTAAAGAGGATAGCGTTCGATGTGCTTCACGATTTTATTCCGCTTTCTTTCCTTGATGATGGACCAGACACCGGCCCCGTCCTCTATCTCCGTTAGCATTTCGTTCAGCCCATCTTCGAGCAGGGTGTCGTCACCGGCACTCTTTTCTTTCAAAAGGTCCAGCTGGACCAGGAAAATGACCTCGGCGCGGACGGCCGGATGCAGGCCCAGGATAGTAAAAGACTGTTTATTACCGGCTTTCTTCAGCTTGCCAATCTGCTTGGCATAGACCTTCTGAAAATAGCGCATCGACAGATCATACTTTTGTTTACTGAAACTTTTCATACCGAGTTTCAAGGCGGCTTTTCCGGTAGCGCTGTCGTCGAAATCGTCTGTCGGGGTAGGCGCGAGTGCCGGTGCTTTCGGCGGTGGCAGCGGAGCCGGTGGCGGGGCGGCGGCCGCCTCCTGGGCCGCCATACGGGCCTGCTCTCTTTTTACCAGGGCGGCCCGTTGTACGCGAAGAGCCTCCACGCGTGCCTTGACGATAAACCGGATTTCAAATTCAGGGGCCAGGGATTTTGCCTTGTTATCAGCCTGGTTGTAGGCGATCTGGGCCTGGGCGAGGTTGCTGTCGACTTCGGGCTGCTGAAAGCGCAAGCGATCACCGGTTGCGATATCCTGGAAGAAGGCCACCAGCAGGCGGGCGTCGGCCTGGGATCTTTTCGGCAGGTAGTTTATCTCCGGCGGTAGTTTGTCCAGGCTGATCCGCATCCCGTTTTCCCAGGAGCCGGGGGTAAGGGTTTGCTCTATCTGGCCGTAGACTGTCCGGGCGCGGGCCTGCTTGCTCTTCAGATCCAGACCAGCCTGCCGGGATTTGTTATCTTCGATTTTCCCGGCGGTGATAAAAGTCAGGTCTACCGTGGAGGCCAGATCCCGGGCCTTCTGATCTGCCAGGCGATACGCGGAGAGGGCCATATTGAGATTGTCGGCGCTCTCCGGCCGCTGCGCCGTCAAGCGATCACCGTCTGCGATAAATTGAAAGAAAGCGAGCAGCCGGGTAATGGTGGCTTTCCGGGTCGGGTCCAGCTGGGTGGATAAGAGGGCTTCCTGTTCGGTCAGCACACGACGGGCGGTGGGCCACGTTTCTGGTGTCAGGGACTGCATGATTTGAGCGTAGATTTTGTGTGCCTTGGCGGACTGTTGGCCCGCAGCCAATTGGTCTTTAAGGGCCACCACGGTCCGAATTTTCTGTCTGGCTATCAGCCCGACATCCAGCGCCGCAGGCAGGGTCTGCCCCTTGGCCACGGCCTGGCGGTAGCTTTCCAGGGCGGTGTCGAGATTGGGCACGGTCGGGGGTTTGATTTCCGCCAGACGGTCGCCTTTATCAATACTGCGGAAGAACCCGGCCAGGGCCAGGCAATCGGCGCGGCGCTGGGCGTCGAGATATTGGGAAAACAGGTCCTGTTTTTCATAGACCAGCTTGCGGGCCTCCCGCCACTGGCCGGTGTCCAAGGCGGCGGCTATGCTCGCGTAGGTCTGCTCGGCCAGGACCTGGTTCTGTTTTTTCACCAGGGCATTTTTACGCTCATTCACCACGCTGGCTTTAAGCGACACTAAAAATGCCAGGTCGGCAATATCGGTCAGGGAGGATGCCTGGGCACCCGCCTGTTGGTAGGCGGCCGCGGCCTTATCAAGTATCGCGAGTGTCTCGGGCTGGGCAGCCAGCAACCGGTCGCCGGTATCGATGTGGTTGAAGAATTCCAGTAAGCGGTCGGCGGTGGTTTTTTGCGTGGGCTCCAGGTGTTCACGCAGCAGGTCCCGGCTCTGTATCAATTGCTTGCGGGCTTCCGGCCACCTTCCGGGTGCGAGAGCAAACACGATCTGATCGTAGGTCTTGCGGGCCAAGGCTTGCTGTTGCCCTTGGGCTAACAAATCCTTGCTCTCCACTACGGTGCGAATTTTTTGCCGGGCGATCAAACCGGTATCCAGATTGGCCGGCAGGGATTGCCCCTTGGCCACCGCGCGGCGGTAGGCCTCCAGGGCAGCATCTAGATTTTGCATGGCCGGCGGCTGGATTCCGGCCAGGCGGTCGCCCTCGTCGATATCCCTGAAAAAACCGATCAGCGTGGTGCTGTCAGCTTTGCTACGAGCATCGAGATGGGTGGTGAGCAGAGCCTGTTTGGTGTACAGCAGACTGCGGGCTTCCCGCCACTGTCCCGTGTCCAATGCCGCGGCGATCCGTGCATAGGTCTCTTTGCTTTCCTGCTTGAGGATCTGGGTCTGCAGATTGCCCTTCAATTTCTGCAAGTGGCCGGTTTTCTGCGCCGTGATGAATCCTACGTCAATGGTTTTCGGCAAGGTCTCGGCTTTCTGGGCCGCGCGCTGGTAGAATCCGGCGGCTGTGTCAAAGCCTTCCAAGGTTGCCGGCTGCCGGCTGATCAGGCGATCGCCTTCATCCGGGGAGGTAAAAAAGTCCACCAGGATGACCATGGCGCCCTTATTTTCAGGTGACAGATGGGTAGTAAGCAGAGCACGGTTGGCATAGAGTTGCTTTTGCGCGGCCTGCCACTCGGATGGATTCAGGGATACGAGCAGCTTTTCCCAGGCCTGGGAAGCTTGTCGGGCCTGGAGTTCGGTGGCCAGCGCCGCCTGGCGGTTGGCGGTCGCTTTCAATCTCTGGCGGGCGATGAATCCGGGATCCAGGTTGGCCGGCAGGGCGTGGCTGGTTTTCTCAGCCGCCTGGTAGCTCTGCATGGCGGCTTTCAGGTGCTGTTGGGCCATAGGTTGTATACCGGCACTGAGATCACCTTTGTCGATGGCCTGGAAAAAGTCGTTCAAGGCGCTGACGTGCGCTTTTTCGTCTGGATCCAGTTGTTTTTGCAAAAACGACTGTTGTTGGTAAAGGCGCTTGCGGGCCCGTTCCCACTGTCCCGGTTTGAGATCGGCCGCGATCTGCGCCAGGACATCCTGGGCTTTGGACTTCTGCTGCCGGGCCGTCAGTTTGACGCGCATTGTGTTCACGGTGTCCTGGCGGTCGCCGGCTACCGCCCTCAATTTAAATTCGGTGGGTAGACGGCCGGCGGCTTTGGCGGCAGCCACAAAGGACTGGTTTGCAGCGGCGAGGTTTTCCGCGGTTACCGGCTGTTGGGCCAACAGGCGGTCCCCTTCATCCAAGGCCTTGAAAAATGCCACGGTCGCCAGCACATGGGCTTTCCGCTCCGGACTCAAGAAATCGGTCAGCAGTTTTACATGTTCGTCGAGCAGCTTGCGGGCGGCCGGCAGGTCCGAGCGTTCCAGTGCGGCCGCCATTTGCGCATAGACAGTGCCGGCCGTCTGTCGCATTTTGATTTCTTTGGCCGAGGCGGCATCATATAAGGTTGGGGAAGCCGCGGATGCGAGCCGGCCGTTGCGATGGGTGTAGACGGCCTTGACATAAAATTCATCGGCCTGCTCCACCGAGCGAGGAACTTCCAACGATGTGCCCGCAATGGCTTTAAACAGTTTATTGTTGACAAAGACCTGGTATCCGGAGGGGGGCTGCACGTTTTGCGGCGGTTGCCAGCTGACCACATTTTTCTTCCCCCGACGGGTTACCTGAGGCCTGTCGGGGGCGGCCAGGGCAAAACTGATCTCCACCTGGTATACCCGATCGTCCAGGGTGTGCACAATGGCGGCAAAATCGTCAATATTGGCGGCCTTAACGGAGTAGTCCCGTTAGTTTTCGATCGGAATGCGGTCAATGCCCACGGGCAGGTCTTTAAAACTGTCGCTTTCCGGCAGCCACAGCCGCAGGTTGTTCCGGTCGATAGCCTTGATCACACCATAAAGAGTTTCAAATTTGGCTCCGGCGGCAATGGCGCGCTGCCGGATTTCGGGATCGAAAACTTGTTTGAGGATAATGACATTCCGGAGCTGCCGTTTCTCTGCTCCCGTGCTGTTTTGAAATTTTTCAAACAGAACCCGGTAGGGGTACGCTTTGTAACTGCTTTTTTCCACATTGAACGCTTCCCGGGTAACAAACTCGATGGCGGCAGCCGGGCCGGCCGACCCGGGCGCGGTTACCAGGATGACAACTACCAGCAGGCCGTATAAACCGCGTATCAGAGAAAAGGTTCGGAAACGCACCCGGTTGGTTTTCCGGCCGGGAGCCCAGGGCCTGTTACAGAAGCGATGCATGCTTTTCGTGGTGAAGTTAAGCATTGTCACTCTCTTTCCGACTTTTCGATTTGATAATCAAAAAAGGTCTCCGGCCAGCGGCACTCGTAAATGTCAATCTGCCGCGTTTCAACCTCGATTTCTTGGCCGCCCTGACTGTTTTCCATGCTGACCTGCAGGGTGTCACGATGTTTGAAACCGGAGTCCTGTTTGATTTGGGAGCCGATCCAGTGATCAATAAAGAAGATAGTGCGCAAGGCCCGACGGTACCCCTGGCGCAGGGTCTTCCAGAAATACAGCCGCCTTTCGGCATCCAGGTTGGTCAGCGGTTCATCCAGGAACCAGACCGGTTTTTTATCGTCCAGGACAATGTCCATGAGTACTTTCTGCTGCTGCCCCCCGGAAAGCAGATCCGGATATTGATGGGTCGAGAACCGTGCGGCCTTTTCCGGATCCGAACCATTGAGAATCAGGTAGTTGTCGCGGGTTGAAACCGGCAGGAAGAAGGCTTTCTGGGGGTAGATACAGAAACATTTTTCCCGGATATCGGCGGCCTTGAACGGGTCGAGGCCGTCGCCGTTATAGGCCAGGTAGTTGAACCGGATTGTTCCGCGGTCGGGGAGGGCCATTTTACTGATGCGCCCGGCGGTGAGTGCCAACATGTTCAGAAAGGTTGTTTTGCCGGATCCGTTGTCGCCTTCCAGATAGTAAATGCCGTCTTCAAACACCTTTCGGTTTTCTCCGGTTATATCGAATGTAATGGAAAATGAATCCTCCCATTCCATAACCAGCGGAAATATAACTTCGAAGCGCCCGGCGTCCATGTTAGCGTCCTTTATGCAGAACAGACAGATTCAGCTGTTCTCCGGTGAACTGGCTGAAGCACCAGCGGTTTATGGGAAAGAAGATGATCGCGGTGAAAATAAAGGCAACCGTCATCGGCAGCAGCATCACCCCGGCTGCCGCGGTCGTAAGGGCGCCGTTGAAGTGGTGCACCAGATAAAACCCGGCCAGGCCGGCTTTAACAAACAGGATCAACCCGAGGGGCAGGGCCCAGAATATCAGCAGCAGTTCCCTGATCCGGTTCTTGAACATCAGCAGGAAGGCCAATTCGGTTTTTAGATGGATAAAAGCAAAGAGCGATATCATGAAAGGAAAGACAATCCCCATGGAAAGATCCGTCATGTAGAAATCAACATGGTTTGCGAGTATGTCGGCATTTATCTTTCTCACGCGTTCTTTCAGGCTCAAGGTTTTTTCATAGGAGAACAGGTAGTTGCCTTTGAAATGCAGCCGATCGAGTTTTTCCAGGAAAGCCTGGTTGAGACCGATATCTTCGTACAGCATCCAGTGCCAGCGGGCAGCTAGCAACCGGGGGGCGTATACGGGAACATACCGCGGGTAGAGATCAATATCGCCATAGAGCAATTTATCCGCGTAGACGCCAGGCACTTGCAGATAGGACGCTTCAACCTCGAGGGTCGCGTCGGCCATGGCCCGGACGGACTCGGCATAGTCTATAATATCCATGGTCACGTCCTTGGCCATGTTGTCAAAAATGTGGAAAAGATTCAGGGGTACGATCAAGGCGACCCGGCTGAAAAACGGGTTCACGGCCCGATCCGCCACGGGGTTGTCCCGCGAAATATTGTTGGCGACGCGCCAGGTCAGGTCGTTGAAGACCGCCAGACGTTTTCCGCTCAGGTTGCCGCGAATCAGGTCGGCGGCATCGGCCAGATCGCCTTTCAGGGCAGTATGCCGGGCCAGGACGATGTCCAGATCGAGATCCGCGCCATTGTGGTCAATATAGTGGTTGCGGACCTTGATGGTATAGTCGGCCGGATCGCCGGCCATGCGGAACTCGGCGGCGGCTGTTTCCAGATCGAACAGTTCATACAGGAGCGCCAGGCCCGGTAAGTCTGCGGTGGCCGGGGGCGGCGGCTGGTCACCCCGGTACTGAATGAAAAGGTTGTTCTGGTAAATGAAGGCCATCTTCAAGGGCGCGGCATCCATACGGGCCAATTCCGGGGCCTGGCGCTGGTCGAACCGCAGATAGTCGCTTTTTGTCCGAAACCTCAGAAAGAACACGTTGAAGGCCTTCTCTTCCAGCGTTTGCAGCTTGCGTATTTCCGCATCCTGAAATTTTTTTATATAGCTGTGGGTATTGAATCCCATTATAAAAAGAAACGCTGCCACCAGGCAGAGAAATCGTCGGCGGGTGGATTTCCTGAACAGCATCTTCAGGCACACCACCAGCAGATTCCAAAAGTCCGCTTTGAAAAGCCTTGTCAAATACAAATCAAAAAAGTCCTTCTACCGAACATCTTCGTATGACCAAATTTCCACACTGGCATTGCGTCCGACGCCGATGTCCCGGGCGTATTTTGCAAGTGCCGGCGCAAACTTCTTGCCGTACCGGGTTACCAGGATGATCTTGCCGGTCAAATCAGGGCCGTGCAGGGATTTGAGGTTGTCCAGGACCCGCTGGTAGTAGGCGAGCGTGCCGTCTTCGAGGGAGAGACCCATTTTTTCCGTATCCAGTTTGGCGGTATCCTGGTAGGTCTTGAAGTAGTATTTTTTGTATCCGGTCGATTCGTAGTAGTAAAAATAGGCCGCGAAAGCGGGATTGCCCAGGGCTTGCTTGACTTTGCCGTAATGCCGGCGCAGGTCCGAGTCAAAACTGTTGAAGTCGAAAAATAGAAGCTGCTTCTTCGATAACTGGGGTTTGGGAGCAGGTGTTACGGCTGCGGCGGCCGGCGTCGTACTGACCACGACCAAGGCCGGGTAGTATCCGCTCCGGTCCAGTTTGACTGCAACGGAACCTTCCAGAACCCGGTAGCGAATGTCCCGGGCAGCGGCATTGTAGGTCAACTCCAGTTGAAACTCTTCCGCGGACTGGTTTTTGACGGTTAACTGCAGGTCGTAGTTGCGCAAATAAGAGGGGGGGGTCGGGCACCTTTTCCCAGTAACCGAGTTTGCCAAGCGAAATGGATTCCTGGCGCGCGTTTTCCATCAGGGCAATAAAATTGTGTCCCGAAGTCGTACCGGTTACGCCGATCCGTACCACTTTGTTGGCGGGCTGGCTCAGATGGATTTCCCGGCCTTTGAAAAGACTGGCGGCGTCGGCGCTGCCGGCCGCCAGGCAAACGATGGTCAGGCAGAGACTTACAGCTTTTTGTAGTGTCCGCATGGGGTTCCCCCTACTGCTATTGGCCCTCGTCGGTGACATAGAGGTCTTCCACCCGCAAATACATAAACTTTCGCTGGATCGCCTGGTTGAAGGAGTTGAGGTGAAAGCCTCTTTCTGAGAGATAGTCTGTCAGGGGGCCGCGGCTTTCACCCAGCGCGCTGTTCCACTGGATGTCTTTGCCGGGCTCCTTATTGGTCAAGGCTTCGTAGAAGACCGCGTCCGCGGTTTTGAACATTTTGCGCTCGATCAGTGGCTTGATGTGGTCATAGAGCCGACGGCAGGTTTCAATGTCGTCGACGCTTACCAGGGAGTTGATGATGACCAGTTTCTTCAGATCGGACAGGGATACGTCATCCTGGGTGCGGGCGGCTCTGAGGTAGGATTCGATCGGTTTGGCCGGGATGGCGATCCGCTCCTGCCAGACGGCCGGGTCCTTGAATTGCTCGATGTATTTCGCCACGTGATTGAGAACCTGAATTTTGCGGTCGCTCCATTTGCGCATCTCGGTGAGCAACTGGTCATCGGAGAAGAAAAGGACGACGTCCCGGGAGATTTCGGCGTCGGGGTGCCCGCTGAATACGTGGTCAATATAGTCTTTGACGCCGCTGAGCAATTCCCGCTGCTGAGCGACGAAATATTTTTTACGCGCTGCTTTGGATTGCAGAACCTTTCTTTCAAACTGGAAGGTGCGCACGTTGATGGTTTGGTTGTCCGGGCCCCCGGCTTGGTAGCGGTCCATCAGCGCTACAAGGTCGTTGTAGGTGCCTGCGGGTGTGTCCACCAGGTTGGGACTGGCCTTGCGGACGCCGGACTCCTTCGGATAAATGAAATAAATACTCAAGTTGAGAGCCTTGGCCCGGGCGATGGTTTCGGCCAGAATGCCATCGTCCAGATCGTTGGGCCCGGCATCCGTGATGATGAACAACATCTTCTGGTGCAGGGGCAAGATGGTCTTCTCATTTTGCAGCCTTTCAATTTCAGCGATCACCTTTAGCATGGCCCGCATGAGTGGTTCGGCGTAGTTGCGGTCCCGGGATTCCCGTGGAAACTTGATGGCCGCGGGGCGTTTGACCCGAATGAAGTTGGGCTCGGCCAGGGGGTCCTCGTCACTCGCCGGTGAATCCCAGTAGGCAAAGGTGCGGTTCACCCGAAGCCCAATGCCTTCATGTTGCATGTCACGCACGGCCGTATTGAAAGAGCGGACGTAGTCCGCAAAGGGGCGCATGCTCTGGGAGACATCCAGCAGGAAGAAGGTGTTCAGGTTTTTCTTCATGGAGCGGGCCAACAGTCGCATGAGGCGGGGTGTAAAAGCGCCCGGTATGAAGACCCGGGTCCGACCCTGTGCCTTCTTGAAGTATTCCGGGCTGCCGAGCTGCGGGAAACCGAAATGTGTGTAAAACCGGTGCAGGCTCTCCTGGTCGAGTTTTTCGACGATATCGCGGAACAGGCGTTCGCGCTGGTAGGCGTGGTCAACATAGAACCGGTTGATCTCATTCGTCTCCGCGGCCACAGTGTCCGTGCGGGCATCGTCAAAAAAAGAGACCCGTTGTTGGGGGTTGTAGTAAAGCCGGGATCGCCAGAGGGTAATATACTTCTTCTGGACCCAGCCAATGATGCCATAATCTTCCACATTGCCCCGGTAATCCAGTTCGTTGAAATCGTGGCCCAGCAGGTAGTAGCCTCCCCGATAGTCGAGGATCTTGTAAAAATCATAGTCAATCAAACTTTCCATGGGCGTGGCCATGTCCTGGCGGTCTTTTTCCCAACTGTTCCAGATGGTCGGAAAAGCGCTGGCCTCGCCCGGCAGGCTTAGAAACCCATACACTGGAATGTAGGCCTTTTCCTTGTCGAGCAGGGCATTATACCAGATGAAGCCCTTCTCGAAATCGTTCACCCCGAGACGAAATTTTTTGCGACTTCGTTGTCTGACCAGATGTACTTCGTGCTTGCTCCAGTCGATGTCGGTCACAAAAAATACTTCCTGGAACCCTATTTTTTCCTGTGGAGACAGGCTTTGCAGGCGGCCGGCCGGAAAGGCCGCCTTGGCGTGGGCTACGAAAAAAGAGCCCTTATTAGGATTGCTGCTGAAGGTATAACCGCCATTGCCTGTTTTGGTAGACTGTGCCAGGTTTTGGTCAAGTTCGTGGTAGAGCCGCCGCAGGGTTTGCTTGAATCCATCCAGTTCGAACTGTCCCACCCGATCCTTGTCTATGGAACTGGGGCACTTGATATTGACCCGCCGGTCGGCATTGAAATCAGGTGCTGCGGCGTTTACAGGCGGCTGTCCGGACAAAAGGATGCCGATAAACAGCCCGAGCAGCAGTTTTTTTGAAAAGGTCATTTTACCTTCCTCCAGATTTTCTGTTTGCGGGTGTTACGTGAGACGCGCGTATAGGGGATGATCAGTTGGCCGGCTGTTTTCGCCGACTAGGTTGAAAGGAGAAAAGGCCGGCCCATCTGTGTGTGTTCCCTGCGGTCATCCCTCCGCAGGTGAATAGCAGAAGTCATCCAATTTGCGAATGGATGCTTCTTTCTGGGCGTGATCTTTAAAACTATAGTTAAATTAAGTTGTTATGTCAATAGTAAGTCTTTGGTGGCTGCCGTGTGAAATTGACAAAAAAAGAGTGGCCCGTGGGCCGGAAACAGCCGGCAGTTTATGGGGATGGTAATGGGTTGCGACCTGGCTCCGGCTGCTGGCCCGGCGATTCAGGAAGATCAAAATAAACGGGCCGCCGGCCCTGGTAAATGGACCGGCGCGGCAATGTCCGGCTATGCCAAAACTCGGCGGTCAGCACGCGCTTTGAGCAGCAGCCCCTCGATGACGACCCCGACGATGGTGATCAGGGCCGCCAGGATAAAGGAGAACCGGTATGCTGTGGTTTCGGCTGTTCCCGAGGCGACCAGCCAGTCGATGGCCGGGCCGGCGATAAAGGTGCCGGCCAGGCCCCAGCTCAGGAAAAAAGTCGCATTGAAATAGCCGAAAAGGCGCGCGCGTTGAGCCGGCGGAATCAGGATCGAGGCGCAGGCATACGCGGATGAAAAGATCAGTACTTCCGAGATTCCCCGTATGAAATTACACAGGTACATCACGGGCAGACTGGATGTCAGGGCCATGACGACGAGGGCGGCAATCGTGAGCACGGCCCCAATCATCAGGGCCAGGTCGTCCCCGGTGCGCCTGGAAACCCAGCCGGCGAGCAGCCCGGTGAACACGATGGCGGCCGATTGCATATTGACGATGTAGCTCAAAGTGGCACTCGATACGGCAAAGCCGCCTTCCAGTACCAGGTATTGGGGAAATATGACGGCAATGGAATTACGGCCGAAGTTGATAAACGTCATGGCGACCAGAAAGATGACGAAGATGCGCGAGGACCCGGCATCCGTATTGTCAACAGCCGCGGGCGTATCGCTGTCCTCCTGTTTGAACCCGCCCTCCGGCAGGAGTAAGAGGGGAAAAATTGAGAGCAGCATAACACCGGCGGCGACAAAGAACAGGGACCCGCGGTGAAATCCCCACCCGGCATAGGCCAGCCCGTATCCATCGTAAAGCAACCCCCCGATCCATACCCCCATAATCCGGCCCAACCCGCCGACCGACGAAAGCCGGCCCTGGACGGCATTGCGGCTCTGCGACGGGTAGATGTCGGAAATCAGGGCACTCCAGCCCACATTTGACATGGACCAGAAAATTTCCACGATAGAAAGGCCGATGATGATGATATATCCCGCCAACTGGTCTGAAGCGGTCAGGATGTGGGCATACCAGACGATCAGGGTGCCGGCCGCCGCCAGTAGTTCACCGGCCATGATGAAGGTGCGGCGTAGCTGCCACTTGTCGGAAAGCGGCCCCCAGGTAAAGGTCTGGAAGAGGACGTTCATAACCATCGGGCCGGTGGCGAACAAGGTGGTCTCGGTGACACTCAAACCGAGATAATGGCGCAGGTAGATAGTCAGAAAGCTGTAGAAAAGCCCGCGCCGGAACATGGCCAGCATCTGAAAAGAAGATAAGCCTATGAAGTTGCGAATTTTTTCGGGGGGAGTCCAGGGCAAGCGGCAGTCCTTTCAGGTTCGATAAGTCCGTTCAATGCAATATGCTAAACAGTATCAGCGGTATTTCAAGTCCACGGTGCCCGCTGGCCGGAGCGGGCCCTTGTTTTGCTTGATTTAATTCCCGCTGTTTTATATGGTGCAAAACCTGACGGCAAATGACTTCTAGTTGCCCCCGGATACCACAATACCAGAGGCTATCTGAAAAATAGGATTTTGGTTCAAGGTCAAGGCAGTCGCGAGATTCTAACCGGAGGAATACGCGAGTATTTCGAGGATTAGAATTGAACGCCCAGCGCCGAGATTGGGCCAAGAGACTTTTTTGAGATAGGCTCTAAAATTGCTCAGGAGGATGCATGCGGCGGTCAGTTATACTCTCGATTCTGCTTGCCATGGTACTTGCTACCGGTTGCCAGGAAAAAAAGGGCAATGTCTTCTTTATCATGTTCGAGAGCGCGCCCAATTTTTTTGAAAATGGTGTGTACGCCAATGGTGTCGGTATTGGTGAGATCGTTGAAAAGGCCACCGCGGGCAACGGCGTGACCCGGCTGGCAATTGTGCTAAATGGTGACAGCAAGGATATGCTGAAGGACAGCTCCGCTTTTTATGTGTCCACTGGCCGCCTGATGCATACTGCGCTGGCCGGATTTGGGAATCCGATTGAGCCCGGTGCAAAATTGATGGGTTTTAGCTCCCGGATGGGGGTCGGCTGGTTCAAAACCAAAAACCTGATGACCCAGACATCCCGGGCCGCGGCCAAACGTGCTCAGGAACTGTACGAAGCCTTTGAAGCCAGCACTAAAATGCAATAGGCTCTCACCGGGGCTTATTCAATATCCAATCACCAAGTAGATCATTATGCTTATTCCAAGGAAACCATCAATCTTTTGAAATGGTTTTAAAGCCTCCCATTGGGTTCAAGGTCAAGGCGGCCGGTAGATTTGAACCGGAGGAATACAGATAGTATTTCGAGGATTTAAATCTGCCGACCAACGCAGAGATTGAGCGTGAGGGGTGGCTTTAAAACCATTTCTAGGCGGAGCCCTTCAGGCCGATCTCTTCCGCCACCTCCCGCATACCCATGATCGTATCCGTAATTAATTCGGAAATCTCGACGCCCAGCAGTTCCGCTCCCCGGGCGATGATTGTCCGATCCACACCGGCGGCGAAACGTTTATCTTTCCATTTCTTTTTGACGGATTTGGCTTTCATGTCCAGGACGCTCTTTGAGGGCCGGACCAGGGCGCTGGTAGCCACCAGGCCGGTCAGTTCATCGATGGCGTAAAGCGTTTTTTCCAGTTCGCTTTCCGGTTTCACATCCACGCAAATCCCCCAACCGTGGCTGATGACCGCCCGGATGTATTCCGCCGGCCAGTTGTTCTCCTCCAGGATTTGCTGTGTTTTTAGACAGTGCTGATCGGGATACTGTTCATAGTCCAGATCGTGAATGAGGCCGATGACACCCCATTTTTCCTCATCTTCACCCCTCTTTTTGGCCATGTACCGCATGACCCCCTCAACGGCCAGAGCATGTTTAATTAAACTTTCGGATTTGTTGTAGCGGGTCAGAAGTTCAAATGCTTCCTCTCTGGTTGGTACGCTTTCCATCATTTTACCTCCCAATAACAGTCCGTTGATGTCGTCGCAGACAGGCCAAACTAACTCAAAAGCGAAGTCGCTTACAAGGATTAGTTTGGGGGCCGAGGCAGGCCTCCCAGAATTCAATCGTTAGGGCAGGACACTTTGTTGGAAATGCACCGCGATGCCGGTTTCGGTCAGTCTTACGATCATGCCGTCCTGTTTAATATAACCGCCTGACCCGATGTCTGGGCAGGAGATTGTAATTTCCTGGCCGACATTGAATTTTTCAGGTGTGTCGACGTAGACGCCGCTTTCACTTAAGTTGTTGATAAAACCGCGATAAAATTTACCGTCGACTGCAAAATCAACCTCAATCAGCCTGTTCAGGCGTGGCGCGCGCCGTTTTTCGTTCACGGGTGGTTGCCCCGGGGTGATAGTTGGCCGCGTATCCGGGGGGGGCGTAACCGGAGGGGGCGTCACCGATTCAGTCCCGGCAGCCGGGGTACGCGTCCTCTTAAAGGCCCTTACCGCTACCAGCAGCGCGATGATGGCCAATACCAGTGGTGAAACGGAGAGCAACAGCCTGGCGTTGCCGCTGGCAGAGGCACCCGCGCTGGGTGTGGCTGATTTTCCGGTAGGCGTTATGGTTGTCTGTTTTTCAGCAGCCGGTTGGTTTTGTTTGGCGGTGTTTTTTTCTACCGCTACCGACGCCATTGCTTTGGCGGGTGTCGCGGATGACGGCCGCGCGGGAGGTTTAGCGGACACTGTCACCGGGGTTTGCGGCGAACTGGCCGCTATCGGCTGGGGGCTTTTAATCTCGGGCATCGACTCAGCGGCCTCCGCTGAGAGAATTTCCACGTAACGCTTATAGACCCAGCCGTTGAAAAGGATGTAATTTTTCATGGCCGCAACCCGATACCAGCCGTCCTTTTCCCCATACACCTTTACGGGCAAACCCTTTGAAAGACCGGCGACCACATCTCCTTGCAGGCCGGGTGTTTTGCGCAGGTTGACATTGGCCGTGACCGTGCCGAGGCGATATTCCTCGGCCAGGCCTGGAATTGGATGTATCCAATCCTGGAGCAGCATGCCTGTAAAGGCCAGGGCGATCAACAACTTGGTAGCCGATTTGAATTTCATCGATGCACTCCGCTATAGTTGTGGTGTTGCCTTTCCCGTCGTAGCGGGTTTTAATTCAATGCTCCGGCATGCCGCTGGGCTTGCCGAGGTGATGTTCGTGTTCCCGTGCCAGCATATCCGCCGGTATGGTTGTGATCAACTGCAGGCTGACCGTGTCCGTCTGTTTACGCACCACGAGACCGTTGATATCCAGGGTGCTTTCATCAGAGAAGACGAGGGTGCCCCGGACCCAGTCCTGGAGGTTGATATCGGTTTTGTTTTCGAACCGCAGGCCTCTCTCCGAGATATCCAGGACCTCGAGTTCATCCCTTTCCACGATAAGTCGGGGGCGCCGGTTGAGCCGGTGGCGGATGCGGGGAAATTCGCGGCGCTCTGCAAAGGTGTCTTCCGGGGTTTGGATCCGGGGAGGGCTGGTTCCGGCGGGAACGTTTTTAATGATGATGGACACGAAAAGAAAAACCACGGTGATCCCGGCGATAAACCAGGCGAAAAAATTGGGCAGCCCAAGGAAAAAAGACTTGTTCAGCCAGATGATAAGGGCCCCGCAGATGACGCAGGCACTTGTTATGTACAGGACCTTGGTGCGCATGGATATTACCCGCTCTTCAGATGGCGCGGCCTGACCGGCGGCCGCACAGAGGTAGAAATGCCGAAAAAAATTCTCCCGTAATGGTCTGGCAACAATGTAACGAGCCTACCATAAATAATATCAAAAGGCAAAAAAATGAGATATACCGAAGGGTTCTGAGCCTGGCCGGGGTTGGTTGGGCAGGTGGGACCCAGAATTTTAACAGGTGACTGACCCGGGGATGATCCACGACCTTCCCCGGGCAGCGGATTATTTCTGAACGATCTGGGTGTCGATCTTGTTGGCCAGTTCCAATGAAGAATTTAGGGCATCGTTTATGTTGAACATCTGAATTTTAAAGGTTTTCAGTGAAGCGGGTGTCGCTTTAATGGCGGTGCCGCTGTTGAAAAGCGTTTGCAGCGATTTGGCCCGGTTAGACAATTCATCCAGCCTACCCGCAAAAGCACCGATCTCGTCAGCCCACTTTTCCCGATCTTCTGTGTTAACGGCAACCGGGGTGTTGCCCATCCCTTCCATGAGCGCTTCTATACCGTAATCTTTGGGGTCGAGGTTGATTTCGTACATGTCGTCCTCCTTTGCCGAGCGCGAGGTTAAACCTGAAGATGCTGCGGAATCAGGACGCTATGGGGTGTGGGGAGTGGGGGAGGGCGTCCTGATTCCGCTACCGCTATGCGGTAAACTGCTTAGTTCTATTGTAAGGATCAAATATGATTACAATTTTTGTGCCACAAACGTGAATTTTGTGTATATCGTAGGATTCAAGCTGCTTAGAATCTGCCCATTAATATGAATGTTCCTTCAGTTTCAAATATTTATGCATAGGATGTACATTAGGGTGGCAATATTCGTTCATAATCCAAAGTTATTGACTAAAATCCGGGAAAAGAATAAATAAAACGCATATTTTAGGATGGTTATAATCAGTACCGTCACCTGAAGCCCATGCTCACACCTGTGTTATGTCCCCGGCGATCGGTACTGTTGCTGCCGCCGGGTGCCCAGATAGATTTCAGTACAGAGGCGCTAATCCGTGAAACTGTTATTGATCGCGAATCCACGCTCCCGGGGAGCGGTTTCCATGGAGGTTATTGCCCGGGTCCAGGAAAGGCTGGAGGCCGCCAGGTTCAGCGTTGACCTGCTAGTAACCCGCCATCATGAACACGGTTTGCACCTGTTGGACGGGCAGCCCCTCGACAGCTATGCTGGGGTTGTGGCCATGGGCGGGGACGGCACCAATTATCATGTGCTCAATGCCGTATTGAACAATTACCGTGGCCCCCGGCCGCCGTCCCTCGGGATCATCCCGGTAGGACGGGGCAACTCCTTTGCCCGGGACTTGAACCTGTTTTCGATAGACGATGGTATTAACGCGCTGATCGGCGCCCGGACCCGACCTGTTGACGTGTGTACATTTTCCCAGGCGGGGCGGGATCTCTATTTTGTCAATGTCATGGGATTTGGATTTGTTACCGACGTGGCCTGCACAGCGGCTCGTTTCAGCCGCACCGGCGATTTCAGTTACATTATCGGTGTGCTGCACCGGGTATTGGGCTTGAAAACCTATGAGCTTATATTGGACCTTGACGGTGAACACATCACTGGTCCCAATTGTTTTGTCGAGTTTTGCAACTCCAGGTACACCGGCGGCGACATGCTCATGGCACCGGACGCCCGGATTGACGATGGCCTCTTCGATGTGGTCGTGGCTGGTCCGGTAAGCAGGCTGAGCCTGATTGCTACCCTGCCGAAGCTATTTAAAGGCCGCCACGGCGAAAACCGGGCGGTGCGTTTCTACCAGGGGCGTAAGGCCCGGGTTCAGACGCAGCCGCTCAAAGACTTGCTCCCGGACGGGGAAATATTTGGCAAAACCCCGACCGCAATCGGCATATTGCCGCGGTCGGTAGACTATTTTTATGGCGCCTGCTCTTAATATATACTTGATCCCCCCTCTGTTGACCCTGCTCATCAGCCTGTGGCTGGCATCGGCCACCTTTTTCAAGTCCGGCAGACTCAACAAACACAATATTCTCTTTTCGGCGATGTTTCTCCTGCACTCCCTGCCGGGGTTTGCCTTTACTTCCCATCATCTCATTGATAGCCAGGCCACGATTCTTTCGATAGAAAGAACCATCCATTTCTTCTACGTCTACCTGCCGATCGTGTACCTGATGTTTTTCCATTCCCTTTTGGAGATCCAGCGTCCCTGGATGATTGTGACCGGCTTCGCGTGCAGCGCGACCTTCTCTGTTCTGACGTTCACGGATGCCTATTTCTATGGGCTGTATGAATATGACTGGGGCTATATCGCGCAAGGCGGTTTGGCTTTCATGCTTTTTGGCGCCTATGCTTTTGTTATTATTATGTACACGTTCTGGATTTTCCTGCGGAGCCTGCGCACCGAGGTTAACCCCGTCACCAGACGGCGGAACATATATTTTCTCTGGGCCGTGGGATTGTCAGCTTTTTTGACCCTGTGCAATATTCCGGCGATCAGTGGGTATGACCTGTATCCGGCCGGTAACTTTTCTTTTATACCGCTCGCCGTGCTTGGATATGCGGCCTTGAAATACCGGCTGCTCAGTTTTCAGGATTTCACCAATCAGATCGCCTACTGGGTCGCCACCCTGGTGTTGATCCTGGTACCCAACTTGCTGGTTTTTTTGGGCTTGCGACACTATCTCCAGGATTTGGCCGGGCCGCAATCGTTTATCATGATGTCGCTGTGGTTTGCCGCCAATTATTTCTACCTGGTGACCTTCCAACCGAAAATTAACCGCGTTTTCCACAAGACCCGTCTCAATCTGGAAAAAGCAGAGGCCCTCTTTTTGGAGAACATATTTTCCCTGCGCACGCTGGCGCGTTTCGAACAGGAATTTGGTAAGTTTTTCAGCGATCATCTGTTGATGTCGTCTTGCCGTCTCTATCTTTCCACGTCCTCGGCCGGACGGTATGCAAACAGCGCCGGTGAACAGTTAAACGTGAGCGCCGGTCTGCAGCACTGGATGGTAACTGAAAAATCTGTTGTGGATTTCAATTTCTTGACCGCGCACCCCAGATATGAACCTGTCAGTGAGGACCTGGATCGCCTTTTGGTCGACATGGAAGCCGTCTATCTGATTCCGGTGGTCAGGCGCGACAGCCTCATTGCCCTGGTATTCCTGCCGGAAAAAGCCAACCAACAGCCATTAACGACGGATGAAGCGCATTTTATCGACAATATAACCAGTGCGGTGGCTGTTTCTCTGTCCAATGCAGCTATGTTCCAGCACATTAAAGATTTAAAAGACGACCTCGAGAACCGGACGGCGGAACTGTCCAAGGAAATCCTCCAACGCGAACAGCTCGAAGAGCAATTGTCCAATGCCCGCAAAATGGAGGCGCTGGGCACCCTGGCCGGTGGGGTCGCCCATGATTTGAATAACATCCTGTCCGGGATTGTCAGCTACCCCGAATTGATTCTGGATGATATCGACACCCAAAGTCCCCTCTACCAGCCCCTGCAGGATATCAAGACCTCCGGCGAGAAAGCCGCCCTGGTCGTCGAAGACCTTTTGACCCTCGCCCGGCGCGGGGTACCCACGACCGAAGTTCTTGATTTAAACCAAATCATTGATGATTACCTGTCGAGCCCGGAGTATGCCAAGCTGCGGTCTCTTCATCCGGATGTGACTCTAGACACCCAAATGGAGGCCGCCTTGCCGGCTATGTTGGGCTCGGCTGTTCATCTTTCCAAGACATTGATGAACCTGGTGGCCAACGCCTTTGAGGCCATTAAAATTCAGGGGCGGGTGATCATCCGCACCGCACCTAAAAAGGTTATCGACCCCAAAGATTTAAATGGGGCGGTTCCGCCGGGAGATTACCTGGTCCTGACGGTTTCCGACAACGGTATCGGCATTGCCAGCGATGACCTCCGCCGGATATATGAACCTTTCTACACCCGGAAAAAAATGGGACGCAGTGGTTCCGGGCTGGGGATGGCGGTGGTCTGGGGCACAGTTGAAGACCACAAGGGAATTATTCTGGCTGACAGCAAGCCCGGCAAGGGAACCACCTTCGATATCTATTTTCCCGTGATCGAAGAAATATTGAACAGCGCAGCTGAGGCGGCCCGGTCGGAAGAGTTCCGGGGGAACGGAGAAACGATTCTCGTTATCGACGATGTTGAAAACCAGCGCAAGATCGCGACCCTGATGCTGAAGAAATTGGGGTACCGGCCGCGGGCCGTGGCCAGTGGCGAGGCCGCAGTTGAATTTTTGAAAAAAGATCCGGCCGATCTCCTGCTACTCGATATGATCATGGTTTCGGGGATGGACGGTCTGGAAACCTATCGCCAAATCGTGGAGATTTGCCCCGGCTAGAAGGTGGTCATCGCGAGCGGGTACTCGGAAACCGAACGGGTCCGTCAGGTCCAGGCCCTCGGCGCCGGGGCCTACATTAAAAAACCCTACCTGTTGCAGGAACTTGGGCAAGCGCTCAAAGCGGAATTGGCCAAGGATCGGTAAAGCCGGGCTACCCGGCAACGCCTTACCGGGCTCCGGTTTTGAGTGCATTCGTTACTTTCAAACCGATATTTCTCAGCACATTGACCGCCAGGAATTTTTCCAGGTAGCCGTATTTCATCCCCAACTGTGAACGTCGGTAAATGGACCGCATGGAAAAGAACTCACGTTCGGCCCGGTTCAGGGCGGCCGTTAAACTCTCCGGCGAAAAATGCCTGGGGCGGAAGACACACTTTTCCATGGTGTAGTCATCCCAGTTCTTGCTGATAATACGGCCTTCGGACTCCAGGCGTTCAAACAGGGCGGTGCCCGGGAAGGGGGTGAGGATGGTAAAAAGGGCCAGCTCCATTTTGGCGGTAATGCAAAATTCCAGGGTGCGGTTGATGGTGTCGGGCGTGTCATGATCGAAGCCGAAAATGAAGGAGCCGACGACGCCGATCCCGCGGTTATGCAGTTTGCGGACAACGGAAAGATAATAATCGCGGCTTACCGTCTGCTTGGTGACCTGGCGGCTGTTCTCAGGGTTCAGGCTTTCAAAGCCGATCAGCAAGGCATTGCAGTTGGTGCGGGCGAAAATGTCTACCACTGCTTCATCCTCTACCACCGGCAGGCGGCACTGGCCATACCAGTTCTTACCCGTTTGCGAGACTGCTTCCAGGAGTTCACTATAAAACTCCCGGGTTTTCCGGGAGGTGCCGAAAAAATTATCATCCACGAAGAAGATGTTGGGTGAAGCAACCTGCTTGATTTCTCGGATCACTTCGCTCGCCCGGCGCTGCAGATAGAATTTGCCGAAGATGCTTTGCATGGAACAAAATTCGCAGTTCATTTCACATCCCCGCGAAGCCATCATGGATGTACACCAGCGGTTGGGTGCGGCAATGTTTTCCAGCGGCGGCAGGCGTTCGGGTACGTAGTTGTGGTAGAAAGGCTTCAGGCAATTGTTCTCGATATCGCGGATGATATGCGGCAGCGTGGTTTCCCCATTGCCGATGGCCACCGCGTCGGCGTGCTGTTTGGCTTCCGTGGGGCGGGCGCTGGCGTGTGGTCCACCCAGGATGACCTTGATACCTCTTTGACGGTACCGATCGGCAATACGGTAGGCCCGGTTGGCCGTAACCGTCAAGGTGGTGATGGCGACCAGGTCCGCAGGGGCGGTGTAATCGACCGGCTCCCGGGCCTCATACACGATCCGGACGTCATGCTGCGGCGGGATGAGGCGCGACAGGTAGGCCAGGGTGATGCCGTGCAGAGGCATCAGGCGATGGGCGAAGCGATTGAGACCAAAGTAGTGAAAAGGGTGGATGAGGGTGATTTTCATGGAAAAAGACCTTTATCAGGTTCTATTCAAATTTTCAAACAAATGCAATATTTTGAATGTTGGCGCGTTTTGGCGAAATGTTTGTCTGTCCGAGGGCCGCTATGGTATCCCCGCGTAGGTGATTTCAAGCATTGAACATGTATCGCAAAGGAGCAAGTGTATGGCCGCGTTTTTGATAGTCATGCCCACCATGAAGACTGCTGCCTGGGAAAAACGGATCCGGGCCGCCCAGCCCGACATTGACTTGCGAGTCTGGCCGGAAGTCGGGGATCCGGAGGAAATCGTGTTCGCCCTGACGTGGCGGCATCCGCACGGCACATTCAAACGCTTCCCGAACTTGAAATGCATTGCCTCCATGGGCGCGGGCGTGGACAACATCCTCAGTGATCCCGACCTGCCCGCCGGTGTACCGATTACCCGGATCGTCGATTCCTCCCTGGCCCAGTCGATGACCGAGTATGTGGTCATGGCCGTGTTGAACTATTGCCGCAATGCCCGGTTTTTCAGGGACCGGGAGGCAGAGGGTGTGTGGAAACCGGTCATCCCGAAGCTGGCTGCAAACGAAAAGGTCGGTATCCTCGGGTTGGGTCAGCTCGGATCGGATGCAGCGCGCAAGCTCCAGACCCTGGGATTTACGGTTGCCGGCTGGCGCCGGTCACAACAACCGATGGCCGGTGTGGAGACTTTCTGCGGGTTGTCACAGTTCCAGGCGTTTTTAGCCGCCACCCGGATTCTCGTCAACATGCTGCCGTTGACTGCGGAAACCCGCAATATCCTCAACCGAGACACCTTCACACACCTGCCGCCGGGCGCCTACCTTGTCAACGTGGCCCGGGGTGAACATTTAGTGGAGGAAGATCTTCTCGAGGCCATTGCCGCCGGGCAATTGTCGGGCGCCTGTTTGGACGTTTTTAGGACGGAACCCTTGTCACAGGAGCATCCTTTCTGGGCGCATCCCGGTATTACCGTGACGCCGCATATAGCCAGCCTCACCAACCCGGCGGCCGTGATTCCTCACATAATGGAAAACTACCGGCGGGTCCTGGCCGGTCGCGAGGCAGCCCACAAGGTTGATTGCGATCGTGGATATTAGCCTAATATTTTAGCTGCTATTGTCATAACCCTGTGCAATAATCTATAAAAGGGATTATTATCCGAACCTGATCTGCATGTGGGAGGCGATTTATGATGCTTAGAACAATAGTATGTCTGTTTGTTATCGGGCTGATGGGCTGCGGCCGCACGCCACCGCAGGCTTTGGGCACCTTGGAGTGGGATCGCGTTAATGGGCGTGCCCTGGTAAGTGAAGTGATTACCGAAGTATATGTCCGGGAGGGCGAGTTGGTTGAACCCGGGCGGCCTCTATTAAAACTGGACGATCGCAAAATTCGGGCCGAAATTGATAGTATCAAAGGACAATTACAGCAGGCCGAGTGGGCCCTGAAGGAACGTATTGCCGGCCCCCGGCCGCAGACCATTGCCGAGGAAAAGGCCCGGGTCGAATCCGCCCGGGCGGATGTCATCAATGCCCGGGGGGTGTACGACCGGCGCAAGGATCTTTATATAAAAAAACACATCAGCAAAGAAGATCTCGAGCAGGCGCGCAAAGACTATCTGAGCGCCCAGGCCCGCTTTAAGGAGCGCAATGAGGCTCTGAGTGAGTTGCTGGCGGGGACACGCATTGAGCAGGTGGAGCAGAGTCGGGCCCAGGTGGCTTCGCTTAACTCGCAGTTGTCGCAATTGAGCCTGAAGCTGGATGACTATACGATCAAGGCGGCCCGCCGCGGGCGGGTGGACAGCTTGCCCTTCAAACTTGGGGACCGGCCGCCGGTGAACGCGGTCGTGGCAACTCTGCTCAGTGGTGAAAAGCCCTGGGCCAGGATCTACATACCGGAGCCCTATCGTTCTAAAATGACACCCGGGGAAACCTACCGGGTCCGGGTAGACGGGCAGGAAACCCCCTTTTCCGCCCGTCTGCGGACTATTTCATCGGACGCCAGTTTTACGCCTTATTACGCCTTGAATGAAAAGGACCGTTCTCGCCTGGTATACGTCGCCGAGCTTGATCTTCTCGACAAGCAAGCCACTCGGCTAACGGCCGGCACCCCGGTTCAACTTTTGCTGGAGGCCCTTTGAAAACCGCAATCAAGGTAAGAGGGCTTACCAAGCGATTCGGCACCTTTACGGCCGTGGATCGCGTGAACATGACTATCCCTGAAAAAGTGGTTTACGGTTTCCTGGGCCCCAACGGTTCCGGGAAAACAACCGCTATCCGCATGATGTGCGGCCTTTTAGAACCGACGGCCGGTGAGATAGAGGTTCTGGGAATGCAGGTTCCGGCACAGACCGAAGCGGTGCGGCTGCAAGTCGGCTACATGACCCAGCGATTCTCCATGTATGGGGATCTGACCGTCAAACAGAATTTGCAATTCATCGGTAAAATTATGGGTGTCACCGGCCGGCGATTGAAGCAGCGTTTGGGCGAATTGGCGGATGAATACAAGCTGGCATCGATATTCAACAATATGGCCGGGAGCCTGTCCGGTGGCCAGAAACGCCGGATTGCCCTGGCTGCCGCGACCATCCATCGCCCGCGGCTATTGTTGCTGGACGAACCAACCTCAGAAGTAGATCCCAATACCAGGCGTGAGTTCTGGGATCAGTTATTCGGGATGTGTGCCGATGGAACCACGATTCTGGTCACCACCCACCTGATGGACGAGGCTGAGCGCTGCCACCACCTGGCTGTTGTCGATGAAGGCCAAAAGGTGGCTGACGGGACGCCGGACCAGCTCAAGGACGCCCTGGAGGCGGCCACCGTGGAGATAAGCGGGCCCCACATACCCGCCATCAAGGAGCGGATTGATGAATTGCCGCCGGTTCTTTCAGCTACTCAAGTTGGCCTCAATTTAAGGGTTCTGGTGGATAAAGCGCTGCCGCTGCCTGAACAGTGGCTTGCCGGACAGCTGGCCCGGTTCGCGGATACAGCCATTACCCCCGCCGAACCCAGTATTGAAGATGTATTCGTCATGGCTACCCGAAACAAAAAAACCATGTAGGCTGTTAAGAGGCAACAATGAAGACTTCCATCGTTCGCATCCTGTCGGTATGCCAGAAAGAAATACTGCAACTCGTACGTGATCGGTTAACCTTCGGGATGGTGGTGATGATTCCGCTCATCCAGCTGGTTCTGTTCGGGTATACGATCAACACGGATGTGCGCCATGTACCGGCGGCGGTAGCAGATCATTTGAACAACAGCTTTTCCCGTCAGCTTGCCCTGGATGTACAAGCTACCCAGGTCCTCGACTTCAAGGCGGTGGCTTTTACCCCGGCCGAACTCGAGCGGATGATCCGGGACGGCCAAGTTGCCGCCGGCCTTTACATTCCCCGAGACGCCGAAAGAAGGTATTACTTGGGACAGGAAGCCTACGCTCAACTGCTCATCGATGGATCTGATACGGTGCTGGGTGCGGCCGTATCCGCTTTGGGAAAATTTCCTTTTCAGCCCGGGAACGTGGTCGGCAACCGCTCGCAAACAGAAGCCCTGGCCACCCGACTGTTCTATAACCCCGAAAGACGTTCTGCGGTGTCGATCGTCCCTGGACTGCTGGGGGTTATCCTGACCATGACCATGGTAATGTTTACAGCCGTGGCCATTGTCCGGGAACGCGAACGCGGCAACATGGAGCTGCTGGTGGCAACCCCTATCCGCAATGTGGAGCTGATGGTGGGCAAGATCATCCCTTATATCGTCATTGGCCTGATCCAGGTAGCCATCATCGTCACGTTAGGCGTGGTACTATTTCGGGTGCCTATCACCGGGAGCCTGTGGTCCCTTTTTGCAGCCTGCCTGATTTTTATCCTGGCCAACCTCACCCTGGGGCTGCTCATTTCGACGCTGGCCAAGAACCAGATGGCGGCTATGCAGATGTTTATCTTCGTGTTTCTGCCCTCACTGTTGCTCTCGGGCTTTATGTTTCCTTTTGTGGCCATGCCGCAATTTGCCCAGAAGATCGCCGAAGTGCTGCCCTTGACCCATTTCCTGCGCATTGTGCGCGGCATCATGCTGCGCGGTCAATCGTTGACGACCATGACCGATGACATTCTTTTCTTGGTGATGTTTGCGTTTATTTTTCTGGTGATCAGCACCCTGCGCTTCAGTAAACGACTTGAATAGCGGTTGCCGCTTCAATGCCAGATAGACTGGGCGATAAGGATCACGGCCAGCAGCGCCAAAAGCCGGCGCAGCCAGCGGCGGTAGGTTTCGGTGGGAATCTTGTCCCGCAAACGCAGACCCAGGAAAAGAACCAGAATTGCCAGCAGAGCCAGCGGAACCGACAGGCTCAATACTTCGCCCGTCATTAAGTCGGTCTGGACAAAGACCGCCCCCTGGGTGAGTTTTCCAAAGAAAAAGCAAAAATTGAAAACCTGGATCGTAACCGTTTTCGGCAGGCGCATTTCAAGGGCGTAGATGATCAGGGCCGGCAGCATAACGTTGACCGTACCGCCCAGGAGGCCTCCGGCCAGCCCGAAGAAGGCCATGGAGAGCCGCGGCCGCCGCCTGACCCAGCCGAATCCAGCGCCGATCCGTTCGGCATTCAAATAGAGGATCAACATGCCGGCCAGCAGCGGCCGGAACAGTTCCGCCGAGATTGCGATCAACAGGAGCGAGCCGATAAAGCTGCCCAGCATGCCGTAGAGCGCCAGAGGCCAGTAAATGGCGATGCTGCGCCGCCAGCGGCCGCCCTTGAGGATATTGACGATGTTGATGGTTGCCGTCGGGAGCACCAGCAGCAAGATCGCCATACGCACATCCGTGAGCATGGCCATCAGGGGCGTGGCGATCAAAGGAAAGCCGATGCCAAGGGTTCCATGGACCATGGCGGCCAGGATGGTGATGCCGGCATACGCCAGGGCCGTTTCAAAGGGTATGTCCGGAAAGTACATCACGACCGCCCTCAAGATAGCAATGCGGAAACCGGGGTGTAGCCGTCCTCGTCCAGCAGGTGCTGCATGTCGGCTGGCAGTTCGGCAGAGTGGATGGTAAGGGGTTTATCGTCAGGCCCTTGAATTTCAACCCGGGCCGCGTGCAGCCCCAGGCGGTTAAAATTGCGCTTGTTGTTCAGAAATTCCAGGGCCCGTTTGGAACCATACCGGCGGTCACCCACCACAAAGTGGCCTGCTTGCCGGGCATGTCGGCGGATCTGGTGCTTTCTGCCAGTAAGCAGTCTGCATTCCGCCAGGGTGTAATGGTCGCTGTACCCCAGTACTTTAACATGGGTGGTGCAATGCACGCGCGGCCCTTTTCCACGGGGATTTTTACGCCCGCCCGGGGTTTTGGTAAGCGTCCATTTCCAGGTGATCAGACGACCGGACGGTGTCATTGATTCGAGACAACCGTGTAAAATGGCAAAATACCGTTTACCCACCCGGCGGGTTTCGAACTGGACGGCCAGATGCCGCTGTACGGCCCGGTCCCCGGCCAGCAGGATAACACCGCTGGTTTCGCGATCGAGGCGGTGGACGGGGTTCAGGCGGCTGTCGGGACCGAGGCCGGTCTCTTTGCGCAATGCGCTTTCGGACCGGAGCAGCCGTGTCAGCTGCGAACAAAGATCTTTGCCGGGGTCATTGTGAACACTCATGCCTGCCGGTTTGTCGACCGCCAGCCAGCCCATGCCAGTCGCCAGGATGGGAACCGTTATCGATAAGGGGGTTTGCTTTTTCATATCTTTTCTGGAATAGTAAGCACCCTGCCATCAAACGCAATAAGGATACAGCCAGCGTGACGCCGACAATTTTGCGCAGCCTATTTTTTATAGTGATGGCCGGGGCCCTCATGGTTGGCGGTTGGCGGCCGGGCTGGGCCGCCGGAATCGATACAAGCGGGCTCGGGATTATCGGCCGGAAGATCTATGCCAACGAGTGTGGGTCCAAACCTGAAAACCTGATCACCTGGAACCGGGGCGAGGATTTTATTTCCCTGGGTATCGGCCATTTCATCTGGTATCCGGAAGGTCGGACGGGACCCTATACGGAGAGTTTTCTTGCGTTTGCCAGATACGCCGCGCATCAACAGGTAAGCTTGCCCAAGATGCTTGCCGGCGACCCGATGCCCGGCTGCCCCTGGCCGGATCGGGCCAGTTTTCTATCCGCCCGTCAATCCGTTGAAGCTTCGGCACTGCGGGATTTTCTGGAATCTACACTGGTGCTGCAAACCCGGTTTTTACTCATCCGCCTGGAACGGGCCCTGCCCCGCATGCTGCAGGCCGCACCGCGCCACCGGCAGTCCGAAATTGAAAAAAAGTTTTACCAGGTGGCCCGATCGGCCCGGGGGCGATACGCCCTTGTCGATTATGTGAACTTCAAGGGCGAGGGGATCGCGGCCACGGAAAGAATCGAAGGGGCCGGGTGGGGGCTGCTCCAGGTGCTCGCAGACATGGATCCTAAAATGACCCTGGTCAGTGCCGAGAAGGAGTTTGCCGCCGCGGCCGAGCGCGTCCTGATTCGGCGGGCCCACAACGACCCCCGACCCCACGTCCGACACAACTGGCTCCCCGGCTGGCAACGCCGTGTCCGCACCTATGCCGCCCCCTGAATTGATACTCAGTACTAATCAAAATTTCTGCCGAAGGGATTTCTCAATGAAAAACAAGAAGTGGCGCTAAAGATTTCACTCGTACTTCAGGTCAAGGCGGAGTGAAAAGATTAACCGGAGGAATATTGGAATATTTCGAGGCTTGATCTTTTTAGTCCAACGCAGAGATGAAGTTCGAGGGGGGGCTTTAGCGCCGCTTCTATGGGTCGAAACGTCCGATCACCTTCACCTCCCGCTCCAGTTTCACACCGAATTCATCTTTAACAGTTTTTTCAATCAGCCTTATCAGCGCATAAATATCGGATGCGGTCGCATTTCTGTGGTTCACGATAAAGCCCGCGTGCTTGGGGCTGACCATGGCGCCGCCGACATTTCTTCCCTTGAGGCCGGCCTTTTCGATAAGGGCCCCGGCATAGTGCCCCTCCGGGCGTTTAAAGACGCTTCCGCAGGAAGGGCAGGACAGCGGCTGCTTGGTCGCCCTCAGCGCGAGGGTGTCTGCCATCTCCTTTTCCAGGTCTTGTTTATTTCCGGACAACAGCTTGAAACGGCCACGGGTCAGGATGATGTCTTCCAGACCCGGAGCCCGGCGATATCCGAACCCGACTTCCGGTCCCTGGGCGGCAAAGGGGCTGCCGTCGGGGTAACACCCGTATACGGATGCGGTCACGGTGCCGATCTCCTGTCCGAAGGCCCCGGCATTCATCTTGAGGGCCCCGCCCACCGCGCCCGGAATGCCGGCCAATCTTTCCAGGCCGGCCAGGCCTTTTTCGCAACAGGCCTTCACAAAATCCAGCAGGGTGGTACCGGCCATGGCATAGGCGGTGTCATTTTCAAACCACCATCCGGACAGATTGTCTCCCAGGTACAGGGTGACCCCTTCCCAGCCATGATCGGAAATCAGCAGGTTGGACCCCTTGCCGATCACCAGCAGGGGCAGGTCGGCCGTGTGGATGATGTTAAGAATAGCGGCAATTTCCGTTTCGCTGTCCGGAAATACCATGACGGGTGTCGGACCACCGATGCGGTAGGATGTATAGGGAGCCAACGGCTCTCGCACCTTGATTTTGCCGTGCGCAGCTGCGGTGAGAGCCTGGACCAGTTTGCCGGAAAGGGTATGCATGTCCCCATTAATAATGAAACCAGGGATGATGTCAACAGGCGGGGAAGGTTTTAGAGGCTATCTGTTGATTCCGGGCGTACGCTGGATCTTAAGACCGACCTGTGTCCGGCTGCCCGGTATGGCAAACCTGAAAGAACATCCCGGCACGACCGGTTTATTCAGGCACAACCTTTTGTACCACCACACTGCCGGCGCTGTACCCCGCACCAAAGGAACAGATGACGCCTATGTCGCCATTTGTGAGGTCCTGATTGTACCTGTGAAAGGCGATGATGGATCCCGCCGAGGCGGTGTTGCCGAACTCGTCCAGGACCAGGGGCGCCTCCTCAAGGGTGGCCCGGCGGCCCAGTACTTTTTCAGCTACGTAATTGTTCATGTTGATATTCGCCTGGTGCAGCCAGAGGCGCTTGGCGGCATCAACCGGAACGCCCAGTTCTTCCAGATGCGATATGATGAGTCCGGAAGTGATGGGTATGACCTCTTTGAAGACCTTCGTGCCGTTTTGCTTAAACAACTTGTCCGGCTTCCCTATTCCGTCTTCATCCGCCCGGTTGAGAAATCCGAAATTGTTGCGCACATTGTTCGAAAAACGGGTGATCAGTTTGGTCCCCAGGATCCGGAAGGCTGACGGTGCCTTACAGACTGCGGCCCTTTCGATGACCATGGCCGTGCAGACATCTCCAAAAATGAAGTGGCTGTCCCGGTCCTGAAAATTCAGGTGGCCGGTGTTGATTTCGGGGTTCACCATGACCACACAATCAGCGGATCCGGATCTTACGGCGTCCACGGCAGTTTGTATGGCGAAAGTAGCGGCCGAACAGGCCACGTTCATGTCAAAAGCAAAACCTTCGATGCCGAGGGCACTTTGGATTTCGATGGACATCGCGGGGTAGGCCCGCTGAAAATTGGCGCACGAGGCAATGATCGCGTCCACATCGGCCGGTTTTTTATTGGCTTGTTCCAGAGCTGCGTTTATGGCGGCAACGGACATATCGCATTGGAGCGAAGGTTCTGTATCAGGACGGTCAGGAATGCGCGGGCACATTCTTTGCGGATCAAGGATGCCGTTTTTTTCCATCACATAACGGCTTTTGATCCCGGAAGCCTTTTCAATAAATGCAACGGACGAATGTTGGAGCGGTTCCCGTTGGCCGGCTTCAATGGTCTTGCGGTGGGTGGCATTATAGCTGTCCACAAAGGTATTGAACGAAGCCACCAGTTCATCATTTGAAATCGATTCCGGGGGGGTGTAAAGCCCCGTTCCACTTATAAGAATGTCATTTTCGGCGTATTGCGTCATTGGCTTTCCTTGCATGGTTTGTCTTTCTGCGTGCCAGAGGTACACACCTCTTCAAACCGTGTACCAGTTCGGCCACATTTGCATAACCTAATGTTATTTAAAGTAATATGATCTTTACCCCCTCCGGGACAAAATACAATGGGGAGACAAGAACCGGCAATTGATGTACATGGCGGCGACATATACCGTACAAACGTATGGTTGATTCTCTCACGGATAGGGCATACTGTCTTGACGGCTTAAAATACTAAGTTATACTGAACGGGCAGGTATAAACATAATCACCGGGAGTGCCTATGAAGAAGATTTTGATTGCCGAAGATAACAGGATTCTCTCATTGCGCCTGGTCCGGGAACTCGAGAAGCATGGGGATGTTCTGGATATCATTGAAGTTCCCAATGGTCGGGTTGCCATGGAGATTTTGGAAAAACATCAGATCTCTCTGTTGGTTACGGACATCAATATGCCGGAAGTGGATGGCTTTACCCTTCTGGCGCATGTAAACGAGCATTATCCGATAATCCCTTGTTTTGTCATGACCGTCATTGAGCTTCCCGAGGTTAAACCCCGGTTGCCGAAAGACCTGGTCCGCTTTTTCCCCAAACCCTTTGATTTCGAGGCCTTTACTGCAGCAGTGCTGGAAACGGTGAACCGGGAGATTCCCCGGGGGGTTGTCCATGGGATATCCGTGGCCAGCTTTTGCACAATGATCGAGATGGAAAAAAAGACCTGTCTGTTTGAAATTGTGCCGCCGGCCAATGAGCCCGGTTTGCTCTATTTTGACGGCGGGATCCTTTTCGATGCCTCCTTCGGTGACCTGAAAGGTGAACCGGCCGCGATTGAGATCCTCGGACAGGGTAAGGCGGCCTTTAAATTTAAAAATTTTCCGGACAAGAAAATCTCCCGGCGGATTAATGAAAGCCTGTGGACGCTCATTGAAAAGGCGGTCGAGGGCCAGTCCGAATTCGATGATATTGACTGGAGTCAGGTTGTGGATGGCGAGGATGCCTGATCTTGATTAGAGGCGATCTTAAAAATGTCTTCCTTTCATTGGCCCAACTTTGGTGCAGGCGCTCGGTATCGGCATGCAGTGACGCGATAGCACGATCCTCAAATTATAAGTTCTGATCATGGGAGTGTGGAATGCAATTGGTTTTAGAAATTCTTATTCGGGTTGCGGAAATACTGACCATCGTTGCCGGTACGGCCGGTGTCTGCCTTTCGCTGGTGCTGCTGGTTTCACCCCGGCTGATCCACAAAGCAAGCCAGGCCCTGAATCGCCATGTGCTGAACGAAAATCAGCTGGCTTCGTTGAACCCTTCTGTTCCGGCCGAGCCCTATTTATTGAAGCACCATGTTGTCTTTGGCGGCTGCCTGGTGGCAAGTTCGATTTTCATTTTACTGTTTATGTTTATCCAGGCCCCCATAGTGGAAAGTTTCGGTTTTATTACGGACATGGCGATTGAATTTTCAATTCTTCTCGGGAAAACGGCCGGCTGCATTGGTCTTATTGCCGGGACGATCCTTTTTTTCTCCCCCACGACCTTTAAAGCAATTGGGCAGCGGGCCAATATGTGGATAGATACGCAGGCGATTTTTACCAAGCTTGACACCCTCTCGGTGGATGTTGACTCTTTCTTTATTAAATATTCGCTGATCTGCGGCCTGGTGGGCCTGGCGGTATCGGCCGCCCTGATCGCCATTTCGATACTGAATTTCTTGGGGACCTCCGCCAGCCTGGGAGGGGGTATTTGATCAAGTTGCCCCTGGAATCACTGGCCATCCGGCGCCTGCTGTCAGGCGGGCTCATTACCAACTATCACTGTTCCTCGGCCTGCGGGCATTGTTTATACAGGAGCGGCCCCGACCGGTCCCGGCGGTATATCACCGCCGAAACGGCGGCTGTCTTGTTGGGCAGGATAAAAGTATTGGGCTGCCATGCGATCCACGTAGGCGGCGGAGAGCCGCTGCTCAGCCCCTTCCACAATGCCCACATCCCCTTCGATCGCGTGCGCGGTGTCCTCCAGGCTTGTGATCAGGTGGGGATCAGGACCCTGCCCTGGATATCGGGATTTGTAGCGGACCTGTCGGTTCTGGATACGACCCGGGTCCACCCGTTGGAAGAGTTCAGCGCCCATTTTGGGGAAACGTATCTGGCCGAGGTGATGCAGCGTTACTGGCTTCATCCCGGAGGCCGGGCCCTGGATCTGTATCGGGCCACGATGCCGCTTAAGCCGGCCGCCCAGATCGTTGAACAAAGCCCGGGCAGCTGCTATCGCGATCTGGCCGACACCTCCCATTTCCACGTCGATCTTTCCGGAGACTATATCCCCGGATTGTGTGCCGGCCTGGTGATTGATTTCGGGGATATCGGCTGCCCACTATCCATCGACAAGTACCCGCTTGTGGCCCGGCTGGCCGGGGCGGGGATCCAGGGCCTGTTCGCGTTCGCCGGTGATGAACACGGCTTTACGGCCGCCGATGCGGGTTATGTCAATAAGTGCGATTTGTGCAACGATATTCGCAGGTACCTAAGGGCAGAGGCTGCGGATAAATATCCAGAGTTGGGACCAGCGGGGTATTACCGGTAAGAGAAATTGTTTTTTAATTGCCGATTCAGATGTTCTCTGTCCTTGCATTTAATCCGGCCCTTAAGTAAAGCCAACAGGATGACGATTAAGATCAAGAAAAAGACTTACTAGTAAGGAGCCAGACATGATCACCCATGTTGTCACGATGAAATTCAAACCCGAAGTAACGGATGACCAGATTACGGACCTTGAAGAGAGCTTTGAGGAACTGCCGGAGAAGATAACTGAAATACAGAGCTACGAGTTTGGCCGGGACGTGGTGCGGTCCGAGCGGTCCTACGATTTTGCCCTGGTATCCATTTTTGCCAACCTGGAAACGCTCAAACACTACCAGACCCATCCCGCGCATTTGGTCGTCGTGCAGAAACTCCAGCAAATGTGCGCACAAATCATTGCCGTAGACTTCGAAGCATCCCGGATTCCCAAAATAGACCCGGACATCGATCCGCACAACGATCCCTGGAATGATCCCAAACTGTTTCAACGGGCATGAATATTTGACATAGCGGCACGCATATATAGAAGCCATCCCAAAAATGGATGTTGATTGCGGTTCGGGCTGCACTCTTCGAGCTTCGAACCGACGAGCAAGGCGGCTACGAATATCAACCCGGAGGCGCCAGCGAAGCCAGTGCCTTGCGTGGTAAATACATTCGGTATTTTGAGGATAGCGCGGTAGGTGCCCCCTGGCGGCTCGAAAACCGGCACGTCGTGCTGGTATGAGTACCCAAGGCAGAGCTTGGGCCAGAGGCCGTTTTTGTGCTGGCTTCTAAAGAGGTTGACATGTTCCGGCCCATCGACTATGGTCCGGCATCATTAAAGCAAGGGCAAATAGCAAAATGACGGTTACACAGAACACAATCTGGCGCTGGTGGTGGCAAACCCGCAACAAGGGGCTGCACCGTCCGGATTGATCCGTCGTAACACTGGAAAATAACAAAAGGACCGTGAGCCCCTGAGCTCACGGTCCTTTTCTTTTTTCAAAGGGCTGCTGAGTTTCGGCAGCCTGTTTTATTTAGGGGATCAGGTAGAAGGCTGAAGGCAGAAGGTGAATCCATTAAGGCTGTTTTGGTTTTCTGCAACCTTATACCCTGGACCTTCAACCTAACGTAGTTTTTTAGCAGCACATAAATTCGGGCCCGGCTGGAGATGGCCTTAAATACAGTGTTTTACTTTGGATTCAAAGGAGGAAGTATGCTGATCGTAATGAGCAACACCGCTACCCAGGCCCAGATAGATGCAGTCGTCGCGGTGGTGGAGCGCAATGCGTGCAAGGCGCGGCCGATGCCGGGGGGCGATCGGGTAGCTATCGGTGTCCTGCACAACAAAGGGCCGCTGGATGCCGCTCTCTTTCTTGGATTAGCGGGTGTCAAGGATGTGATCCCGGTAACCAGGCCGTATAAGCTGGTGAGTCGTGAATTTAAGCCGGAAGACACTATCGTGTCGGTGGGCGGCGTGAACATCGGCAACGGCCACATGACCATGATTGCCGGACCCTGTGCCATTGAAAGCGAAGAACAGGCTATGACCATTGCCGGCCTGGTCAAAGAAGCCGGGGCGACCATCTTCAGGGGCGGAGCCTTTAAACCGCGGACGTCACCCTATTCCTTCCAGGGATTGGGAGAAGAGGGCCTGCAGATCCTGGCCCAGGTCCGTGAAGAGACCGGTATGCCGGTGGTGACCGAGGTCATGGACGAACAGACCTTCGGGCTGGTTGAAGAATATGCGGATATCGTCCAGATCGGCACCCGCAATATGCAAAATTACAGTCTGTTGAAGCGCGCGGGTAAATCTGAGCGTCCTGTTTTTCTGAAAAGAGGCATGGCGGCTACCATCGATGAGTGGTTCATGGCCGCGGAGTACATCACGGAGGGTGGCAACCACAACGTTATTCTATGTGAGCGCGGCGTGCGCACCTTTGTGCACCACAGCCGCAACACCTTGGATATATCGGCGATTCCGTATGTCCGCAATGAAAGCCACCTGCCGATTATCATCGATCCCAGCCACGCAGCCGGGCGCAGGGACCAGGTGCTGCCGCTGAGCAGGGCGGCCGTGGCCGGTAACGCCCATGGCTTGATGGTCGAGGTTATATAATAAAAACAGCTAGATAAAAATTTTTAAGGGTAGAACAGAACGAAGAATTAATCGCGTAGATATAAAAAGAACCCCCTGGTAGAAGTTAGGTGCCCAAACACTAACCCAAAGCCACCAGGAGGTTCAAATGAACAAAAAGGAAATTACCAGGTATGCCCAATTC